>ERZ773211.5-NODE-5-length-167703-cov-82.1703_pt1 | contig 167703 bp, 147 predicted proteins | sample MGYA00511914_ERZ773211 | MGnify/ENA primary metagenome ERZ773211 (study PRJEB29015, sample SAMEA2738163) | human oral metagenome | biome: human oral; feature: human-associated habitat; material: saliva | place: China | collected 2242 ...
GATCTAAAGTTGTAGTAGACGACAAAGGAAATGCAACAGTAACAACACCAGAAGGTAAAACAGCAACAATTCCAGCAACAGACTTAGTTAAATCACCAGAAGAAGCAGCTAAGCCAAATGCAGGAAACAACATTAACACACCAGCGGATAAAGCTGTAGTAAAAGATCCAGCTAACTTAACTCCAGAAGAGAAGAAAGCGATCGAAGACAAAGTTAAAGCTGTAAACCCAGGATCTAAAGTTGTAGTAGACGATAAAGGAAATGCAACAGTAACAACACCAGAAGGTAAGACAGCAGTAATTCCAGCAACAGACTTAACTAAATCACCAGAAGAAGCAGCTAAGCCAGAAGCAGGAAACAACATTAACACACCAGCAGATAAAGCTGTAGTAAAAGATCCAGCTAACTTAACTCCAGAAGAGAAGAAAGCGATCGAAGACAAAGTTAAAGCTGTAAACCCAGGATCTAAAGTTGTAGTAGACGATAAAGGAAATGCAACAGTAACAACACCAGAAGGTAAGACAGCAGTAATTCCAGCAACAGACTTAGTTAAATCACCAGAAGAAGCAACAAATGGAAATTCTAATGCACAAGATACAAACACTAAATTAGGACAACGTTTAGCTAATACAGGTACAACTGAAACTAATACTGGATTAGCAGGATTAGGATTAGGAGTCCTAGGTGGATTACTTGCAGCAGCAAGACGTCGTAAAAACGACAAAAACTAATTTAAAGTTTATAATAAATCTTTAAATATAGTAGAAAGCCCTCGATATTTTTCGAGGGCTTTTTTGCTTCGTAAGGTAAGCGTCCAATAATGGTTGTATACTAAATCCGGGGCATGGAAAAATTCCAGCCCCGAATTTCAATTTTTATATACAAAAAGACAAATATCCAATAAAATTGAAGTGTAAAAAAATAATTAACTAAGAAAGGATATTTGTCATGAATAATTTTATCGCAAATTTACTATTAATAAAAGACCAAAATATAACTATGGAGGATAAACTTGATCTAATCAATGTAGATGATCAAGATACATTCATATTTCATGGAACTTTATTATATGAACCAAAGTGTTGTACAAACTGCGGTTGTATAAAAGAAGGAAATAACATAGTTAAAAATGGATTTGGAGATCTATTAAAAGTAGCCTTATTAAAGATGTCAGAATGTCCTACATACCTTAAATCAAAGAAACAATGCTTCAAATGTAGAGAATGTCATTCTAAGTTTTGTGCTGAAACGTCATTTGTACAAAAGCACAGCAGTATATCTAAAAATCTTATATTTTACATTATGAAGAATCTATCTAAAACATTATCTTTTAAAGATATAGCTGAATTAAGCAATGTATCAGTATCTATAGTAGTAAGAGTAATGAAATCATGTAGAGAGGCTGTAGAAGTTAAGACTCATTCAAGCTTACCTGAGCACCTATGTTTTGATGAGATAAACTCAACTAAAGATAGTAAAAATGGAATGAGTTTTGTATTCTTAGATGCTAAAATACATGACTTTATAGATATTGTAGATGGTAGAACACAACATATATTAAAACAATACTTTATGAGATATTCAAGAAAAGTAAGAAAGAAAGTAAAAACGATCTGTATAGATATTTATCCTCCTTATATGAATATGATTAGAGAGATGTTCCCTAACGCTAAAATAATTATAGATAGATTCCATATGGTACAAAATATTAATAGAGAATTAAATAAAGCTAGAGTAAAACTAATGAATCAATATAAGAATAAAAAAGGCTCTACTTACACTATTTTAAAGAACTTCTGGAAAGTAATATTAGAAGATAGAGATAAAGTAAATTCAACAAAAACATTCTATTCTAGAAGCTTTAAACGCTATATAACTAGAAAAGAAGTATTAGATTATATATTAGCTATAGATGATGAATTTACAGCTAGCTATGAGAGAGTGCATGAGATAAGAGAAACTATTAAGGCTAAAGGTTCTGTAGAATTAGAGAAGTATATAGATATGGATACTAGAGGATTATCTAAAGGTGTAGCTAAATCTATAAATACTATGAAAAAGAATAAAGAGTATATGCTTAACGCTGTTAAATACGAGTATTCTAATGGTCCATTAGAAGGGTTTAATAATAAAATAAAACTACTAAAGAGAGTATCTTATGGATATTCTAGCTTTAGTAATTTCAGATTACGCATTTTAATTATGTCTAGATTATTTGTTTCTGAGTATAAAAATAATGTTAAACTTAAAGAAAGTAAGAAAAAATCTAAGCAGCAAACTGCTGCCTAGATCTTATTTCCTATTTTTCTCCATGCCCCGAATTTGACAAAGAGCCAGATGTCTTTAATATTTTATTTTTCTACAAATGGGCTGATAGCTCCATATAGAGCTGCATCGTTTCCTAGTTTAGCCGCTAGGAATTTAGTTTGGTTATTTTCGATTGGGTGTAGTTCGCGTACTTTAGCTTCAAGTTTATTTAATAAGTAATCACCTTGAGCAGATACGGCACCACCGATTACGATGTATTTTGGATCTAAGATACATAGTAAGTTAACAATACCGCGAGCAAGTTCAAATAGCCATTCGTCTAGTACTTTTAACGCAGTTGTATCTTCGCGTTTACAAAGATCGAAGAATTCGATAACGCTTAGTCCTTCGTACATCTCAGCTTTAATTTTTCTATCTAATGCAATAGTAGAAGCACGTTGTTCATAAGTAGTTTTAGTATCGAAGTCGTAAACAGATTGTCCGATTTCTCCAACACCAAAGTTAGATCCGAAAGGAAGGCTGTTTAAGTAGTAAGCACCACCAATTCCAGTTCCTAAAGCCATACAGAATACTTCATCAAGACCTTTAGCCCCACCTAGCCATTGTTCACCAAGTAAAGCACAGTTAACGTCGTTGTCAGCATATACTGGAATACCTAATCTATCTCCAAAGTCACGTTTGAAGTTAGTTCCAAGGTAGTTTTTAATAGTTGGAGCAGCACGGATTACTTCCATGTGTACATTATCAATAACTCCCGCTGCAGAAATTCCTGCTGCAGTGAAGTTGTATGTTTCACGGATTTTGCTTGCTATTCTGAACATTTCGTCAGTAATTTTTACAGTTACGTTATCAGGTGTTTTACAAGTTTCATAATGTATGATTTTGTAGTTATCATCAAAAACAGCAAATTTTATACTTGTCCCACCAATATCAATTCCTAAATACATATTATACCTACTTTCTAAATAAAGACATATTAATCTTTGTTTTTTAATTTTTAAAAATTTCTTTACAACGATATATTACCATAAAAACGGTTTTTTGAAAATAAGTTATTGAAAAATTTTCTTAGATATATGCTATATAAAGAAGTTTACTTGGTGTATAATTGAATTATAAGTAATTTTTAAGGAGGAGAAAATGGATAAAATTATATTTTTAGAGCCGGTGTTTTGTGAAAGAATATGGGGAGGACGTAACTTAGAAAAGTTTGATTTTTCTATTCCACAAGGAAATATTGGAGAAGCATGGGTAATTGCAGCTCATGATAATGGAAGTTCAAAAATAATAAATGGGCAATTAGCGGGATTAACACTAAAAGAAGCTTATGAGAAACAACCAATATTATTTACCGAAAAAACTTATGATAAGTTCCCGTTATTGATTAAGATTTTAGATGCTAGTGATAATTTATCCGTTCAAGTGCACCCTGAAGATGATTATGCACGAGTGAATGAGAATGGAGAACTAGGTAAAACTGAATGTTGGTATGTGCTAGATGCTAAAGAAGATGCGAAATTAGTATATGGACACACTGCTAAAACAAAAGAAGAGTTTAATAGTAAAATAGATACTGAACACTGGAATGAATTATTTATTGAGGAAAGTGTAAAAGCTGGGGATTTCTTCTATATTCCAGCGGGGACTCTTCATGCGATTGGAGAAGGAATCTTAATTTATGAAGTGCAACAAAACTCGGATACAACATATAGAGTTTACGATTATGACCGTGTTGATAAAGATGGAAATACTCGTGAACTTCATATAGAGAAAACGAAAGATGTGACAAAAGTTCCTTTTGAAAAAGCTACTACAAGCACAAATGAAGAGAAATTAGAAAGAGCTACTATAACATATTTAGCAGATGAGAAGTATTTTTCTGTTTATAAAGTAGATGTTAAGGGGCAGGTTTCTCTAGAAAAGACTGCTACAGGGAATCTATTCACAGTTCTAGAAGGTAGTGGTAGTGTGGTAATTGATGGAATTAATTATGATGTGAAAAAAGGAGACAGCTTTATCCTAACAACAGCTTGCTCTTCATATACATTAGAAGGTAATATGTTCTTAATAGGAAGCTATGATAGATAGAGTGTTCTAAATAGAATAAATCTTACATTGAAGGTGGCTAACTCAAAACTCTAAAAAAGTTTATATGAGAACCCATAGGCGTAGTGATTTACTGATATTTAAATTCTCTTTATAAAGTTTTATAGATATTCAATAAACATCTCGGGGATGACTCGACAAAATCGATTTCTTAGAAATTGCGATTTTTGGGTCACTCCCTTTTTGTTTAAAAAAGTTTAATGCATTAAATAGATAGTAGAAGACTAGACAAATACTAGCCAGATAATGTATAAAACAACTCAACAGTAATAATGATTGAATCATATCAAGTGCAGCTGAAAAGTTGGTAGATAAAAGGTTTTCAAAAAATATTTTAATTTTCTCTTTTTCTATTGACAAACTGTAGAAAACGTTTTACAATATAAGTGTATTAAAATTTAATGTGTTAAATAAATGCACAAAATTAAAATAAAAACAAATAACGGAGGTTATAACAATGAAAGATTTAAAAGGACTTTATTCAGCTTTACTTATTCCATTTGACGAAAATGGTGAGGTTAAAGAAGAGGGACTAAGACAGGTTATCGAACATAACATCAATGTAAGTAAAATTGATGGTCTATATGTTAATGGAAGTAGTGGGGAGAACTTCTTATTAAACACTGCTCAAAAGAAACAAATTTTTAAATTTGTAAAAGAAGTAGTTGGTGACAGAGTTAAACTTATCGCTCAAGTTGGATCTTTAGATTTAAATGAAGCGGTAGAACTAGCTAAATACGCTACAGAATTAGGATATGACTCATTATCAGCAGTTACTCCATTCTACTACCCTCTATCATTCAATGAAATTAAACACTACTACAAAACAATCATCGATGCAACAGATAACAGCATGATTCTTTACTACATTCCATTCTTAACAGGGGTTAAAATTAGTTTAGATCAATTTGCTGAATTACTAGAAGATGAAAAAGTTATCGGTGTTAAATACACTGCAGCAGACTTCTATCAATTAGAAAGATTCAGAAAACGATTCCCTAACAAACTTATCTGGTCTGGATTTGATGAAATGTTAGTTCAAGCTGCTATTACTGGAGTAGATGGAGCTATCGGTTCTACATATAATGTTAACGGACAAAGAAGCCAAGAAATTTTCAGACTTGCTAAAGAAGGTAAAGTTGCAGAAGCTTATGAACTTCAACACGAAGCAAATGATGTAATTGAAAAAGTTCTAGAATTAGGATTATACCAAACACTTAAAGAAATCTTAAAAGTTAAAGGAATCGATGCAGGAACTTGTAAAAAACCTATGAAATCATTTGATCCAGCTAAATTAGCTGAAGTAGAAAAATTAGTTAAAGATTATAATCTATAATTTTTAATAATCACGGAGTAAAAAACGAATAACTACGGACTAAAAAAATAGGGGAATAGGAAGAGGAGATGCTCTCCTCTTTCCTAAATGGAAAAATCTTTCCATAACAAAAAATATTATTAAACAAAAACAACAAAATAGGAGGGGAGTACCATGGATAAAATAGGATTTGGTACACTTAACAGTATAGTTTTAGCAATTTATCTATTAGCTATGCTAGGAGTAGGTATGTATTTCACTAAAAAAGCAGGTGAAAGTACGGACGAATTCTTCAAAGCCGGAGGGAACATTCCATCTTGGGCAGTAGGATTCTCGATTTATGCAACAACATTATCAGCCATCACATTTATGGCTACACCGGAAAAAGCATTCAACGGAGACTGGACATATGCAGCTGGGAACTTTTCAATTATCGCAATTATTCCTATCTTAATCCACTACTATGTTCCATTCTTTAGAAAACTAAATGTAACTACGGCGTATGAATATTTAGAAGAACGTTTCAATCCTAGTGTTCGTGTAGTAGGAAGTGTGTTATTCTCACTATTCCACATCGGACGTGTAGCTATCGTTATTTATTTACCAACAGTTGCCATTACATCAGTATCAACACTTAACCCATTCTTAGTATGTGCGGTAATCGGATTACTTTGCGTAGTTTACTCATTCTTAGGAGGGGTTGAAGGGGTTATCTGGACAGACGTTATCCAAGGTATTATTTTACTTGGGGGAGCGGTTTTAGTAATCATTTTAGGAACATACCACGTAGGTGGATTCGGGAATATCACTCAAGATGCTTTAGCTAATGGTAAAATTATAACTGCTGAGAAATTTAACTGGTCATTAACTGCATCTACTATTCCAATTATCTTCATTGGATCAGTATTTAACAGTTTACAACAATATACTGCTTCTCAAGACGTAGTACAACGTTATAGTACAACAGAATCAGTAGAAGAAACTAATAAATCACTTTGGACAAACGGATTATTAGCATTCATCTCTATTCCAATTTTCTACGGAATGGGAACAGTTCTTTACAGCTTCTACAAAGGTAGCCATGCTGTAACTAAATTACCAGACTTCATGAACGCTGAGGTAGTGGGTAAAGCAGCTAACACAACAGCTTTAGTACCTTACTTCATCTTAACAGCATTACCAGCAGGTGTTGCAGGGTTAGTAATTGCAGCTATCTTAGCAGCTGCTCAATCAACTATCGCATCAAGCTTAAACTCAATTTCAGCTTGTATCACAGTTGATATTAAACAACGTTTCTTCGGACTAAGTAAAGATGCTAAACAAGACGTTTTATTAGCTCGTGTTATTATCATTGTAGCAGGAGTATTAGGAACAATTGCAGCATTATACTTCGTAAATACTAACCAAAAAGAAACTTGGGATTTATTCCTTAAATATATCGGACTTCTAGGAGTGCCTTTAGCTGGTACATTTGCACTTGGTATCTTTACTAAACGCGCAAATGGAGCTGGAGCATTATTAGGATTATTAGTAGCAGGTATTGTATGTTGGTACATCCAAGACTTCACAACTTATGCTAAACAAAGTCCATTCATCTTCTCAGGATTCTCATTCTTAAGTGCATTAGTATTCGGATATGTTTGTAGTTTCTTCTTCAAATCTACTAAGAATATCACTGGACTTACTATTCATACTAAAGATCAAGAATATGTAAAAGATGTGAAATAATAAACTTAGACCTTAAACAAAATATAACAAACTTATGAAAAAACAATTCTCAATGTAAAAATCGGGGATTGTTTTTTTTATTAGAAGTTTGAATTAATAAGATAGTATACTGTTTTTCTAAACTTTGTTGAGGTATAATTGTATTGAAATGTAAGAGCTAAGAAGGTGAGAAGATGAAATTAGAAAAAGAAAGAGAATTAGAATACAAGGTTAGAGTTTTAAGAGATTATGCTGACATGCAATTATTGTCGATTGAATTCGATGCTATAGATAATTCAAAAATTTATGCAGAACTTGCAGTAAAAAAAGATAATAACAAAGGTATAATATTAGAAATTCCAGATTATGAGGAAATACCGAGTAATGAGGTAAATCTTATGAAATATTGTGCTTTGGGTTATAGTTGTGGCTCGCTTCATGTAAGGGGAGATAGAGGAAGAAGTGAAAATAAGCAACCGGCTTCAATATATTTCCCATTTTTAAATAATAATAGTGAGGATGAATTATATTATAATTATGCTTATCAAGATGGGATAGATTTAGTAAATATTTTAAAAAAGGAGTTCTCAGATTTGAAAGTGACTATTGTTGCTAAAGGTCAAGGTGCAGCTATAGGTATTGTCATAGCTGCAGTTGGTAAGAAAGTACAGAATTTGATAATCTCAACTGTTCAGAATGCAGATTTTAAATATATTTTTGATAATAATCTTGATGTAGGAATTTATGAGGGGATAAGAGAATATAGTCGAAATTACCCAGAAAAAGAGAAGCATTTATTAAAGAGATTAGAAGAAATAGATGTGTTGAACTATGCAGAATATGTAGAAGTAGAGGTTTACTTAGGTTATTCAATTTTAGATGATGAGAGAAACACCATCATTAACAAAAAGTTAGCCAATTTATTTAAACGAAAAAGAGTAGTTGTTTTCGATTGTGAAGAGAAAAATCTTCATGAGAAGTTATTGGAAGAGTGGTTGATGAGTTAGGTTGGAGTATGACCTAGCAATGAATCTTTGTATAAAATAAAATCCGAATCTAATAGTTACATGGTCTTATAGAAAACCTAAAGGTTTGATCTATAGGAGTGTATAAATAAATTAGATTCGGATATTTTTATTATTTAAGTTTTTCTATTTCTTTAGTTAGTGATTCTTCTGTTACGCCACCAGCAATTCTATTTCCGATTGTACCATCGCTGTTGATGAAAATGTGTGTTGGGAATGAGCGAATTGCGTAGTTTATGATGAAGCGGTCGTTAACATCGAAAAGAACAGGATAAGTAGCTCCAAGTTCTTTTGCTTTATTAAGGATTACATCTTTACCTTTGTCTTGAGGACTTTGATTTTTGAACTCTGCATCATTAGGAGAAGTCATTGATAGAAAGACGATATCTTTATTATCTTTTAATTTTTGATATGTTTTCTCTAATTCTGGAATTTCTCTCATACATGGTCCACACCAGCTAGCCCACATGTTAATATAGACTTTTTTACCTTTAAAATCACTAAGTTTTACAGTTTTTCCATCTTTGTCCATAGCTGTAAAATCAAAAGCTTGGATAGTTTTGTTTTCGCTAGTAGAAGATGTTGCAGTTTGTTTATTAGTTTCTTCTTTTTTTTCAGTAGCGCTTGAGCATGCATTTAAAATAAGAGCACTACTAAGAAGAGTTGCGCTAAGTATTGTCAATTTTTTCATATTAATTTCCTCCAATTCAAATTATAAGTTTAAGAAAAGTATCTAGTTAAAGTGATAAATGATCCACTTAGAATTAGAATACCGATTAGTATTAAGATAATCCCTGAGATAACTTGTGTGTATTTTAATATGTTTGTATGTTTTTTGAATAGTTCTAATAATTTTGAAGCGAAGAATGCTACAAGGATGAATGGTAAGATAAATCCTAAGCAGTATGCAAGAATTAGAAGAACGCTCATTACTCCAGTGTGGCTAGATGCATATAAAAAGACACTAGCTAAGATTGGCCCGATACATGGAGTCCAAGAAAAGCTAAAGGTGAATCCCATTAAAAAAGCAAGAATAGGAGTAGTTTTATTTCCTTTTCTCTTTACTTTATTTTTTATTGAAAATTCTTGTTTTAAAAATCCTATCTTGAAGACACCTAGTTGTAATAATCCCATAAAAATAATTAAGACACCGCTAACGATTTGTAAAGTTTTAATATTTTCGTTTAAGAAAATACTGATAAAACTAGTTGCAAAAGCTAGGATGAAAAAAGTTGAACAAATACCAAGTACAAATGACAGTGTATTTGTAATAGTGTTACGTTTATTAAAGATTAGTTCGCCGTGTTCATTCATTTCTTTTTTTCCAGCAAGAATACCGATATAGATTGGCAATATAGGTATTACGCAAGGAGAAAGAAAAGATAAAAGTCCTTCTAAAAAGACAAGGCCCATCTTTAAGGCAGAACTAGCTGTATTAAAATCTGTCATATAACCTCCCTGAAAATAAAATTTAAAATTACAGATTTACTATATTATAAAAACGTTTCAAATGCAATTAAACTGCTTGAAATTCAAGAAAATGTTACGAGAATAATATAATGTGACAGAGAGTTATCGTTATTGTTATAAACCTAAAAAACGAATATATTCAAAATATAATTCTAAGTTTGATATTTTTAAAAAGATAAAGGTGCTATAACTCTCTATAGATAAAGGTTTATATCACTTTTATTGTACAGAGAAAATGCGTATTTTTTTATTTTTTGTCTCTTATGAAAATTTTTTAATTTTTCTTGGGGCTGACCCAAAAGTCCAAAATTTTAACAAAGTGTATATGAGAACTCATAGACTTTGTACAACCATAATAGAGAATATCTGTATTTCTAGATATGATTTTTCGAGAATTTTTGTATAGTTGTTCTTGTATACAATCAGATTTTTGAGAAATTATTTCTAAGGTTCTGTAAAAATGATGAAGTTCTATATATTTATACTTTAACAACTTTTCAGAAGACCCTATTGTAAAATGTTTTGAAGATGGAGATAAAATTCTTCCGTAAATTAATCGTGATAGAATATCATTTAGTGAAAATGTAAATTTATGTTTATCTTCAATCTATTTTGAGATTTTATTTAATCCTAAATTGAAGTATAAACTCTGTAAAAATAGATAACCACAATGAAATTCAGTATTCTTATTTATATCTAGTTTTTCGGTTGAAGTATATCTTCATTACCTTCTTTTTCAAGTTTATTTAATTCTTTTGCTATTTTTTACCTACCCTATAGAGGCTATATCAGGATATTTTTGAGGTATGGACTCTCGTTAGATTTTTTAGCCTTACAAGTGAAAAAATCCAGTATTTAATTAAATATTCAGAAAATTCTAGTTTTTTTACTACGAATTTTTTCTTTTTTATTGCTTTTTTTCGAAAAATTTTATAATATAGTATTATGTCATTTTTGAAAAGTTATAACATATGAAACAAAATTATAACTTAAAAAATATGTTATTTTTTATAATGAAATTTAAAATATAAGAAAATAAAAGAAATAAAGTTTAATTTATATTAATTAATGATGCAAGTTATTTTTTGGAAGGAGATAGGTAAATGGAGAAACTATTAGAGATTAAAAATCTAGAAACAGCCTTTAGAATTAAAGATGATTATTTTAATGCTGTTGACAAAGTTAGTTTAGACCTATATAAAAACGAAGTATTAGCAATCGTTGGAGAAAGTGGTTGTGGTAAGTCGACATTAGCGACTACTATTATGCGTCTTCATAATGAAAATCTTACTAAGTCTACTGGAGAAATTATTTTCAATGGAAAAAATATACTAGACTTAACAGAAGATGAAATGAATAAAATTAGAACAAAAGATATTGGAATGATTTTCCAAGATCCCCTTTCTTCATTGAATCCATTACACAGAATTGGAAAACAAATAGAAGAAGCTTTAATTTATCACACAGAATTAGGTTCAGAAGAAAGACAAAAACGTGTTATTGAATTATTAACACAAGTTGGTATCCCTAATCCTGAACGTTGTGCAAAACAATACCCACATGAGTTATCAGGTGGTATGCGTCAACGTGTTATGATAGCTATGGCGATGAGTTGTAAACCAAGTGTACTTATCGCAGATGAACCAACAACAGCTCTAGATGTGACGATCCAAGCGCAAATATTAGACCTTATTAAAGGACTTCAAGCAGAAATGCACGCAGGAATTATCCTAATTACTCACGACCTTGGAGTAGTAGCTGAGATGGCTGATAGAGTAGCTGTGCTGTATGCTGGAGAAGTAGTGGAAATTGGAACTGCAGAACAAATCTTCAAAAATCCAAAACATCCGTACACTCGTAGTTTACTACGTAGTATTCCTCAAATAGATGATGAAGAAGCAGATGATGAACTTTATGTTATTCAAGGGATGGTACCTTCTCTAAAAACATTAGACAGACAAGGGTGTCGTTTTGCGAACCGTATTTCTTGGGTGAAAGATGAAGAGCACGAACACAATCCGACTTTACATGAAGTAGAAGAAGGGCATCATGTACGTTGTACATGTTATAAAAACTTTGAATTTGAAGGGGAGGAGAACAATGCTTAAAGTAGAAAATCTAAAAGTACATTATCCCATTCGTGGTGGATTTTTCAATACAATTAAAGATCATGTCTATGCAGTAGATGGGGTTGATATTGAAATCGAAGCAGGGAAAACTTATGGACTAATCGGCGAAAGTGGTAGTGGAAAAACTACTGTAGGTAAAGTAGTCTTAGGTTTAGAAAAAGCAACCGATGGACAAATTATTTACAAAGATGAAGATGTTACTAAAAAAGCAGCTCGTCAAAAAATTAAATACAATCGTGATGTTCAAATGATCTTCCAAGATGCAATGTCTAGTTTAAATCCTAAAAAACGTATTATAGATATTATTTCAGAACCTATTAGTAATTTTGAAAACTTATCTGAAGAAGATACTAGAAAGCGCGTATTAGAGCTTCTTAATATCGTAGGTATGGGTGAAGAAGCTATGTACAAATATCCATTTGAATTTTCAGGTGGACAACGTCAACGTATCGGTGTTGCGCGTGCAATCGCGTGTAATCCACGTTTAATCGTAGCCGACGAGCCGGTATCTGCCCTTGACCTTTCAGTTCAAGCTCAGGTATTAAACTTCATGAAAAAAATCCAAAGAGATTTTAATATAAGTTATTTATTTATCTCTCATGACCTTGGAGTTGTTAAACACATGTGTGATTACATCTATATCATGTATCGTGGTCGTATCGTAGAACGTGGAACTCGTGAAGATATTTATAATAATCCACAACATATTTATACAAAACGTCTTATTGCGGCTATTCCAAGTACTAACTTAGATAAAGCTAAAGAAGTAAAAGAAGTTAGACAAGCTGTTGAAGAAGAGTATCAAAAACATTATAATGATTATTTCGACAAAGATGGAAGAGTATATCCACTTAAAAAATTAACAGATACACACTATGTAGCTATGAAAGGAGGAGAAGTATAATGTGGAAAGTAGTTTTAAAACGTTTTTTAGTAATGATACCACAACTATTCATCCTTAGTATACTAGTGTTTGGTCTAGCTAAACTTATGCCTGGGGATCCATTTAGTGGTTTAGCAGAAAATCCAAAGATTTCTCAAGAACAAATTGAGGCGATTCGTCAAGCGAGTGGGTTCTATGAACCTTGGTATCAACAATACCTATATTGGTTGAATAACTTTATTCATGGAGATTTCGGATTAAGTTATACTACTGGTAAATCAGTAGGAACACTTTTAGGAGAAAGAATTTTCAATACATTCAATCTGTCATTATTCACAGCGGTAATCATGTATGCAATCGCTATTCCTATGGGGATGTATGCAGGTCGTTATAATGGTTCTAAATTCGATAAATTCGTAAACTTTTATAACTTCTTCTTCCTAGCGATTCCATCATTCGTATTATACTTATTCATGATTGCATTATTTGGATTCGGTTTAGGATGGTTCCCAACAAGTGGATCTGTAGATGTTAACCTTGATCCAGGAACATTCACATACTATATTGATAAACTACAACACTTAGTTTTACCTGGTATTTGTTTAGCGTTATTATCAACAGTATCAACTGTTCAATATTTACGTAATGAAGTTATTGATGCGAAACAAAGTGATTATGTTAAAACAGCACGTTCTAAAGGTGTGCCAGTTAAAAAAGTTTATTCAGGACATATCTTTAGAAACTCAATTCTACCAATCGCAGCATTCTTCGGATTTTCTATTACTGGGCTATTCAGTGGTGGTATCTTCGTTGAAACAATCTTTGGTTATCCTGGAATGGGACAATTATTCTATCAAAGTATTCAAGATAGAGACTACAGTGTTGTTACAACACTAATGTTATTCTCTGGTTTCTTAACATTGCTTGGTAGTACTTTAAGTGATATTATTATGGCTATTGTAGACCCACGAATTAAACTAGACTAGGAGGAAGTTGAACAATGACAAAAGCAAAAGAAGAAAAAGTTATAACTAAAACTCCTTCTGGGTTTTCAGTTGTGGCTCGTGAATTTAAAAAGGATAAAGGTGCTTTTGCAGCTTTAATCACATTAAGTGCAATTTTAATATTTGTAGTACTGTTCAATATTTACATTCGTGTGAGTGGAGTATATAGTACTTACTTTGATGTAGATTTATTAAATATTTTCTTAAAACCTGGTGAGGATGGATTCTTATTAGGTACAGACGTAGGTGGTCACTCAGTTTTTGGATGGCTAATGATGGGGATGCTTAACTCAATTCTTATCGCGGTTGCGGTAACAGTATTAACAATTGGGTTTGGTACAGCAGTAGGGTTAGTTATTGCATATTATGGAGGACGTGTTGATAACATTGTGATGCGTCTTGTAGACTTTATGGTAATTATCCCAACTCTTATGGTAATCATTGTATTCGTAAGTATTAAACGTGATTACGGACTTGTACTATTCATTCTGATTTTATCAGCGTTCGCATGGATGGGATCAACTCGTCTAGTACGTAGTAAAGCATTATCAGAATCACGTCGTGATTATGTTCTTGCTTCAAAAACTATGGGAACACCAGATTGGAAAATTATGTTACAAGGAATCTTACCAAATATTAGCTCGATTATTATCGTAGAAGCTACATTATCATTAGCTGCTAATATGGGTATCGAGGTAGGTCTGACATACCTTGGATTCGGTCTTCCAGCAGGAACACCAAGTATTGGAACTATGTTATCTTATGCAAAAGATGCAGACGTTCTTATTAATAAAATGTACATTTGGCTACCAGCAGCCCTTGCAATCTTAATCATCGTTTTATGTATCAACTCTATCGGTGGTGCATTAAGACGTAGTTTAGATGCTAGACAAAGATTATAATTTAGAAAGCCATGTAGAAAGATTTCTACATGGCTTTTTTACTATAAATGAGTATAAATTTTTAATTTTGTAGAAATCAGAATGTTAAAGAGAATTTTAATCTCGATTGAGACAGGTTAAAATAATTGAAATACTTGATTATAGATAAGTATAAATAGTATTTTTAATTACAGATAATTCATTGCTTTTTAAGTAGCTTAAAATAAGAATTAAGTCGCTGATAAATTTTAAGGATAACACAGAGTTAGTTTTGAGATTGATACAGAAAATTAAGATTGTTTACATAAATTGAAAGTTAATATCAATCAATATAACCAATAAACGAAAAAACAATGTAAAATTTTCTGACAATTACTTGACTAGAGTAAATTTCTTTGATATAATTGCTAAATATAATATTAAAGAAAGGCTGTATACTATACAGCATGGAGGATAAGATAATGGAAAAGAAAAAAATGTTAAAGGTAGTTAGTTCAGCTATGGCTCTCACAATGTTACTTGCAGGATGTTCAAGCGCAAGTAACAATTCTAAGGGAACAAAGGCAGCTGTAGAATTTAAGACAGCTGTAGACAATGGTGGAAATGCGCTTAGTGGTCAACAACTTAAAGTTGGTATTACTTCAGCAGATCCACTAACAGGGATGTTTAACCCAGTGTTCGCTTTACAGCAAACAGATAATGATGTAATGAAGTATACAATGACAGGAGCGTTCCCACTTGATGATGCAAACCGACTAAAACAAGATGACAAAGAAGCACCAGTTATGTTCCACGTTGATCGCGATAAAAAAGAAGTTACATTAACTATTCATAAAGATCTTAAATGGAGTAACGGAGAAGACGTAAAAGCGGACGATATCGTTGCGACATATGAACTTATGGGTAATCCTAAGTACACTGAAAACGTTCGTTACAGTGATGAATACGAAGTAATCGAAGGTATGAAAGACTATCACGATGGAAAAGCAAAAAATATCTCTGGAGTAGTTAAAAAAGACGACAAAACTGTAGTACTTAAGTATACAGAAATTAAGCCAGCATTATTATGGGGTAATGGATTCATTGGAGAATTCTTAAACAAAGCTCAAGTAGAAGCTGCATCAAAAGACTTCACTAAATTTGTTGAAGCAGACTTAAACAAAAAACCATTATCTTATGGACCATATTACTTAGACAAAGTAGTAAACGGGGAAAGTGTACTAGCGAAAGCTAACCCTCATTTCTACAAAAAATCTGATGTAAAAATTCCAGAAGTTCAATTCAAAGTTGTATCACCAGCTCAAGCGAGTGCTGTTCTTAAAAATGGTGATGTAGACTTAATGGATAGTTTGACTACAGGTATCTGGGATGGAACTAAAGATGCTAAGAACGGAACTATCTTAGGAGAATCTGATTACTATATCTCTTATGTAGGATTCAAACTAGGTAAATTTAACAAAGAAAAAGGTGAAGTAGAAGTAGATCCAAACGCAAAAGCTGCGGATAAACGAGTGCGTCAAGCATTTGGATATGCTGTGGATTGGGATCAAATCAACGAAAAAGTTTATAAAGGATTACGTTTCACACCTACAGGTTCTGGATTCTATCCACCAGTAGTTAAAATGTTCCACAACAAAGACGGTGAAAAATATGCTAAGAACGTAGAAAAAGCTAAAAAACTTCTTGATGAAGCAGGTCTTAAAGATACAGATGGAGACGGATTAAGAGAAGATAAAAACGGTAAAAAACTTACATTCAACTTCGCTATCCGTAACGTAGGTCAAGATTTCGACCAAACATTAGCAGATACATTCGTTAAATCTTGGAAAGAAGTAGGATTAGATGTTAAATTAGTAGACGGAAAACTTATGGCACCTAAAGATTGGTCTCAACGTGTACAAGCAGATGATCCAGGGATCGACATCTTCCAAGGAGCTTGGGCATTAGGAAGTGATCCAAATCCAGGTGGACTAGTAGGAAAAACTTCACCACTTAACTTACAACGTTACACAACTGAAGAATTAGATAAGTCATTAACTGCAATGGGAAGTAGCGACATGTTTGATGATGCTAAACTTAAAGAAGCATATCAAAAATTTGATAAACAATTCAGAGAAGAAGCTGCATGGTTACCATTCAGCTGGCAACAATCTATGACATGGGTTAACAAACGTGTTAAATCATTTGACTTAGCGAAACTAAAAACTGGTGAACAAAAAGTTTACGGTTTAGAGTTAACTGCTGATGCACCAGCAAAAAATTAATTTAGCTTAGGATTGAGATTTAGCTAAGGGTACTTAGTTGAATTTCCCCCTAATAAACTTATATTTCATTTTATTTTCAATTAATTTTTGAGAGGGATGAAAAATTAGAATTTCAATAGAGATTTCTAATTTAAACCCTCTCAACTTTGAGAATATGAATATACAGTTTATATTATAGAAATATTAATTAGAAATAGATATAACTTAAAACGTATGGATTTAAAGGATATAAGTTCCTTAAGTCATATTAATTAAATATGTAGAGCTACAAATTTACATAGATTTAAGGCGACGTATCATGCTTTAATGTAGCAAAGATACCTCGTCTTAAATTTTGTCTTTATTAATTATTAATAAACTAGGGTTATATTGGAGGAAAAAATGAAGAAAAATAAATTTTTAAAAGTATTCAGTTCAGCAATGGCACTATCGATTATTTTAGCAGGATGTTCAACGTCGTCAAAATCATCAAAAGATGGAAAACCATCGGTAGAATTTAAAACATCAGTTGATAACGGTGGAAGTGCGGTAAGTGATTCTATACTGAAAGTTGGTATCCTTAGTGCCGATCCATTAACAGGGATGTTTAACCCAGTATTCCACCTGCAAGCAACAGATAATGCAGTAATGGAAGACACTATGGCACACACATTTGCTTTTGATCATTCATACAAATTAAAAGAAGATGATGAAGATGCGCCGGTTAAGTTTCATCTAGATAAGGATAAAAAACAAGTAACACTTACTATCCGTAAAGATTTAAAATGGAGTAACAATCAAGATGTAGTAGCGGATGATATTATCGCAACATACGAACTTATGGGTAACTCTAAGTATAAAGATAATATCCGTTATAAGAGTGAATTTGAAACAATAGAAGGTATGAAAGCTTACCATGAAGGTAAAGCTGAAAAAATCTCAGGTCTTACTAAAAAAGATGATAAAACAGTAGTAATTCAATACAAAGATGTAAAACCAGCTCTTCTATGGGGAAGTGGATTCATAACAACTTTCCTTAACAAAGATCAAGTAGCCGCTGCATCAAAAGACTTTAGTAAATTTGTAGAAGCAGAATTAAATACAAAACCATTATCTTATGGTCCATACTATTTAGATAAAGTAGTAAATGGAGAAAGTGTACTTGCTAAGCAAAATCCATACTACTATAAAAAAGACGATGTAAAAGTAAAAGAAATCCAATATAAAGTAGTTGCGCCAGCGCAAGCAAGTTCTATAATTAAAAATGGTGAAATTGACTACATGTCACAAGTAACTCCGAATGTATGGAGTGCGGTAAAAGACTATTCAAACGGAACATTATTAGGGCAACCAGATTTCTATATTTCATATGTAGGATTTAAACTAGGTACATGGGATAAAGAGAAAAATGAAGTGAAAGTAAATCCAAATGCAAAAGCAGCGGATAAACGAGTACGTCAAGCATTCGGATATGCGGTAGATTGGGATCAATTAAATGAAAAAATCTACAAAGGACTACGATTCACACCTACAAACTCAGGTATTTACCCAACACGTTCAGAAGATTACTATGATAAAGATGGATTCAAGTATAAAAAAGATGTAGAAAAAGCGAAAAAACTTCTTGATGAAGCAGGACTTAAAGATGTTGATGGAGATGGATTAAGAGAAGATAAAGATGGTAAGAAATTAACATTTAACTTCGCAATCCGTAACACAGGTCAAGACTATGATCAAACTCTTGCTGATGCATTTATCAAATCATGGAAAGAAGTAGGTTTAGATGTAAAATTAGCTGATGGAAAACTAATGTCATCAAAAGATTGGACACAACGTGTAACAAGTGACGATCCATCTATCGATTTATTCCAAGGAGCATGGAGCTTAGGTACTAACCCTAACCCAGCACGTCTATTAAGTGATAAAGCTAAAGTTAACTATCAAAGATATATGAGTGATGTGCTTAAAAAAGATTTAGAAGCAATCAACTCTAAAGAAATGTTAGATGATGCTAAGCGAAAAGAAGCATACAAGAAATTCGATAAAGACTTTGCAGAAGAAGCGGCTTGGTTACCATTTAGCTGGAGTACAGATATTACTTGGATAAACAAACGTATCAAAAACTTCGATGTTAAAAAATATGCTTATGGTGAACAAAAACTGTACGCATTAGAGCTTACTTCTAATGACAGTGCAAAAGGATAATTTAAAAATTTTATATTAAGTTTTAAAGAGGATTGGGAGTGACTTGAAAATCGTGATTTCTTAAGAAACAAGATTTTGTCAAGTTACCCTCAGTCTTTTTTTTGAATGAAAATAAATATATCAATTTAACGAAACTGAAATGAAAAGAATAGTAGTTTTTTGATATTAGATGTCACCATTATGTAAGTAAAATAAGAAATATATATTTGTAAAATAATAGAGTATAATTTAGTTAGCTAATATTAAAGTTATATTTTTAAAATGTCGAACAGAAATTTAACAAGAGAATTTTGTTATTTTTATATTATTTTCTGAAAATTCTATTGACTTATCGTTAAAATAATGTTAGAATTATTTCATAAATAATTGAAAATAAGTTTTTATATATTATGGAGGAAATAAAATGAAAAAGAATAAGTTTCTAAAAGTATTTAGTTCAGCGATGGCTCTTTCAGTAATTTTAGCTGGATGTTCAACATCAAGCAATTCTGGAAACAAAAACGCTCCTAAAGCAAAAGTAGAATTTAAAACAAGTTTTGATAATGGTGGATCAGCTGTAGATGGTGCTACATTAAAATATGGTATCTTATCAGCCCAACCATTAACAGGTCTTTGGAACCCTGTATTCTCAGATAAAGCTGAAGATCAATACGTAAACCAAGCGGTTATGGGTGGAACATTCCCTGCTGACGAAGAGGGGCGTGTTGTTCAAGATGATGCCGATGCAGCGGTTAAATTCCACTTAGATCGTGAGAAAAAAGAAGTTACATTAACTATCCACGATGGAGCTAAATGGAGCAACGGTGAAGCATTCACATCAAAAGACATCGTAGCTACATACGAACTTATGGGTAACCCTAAATTCACTACAAATACTCGTTATAATGAGGCATACGAATTTATTGAAGGAATGAAAGAATTCCATGAAGGTAAAGCGAAAAATATCTCTGGTATCCAAGTTAAAGATGATAGAACAGTAGTACTTAAATATACAGAAGTACGCCCAGCACTACTATGGGGTGAAGGTTTAGTTACTGACTTCTTAAATGCGAAACAAGTTGAAGAAGCTTCTAAAGACTTCGCTAAATTTGCTGAAGCAGACTTAAACAAAAAACCATTATCATATGGTCCTTACTACATCACTAAAGTAGTAAACGGAGAGAGTGTTCTTGCAGAACAAAACCCTCACTACTATAACAAAGATAAAATGAAACTTAAAAAAATTGAGTTCAAAACAGTAGCTCCAGCTCAAGCTAGCCAAGTAATCAAAAATGGAGAAGTTGACTATATCGATAGCGTTACTCCAAGTGTTTACGAAGGAGCAAAAGACATCAAAAACGGAACATTCTTAGGAGATACTTCTCGTTATATGTCATATGTAGGATTCAAACTAGGTAAATTCGACAAAGCTAAGGGTGAAAACGTAGTTGATCCTAACTCTAAACTAGCAGACAAAAACTTACGTCAAGCATTCCTATATGCAGTTGACCGTGACCAAATCAATGAAAAAATCTTCAAAGGATTACGTTTCACTCCAACTGGATCTGGTATGTATCCAGCAGCTGTAGGTAAATTAGTAAACGAAAACGCAACTGCAGCTAAAAAAGATGTAGAAAAAGCTAAAAAATTATTAGATGATGCAGGATACAAAGATAAAGATGGTGACGGACTACGTGAAGATAAAAACGGAAACAAACTTTCATTCAACTTCGCAATCCGTAACACAGGTGCTGAATATGATCAAGCATTAGCAGACGTATTCGTTAAATCTTGGAAAGAAGTGGGATTAGATGTTAAATTAGTAGATGGAAAACTTATGGCTCCAAAAGACTTCTCTCAACGTGTACAAGCAGATGATCCATCAATCGATATCTTCCAAGCAGCTTGGCAATTTGGAACAAACCCTAACCGTCAAGAATTACTAGGTAAAAAAGCTCCATTAAACTTATACCGTTACACTACTGAAGCATTTGAAAACAGCTTCAAAGCTCAAGGATCAGCAGATATGTTCGATGAAGCTAAATTAAAAGCAGCTTACAACAAATTTGACACAGAAGTAGCTGAAGAATTACCATTCTTCCCATTAAGCTGGGATACAAGTATCACATTCTTCAACAAACGTGTTAAATCATACGATTTAGCTAAAGCTAAGAAAAACCAATTCAAACTTTATGAACTAGAGTTAACAGCTAACGAAGGTGCTAAATAATAGAAATTAACTTGCGACATAGATGACTTCGGTTGTCTATGTCGTTTATTTTTTGATATTTCCTAGGAAATATTTAAAATAATTTAGAAATTGTTAGATAGCCTAGGTAGTAGCTAACAGTTGAATTTTTTATAAATAACGTATAAAATTATAACAGTCTAATGTATTTATTACTATGATTAATAAATACTTTTTAGTATTTTTAAATTTTTAAAAAATATAGGAAAGGTGTATTAATGAGAAAATTTATTTCAGAGTTATTATTAATAATTGTTACAATTATTTGGGGATTAGCTTTTATCTGGCAAAATATTGCGAGTAAGGTACTAGGGCCTCTTACAGTTGTAGGAATAAGATCGGTAATCGCAGTAGTATTTCTTGGTGCTGTAGCAATTCTGATACCAAGTTTATATAGAAGTCAAAATCCTAAGATTTTGGCAGAGCCTATAACAAAAAATAAAAGTTGGGTGCTTGGTGGTATTTGTGGAGTAGTACTATTTTTTGCGATGTATATTTCGCAAATAGGTATTGGGATGACAACGGCTGGTAAAGCTGGATTTATTACAGTTTTATACATTTGTATAGTACCATTTATAGGTGTTTTCTTAGGAAATAGACTTAATAAATTCTTTATTATAGGATTAATTTTATCTGTAATTGGGTTTTATTTCTTATCTGTAAAAGAAGAATTTGCTTTAGAGATGGGAGATATTATAGTCCTAATCAGTGCGGTTCTATTCGGGATTCATATAATTGTAATTGATTATTCAGCAGCTAGAGTTAATTCAATGTTCTTATCTATCGTTCAATTAGTCGTAGTATCTGTATTAAGCTTAGTATTAGCTGTTTTTAAGGAAACAATCGTCTTTGCGGACATAATGAGTGTTATATGGCCGTTATTAGGAATTGGTGTACTTTCTAGTGGAGTAGGTTACACTTTACAGATTGTAGGTCAAAAGAATGTCCCGCCACATACTGCCTCTCTAATATTAAGTTTAGAGTCTGTTGTAGCTGCAATAGGTGGGGTGTTTATCCTTGGAGAACATATTGGCATAAGAGAAGGAATAGGTATGCTTATCGTTTTTGTAGGGATTATCGTTTCTCAACTACGAGATAAAAAGAGTAATTAAATAATTTAAAATGAAATTTTAATGGAGGGCAGCTTGAAAATCATGATTTTATAAATAGATTTCCTTGCTTCTCCTATTTTTTATGAGGTTAATGATGAAAAAAATATTAAAGATAGTTGCTAGTTTAGTGTTAGTAGCAGCTTTAGGTTTTGCAGGGTTAGTTGGTTATTTATGGGCGACAGAATATAGCCCTAATGGAGTAGAGAGCCTGCAGGTTAAAAAGCAAGGTAATTCAGAAATAGCAAAAGTAGGAACAGAATATAGTGCTCTTAACTGGAATATAGGTTATGCAGGGCTTGATAAAGATGAAGATTTCTTTATGGATGGTGGAAAGATGGTGTTACCTCTTGATAAAACTCATGTAGAAGAAAATCTAAAAAATATTACAGAAATAGTTAAAAATGAGAGAGCGAATGTTAATTTTATTCAGGAAATTGATGAAGATTCAAAGCGTAGTTATAATATAAATCAAGTTACTACATTTGATGAAGCACTTGGTTTAAACAGTATTTTAGCTTATAACTTCAAGGTCAGATATATACCATATCCATTACCACCACTAGGAAAGGTAAAAAGTGGTATATATACTGCGACTGATTTCAAAATAGAGAATGCAAGAAGATTCCAAATGGCAATTCCATTTACATTCCCTGAAAGATTAGCTAATTTAAAACGTGGATTTTCTGTTATTTATACAAAAGTGGAAAATAGTGATAAACATCTAGTGTTAATTAACGCTCATCTTGATGCCTATGACAAAGGTAATTCTGGTAAAAAAGCTCAGATGAAGCAACTACTTGAATTTATAGATTATGAGTATAAAAAAGGAAATTATGTACTAGTTGGAGCGGATTTTAATCAGTCATTAAAAACTTTAACGCAAGATGAGATTAACGTTGTGCCAAAAGAATTGTGGCGTGCCGAGAATTTTGATAAGAGTTTATTACCAGTAGGATTTAAATTGGTATATGATGAAAGTCGCAATTCAGCAAGACTTAATAATAAACCTTATGTAAAAGATAGTGAAGGAACATATGGTTTCGTTATCGATGGATATATTGCGAGTGACAATATAGAAGTACTTGGTGTAGAAACACTAAATCAAGAGTATAGATATAGTGATCATAATCCGGTGAAATTGAAATATAAACTTAAATAGAATAAAAAAGCGGCTCTGAGATTAGGTTCAAAGAGTCGATTTTTTATGATTTTTTGTCAAATTTGGTTGATTCTGAAAATTAGGAGGAAGTGAGTGGCTCAAAACTCGTAATTTTGAAAAAATAGTTTTTTAGAGCCACTTCTCAAAGTTTTCTAAATTTTATAAATCAAATTAGATGGCGATAAACCACTGCGTCTATAAGTTTAAGTATACACTATTTTAAAATTTAGGATTTTCAAGTCACTTCTATTAGGTGATTTTTATATTTTTTGATATTTACATAGAGAGTGTAGATATTATATTAATGTTATATTAATATTCTAATAAAAAATTTTCACAAACTCCCCTAATTCGTCTGTGTAATCTATATGCTGTCGATAAAGAAATGTTTAAAGCTTCAGCTGTGAGTTTTATATTTAGTGTTTTTATAAACTCACAGAAATAATCGAATGCTTCTTTATCTAAAGTGTTTTGAATATATTCTAATAACTGTATATACAAATATTCGTAATTATCATCTGTAGCGTCAGAAATGTTATTGTCGAATATATCCAAAGGTATGCTTTTATCTTTATTTCTATAACGAATTTCATCGATTAATTTTCTTTTAATAGTAGTAAAAGCAAAACGATCGAAATCCTCTTCGTTTATTTTACCCTCATTCAGAATTAAGAAACTGATTAATAACCCTTCTAAACCGTAACTGTAAAAATCATGATGTAGTTTAGGTGGAATATGAACTTTGTATAGTGCCTTAGTAATCAGTTGTTTTTTCTGATTTAATATTTCATAAAATCTCTCAGTGTCTTCGTCATTTAGATATAATTGTCTTTTCATAATAATCCTCCTCATACTCTAACTCCCTATGCAAATATCTTAATAAAGACAAAGATGAATGTATGATTAGTATCAGCGATTAATGACACTGTAGAAATAATGTCCCCCTTACAAAAAATAACCCCTCATAATCTATAGTGAAATTGTAGGTATTTTGTAACAGTATTAATAATGAAATTCACAAAAATGCCATAAATTTTATTCAATATATAATATATTTCTATTTGATTTCATATTTTACTAACAAAATAGCTAGTTGTTTAAATAGTTTTTCACGATGACGGCGAATTGCCATTGGATTACTATGTTTTTTATCTGCGATACTGCGTAGAGATTCTCCTTGCACATATAAGTAGAAAAGTAGCAATTGGTCTTCTATAGCTAAAGTAGCTAATGCATCGTATAAAGCTCCTCGCATATCGTTGAAGATTACTATTTCATCTGGCAATGAAGAATGATCTTTGATTAGATTCTCTCCGTCGCTGTTCTCTTTATCAAAGGCGTGATAATGGACAAGTTGATGTTTCGCATCTCTTTTCTTAGCGTATCTTTCTTTATAATGAGAACTGCGTATAGCTGAAAATACCTCATCAGTAATTCTTATCGTAATATTATTTTTAAGTTTAAAATTTTTCATAAGTTTAACTCCTTTATTTTAAAAATTGTAAGGGGGAGAGGGGAATTTTGATTATAGCAATTTACTAAAAATATGTAAATACTGTATAAAAAATATATTGTATATTAAATAATATATAGTATATTTAAAGTTTAACTGGAAGTTATCATATCTAATATGTTGTAACAGAGATTGGGAAGAAATAAAAGTTAAGAAAAGGCTATTTTAAGTGCTTTGTTACTATCGTGGTAAAAATTGTATTGATATTTATGTTGATTGCTTTTATTGAAATATTTCGTGTTAAATAAAATGTTTTATAATCTTTACAAAATCTATAAAAGGGGTTGTCACAAAAGTACTAAATTTTAACAAAGTGTACATGGTAATTCATAGATGCAGTGGTTTATTGATATATAAATTTGCTTTGTGAAAGTTTTTTAGATATCTGGTAAACTGTGCGGGGATGACTTGAAAAGAAATCATGATTTTTGAGATACTCCCTGATTATATATATAATATGAAATTAATTGTTAAATAAATAAAAAGAGGAATAATATTAAAAAAGTTGAGTTTTTTTATGTACTATATAAAAATTTTTGTTAAAATTATTTTCGGATCCAGAAAATAAATTACCAAAGTGAATTCCAGTAAAGAGATTAACCGAGATAGTATATTAATTGTTACATGTTATGATAAATTTGTGATATAATTTAATTAACATATAAAAAAGGAGCATTTTTATGAAACCATTTAGCAGAAAAGTCGAAAAAATCTTAGCGTGGATTGCGAATGTTATTATGATACTTGTAACAGGGTTACTATCTCTTGGAGCATTCTCTAGTCAGTTAGCAACGGTATTTAAACAAAAAGAATTCGAACCTGTACTTTATAACTTATTACAAGATCCAGGGGTTGCATCATTATTAAAAAGCTCAGGTATAGATATCGTATCGTTACTTGTATTATTGGTAAAAGTTTATACAATAGTTGCGATTGTTGCTTTATTATTAGCGTTAATAGCGTCATTTACTATGAAAGCGAGAATTGTTTCAGGGATTTTATTCCTACTTTCAGCGATAGTTATCGGAGTGATGACAGTCGGGATGCTACTTCCAGTATACTTATTATACTTTATTGTTGCGATTATGCTATTCGTGAAAAAAGCGCCTAAAGACCCAATCGATACAGATTTTACGCAAACACCTGAAAAACCAGAAATTGACAGATTAGAGTACCTGTAAGAGTGACTTTCTATATTTGTGAATATTTTGATAAAAATAATAAACTATTTTATTGATTTAGTAGTTGGTGAAGATCAAGTATTTTCGTCCGAACATCAATAGGATAGTTTTTTTATTTATGTAAAAAGCGTACTGTAATGTGTTAAAGTCTAAAATAGTTAATGATAAGGGGAAATTTAGTAGATATAATATAATAAAATCTAAAATAAAAAATGTTTTAAAAAAGAGAATAGGGAATTCAAATAGAGATATCAACCAAAATAATAAGAATTAAATTTATAAATTATCTGAAATAAAAAATAATTTACTTAGGAGAAATTTTACTCGGAAATTGCAATAGCAGAATTGGTCTTAAAGTAAATGAGGTAATCTATTGTTTTAAGCGTTTTAAAACGGGTAAATCTTTGATAAATGCTTGTTTTTGTAGTATAATATTATGATGAAATATTTTTGAATAGGTTCGTAATATGATTGAAATAATTGTTAATTCTAGAAGTAAAAAAAGTCTTATTGAACTTGAAAAAATAGAGAATGAATTAAAACTAAAGATGCTCTTTTATAAGGTGTTAAAAACATCTAAAGAAAAAAATGCCAATGACTTGATGAACGAAGTAATTGGAGATGAGTTGATAGTTATTGGTGGGGATGGAACAATTAATGAAGTGATAAATAATTATCATGGAAAAGAATTTATTTATCTTGCTTATGGTTCAGGTAATGATCTTGCTAGGTCTATAAAGTTTAATAGAAACATTGAAATAAGTAAATTATTAGATACAAATAAATATATTGAGTACGATGTTGGTGTTGTTAATGATAGGAAGTTTTGTTCAGGATTCGACATCGGTTTTAATGCTGACATAATAAAAAGAGCGAATAGCTCGAAGTTAAAGAAATATTTAGGCAAGTATATCTATCTTTTTCAAGGAGTAATAGGTATTTTTATGCTGAAAAAGTATAAGGCAAAAATATCGTGGGACTCTGGTGAAATAGATACTGATAGTTTATACTTGTTGAATATTATGACTCAGCCTTATGAAGGTGGGGGGATAAAGTTTTCACAAACTGCCACAGGTCAAGATGGCAAACTTCATATTATGGTTATGGAAAACATTAATACTCTAACATTTATCTATAATTACCTTTGCTTACTTTTTAAAAAACACAATAAATTAAAAAGAGTTAAACATTTAACTATGAACTCATTAACAGTAACTACAAATCAGAAATATTTTCAGATTGATGGAGAATTAGTAAACAGCGAAGAAATCTTGAAGCTTAGCTGTATTAGTAAATTTTATAAATTAAAGAGGATACAAAATAATGAGAAGAAATTCAAATAGCCGTAATGCTAGAAGCGAATCGAGTATAGGAGCGTTTGATATAGTAAATGGTATATTAGCTGCTTTACTGATTATACTCGGTAGTCTAGTGAGTTGGACGATGTTAAAATACGATTTCCTTAACTTTAGAGGAATTAACTATGCAATAATTGTAGTAATATTTGCAGCGATAGTACTATCGGTATTCTTAATTATCAAGAAAAGAGCAAAAATATTTAATGTAATAATGCTAGTAATAATGAATATTGTGTTAATATTCTCGTACATGCAATTTAGAACAGCGATTGGATTATTCGACAGTTTAAATAGTAACGCAACGATAAGTGAATACACGATGAATGTTGTAGTTTTAAAAAATGATAAAGCTGAAAAACTAGCTGACTTAAAAGATGCTACAGTATCAGCACCAGTTTCTTCAGATGGAGAAAACATCAATAAACTGATGAAAGAGATTCGCGATAAAGAAAAACAAAGTTTAAATCTTTCAGAATCAAAAAACTACTTCTCAGCTTATGATGAACTAGCAGCGGGAACTGCTAGAGCAATGGTGCTAAATAGTTCATTTGAAGACTTAATCACAAGTCAACACCAAGATTTTAAAGATAAAACAAAAGTAATATACTCATATAAAATAACAAAAACTGTAAATACAAAAGTAAAACAAAATGCTGGAGATGTGTTTAATATTTATGTAAGTGGTATTGATACATATGGACCAGTATCAAGTGTAAGTCGTTCAGACGTTAATATTATTATGACAGTAAACAAAAAAACTGGAAAAATCTTATTAACTACAACACCACGTGACTCATATGTAAGAATTGCTGATGGTGGTAACAACCAATACGATAAGCTTACGCACGCAGGATTATACGGAGTGGATTCATCAATTCATACATTAGAAAACATCTATGGTATTAAAATTGACTACTATGCAAGACTTAATTTTACATCATTCCTGAAACTAATCGATACTGTTGGTGGAATAGATGTGTATAATGATCAGGCATTTATATCACATGTAGGGAAAAAAGAGTTCCAACCTGGGTTATTACATATGAATTCTGATATGGCACTTTCATTTGTCCGTGAAAGATATGGTCTTACAGGTGGTGATCATGATCGTGGTAAAAACCAAGAAAAAGTTATTACAGCGATAATTAAAAAACTTACTTCGAAAGAAGGATTAGCGAATTATCAAAGTGTTATTAAAGAATTGAATCAATCGATTCAAACAAATATGCCGATTGAAACAGCGATGGGTCTTGCGAATGAACAACTTAGCTCAGGTAAAGATTACAATGTAACTTCTCAAGCATTGACTGGGACTGGAAGTATGGGCTTACCATCATATGCGATGCCAGGAGCACAACTATACATGATGCAAATCGATGAGCAAAGTTTAGCGGAGGTTACAGCGAATATTAAAGATGTATTGGAAGGGAAATAGATGAGAGACGAAATTAGAATGATAGACATACATTCTCATGTAGTCTTCGGAGTAGATGACGGTGCAAAAACTGAAAAAGACACTCGTGATTTGCTTGAAGAAAGTTATAAACAGGGTGTTAGAACGATTATCGCAACACCTCATAGAAGACGAGGAATGTTTGAGACAGATATAGAGATAATAAAAGAGAATTTCAAACGTGTAGAAGAAATTGCTGGCGAAGTTGCTAGCGACTTAAGAGTTTACTTAGGAAGTGAAATCTACTACAAGGAAGGAGAAATCGAAAAAATCGAAAGCGGGATTTACCCGAGATTAGCTGATACGGATTACGTATTAGTCGAGTTTCCTTATGAAATGCGTTATAAAGAAATTCACAGGGCACTGAATAAAGTTATACTGCTAGGATTAACTCCGGTAGTAGCGCACGTCGAACGATATAACGATGTAGATGAAAAAGGTGTTCAAGAGCTAATTAACATGGGTGCTTATATTCAAGTTAATGCAGCTAGTGTTCTAAAACCGAAACTTATCGGTGACAAACACAAACACTACAAGAAGCGTGCTAAAAAATACTTAGACGCGGAGTTAGTTCACTTTATCGCAAGTGATATGCACAATATTGATTCTCGAAGAACATATATGAGAGAAGCATATGATATTATCGAGGAAAAATATGGACCTACAATAGCTTATGAACTATTTGAAAAAAATCAAGAAAAACTATTAATGAATAAAATAATTTAATTGAGAGGAAAAATATAAAATGAATAATCAAGAAAAAGATTTAATACAGTTAGATATTATGCTACTGATAAAAAGTATTTGGGAGAAGAAAATATTGATTTTGCTAGTGACAGTTCTATTTACTGCAGTATCACTTGCTTATAGTATTTTCTTGGTAACACCACAATATTCATCTACTACAAAAGTATATGTGGTTAATCAAAAGAAAGGTGATAAAGAAATCACAACACAAGATGTTCAGTTAGGATCATTATTAATAAAAGACTATAAAGAAATTATTCTTTCAAACAAAGTTATGGAAGATTCGGCAGAAAAGAGTGGTTTAGGGATAACGGCGAAACAATTGGCAGGGAAAGTTAGCGTAGACGCTCCCAAAGATACTCGTATTATTTCTATCACTGTTCGAGACAAAGATCCACAAGTAGCTAGTCAACTAGCTAATACTGTAAAAGAGGTATCGGCAGATCAAATTAAAGAAGTAACAAAAATTGATGATGTAACAACACTGGAAGAAGCAAAAGCAGCAACGGCTCCAAGTTCACCGAATATTCCTAAAAATGCAATTTTAGCGACAGCACTAGGGTTCATTATAGCTGTAGCTGGAGTGGTATTATTTGAATTATTAGATGATAGAATTAAAAGAGCAGAAGATATTGAAGATGGTATGGGACTGGTACTTTTAGGAGTAGTTCCAGATACAAAAACAGGAAAGAGATAGGATAAGAAAACATGGCACAAATTAATTTATTAACAAATAAAAATATAGTAGATCCTAAAAATGAAGAGTATTATAATGCCTTACGTACTAATATCCAGTTTTTAGGAAAAGATAAGAAGGTAATTGTTATAACATCAACTTCTGAAAATGAAGGGAAAAGTACAATATCAACTAACTTAGCTATATCATTAGCTAAGTTAGGACTGAAAACTATTTTAGTAGATGCAGATACGCGTAAGTCTGTTATGGCAGGGCGCTTCAAATTTAAAAATAAAATTAGCGGATTAACTAATTATCTATCTGGAGTATCTCCAATTGAGGATGTTATTTATGAGACAGATATTCAACATTTAAATGTTATCCCAGCAGGGCAAGTACCACCGAATCCAACGGGATTACTACAAAATAAAAACTTCAATATTATGATTGAGGTATTTAGAGAGTATTATGATTATGTAATTATTGATACACCACCTGTTGGTCAAGTTATTGATGCTGCTATCGTAGCTCCTAAGGCAGATGGAGTAGTAATGGTAGTTGAAGCTAATCGTGTTAAGAAAAAAGTTTTAGAAAAAGCAAAAGAACAACTAGAAAAAAGCGGAGCAGAGTTCTTAGGTATAATTTTAAATAAAGTTAACTCAAATGAGCTAGGTTATGGTGGTTACTATGGGCACTATGGTGGTTATGGAAACTATGGAGCAAATAAAAAACAGATAAAAAGTAAAGTCTAAGTTAAGAGGAGAACAAGATGTATTATATTAGAAGAAATAATAAGTTTTTGTTCTTAGTGACTGATTTAATAGCCTTATCTTTAGCTTATATTCTTAGTTTTGATTTTCAAGAAAAGTCAAAAGATAATTTATATTTCTTTATTGTTATGAATGTTATTGGTATTCTAGTGGCATTAATGTCAGAAGAGTACTGGACGATACCGGAACGTGGATATCTAAGAGAACTTAAGACGACATCTATATATGTATTGAAGATTGTTTCATTATTTACATTATTTTTGGTAATATTTAATCGTAAAGACTTCTTTAATATAGTGGAAAGTTTAGAATTGCTTATTTATTTAGTTCTAGCATTTGTTTTTATATATTGTGTAAGAACTGTTTCTAAAAAAATAAATAATCGATATCGAGACGATAGTCGTAATATTATAATTTTATCTGACTTTTCTGATTTAAATACTATAGGGGAACTTCCAGATAATTATGAGGTGTTGGCATACGCTAACACTTCAAAAGAGGATTTTTATAATGATAAACCTGTAGTTCACAATATTAGTGAAATTAGAGATTTCTTATCTAATCATAAGGTTGATGAAATATATGCTAACTTATCATCACAGACTAGTTTGATTGAAATCTTTAAGATTTTTGAAATACTAGGTATTCCAACAAAAATCAATATTACCCCAATTATAAAAGAGGTTGGAGCGAATACAGTGGTTACCTTCCAAGGTGATAATATTTATCTGACATCAGCTATAAAAATAGCGACACTACGTCAGGTAATATTAAAAAGGGTAATGGATATAGCAATTTCAATAGTGGGAATATTGTTGACAATTCTTGTTGGTTTAATAATATTACCGATAGTGAAAAAACAGGCGCCAGGACCACTTATATTCACTCAAACGAGAATAGGTCAAAATGGTAAAAAGTTCAAAATATACAAATTTAGAAGTATGTATATGGATGCAGAAGAGAGAAAAGCTAAGCTTCTAAGTCAAAATGAGTTAGAGACGACTTTAATGTTTAAAATGGAAAATGATCCTAGGGTTTTCCCATTTGGTCAGAAATTAAGGGATTGGTCGTTGGACGAGCTTCCACAATTTATTAATGTTCTTAAGGGGGATATGAGTGTGGTAGGAACACGTCCTCCAACAGTTGATGAATATACGCAGTATGACCTTCATCATTTCAAACGTATGCAGGTAAAACCTGGTATTACTGGAATGTGGCAGGTTAGTGGAAGAAGTAATATACTTGATTTTGAAGAAGTAGTTAAACTAGATATGAAATATATCGAAAATTGGTCGCTAAGACAGGACATAAAAATTATATTTAAAACTATAATGGTTGTCTTAAAAAGAGAAGGAAGTAAGTAATAAAGCGAAAAGTAAAAGTAGGGAGTGGCTATATAAATATATATAACCATCCTTTGTTAAAATAAAAAAAGACTGTGTTTCGTCGCCAAACTAAAACACAGACTTATATAAGTGAATATGGATATATTAACATAAAAATTGATAAAATGGAAGTGAAAAGATCAAAATGCAACATATTTTTATAGTAGGTTCAAAAGGAATACCAGCCAAATATGGTGGTTTTGAAACATTTGTAGAGAAATTAACAGAAAATCAAAAAGACAAAAACATACAATATCATGTAGCTTGTACAAAAGAAAATAGTGATAAGTCTGGAATTGTAGAAAGAGAATTTGTACATAATGGTGCAAATTGCTATACTATAGATTTACCTAACATTGGACCAGCCAAAGCCATTTACTATGATGTAAAAGCACTAGAATGGTCAATAAAAAAAGCAGAAAGAGAAGGATATGAAAGACCGATATTTTATGTTCTTGCATGTAGAATAGGACCGTTTATAGCTCGATTAAAGAGAAAAATAGATAAGATAGGTGGAGTATTACTAGTTAATCCAGATGGTCATGAATGGTTAAGAGAAAAATGGAGTTTACCAGTTAGAAAATATTGGAAAATATCAGAGAGTCTTATGGCAAAACATGCGGATAAACTAATTTGCGATAGTAAAAATATAGAGAAATATATTAAAGAAGATTATAAAAAATATAATCCGAAAACAACCTATATAGCTTATGGAACAGATTTGAATAAGAGTACTCTTACAAACGAGAGTGAAGTAGTGAGAGAGTGGTTTACTGGCAAGGGTGTCAAAGAAAATGAGTATTACTTAGTAGTAGGAAGATTCGTTCCAGAAAATAACTACGAAACAATGATTAGAGAATTTATGAAATCTAATAGTAAAAAGGATTTTGTATTAATAACAAATGTTGAACAGAATTCATTTTACGAAAAGTTAAAAGAGACTACAGGATTTGATAAAGATGTTCGTATTAAATTTGTCGGAACAGTATATAATCAAGAATTATTAAAATATATAAGAGAAAATGCATTTGCATATTTCCATGGTCATGAAGTCGGAGGTACAAACCCATCATTATTAGAAGCTTTAGGAAGCACTAGATTAAACTTATTATTAGATGTAGGATTTAATAGAGAAGTTGGAGAAAATGGAGCATTATATTGGGAAAAAGATAATCTTTATATTCTTATAGAAGAAGCAGAAAAACTAGGCGAAGAAAAGATAAAGATTCTTGAAGAAAATGCTAAAGAGAGAATTAAAAAACAATTTTCTTGGGAATATATAGTTGATGAGTACGAGAAGGAGTTTAGAGAGTGAAATATACTAAAGATGATATAATAATATTGGATGATAATGAAATAAAATTGTATCAGAAAGAGTTATTAGAAATTATAAAAGAAATAGTTCCTTTTTTTGAAAAGCATGGAATTAATTATTCGTTGAGTGGAGGGAGTATTTTAGGGGCAATTCGACATAAAGGATTTATCCCATGGGACGATGATATTGATATCAACATTCCCAGAAGTAGCTATAATAAGTTAGTTGAAATATTTAGTGAAGAATTAGGGAAAGATTATTATTTACAAACTCCAAAATCTAATCCCGAATTAGGTTTATTAGTAACACAAATAAGAAAAAAAGGTACAATCGCTAGAAGAAAGTATGATTGGAATTCCCCAGAAGAACAATGTGGGATATCAATTGATTTATATATAGTAGAGAATACTTTTAATAATGGAGTACTAAGATTTATTCAAAAATATTCAAGTTTAATGTTAAATTTTGGAGTTTCTGCTGTTCGAGATTTTAACAATAGAAATTTACCAATAGAAATAAGAGAGCTTGAAGAACGTGAAGTAAATTACTCTAATATAAAGCTTTTGTTAGGAAGAATTTTAAGGATTATTTCTCTAAAAAGATGGTTATTGTGGAATGATAGATGTAATTCATGGTGTAAAGATGAGAATAGTGAGTTTGTAGCAATTCCTACAGGTAGAAAACACTTTCCTAAAGAAATATATAAACGAGAAGATATGAGTATCTATAAAAAAGGGATATTTGAAGAAGAACAATTAAATATACCAATATTTTCAGAAGATTATTTAAGGATTTTTTATGGAGAGGATTATATGAATATTCCTCCCAAAGGTAAACGGGAAAAACACTTGTTTTTAGAATTAAAATATTAGGAGAAATTATATGAATATAGCGTTATTAACAGCTTCAGGCATAGGAAGCAGAATAAAACAAGATATACCTAAACAGTTTATACATGTGGAAAATAAACCTATAATTATTCATACTTTAGAGAAGTTTCAGAATCATCCTGGAATTGATGAAATTTGCGTGGTAATTTTAAAAGGATGGGAAGAAATGTTAAAATCTTATGCAAGGCAGTTTAATATTTCAAAATTGAAGTATATAGTTAATGGGGGAGACACAGGTCAGTTATCAATTTATAATGGATTGACAGAAATTAAAAAACATAAGAAAAGAGAAGATGTAACAGTTGTAATTCATGATGGAAATAGACCGATGGTTAGTAATGAAATTATTGATGATGCATTTTTAACTTATAAGAAGAATGGTAATGCTGTTGCAGCGATTCCTTGTGTAGAGGTGACTTTTGTATTAGAAAACAAGGAAGCAGATGAATCTGTAGAATCAATCAATAGAGATTTATTAAGGAGAACACAGACACCTCATATCTATAATTTAGATGATATATTATCTTTACATAATGAAGCGTTACAAAAAGGTATTACAGAAGTAGCAGCTTCATGTGAATTAATGAAAATTTTCGGAAGAAAAACATATTTTTCTGTAGGATCAGAAAAGAATTTAAAAATTACAACTCTAGATGATTTAGAAATATTTAAAGCATTGTTAAAAGCGAAAAAAGAGCATTGGATTAAGGAATAGTATATGGATTTATTAAAAATAGAAGCGTATTATAATAATGTTAAAATGTCATTAAATAACATAGTGAATATTGAAAAATTAAGAGATACATCTATATTGATAACAGGTTCAACAGGATTAATTTGCTCATCAATTATAGATGAACTCTTGGTATTGAACGAATTATTTGATTATAATATTAGGATATATGCTTGTGCTAGGAATCAGAATAGTATAAATAAGAGATTCGAGAAATATAAAGATAATAAAAACCTTATCTACGTAAAGTATGATGCTAATGAGAGTTTAGATTTTAACTTTAAAGTTGATTATGTTATTCACGGGGCTAGTAATGCTAGTCCAGAACTATATGTGGAAGAACCTGTAGAGACAATGTTGAGTAATATTTTGGGAATGAAAAATTTATTAGAATTTTCTAAAAATAATACTGTGAAATCTTTGGTGTACATATCATCTAGTGAAGTTTATGGTATAAAAGAAAATGAAAAACCTTATCTAGAAGAGGAGTATGGTTATATTGATATATTAAATGTTCGCTCCTCGTATTCAAGTTCTAAGAGAGCGACAGAAACCTTATCTATAAGTTATGCTAACGAGTACAACCTAGATGTTAAGATAGTTAGGCCAGGACATATATATGGGCCTAGCGCAAAAGAAAATGATAGGAGAATATCATCAAGTTTTTTAAGAGCTGCTTTGAGAGGAGAAGATCTTATTATGAAAAGTACTGGAGAACAAATAAGATCTTATTGTCATAGTTTAGATTGTGCAAGCGCAATTTTGACGGTATTACTAAGAGGGGAATCAGGAGAAGCGTATAATATTTCTAATAAAAATTCAATAATAACAATAAAAGAGATGGCAGAAATAATCTCAAAAATCTCGAATGTAGAATTAATTTTACAATTACCTGATGATTTAGAAGTAAAACAACAAAATCCAATGACTAATTCAAGTTTAAATAGTGATAAATTAGAGGGATTGGGCTGGAAAGGAATTTTCACAGCTGAAGAAGGATTTAAAGAAACGTATAGTGTATTGGAGGAGTATTATGGAAAATAGAACTATATTAATTATGATGGCAACATATAATGGTGAAAAATATATTTCTAAACAATTAGAAACAATAATAAATCAAACATATACTAATTGGGAATTAATTATCAGGGATGATTGCTCTACTGACAATACATTAGGTATAATAAAAGATTATGTGAAAAAAGATAGTAGAATAAAATATATTCTTAGTGATTCGGAAAAACATGGTGCGTATTATAATTTTTTTGGACTTATTAATTATGCAAAAAAAATAAAAGAGTATGATTTTTATGTGTTTGCTGATCAAGATGATGAATGGGATAATATGAAACTTGAGGAATATTTGAAATTTTATGATTCAAAAGTTAATGAGGATATTCCAGTACTTATATATGGTAACATGAGAATAATAGATGAGAATGGAAAAGTAACTTCCCAAAATATGGACGAACTAACAGGGATAAGTTATACTAATGTTACAACTTCATTTTTTTCGCATAAAGTATATGGTTGTACAGTTTTATTTAATTTCAAGTTGTTAAAAAGTTTACCTGTAATAGAAAATAATAATGAAGTTTTAGGATATCTTTCACATGATAATTTTGTAACAAAATGGGCGGGGATATTCGGGAAAGTTTATTATTTCCCGGTTTCAACAATGGGATATCGCCGCTACGCAGAAAATGTTACTAGTAAACACAGTTATAATTATGGTATTAAAAGAATTTTAAGAAGAGTTTCGAAAATTGATGATCTAGCTAAAGATCATGCATTAACTTATAATCAAACTCTAGCGACAATAGAAATTATGAAAAGAGAAAACTTAAGTAATGAACAACTTAAACTGTTGCAAAAAATTGAGGAAACATTGTTAAAAGGTGGATTTTTCGGATTGAAAACTGTAAACAGTTATAGAGTTGATTGGGGAAACAAAATGAAAAATATAAGTAGAAGAATAGTGTTAACAGCAGGAATTTATAAAAAATATTTAAAACAATAGAGGTAAGAAAATGATATCAGTGGCCATGGCGACATATAATGGAGAAAAATATATAGAAGAACAGGTGGATTCTATTTTAAATCAGTCAAAACCAGTAGATGAAATAATTATCTTTGATGATAATTCTACTGATGGGACATTAGAAATTATACGACGATATGCAGATAGTAGAATAAAGGTACATGTCAATGATAAGAATGTAGGATATATAGAAAACTTTTATCGAGCAATAACTCACTGTAAGGGGGATTATATTTTTCTAGCAGATCAAGACGATATTTGGGGTAACGACAAGGTTAAAGTATATTTGGAAGTTATGGATAAAAACTCGGCAAAATTAGTCTCTGCTAATTTCTCATTAATTGACGCTAATAGTAGAGAGCTTCCTTTAAGTGAGTTTACTAGAAATAGATTTCTCAAGAAAGTAGATAACACGGGAGAAAAGTATTTAACGTTAGATTTTAATTACTTGATAGGAGGTAATGTACTTCAAGGCGCTACTTTTTGTATAAATAAAGAAGTTCAAAAGATATATAAAGAAGTTCATGATTCAGATGTGTATCATGACCATCAATTAATATTAATAGCATCTAAGTTAGGAAAAGTAATATTTATAAATGAAGAGTTATTAAAGTATAGAATTCACAATAATAATACAATTGGAATAGCTAAGAAAGGATCAGGAAAATTATCAGAACTACTACGTGTACCTAAGAAGAAACCTGCGATGGTTAAATTTTTAGATAAGATAGACAAGGTTTCTAGTATACAGTATTATAGTTATTATAAATTTTTGCTATATCTTAGAATACCCTCTATTCGTAACTTTATAAGAAAAATTATTTAGGGAGGTACAAGGTGAAAATATTATTTGAAAAGAAGAGTATTACAAACTTATTATTCCCGTGTTTTTGGATAATTACAATGTTTTTAATTTATTCAGGAAAACAGAGGATATATTATGGTGTTTTATTATTATTATCACTTTTTTTGATTGTTGTTCTATTGATTAAAGATGGTAGAAGAATTATTAGTAAGAATTATTATATGTTATTTTTATTTGTGATGTATTATTTTATAATTACTTTAATAAACGGAAGTTTGTATTCTACATTTTTAGTCACAACTAAATATTTCTCTTATGCAATAATAGTTATATATCTATTACGAAGTACATCAAACATAAAATCAAGTTTAATGATATTAAAAACTTTTATTTTATTTTCTAGTATATATGGGATAATTGAGTATCTTTCCTCATATAATTTCATGGTGAATTATGTTAAGATTAGTGCTTCTGAGTGGATACAAGTAATGAATAATCTTCCTTCAGAACTGTACAAACCCAGCTCATTCTTCTTACATTATAATTATTTTTCGTATATAGCAGTAGTATCTTTTTGTATATCCCTTAATATTAAATATAGTTCCAAGATAATGGAATTATTAAATAAGGTGATATTAATACTAGTAATAATAATATGTCAATCAAGAATAGTTTGGATATCTTTCAGTATTTTATTAGTATTTAATTATATACTATTTGATAGAAATAAAAACTCAATCATAAAAAAAATATTTGCGACAACTATAATTGGTAGTAGTATCTATTTTATTGCCACAAATTTGTTGGGTATTACATTTGATGTTGTATCAGATAGGATCAGAATATTAACTGATCGAGGATTAGATGATGGGTCAGTAGGTCAAAGATGGGGAACATTAGTTAGGTTTAAAGATTATTTTCTGAATAATGAATTTCTTGGAATTTTTGGGAATGGATATACAGGACAAATGAAATATTTAAAAGCATATTCATACTATGATTATTATGAGACGGCAGATTCTATGATAACTATATTTTTAGTTGAAACCGGAATAATTGGATTAATATTGATAGTGCTGGCAATTATAAATGTTTTTAGATTATTGAATCGAAGAAAAACACTAGACAGAATGGTTATATTAGTTCTGATTACTACAGTAATAGAATCTTTTACTATAGATTTTATGGCTAATGATGTTATATTAACTTTGTTTTATTTTATGCTATTTATTCCTAATATTGAAATTAATAAAAAATGTGTTGGAGGAGAAATATGAAGATAACATTTTGTCTACCATCATTTGCGGAACATCCGATAGGCGGATTTAAGATGGTATTTGAATATGCGAATAGATTATCCAAAAATGGTCATAAGGTAAATATAGTTTTTTTAACTGAATATAAATTTAATCGTTACACATCAAATTTGAAATTAAAAAAATTAATGTCTATTCCATTTAATTGGTTTTATCCTAATTGGTTTAAGTTAGATAGAAAAGTTAGTAAAATAGCAACACCATATTTGGATGATAGAGATTTTCCGAATTCAGATATAGTAGTTGCCACGGCCGTTAATACTGCGCAAATTGTTAGTAAATTACCAAAGAGATGTGGGGAAAAATATTACTTTATTCAAGGATTTGAGAATTGGACAGTACCAGATGAAGAGGTTTATGACACATACAAATTAGGTATGAAAAATATAGTCGTTTCAAACTGGCTCTATAAGATAGTAAAACCGTATGATCCTAATGTAAAAGTAGTTAAAAATCCTATAGATACTGGTGTATTTAAAGTGAAGAAAAGTATTTACGATAGAAATAAGTTTTCTCTTTGCATGTTGTATCATAAATCGGAGATGAAGGGAATACCTGTTGCATTGAAAGCTATAGATTTAGTAAAAGAAAAGTATCCTGATTTAAAAGTTACAATGTTCGGGGTTCATCAACAGGGAGAGGAAATAAAAAAAGAGTGGATTACATATTATCAAAAAGTAAAAGCAGACAAATTGTGTGAGATATATAATAATACAGCAATATTTGTCTGTGCAAGTGTAAATGAAGGATTTGGGTTAACAGGAGCAGAGAGTATGGCATGTGGTAATGCATTAGCATCAACAAGTTATAAAGGCGTTTTTGAATATGCCGTAGACAAGAAGAATGCACTATTGTCACCTGTTAATAACTATGTTGAACTAGCAAATAATATAATTAAACTGATAGAAGATGATGAATTAAGAATAAAATTAGCAGAAGATGGAAGTAAATGTATAGGGCGATACTCTTTTGAGGAAGCAACTAAAACCTTAGAAGATATTTTTACAGAAGGCCTATAGAATAATTATTGCAAATATAGTTATTTTATCAAAAATTCGAAGATTATATAATATACTAAAGTAGGTGATTTTCATGAAAGGAATAATTTTAGCAGGAGGAAGCGGAACACGTTTATATCCTCTTACAAAGGCGGTATCAAAACAATTGATGCCAATATATGATAAACCAATGATTTATTATCCGATGTCTATCTTAATGCTTGCGGGAATTAAAGATATCTTGATAATATCTACACCAACAGATACCCCACGTTTTGAGGAGTTATTTGGGAATGGTAATGAATTAGGATTAAATATTGAATATAAAGTTCAAGAAAGTCCAGATGGATTAGCTCAGGCGTTTATTATTGGAGAAGAATTTATCGGAGATGATTCTGTATGCTTAATTCTTGGAGATAATATATACTATGGTGGAAGACTTAGTGAGATGCTACAACGTGCAGCTAGTCGTCCAAGTGGTGCTACGATATTTGGATATCATGTTCATGACCCAGAGAGATTTGGGGTTGTTGAATTTGATAAGGAAATGAAGGCTGTGTCTATTGAAGAAAAACCAGAAAAGCCTAAATCTAATTATGCAGTAACTGGTTTATATTTCTATGATAACAAAGTAGTAGATATTGCTAAGAATATTAAACCATCTCCAAGAGGAGAGTTAGAGATAACAGATGTGAATAAAGTGTATTTAGAAAAAGGTGAATTAAGTGTAGAGCTTTTAGGACGAGGATATGCTTGGTTAGATTCAGGAACACATGAATCATTACTAGAAGCAAGTAATTTTATTGAAACAATAGAAAAACGTCAAAATCTTAAAGTTGCATGTTTAGAAGAAATAGCATATCGTATGGGATACATCGATAGAGAGCAATTGATTAAATTGGCACAACCGTTGAAGAAAAATAATTACGGACAATATATGTTACGTATAGCTGAAGAGGAGTTATAATAATGAAAGTATTAGAAGTAAAATTAAAAGATGTAAAAATAATAGAGCCAGATATTTTCGGTGATCATCGTGGATTTTTCACGGAGAGTTATTCTGAAGAGAAGTATAAAAAATTAGGTATAGATTTTAACTTTGTTCAAGACAATCATTCATTATCAGTTGAAGCTGGTATTGTTCGTGGTTTACATTTTCAAAGAGGAAATGCTGCGCAAACAAAGCTTATCCGTGTGGTAACTGGAGCAGTTCTTGATGTTATTGTTGATATGAGAAAAGGAAGCCCTACATATGGACAGTGGGAGAGTTTTATCCTTTCAGAACATAATAGAAGACAACTTCTAGTTCCTAGAGGTTTTGCTCATGGTTTTGCGACATTAACACCTAATGTTAACTTCATGTATAAGTGTGATAATTATTATGATGCAGAAGCAGATGCAGGTATTGCATTCGATGATAAAGAGCTTGGAATTGACTGGCAGATTGATTTATCAAAAGCTATTACATCAGAGAAAGATGCTAAGCATCCTACATTTAAAGAATATGAAGCAAATAATGATTTCGTATATGGAGAGATATAATAACTAGCATTATTTTGATTTTTATTATAAAACTCTACCTACTTTATGTTGGTGGAGTTTTCACCATATAGAGTTTAGAAGAATAAATATTTTAATGAGGTAAATAAATGAAGAATATTATAGTAACGGGTGGAGCTGGATTTATTGGTTCTAACTTTGTACATTATATTATAAATAACCATCCAGATATTCATGTGACTGTTCTGGATAAATTGACTTATGCAGGAAATAGAGCGAATCTTGCTGGACTTCCAGAAGATAGATTTGAACTAGTTGTTGGGGACATCGCGGATGCTGAACTGGTTGATAAATTAGTTAGTAAGACTGATGCAGTAGTTCATTATGCAGCTGAATCTCATAATGATAACTCACTAAAAGATCCATATCCATTTTTACATACGAATATTATCGGAACATATGCTTTAATCGAAGCGTGTCGTAAGTATGATGTTAGATATCACCATGTATCTACAGATGAAGTATACGGAGATCTTCCATTACGTGAAGATTTACCAGGAAAAGGTGAAGGAGTTGGAGAGAAATTTACAGCCGAAACACCTTATAATCCATCAAGCCCATATTCATCAACAAAAGCAGGATCAGACCTACTAGTAAAAGCGTGGGTGCGCTCTTTTGGTCTTAAGGCAACTATTTCTAATTGTTCAAATAACTACGGACCATATCAACATATTGAGAAATTTATCCCAAGACAAATTACTAATGTATTATCAGGAATTACACCTAAATTATATGGTGAAGGTAAGAACGTAAGGGACTGGATTCATACAGAAGACCATTCTTCAGCAGTTTGGACTATCTTAACAAAAGGTAGAATAGGAGAAACTTACTTAATCGGTGCAGATGGAGAAGAGGACAATAAAACTGTTATTGAGTTAATTCTTGAGCTAATGGGTAAAGATAAGAATGCATATGAACATGTAAATGATCGTGCGGGGCATGACCTACGTTATGCGATAGATGCATCTAAATTACGCGATGAATTAGGATGGAGACCACAATTCACAAACTTCCGTCAAGGGCTAGCTGACACTATTCATTGGTATGAAGAAAACGAATCTTGGTGGAAAGAACAAAAAGAAGCAGTAGAAGCTAATTACGCTAAAAATGGACAGTAACAGAAAAGCGGAATAATTTCCGCTTTTTATTAGGAGGTAATATAATGATACTTATTACAGGTAGTAATGGACAACTAGGTAGCGAATTAAGATACCTTTTAGATTCAAGAGATATTTCTTACGTAGCTACAACAACAAAAGAATTAGACATAACAGATAAAGATTTAGTTAGCAGATATGTTAAGGAATTAAATCCTAGTGTAATCTATCACTGTGCAGCGTATACAGCGGTTGATAATGCTGAGGATATTGGTCGTGAAGATAATCACAAAGTAAATGCAGAAGGAACACATAATCTTGCATTAGCAGCAAAAGAATGTGGAACAACTTTTGTGTATATTAGCACTGACTATGTTTTTGATGGGACTTCTGAAACAGAATATTTACCAGAAGATACAACTAATCCACAAAATGAATATGGGCGAGCAAAATTAGAAGGTGAAAATGCAGTACGAGAACTATTAGAAAAATACTATATAATTCGTACATCTTGGGTATTCGGAGAATATGGAAATAACTTTGTATATACAATGCAAAGATTAGCTAAAGATCGTGATAGATTAACAATTGTAGCAGACCAATTCGGAAGACCAACATGGACAAAAACCTTGGCAGAGTTCATGGTATATTCAGTAGAAAATAATGTAGAATATGGAACATATCATTTATCAAATGATAATAGCTGTTCATGGTATGAATTTGCAAAGGAAATTCTAAAAGATGAAGAAGTAGAAGTAGTACCGATTGAATCTAAGGATTTTCCACAAAAAGCAAATAGACCAAAATATTCAATCATGAATTTAGAAAAAACAAAGAAAACAGGATTTGAAATTCCAACATGGCAAGAAGCGTTAGAGAAGTTTAAAAGATAAGTAGTAAAGAAAATGAACAAATATTTTTAAGAATAAATTAGTATATTAGGAGGTAACACTAGTGGGAGTTATTTTAACTATTGCAGTTCCATCGTATAATATTGAAAAATATATACATAAGTGTATAGAATCTTTCAATAATATTAAAACAGAATTATATAGTGATTTCGAAGTATTAATAATAAATGATGGTAGTACTGATAAGACAATAGATATTGTAAAAAAGTTAAGTTCAGAAACTAGCCTTAATTTAAAAATAATAAATAAAGAGAATGGCGGACATGGTTCTGCTGTAAATAAAGGAATAGAAGAAGCGAAAGGTAAATATTTTAAAATTATAGATGGAGATGATTGGGTAAATAAGGCGGATTTTGAAGAATTTCTTTTGAGATTAAAAAAGACAGATGTGGATTTGATAGTAACGGATTATACAGAACAACATGTATATGATAATTATAAGAAAAGAATTAAAGTACTAGAAATGCCTGATGGATATAGATCAGATTCATTATCTAAGATTTTCCCAATGCATAGTATAACTTACAGAACTTCTCTACTTCAAGAGCATAATATAAGACTAACGGAAAAAATATTCTATGTAGACACTCAATATTCGATTTTCCCAATGAAGTATGTTGAAAAGTGGGAGTATTGGAATTTAGATGTGTATCAATATTTTCTTGGAAGACCAGAACAAAGTATGGCTCTGATAAATAGATTGAAGCATATGGAACACCATAGAATAGTAATGGAGAGTATTCTAGAATTTTATTTGACGATAAAAAATAAAGAGTTAAAAGATACATTGCGAAGTATCTGTGAGGATTTAATAAATACAAGGTACTTATTATCTTTTGTATCAAAAGAAAGATCAAAGTTATTAAAACAAACAACAGAATATATTGAGAAATATAATATAGATTTTAAATTTAAAGCCAAACATAGAACTAGTTATTTATTATATTTTAATGAGAAAAACAAGAGATTATTTAGTTTCATAGTTTATCCTATTGTAAAATTTAAATTAAGAGAATTGAAGAATTAAGAATACTTTTTTAATTATAGAATATTAAGTATGTTTATACTAAATAACAAAAGATAATATGTAGTATATTTGTAAAATATTATAATTTTAATATGAATTGACAATGAAGATATATATGATAGGAGAGCAATAATATGATAAAAAAAGTATATAATAGATTAAAAGTTTCGGTTGTACATTTTAAAGGCCAAAAACCATTAAAAATCAAATTTGTGAATTTTTTATCTGAAGCAATAAGAACATCTGAAATGAGAAGAGTAAAAAATTCAATTATAAAGAAGCATATAAAGAATAATACAAATATTAATTTCATAAAAACAAATATAGAAAAAGAATTAATTAACTCAAGTATGGAGGAAACTTTTAGCAGAGTGATTTGGACAATGTGGTGGCAAGGTGAGGAAAACGCTCCTGATATTGTGAAAAGTACATTATATTATATGAGAGAATTTGCAAAAAAACATGAATACGAAGTAATAGTAATAGACAAAAATAATATAACAGAATATGTGGAAATTCCTGAAACTATTTATAAGAAATTAGAAATAAATAAAATAAATCTTGCAAATTTTTCTGATCTAGTGAGGTTTATGTTAATAGATCAATATGGAGGTATATGGCTAGATTCAACAATGTATATACATAGTGACTTTCCTATTGACATCTTAGAAAGAGAATTTTCATCGATTAATCATCCAGATGGTTTAGATAAATCAATGGATGACAATATAACTAATAAAAGATGGGTGTCATTTTGTTTGAGTGGAAACAAAGGAAATATTGTTGCGAAGAGTATGAAATATTTCATGATTGATCAAATTGAAAATAATAAAGAACTTCCAGATTATTTTATGGTGGATTTTGGCTTAGATTATTTATATGATGAATTTGAAGAAATAAGAGAAATTTTAGTTAAGATACCGAAGTATTCTACTCAGAAAGATATATTTTGGCTTGGAATAAACTGTAATAAGAAGTTTGATAAAATAGAATGGGAAAGAGAATTAGAAATTAACCATATTTTTAAAACAACATATAAAATAGCGGAAATTACACCTTTTAGCTATTTTGATTATTTAGAAAAGAGGAAACTATAATTTAATTTTTACTAGTAGCTTACTTATAGTATTAATAAAGGTAAGATTAATAATAATTTAGGAAGTGACAATATGAGAAATTTAGGATTAGATTTATTAAAGATATTCTCTTGTATTGGTGTTGTAGCATTACATTCTACTATGCCTGGGTTTACTTTAGAACAATATAATGTCAGTGCATATTTATATTATTTGGGAACATATGCTATACCATTATTTTTTATGGTAAATGGGTATTTTTTATTAAATAAGAAAGAATTAACTTACAGTTATGTCTTTAGTAAGATAGCAGGAATATTAACTGTAGTAAGTGCATGGAATATTTTAATATGGTTGGTCAGAAGGGATTTTAATGTTAATCCATTAAGAAAAATTATAGGTTCATTAGTTCAAAAAGGATATTTTTATCAATTTTGGTTTTTTGGATCGTTAATAATAATATATTTGACGTTACCTATAATAAAAAAAGTATTGGAGAAAGATTATTCGTACTCCGTTGTCTTGTTGTTTTTAATGGTTATTGGTGTAGTTATTGAAATTATAAATACATTTATTCTTCATAAACCTATACAGCAATATGTCCCACAAACTTTTAGATTATGGACATGGTTTTTCTATTATATTTTAGGTGGATATTTAGGAAAAATAAATATTCAAGAAATAAAATTAACTAAATTTATTATTGTTAGTTTTAGTATAATTTTTATGATTTCTCCCATACTATTATTTTATTTATCGAAAAATGTCTATCACAACATATTCGCAGAGTATTTTTATGATGCAATGATTGTAAAAATAGTAAGTATAGGACTATTTATATTATTTGTAAAAATCGAAAAACATATTGTATTGAAAAATAATGAATTAATAGTTATGGTATCATCATTAACTATGGGAGTGTATATTGTACATACATTTATATTAGCTCAAGTAGTAAAATACATAGATACTAATGTAGGGTATAATACAACTATTATATTAATTATTACGTTAAGTATTAGTTTTTTTATTTCAAGAATTATTTGGAGTATAAAATATTTTAGGATATTGTTAAAAATTTAATTAGAATCAAACCTGCTTAGATTTGTTATATAACGGAGGAACATATGTACGATTATTTAATAGTAGGAGCTGGATTGTCAGGTGCAATCTTTGCTCATGAAGCAACAAAACAAGGAAAAAAAGTAAAAGTAATAGATAAACGTGACCACATCGGAGGAAATATTTATTGTGAGAATGTTGAAGGAATCAACGTTCACAAATATGGTGCGCATATTTTCCATACTTCTAACAAAGAAGTTTGGGATTATGTGAATCAGTTTGCTGAGTTTAACAACTACATTAACTCACCAGTAGCAAACTATAAAGGTAAATTATATAATCTACCTTTCAACATGAATACATTCTATGGGTTATGGGGAACTAAGACTCCTGCAGAAGTAAAAGCTAAAATCGCTGAACAAACAGCTCATCTGCAAGATAGTGAACCTAAAAATCTAGAAGAACAAGCTATCAAGCTTATTGGTACTGACGTATATGAAACTTTAATTAAAGGTTATACAGAAAAACAATGGGGACGTAGTGCAACTGAACTACCACCATTTATTATTAAACGTCTTCCAGTACGTTTCACATTCGATAACAACTACTTTAATGATAGATACCAAGGTATTCCAATCGGTGGATATAATGTTATTATTGAAAACATGTTGAAAGGTATCGAAGTAGAACTAAATGTAGACTTCTTTGAGAATCGTGAAGAGTTAGAAGCAAGTGCGAAAAAAGTTGTATTTACAGGAATGATCGATCAATACTTTGATTACAAACACGGAGAATTAGAATACAGAAGTCTTCGCTTTGAACACGAAGTACTAGATGAAGAGAACTACCAAGGTAACGCTGTAGTGAACTATACAGAGCGTGAAGTTCCTTACACTCGTATTATCGAACACAAACACTTTGAAAAAGGCACTCAAGAAAAAACAGTTATTACGCATGAATACTCAGTAGATTGGAAACGCGGGGATGAACCATACTACCCAATCAACGATGCTAAAAATAATGAAATGTATCAAAAATATTTAGAAGAAGCAAAAGGTAAAGATGTTATCTTCTGTGGTCGTCTTGCAGATTATAAATATTATGATATGCACGTAGTAATCGAAAGAGCTCTTAATGTAGTAAGAGAGGAATTGAATAAATAATATAGAAACTGCAATACTTGAATCTAATCAGGTATTGCAGTTTTTCTTATATCTCCCATTTGAAAACAGTCTTAAATGCAGTATTTAAATCAGTCATAAACGGCAGTGTCAAGATTTTTGTGTAAACATAATCTGAGGTTTTAAATAAAGTTAACTATTTATAATTTTATTAGTTCTTATGGCTTTTATTCCTTAGAGTTTAATAAGATTTTTCGAGAGATTTTGTCAAGAATTCAAAGAAGGCTTGCCCTTGTTCTTGACAAAATCATAGAAAAATCTAAACTCTAGAAGGGAATAAAAGCTAGTATATATATTTCTTCTATCATATTCTCTAATTCTTCTTTCGCCATACTAAAGCCATAGTGGGATATACCTACATATTTTACGTTATATTCACATGCTGATACACAAACATATCTGTTTAGAGATTGTTCATTAGGGAATTGTTCTTTTTTCTTAATTCCTTTTTTTAGATGTTTATTATAATTTTCTATTATATTTGTTGTATAAATACTTCTTCTTATTGATTTTGGAAATAAATAATATGTAAATAGACAATCTCTAATATCTAATAGACTATTTGTTACTTTTGGATATTTTCCTTTATATTTATCTATAAATAATACTAGATTCTTTTCCGTCTCATCTTTTGTCGATTCTTGATACACTGCTTTTAAATCTTCTGATATTTCTGCTTTATCTTTTGTTCTTACTTTTGGTAAAACATTTCTTATACATGCGTCCAACACGTCTGATACTTTGCTTTAGGTAACGCTTCTTCAAGCTTTTCTTTTATTCCTTTTAATCCATCTGTGACAAACAATAATACTTTGTTTAGACCTCTTTTTTTAAGGTCTTCTAACATATTTTTATAGTTTTCTGGTGATTCTGTTGGAAATAATTCATATGATAGAATTTCTTTTTCTTCACTTATTGTTATTCCTATTAATATATGTAGTGCTTCTTTTCCTACTATTCCTCTTTTTACGCTAATATATGTTGAATCGGCATATACTACTGCATAATCTTTTGTTATTTTTCTTGAATGATACTCTTTAACTTTTTCATCTAATTGTTTAGTTATAACACGATTCTAGGAATTGTTTTGGAATATTACTTATTCCCATTCTAGTTCCCGTTCCACCAGCTAATATTCCTGCGTATATCATTTTTTCTCTTCTTTTAAATATTGTAAAATTTGTTATCAATCATTATTAATTATAACATGAAAGATTAGAATTTCAAAAATATTGTTAGTTAATATTAATACAAAAATAGTTGAAATATAGAGATAAATTCCGTATACTAATATTAGTAATAAAAATTTAGAAATCTCCTGTATTTTGGAGGTTCTCATATATAATGAGGAAATATAATGAAAGTAATAAAAAATTATTTATATAACCTTTCGTATCAAATTTTAACTATTATTTTACCAATAATAACAGTTCCGTATGTTACAAGAATTTTTACGAGTGAAGATTTAGGGAACTATGGATTTTATAATTCTATTGTGAGTTATTTCTCGTTATTTGCGATGTTAGGTATTGGGATATATGGTACGAAACAAATAGCGGCAGCTCGAGATGTGAGTAGTACTTTTTGGAATATTTATGTGATTCAAGTTGCTGCAAGTATATTAGCACTTTTAGTTTACATAATAGTAATTTATAGTATTCCACAAATGTCAGGAATAATTCCATTGATATTAAGTATAACTTTATTTTCTAAGATGATAGATATTTCATGGTTATTTACAGGAAAAGAAGATTTTAAAAAAATAACATTAAGGAATACTATGGTAAAAGTAGCTGGAGTAATCAGTATTTTCACATTTATCAAAAGTAGCGAGGATTTATACCTATATATCTTTTTAATAGTTATATTTGATTTTTTAGGACAATTTGTTATGTGGATACCGGCGAAAAAATTTATAAAACACCCTTCTTTTGATACTAAAATTATTAAAAAAAATCTATATCCTATTGTGCTACTTTTTTTACCGCAGGTTGCGATATCACTTTATGTTGTATTAGATAGAACATTACTTGGACTTTTGGGGTCATATTCAGATGTTGGAATTTATGAACAAGGGCAGAAATTAACGAGTATACTTCTTACCGTAGTTAGTTCGTTAGGGGCTGTTATGTTACCGAGGGTTGCGAATCTTCTTTCTGAAAGAAAGGAAAAAGAAGCACAAAATATGGTGAGATTTTCATTTATTTTGTATAATCTTATTATTTTCCCAATGATATTTGGTCTTATTGCGATAAATGAAGTATTTGTTAAATTATTCTTAGGACAAAACTTTCAAGATGTAAAATATGTACTATACATTATTGTATTTAACATTATGTTTATCGGTTGGACGAATATTTTAGGATATCAGGTGTTAGTAGTTAGAAATAAAAATAAGGAATTCATGTTGTCGACAACGATTCCTGCATTTGTCAGTGTGGCTGTTAATATTGCTGTTATTCCATTTTTCGGATATATCGGAGCGAGTATAACAGCTGTAATTGTTGAGCTTTTAGCTTTTACTATTCAATGGTATTATTGCCGTAATATTATCAACAAGAACTTATTGTTCAATAAAGATTTAGCAAAAATCATATGTTCTTCTCTGGTAATGTTTGGAACTGTAATGTTATGTAAAATGACATTAGGATTAGACGGAATTATAGGTCTAATAATTTACCTTGCAGTAGGAGGTATAAGTTATCTAGGAATTATATTCTTATTAAAAACTGTTAATATCAGAGAGATGAAGGGGATGCTGAAGTAGGTTTTAAATTTAAGAAAGATATATATAGAAATCAGAGTAGTATTTTTTTACTTAGATTTTCTTGTTCTTGATACCGTTTTATCTGATTGTATAAGATTCACCGCTCTATTTCATCAAAATTTTACAGTTTTATCTTATAATTTTTACATAAATATTTTAAATGTTTTTTAAAGTATAGTATAATAATATTGCCCGCACTGGCCAACAGTGATGTTGGTAATAGTATGGTCTACGGACGGAATGGGGTCTAAAAAATACTATTTGCATGGAGGTGATGTCTACTATGAATAAGATTTCAGATGTATTAACAGTGATTAGTTTTGTGTTATTCGTTGTTTTAAAAATATTTGATACTACTAGTATGACATCACTGTTGTATGGTGCTAATTATATATAAAGGATGTGCTTTTATTGGAAAAAAACTATGACTCAAAAATATTCTCAAAAAAAGGAAAACAGAAATATCCTAGAAATAAGTTTTTTTCTTATTCAGGTGTGAATAGAGATGATAAAAATTTTAATTATAAGGATTTTAGGAATTCAAATTCAATACATTCTTCATTTAAAAGGTGTAAATTTTTTGGGACGTTATTTAAAAAGTCAAAATTGAAGTTTTGTTCTTTTAGTGGAGCTGTATTCACAGGAATAACATTTAAGAACTGCAATTTTAAAGGTAGTCGTTTCTTAGGTGCTGTCTTTGATAATTGTATATTTGAAGATTGTAATTTTCAAAAGTGTAAGTTTAAAAATTCTCAATTTATAGATACTTACATAAAAAATTCAAACTTTAAAGAAGTATCTGACTTATGTCTGGATTTAGAAAAGTATGATATTAGTAAGTTGAATATAGTTGACGATATACTTATAAATAAACTAAAAAGTAAATACATTAATACCAATGTGCATGGTTTAGTTAATAAAGTTGATATTAGCAGACTATTAGTATTTCTTGAAATAGATAGAGTAGAAACAATGTTTGACGAGTTAAAAGAAAATGAAAAGATAAAAATAGTAGCTTTTAGTCATGTATTGGCTAAAATTAGGTAGAAATTATATAGTGCTTTAACTAACTCGATTAAATAAGTAAAGATAAGGTGAAATATTTATTTTTTTGCATATATAAATTGTAATCCGGGGTTAGAATTTTTTTTCTATGCCCCGGATTTAGTATACAACCAATAAAGTAAGTTCAAAAAGAGTGGTATAGTGGAATGTAAAGAATCAACAAAAGCTGGAGAATGGGTCATTAAAAGTATAGAGAAAAATTAATTAAAGATTGGAAAGGTGTTTTTGAAAAGGTAAAAAAGATGAAGAATATTATAGTAACGGATGGTGCTGGATTTAGTACATTATGTCATAAATAATCATCCAGATATTCATGTGACTGTTTTGGATAAATTGACTTATGCGGGAAATAGAGAGAATTTTGCTGGACTTCCAGAAGATAGATTCGAACTAGTGGTTGGGGATATCGCAGATGCTGAACTAGTAAATAAACTTTTTAGTAAGACTGATGCAGTAGTTCATTATGCAGCTGAATCTCATAATGATAACTCACTAAAAGATCCATATCCATTTTTACATACGAATATTATCGGAACATATGCTTTAATCGAAGCGTGTCGTAAGTATGATGTTAGATATCACCACGTATCTACAGATGAGGTATATGGAAATCTATCATTACGTGAAGATTTACCAGGAAAAGGTGAAGGGATTGGAGAAAAGTTTGCAGTTGAAATATCTTATAATCCATCAAGCCTATACTCATCAACAAAAGCAGGTTCAGGCTTCAGATCTACTTGCAAAAGCGTGAGTGCGTTCTTTTAGGCTCAAGGGATTATTTCTAATCGTTCAAATAACTATGGACCATATCAACATATTGAGAAATTTATCCTAAAGTATAATGCTTATAGTGCAATTTTATCTAAAGGAAATTTTCAAAGATAATGTCGATATAATTTCAGGTAACTGTTATAGTCATGGTATCTTGTTTCATTGTAGAAAGGAGAACACCACTTTAAAAGAATTATCTAAAATATTCTGAAAAGAAACTATTGATTTGTATAATAAAATAGAGAATTATATAATGATAAGGAGGGTAACTTATGTATGAATTTTTAAGAAATATAAATGCAGAGACACAGATTTCAATTGTGATTTCTGCTATAACTGCGATATATACAATTGTAAGGAATTATTTTTCAAGTAAACGATTAAAGCAAGTTGAGAAAATTAACGAAGAAAATTATAATTGGAAGAAAAATTTTGATATATATAAAGAAGAGAATAGACAGAAAAATGTTTTAATTCAAAATTTGTTATCTGAACAGAATACTCGAGCATCCATTATTCCATATTTCAATGTTGTGTTAAAGAACAATAGAATTAAAAAAGAAGAAAATAGCTTGATTTTAGAAATAGGTTTCATAAATATAGGAAGAGAAAGTGCGACTAATATAGGATTATCAATGAAATTTCCAGATAAAGGATTGCAAGGATATTTTTATAGTGAAAGGTATCCTAAGAAAAATTATTATATTTATGAATATTTAAGTCAGTATTATGCTGCTGCAGGAGAAGAAGTTACATTCAAAATTAAGGTGAATTTAAAAGATGGAGAAGAGATTTGTGACTTTTTAAAATTCAAAATTAAGTATTCTGATCTAATAGGGAGTGAGTATGAACAGGAATTTAGATTTGGATTTTATATGTTAAACCGTATTGCATATAATTTGGATAATACCTCATATAAACCTGTATTACTAAAAAAGTAAAATATTTGGAGGGTAAATGTCAATATAAAATTAGTTTTCAGTAAAAATCCTCGGAAATTTATCACAAATTTTCCCTCCCATTTTTTCTGGTTGTATAATAAATTCGGGGTATTCTATTTAAACTAGAACTCAAAGACATAGGTAGTGGTTTATTGATAGTTAAATTTTCTTCATAAGAGCTTTTTAGATATTTAATGAATTTTGTTGAGGTGACTAGCTAATCAAAAACATGATTTTTGAGTAATTTTCATTTTGATGAAAATCTATGTTGGAATACCCATATGCATAAGTTTCTTTCTGCGAGTGTTGGAATTTATAGTTTAAAGGAATTTATCGCTTCTGTAATATCGTTAGAAATTCTTCGAATTAATTGACAACAAGAAAAGGTATATGATAGAATATAGGAAAGTGAATGCAAGATACTAGTACATTCCAACACGAAAGCCAATTGAACTGCTATTTCAATTGGCTTTTTATATTAATATTTAATATTCACATACAAAGTGACGAGTATGCGTCGTGTCCTAAAATGGCTACTTATTCTCGTTGTTATCTTTTAGGAAATAATATTCTATTATCAGAAGAGTGACTCCGGGTAATATATTAACAAGAATTTGCAAGATATTAGTATTCATGCCAACACCTCCCTTCTGGGGCAGTAGCCTACCTTTATTATAGCACCATAAATTATCTTAGAAAAGGTGTTTTTTATCGATATTAAGATTAAAGTTGGAATTTTAAGGTTATGTAAATCGGGAGAGTATATAAAGAAGATAACTGCGAATTAATTGACAACAAGAAAAGGTATATGGTAAAATATAGGAAAGTGAATGTGAAATGCTAGTACATTCCAACACGAAAGCCAATTGAAGTGCTATTTCAATTGGCTTTTTATATTAATATTTAATATTCACATACAAAGTGACGAGTATGCGTCGTGTCCTAAAATGGCTACTTTTTCTCGTTGTTATCTTTTAGGAAATAATATTCTATTATCAAAAGAATTACTCCGGATAATAGATTCACAAGAATTTGCGAAATGCTAGTATTCATACCAACACCTCCCTTTTGGGGCAGTAGCCTACCTTTATTATAACATCAGAAGTCGAGTTAGAAAAGATTTTCTTATTAATATTAAGATTAAAGTTATATTTTTAAGATTATGTAAATAGGAGAAGAAATAGAGGTATATCTCTTCGAATTAATTGACAATAAGAAAAGGCATATGGTAGAATATAGATAAGTGAATTGGACGATTATATTCACATGTGATCACGAAAAGCAACTGAACGGCTATTCAGTTGCTTTTTTATATGTATTAACATACCACTTAGTATGAGAATAGATATTCATACATGAGTGAATAACATGTACGTCGTGCCTAAATAAGGCTACCCTTTCTTGTTGTTTTTATCATTTAGGAAATAAAAATATTCTATAAATAGGAGAATAACTCCTACAAATAGTCCAACAAGAATTTGGACGATTATATCGTACATGCGACCACCTCCCTTTTGGGCAAGTAGCCTACCTTCATTATATCATTATAAATTACATAAGAAAAGGTTTTCTTATTGATGTTAAGATTAAAATTTTATTTTTAAGATTATGTAAATGGAAAATAAAAAAGGTGGTTATCAAGAAAAAAGAACAGTGATTTTAAATAAAAATTGTTTGACATTATCTAGAAAGGCATGATAAAGTATAGACAAGTGAATAGGTAGTAATAATACTTTTTAATATAAGCCCTAATTTTGATTTTAATCAGATTAGTGGTGAAAATCACGTATAGGGTGGAATTTATGAACTGTGTTTAAAAGTAAGTTGATATAAATTAAGAGGATATTATTATATATTAGGATTAGTATTTCTGATAATAATTAACAAGAATTTGGGTAATGTCTATCTCTATTCAACCACCTCCTTTCGGGCAAGGTATCAATTTATATTAGACATAAGTGAAGATGATTTACGCTGGATCAATAGCTAAAACATAGGATAGACTATAAGAAGTGAATGATGTCTATCAAATTTCATCACGAAAGCCAATTGAAGGTTCAGTTCAATCGGCTTTTTTTTGTATGTTAATTTATAAGTTGATTAGACGATAAAATTTTTAGTTTATGTTAATTATTTTAAATTTTTTTATATTCTGAGTACATGATTATTTGGTAGTTTTAAGTTTGTATTATATTGTATTTTGATGTAGAATAAAGTTGAAAGGTAATGAATTTTATAAAAATTTTAATATATAAGATGATCGTAAAAATCTCTGTAAATTTTATAGATTTACTAGAAAATAAAAGGGGGAGAAGTAATGAATAATAAAAAAATTATAAAATTTCCTGTTGATAGAAAAGGATATACAGTAATAAGAAGTAGTAAATATAGAGATTTTAATCTCAATCAAGGTTATGGTGAAATACAGTTCTCTTCTAAAAAGATTGAGTCTGATTTTAATGAATCGATGAAACTTTTTGAGGAATTTATTGAGAACTTTGAAGAGCCAAAATATGAGGATAATGTAAAAAAAGCTATAGATTTATCTAAGTATAATGTGGATGCTAGAGTTTGGGAAATAGTTAGTAAAGATTGTACGGAATATGAAACAGAACTAAGGTTAATACGGTTAAGAGATGAAGCTTACAATTTTGAAGAAGGCTTTGTTGATGGTAAGTTATTCTCGATTAATTATCTTTATCTAAGAGTTTGTCATCATCTTGCGGAATTTTATTTAGGTAACAAGTTATACAATAAAGTTTGGTATGCCTATAAGCCGTTTTATTTCACTTTAGACATGGCTGATAAAGTTATGATGCCAATGTATCACAATTTTGTAGTAGCTAGTCTTATATTAAATGATTTTACAGAGATTAATCGTTACTATAAACTTGCGAATAAATATTGTAAAAATGATGATGAGGTTATTTTATTGTCAAAAGTTTTTTACTATTTGATGCAAGGTGAAGAGAGAGAGGCAGTCGCATTTTACAAAAAGTTGATTAAAAAGAATAAATATATTTCTGATGTTTTAGATAGAATAACTAATCCTAAGTTAATTAAGTTTAGCACCGATAATGATTGTAAATATTTAGAAGCTCTTAATACTGTTATGAAGTTCGATTATTTCTTAAGTAAGGAGTATTATTTTGACTTTCTTATGCATGTTAGGGAAAGTGAATATGTTATTGGTGATGATTTGGATAAGTATGCGAATCGTAAGGAAATAACAGTTGCTGATATGAAAAGAGATAGATCGTTTATGGCTATTCGAGATACAGAATTAAAAATTATGCATGCGAACTTTTTACTAACTAAAGAAGACTTCTTAGAGATTACTAAGGCTGAGTTTTTAAAAATAAAAGGTTTAGGTAAAGGGACAATCAGAAATTTACATATGAATGGTGTAATGTTTTCTGATGATAGTGAGTTTGATATCCAAATGGAGCTAATGGAGGATGACTTATGGTAAAACGTGATAAAAAATTTGAAATATTACTTAAAGAATTTATAGAAACTGAAGGAGAACATTTTTCTAATAGAGAAGATGCTGTAGAAGTTTTCGAACATATTTATAATATGGTGGAAGAGGGTTATGATGTAGATGGACCTCTTGGTGATATTGTCGATGCGATTGATGATAGTGATATGAGTGTTTTTAATAAGGTTAATGCCTTAAGAGAACTGCATGAGGAAAATCATAGTGGTATAGAGATGGCTATTGAGCTTGGTGAGGATATTTTATATTCAGAAAGTGATGAAGATACCGAAGAGATGATATTAGCGGATGCACTTGCAGGGTATTATGTTAAAGCAGGTATGTACGAAGACGCTGCGAAATTGTATGAACTTTTGTTAAAAGCTAGTCCGTCTGATTTTTCAGAGGTTACAGATGAACTTACACATGTTTATGTCCGTTTGAATAGAGATGATTTGATGAGAAATCATATTAAACGTTTCGATTATTTAAATTCAGAACCTACACTATTATTATTAAGTATCCTTGGTATAAATCAAGGTAAACTTGATGAAGCACATTATTATATGACGAAGCTTAAAGAACTTAATAAATACACTGGTATTGTTTTTAAAGGCGGTTTTGAAAAAGTTGAAAGCTTTATAGAGGGAATGCTGCAAGATGAAAAAGACTTACAAAAACCAGAAGCTTTCGAAATGCATTTTGCAGCTAGCATAGCTAAAGATTACCTTACTAATAAATACCATTATGAATTGTTAGAAAAATTCTATAAAGAAGAAATAGAAAGAAGAGTAATTCTGATAGTGGAAGGTCGTATGAATATTTCTAAGGAAATGATGAAAGAAGATCCAATTTTCGCTGGTATGGAAAGACAGTTGAATAGGTTTATTGATGCTGAGTTTTATAATAAAGAAATTATAGAGACTTACACGGAAAAAGAATTGAAAAAGCTAGGTAGCATAGGTGCTACAGTTATCCAAAAGCTAAAAAATAACGGAGTTAAATTTAAAGAAGATTAGAGTTTTTTGTAGGAAGAAATACAACTTGTCCTCAACTTAATGTATATACAAATCTCAAGAGGACAATTAGTTTTTTTAGATTAGTATATACAAAAAAAGAAATCTGGGAAGTGAGTCGAAATCGATTCGAAGTTTTCCAGATTTTTTTGTTATTCAAAATGGAAAAAACAGATAAAATTTCCATTTTGAGGTAAGAAAAACAATTCAAAATGGAAAAAATGGTCAAAATTTCCATTTTGAAATCAGAAAAGTAATCTAAAATGGAAAAAAGGATCAAAATTTCCATTTTGAGATTAGAAAAGTAATCCAAAATGGAAAAAATAGGTAAAATTTCCATTTTGAGAATGGTGTATAATTTGATATCGGGGCGCCACTAATAGGTTTTAAATAGACATAATAAAAACCTCTCATATGAATTTACTCAAAAGATGTTATTTTGAATAACTCGTATATGGAAGGTTGTTTTAAATTACATCACTTGATTATATAAAAGTTTGTATTGTCGTACAGAAATATACTTATAATTTATATTTTATATATTGATTCTATTAATTTTTTATTTAGTTTTATTATTTTGAATACTCGACAGCTCTTGCTATTTTTGGTTTTGCTGGATTTTTGTAAATATTATTTTCTTCTAATAGTTTCTCAAATGCAGCTAGTCCTGATTCGTAATCTTTAGTCTCGAATTCTAGTTCATAATCGGTAATATCATTGATAAATGTTGTTTTATCAAGAACTAGCAACCCCTCTTCTAAAGTTACTTCATGTCTTAATGTTTCTATTTTCTGAATTAGCATCGGGGTTTTAATTTTCACGTTCATTCGCTCTAGCTCTGAGATAATTTCATTTGGTAAAATCGGAAGTACTGTTGGTTCTTTTGGATATCTTTCATCAAGTGGTACATTTATTTCAATGTTTTGAGTTTCACCTTTTATTTTCAGAGTCATCTCTGTTTTTTTGTTAGTATATCGAATTCTTAGTGCTGCTCCAATGTTTTTGAAACTTTCATCTGCATCATCATAGTAGAAATTTTTGTTAATTATTTTTTCAGAATTACTTAGGTTGTATTTCTCATATAATGCATCATATTGATCCTTTGTCAGTAAGTTTTTAAATTCTATTTCTATTTCTCGCATGAGATTTCCTTTCTTTTTTCAATCGCAATAATAAATGGCGCATTGTTTTTCTGATTTATGAATTGATAAATTAGCACTTCAGCTTCTTTTTGGTCAAGGTTTTGAAGTTCGTTTAACAATGCTTCTTTTTCTACCTTACCATTCTCATGACCCCAGTAGACAACGATGACGATTCTGCCACCGATTTCTAGACGTAGTAAAAATTTCTTAATAGTCGCAAGTGTAGTCTCAGCTAGTGTTGTAATCTCGTGATCAGAATTCGGTAGATATCCTAGATTAAAGACAACGGCACGAATCTTTTCATCTATATATTTATCAAATTCAAAGTGGGAATCAAGAACAACCTCACATTTATCAGTTAGTTCAGCTTCTTTAATAAGATTCGTTGTATTTTCAATTGCCAATTGTTGGATGTCAAATGCATAAACTTTTTTCGCTGAAGTTTTCGCTAGAAACAGCGTATCATTTCCGTTTCCAGCAGTAGCATCAACGACGATTGAATTTTTATCTATAACTTCTTTTAATAATTTTTTGCTAAAAGCTAATACCTTATCCATATTGATGTCCTTATAATAAAATTATTTTTGTCTATCTGCTTTCATCTCTGAAAGGATATCACTAAGTTCGTAGTAGTTGTCGCTTGCGATTGTAAAATCAAGTGATGTATTGATAATTTTAGCTAGTAGTTTCGAATTATCACTTGTATAGTCTTCTTCCCTATCTAGATTAGCTTTAAGACTTGAGACAAGTTTTTCTAATTTATCTACTAAATCAGTTTCTGTAGTATCATCATTTTCATCGAAATCTTTAGTGTAATTTTTAATATTAAAGCTAAGACCATCTTTTAATGGTGCGATATATAAAGCACGTAGGTTATTAACTTCTTCACCAACCGCAGCAGAAAGTTCATGTAGAGGGGCTGTGTAAATTTTCTCATCTTCAGCACCAGCTTGCTCGATAACTTTAACTTCATGGTCGTAAGGATAGAAAGACATAAGCTCGTCTGATACATTCGCCGCAGTCAAATCGTCATAACATTGTGTTATAAGCAGATGTTGCAGAGGATTAACCTGTCTTAGCGTTTCTAATGCAGTAGCATCAACAAGAGAAAATCCTTCCACAGGATCGAATTGTGCAGCATTGAAGCACGAATCTAAAAAGCTCTCTCCACCAACAATTTTAACATCTTTTCCACTATTTATTAGAAGTTGAGTAGTTAGCTCGGCAACCATCGGGTGACCAGGAACAAGATACATCACATCATTATTTTCAGCGACTTCAAGAATATAACTTGCGATACCGTTATAAGTATTTTCGAAATTTTCGCTTTCTGTATAAAATCTATCGCAAGTTTCAAATTTGATGTTGTTTTCTTCTAAGAAAGAAATCGCAGGATGCTCCTTAGTACGTGCGATAACCATAGAATTCGTGTTGTTTAGTAAAAGTTGTTTAATATTTTCTTTAATGTTTGAACTATCATTTGGTCCAAGTCCAATAATATAAATCATAAGTTTCTCCTTACTATAGGTATAGTCTATTTTTCTAATCATAAAGAGGGTAATTCGAAAATCGTGATTTTGGAGAAATCTATTTTGCCGAATTATCCTCATTCTTTAACATAGTTATTATAACATAAATAGCCTATCGATTGATTAAAAACATTTCTAACACAAATAAGTAGTGAGAGGAATGAATTTTTAATGTTGAGAAAAGATAGAAAATATAAATAATAATTATATGTTTCATATTGATAAACAACTATGTTCACTACAGTGTAGAGAAGAAAAATCACCATGGTGAGCAAAGTTGCTCGAGGAAATATTAGAAAATATATAATTTTAGAGTTAAATTTTATAAAGGAAAAGTTAAATATGTACCTAAATACTGTAAAAACAAGGGTTGTAAAATTATCAGTAAGAAAAAAAAACATTGAATTTTTGACTATACAAGTTCAAGAGAAAGTAAAAATATTTCAGAGTCAAAACATTGATAAAATATTAAAAATGATAGGAAAAGCTTGATATATTTAGATTTACATATAATTAGCAAAGTGATATAATTTAACTATAATAATGTATTTATAAGGAGGAATTGAATATGTCAATTAAAGCGTTAAAAGTTGCTAAAGCAGCGCTTAAAACACCAGGGGTATTTGCAGGAGGAGTAGCATTCGGGACTTTAGGTCTTAAGCTTTTAGCAAGTAAAGATGCTAAGAAAGGTTACTCAGTTGTTTTATCAAAATTGTATAAAGCAAAAGATGGCGTAGAAGGAACTGTATCAAACATCAAGCAACATGCTGATGATGTAGTGGCAGATGCTAAAGACTTATACGAAAAAGAAAAAAGAGAAAGTAATCTTCAAGAATTAGAGGAAAAATAGGATGGATTTTAAAATACTACATCTGTCAAGTATCAGAGCTAGGGTTAGAGCTGACTTTCGCTTAACACCAGATGTGAAGGTATATTTTAAAAAACAAGCAGCCAAAATCGAAAACATACAAAAAGTGGACTTTTATCAAGATGAGTACACTTTTGTTGTTGTTTTTAAAGAAGGAAGTAGCAGTTGTTTACAAGAATTCTTTAAACTAGTTGATAAAGAAAAAGTAAAAGATTGTTATGAGAATCCCGTAGCTAAAGCTGAGGAAAGTCCTTATTCGATAATAATGGATGCTCTGTTTTGGCGTGCAATGTCGAAATTATTCGTACCACTTCCATTAAGAGCGATTCATACATGGTGGAAAGCTTCAGGATATCTAAAAGACACATTAAAACTACTAGCGCGTAAGCAAGTTACTATGGAAACACTTGACTCTGCAGCGATTCTTGTATCATTAGCGACAGGTGCGAGAGATACAGCAAGTTCTATTATGTTTATTTTAGAACTGGGAGAGTCACTTAACAATTGGTCTGAGAAAAAATCTGTAAAAGTTCTTGAACAAAGTTTAACTTCTATGGATAAAGAAGTATGGCTTGTAGAAGAAGAAGGAAATAGAAAAGTAACTTGTTCAGAAGTTAGAAAAGATGATGTAATTCTAGTTTCAGAAGGAAATGAGATTTTATTCGATGGTGTCGTGATGACTGAGGGGGCTAGTGTTGATGAAAGTTCATTAACTGGAGAAAGTTTCCCAATTGTCAAAAGTATCGGAGATAAAGTTTATTCTAATACGATAGTTGTTAACGGAGAAGTTAAGATTAAAGTAGAAAATCCACAGGTTAATGGTCGTATTCATCATCTTATTCAATTGATGAAAGACTCTGAAAGTAGAGAAGATACATACCACTACAAATATATAAAACTAGCGGATAGTATAGTAAAATATAACTTCTTAGCGATGGGACTTACGTATTTATTTACTAGATCATTTGCTAAGGCAATTTCGTTCCTATTAGTTGATTATTCATGCGCATTGAAATTATCAACACCGGTGGCGTATTTAACTACTATTAAAAACTTAATAGATAAAAAAATCGTAGTTAAAAACTCTGTAACTCTTGATAAATATGAGGATATTGATACATTTGTTTTTGATAAAACAGGAACAATAACGGTATCTAAACCATATATTCAAGAAGTACTACCATTTTATGGATATTCTTATGAAGAAGTATTAAAAATTGGAGCGTGCTTAGAAGAACATATCTATCATCCGATTGCTAGTGCTGTTGTGAGTAAGGCTGAAGAAGATGGAATTGAGCATGAAGAAATGCATACGGAGTTATATCACATCGCGTCAAAAGGTATAGTTTCTCATATTGATGGTGAAAAAGTTGTTATCGGAAGTAGACAATTATTAAAAGATGAAAATGTAGTTGTTACAGACGAACAAAAACAAATAATTGCTGAAAAACAAGAACAGTATAACCTATTGTTCTTAGGGTATAAAGGACAATTAATTTCGATTTTCTGCGTAGATATACCGCTAAGAGATGAAGCGAATGAGGTATTAACTGAACTTAGAAATAATGGTAAAAAAGTTGTTTTACTAACAGGGGATAACGAAGTAAGAACGAAGAAAATTTTAAATGATGTAACTTTCGATGAAGTACGTACAAGTATGACTCCGGTTACGAAATTTGAGTATATTAAGAGGGAAAAAGAAAAAGGACGTCGGGTACTAATGATAGGTGATGGTCTAAATGATTCAGCAGCACTATCAGAAAGTGATGTAAGTATCGTTATGAGCGAAAGTGCGGATCTTTCTAAACAAATCAGTGATGTCGTTCTAAAATCAGATTCACTTAGCTCGTTATTACTATTATCGGATGTTTCAAAAAAACTACGTGCGCAGATGAGTAATAACGTTAAGAGTACGGTATCGATCAATAGTTCACTAATATTCCTAGGACTGATAAATGTATTACCATCAAACTTACTAGCGTTACTACACAATCTAACTACATTTAGTATTGTACTTAAGAATTTTAATATTAAGTAGAGAAGGTCAAAAGGTGCTGAGATAATTAATATATTGGAAAAAAGGCATCTTTCCCTTTGAATATGTAAACTAAGTAACAATAAAACTCGAGTCTGGGATAACCTGGATTCGAGTTTTTGTTTTAAGTTATTTTTGCTGGAAATTATTATATCAACTGAAAAATAAGTAGATATATGGTATACTAGTAAATGAATAAATTCTTAAGGAGAGAATAAGTAAAATTAACTTTTTTTGAAAGCTAGAATGATATATAGATAGCGCTAAAGAATTGTATATTAATATAGCAGCACAATCTATTAATATTTTAGAATTAAGGAGAAGTTATAGAAATCTTTGTATTATTATTTTCGATACTAGTATTAATTACTGGTTTATTATTTATTTCCCTTCACTATGATTATTTATTGAGAAGAATGGATTTAGTGAACAAACATAGTTTGACGTTAGTAGCGAATTTGTATAATATTATTTTTACTATTTTTTTATTTTAATAACAAAAAAATAGATTTTTCTAATAAGTATTCACTACTTTTAAGTGAAATATTGTTTGGGTTATTATGATTCATGCATTAGTGATGTTAATAGCTAGGAAGCATTTTATAACTTCTAGATTAAATGATTTATTTTTTCTATTTTAGTTTTAATTATTAGCATTATTTTAGCATGGTTAGTAAATTTAATAATTAATAAAATTAGCATTAAGGCAACTTAAATTTGGTTGTCTTTTTTACTGCGTTTTCTTCAGTTATTATTTGAATTATGGTATAATAATAAGATAATAATAAATTTATAGGGCTAATTAGAATTGTTTGATTAGTATTAAGGTGATAGATGAATATTGATAAAAGATTTGAAACCGAAGCGGTAAAAAAGTATAGAGCTTCGATAGAAAAGAAGAAGATATCATTATTCCTGAAATTACTTTTTGATAAGGTGTTGGCATTAATGTTACTTATCCCTTTATCACCGATAATTTTAGGAATAGCTATTTGGATAAAGTTAGATAGTGAAGGGCCTGTGTTTTATAGGCAAGAGCGTATAACTACATATGGCAGAACTTTTAGAATCTTTAAGTTCAGAACTATGGTTAAGGATGCGGATAAGCTTGGAACAGCTGTTACTCAGCAAAATGATCCTCGTATTAGTAAGGTAGGACATAAGCTTCGCAAACTTCGCCTTGACGAACTTCCACAACTTATTAATGTACTTGTAGGTGATATGAGTTTTGTTGGAGTGAGACCTGAAGTAGCAAAGTATGTAGATAAGTACACTGATGAAATGAATGCAACATTACTTCTTCCTGCAGGAATAACTTCTCCAGCGAGTATTGAATACAAAGATGAAGATGAAGTTATTGAGAAGTTCAAAGGAAGTGGAAGAAGTGTAGATGAAATCTATGTGGAGGAAATTCTTCCAGATAAGATGAAATATAATTTAAAGTACATTGAAGAATTCAGTGTGATAAATGATATTAAAATAATGATAAGAACTGCTATTGCGGTTGTTAAATAAAATTGAAATACTTATTAAAAATAATTAGGAGTTTGAGATGAAAAAATATAATATACCATTTTCGCCACCAGATATTAGTGATGGAGAAATTAATGAAGTAATAGATACTTTAAAATCAGGTTGGATTACAACAGGACCGAAGACAAAAGAATTAGAAAGAAGACTATCAGAATTTACGGATACACCTAAAATGGTTTGTCTTAATTCTGCTACTGCAGCATTAGAGTTAACATTACGTGTTTTAGGTATTGGTGAAGGTGACGAGGTTATTGTGCCTGCGATGACTTATACTGCTTCTTGTAGTGTGATTTATCACGTTGGAGCAAAGGCTGTTATCGTTGATATTGCTGAAGATAGCCACGAGATGAATTATGATGCTTTAGCTAATGCAATTACTGAGAACACTAAAGCTGTTATTCCAGTAGATTTAGCGGGAATTCCATGTGATTATGATAAAATTTTTGAAGTAGTAGAGAGTAAGAAACACTTATTTAAAGCCAATAGTGAATATCAAGAAAAACTTGGTAGAGTAGCTGTTGTAGCTGATGGAGCGCATGCTTTAGGAAGTACTTATAAAGGTAGGAAAATAGGTTCTGTAGCTGACTTTACTACATTCTCTTTCCACGCTGTGAAAAACTTCACTACAGCTGAAGGTGGAAGTGTAACTTGGAAAGAAAATGAAAACTTTGATAATGAAGAATTATATAGGGAATACCAAATATATTCACTTCATGGTCAAACAAAAGATGCTTTAGCTAAAACGAAAGCAGGATCATGGGAATATGATATTGTTATCCCTGGATACAAATGTAATTTGACGGATATTGCAGCATCTATTGGACTAGTTCAACTAGATCGTTATCCTAAACTTTTAGAGCGTCGTGAAGATATTATTAATCAGTATAATAAAGGATTCGAAGGAACAAGAATTACAGTTCTAAGTCACAATTCAGATAGTTATAAATCTTGTGGACATCTGTATATTACTCATGTTGAAGGTGCTACATTTGAACAACGTGGTGAAATAATTGTTAAAATGGCAGAACGTGGAATTAGCTGTAATGTTCATTATAAACCATTACCATTATTAACTGCGTATAAAAGCTTAGGATTCGATATTGAAAACTATCCTAATGCGTATAATTATTATGTAAAAGAAATAACACTACCTCTACATACTAGACTTAGTGATGAAGATGTAGCTGTTATTATCTCTAACTTCAAAGAAATTGTTGAGGAGGTAGTAGGTGAGTAGTTGTGGGAATGAATTAATAAGTATAATAGTACCGGTGTATAATGTTGAACAGTATTTAAAAAGATGCATAGATTCAATAATTAATCAGACTTATAGAAATTTAGAAATAATCCTAGTGGATGATGGTGCTACAGACAATAGTGGTAAATTATGTGATGAACTAGCAAAACTAGATAATAGAATAAAGGTATATCATAAAAAAAATGGCGGTTTATCGGATGCAAGGAACTACGGTGTAGAAAGAGCAACTGGAGATTATATAGGATTTGTAGATAGTGATGACTATATAGATGCGGAAATGTATGAGAAACTATATGAAGCTATAAAAAAAGAAGATGCTGATGTGGCTGAATGTAATTTTAGGTTTATTTATTCTAATAGAATTGCAAATTATACAGAAGATAATTATTATTTAATATTGAATAGGGATGAGTATACAAAAGAATATGTAAATATGAATAGAGTTTTTGGAGCTGCGTGGACAAAATTGATAAGGAGCAGCTTGGCTAAGGAAATTAAATTCCCAAAAGGTAAGTTGTTTGAGGATGGTTTTTATTCATTGGAGTTAATGAAAAAAGCTCAAAGTTTTGTTATATTTGATAGTCCTTATTATAATTATGTCATGAGAGAAAATAGTATTACAAATTCGAAATTTAATGAGAAAAATTTAGATTTAATCGAAATTGCTGATGATATTTATGATTATGTCGTATCGAGATATCCTTATCTTAAAAAGGATGTTGCCAGACGAAAAATGTATTCGTATTTTAATATATTAGATGCAATAATTGTAAGTCCGGATTACAATAATAAACTTTATTATAATAATATAAAAGTATATTTTCATAAAAATTTTTTACAGCTACTTATAAATAATAAAATTTCAATTAATAGGAAGATAAGATTATTGATAATGTTAATAAATAAAAAAATTTATAAAAAAATATTACTTAAACATCATAAAAACTTGATGGGGAAATAAATTATGTTAAATAAAGAAACATTGTATATTTTTAATACTCAATATCAATTTTTGATAGCGTTAATAAAAGTTAAAGAAAATGGCACAGATTCATTAGCGATTGTAAATAGAAGACTAGATGAACGTATACAAAGAATATTAATAAAAGAAAATATTGTGAAAGATATTATATATATAGATGAGAGTATCTTTGCTTTTTGTAAATCTATGCCACAAAGACGAGAGTTAAAAATAAGATTAAAAAATTTTGATAAAGTAAATATCTTTATTGATCATTTTACAATAGGCGCATATCTAGATAAATATAAAATTCCATATAATACAATTGAAGATGGTTATAATTTTTTTATGTATGAATATAGAGATTTTAGGGGAAAACTTTTTACAAAAGAAGCAACCATTCAAGATTATAAAGAATTTATAAAACATATATTGTTTTGTAAAAAAAATAAACCCGGTTTTGGTAAATATTGTCAATCCATAGAAGTAAATGATATATCAGTAGTTCCAAAAGATGAAAGATATCATAAGTTTAAAGAAGTACCAAGAAAAGAATTGTTTGAAAATATAACTGAAGAGAGAAAACAATTAATATTGAGAGTCTTCGATGTAGAAGAATTATCTGAAGTAAAAGATAATTCAGTTTTAATTTTAACACAACCACTTAGTGTAGATGGTTTTATGGATAGTGACGATAAACAATATGGATTTTATAAGAAGATTTGTAATAGATATTTATCTGAGGGCTATGAAGTGTACTTAAAACCTCATCCAAGAGATAGTGTCACTTATGAAAAAATGAATGGAGTAAAACTAATTGCACAGAGTGTACCGATGGAACTAATAGAGATGGTGAGTGATGTTAAATTTGAAAGAATAATAACACATTCATCAACTGCGATAAACTTTTTAACATGTGGCAAGGAAAAAGAAATATTTTTTGATTTTAATACGAGAGAGTATGATGAAAAATTATTAGAAAAATATAAAATAAACAAGGATGAACTATAATGAAGAAGAACAAACTATTAAGTTCTAGTTTGGCCTATACAATAGGTAATTTATTAATACAAGGATTAAGTTTCATAACACTTCCAATATATACGAGAGTAATGACTCAAGAAGACTATGGTAATTATAATTTATACGGATCATGGGTTGGAATATTTTCTATTTTCATTGGACTTCAAATAACAGGAAGCTTTAGTATAGCGAAAATAAAATATGAAAATAGATTTAAAGAATATATAGCAACGAGTACAAGTGTAGCGACAATATTTTTTATATTATTTTCAACAGTTTGTTTAATATTTAGTACATATTTAGAAAAGATATTAGGATTTTCTACAGGAATATTACTATTTATCTTAATTCAAGGATACTTCAGTCATTTACAAGGAAGCTTATCACAGTATTATATTCAAATACAAGAAACAAAAAAACAACTTATATTATCATTCTTTATGTCATTTGGTAATGTAGTATTATCACTATTATTTCTATTCACATTAAAAAATGATTTTCTAGCTAGAATATTAGGAGGAATAATACCTGGGATAGTTGTAGGTATAATTTTTTTAATATTTATTTACAAAAATAGTAGTGTGATATTGGATAAAATGTATGTTAGATTTATATTAATAACATCAATCCCTTTAGTATTCCATATTCTGGGGCACAACTTACTAAGTCAATTAGATAGAATAATGATAGGAAGTTATATGACACCCAAAGAAGTTGCGATATATAGTTTCGGGTATTCGCTAGGAAGTATAGTGTCGATAGCGTTAATGAGTATGAATACTGCATGGATTCCATGGTTTTTTGAGGAAAAGAAAAAAGGAAATGTTGATCTGATTAATAAATATAAGGAAAGATATTTGTTAATAGGAGTATTTTTAACAATAGGATTCTTGTCAGTTTTTCCAGAATTAGTTTCAATAATGGGTAGTGCTGATTATAAGAGTAGTAGAGATTTTGTAGTGCTAATCGTGATAAGCTGTTTTATAGTATTTTTATATACATTCCCAGTAAATATTCAATTTTATCATGAAAATACAAAATTTATCCCAATAGGGACTCTTTTAGCTGCAGGTATAAACTATGTATTAAATTATGTATTAATTCCCAAAAGTGGTATATATGGAGCTGCGATAGCTACGGTAGCTTCCTATGTATTATTATTGGTTTTTCATCATTTAATAGCTAAAATAAAATATAGATATAATGAAATAAGTTTTATACAATATATAATTCTTACATTGGTAGTAAGTATCTATGGTGTATTTGCAAATATATTTGTAGATAATCTATTAATAAGATGGGGAGGATGCTTAGTTGTATTTATAGTACTAATTTTATACTATAAGGAAGATGTAGAAGAGTTAACAAAAAAAGTGAAAGTTAGGAGATAACAATGGTATATGTAATTGCAGAAATAGGATGTAATCACAATGGAGATTTTAATCTAGCAAAAAAAATGGTTGATGTCGCAGTTGAATGTGGAGTAGATGCCGTTAAATTTCAAACATTTAAGGCGGATTTATTAATATCTAAGTATGCACCAAAGGCAGAATATCAAAAGAAAACAACAGGAACAGAAGATAGTCAACTTGAGATGACAAGAAGACTAGAGCTTAGTTTTGAAGAATATTTAGAGCTTAGAGACTATTGCTTAGAAAAAGGAGTAGATGTATTTTCTACACCATTTGATGAAGAATCACTAGATTTTCTAATCAGTACCGATATGCCAGTATATAAAATACCATCAGGAGAAATTACAAATCTACCGTACTTAGAGAAAATAGGAAAACAAAATAAAAAAGTGATCCTATCAACAGGTATGGCGACTTTAGAAGAGATACATGCAGCGGTAAAAATATTAGAAGATAATGGGACAGAGGATATTTCAATTTTACATTGTACTACGGAGTATCCAACAAAATACCCAGACTTAAACCTAAATGTCATTACAACATTGAAAAAAGAATTTCCAAAACAAAAAATAGGATATTCAGATCACAGTATAGGTTATGAAGTACCGATAGCGGCAGCAACTTTAGGTGCGGAAATAATAGAAAAACACTTCACATTGGATAATGATATGCCGGGGCCAGACCATAAAGCAAGCGCGACACCTGATATATTAGAAAGACTGATAAAAGGTATAAGAATAGTAGAAACGTCACTTGGAAAATATGAAAAAGAGCCAGTAGAGGCTGAAATAAAAAATAAAATAGTGGCAAGAAAATCAATAATAGCTAAAAAGGCTATAAAAAAAGGAGAAGTATTTACAGAGGAGAATATCACAACAAAGCGTCCAGGAAATGGAATAAGCCCAATGAATTGGTATGATATTCTAGGAAAAGTTAGTGAATGCGACTTCGAAGAAGATATGTTAATTAAACATAGTGAATTTGAAAATCAAGAGTAAGAGGTAGAATGTATGAAAAATGTATGTGTAGTAACTGGTTCAAGAGCAGAATATGGAATAATGAGATCGTTGCTTTTAAAACTAAATAAAGAACAAAACATAAAGCTTGATGTAGTAGTTACCGCCATGCATTTAGAAGAGAAGTATGGGAATACATACAGGCAGATAGAAGAAGACGGGTTAAATGTAATAAAAAAAATCCCGTTAAATCTAGAAAACACATCAAAAAAATGTGTAAGTAGATCGCTAGCGATATTAACAATCGGGTTATCGGAGTTATTTGAAGAAGTTAAGTATGACTTAATTGTTATACTTGGAGATAGATATGAAATGCTTCCGGTAGTAAATGTAGCACTAATATACAATATACCGGTATGTCACTTACATGGTGGGGAAAAAACATTAGGTAACTTTGATGAATCAATTAGACATGCGATAACAAAAATGAGTCACTTGCATTTGGTAGCTAGTGAGGAATTTAAAAATAGAGTAATACAACTTGGTGAAGAAGAACATAACGTACATAATATAGGTGCTATGGGTGTAGAAAATGTAATGAGACAGGATTTTCTAACTGAGAAGGAATTAGAAGAAACTTTAGGAATTGAATTGGAGGAAGAGTATTATGTAGTATTATTTCATCCAGTAACCTTAGAGGACGGAGGAGCATTAAAACAAATCCAAACACTTCTAGAAGTATTATCAGAACAGACAAAACAGGTTATATTCATAGGATCAAATTCAGATACTGATTCAGATAAGATAATGAATGAGATAGAGAAATATACTATGAAAAACAATAATTCAAAAATGTTTATCTCTTTAAAACCAAGAGAATATCATTCATTGTTAAAACACTCAAAAGGATTAGTAGGAAATTCATCATCAGGTTTAATAGAAATTCCATCGTTAAAGGTTCCAACATTAAACATTGGAAATAGACAATTAGGACGATTACGAGGACCAAGTGTAGTAGATGTAGATACGACAAAAGAAAGTATAAAAAAAGGACTAAAAGAATTATCAAATATAAGAAATTTTTATAATCCATATGAACAAGAAAATTCAATAGAAAAAGCCAAAGCAGCAATATTAGATTATTTATCTAAAGATAGAAGTATAATTAAAGAATTTAATGATATGATGGAGGGGAGATAATGAAACAAAGAGTAGCATTTATAGGAGCAGGAAGCCATTCAGATGCAGTAAAACCCCATTTAGATATATATAACTATGAATTTGAAGGATATTTTGATGATAAGGATATCGAAGAATATAAAGGATATCCAATACTAGGAAAAACAAACGATGTATTAAAATGTCTTCATGAGAAAAAAATAGATAAAGTTTTTATAACAATAGGTGATAATGAAAAAAGAAAAGAATTATTTGACTTAGTAAATGAAAAATATCCAGATGCATTTATAAACATAGTAAGCAGAGAAGCAACTATACTAACGGATTCAAGCATAAAAGGAAAAGGAATATTCATAAGTAGGTGTTTTATAGGATCTGAAGTAGAAATTTATGATAATTCAATAGTAAATACAGGAGCAATAGTAGAACATCATACAGTAATAGCTCCACATTGTAATGTTACCCCAGGAGCGATACTAAATTTTTGTAAATTAGGAGAAGGAGTCTATGTGGGGAGTGGCAGTACCATAATACAATTAGTAGAAATAGCACCATATACAATAATAGGGGCAGGGGCAACAGTGGTAAAAACAATAAAAGAAAGTGGAACCTATGTAGGTGTGCCTGCGAGAAGAATTAAATAAGGAGAAGAAAAATGAGAGCAGTATGTTTAATACCAGCACGAAGTGGATCAAAAGGATTAAAAAATAAAAATATGTTATTTTTTGATGGTAAACCATTAATATTCCATACAATAGATGCAGCGATAGAATCAGGATGCTTTGCCAAAGAAGATATATATGTGAGTTCAGATTCACAATTATACTTAGATATATGTAAGACAAGAGGAATAAGCACAATATTAAGGAATCCAGAGTTATCAAAAGATACGACACCGTCAAACTCAGTAGGACTAGATTTTTTAAGTAGATTTGATGAAGATGTAGTATACGTACTACTACAATTAACATCACCATTAAGAAGTGCAAAACAGATTCAAGAAGCGATGAAACTATTTGAAGAATCAAGAAAAGAAGGTGTGGAGAATGTAGTAAGTTACGTAGAATTAGATAAATCTCCAAGGTTATTTACAAGCTTAGATGATAACAATTATATCCAAGAAAGTTTTGCGGCGGATAGAGGGTATAGAAGACAAGATGAGAAGAAGTTATATAGAACTAATGGTGCTATATATATAACTACTAAAAATTTCTATGAAAAAAATATAAGTTATTTAACACCTAAAACAAAAGCTTACTTAATGGATAAAGAAAGTTCATATGATATTGATGATAGAAGTGACTTTATAGGAGCGATAGGAAGTAGATACTTTAATTATGAACTAAGAGAACAAAGAAATAAGAATTTTTATAAAGAAAAATATAAAGAATTCAAAAATACGGAGTTAAAAGAGAATATAATTTTTGGTGATTCAAGACTAGTTAATTTAGAGTTAGAAGGATACAGCAACTTAAGTTTAGGAGGAGTAACATTATCTACGCTATTAGAAAACCTAGATCAGTATAGCGATGTGCAAATTAAGAGGATGCTAGTATCATTAGGTGTTAATGATATAATATCAAATTATAATAAAGAGATAATAAAAGAGAATTACAAAAAATTATTATTAGAAACAAAAAAAAGAAATATAGAATTAACTCTAGCAACAATCGGGTATACTCTATTTAGAGATAGTGTAGACAATGAAATAGTTAGAGAGTTAAATGAATGGTTAGAAGATTTTACAAGAGAGAACAAAATAAAGTTAATCGATATAAACAAAGAACTTTCTGAAGATTATCATTTAAAGTATGAATATACAAATGATGGATTGCATTATAATGAAAAGGGAAATAAAATATTGTTTAAACATATTAAGGAGATGGTTATAAAGTAATGAAGAGTTTATTGAGTAAGGAAAAACTTATAGAATTGTTTTTCAAGTATCCAGTAGCATATTTTTCGATATTTTTCTTATATGCAACTAGATCACAGTTTTATATGATAAATAATATACAAATTTATGATTCAATTATTCATAACCTGTTAATTTTTTGGGGATTAATAATAATTTTTTATTATTTGATAATCAACAGGAATATATTTAATAATGAAAAAAAGTTTTTATTTATGTGGATAGCTTCTAGTGTTATAACTATTTTTGTAAATATATTCCAAATTAGGTTTGATTCTATTAGATCTGCAATATTAACTACTATTGTTATTATTACTTTTCTTAATGGATATAGAATACTTAGAGAAAAATATACTGATGTAATAGTGTTTAAGTATGTATTTTATCCGAGTATTTTTCTTAAGTTTATAAGTAGTATTATTTCATTGGGTATGTATTTTTATAATATAAGCATATTTGTGATTTCAGAGTTACCAAATCCATATACATATGGTATACGTTATGTGTCCCTTGGTAATGATACTTATAATTTATTATTATATGGTACATTTTTTAGTCCAAATAAAGAGGTAATGCAAGCGATACCGTTAATGTTGATTTCGATGTATATACTTTTGAATAAAAACAAGGTGGTGAATATATTTGAAAAAATAATATTAAGTGCATTCATCATTATTGAGTATATTGTTGTTTCATTATGTAATTCTAGAGGAGCATTATACTCAATAACAGTAGTTTTTATAATATATATTATTATTACTATAATAAAAAAAGTAAAGGGAACTAGTAATATATCAATAAAAAATATTTTTATGTTAATAATATCGTTATGTATAATGTTGTTGGGATATAATGGAGTAAAAGTGATCTCAGCAACTTTAGTTAGTAAGGTAGAGTATAAGCATTATATTTATGAGAAAATTAACGGTAATATCATAAAACTTAGTGAAGAAGAGATTAAGAATAATGTTAGATATGAAAAGTATAGAGGTAAAATATTTGAATATAATCCAGCGGATAAGAAAGATAAAACTGAGGAAAAAATAAAAGATAAGATTGTAATAGATAAAGAAGATTCTGGTGAAGAATTAGGGAATGGAAGGATTTCTATTTGGAAAGAAACGTTACGTTTATATATAAAAAAACCTTTGTTTGGAATAGGGCAAGGGATGAATACTGAATTTGCCAAGAAATTTAATTCTGATGAATTTCCTATACTAAATGCTGGGGTTGCTATTCACAATAGTTACTTGGCATTATTGTTATCACAGGGACTAGTGGGAATGTCGATAGTATTTTTATGGATGTCTAGGTTATTGATTGAATTTTTAAAATTTGAGTTAAAGAATAATTGTATTGAATTTTCTATATTGCATATGAGTTTATATTTTATTTTGATTGTATCTTTATTTTTAGATGTTATCTTTATACGTGATGAATTTACACAGCTTATAATGTTACTTAATATAGGATATTTGATATACGCCAAAGGAGAATATGATGAAAGAAAGAATAAGTGTAGTAGTACCAGTATATAACGTTGAACAATATTTAGAAAAATGTGTAAATTCAATAATAAATCAGACATATAAAAATTTAGAGATCATTTTAGTTGACGATGGAGCTACTGATAAAAGTGGTAAATTATGTGATGAATTAGCAAAACTAGATAATAGAATAATGGTATATCATAAAAAAAATGGTGGTTTATCAGATGCTAGAAATTATGGAGTTGAGAGAGCAACTGGAGATTATATAGGATTTGTTGATGGTGATGACTATATAGATGCAGAAATGTATGAAAAACTGTATGAAGCTATCAAAAAAGAGAATGTAGATGTAGCTGAATGTAATCTAAAAATAATATATTCAGATAGAGTAGAATTATTTACTGAAAAAAAATATTATAGTGTTTATACAAAGCAAGAGTATTTAGAAGAATATCTAAAAATAGAAAAAATATTTGGTTCGGCATGTGTGAGATTGATCAAAGCAGATATTGCAAAAAAAATACATTTTCCGAATGGAAAACTCTACGAGGATACTTATTATGCATATGATCTAATAAATGTTGCAGATAGTTATGTCATAATGGAGGCCCCATACTATAATTATTTGATGAGAGAAAATAGTATAACAAATGCAAGGTTTAATCCTAGAATCTTTGACCTTATTGAGATAGTTGAGGAATTCTACAACACAGTTTATGAAAATTATCCTGGATTAGAAGAAGCGGCTGATTGTCGTAAAATGTATGCGTATTTTTCAGTTTTAAATAGTATATTATTAGAAGAAGAATTTAAAAATAATAGTTTTTATCCTCGGATAGTTAATTATTTTAAAAAAAATTATATAAAATTGTTGAGAAATAAATATATAACTCGAAATAGGAAGTTAAGTATATTATTAATTAAGATAAATATTAATCTTTATAGAAGAGTATTGATGAAATATAAAGCAATTTTAGCGGGTAATTAGGAGGGATTTATGGATAATGAGTTAATAAGTATAATTGTTCCGGTATATAAGGTAGAAAAATACTTAGAAAAGTGTGTGAAATCTATATTAAAACAAACTTATACAAATCTAGAAATAATTTTAGTAGATGATGGTTCTCCTGATAAATGTGGACAATTATGTGATGAACTTGCTAAAACTGATGATAGAATAATAGTATTTCATAAAGAAAATGGTGGTCTATCAGATGCTCGAAATTTCGGAGTAGAGAGAGCAAATGGAGAGTACATTGGTTTTGTAGATAGTGATGATTATATTCATGAAAGCATGTACGAAGAGCTATATAAAGCTATAAAGAAATCAGGAACAGCTATTGTGGAGTGTGGATTAACCAGGGTTTATAAAAATACATTAAGACCTCACTATGAAGGTGAAGATTATTTTTTAGTATTAAGTAAACAGGAATATTTAAAAGAATATTTAGAAAATAAAAGGTTATATGGTTCAGCATGGTGCAAATTGATTCATAAAGATTTGGCAAAAAAACTGAAATTTCCGGTTGGGAAGATTTATGAGGATGCTTTTTATACTTTAGAACTTTTGAAAACTGTTGATAGATACACTCTTATAAGCGGAAACTATTATTATTACTATATAAGAGAGAATAGTATAACTACAAGACCATTTAGTTCAAAAGATATGGACTATATAGAAATAATGGATAAAATAAGAGACTATACTTTATCTAATTTTTCAATGCTTAAAGATAAACTATTTATTAGATTGACATTTGCCTATTTGTCTATATTTAATCAGTTAATAGTAACAGATAATTATAAAATAAAAAATGAGTATAAAGTACTGAAAAATAAGTTGAAAGATAGTTGTTTCAAAGTTTTAGTTAATAAGAAAGCACCTAAAAATTTAAAGGCTGCTATATTGTTATTGAGTATCAATGAAAGATTATATAAATTTATGTTATCAAAATATAAAAAGTATGAGAGTAATGAATAAAATGCAAAGAGGAAGTCAATGAAAAAAGTATTAATAGTCATTCCATCTTACTCTAAGGGTGGTGGTGCAGAAAAAATCCTATCAAATATCTTGAATAATGGTGATTTTTCTGAGTACCAAATAGACATAGTGGAAATTGATAGAGGGAACAATGGCCTAGAAGATTTACCTGAAAATACAAAGGTGATTAAAAGTTATTATCATGAAAAGTATCCAAATGTAATACGTCTTATTTTAGAACAATTTGGAAAAAGATTTCCCAAAGCATTGAGAAGATATTTAGTGAAAAAAGATGATTATGATGTAGAAATAATGTTTGAGGTTATGTACCCAGATATTCCATTTTCAAAGAGAAACATAAAAAAAATATATTGGGTACATGGGAGTATAGAAGATTTTTCTAATACTTGGAGAGAAGATAGATTTAGAGAATATTTTTCGGATGCTACGAAAATTGTGTCGATATCCAATAAAACAGAGAGATCAATAATAGATTTATACCCGAATCAGGAAAATAAAATAACCCGAATATACAATGGTTATGACTATAAAAATATATTAAGAAAAGCTAAAGAGGATATTGATATAGAGATTTTTGAAAATTCAATTTGCTCTATAGGAAGAATAGATGAACAAAAAGGTTCGGATAGAACGCTAGAGCTAGTGAGAATACTTCATGAAAAAGGATATAAATATCACATGTATTTTATAGGATCAGGTAAATTAGAAAAGAGTTTGAAGGTAAAAGTAAAAGAGTGTGGTTTAACTGAGTATGTTCATTTTTTAGGATATCAAGATAACCCATATAAATATTTAAAATATATGAAGTGTCTTGTTTCAATGTCAAAACAGGAAGGTTTTCCTGGTGTTTATGTGGAGGCTTTATCTCTAAATGTTCCTTTTGTTTCTACAGATGTAGGTGGAGCAGAAGAGCTTTCTCAAGATGGAAAATTTGGAAAAATAATTTATAATGATGAACAAGCGATAGAAGAGATAATAAGGTATGTTGAAAGAACTCAAGAATGTGAAAAAGGTATAAAAGAATTTTTAAAAAAATTATCTTTAGATAAACAGATTCAAGAGTTTAAAAAATTGCTTGTTATGGAGGAAAGGATGAAAGTATAGAATGTTGTCTAATCTAGTTTAAAAAAATTATTGTTTATCTTTTTTATTGTAAGTAGTTATATTATGTTTGTATTGTTCTATAAAAATATAATAGGATATTTTTATAGAACAAAAGTAGCGGAAAAAAATGGTGAACTTTTATTCATAGGAGTAGGATATTTACATTATATAAAATTAGGATTAAATATAGAATCTATGGGGCTATATAGTGATAAAGATTATTCAGATGGTATAAAACAACATAATAATCTTAATAGAGATTTATTTAATAAGAAAAGTATAAAAGATAGGATAAATATGATGAGTAAAACGTATTTTAATAATCATTTTACTCATAAGACCCTTATTAATTTTAATGATGGTACGTTTGGATGGTCTTGGATGGCTATGGATAATCAAACTTCAATAGAAAAACAAAAAAGATAGAATGTGATTTCAAATATCCTTCATAAAATTTATGGTTATAATTCAGAATATAGTTATTATTTTTATTATGTATCACACGTAGTGTGGATTCTAATCTTAACTTTAGGATTTTTTCTGTATTTTCAAAGAATAGGTATCGGGTATTATTCTATGCATTTTATATCGGAATATTTTTATTTGTTAGTATATTTGAATCTTTGTCTAGGTATCTATTTGTAAATGTTCCAATATTCATTATAGTTTCAATATATGGAATTGATAGTATAGATAAATTAATTATAGTGTGTAAGAGGAAATTAAAAATATTGTAAACATACTGTAATATTATTATGGTAAGATTAGTTTTAGTAGAGTAGAAAGTATTAATATTAATAAAAGGATTTGAAATGGTAATATTATGAAAGTGAATTAATTTAAATTAGGATTAGGGATGTTAACAGTACTGGCTACACCAGTAGCGATTAATATAGCGGTAAGTCACGATGTTCAAGCAGAGTATAGAGGCTCTATTTTTTATCATAATAATAAACCGGCAAACTGGTGGTATAACGATGGAACAAACTGGTATTTCTTTCAAAACGGTAAGAAGTTAGCAGGATATGGAAAAGATAATACCGGAACGCATTATTTTTATAATGGGAAATATGCGAACTGGTGGCACAATGACGGACAAGCGTGGTATTTTTTCCAAAATGGGAAAAAACTAACAGGATACGGAAAAGATAGCGCGGGAGCACATTATTTTGTAAATGGAAAGTATGCGAACGGGAAAATAGGAAATAAAGAGTATAGGGATGGAAAAGAAATCTCTGTAGAAAATAAAGTTCCGACAAGAGGTTATGCAAATGGAGTATACTATGTAGATAGTAAAGCAGCAAACTGGTGGTATGATGATGGACAAGCGTGGTATTTCTTCCAGAATGGAAAGAAACTAACAGGATATGGAAAAGATAATGCAGGAGTCCGTTACTTTGCAAATGGGAAAGCAGCAAACTGGTGGTATGATGATGGACAAGCGTGGTATTTCTTCCAGAATGGAAAGAAACTAACAGGATATGGAAAAGATAATGCGGGAACACATTACTTTGTAAATGGGAAATATGCAAATTGGTGGTATAGTGATGGACAAGATTGGTATTTCTTCCAAAACGGTAAAAAATTTACAGGATATGGAAAAGATAACGCCGGAGCCCATTATTTTGCAAATGGAAAATATGTAAATGAAAACAAAGGAAGTAGCAATACTACCTATTCTGGATACTATAAAGTAACTGCGTTATATATTCCTGTTTATGATGCCAATGGACGAATCTTATCTCACGTTTCAAGAGATACGGTATTATTTAGAGATAACAGATCCACTGTAAATGGTAGAATCCCAGTGCAAGTAGCTGGTCTTACAGGGTATGTGAATTCAGGACAAGTAGCAGCTATTAATTCTAGCAATACATTTATTCCGGATTATGTAAGTGATGGTAAATATGTATATCACAGATATTCAGCGTATAGCAGCGTAATGGTTGCTTATCACAATCCTAATATGCAAGTAGGAAAGCCTTATTATTCTGCTGATGGGATTAATTTTGGAACATTTAAATTAGATCATCCCTTCCAATTTTCTAATTTAAAATCAAAATCTAACTATACTGCAGCAGATATCAATAGATTATACAGTTTAATGGGAGTTAATGATAGTAAACTTGCTGGAAAAGGTGCAACATTTAAGGCAGCTGAACAAAAATACGGAGTTAATGCTCTTTACTTAGTTGCTCATAGTGCTCTTGAAAGTGCATGGGGAAAAAGTCAAATAGCTAAAGATAAAAACAATTTCTTTGGTATTGCTGCATATGATAGCACACCATATACTTCTGCGACAAAATTTGATAATGTTGATAGTGGTATTTTAGGTGCTGCACGTTGGATTGATCGAAACTACTTAAGTAATACAGGATATCCAGCTCGTGGTGCTTACTTAGGAAATAAAGCAGGTGGAATGAATGTTAACTACGCAACAGCTCCGTATTGGGGAGAATCTATTGCAAGTATAATGTTTAGTGCTAATGAAAAATTAGGAAGAAAAGATAGATAAAAAGGATGTGGCTAGGTTATTTTAATCTAGCTTCCTTTTTGGTAAGGAGAAAATTATGTTAGTTTCGGTTGTAATCGGACTTTTAAATGAAGAAAAATTTTTACCAAGGTTGATTGAAGATTTCAAAAATCAAACATATAATCATGATAATATCGAACTTATCTTTATAGATGGAATGTCAACAGATAATAGTTGGCCTATATTACAAGGGTTCAAAGAGAGTAATCATGATTTCTTTGATGTAGTTCTATTGAAAAATCCTAAGGTGATTTTATCTGCGGGGATGAATGTTGGAATTAGAGCTGCAAGAGGAGAATGCATACTAAAGGTGGATTGCCATTCACATATAACGGAAAATTTTATAGAAAATAATATTAAAGTTATTGAAAGTGGAGAAGATGTTTGTGGTGGGCCACGACCCAATATTATAGAAAATGAAGATGCTTTAAGTAAAACATTGTTGCTAGTTGAAGAAAACATGTTTGGTAGTGGTATTGCTAATTATCGAAAAGAGACTCCCAAGAAATATGTAAGTTCTGTATTCCAAGGAATGTATAGAAAAGAAATTTTTGATAAGATAGGTTTATTAGATGAAAAGGTTGGACGTGTAGAAGATAATGAATTACATTATAGAATTAGAAAAAATGGTTATAAAATTCGATATAGCAATAATATATTATCATATCAATACACTAGACCTACTGTAAAAAGAATGTTAAAACAAAAGTATTCTAATGGATATTGGATTGGCAAAGTAAGTCATGTATACCCTAAGGCTTTCTCAACTTTCCATTTTGTACCGTTTGTCTTTGTTTTAGGTATAATCTTTAGTTTGTTGATGTTGCCTTTAACTAAGATATTCGCTATAATTATTGGGATTTCTTATGCATTATTTACAGCTCTTGTTACAATTATGACAATAATTAATAACAGATTCAATGCAACATTATTATTAATTCCATTCTTATTATTCTCGGTCCATTTTAGCTATGGATGGGGAACTTTAGTAGGGTTAATAAAAGGATTTGGATGGAAGAAAGAATATTATAGTGCTAATGAGTAGGAAAGCTTATTGACAGTTTTTGAAAAAATAGTATGAAAAAATACCTAGGAGTGTTTTGAATTGATTGATTTTATAAAATTGTCAATTTTGAGGTACTCCTATTTGTTTTTGTTAGTTAAAAATAGTATAATTATAAATAAATTTAATTGAAGTGTAGGAGGTGACAGGTTTATGAAAAAAAGAATAAGTATGATTCTTGTAGGTAGTTTATTATTAGCAAATTTTAATGATGTTAAAGCGGATTTGTTAAAAGAACAAAGGGATAAATTGGAATCTTTTACTTCAGAAAACAGTATAATGAATAATACTACAGAAAAAGAATTTGTAAAACCTGTAAAGCTTCCTCAATATTATCAATCAGATGCTAGATGGGGATCTAAGAGATATGGTATTTCTAATATGAAAATATCAGGGTGCGTTCCTACGTCTTTATCTATGGTGCTATCAGTATTGAAAGAAGATGTTACACCTGTACAGGTTGCTGATTATATTTATAATACATCTACAGAAATGAATACTATGTTTGTAGGGACTTCTAGTCATGGAGCAGCTGCTGCAATAGAGCATTGGGGATGTAATTATCGTGTAATTAACTCTAAGGAAGATTTAAAGGCGGAATTGAAAAAAGGTAATATTATTTTTGGTTCTGTTGGTCATGGACTTTTTGTAAAAGGAAATGGTACACATGCAATTATCTTAAGTGGATATCAAAATGGAAAAGTTCATGCGATAGATCCAGATAATTCAGAAAGAACTAATAAGTGGTACAATATCGATGATATTTGGCAACAAAGAAGTTTTGAGCCAGAAGACAATTCTGTGGGCGGACCATTTATGGTGATATCTAAATAAAAGAAGTGAGTGTCTAAGTAATGTTTAGACACTCATTTTTATATTAATTTGCTTATTAAATTATATATTATTCAGCGAATCCATTTGGATGTTTGCTTTGCCATCTCCATGAATCTTCACACATACGTTTTACATCGTACTGAGCTTCCCATCCAAGTTCTTCTTTTGCTTTTGTAGCGTCAGCATAACATGCTGCGATATCTCCTGCACGACGTGGAGCGATAACGTAAGGTAGGTCACGACCAACAGCAGCTGAAGCACTTTTAATGATATCTAGTACAGAATATCCAATTCCTGTTCCTAAATTATATTTAGAAAGCCCGCTGCCTTTTTCTAATTTTTTAAGGGCAGCTACATGTCCACGTGCTAGGTCTACTACGTGAATATAATCACGAACACCAGTTCCATCGTGTGTATCGAAGTCGTTACCGAAGACATTAACTTTTTCTAATTTACCGACAGCTACTTGCATAACGTATGGAAGTAGGTTGTTTGGAATTCCTGTTGGATCTTCTCCGATATCTCCACATTCGTGTGCTCCGATAGGGTTGAAGTAACGAAGTAGGACTACGTTCCATTCATTATCTGCAGCGTAAACATCCCCTAGAATTTCTTCTAAGATTAGTTTAGTACGTCCGTATGGGTTAGTTACTGATAATGGGAAATCTTCTTTAATCGGTAATGCATGAGGATCTCCGTATACTGTAGCTGATGAACTGAAGATTATATTTTTACAGTTGTGCTTTTCCATAACACGACATAGTGTTGTAGTTCCAGTAACGTTGTTATCATAGTATTTTAAAGGTAATTTGCAAGATTCACCAACTGCTTTTAATCCAGCGAAGTGAATAACGCCATAAATATTTCCTTCTTTTTCGAATACTTCGTTTAATTTATCTTCATCACGAATATCAACCTCATAGAAAGTTACTTTTTTACCAGTCACTCTTTCTACAACTTCTAAACTTTTTTTGTTTGCATTATATAAGTTGTCAACGACAACCACTTCATTTCCGTTGTTTAATAATTCTATACAAGTGTGAGACCCGATAAATCCAGCTCCACCTGTAACAAGTATTTTCTTAGTCATAGTGTAATTCTCTCGCTAAAGCGAGTCCTTCCTATAATTTTATATATTAATTTTATAAGAAGTAGAAGTAAGTGTCAATAAATATGATGATAATATTAAGAATATATTACATTTACTATATTTCTTTGAAAATTACTTAAAAATATAATACAATTATATGGAATATATATTTTTTTAGAAAGGAATATTTTATGAGAAAAAATAAAGTTAAATTAGGATTAAGTTTACTAACGGTATTAACTACACCAATCGCGGTTAATGCTATAGCAAGTTATGATGTTAATGCAGAGTATAGAGAATCTATATTCTATAACAATAACAAACCAGCGAACTGGTGGTATAGTGATGGGAAAGATTGGTATTTTTTCCAAAATGGAAAAAAACTAACAGGATATGGGAAAGATAATGCGGGAACACATTATTTTGTAAATGGGAAGTATGCGAACGGGAAAATAGGAAATAAAGAGTATAGAGATGGAAAAGAAATCTCGGTCGAAAATAAAGTACCGACAAGAGGGTATGCGAATGGAGTATACTATGTAGATGCTAAACCGGCAAACTGGTGGTATGATGATGGAACGAATTGGTATTTTTTCCAAAACGGTAAGAAATTTGCTGGATATGGAAAAGATAATGCGGGAACACATTACTTTGTAAATGGAAAATATGCAAACTGGTGGTATGATGATGGAACAGATTGGTTCTTCTTCCAAAACGGTAAGAAATTTACAGGATATGGAAAAGATAATGCAGGAGCTCACAATTTTGTAAATGGAAAGTATGCAGAAGAGAAAAAAGCTCCAACAAGAGGATATGTAAATGGAGTATACTACGTAAATGGAAAAGTAGCAAATTGGTGGTACGATGATGGAACAGATTGGTTCTTCTTCCAAAACGGTAAGAAATTAACAGGATATGGGAAAGATAATGCTGGTATACATTACTTTGTAAATGGTAAATATGCAAACTGGTGGTATGATGATGGAACAGATTGGTATTTTTTCCAGAATGGAAAGAAACTAACAGGATATGGAAAAGATAACGCCGGAACACATTACTTTGTAAATGGAAAATATGCTATTGCTAAAGAAGAGAACAAAAACACAAAACGTGCTATTTTCTTAGATCCTGGACACGGAGGAAGTGATTCAGGTGCGGTTAGTAATGGTTTAAGAGAAAAAGATTTAACCCTTAGTGTATATAATAAAGTAAGTAGCCGTCTTGCTTCTTTAGGTTATTCAGTATTAACAAGTAGAAATACTGATAAAGGTGTAGGCTTAGTAGATCGTGCTGATCAAGCAAATAAATCTAATGCGGATATGTTTTTAAGTATTCACTTCAATGCTGGAGGTAGAGGAGCTTCTTATGGTATAGAAACTTATTATTATAAGGCTCGCCCAGAGTATACTCCGGCTATAAATAAGGATAAACATAATGACCCAGAAAGACTAGAAAAGAGTAGAAAATTAGCTCAGAAAATACAACAAAGTCTAGTAAGTAAAACAGGAGCATTTGACAGAGGTGTAAAAAGAGAAACATTTGCTGTGCTTCGTGAAACATCTATTCCATCAATCTTAGTTGAATTAGGATTTATAGACAATCAAGAAGAAGCAAACAAAATTAAGACTAATGAGTATCAAGAAAAACTTGCTGATGGAATTGTAGATGGAATTGTAGCTTATTATAAATGATTTTTTAAAGAAGTTGTCGATTAATAGACGACTTCTTCGCTTTTAGAATAACAAGAGATATAATCTATAATTTCTTGAAATAAGGTGTTAATTGATGTAAAATAAGTATTGTAATTTAAATAAGTATGTAGATTTTTAGAGGTGAAAATATTATGACAAAAAATAAATTAAAATTAGGATTAGGAGTGTTAACAGTATTAGCTACACCTATCGCTGTAAATACAGTAGCTAGTAGCGACGTACACGCTGAATATAGGGGTTCTATTTTTTATTATGATAGCAAACCAGCCAATTGGTGGTATGATGATGGAGAAGCGTGGTATTTCTTCCAAAACGGAAATAAGTTAACAGGATATGGAAAAGATAATGCAGGAACACATTATTTCGTAAATGGTAAGTATGCTGATGGGAAAATAGGAAATAAAGAATATAAAGATGGAAAAGAAGTTTCTGTAGAGAACAAAGTACCAACAAGAGGATATGCAAACGGAGTATATTATGTAGATAGCAAACCAGCCAATTGGTGGTATGATGATGGAGAAGCGTGGTATTTCTTCCAAAACGGAAATAAGTTAACAGGATATGGAAAAGATAATGCAGGAACACATTATTTCGTAAATGGTAAGTATGCTGATGGGAAAATAGGAAATAAAGAATATAAAGATGGAAAAGAAGTTTCTGTAGAGAACAAAGTACCAACAAGAGGATATGCAAACGGAGTATATTATGTAGATAGCAAACCAGCCAATTGGTGGTATGATGATGGAGAAGCGTGGTATTTCTTCCAAAACGGAAATAAATTAACAGGATATGGAAAAGATAATGCAGGAACACATTATTTCGTGAATGGAAAGTATGCGAATTGGTGGTACAATGATGGAAAAGATTGGTATTTTTTCCAAAACGGAAATAAGTTAACAGGGTATGGGAAAGATAATGCGGGAGTGCATTATTTTGAAAACGGAAAATACTTAATGAATAAAAACACACCAGCTCTAAACATGCCTCAATATTATCAAAGTGATTATCGCTGGGGGAACAAACGATATGGTGTAGGATCAATGGCGCAAACTGGATGTGTTCCTACATCATTAGCAATGGTATTTAGTGGGTTAGGTCAAAAAGTTTTACCGACTGCTGTTGCTGGAACAATATACAATAATACAAGTGAAATGAATGTGAAAGCATTAGGTACATCAGGTAAAGGAGCAGTGTATGCAATAAATGCTTATGGTTATAAACATACTGTTCTTACAACTAAAGCACAATTAATTTCTGCTCTTCAAAGTGGAAAGCCTGTATTTGCAGCCGTTGGCCCTGGGATTTTTATCGGTCCAAATGCAACTCATGCGATTATCTTAAGTGGATATAGTAACGGGAAAACTAAAGCTATGGATCCTGCAAGTTCATATACTACAGGGAAATGGTATGATATAAATACAATTTGGAATCAAAGAAGTACAGATCCTTACGATACTAGTATTGGTGGTGCATTTGTACAGATTGGTTAATAAAGTGTAAATAATTATAATGAGGATATCTCAAAAATTTTGATTTGTAAAAATCGATTTTATGAGGTATCCTCATTTTTATGTGTTAAATTATATCAATAAATTCACATTAAATTCCAACAGTTGTTGCTAAAAGTCTTTAAAATTGGTATACTATAACTTAGAGAACTTGAAAGCAAAGGAGTGTGCTTAAATTATGGTATATAACCACAGAGTTATAGAAAAAAAATGGCAAAAATATTGGGATGAAAATAAAACATTTAAAACATTAGATGATCATACAAAAGAGAAATTTTATGCATTAGATATGTTCCCTTATCCATCAGGAGCGGGACTTCACGTAGGTCACCCAGAAGGGTATACGGCTACTGATATCTTAAGTAGATATAAAAGAGCAAATGGATACAATGTGCTTCATCCAATGGGATGGGATGCATTCGGATTACCAGCTGAACAATATGCATTAGATACTGGTCATGACCCAAGAGATTTTACAAAAACAAATATCGACACGTTCCGTCGCCAAATTAAAGAATTAGGATTTTCTTATGACTGGGATCGTGAAGTAAATACAACAGATCCTAAGTATTACAAATGGACTCAATGGATTTTCAAAAAACTTTATGAAAAAGGACTTGCTTATGTTGATGAAGTACCTGTAAACTGGTGTCCAGCATTAGGAACAGTTCTTTCTAATGAAGAAGTTATTGACGGTAAATCTGAGCGTGGAGGACACCCTGTAGAACGTCGTCCAATGCGTCAATGGGTACTTAAAATTACTGATTATGCTGAAAAACTTCTTGCTGATTTAGATATTCTTGATTGGCCGGAAAGTCTTAAAGCTATGCAACGTAACTGGATTGGAAAATCTGTTGGTGCTGAAATTGACTTTAAAATTGAAGGAACTGATAAAGAGTTCACAGTATTCACTACTCGTGCTGATACTGTATTTGGTGTATCTTACTGTGTACTTGCACCTGAACACAAACTTGTAGAAGAAATCGTTACAGAAGATCAAAGAGCGGCTGTTGAGGAGTACCTTGATATCGTTAAACGCAAGTCTGACCTTGAAAGAACTGACCTTAACAAAGATAAAACAGGAGTATTCACAGGAGCTTATGCGATTAACCCTGTAAATGGTGAAAAAGTAGAACTTTGGATTGCGGACTACGTTCTTGCAAGTTATGGAACTGGAGCTGTTATGGCTGTTCCAGCGCACGATGAGCGTGACTATGAATTTGCGACTAAGTTTAACCTACCAATCAAAGCCGTTATCGAAGATAATGGAGAAGTCGTTGTACCATTCTATGGTGATGGTAAACACATCAATTCTGACTTCATTAACGGATTAAACAATGAAGAAGCTATCGTTAAAGTTATTGAATTCTTAGAAGAAAATAAAGTTGGACGTAGTAAAGTTACATATAAACTACGTGACTGGTTATTCTCAAGACAACGTTACTGGGGAGAACCAATTCCAATTATTCATTGGGAAGATGGTACTATGACTACTGTACCTGATAGTGAACTTCCACTATTACTTCCAGAAACTGATAACATTAAACCATCAGGAACTGGAGAATCTCCACTTGCTAATATTGAAGAGTGGTTAAATGTAGTAGATCCTGAGACTGGTAAAAAAGGTAAACGTGAAACTAACACAATGCCTCAATGGGCTGGTTCTTGTTGGTACTACTTACGTTACATTGATCCACACAACGATGAAATGTTTGCAGATCCAGAGAAATTAAAATACTGGTTACCTGTAGATGTTTATATCGGTGGAGCAGAGCATGCTGTACTTCACTTATTATATGCTCGTTTCTGGCACAAAGTACTTTACGATTTAGGTTTAGTACCAAGTCGTGAACCATTCCAAAAACTATTCAACCAAGGTATGATTCTTGCTGAAGGTAAAGATGGTCGTCCGGAAAAAATGTCTAAATCTAAAGGTAATGTAGTTAACCCTGATGATATTATCGTATCTCACGGTGCTGATACATTACGTGTTTATGAAATGTTCATGGGGCCATTAGATGCGTCTATCGCGTGGAGTGAAAATGGACTTGACGGATCACGTCGTTTCTTAGATAGAGTATATCGCCTATTCGTAGATGAAGAAACTGGAAAAGTAAATGATAAAGTCCAAGATAAAGATAATGCAGAATTAGAAGTAAGCTATAACTACACTGTTAAGAAAGTATCTGAAGATATCGAAATTCTAGGATTTAATACAGCTATTTCTCAGCTTATGGTATTTGTAAATGATTGTTACAAAGCTGAATATATTCCTCGTAAATATGCGTTAGGATTTATCCAACTTCTTGCACCATTTGCACCTCACCTTGCTGAAGAAATGTGGGAAATCTACGGTAATACTGAGTCAATTTCATATGTACCATGGCCAACATTCGATGAAAGCAAACTTGTAAGTGATACCGTAGAAATTGTAGTTCAACTTATGGGTAAAGTTAAAGCTAAATTAGATGTTAAGAAAGACTTAACACCAGCAGAATTAGAGCAAATCGTTCTAGCTAATGAAGAAGTAAAAGAATTAATCGAAGGAAAACAAGTTATGAAAGTAATCGTAGTTCCTGGAAGATTAGTTAATATCGTAGCTAAATAAGGAGAGACACATGGAAGAATTAATTTATAGTATTGTTAGTGAAATTGTTGAGCATAAAGATGAAATTAAAATTGAAAAATTTGTTAAAAATGCTCGTGAACATTACATTTTAACAGTGCACCCAGAAGATTGTGGGCGCATAATAGGGAAAAAAGGTACAGTGATTAATGCAATTCGTACTGTATTAAATTCAACAACATTTAGTAAAAAAGTTTACTTAGATTTAGTAGAAGAATAAGATAAAGGTTAAATAGGAGTCTGAAAGATAGATATTTTCAGATTCCTATTTAGTTTGGTAGAATCGAAGTTTAACTAGTGGGATATGGGCTATTATTTATTTAAATTTTAAAATGGATATAGTATAATTAGTTGAGAGAAGAATTGATTTTTAAAATTGGCGATAGAAGAGTATAGTTATATTGTAAGTTTTATACGATAAGAAAAATATTAAATATTAGAAAGTTATAATTAAATATAAAGGAAGGGCTATAAAATGGTAAAAATTAAAGCTAATGGTAATGAAATAGCATTATTAACTTCAGACACTGATTATATCAGTTTAACTGATATTGCAAAATATAAAAGCTCGGAAAATCCTGCTGATATTATAAAAAATTGGCTAAGAAATAGAAATACTCTAGAGTTTTTAGGTGCTTGGGAAAAAATTAATAATCTAAATTTTAAACTGGTCGAATTCGACCAGTTTAAAAGTGAAGCAGGTCTTAATAGTTTCTTAATGTCTCCTAAAAAATGGATAGAAACAACAAATGCAGTGGGTATTAAGTCAACAGCAGGTCGATATGGAGGCACTTACGCGCACTCGGATATTGCGTTTGAATTTGCTTCTTGGATTTCTCCAGAGTTTAAATTATATATTATTCAAGATTATCAAAGATTAAAACAGGAAGAATCATATAAAAATAAATTAGAATGGCAAACTAATAGATATATTTCAAAATTAAACTATACTATTCATACAGATGCAATAAAAAATAATTTAATTACACCTACACTTACTACTACACAAATAAGACACAAGTATGCAAGCGAAGCTGATATTTTAAATATGGCGTTATACGGAATGACTGCAAAAGAATTTAAAAACAAATATCCTGAAAAAGAAGGGAATTTAAGAGATAACTCTACTATTGAGCAGTTAATGATAATGAATAATTTACAAATATTAAATGCCGATATGTTAAAATCAGGGATATCGTCTGAAATTAGATTACAAAAATTAAATGAAATTGCAATAGAGCAACAAAATATCTTAATAAAAAATAATCAAAAAGCATTACAGGAATTGAAAAAATTAAAATAATTCTATTCTGATTTTGAAATAATGTATGTATAAATAATATGTTAATAGGAGGAAGGTATGCACGAAATATTAGATGGATATTTAGTTAATGATGATAATATAAAAATTGCATTTACTAATAGAAAGGTTGATGCGAAAAATAGTGAGGATATGAAAAGATTCTCTGATGAATATGGATTTAATTATAGCAATATAGTGTTCAATACACAAGTTCACGGTGCTGATGTTCGTATTGTCGAATCGGAAGCTGATATTACTGACAATGGGAAGGAGGCTGATGGTCTAATTACTAATTTGGATGCGACACCATTATTGATTTTCACTGCTGACTGTGTACCTGTTGTTTTCTATGATAAAAAGAAAAGTGTTGCTGCTTTAGCTCATGCAGGATGGCGAGGAACATATGGAAATATTGCCGGGGAAATGGTAAATATCATGACAGCCAAATATAATTGTAAGGTAGAAGACATTAAGACTATTATAGGGCCGTCAGTTAGTGTTGATAACTATGAAGTTTCTTATGATCTTATAGAGAAATTCGCTGCTTTAGAAGTGCCGAATTATTATAAAGAGAATGATGGCAAATATTATTTAGATTTATGGCAATTGAATAAAGAATTGTTGAGAAAATGTGGTATACTAGAAGATAACATCAAAATTATTGATTTCTGTACGGTTAGAGATAATGATAAATTCTTCTCATATAGATTAGACAATGCTACTCCAAAACGTATCGGAACAATAATTCAAATAGATTAAATTCATATAGAATAGAGGAAACAATATTGGAAAAAGACATTAAATTAGTTGAACAAATAGCTACATTTAAGAGATTACCAAAAAGTGATAGTAGATGGCGTGTAGCATTTTATTATATAGCGAAAGAATTTTGGGATTTAGAAGAGGTTTTCGTAATAATAGATAAAGCTCTTTATGAAGAACAAGGATTAAAAATCCCAGTTTTTAGAGAGTATAAAGAGGCGGAAGGATTCCAAATTTTTTCTAGTCATATAAAAGCGAAGGAATTTGTAGAGAAACAAGGTGACTTATTCGTTACTGCTAGTGGAGAAAAACTTATTGGTAGAATACGTCAAGGTGCGTTTAGAGAAGTGTTCGTTCCATTTTTTGCTGAACAAAACTTTAATTATCTGTTAAATGAGGATGAAGCTTTATTTGCGGATACATTCAAGAGACTTCTTGCGATTATGGAAGCCAGTGAGAACTATATTGTAGATGAAGAACAAGAAGCTATGTTAAAAGCAGGTGATGTCCAAAGTTTCTTCGCGGATATTTGTAAAAAATATATAGTATTAGTATAAAAAAATAATCTTCAAACATATTTTGCCTTGTATGTTTGAAGATTTTTGTTTTGTATTTAATGAATTTATTTTATGCACTAAATTTGTAACTCTAATTTTATTTTCCTCTAAAGTAATTTAATGTGTAAGCTATAGCTATAAAGAAAATTATAACATAAAGAGTGTAGCTTGTATATTGTGTGATTCCTTTAATATTTACTAAGTAACTTTGAACGCTAAATGGAATAAAGATAGATGATATTAGGGGTGTTAGATTTTCTTTCCAAAAAGCAATAATAAGTAGGAAAAATATTATTATTGTTAGAATAAAATATATAACTCTAGGTATAGTGATAAAAAAGCTTTCTGGATTCGGGAATGGATTATAGTAGAAGAATATAATCGCTAATAATACCAAGATTAAGGTGATTCCGTTTCGTTCATTTTCTGTAATAGTAAAAATATCTTTAATTAATAATATATAACCAGATAATAACCATAAAATTAAAACAACTAGTATAATTGCTAAATTAGCAAGATTTAACTGTTTATTGAGATCAAAGTTTATATTAAATGTGTATAGAAAAGTGAAAATTAGAGCAAGTATGCTAGCTAATGTAATATATCTTTTAGTTTTCATATATCTCTCTTTCCAAGCAACAAATGTTGCATCCTTCTTATTTTTTTCATATAATTTATATATAGAATTATAACATTAAGATAAATTATAAACAAGGAACTATGTGAGAAGTCTTAATTGTCATTTGAGATTTATTGTATATAATCAGTGTTTAGTAAAACCTATAGACTGTTTAATTTAAGGCTGAGAGAAAATAGTAGGTGTAAAAAAATATTAATTACATTTAAAGTTTTCTTTAAACTTTGTTTAAGTTGATGTTGGTATGATAAAACTATAGAAAATGTAGATTAAAGATTTTTTATATAATAAGTTTTGAAATACAACGAAAGATAGAAATCAAAAAGGAGGATTTTCATGGAAAATAGAAATAACAACCAAAATAATAGAAATTTACAAGATTTTAATAATCAAGAAAACTATAATGAACAAAATAATTATCAAGGTTATCAAGATTATGATAATGTAGATAATTCTCAGTATAATAATTTTGAAGATTTACAAGGTATGAATAATGAATCGGTAACTGTACAACAAAAAAATAATTACGGCAAATTATTTTTAACTGTTTTTTCTGCGTTTGTTCTTGGGGCTACTAGCGTATTTGGAGCGCAGGCTGTAATGGGAACTGGGAAAGCATTGAATTCTTCAGTAACTGCTACGAAAGAAGATAAAGATAGTCAACAAATTACAGTAAATGCAATTTCAAAAGCGAAGGACGCTGTAGTTTCAATTGTAAACTATCAAAGTAACTCTAACAATAATCTTGAGTCAATCTTAGGAGGGAATTCTAGACAATCTGGAAGTGATTCTAGTGATTCTGGAGAGTTAAAACCAGCATCTAGTGGAAGTGGTGTTATTTATAAAAAATCAGGAAATACTGCTTACGTTGTAACTAACAATCACGTGGTAAATGGAGCTAAAAAACTATCGGTAATTTTAAGTGATGGAACTAATGTTAATGCAGAGGTTGTTGGAACTGATGTATGGACAGATTTAGCTGTATTGAAAATTAGTGGAGATAATGTGACGACTACAATGGATTTTGCTGATAGTGATAAAATAGCAGTAGGAGAAACGGCTTTTGCTATCGGATCTCCTCTTGATGTTAACTTATCTAATACTGTTACAAAAGGGATAGTATCTGCTGTAAATAGACAAATTCCTATGGATGTTGATGGTGATGGTAAAAATGACTGGAACCAAACGGTAATTCAGACTGATGCTGCTATTAATCCGGGTAACTCTGGTGGAGCACTGATTAATAATGAAGGTAAACTTATCGGAATAAATGAATCGAAAATAGCAAAAGCAACAGCGAATGTAAGTGCCGAAGGAATAGGTTTTGGAATACCATCTAATGAGGTGAAATTAATTACTGAACAGTTGGAACAATCTGGTAAAGTAATTCGTCCAGCTTTAGGTGTGCAGTTAGTATCAGTAAATACAGTTGATAGCGATACATTGAAATCACAATTAAACTTTGAAGGAAAACAAGGGGTAGTTGTTCGATACGTTGAAAATGGTACTCCAGCAGCACAAGCAGGAATAGAAAAATATGATATTATCACAAAATTAAATGGAGAAGATGTTAAAGATGTTGCTGCAGTTAGAAAATATCTATTTGAAAAAACAAAAATAGGTGATACTGTTACGGTAACTTATTATAGAAATGGCAAAGAAAATACAACGAGTGTAGTGGTGCAAGCCTTGAATACACGATAAAATAATTAGGACTTGGAATAGAGTAGTTTATTCCAAGTCTTAATCAATATTTGTTTGTAAAATGTTCGAAATTAAATGTTATTTTTGGTGTATTTATTCAGAATTAACATAATATCAGTATTCAAATTAGTGATATTAAAAGAGGTTGAAATAAAAAATGTTATGTTTATAGTTTGAAAAACAAAGAAAAATTTGCCAAAACAAAAAAAATATGTTATTATTAGTTTGTAAAATTTTAAGAAAAGAATATAGGTGAATACATGAAGAAAGTAAGAAAAGCGATTATTCCAGCAGCAGGATATGGGACAAGATTCCTACCTGCGACAAAAGCATTACCAAAAGAAATGCTACCAATTATCGATACTCCTACTATTCAATACATAGTGGAAGAAGCGGTAAAAGCTGGAATTGAAGACATAATTATTGTTACAGGAAAACAAAAAAGAGCTATTGAAGACCATTTTGATAGAAATGTTGAACTAGAGGTAGAATTAGAGAATAAAGGGAAGTTAGCGATGTTGGAAAAGGTGAAATATCCAACTCAGTTAGCGAATATTCACTATGTACGTCAAAAAGAAATGGCTGGTTTAGGAGATGCGATTTTAACCGCACAAAGCTTCATAGGTGACGAGCCGTTTGCTGTATTACTTGGAGATGACGTAGTAATTAACGATGAATATCCAGCAATTAAACAACTTATTGATAAAGCTGAAGAAACTGGATGTTCTGTAATCGGAGTGCAAACTGTACCAGAAGATCAAACACATAGATATGGTGTTATTGCGCCTAAAGGACAAGATGGTCATTTATACGAAGTTGAGACATTTGTAGAAAAACCAGCTCCAGGAACAGCACCATCTAACCAAGCGATTATGGGAAGATATGTTCTTAACCCAGGAATTTTTAAACACTTAGCTAAGAAACAAGTAGGTGTTGGTGGAGAGGTTCAATTAACTGATGCTATCCAAATGTTAAATGAAGAAGAAAATGTTTATGCGTATGATTTCCAAGGTAAACGTTACGATGTAGGTGAAACAATTGGATTTGTTAAGACAACAATTGACTTTGCCCTTAAGAGTGATCTTAAAGATGAGTTAGTACCTTATCTAAAACAAAAATTAGCAGAATTAGAATAATAAACAAGAAATGATGCAGATTTAAACAAGATTTGTATCATTTTTATTATATTTTAGGAGATAATATGGTTATTGATTATTTAGGTAGCTATGGTGTTTGTTTAAAAGAAAATAAAGTATTGTGTATAAAAAAGGTAAGTGGACCGTATAAGAATAGATTCGATTTACCAGGAGGTAGTCAAAATACTAGTGAGGGATTTGCGGAAACTTTAGTTAGAGAATTTCTAGAAGAAACAGGATATAAAGTGAGTTCTTATGATAATTGCAGAGTTTATGATGTATTTGTAGAAGAGGAAGAAGCTTATCCAAAAGACCTAAAACTTAACAAAGTTCATATGAGAACTCATAGACGCAGTGGTTTATTGATATCTAAATTCGCCTTGTGAAAGCTTTTTAGATATCTAATAAACTTTGCGGGGGTGACTTGACAAAATCGATTTCTTCGAAAATCACGATTTTTGAGTCACTCCCATCATATGATGGTCTTTTATGATGTAGAGATAGAAACTTATCAGTCAAAAGAGATATAAACATTTTTAGGCAATGAGAAAAATGATTCTGCCGGTATTTACTGGATGGATATAAGTGAATTAAATATTACTAATGCATCACCACTTCTTCTAAAATTAAAACAGGAAATATTGAATGATAGTAATATATTAGAAAAAATAGAATATAAATCTTGGAGAATATTATAAAATAATGTATCGATTTCGAAAGTTAGAGAAAAAATATAACTACTACGGAATTGGTATTTTTTATAATTAAAAAATAAATTTATATATACATCTTCTATAATACAGATGTATATATAAATTTCAAATTGGAAGTATAACATGTGTTTATTTAAAGTATGTAAAAAAGTGTTTGAAAGTCTTATTTTATAGGTTTTTAGTGTATAGATATAATAGGTATAACTATAATTAATAGATATTTTTTATATAATTAATTAAATGTTGTTGCATATGTAAATGTATACATTGTTATAATTTATGAGATTATGTAAATTGATAACTGTTTTCAATTATACATAAATTGAATAAATAAAAAGTCTAAAAAAAATTAGAATGAAAATCCTTTCTTACTAACATTCTGTATGAAAAACGTAATATTTATATAAAAAAATTTAAATATATATTGATTTTTTAATAAAATAAAACTTTACAAAAAGTTACCGACTGTTATACAATAAGTGTAGTAGAAGTTAGGAACTACTGCTTGTAAACAAATTTTAAAGAAAGGAGGAAAAATGGAATGTTAGAGTTTAATGTTGAAAAAATCAATATCCCACTTAAACAACACGTTGGTGGTCCTTGTCAACCAATTGTAAATGTTGGTGATCATGTTAAACGTGGTCAACTAGTTGCAACTCCCAATGGGTTAGGGGCAAATATTCACACTAGTTTATCAGGTGTAGTAGAAGAAATTAACGACATGGAAATTGTTGTTAAATTGGATAAAGAACAAACTGATGACTATGTTAGATTAGAGAAAACTGATGATAAACTTCAAAAAATTAAAGACGCTGGTATAGTTGGAGTTGGTGGAGCTGGATTCCCAACTGGAATTAAGTTATCTGCACAAATTCCTGGAGGATATGTTATTGCCAATGCAGCAGAATGTGAACCAATCTTAGGTCACAATGTAAAATTCATGGAAGAATATCCAGAAGTTTTAGTTAGAGGTTTAAAATACATAGTCGAATTAACTGGTGCAAAAGAAGGATACATTGCTATTAAAACAAAATATCGTAAAGCACTACTAGCATTAGGAAAAGCATGTAAAGATGAACCTAATATTAGTATTAAAATTTTGCCTAATATGTATCCTGCTGGTGATGAAAGAGTTATCGTAAGAGAAACACTTGGAGTAATCTTAAAACCAGGTCAATTACCACTAGAAGCAAATGCAATTATTTCAAATGTGGAAACTATCAAACGTATAGTAGAAGCAATTGAAGAAGATAAACCACTTATTGATAAAGATATTACTGTTGGTGGTCGTGTCCAAAATCCAGGCGTTTTCTTAGACGTCCCAATTGGATTACCAATAAGCGTATTTATAGATAAAGCTGGTGGTTATATTAATCCACACGGAGAAATAGTGCGTGGTGGTCCATTTACAGGACGACCTGCATTAGAAACAGACCCAATCAATAAAACAACAGGTGGGTTACTTGTAGCTATGCCATATCCACAAGAAAAAGAAAAAGTAGGAATACTTATTTGTGAATGTGGAGCGCAAGAAGAACGTTTGAGACAAATAGCTGATGGAATGGGTGCAGAAGTAGTATCTGTTCAAATGTGTAAACGTATGAAACCTGATAAAAATGGAAGATTACGTTGTGAATTACCTGGTATTTGTCCAGGACAAGCGGAAAAAGTATTGAAAATGAAAAAAGATGGTGCGAAAGCAGTTATCACTGGTACTTGTCAAGATTGAACTAACACCGTGACAGGTGTAGCTCCTAGGTTAGGAGTAAAAGTTTATCATAGTACCGATCATGTGCTTCGTGCCACTGACCATCATTTATACAGAAGCTATAAAAGCTTAGAATTACATAATAATAAATAATTAGTTGGAGGTTAGAAGTAATGTCAATTACAGTAGAAACTGCAAAAGAGCACTTAAATGATAAAGCGGTATTTTGTTGCAGAGCTGAGGAAGGTATCGTAATTAGTCCAGAAAACTTAGAAGATCCAGGATTATTCGATGATCTAGTGGATTCAGGATTATTATCATTCCCAGACGATGCATTAACAATCGGACAAGTATTAGGAGCTAAATTATTAAAAACAACAGACGCTCTAATACCTATTACACCAGGTATCATTGATGCCGTACAAGGTGGAGAAGAAAAAGCAGAAGAAAAAGAAGAAGTAGTAGAGGCTCCAGTAGCTGAAGTTAGCGCACCAGTTGCGCCTGTTGCTCCGGTTACGCCGGTAGCTCAAGTACAAGCTCCAGCGGGAGTATTAAAACTACAAATCGGAAAAGGTGAAAACATTAACCTTGAAATTCCATTAGCAGCTATCGGTGGACAAGCAGCTCCAGTAGCACAAGCCCCAGTTCAAGCAGTGGAAGCTAAAGCTGTTGAAGCAGCAAAAGTAGAAGCAGTAGCAGCTAAAGTGGAAGAAAAACACGAAGGAGAACCTAAATTTATCCGTTCTCTACACACTAAACACTACAAAATTGATAAAGTAGAATTTGGTGAAAAAACAGAAATTAAAGGAACTACTTTAGTTTTAAGAACAGCAGAAGATTTATGTAAAGAAGCTGCTGAATCAGAAGCTTTAGTAGAAAGTGTTAAATTAGAAATTATCACTCCTGATAAATACGATACTTACAGTGAAACAATCATGGACGTTCAACCAATCGCTGTTAAAGAAGAAGGAGAAATCGGACATGGTACTACTCGTGAACTTAAAGGTGTAGTAATGGTTCTTACAGGAACTGATGCTAACGGAGTTCAAATCGGGGAATTTGGTTCTTCTGAAGGTGAATTAGAACGTAACATTATGTGGGGTCGTCCAGGAGCTCCAGATAAAGGTGAAATCTTCATTAAAGGTCAAGTTACAATTAAAGCAGGAGCTAACATGGAACGTCCAGGACCATTAGCAGCTCACAAAGCATTCGACCACATTACAGAAGAAATTCGTAAAGCTCTTAAAGAATTAGACGATGAAAGCCTAGTAGTTGGAAACATCAATATTGAACAATATCGTCACCCAGGAAACAAAAAAGTATTAATCGTTAAAGAAATCATGGGACAAGGTGCTATGCACGATAACTTAATCTTACCAGTAGAACCAGTTGGTACACTTGGTGCTAAACCAAACGTTGACCTTGGTAACCTACCAGTAATGCTTGCACCAACAGAAATCTTAGACGGTGGTATCCACGCATTAACTTGTATTGGACCAGCTTCTAAAGAAACTTCTCGTCACTACTACCGTGAACCATTAGTACTTGAAGCAATGGCTGATGAAGAAATTGACTTAGTAGGGGTATTATTAGTTGGATCACCTCAAGCTAACTCAGAAAAATTCTATGTATCTAAACGTGTAGGTATGACTATCGAAGCAATGGATATCGATGGTGCTATCGTAACAACTGAAGGATTTGGTAACAACCATATCGACTTCGCTTCTCACATTGAAGAAATCGGTAAACGTGGAGTATCAGTAGTTGGTATGACTTACTCAGCAGTACAAGGTGCTCTTGTAGTAGGTAATGAATACATGACAGCTATGGTTGATAACAACAAATCTAAACAAGGTATTGAAAACGAAATTCTTTCAAACAATACATTATGTAAAGAAGATGCTATCCGTGCTTTAGCAATGCTTAAAACACAAATGGGTGGTGGAACAATTAAAAAAGCTGAAAGAAAATGGAATCCTAACGTTAAATTAAATAACGTAGAAGTTATTGAAAAAACTACAGGACAAAAAGTAGAATTACTTGATAACGAACAAGTATTACCAAAATCTAAAAAACGTCAAGAAATCTACGAAAAAGAAGATTAATTTTTAAAGAGGATAGGAAATAAGTTATGATTGAAAAATTAAAATATGCATCTACAGAAAGAGTGTTCGAAGGGATTATAGTTGATCATAACGACGCCAGCGTTACGATAGACATTAAAGGACGTTTAGGGCAATTTAAAATTCCTATGAGAATGTTAATTTCTGATTATCCAGTAAAAATCGGTCAAGAGGTAGCATTTTTACTAAGTTATCCAGAAGTTATTAGCGAAGAACCTGACGAACATTATGTAAATGCAATATTAAACACAAAAAAATTACAAGAAGAAGTAAAAAACAGACTAAATGAAGAATAGTAGGAAGGAGAAATTAGAATGTCATTAACGATATTTGAAGGTCTACAATCAGAAATTTTTGTACCTATTACACCAAAACCAGTTTGGGCTCCAGTAACTAAAGAGTTAAAAGATATGAAAGTAGCATTAGCTACAGCAGCAGGAGTTCACTTAAAAACAGATAAAAGATTTAACTTAGCAGGGGATACTACATTCCGTGAAATTCCAGATACTGCTCACAGTACAGATCTTATGGTATCACACGGTGGATATGATAACGCTGATGCTAACAAAGACATCAACTGTATGTTCCCAATCGACAGATTACACGAACTTGCAAAAGCTGGTGTTATTGGAAGCGTAGCAGAATACCACTATGGATTCATGGGTGGTGGTGGAGACCAAGAGGCTTTCACAAACTCTACAGGACCAGAAATTGCTAGAAAATTAAAAGAAGAAAATGTTGATGCAGTTATTTTAACTGCTGGTTGAGGTACTTGTCATAGAACTGCCGTGATCGTGCAGAGAGCAATTGAGGAAGCAGGTATTCCAACAATCTTAATAGCAGCACTACCTCCAGTAGTGCGTCAAAACGGTACTCCAAGAGCTGTTGCACCACTTGTACCAATGGGTGCTAACGCTGGAGAACCAAACAATGTTGAGCAACAAACACAAATTCTAGAAGCAACATTAGAGCAACTAATTAAAATACCAAGTTCAGGTAAAATAGTTCCTCTTCCATTTGAGTATATTGCTCACGTGTAGGAGAAATATCAGAAGAGGGACGGATGTCCCTCTTCTTTTTTAACAAAATATCTGTACTAGTAAACAACTTACACACTGTGTTACTACAGTAAATAAAATAGTAAGGGATTGATAGTTATGACAAAAGAGAGATTGCAAATAAAAGCATTTCACATGAAAAATGTTGCTTTAGGGAAAAAAGTAAAAATTGAGAATAATGAACTTATTATTCCAACTGAAATAGAGTATGATAAAAATATATTTGAAAGTGTAGAGGTAAAAATAATAAAACCTCGAGAACATAATTTTTATGTTAATACTATAATGGATGTAGTACCAATTTCTACAAAAGTCTTAGGAAGACTAGGTGAAGGTATAACTCATACTTTAACTGGTGTATATATGCTTTTAACAGGTGCTAATACAGAAGGGAAACAAATGCATGAATTTGGATCATCTGAAGGTATTTTACAAGAGCAACTTGTGCTAAATAAAGCGGGATCACCTGCAGATAATGATTATTTAATACATATTGATGTTATTATTAAACCAGAAATAGAATTCGATAGAGCTTTAGCCTTTTCTATCTTTGAATTATCAGATGTATATTTACAAAATATAAGAGAAGTTATGAAAGTTCTTAGCGGACGTGATGCAGATGAAGTTCACGAATTTTATAATCCAAAAAATCCTGGAAAACCTAAAGTAGCTTTAGTTAAAGAAGTTGCAGGACAAGGGATGATGTATGATAATCAGTTATTCCCGATAGAACCTAGTGGAATAGATAAAGGTATTTCTATTATAGATATGAACAATATGCCGGTGTTACTTACAGCTAATGAATATCGCGATGGTGCGATAAGAGCAATGGTATAGAAAGAGGTGTTATTATGGGTATCGGACCATCTACAAAAGAAACAAGCTTACACCACTTTAGAGATCCATTATTAGATGTATTAGCAGAAGATCCTGATATTGACTTCCAGGGAGTAATTGTAGTAGGAACGCCACAGGATAACCGCTTAAAACATTTAGTAGGATGGCGAGCTGCAACATGGTTAGAAGCAATGAGAACAGATGGAGCTATTATCTCAGCGGATGGTTGGGGAAATAGTGATGTTGATTATGCTAATACTATGTTTGAAATAGGAGAGCGTGGTATTTCTATCGTAGGACTAAAATTTATGGGTAAACATAAATTTGTAGTTGAAAATCAATACACGAAGTTCGTTTTAGATTTTAATAAGTCTGAAGAAGGTGTAGAAACAGAAATAGTTTGTCAAAATAATGTTGATTATACTGATGCCAGAAAGGCGTTAGCATTATTAAAACTTAAAATGAGACAAGATGCAAATAACAAATAACAACAAAGGCAATAATTAAGGAGTGAATTATTATGAAACTAAATAAAATGATTTCAGTTATAGATACACATACAGCAGGGGAAGCTGCTCGTTTAGTTACAGCAGGAATTCCAAAAATTCCTGGTAAAGATATGGTAGAGAAAAAACAATACTTTATCGAACACCTTGATGATGTAAGAAAATCAGTAATGTTTGAACCACGTGGACACCAAGATATGTTTGGAGCATTCTTATTACCACCAACAAAAGAAGAAGCTGATTTTGGATTAGTATTCATGGATACTGGTGGTTACTTAAATATGTGTGGACACAACACTATCGCAGCAGTTACTGCAGCTGTAGAAACTGGAATGGTAGACGTTGAAGAAGGTGCTACTGAAAAAGAAGTTGTTGTAGAAACACCTGCTGGATTAATTTATGCAACTGCTAAATTAAAAGATAATGGAGCTAAAGTAAAAGAAGTTTCATTCAAAAATGTTGAGTCATTCTTATATAAACGTGATGTTGAACTTGACGTAGAAGGAGTAGGACACGTTAAATTTGATATTTCATTTGGTGGAAGTTTCTTCTGTATTATTTCAGCAGATCAACTTGGTTTAGAAGTTACACCTAAAAATGCTTCTAAATTAAAAGAAGCTGGATTAAAAATTCGTGATGCAATTAATGCGAATATTGAAATCCAACACCCAACATTAGCTCACATTAAAACTGTGGACTTAGTTGAAATTTATGATAAACCATCTCATCCAGAAGCTACATTCAAAAATGTTGTAGTATTTGGTGATGGAAACATTGACCGTTCACCTTGTGGAACTGGTACTTCAGCTAAATTGGCTACATTATATGCAAAAGGTGAATTAAAACCAGGTGAACCTTTTGTTTACGAAAGTATTTTAGGTACATTATTCAAAGGTAGAATCGTTGAAGAACGTAAATTAGCAGACTTCGATGCTATTATCCCTGAAATTACAGGTTCTGGTTACATTTTAGGATTCAGCAACTATGTTTATGATCCAGACGATTCACTTACATACGGATTCTTATTAGGATAGGAGAGAAAATTATATGAACTTAGTAACGATATTATTAACATTACTAGGGCTGTCAGCACTATATTTTGTAGTGATGTGGGCGTTAGATATTATTAAAAATAAAGGTGAAGTAGGCGAAGATTCTAATCCAATCGTTGGATTTGTAATTGGTTTTGTTACAGACTTTATGGATACATTAGGTATTGGTAGCTTTGCACCAACTACATTATTAGCAAAAGTAACAGGATTTATTAAAAATGATAGATTCTTACCAGGGACGCTAAATATCGGACACACTATTCCAGTATTAATCGAGGCATTCCTATTTATTCAATCAGTAAAAGTAGATGCAGTTACTTTACTATCAATGATTATTTCAGCTGTTGTAGGTGCACTTATCGGTGGACGTATTGTAACTAAATTACCGGAGAAAAAAATTCAAATTGTCATGGGATTTGCGTTACTTATTACTGCAGGATTAATGTTTGCTAGTAAAATGGGATGGTTAGCGTTACTTGGAGCTAATAATACTGCATTACATTTAACTGGTATTGCGCTTGTTGTAGGTGTTGTAGGTAACTTCATCTTTGGAGCATTAATGATGGCTGGTGTAGGATTATATGCACCATGTTTAGCTATGGTTTCATTATTAGGAATGGATCCAAAAGCAGCATTCCCTATCATGATGGGATCTTGTGCGGCACTTATGGCTATTGGTTCTCCTAAGTTTATTAAAGAAGGATTATATCCAAGAAAAGGTACTATAGGATTAGCTATAGGGGGTATTCTTGGGGTAATCGTGGGATACCAATTCATTACATCTCTATCTTTAAATAGCTTATTATGGCTAATTATCGTAGTAGTAGTAATTACAGGATTCGATATGTTACGAAAAGGGCTTAAAAAAGCAGCGTAGAAGATAGTAAAAAGCGAGGTTTGAGAAATCAAACTTCGCTTTTTGTGTTTCAGAAATTTTTATTTTTTATGACTTTCACTAACTAAATTTTGTTTTTTCATCGATATTATTGCTGAGTAACAAAATACAGCGACAGCCACCCAAATTATAGAGAATGATATTAATTTTTGAATACTTAATTCTTCTCCGTAAACAAAAATTCCTATGAAAAATTGCATTGTAGGTGGTAAATATTGTAAGATACCAAGAATGTATAGAGGTATAGCTGTTGCTCCTTTAGCAAATAACATTAGAGGTACTGCGGTAATGACACCAGATAATAATAGATAAATTAGTGTATCTGTTCCAAAAGTATGGAATGTGATCGAATTGTTTGAAGATAAGTACCCCATATATACTAATGCTATTGGAGATACTATTGCAGTTTCAATTAATAGACTAGCCTTTGGACTAAGTACAATTTTCTTTTTACATAAACTATAAAGTCCAAATGTAAATGCAAGCATGATAGATATCCATGGTAGTGATCCTAAAGATATAAATAAATATAATAGGGAACCTCCAACAAAGAGGCAAGCTATAGTTTGTGTACGAGTCAGTTTTTCTTTTAAAAATACTACAGCTAAAATAATCGTAACTATAGGATTTAAGTAGTATCCGAAGCTTGCTTCTAGTACATGATTAGTGTTTACCGCTATTATATATGTCAGCCAGTTTCCTGTTATTAAAAATGAAGCTAGAACAAGAAGGAGAAAACTTTTTTTATTTCCCCATATTTTTTTTATTTCTTCAAAAATAGTTTTCTTATTTTTAGCAACACCTACTACTAAAATCATAAAAATAAATGAGCATAGAATACGCATTGCTAGAACCTCATAGGCTCCTATACTTTTTAGTAATTTAAAATAAATTGGAAAAAGGCCCCATGAAAAGTAACATATGAGTATTGCTACTAAACTTTTTTGAGTATTATTCATGTTATTCCTCCTTTATAAACTTTCTCTGCTATTTTGTAGTAAATTAAGTATAACGAAAATAACAATATTTTTCAATGGAAATTTTCAGTGGTTTGGAAAAATATTCAAATTATTTTCATATTTATATATTTTAACGTATATTTAGACAAATTATATATACTACAATTGCAACATTATAATTCATTAACTTTATAAAAATAGGATATCAAAAAAATAAATATATTTTTTATATTTTAAAATATAAAAGCTAAAAAAATGCATTTTCTTAAAAATTAATTATATTTTATGTAAATTTTTATGCTAAGATATTTTATAGAACCAACTATAACACTTAAGAAAACGTTTTAATTTATTTATGAAATAGTATAAAATATAAATATAAGGAAATATACTGTAAGAATAGTGTAGGAGAGGACATTAGTCACCGAAGGTACAAGTTGATATTTGGCAAGTATTGATGAAATTCTCAGGTAAAAAGACTGCACTAGGACAGAACTCTGAAGTAGTACAACAGGGAGAAAGCTAACTTTCTTTCTGTTTTTTATTTTTTAGGAGGAGTAACATGAAACTAATAACTAACAATCCAAAATTTATTGAGGAAAACTTAAAAGATATAGAAATTGAGTATTTAGATATGAGTTATATAGATATCTTAAGAAAGATAAGAGACTATGTTCATGAAAACTGGGAGATAGTAACACATCCTCTTTATGGTAGTGTGAAACCAAATGAAACAATTTATAGAACGATTGTCATAAAAGAAAATAATTCTTTAGATATAACGTCGGTTAATTTAATCTCAGATGCGATATTAACATTTAAAAAATTTAGAAATAATAGAGAAGTGCCTCAGTGGACTGATAGAGTAAAAGATGATTTTAGTGTCATTGATTATGATTTAATAATAAACGCGATAAATAGAATTTTATAAAAAATAACTAAAGGAGAATAATTATGAGTAGACATTATGATGTAATTATTGTAGGTTCAGGACCAGCTGGTTTATCTGCCGCTTTGTATGCTTCACGTGCGAAGTTAAGTACCTTGGTTCTTGAAAAATCTAAAAATGGGGGACAAGCTGCGATTACGCACTTAATTGAAAACTATCCTGGAGCGGTAGAAGATCCAACAGGGCCTCGTGTAACAGCAAGAATGGTTGAGCAGGCTAAGAGTTTCGGAGCTGAAATAAAACAAGATGAAGTTCTTAATGTTGAACTTGAGGGAGATGAAAAAGTAGTTACATGTGTGAGTGGTGATTATACTGCTAAAACAGTAATTATTGCTACAGGAGCGTCTCCAAGAAAATTAGATGCGCCAGGAATTAAAGAGTTGGAAAGTAAAGGTATTTCTTACTGTGCAACTTGTGATGGTGACTTTTTCGAAGGACTTGATGTTTATGTAGTTGGTGGAGCTAATAGTGCTGTAGAAGAAGCTTTATTCTTAACTAAATTTGCTCGTAAAGTAACTATTGTATACCGTAGAGAAAATGTTCGTTGTGAAAAAGTAACTGCAGAAAAAGCCAAAAATAATCCGAAAATTGAAATTTTGGGAAATACTGTTGTTACAGAAGCAATCGGAGATGGAATCTTAGAAGCTATTAGATTGAAAAATTTAATAACTGGTGAAGAATACGTAATTGAAGCTGATGAAGAGGATGGAACAATGGGATTATTCTTCTTCATCGGATATATTCCTCAAACAAAACTATTTGAAGGAAAAGTTGAAATGACAGGAGATGGCTACATTAAAGCAGGAGAAGACACTAAAACAAATGTAGATGGTGTATTTGTAGCTGGTGATTGCCGTGTTAAAGATATCCGTCAAGTAGTTACTGCGGTATCAGATGGAGCTGTAGCAGCGATTCGCGCTGAAAAATATATTGCTGAGAAATTTGAATAAAATTTAAAAATTAAATAACAAAAGGAGAAAAAGAAAATGTTAGAACTTAATAAAGAAAACTTTGAACAAGAAGTATTGGAAGCAGAAGGATATGTGTTTGTAGACTTCTGGAGCCAAGGTTGTGAACCATGTAAAGCTCTTATGCCTGATGTACACAAATTGGCAGAAACATATGGAGATAAAATCAAATTTACATCTCTAGATACAACAAAAGCAAGAAGACTTGCTATTAAACAAAAAGTTTTAGGGTTACCAACATTAGCGATATATAAAGATGGTAGCAAAGTCGAAGAAGTAACTAAAGACGATGCAACTATTCCTAATATTGAAGCTATGATTAAAAAATATTATTAAAATTAACTCAAAGGGAGGTATTAGGTATGCGTCTTGAATTAGGAAAGATTCATATTAAAGATATACAGTTTGCTGCAGAGTCAAAAATTGAGGCAAATGTATTATATGTAAATAAAGAAGAGCTTATAAAAGCTGTTTTTGAGGGTGATGCAATTGAATCTGTTGATTTAGAAATTGCTCGTCCTGGTGAAAGTGTTCGTATCACTCCGGTTAAGGATGTAATTGAACCTCGTGTAAAAGTTGAAGGACGTGGTGGAATATTCCCTGGTATACTTTCAAAAGTAGATACTGTAGGAGAAGGACGCACTATCGCCCTTAAAGGTATGGCTGTTGTAACTACTGGTAAAATAGTAGGATTCCAAGAAGGGATCATCGATATGACAGGTGTTGGAGCAGAATATACTCCGTTTTCAAAAACAAATAACTTAATCGTTATCGCTGAACCAAAAGAAGGAATTAAGCAACACGAACATGAAAAAGCAGTTCGTTATATCGGATTTAAAGCTGCAAGATATATTGCAGAATTAGCTCGTACATTAGAGCCTGAAGAAGTAGAAGTGTATGAAACAAAACCGCTATTAGAACAAATTGCTGAATATCCTGATCTTCCAAAAGTAGGATATGTATACATGCTTCAAACTCAAGGATTATTACATGATACTTATGTATACGGTGTTGATGCAAAACAAATAGTACCAACTATTCTATATCCAACAGAAATTATGGATGGTGCTATCGTAAGTGGTAACTGTGTATCAGCATGTGATAAAAACCCAACTTATGTACACTTAAACAATGGAGTTATTGAAGACCTATACAAAAAACATGGTAAAGAAATTAACTTCTTAGGTGTAATAATTACTAATGAAAATGTTTATTTAATGGATAAAGAACGTTCATCTAACTGGACTGCAAAACTTTGCCGTTATTTAAACTTAGATGCGGTAATCGTATCTCAAGAAGGATTCGGTAATCCAGATACTGACTTAATCATGAACTGTAAAAAAATTGAAGCGGAACAAGTTAAAACTGTTATCGTAACAGATGAATATGCAGGACGCGATGGAGCAAGCCAAAGTTTAGCTGATGCTGATGTAGCTGCTAATGCTGTAGTTACAGGTGGAAATGCTAACCAAGTAGTAGTATTACCAAAACTAGATAAAATTATAGGACACATCGATGTAGTAAACGTAATTGCTGGTGGTAATCAAGATTCATTAAGAGAAGATGGAACTATCGAAGTAGAAATCCAAGCTATTACAGGTGCTACTAACGAAACAGGATTTGGTTATTTAAGTGCCAAAACTTTCTAATTAAATAAAATAATAAATGTTATAGATTTAAACAAGGAGGAATAAGATAATGGTAAATCTTATTAATAAAAAAGTAGTTATCATTGGGGACCGTGATGGGATTCCAGGATTAGCAATCGAAGAATGTGTAAAACCAATTGAGGGATTAGAAGTAGTATTTTCATCTACTGAGTGTTTTGTCTGAACGGCTGCAGGGGCTATGGACTTAGAAAACCAAAAACGTATTAAAGAAGCTGCCGAAAAATTTGGTAACGAAAACGTTGTGGTTTTACTAGGTGCTGCAGAAGCCGAAGCTGCTGGTCTAGCAGCTGAAACTGTAACAGTGGGAGATCCAACATTCGCAGGACCACTTGCTGGAGTAGAACTAAATCTAGCTGTATATCACATTGTAGAAGAAGAAATTAAATCACAAATAGATGAAGCAATCTATGAAGATCAAGTAGGAATGATGGAAATGGTATTAGATGTAGATGAAATCGCAAGCGAAATGAAAGATATTCGTGGAGAGTAGTTTGTTGTCTAAATAACAATATAGGGGGAAATAAAAATGTCTAAAATAAGAGTAGTACATTATATAAACCAATTCTTCGCCGGAGTAGGTGGAGAAGAAAAAGCCCACATTGCACCAGAATTAAGAACTGAATTACCACCAATTAGTGTTCAGTTACAAGGGAAGTTGGGAGAAGAATTCGAAGTAGTAGCTACAGTAGTTTGTGGAGATAGCTACTTCAATGAAAATTTAGAAAAAGTTCAAGTAGAACTTATCGATATGATTAAAGGATGCGATTCTCAATTATTTATCGCAGGACCTGCTTTTAATGCAGGACGTTATGGAGTTGCAGCAGGAACTATTACTAAAGCTGTTCAAGATGAACTTCATATTCCAGCAGTAACAGCTATGTATGTAGAAAACCCTGGCACAGATATGTTTAGAAAAGAAGTTTATATTCTTGAAACATCTGATAGTGCTGCAGGTATGAGAAAAGCTTTACCGAAATTAGCTAAATTCGCAGCAAAATTAGCTAAAGGTGAGGAAATCTTATCTCCAAAAGAAGAAGGATACCACGAAAGAGGAGTTCGTGTAAACTTCTTTAGTGAAAAACGTGGTTCTGAACGTGCTGTTGAAATGCTTGTTAAGAAAATTAAAGGTGAAGAGTTCGAAACAGAATATCCTATGCCTAACTTCGATAGAGTAGAACCAAATCCAGCGGTTAAAGATTTAACTAAAGCAAAAATCGCCTTAGTAACTTCTGGAGGAATAGTGCCAAAAGGCAATCCAGATCACATTGAATCATCTTCAGCTTCTAAATATGGAGAATACTCATTAGAAGGATTCAATGACTTAACTGCTGAAACACATGAAACAGCGCATGGTGGATATGATCCAGTATATGCTAACGAAGATTCGGACAGAGTATTACCGGTTGACGTGATGAGAGATTTCGTTAGAGAAGGTAAAATTGGAAGTTTACATGAAAAATTCTATACAACTGTAGGTAATGGTACAGCCGTTGCCAGTGCAGTAGGATTTGCAAAAGAATACGTTCAAAAATTAGTAGCTGATGGAGTAGATGCTGTAATCTTAACTTCTACTTGAGGTACTTGTACTCGTTGCGGTGCAACGATGGTAAAAGAAATAGAGAGAGCGGGTATACCTGTGGTTCACATGTGTACAGTAGTACCGATTTCTCTAACAGTAGGAGCGAACAGAATCGTACCTACTATAGCAATTCCTCACCCATTAGGAAATCCTAAACTAGACGCGAATGAAGAGAAAAAACTAAGAAGAGGTCTTGTAGAAAAAGCATTACATGCTTTAACTGTTGAAGTAGATAGTCAAACAGTATTCGAATAAAAAATAAAGAAAGGGGAGCTGAGGGTAGGTATCTTATCCTCAGCACACAATAGCTATGAATTATCCAGTATTTAAGGGAGCAGGATACATTCTTGTTCACACACCAGATATGATAGTAAGAAATGGATCTACTTGCTCGATAGAAAGAGTAACGAATCCAGATTCTGAGTTTTTAAAAGAAGTGTCAAATCATATTCGTTCATATGAAGAAGTAGTTAACTACTTACCTAATCAAGTATATATAGGAAATAAAACTCCTGATGAGCTAAAAGCTTGTCCAATGCCTTGGTATGATATCAAAGACGAGCAAGGTCAACGTCACGGGAAATTTGGACAAATTGTTCCTCAAGATGAATTTTTAGCTTTGATGAAAATCTGTGATGCTTTTGATTTAGTAAAACTATCAGAAGAGTTTGTAGCCAGTGTTCGTCCAAAAATAGAGGAAAACTTCAAAGAGCTAGCTCCTTTATTCGATAAATTAGAAGGAACTGATATAAACGATAAAGAAGATGATTTTGAAGCATTGGTTCACGAAGGGAAAGTAGTTGGTTATGTTAAAAAAGCTCATGACGTCGATGTGAACTTGAATGCTCATGTTATATTTGAAAATCTAGTAGTTAAGGCTTCTGGAGTTATTTCTGCTTTAGAATTACTTCGTAGTTACAAAATAAACCCAGAAGATATTGATTATGTAGTTGAATGTTCTGAAGAAGCGTGTGGAGATATTAACCAACGTGGTGGTGGTAACTTCGCAAAATCTATAGCTGAGGTTGTAGGATTGGTTAATGCTACTGGTTCTGACCTTAGAGGTTTCTGTGCAGCACCAACTCATGCTTTAATAAGTGCTTCAGCGTTAGTGAAATCTGGTGTTTATAAAAATGTTTTAGTAGTTGCTGGTGGAGCTAGTGCAAAACTTGGAATGAATGGTAAAGATCATGTTAAAAAAGGTTTACCAGTTCTTGAAGATGTACTAGGTGGATTCGCTGTTCTTATCGGTGAAAATGATGGAGTAAATCCAATAATAAGAACTGACTTAGTAGGAAAACATAATGTAGGAACAGGATCTTCACCACAAGCTGTAATGGGAGCTTTAGTTGCTAATCCATTAGATAAAGCTAACTTAAAAATTACAGATGTTGATGTATTTTCTGTAGAAATGCAAAACCCAGATATTACTAAGTCTGCAGGAGCAGGAAATGTTCCCGAAGCTAACTACAAAATGATTGCAGCTTTAGCAGCGATGCGTGGAGACATTGAGAAAAAAGAATTAAAATCATTTATCGAAGCTAAAGGATTACCTGGATGGGCTCCAACTCAAGGACATATTCCTTCAGGTGTACCATATGTAGGATTCTTAATTGATGATCTTACAAAAGGAGATAAAAATCGTGCTATGATAGTAGGTAAAGGAAGTTTATTCTTAGGTAGAATGACTAACTTATTCGATGGAGTATCTATTGTAATTGAAAGAAATAATGGAGCTGTAGAAGAAGAAGCCACAGGAATTTCTAAAGATGAAATAAGAAAAATTATAGCAGAATCAATGAGAAAAATTTCCCAAGAAATGTTAGAAGAATAGGGGTGATACTATGAGTAAAAAAATTATATCAGAAGTATTGCTAGAAGTAGCTAATGCTATAGAAACAGGAAACTTTGGCAAAAAATTAAAAGTTGGTTTAACAACTTTAGGTAGTGAACATGGCTTTGAAAATTTACTTCAAGGTGCGATATTAGCTAAAAATCCTATATTCGATATAGTTTTAATAGGTGAGGGTCATAAGGACTTCGAATCATATGAAGCAAAAGATGAAGAAGAAGCTCACAAAATTATGGAAGACCTATTAGATAAAGGGGAAATAGCATCTTGTGTTACAATGCACTATAACTTCCCTATTGGAGTTTCTACAGTTGGTAGGGTTATTACGCCTGCTAGAGGGTGCGAAATGCTTCTTGCGACCACTACAGGGACTTCTGCTACTAATAGAGTAGAAGCTATGGTGAGAAATACATTATACGGTATTGCAACTGCGAAATCACTAGGAATAGAAAATCCTACAGTAGGAATTGCAAACGTAGAAGGTGCAAGACAAGTTGAAAAAATATTATTAGACCTTAAAGGTAATGGGTACAATTTTGAATTTGCAACATCACAAAGAATAGATGGTGGATCAGTAATGAGAGGTAACGATTTATTAATGGCTACACCAGACGTTATGGTTGTTGATTCATTGACTGGGAACTTGTTTATGAAGGTATTTTCAGCATTTAATACAGGTGGAGATTATGAGGCTAGTGGCTATGGTTATGGTCCAGGTGTTGGTGAAGATTATGATAGAAGAATATTAATCTTATCGAGGGCATCAGGTTCACCAGTTGTAGCTAATGCGCTTAAATATGCTTATGAAATAGCTAAAGGTAAAGTTAATGAAATAGCTAAACTAGAATATGAAAAAGCAAATAATGCCAAATTAGGGGAACTAATTTCAAAATTAAAAGTTAAAAAAGAAGGATCAAATTCTGAGGAAGTAAAAGTACCTGAGAAAGAAGTAGTAACTTCACAAATATCAGGAGTAGACATATTGGATCTTGAAGATGCTACGAAATTATTATGGAAACAAGGCATCTATGCAGAAAGTGGAATGGGATGCACAGGACCAATAGTTCTAGTAAATTCTTCTAAGAAACCAAATGCAAAAGAAATTCTAAAAGATGCAGGATATATTTCTTAATATATAAAAATGGGTAAAATTATTATTAATTAAACATTAAAAATAGGAAGATAATATAAGTTAAATATTAATTTAAGTGGGAATAACTTTTAAATGATGTTAATTAGAGAAATTAGAGTTGTTATATAATTATAATATCAGCAAATATAGTTTTGGATAGTTTATTGATACTAAAATAGAGTATTACTAACTCTCTAGAGAATTATGTGAAGTAATTTAGCAATGGAATAATTATAAGTTCACGATGTTCTAGTTTCTTTAATATTGGGAGGGTTATTCCTACTCTTTAGTTTATTGAAGTATGAATTTAAGGAAGAGATGAAAAAGTAATTTGAATGAATAATGGGAGGGGAGATTGATGAGAATTTTTAGAAAAAAAACATTAGAGAGAATCATCGGAGAAAGTAGTAAAAAAACTTTAAAACCAACTATGAGAACTATGGATTTAATTCTCTTAGGAGTAGGTTCTGTAATTGGTTCCGGTATTCTTGTTCTAACGGGTGAAGCATCATCTAAAGCGGGTCCATCGGTAATTTTTTCATTCTTAATTGCTGGTTTAGCTTGTGGATTAACAGCTTTATGTTATGCCGAGTTATCGTCGGCGATACCATCTAGTGGAAGTGTTTATACCTATAGTTACATGACATTAGGTGAAATTGTTGCCCATTCAATGGGTTGGCTTCTTGGAGGAAGTTATATCATTGCTGGTGCTGCGATTGCAAACGGCTGGTCTAGTTATTTTAAAAATTTATTAGAAGGCTTTGGAGTAAAAATACCTAGAGAACTTACTAGTTTGCCTTCAGAGGGTGGCTATGGAAACCTTTTTGCGATTTCTGTAGTTTTACTAATAATGATTGTATTGTTTAAAGGAACAAGTAGTAGTAAGTTTGTCAATAATTTTATGGTAGTTATTAAGATTGCTGTAATAGTTTTATTTGTGTTAGTTGGAGTATTTTATGTGAAACCTAATAATTGGACAAATAACTTCGCTCCTCAAGGTTTATCAGGGATTATGGTAGGAGCTACGACAGTTTTCTTCGCATATCTTGGATTTGATACAATATCAACTTCAGCTGAAGAAACTATAAATCCTCAGAAGTCTCTACCAAGAGCTATTATAATTACATTGCTAATTTGTACGGCGTTCTATATTATTGTATGTCTTGTTTTAACAGGAATGGTACCTTACTCACAATTAGGAAAAGGTGATGCTCTGGCTTATGTTCTAGAAGCAGTAGGACAAGATAAGATTGCGGGGATAATCTCACTAGGAGCTGTAATAGGCTTATTAGCAGGACCCTTAGCTACTATGTTCGCTTCAATTAGAATCTTATTTACAATGAGTAGAGACGGATTATTACCTAAAAAATTAACGGAATTAAACAAAAATGGAGTACCAGGTTCAGCGACAATAGGTGTAGGAATATTAATGGCATTACTAACAGGTTTTTTACCATTAGGACAGTTAGCAGATTTAGCTAATCTCTCTTGGATATTAGCATTTACATTGGTTAGTTATTCAACAATTGTAATAAGAAAACAGTACCCTAATGCCAAGCGTGGTTTTACTATGTCAGGAATGCCATACTTACCTATAATTTCTATTTTATTATTTATTGTATTATTATATGGAATTCAATTATTTACATGGATAATATTCGGATGTTGGATTTTAGTTGGATTAGTAATTTACTTTAGTTATTCGATGAAGCACAGCGTAGAAAAGTAGTTTGCATCAATTAAATAAACCTCAAATATAAGGTCGTTACCTAATATTAGAGGTTCTTTTATTTTATAGAAATTGTGAATCGTCTTCAATAATTTCTTTAACTTTTTGCATTTGATTGTCTAACTTGGCACTTATTTCAGCACAAAGTAATAGGCGACGTTCAATTTCCTTTTCTTTTTCTTCGCTTAGATTTTTCTTGTATCTAAGTTTATGTTCTAAACTCGCCCAAAAATCCATTGCTATAGTTCTAAATTGAACTTCAACAGCAACATGTTCAACTTTATCAGATAAGAAAATAGGAACTTTTACAATAAGGTGATAGCTTCTATAACCATTATCCTTATAATTTTTTATATAATCTTTCTCAGCAATTACCGTTAAGTCATCTTGTTGTTTAAGAGCATCTACTAACTTATAAACATCATTTTTAAATGAGCATATTACACGTACTCCTGCGACATCGTAAATATTGTTTTTTATAGTATCAATATCAAAAGGTAGGTTCAGTCGTTTTAGTTTGTTCATTAAACTAACTGGAGTTTTTAATCTAGTAGTTACTGATTCAATAGGGTTGCTCTCTCCGTGAAGAGAAAACTCTTTATCGAATACATTAAGTTTGGTTTCTATTTCAAGCATTGCACACTCATAGTGCATGAATAATTCTACATATGGTTCTAATTCATTTATTAATAATGAGTTGTTATTTTCCATAGAAAATAACTGATCTGTTAATTTTTCAATTTGTGTTTTTTTCATATATTTATCTCGCTTTGTTCTTTGATACAATTTTATCATAAATTACATTATTAAAATATAGTTTAAGTGATAAAAAAATAAATTTCTTGGTCATAAGAGAACTTTTTAAATATCATTTTTAATTGTTATTAAGTAAAGATTGAAGAAACTGTATCATAAATAAAAAATGAAGAATCTTAATACAGAAGTATATGTAACCCTCTATAATCGTTGATATGATGGTATTTTTAACTTTATAGAAAGGAAACAGCAAAGCCAAAAAAATTCACAAATTCTCTCAAAGGCTATGTAATAGGGTTTTTCGATTTCCGGGAAATATTCGTTGTAGACAGTAGATATTTTTTAAGATAAGATAGTATTATAATGTTTTTATAAATTGAAATTTAAAAGAGAAATGGGGGATAACATGCGTAGTAGTAATTTGTATTCATACACAAAAGCAAAGGTGGATAATTTAACAAAAAATTTATTAGTAATCAAGAGAGATGGAAGAATAGTTAGGTTTGATGCTGAAAAAATTTATAAAGCCATAGAAAAGGCTGTTCATTCTGTATTTGGAAAAAATCATAGTGTTAATATTGATGGGATTGTAGATAATGTCATTATAGAAATAGGAAATAGATTCAAAGATAATATTAAAATCTATGAGTTACAAAATATAGTAGAGCATACGCTACTTACACTTGGTGAAGAGGCGATTTACGAAGAGTATGTTGGATATAGAAGTATGCGTGATATTGAACGTGAACGCAGCTTAGATATTAATGTAGCTATTGAAAAACTAGTTAATCGTGATGAAAATGTAGTTAATGAAAATGCTAATAAAGATAGCTTGGTGTTTAATACTCATAGGGATTTAACGAGTGGTATAGTAGCCAAAGCAATAGGGCTTAAAATGTTACCTAAGCATGTGGCAAATGCTCACCAAAAAGGAGATATTCACTATCATGACTTAGATTATTCTCCGTATCAACCTTTAACAAACTGTTGTTTAATCGATTTTAAAGAAATGCTGACAAAAGGATTTAAAATAGGAAATGCAGATGTAGATAGCCCTAAAAGTATTCAAACAGCAACTGCTCAAATGGCACAAATAATAGCTAATGTTGCTTCAAGTCAATATGGTGGATGTAGTGCTGACAGAATAGATGAGGTCCTTGCTCCTTTTGCCAAATTAAATTATGAGAAGAATTTAAAAATGGCACAAGAGTGGATTGATGATGAGGAAAAACAAAAAACTTTTGCTGATAAAAAAACAAAAAAAGATATTTTTGATGCAATGCAATCTTTAGAATATGAAATAAACACTTTATATTCATCACAGGGTCAAACACCATTTACATCATTAGGTTTTGGTTTAGGTGAGGGATATTTTGAAAAAGAGATACAAAAAGCAATTTTACAAGTTAGAATTGATGGTTTAGGAAAAGAAAAAAGAACTGCAATTTTTCCTAAGTTGATTTTTGTTATTAAAGACGGATTGAATTTAAAACCAATGGATCCTAATTATGATGTGAAAGAACTTGCATTATCATGTGCAACTCAAAGAATGTATCCAGATGTTTTGATGTATGATACAATATCAAATATTACAGGAAGTTGTAAAACTCCTATGGGATGTAGATCGTTCTTACCTGCATGGAGAAATGAACAAGGTGAGCTTGTAGAAAGTGGTCGTATGAACCTGGGTGTAGTGACTTTAAATCTTCCTAGAATAGCACTAGAATCTAAGGGGAATAAAGAGGAGTTTTGGGAGATTTTTAAAGAAAGGTTAGCTATTTGTAAAGATGCGTTAGATTACAGAGCGAAACGTTGTGGTGAAGCGAAACCCCAAAATGCACCAATTCTTTATATGCATGGAGCATTTGGAAAACGACTTAAAGCTGACGATAGGGTTAAACAACTATTCGATAATAAACGTTCGACATTATCATTAGGGTATATTGGATTATATGAAGTTGCGAGTGTTTTTTATGGTGGAGAATGGGAGAAAAATCCTGAGGCGAAAGAATTTACATTAGATATCATGCGTTATATGAAAGAATGTGTTGATAAGTGGACTGAAGAAGGGGATTATTGGTATAGTATTTATTCAACACCTAGTGAATCTTTAACTGATAGATTCTGCCGTATGGATACTGAGAAGTTCGGTATCGTAGAAAATATAACGGATAAAGAATATTATACAAATTCATATCACTACGATGTTAGAAAGAATCCGACTCCTTTTGAGAAGTTAGATTTTGAAAAAGACTATCCATACTATGCTAGTGGTGGATTTATTCATTATTGTGAATACCCAGTACTAAAACAAAATCCTAAAGCATTAGAAGCGGTTTGGGATTTTGCATACGATAAAGTTGGTTACTTAGGAACAAATACACCTATTGATCGTTGCTATAAATGTGGTTATGAGGGAGAATTTGAACCAACTAAGAAAGGTTTCAAATGTCCTGAGTGTGGGAATAGAGATCCGAAAAGTTGCGATGTAGTAAAAAGAACATGTGGATACCTAGGGAATCCACAAGCCAGACCTATGATTAAAGGGCGTCATAAAGAAATCGTAGCAAGGGTTAAACACTTAAAATAAAAATAATTATTGATAGAAGCGGTATTCAAGTAAAATATTTGATTAGTGCTTCTATATTTCTTATTTATGACAATAAAAAGCTAAATCTACAAAAATATAAACCTTTAAATTCTTTACATTATCTGATTTTTTTGATAAAATCAATACTGATAAGAAATTAGGAGGAATTCAAACATGGGTAAAATTTTTAAAGGTGCTCTATTAGGAGCTGTGAGTGCATTAGGAGCTTATTATTACAAAAACCCTAAAGAGTTAGAAAAACATAAAGAGTTATTAAAAGAAAATACTAAAAATGGTATTGAGAAATTAACTGCTATAATTAACGAAAAAACTCAAGAGTTAGAAGCTCAAGTACAAGAAGAAAAAGATGTTGCTAAAGAAAAATTAGAAGAATTAACAGCATCTGAAGAAGTTGAGAAAGTAGAGGAAAACTTTGTTGAATTAGGTGCTAAAGCAGAAGAAGTAAAAGAAGAAGTAGTGGCTGAAGCATCTGAAAAAGTTGAAGAAGTGAAAGAAGCTGTGGAACCAGTAGTGGAAAAAGCACAAGAAGTTGTAGAACCAGTAGTAGAAAAAGTAGAAGAAGCGGTAGAGCCTGTAGTGGAAAAGGTAGAAGAAGTGACTGAACCAGTGGTAGAAAAAGTAGGGGAAACAGTTGCACCAGTTGTTGAATCAACTTTTGAAAGTACTAGTAATGTTGTAGAAGAAGTAAAAGAAGTTGCTGGAACTCACTACGAAGAAAAAGTTGAGCCGACTGTAGAACAAATTCATGAAGTGGTAGCTCCTGTAATTGAAAAAGCAGAAGAAGTAAAAGAAGAAGTAGAAGAGTTCGTTGAAGAAAAACCAAAAACAACTTTAGATTCTATCGTATCTTTATTTGCATCAAAAGAAGGAAAATAAGAAAGATAGCTAGGTAAATAAAATTTTATCTAGCTATCTTTTGTTTTATGCTAATCTATCAGCGATTGCTTTTTGAATTTCTTCAAATTCTGCTGGCTCAACTTTTTGTGGTGGCCATTTAACTTCTAAGTTATCGAAGTTTGTATTTTTATCTTTGTATCTTGGTACAATGTGGAAGTGTAAGTGGAAAACACTTTGACCAGCGTATTCTTCGTTATTTTGGAAGATATTAACTCCATCACAACCGTATGCTTCTTTTACTGCATTAGCGATTTTCGGAAGAACTCGTCCAATATTTGCTGCTGTTTCTGGGTCGCAGTCGAATATATTTCTACTATGTTTTTTAGGTATTACTAATGTATGTCCTTTTGTTATAGGGAATACATCTAAAAAGCTGTATACATATTCATCTTCATAGACTTTGTAACTTGGGATTTCTCCATCAATGATTTTTTCGAAAATAGTTTTTTCCATAATTTTACTCCTTCTATTTTAAGTTTTCTAATGTTTCAATTAAAAGATTTTTCAGGTTTATACTAATTTTTTGAGCAGTTTTTAGTACGTGTTCGTGGTCGTGTTTTTTCTCTTGTATTCCTGTTGCCATATTAGTAGCACAAGCTAAAACTGCTACAGGAAGCGATGTGTGGTTTGCAGCGATTACTTCTGGAACTGTAGACATTCCTACAAGATCACATCCCATTGTTTTGAATGCACGAATTTCAGCACGTGTTTCAAAGTATGGACCTTGGAAGAATCCATAAACACCTGTATGTAAAGTAATATCTAGTTTTTTAGCAGAATTGTGTAAGTTTTCTACTAGATATGGATCGAATGGTGTAGTCATATCAACGAATCTTTCACCCAGACGTGGATCATTTTCTCCCATTAGAGGGTTTTTACTAACTAGTGAAATAAAGTCGTCAAGGCACACGATATCACCTTCAGTGAAGTTTGTGTTAATAGCTCCACATGCATTAGTTATGAATAATCCTTTTACTCCTAAAAATTTAACAACATATGTCATAAAAGCAACATCTTTCATGCTGTATCCTTCATAAAAGTGAAGGCGACCGTTTAATACTAATACGTTTTTACCAGAGATTTTACCAAAAGTTAGTTTGTTAGCATGTCCTTTAACTCGATTAGCGTGTTTATTTCCTGGGAAAAGTGGAATAGCTTCATAACCAAGTTCTTGTTGATCTTCAAGTTCAAGTGTAATACCACTTCCTAAAACTACTGCATAGTCGATAGGCTCCCCAAAATATTTCTTTATGTAGTTGGCAGTTTCTACAATATTTTCATAATATGTCATAATATAAATCCTCCTGAAAATGCTTTATCAGACATATTATAGCATAAAAAATTCAGAAAATATATAATTTCTAACCTATTTATTATTAACGTTTACAATTTTAGAGATTAATTTTGGAACAAAGTAATAGTTGATAGGAGGAATTATATAGATTATATATAATAAAAGTAGTAGTCTAGTCTAATTAAAAAATAGAAAGTACTAAATTATTAGGAATCGTAGTATTTTTTTAGAAGTATATTTCATGTTATTTATATTTTATATTTATCTGTAAAAAATATCTTGCAAACGATTTAAAAAAGTAGTATTATGTTCTTAGTACATAAATTTTTAAGGAGGGTATTATGAAAAAATTACGTACTATTTTTGCAATTCTAGTTGCATTATCATTAATTGTTGTTGGTTGTTCTTCAAAGAATGCTAAGAATGACACTAAATCTGACGGTAAGAGCGGATATAAAATTGGTGTCGTAACTGGTGAAGGTGGAGCAAAAGATAAGAGTTTTAACCAAGCTAACGTAGAAGCTATTCAAGCTTGGACAAAAGCTAACGGGGCAAAAGATCCAGTTGTATTAGAAACTAAAACTCAATCAGATTTAACTTCTAATTTACAAAATGCGGCAAAAGTGTCTGATATTATTTCTTTAGCTGGATATGAATTTGAAAAAGAAATTCCAAAAGTAGCTGAGCAATATAAAGATAAAAAATTCATGTATGTTGATACTTTTGTTGATGCGCCTAATATTGCTTCATTAATCTTTAAGGAACAAGAAGCTGGTTATTTAGCTGGATATATTGCAGCTTTACAATCTAAAACAGGAAAAGTTGGATATATTGGAGGAACTAAAATTCCACCAGTAGAGCGATTTGGTATTGGGTTTGTACAAGGTGCTAAAGCGGCTAAAAGTGATATTAAAGTAATGTATAATTATAGCGGAACTTTTTCAGATACAAACAAAGGTAAAACATTAGCAGCTACTATGTATGACTCAGGTGCGGATGTAATTTTCGTTGCTGCAGGTAATACTGGTAATGGTGTAATCTCAGAAGCTAAAGAACGTGGTATTATCGATATGTCTAAGAGTGGAGAGATTAAACACTGGGTTGTAGGAGTAGATAAAGATCAATACGAAGAAGGTATTTTTAAAGGGAAAGATAAAGACGGAAAAGAATATCAAAAATCTGCAATCCTAACATCAGCTGTTAAAAATATTGAAGTAGCAGTTACTAAAATATTAAATGAAATCAAAGAAGGTAAATTTACAAAAGGTGAACATGTCTTTGGTATTAAAGAAAATGGTGTAGGAATTCCAAAAGAAAATCCTAACTTAAGTGATGAAGTTAAAACAAAAGTTGCTAGTGCTATCGAAGAACTAAAATCAGGTAAAGTTGAAGTAGTAGCTACTGGAGATGAATTAAAAGCAAAAGGTTCAGTTACTAATATAGAAGGTGAACTATAATTAAAGAATATAGGAGTTGTTTGAAGCAAAATTTCTAAGAGATTTTGATTTCAGACACTCCTATTTTTTTAAAATAAGATATAGGAGATATCTAATATGTGATAATTTATTAAAGTAAAGTATGTAAAATTATCGTATCTAGAGATAATAGAACAATAGCCGCATATAATCTATTTTGGATAATGTTGATTTTAAATATTTATCAAAATCTATAGTTTTACATAAATTGTTTTATCTTAAAAATAAGTATTAATATACATTATTATACAATGATTAGAGTGTGATATTTTAAAGTTCGTAAAATATTAAATACAATTATATCAATAAAATAAGGTCTTTATCTAAAGAATATAATTAATGTGTAATAATAGTCTGAGATATAAAATTCGTATAAAAATGTAAACGTTCTTAATGTTTTGAAAATGCTTTATTACTCTAAAATAATCTTATATGAATATAGAAGAATAGATATGATAACTCCTATAAATACTACTTTTATAGGTTTTTATAGTTAAAAAACGAACATTATAAAAAAATGTTAACATTTTTTTAATAAATCATTGAAGTTTGAAAGATAATGTGGTATTATTTAAGTATAAACAATATACAAATAAAGGAGACTTTTTATTTATGAAAAAGGTATTTTCGTTAATAGCAGTTGTTTTATCAGCAGCATTAATTATTGTTGGATGTTCTTCTAAATCATCTAACGGAAATTCATCTTCTAACAACTCTGGATTAAAAATCGGTGTTGTAACTGACGAAGGTGGAGCAAAAGATAAAAGTTTCAACCAAAGTAACGTTGAGACAGTAAAAGCTTGGGCTGAAAAAAATGGTGGAAAAGCACTAAACCCAATCGAAACTAAAAACCAAAGTGATATTGCGGCAAACTTACAAAATGCAGCAAAAGCTTCTGACGTAATTTCATTAGCTGGTTTCTACTTTGAAAAAGAATTACCAAAAGTTGCAGATTCATTTGCAGATAAAAAATTCATCTTCATCGATGGTGTAGTTCAAAACAAAAACGTAGAATCAGTTACATTCTCAGAACACGAAGCAGGATACTTAGCAGGATATGCAGCAGCTTTACAATCAAAAACTGGTAAAGTTGGATACATTGGTGGAGCTAAAATTCCAGCAGTAGTTAAATTTGGTGTTGGATTCGTTCAAGGTGCTAAAGCAGCTAAAAAAGACATCAAAGTTGTTTACAACTACAGTGGTTCATTCAACGACACTAACAAAGGTAAAACTTTAGCAGCAACTATGTACGATGCTGGAGCTGACGTAATCTTCGTAGCAGCTGGTGGTACTGGAAGTGGTTCTATTAAAGAAGCTCAAGAAAGAGCAACTAAAGACATTAAAGAAAGTGGAGAAGTTAAACACTGGATCGTTGGTGTAGATAAAGACCAATATTCTGAAGGTGTATTCAAAGCTAAAGATAAAGATGGAAAAGATGTTGAAAAATCAGTTATCTTAACTTCAGCTGTTAAACGTATCGACGTTGCAGTATCTAACATCTTAGACGCTATCAAAGCTGGAAAATTTGAAGGTGGAAAAGCTAGAGTCTTCACTATTAAAGAAGATGGTGTTGGACTTCCAGCAGAAAACCCTAACTTAAACGATGATATCAAAGCTAAAATTAAAACAGTTGTTGAAGATCTAAAAGCTGGTAAAGCAACAGTTGCAGCTGATGCTGCTGGTGTAGCTGATAAAGCTAATATCGACGGAGAACTTTAATTTTAAGAAGTTTATATAAAAAGGCCTAGCAAATGCTAGGTCTTTTTTTGTATGAAATTATCTTTATATTTCTTAAATAGTATTAAAAAATTTATATTATAACTTATTTTTTTCAAGCTATAAAATTTGTATTATTTTATAAAACTATAAAACGAATACACCCTAGTAATTAATAATTTTATAATAATTGAAATTATGGTAAATATATGAAAAAAATCTATTAAAAAGCTATACTAGTTTGTCAAAATATATTATAATATATATATGTAAGAATTTATAAAAGAGAGGTAAAGATATGTACGCTATAGAAATGCTAAACATAACTAAAAAGTTTGGCGACTTCTACGCAAATAAAGATATCACTATTCAGGTAAAGAACAATGAAATTCATGCTTTACTTGGTGAAAATGGTGCAGGGAAATCTACGTTGATGTCGGTTCTTTTTGGTATGTACCATCAAGAAGCCGGTGTTATTAAATTGAATGGTAAAGAAGTTGATATTAAAGATCCTAAGCATGCCAACCAACTTGGGATAGGGATGGTGCATCAGCACTTCAAACTTATTAAAAACTTCACTGTTGCTGAAAATATTATTTTAGGGATGGAAGAAGTAAAAGGTGGAAAAATTGATTTAGAAAGTGCTGCAGTAAAAATTAAAGATTTATCTAAAAAATATGGTTTAGAAGTTGATCCTAAGGCATTAGTAGGGGATATTAGTGTAGGAATGCAACAAAGGGTTGAAATTTTAAAAATGTTATATAGAGATGCTAACATTTTAATTTTTGATGAACCTACTGCAGTGCTAACTCCTGCTGAAATTAAAGAATTCTTAGCTATTCTTAAAAATCTTCAAGCGGAAGGAAAAACTATTTTATTAATTACTCACAAACTTAATGAAATTATGGCTGTTGCAAACCGCTGTAGTATTATTCGTCGTGGTGAATACTACGGAACAGTTGAAATAGCAGAAACAACAAAAGAAAAACTAGCTAGTCTTATGATTGGTAAAGACTTAGAAATAATTAAATATGAACGTTCAAGAGATGGTAAGAAAAATATTCTTGAAGTTTCAGGTGTTTATGCTGATACTGCTGAGAAGAAAGATATTCTACATGACTTCAACTTAAATGTACGTGAACGTGAAATCCTTGGTATTGCAGGAGTTGACGGTAATGGTCAACAACAATTTGTAGAAGTACTAAATGCTTTACTTAAAGAAACAAAAGGAAAAATTATTTTTGACGGAAAAGAGATTAATTCATTATCAACAGCAAAACGTAAAGAGCTTGGACTTGAAATTATTGCGGAAGATAGACATAAAGATGGTCTTGTATTAGATTTCAGTGTTGAAGAAAATTCAGTTTTAGAAAATTATTATACAGAAAAATTCTCTAAACGTGGATTCTTGAAAAAGAATATTATATCAAAATTTGCTAAAGAAATTTGTGAAAAATATGATGTTCGTAAAGCTGGAGATGAAAAAATTTCTGCACGTAGTATGAGTGGTGGTAACCAACAAAAACTTATTATTGGTCGTGCTTTAGAATTAGATCCAAAATTATTAGTAACAACTCAGCCTACACGTGGTCTTGATGTTGGAGCTATTAACGGTATTCACAAAATGTTAATTAATTATCGTGATAAAGGTAATGGTGTATTATTAATTTCATTTGACTTAGATGAAATCTTAACGTTATCTGATAGAATCGCGGTTATTCACAATGGTAACATCATCGATGTAGTGGATAATGATGAAAATGTAACAAAAGAACAACTTGGTCTGCTTATGGCAGGGGTTAAGAAGTAGAGAGGAGAACGTATGTTAAAGAAAGTTTTAACTAATGCGGTGCTACCGATATTAGCTTCATTTATTATAGGAGCTATTCTTATTTCAGCGATAGGGGCAGCACCAGGAGATGTGTTTGGAGTAATCGGAGATATTTTCTCAGACTCAAACAGTGTAGCTGAAATTTTTGTATCAACAATTCCGCTTATTTGTACTGGATTATCTGTTGCATTTGCATTTAGAACAGGTTTATTCAACATTGGAGCAGAAGGTCAATTCATTATGGGTGGTCTTTTCGCTGGACTTATTGCGATTAAAATGGAAGGTATGAACTTCTATTTAGTGTTAATTACTAGTATTCTAGTTGGTGTTGTAGTAGGTGGTCTTTGGGCAGCTATTGCAGGTTACTTAAAAGCTAGATTTAATATCAGTGAAGTAGTTGTAACAATTATGTTAAACTATACAGCTTTATATTTCGTACAATTTGCTGTACCTAAATATATTAAAGGAACTAACGATATTATTTCTAAACCTATCGTTTCAGCTGATGGAACAGGATATTTACAAAATAGTTTAGTTGAAGGTATTTTCAACAACTATCGTTTAGGAACTGATTTATTCTTAGCTATTTTCAGTGTTATTATTTTCTACATTGTTATGGAAAAAACAGTATTCGGTTATGAATTACGTTCTGTAGGATTTAACCCGAATGCATCAAAATTCGTAGGTATGAAAGTTAACAGAAACACTGTGTTATCTATGGCTATTTCAGGAGCTTTCGCTGGTTTAGGTGGTGCTCTTTACAATATGGGACCTGTAGGACAAGTAGTTGCGGGTTCAACATTCCAAGGATTTGGATACATGGGAATCGCGGTTGCTTTAATCGGAGCTAACACAGCTGTTGGATCATTATTAGGAGCATTATTATTCGGATTCCTAGGAGTATTAACTCCACAATTATCATTCATCGGTATTCCAAAAGATATCGCGAATATCTTAATCGGATTAATCGTATTATTCGTTGCAGCTAAAGCTATCTTTGATAACAAGTTGCTTGATAAATTATTTAGTAGTAAGAAACAGAAAGGAGATAAATAGATGGATACAGTATTATCACTATTAGACTCAATGTTACAATATACTGCACCAATTCTTATAGCTGCCATCGGTGGTTTCTATTCAGAAAAAAGTGGGGTTGTTAACATTGCCCTTGATGGTTTCGTAATCTTTGGATCATTCATCGCATCACTATTAGCATTATCAGTATTTGATGGATCTCCAACATTATTCCAATTGGTAATTTGTTTAGTTGTTGCAACACTTGCTGGTGGGTTAATGTCATTAATCCACGCATATATTAGTATTAACTTAAAAGCTGACCAAGTTATTTCAGGTACGGCGATTAACTTAATTACACCAGCTATAGCGTTATTCTTAGTTAACCACTTTAATGGTACATATGAATTATTATTAGCAAGTGGTTTCCCAAGATATACAGTATTTGGTAAATTTACTATTTATCCAACAGTATTTATAGCTGTAATTTTAGTAATTGTAACATATTATGTAATTTATAAACGTCCATTCGGATTACGTTTACGTTCTGTAGGGGAAAACCCACAAGCGAGTGATTCACTTGGATTAAACGTATTTAAATATCGTTACATTGGGGTATTTATTTCAGGATGTCTAGCAGGATTAGCTGGAGCTATCATTGCAACTACGTTCTCACAAGGATTCAACGCAGCGATCACAGTATACGGATTCGGTTACTTAGCATTAGCAGCATTAATCTTCGGTAAATATAACCCAATTACAATCACATTAGCTTCATTATTCTTCGGAGGAACTAAAGTATTCGCTGAGAAAGTTTCTATCTTAGCACCAGATCTACCAATTCCGGTATCATTCTGGAACATGTTCCCGTTCGTAGCTACAATCATTGCACTTATCGTATTTTCTAAGAAAACTTCTACTCCAGAAGCGCTTGGTATTCCATACGATAAAGGTTTAAGATAATAAAATTAGTAGTCTTTGAAACTCTTAATAAGTTTCAAGGACTACTTTTTAATTTTGTATAAAAAGAGACCTCAACCAAGATTTTGATTAAGGTGATTTGAGTTATTTGGCTTTGATTCTAGCCATCTCATCCTTATAGAATGATTCATTTTTTTCGTTAAAGAAACCGCTACTAGCACCGGCTCCAACGTAAATATTTGAACCAAGTTTAGTCCAATCTTTAATGTTGTTAGCTTTATTTGATAATCCGTTAGGGAAAACATGTACAGTTTGTCCACCACCACCAAACATAGGATTATCTCCTGCACGACTGAAAGCATAAGTTATAGCTGGTTGAGAAGGTGTTCCAAGATTTTTTGTATCTATAGTTTTACTAATAGACCATTTTCCAGACCATTTTTTTGGAACGTCTACAATAAAATATTCATTTTCATAATGAGTAGAAGTCATTTCTACAAATTTTTCACCAATATTTAATGAAGAATCTTCTTTTCTTTTTTCTAGCTCTTTTTTTTTTTTACCTAATTCGGCTACGCGTTCTTCATATTTCTTCACAAGTTTTTCTATTTCAGTTTGTATTTCTTGCGCTTCTTTTTCTGTTTCAAAAGTATAGTCTTTTTCTTTTTCAATTGTTTTTGTTAATTCATCTAATTTTGACTTACTGTAATTAATTTTGTTGTTATCAGAAGTACTGCTAATATCTGAAGTAGTATATTTCTTCAGGGTATTATCATAGTCATTGTGGAAATAAGTACGCATTGTATTTACACTATTTTTAAACTCATCTTGAACTTTTGAGTCTTTATCAGAACTTAAATTGTATTTTGATTGTTCATCAAGAGTATCTTTTAATAACTCCAGACGCTTATTTCTATCATTTTCATCATTAAATTTCTTCGTAAGTTCATGTAATGCAGTTAGTTTTTCAGAAGATACTGTTTCAACTTGTTTCTTTTGATAAAGAGTATATCCGAAAAAACAAATAACTAACGTAACTATTATGGAAATAATAGAAACTATAGTTTTGTTATTTTTTTATTCATAAAATTCTCCTTTAGATTAATTACTTTAATAATTATAGTGTAATCGTAATATTTAGTCAATATGAGGGGGGAGTTGAAGTCTTTAATTGTTATAATAATACGATTATTTAAGAAATAAGATGGACTCTTTCTGCATAATACAGAAGGAATCCATTCATTTAATCTAAATATATATTTTTAGTATTATTTATTTAATATATTATTTAACGTTAATAGTTGCTCGATTAGGTTTACCATCTGTTGAGAAGAAACCAGAAGCAGCACCAGGTGCTAAGTAGACATTTGATCTTAGTTTTTTTAACATTGGTGAAGATTCACTTTTACTAGGAATTCTGTTAGGGAAAACATAAATTGCTTGAGCACCACCAAATGGAATGTTACCTTCTGGATCATGTTTAAATGAATAAATCTTTGCTGGTTGAGATGGTGTTCCTAGATTGCTGGTATCAGTGATTTCAGTGAATGACCATATTCCAGCCCATTTATCTGGCACATCAACACTAAAGTAATCATTTTCATAATGAGTAGAAGCAGTTTGTTCAGCTTTTGCTTCACTTTTACTTGATGATTTCTCTTGTTTTTTATTATTTTCCTTTTTCTTTAATTCATTAATACGCTCATCATACTTTTTCACAATTTTTTCTACTTCAGTTTGTTTTTCTTGAGCTTGTTGTTCTGATTCAAAAGTATAGTCTTTTTCAGCTTCAATTGTTTTAGCTAATTCATTTAATTTTGACTTATTATCATTAATTTTTTTCTCATCGGACACTGTAGTGATATCTGAAAGAGTATATGTTTTTATAGTATTGTCATAATCGTTATGGAAATAAGTTCGCATTGTATTTACACTATTTTTAAACTCATCTTGAACTTTAGACTCTTTATTAGAATTAAGGTTATATTGTGATTGTTCATCAAGAGTTTCTTTTAGTATGTTAAGTCTCTCGTTTCTATCATTATTATCATTAAATTTTTTTGTAAGTTCGTGTAAAGCAGTTAGTTTTTCTGATGAAACAACTTCTGCTTGTTTCCTTTGATAAGAATTATATCCAATAAAATAAATAACGGCAGCAATGATTACTGAAATAATTGAAATAACAGTTTTGTTATTTTTCTTCATAATATTCTCCTTTCATTTTCTACATAATTAATTATAGAATAATAGCATAGTCACATCAATAAGAGGAGGAGAAGTAGTTTAACTTAGAAAAAAACTTCTCAATATCAAAAATGATAATTGAGAAGTTTTTTTATTAGAATTCTACGTATATATTTGTTTGAGCATTTACGATGCGAACTAAGTGTGGATTTTCATAGACGATAACTGCACTAGGACCTTTTCGTACACCATGAACAACATATCTGTTTCCTTGATCTTCTATAGTTAAATTAGGATGTTCAGTTACTTTTGGAGCCCATTGTGAATAATATTTTTTAGCTAAGGCATATCCGTCTTCGGCAGGATTTTCAGTTTTAGCAACTGGATTTGCTCCTGCTGTTGGATGTTTTTCATTATATCTAGAGATAGCATCTCTTATTTGTTCATTTGAGAAGTTAGCAACAGGACCACCAAGTTCCTCAGAAAGAAGTTTACCAATTATAGTTTCTGAACCTCCATCATTGAGAACTCCTCGTTTTAGTTCTCCATAAGTAATTGGTGCTTGTTGTAATCCTACTCTAGGTATATTTTCGTTATCTGAAATTGATGAACTAGAGTTTGAACTACTGTTGTCAGATTTAGTTTCTCCCTTACCTTCACTCAATTTTGCTTTTAAAGCACTGTGTTTAAATTTGTATTTATCTAATATTGAATTGATATCATCAGACTTAGCTTCTTTAATTTCTTTAAGAGCTTTTTTGTAATTAGTAACATCTTCTTTTAACCACTCGATAGCTTTATCAAAAGAGTTATCAGTAGTAAGTGAATCTACTTTTTCTAAAGATTTTTTAGCAACATCAACGTCTTTGTTATCAAGTCTTGAGTCAGCATTTTTTAATTCTTTAGCAATCTTTATTTCAGTTTTAATATTTTTGAAGGCTTCTTGTCCTTTGTCATTATCTAAAGTTTCTAATCCAGCAAGGCCTCCTTTGAAGTCATGGCTTTCATTTATTAGAGCTAGGTATTTAGTATGTTCTTCTTTAATAGTACCATTGCTAGAACCAAAGAAATAATAAAGACCACTAGCAAGTAATAAAAGAACAATAATGCTAGACAATATAGCGATAAGTTTTTTATTCATATAAAGTGTTTCTCCTTTTTAAATTGATTGTGTAAGTAGCTATTGTGATACTCCACTTAATTATATTCCTAATAAAAATCTTTGTAAACACTTTTTGTAGAAGATATAGATTATTTGATTTGAAGCTATGAATATGAAATAACCCCACTAATAATTCTTGGAGGGGTTTTGGGTGGGGAACCTAATTGAATTAAATAGATTTGTAACATTTATAATAACTAAAAATACAGTTAAATTAGGATTCTCCATTCAATTTATATTTGTATAAGCAGTTAGAACTAATAATCTTTTCCTCACTTTGTTCGTTAAGATTAAAGTTCTTCTTGCATATGTTGTACCTAAGAATTATGTCGTCGTAAAGCTTCTAATAATTCAAATGTACACTGCATTATTCCCTATAAATGGTATAACAAACAATGACCTTATAGAGGAAAAGCATCCGGAGAATATATTTATCAAAGAGGGCGGCTTATTGTTGATGGATTTAGAAACTATGTTGAATCTAAAGATGTATGTATAAAAATGGCATCTTTAGAAAACATAGTAATTTTGAGTAATTGGGTTGCTAGGGGAAACCATGATGGTAAAAATGGTATCAATCATAGCTATATAAAAAAATAATCTTATTAGAATATTAAATGACAATGATAATATTAAAATTTATTATGAAATCAAACCAATATTTGAAAAAGATGAGGTTGTCCCTAGGAGAATTGCATATACAGGTTGAGATTCACGGAGAAATAAGAGGTTGTTTAGGGAATCTACATACATTGAATATGTTTATACCTAATGTGGATGCTAGATTTAAAGTTAAATATAAAAGATAAGAATTAAATATTAAGATATAATATATTAAGAAAAGCACTCTTCTACAATGACTCCTGAGAATTTTGTGAAATATGATATAAGTAGTAAATTAGTGGGAACAGAGTTTTGAAAAATATTGGGAAAAGAAAAGTATTTATTAATGGGGGATATATATAATATTTTTTTAAAAAACATAGGTTAATATTAGGGAGGTTAAACATAATAAATAGTACTATTTTCAAATTAAAATTGTATGAAAATAAAAAAAGCAAGAGAAACATACACTAAAGATGCTTAACTTGCTTTTTTTAAATCTCTCTTTTATGCTTCTTCGATATCTCGAATGATACAATAACCAACGGATTACTCTCAATAACCACATACTGTAGGTTATCTCCACCTCTATGGATTGATTCTTGTATTGTTATTATAGTGTAGAATGTAGAAAATGTCAAGACATTTTTTTAAAAAAATTCAAGGTTTTGGCTATGTTAAGATATATTTTCTAATTGTCAAGACATTTATTATAAGAGTTTAATAATTCTTGGTACTTATTATTTAATTCTCTTTTTTCTTTTATAACCTGTTCTAGTCTATCATTAAGTCTATTTCTTTCTCTTTTTAAATTTTTTTGTGCTTTTTTAATTTTATTTAAGTTGCATCTTAAATCTTGTACTTCAAAAAAGCTATGCGGAAGAATTCGCACACCGAAATATTCCCGAAAATCTTTATGTGATAAATCGTAGGAACCATTGTACGCAGCTTTATGTATCTTCTTCATAAATTCTGTTCTAGATCCTTCGTTCGACATAAACCACTTGAGATAGTTGAAAGCAATAAAGTCTGCTAATTGAAGACCTGGGTTATCATCTTTTTTTGAAATAATATTGAAAAAGCGAATATTATCAAAAATAGCTTTGCTTGATAAATACTCAGCACCTTTACCGTTAACTTTAAATTTACAGTAGTTGTTATGCATCTTATTATCCAGTGAGGAATTGTTATCGCGTGCTTCATATATTACGGAACCGATAGCCTCTTGCGTGCATAAAAAATGAGTATAACTTTCTAAAATTTTTTGCATTGCAATCTCATACCAGTCATCTAATAATTTTTGTTTAGAAGGAATACAATAATATTTCTCCAATTTGTTTTTATCTATTATACAGCAGATAGTGGTAATTTTTAAATCTTTAATTAAAACTGAGAGTGATTTATAAACTTTATCATAAATTTCACAAATCTGGTCAGAATTTTTTGATGCTAATGGACGATAATTTTCTTTTGCACGTTGCATTTTGATATAATTTCCTCTATTTTTATATATAGAACTCAATTCTGAAGCATGTAAGATAGGAGTATTTTCTTTTATATAATCTTCGTCCCAAATAAGTGTTTTTATATTATTTATTTCATTATCAAGAGTTTTTAAGTCATCGTTATTTATTATACAGCCTGCGATACAAAGAAAATTATTTTTGGCATGGTTACTTTCGTCAAGAAATAGTGTGAAATTAGGCACCTATATATCCCCTTTCTATTCATATTTTGTTTAATAACACAAATTATTATATCATAATTACTACGTTTTGTCTCTAATGAGTATTTAATTTTTTTTTGATTTTATGATATAAAAGAACCATATAATAATATTATAAATCAAAGTTATTAAATATATTTAAATATTTAGTAAAAACGTAAAGATTATTAATATTTATTACTTATTTTCATTATCCTTTTGGATGATATTTCGTCATGTATTTGTTGGAATAAACAAATATATAACGAAATAAATCTTTAGTGAGTACACTTTCTTTTTGCTTTTGCATTTCAAAAGTAACAAATACTTATTTCTATTTGCAATCAATTGAGATAATAGTTATAGGCATTCCTATTATTTGAATATCAAATTTTAAACTTGCTTCAACTTTACTCGACGCATTATGTATCCTAAAACTAAATTGCCAACCACCATCCATGTATAGTTCTAAAGTATTCTTACTACCAGGTTTAAACTCTAAGGCTACAATTCTTGTAGGTAGTAGAGGTATAGGTAATTCACGCTTTCTTTTACGAGAAATTCCTTGCTTATTTAACTGTCCTCGTAAATTGTAACTTTGAAGTCGTGTTGTTTTTTTATTATCTACACTAATTAATTTGTAGAAATCAAATTTCCCTAGTAAGTATTCCGCTATTACCTTCGGAATGTTTCTTTCTTCAAATTTATTTTGCCTTATCAATTCGTCTTTAAATGCATTAAGAAGTGGAATGTAAACATCCTCTTCTTTATTTGATAAATCTTTCCACTTAGAACCCTTTTCTTTTTCTTTATCAAGGTAATTAAAAATAGGTTTTATATCATTCCAATAAATTTCAGAACACGGTATACCGTACCATTTGTCTCCAAAATCTAGCTTCTTTGAGAGACGACTATGCTTTACTGCAAAATGATTATGCTTAGCACTTAAACCTATTTCCCATTCAATTCCACGTCTAATAATTAAAATATCTCTTACATCCCCTTGTATTCCCTTACTATCTGATTGTATTGCTCATCTTTACCATCTTTTAAAATTAAGGGTTCTAGGTAAAAAATCATAAAAAATTCCAGCTATAGCGCTCTTTTTATAAATTATTTTTTCAGAATCACTTAGAGTATTCCATGCTATTTCTGCAGAATAAAAACTACTATTTTTTCAATTCTGACAGGTCGTATTTTTTTATTTCATCAAAAAATGACAGAATATATGCAAATTCGTATGCTCTTCCTTGGTTATTATTTTTATTACTAAAATTTCTTTACCACCTTTATTTAATTTATAATTATTAATTTACACTACTCAATGCTTTTAAAACTGATTTTGCCGTAATAAATGCTAGATTAACAAGTACAGCATTTCTAATCATTTTTTATGCATCATTTAAGTTTGTATAATAAAATCTAAAATTGTCTGGGAAACCCTGGATTCTTGCGCATTCTCGTACTGTTAATCTTCGATATAGCTCTTCATAACCTAGTAAAAATATGTGCTTATTTTTTTCAATTAAAGGCTTTAGCCAGTTTAGGAGGAGAAGTCTCCGAAACAAAAAAACATCCGCTAGGGGGCGAGATAAGAGTTAAACAATTGAAAAATCATCCTTTCTTAATAAAATAAGAGTAGTTCAAGCTCTAAAATAAAGAAAGGATGATTTTTATAATGGCAAATAAACATAATAGTTTATCGCATACAAAGTGGTTATGTAAATACCATATTGTATTTACACCTAAGTATAGACGAAAAATAGAATTTAATCAATATAAACGAGATATAGTAGATATAATAAAAAGGTTATGCAAGTATAAAGGGGTAGAAATAATAGAGGGGCATATAATGCCAGATTATATACATTTTCTACTATCAATACCTCCAAAATACAGTGTTTCAAGTTTCATGGAATATTTGAAAGGAAAAAGTTCATTAATGATATTTGATATGTATTCAAACTTGAAATACAAGTACGGAAATAGAAAGTTTTGGGCAGAAGGATACTATGTAAGTACTGTAGGGTTAAATGAAAGTACAATAAGGAAATATATTAGAGAACAAGAATCGCACGACATTGCAATAGACAAACTGACAACAAAAGAGTATACAAATCCATTTGGAAATAAGAAAAAATAGATAAACCAGTTTAACGGGTAGCGGGCGTGAAAATACAATAGGGCTTGAACGAATGTGAAAGCCAGCGCCTTGAGGTGCGTGTTAGTAACAAAGGGTTATACCCGAAGAGAAAACCACCCCTTTTCAGGGGTGGTCCTTATTTTTTTAAAAATTCAACGTGCACGTTAGTTGTAGAGTTAACTAATCGAACCAAATAAGGATTTTTATAGACTACAATTTTATTAAACGTGATATATAGCTTTGTATGTAACTACTGTTCCTGTTTGAACGCTATTCAATGTACACATATTCGTATTAATATTATATGTGAAAACATAGTGACCTACTTCGCCTTTTTGGTTATCAAAAATTTTTACAATTATTCCTCTAGAATCAATTCCTCCATATGAAACTCTGTCTGCATGAACACCAGTAGCTTCAGAATCAGCCTCACTAGATTTTTTTATATAATCAAAAATAGCATCTTGATAGTGATTGTAGTTTTGGGCTAAAGCTGAATCGTAGCTATCGACTTTATATTGATCTGCATTATTTTGAGTAGTTTTATTTGTATCTTCTGATACTTTAGTTTTAGAACTATCAGTTTTTGAAGACAATCCTTCTGTAAGGATAATTTTTAAAGCACTATGTTTAAATTTATATTTATCTAGTATTGAATTAATATCATCAGATTTAGCTTCTTTAATTTCTTTTAGAGCTTTTTCATAATTAGTAATATCTTCTTTTAGCCACTCAATAGCTTTATCAAAAGAGTTATCAGTAGTAAGAGAATCAGCTTTATCTATAGATTTTTTAGCAGAATCTACATCTTTGTTATCAAGACTTGAATCAGTATTTTTTAATTCTTTAGCGATCTTTATTTCAGTTTTAATATTTTTGAAAGCTTCTTGTCCTTTGTCATTGTCTAAAGTTTCTAATCCAGCAAGTCCTCCTTTAAAGTCATGGCTATCATTAATTAGAGCCAGGTATTTAGTATGTTCTTCTTTGATAGAATTGTTGCTAGAACCAAAGAAATAATAAAGACCACTGGCAAGTAATAAAAGAACAATAATGCTAGATAGTATAGCTATAAGTTTTTTATTCATATAGAGTAGTTCTCTTTTTAAATTGATTGTATAAGTAGCTATTATGATACTCCATTTAATTATATTTCTAATAAAATTCTTTGTAAACACTTTTTTGTAGAAGATATAAATTATTTTGATTTGAAGCTATGAATATGAAATAACCCCACCAATAATTTTTGGTGGGGCTTAAATTTGTTTTTAGTCTATATATTTTAATGTATGAGCAGTTAGAACTAATAATCTTTTCCTCACTTTGTTCGTTAAGATTAAAGTTCTTGTTTCATATACTGTAACTAAGAATTATGTCGTCGTACTCCTAATAATTCAAATGTACACCGCATTATTTCCATTCAATAGGGGAAGAATCTATCCTGAGTGGTTGGTATCATAGGAAGTATCGACTTTATTTTTTATATTGGTAGGAGAAATGGCAGGGTATAAATTTGTATTTATCTTGTATTTAGTTTTAAAAGTAAACTATATCAAGTTTTTTGGTGAATATACTACTTTTATTTTTACTCGTCGAGCTTTTAGATACTAAACTATTTTAGTTATAAATAAAATATTATTGAAGTATTATTCCCCTAAATATTTAATATATATTTGACATGGATTCCATTCGTCCCATAAGGTAGGAAAACATTCTAATTCTTTATATCCCATTGCGATATAGAATTCATTAGTAATATCATATTCTTTGTAGTGTCCTATTTTTACAGTTTTTACCTGTGAGTAAGAATATCCAAGATTTTTTGCCATATTTTCGAATTCTGTGTTTAGTTTTGTTCCAATTCCCATTCTATGAAATTTTTTCTTTATACCCATTACAAAAATATCTGCAGTATCCTTACTTGTAGCGTTTAATACGATAAAACCTGCAACTTCATTATCTGCATAGCAAGCCAAAAACGGTTTATCTTGTGAATCTTTAATATACTCTTTTGTACTTTCAGGTAGACCAAACCATTCAGGAAGGTCGTAAAGGACCTCTTTTGATATTATTTCTTTTTCTTTCTTGTCTATTATTTTTTTAATTATTAAATCCATATTATTTTCCTTTTAAAATTATAATTCCGCTTAATTATAACACAGATAATAAGTATCATACAAGTAGTCACAAGAAATTGAAATGGTGCTATTTTAATAAAATTTGGTGTTGAATGTATTATTCTTGATTATCTATTTTTATATTTATATTTTAGTGTAGATAAGGTAAGAAATTAAAAATTTTAATAAAAAGACCTTATCAATAGTTTTTGATAAGGTCTTTTTGGAGACACTTTGGAGACAATCCAAAGTGTTTTAACTAATTTTCAATCTATATATTTTAACATATGGACAGTTAGAACTAATAATCTTTTCCTCACTTTGTTCGTTAAGATTAAAGTTCTTGTTGCATACGCTGCACCTAAGAATTATGTCGTCGTTAAACTCCTAATAATTCAAATGTACACCGAATTACTCCCATTCAATAGTAGATTCTTACCCGTGAGCCCCCGTATATCAACTTTTAAAGATAAAAAAGCTAGTTTTGGTGGGGTAATTGGTGGGGTTGCCTTAAATTGATTTTAATGCTTGATTACCATTAAAATTTATAAGGCTTTTCTTAGGTCTATTATATACTATATTTCCTTCCATTTCTAGTGCGATATGTTCATCTGCACCAGTCCACAAATGTGAATAGTGTTTTAACGTTATTTCTGGCGATGAGTGACCAAGTCTCTTACATAATATCAATATAGATATATTAAATTCATTTATGAGATAACTAGCGTGACTATGTCTTAATCCTTTAGCTTGAATTTTTTTGACTCCAGCTAGTTTAGAATATCTAGCAATTATTCTTGATATGGTAGATTTAATCATAGGTAAACCATCGTAAGAGAAAATAAAATCATCTTCATTGCCTAAACCAATTGTTTTTTGAGTTTTCTTCCATTTTTTCAAAATATCTAAAGTGTCTTTATCAAGAGTTATTGTTCTTTTACCTGCATCAGTTTTTGTATATGAATTAATATACCAATCTTGTTTAGTGTTAATGATGAGCATATTATGGATTCTTAATCTTTTATTTTTAAAATCTATATCGCACCATTTTAACGCACATCCTTCATTAACTCTTATTCCAGTTGTAAAGTATAGCCATAACATTACAAAATTAAGATGTTCATATATATTTTTGATATATATTTTTGAAATAACAGCCTCAAATTCCTCTTTAGTCCAATATGGAACTACAGCTTTTCCTTTTGGTATTGCTTTAGCTTTTTTTGAGATATTAGTTTCAACATATCCCATTTCAAGAGCGTAATCTAGTGATTTTCTAAAAGTTCCAAATATTAAACTTGCATAACTTTGTGAAAATCCAGCTCCACCATCTTCCTCATCTGAAAGAAGCCACATTCTATAATTTTGTACTTGTTCCAGTGAAATGGAACGTAGCATAGTATTAGAAAATCTATCTCGAATAGTTTCGAGAATTTTTCTTCTAATAGAAAATGTATGCTTACTAACTGTAGTTTTATAATAGGGAATATAGATAGAATCCATATATTGTTTATAAGACATTCTATAGTTAGAGTAGCCCTGTGCCTCATGATACTCATTTTTTATTCTAGTAAGTTCTTTGTATGCTTCAACTGCTGATGAAAATAGTTTTCCATTCTTGTCTTTTCTTCCTTTTTTTCTGATTCTTTTCCCAGTTATTTTATCAATTCCAAGCTCAGTCTGATAAAAGAAGTTACCTTTTTCATCCTTGTATACTCCTGTATATTTTGTTTTAGTTTGTGCCATTAGAATTTCCCTCCGAAGTATTATTTACTTGAATAGAAATTCCTAATATATTTTCAACTACTGATTTAGGAACACGTCCTAATCTTTTATTGTTATAAAATGCATACCCTTGTTTTACCATAATTTGCTTCGCTTGTCTAATAATTGATATTGAAGTATGTTCTTTATAACCTAATTTCATTAATTCCGTTTTACTTATTGTACAATTATTTAACATGTTTATTATAATCTCCTTGATATTTATTTTTAAATTTGAGATAATAACAATAAATAGTAATATTGCTATTTAATCTTTTGGTTATCCTTTTTTGCTTTGGTCGGCGGAAGGATAATCTTTTTTTGTCCAATGCATATTTCTTATAATTTTTTTAATTATTATTTTTTTTACCTCATCTTTCTTGTATGATTTTGGATTTGAGAAAATATATTGATAATCTGTATTTTTTCTATACCATATTCCTTTTCGTTCTTCTTTTGGAATTACTCGTTTATATGGGGTAGATAATAGGAATTTGTCAGTAACCTCTATTTGAAAATCTATTCTCCTATAAAATTGGTCAGCATCTTCGCCCGCCGAATCTTCAGCTTCGTAAAAGAACTTGCCGGGAGCATGAGGTGCTGTTAAGATTATAACTTTAGAAATTCCCTGCTTATTATGGTATCGTGCAGAAATGGGTGAAATAGAGAAAGGGTCTAAGAGTTTAAGCCAATTTGAAACATTCATACTACTACCTCGTATGTCATCAAGCAATAATATTTCTTGTGAGTTAAACTCATCAAATGCGTTAGTTGATGCTGTAATGCAGTGTTCCCAGATTTCTCCAGAATAGTGTAATGCAAGATGTTTAATTGTTTTTATTAACTCTTTTGCAAATCTAGTTTTACCAATACCACTATGACCTTGTATATAAATAATAGTCTTTTTAAATTGTCCATCTTCTAAGTCATTAATAGTCTTTATAGTTTTCTTTTCGTTGTATGTGTCTATCGCCTCATTAACCTTTCTTTTATGATGTAAATATATAGTATAGTATTCATTGGTAAGCAATATTTTATCTTTATTTATCTCACCATTTGCAATTTTAGAGATAAGCCAGTCGACACTCAAATTTGTTTCTTTAGCTGTTTTCGTTGCTCTTCCTTTAAACCAAGTATTAATTCTTTTTTTGTATATATCCATATAATTTTCACCAAGAATAGTTAATACATCTTCTGGTTTATATTGATGTTTATTTTCATCTTTTGCGTGAATCAAGTATGCCAAGCAATTATCGTAACCATACCTTCCAGATTTAAGCTTTTCTAAATATTGTGGATTTATACCAATAGCTAATGCTATATTGTTAAGCGTTGCACCTTTTTCAAATTTAAATAGTATATGTATATGTTTTGGTTTAAGTGTACTGTTATCTTCGTATAAGTCTTCATCGTGAAGTATGGAATATACTTCAGATGGTATAATATCATTACTTTTTAATTTTGAAATGATTTCATCTAAAAGTGGTCTTAAATCACCATTATTTGCTGTAGTTATTGAGTCCTTATTTTCCCATAAATCCCAATAAACAGGGTCTAACTGTTGAACTAGCATTATTGTTTTTAAAACTGCTTCTTTTTTTATCATGGATTATCTCCTATTCTGAGAATATTTAAAATCGATTTTTAATTATTCTTTTAATTATTCTCTTGATTTTTCTCGATTTTATTTTTTTTGAAAATCGACTTAAAGTATTGATTTTATTGGTTTTTTACTGCGTGGAACATTGACAAGCCCTGTTCCACGCAGGCGTTAGGAATTAATTAATAATTAACTCCATAATTTTAAAATAGTAAATTATGCGAAAAAAGTGTCGTAACATTCATAACTATCCATTAATGATTTCGCAAAATTATATTTGATTTTAAAACGATGTTCAAATTCGGACATTTGAATTTGCTTCTCTTCAAAATCCTTTGTATCATAGAAATATTCCATAATTTCATCGTAAAATCTCTCTGAAGAAATATATAAGTTAATAAAAGCATTAGATAATAATTCTATATCAAACGTACTTTTGGCAATATCCACAAGGAATAGATATTCATTAAATATCCATTCTTCTATTTTACTGATTTTATCATTGTTATAATCCTCTTCTCGCGTAATTGCACGAAGTGATTCATCGTATAATCGTGCATATTCTCTTAAAATTTTTTCATTTAAAACAAAATTATATTGTTTTATTCTTCTCATTTCTTATTCTCCTATCTTATATCTTAAAATTTTTTAAAAAACGGGGTTTCATAAAAATGGGGTGTTTCCCATTTTCTTCCCGATCCTTGTATTCTGGCAATTCCTTGCCCCTTTTTGTAACTTCGTTTAGGTAGGTCTGCAAAACCGCTCATTAAATATTGTCTCTCCGTTGGAGAATCAGCAGCCCCACCAAGCATAATTACAGCATCAGAACAGTTTACTCTAGCTAAAGATGGTAAAAATCCTTCTTTAGTGGCAAATTGAGATATTGCAATTATATGAATCCCTGCACTTGCTCCTGTAGCTGAAAGTCTGTTAATTGCTGTTATCCATCTGGATGTAATTTTTAGTGTTTTATCTGTTTTATCAAGCGATTCAAGAGAAGCGTTTAAATTACCGAGTTCATCAAAGAAAATGGCTATATTAGGCATATCTTTCATATCTAGGTATTTATCCTTCCCAGCATTATTGATTTCTTGTAGTCTATTATCCATTACAGAACACCAATATTCAGCACGTTCAACAATTTCAATAGGGTTACTTTTCCCGTTGAATTCTTTAACGTATCTATCGTATTTTGCTGAATTATATTCAACAATCCAGTTCTGTAAGAGCATTAATCTAGCCATATATTCACCAGCAAGAACTGACTTACCTGCACGTGTGCGTGCTATTATTGACAAATGAGCAGTAATATTGCATTGCCATACAAGATTTTTAGCCAATCTAATATGGTGTTCACATTCAGAGATATTTTCTTTTATATCACCAGTATTATCAATAATTAATCTTTCTGATGTTATGCTGTCTTCAAAATAGAATAGAATAAAACTATCATCAAGCGTTAACTCAGAGCTTACAACAGAATATTTTTGATATTTCCCAGACAATACTCCAGATATCTTTTGTTCAAATTTATCACGGTCCGCCCTGTCAAAATTTGAAATATTTTCTATAGCTATAAAACCTTCTTTTAAAGAACTATCAAGAAATACGTATATTTCTGGCATTTCTTCGCCATATCTAGTAGAATTACTAAGTTTTAGTACATCAGTGATTGTTTTATCGTTAAATAACTTATTTATTCTATTAGCTAATTTATTTGCTTCCTTATTCATTTTATCTATCTTTAATACAGAAACTTGTTCTCTGTTTTTAAGTGAAATCACTAAGCAAAAAATAATTAATGACAGTAGAATTATAGATAAAATAAAATTGTAAAGTAAGTACCTTTTAAAAAAGTTATATAATATAAATGTAAGTACTAAAGAAAGGAAAATAGTTGTTATCAAAACCACCGATATAATCTGATGGTTTTGATACTTACTATCTCGCTTTCTAATAATTCTGCGATACTTATTCATTTCGTTGAGCTACTTCGACAGATTCCGCAGAGTACCAGCCATTTCCAGTTGATGTAGCACCTCCACGTACATTTTTAAATACCAGAACTGTACTAAATTTAACATCTACTTTTTGAGGTGCTTTAATTGTGTACTCTAAGTTGTTTTTTGTATCTACAATGGAATATTTAAATCCACCTTCGACTTCATCTATTCCCCCTGTTGAAAATACAGGAAGTTGACGAATCACATCTGCTGTATACTCCTTACCAGTTGTTTTACTTGTTAGTACGACTTGTACTGTGGGGTGTTTTAAAACCTCCGCTAGTGTTTTGTTCCAAATAGGTTTAGCCATTGCTAAGCCCTCCTTTCAATTTATTAAATATTATTTTTAATTGTATATGTATCATAATAATATTATAGTAATATATTATTAGTGCTTCACCTTTCAAATAAGGCAAATCTTTTACATCCTTAAAACTTCTAAATGAAAATTTATAGGGACAATACCATATTTCATATAGTTCGTTAGGAACAGTTTTAAAATGTGTATCTTTTGAAATTCTTTGATAAGCAGTATTACCATAATTAGCTAGTATATGTGCTTGAAAACGTTCAAGATTATAATTAAGCATTTATTTTCAACTCCTTTCTATTGCTTGATATTATCATGAGTGTTATTTGAATAACACTAGGTTACCTCCTTACATATTATTATAATCCAATATGTTATGTATTACCAAGGTATTTTAGGTATAATTTTAATAAGCAAATACACAGACTTTAAATTATCTTTTATTCTTTATTTTATCTATATAGTCTTATACTAATAGCATTTAAATGACATTTCAGTTATCTTATCTACAAATAATATATTACATTTCACTTGTGTAAAAAAACATATTATGTTAAAATATTAAATAACAAAATACTAAAATCGAGGAGTGAAGAATTATGAAGATAGCTTTGCAAGATTTCTTTTGTGAGAAGGCATCAAATAGGATAGGAAAACTTATTAAGAAAAAGAATTTGAATGCTTTTAAAGTCTATGAGGATAACGCCACCCTTATAACATGGATTGTAAGAGGGGAGCGAACAAAGAGAAATCCATATTTATTAACTGAAACATCTACTAATAAAATATTAGAAAGTCTATATGGGCAAGGATTATCAGAGTCAGAGCGAAAAAGGGTTAGTAGAATGCTTTACTGGGGAGATAATGAAGAAATCTCAGAATATATTTACGATTTAATGAAATGTATATGTAAAAATCTGACAGAAGAACAGCAGGAAATACTAGATGATACATTAATAGATGATATATATTTTGCAGAGACTAAAGCATATAAGGAGATAGTGAATGAAATTAATGCTCCGCTTATAGGTATTAATATAGAAGAATTAGAATCTGAGGATATACCTGTTTCCAGATATTTAGCAGAAAAAGAGTTACTTGAAAATATAAAAGATGAATTCTTAGAAAAATTTATAAAATTTCTTGATTCTGCTAATATAGTACGAACAAAAGAAAATGGAAAGAATGTGTATATTGACAAAGGTATCACATTTAAAAATCAGTTCGATACTGATAATATTGTTGAGATTTTTCTAGACATAGTTAAAAATCATAAAATACCAACAGAAGAATCTATAGGATTCAGAGTGTACTCAATCGTGAAAAAAGATATATCTAAATTAGATTCTTTAATAGAACGAGAGTTAGTATATGATACAGTATATTCCGCTTATAGTAAAGATGAGATTTTAGAAGCAGACCTTAATTTTCAGCGTAAAATAATCGAAGCAGGAGAAATGTATATAGACTTTCTAAAATATACTTATAGAAAAAGAAATCAAATTTTAGATAAGCTGAATAAAGAGGGAGAAATTTAGTTATACAATAGATAAAATACAATATTAAGCTAACAATAATTTCATTAATGTTAGCTTTAAAGATATTAAGAAAAGCACTATTCTAAAAAATTTAGAAAAGTGCTTTTTGTGCTTACAGAGAGTAGTTAGTTATCATTTCTAAAATTGCCTAAAATAATTCATAATAATCTTATTATTTTCATGTAAAAAAAGCTTGCATTTTTTTTTTTTTTGATATAATGGTCTTAATTAAATTATATAAATTAAATTTTTTCCTATTTTTATAGGGAGACAAATTATAGAAATTTGGAGGATATTATGGAAAAATCGAAAAAAGCCGTATCTTACCTACTAGCAGCGGCTGCATTAACTACAGTAACAACAGCTAGTGTCAATCAAAACGTTAAAGCTGAAAACGACGTAAAAGTAACTACTGAACCAAAACAAGAGACTGGTAAAGTAAGTGCTGTTGTATTAGAGAATGAACAAGGTGCTGTAATCCGTGTTACTGCTCATGAAGATGTTCAGAAAGTTAAAACAACATATACAGTTGACGGAACACAAGCTAAAACTGTAAACTTTGGTAATTTAACTAAAGGACAAGTAAAAGACATTCAAGTAAGCTTTGGAACACAAGCACCAGCTGTTAAATCAGTAAAAAAATTACCTAACACAGCTGTTGTTAGCGATCGTGTGGAATTTGCTAAAACTGTAAAATCTCACGCTATCAAAGGTTCTGTAAGCTTTGAATATAATACTACAGAGGTAGCACCAACTACACCTGTAACACCTACAGTCCCTACTAAACCAACTGACAGCGTTAAGCCTGTAAAACCAGTTGATACAACTAAACCTGTTACACCTACTAAACCAGTTGACACAGTAAAACCAACTGAACCAACAAAACCCGTAGATGTAACTAAACCAGCTGAGCCTGTTAAACCTGTAGATACTACAAAACCTACAGAACCAGCTAAACCAGTTGAAAAACCAACTACTCCAGTAGATACTCAACCAAAAGATGAACCTACTACTCCAACTTCTCCAAAAGAAGATAACGGAACTTGGAAAGAAGAAACTCGTACTCGTACAGTAACTGTAGATGAAGAATATACAGAAAATACAACTGAAGATGTTTACGAAACTAAACAATTCTTCGACGATTGGGTTACAATCACTGATCAACATGGTACATTACTAAAAGACGTTGGTTGGAGAGATGATATTACACAATCAGATCTTGACGACATGTTACTTGCATTGACAACAAGAACTACATTACCTCAAGCCAACTCTCATCGTAAAGTTCGTGAAACTAAAAAAATTAAAGTTGGTACAAAAACTGTACCTGTAACCAAAGTCCGTAAAGTTCAAAAACAAGAAACTTACACTGTATGGGTGAACTCTAAAACTGGAGAAGTTCGTACAGAACGCCCATAAGGTATAATAAAAGACTAACCGAAAAGGTTAGTCTTTTGTAGATATAAGCCATAGTTTTTCTTTGAAATACTAGCTGTAAAGCGTATCCGTAAATAGTTGATTGTCTCAGTTTAATTTGATATAATCAGAGCTGGAGAGAGAAGTTAGGGAGTGTAGAACTTCCGATAAAGATGGTGGCTACTTCAATATGAAAGGGGATGGTGTTATGCTCGCATACACTAAAATCTTGACGAAAGGAGTAGCAAGTTGTCAGCTTACGAAATTATACAGACGATTATTGGAATAAATCTATTGATTGTTTCAGTAGTTAGTGCATGTATTGTAGCGTTAAAAAAAGACAATAAAAAATAACCATCTTTATACTTTGGCAAGGTAAGATGGTTATGTAATAACTAAACCAGAGCCACCGTCTTTAAAACGGCTCTCTCTTTTTATATTTATATTTTAGCATAGATAAGGTAAGAAATCAAAGATTTTAATAAACTAAATTAGTGGTTAAATTTTATTTAAATAAAGTTATTTGCAAAATAAAATTATATAGAAAGTAATTGTTTATTGATTATATAATGTTTTAATTATATAAAAGAAAAAAAGGAGAGATAGTTTATGAATGAAAATAAAAAATTTTTAGAAGATTTGAGAAATAGTAATAGTTTCCAAGAAACTTTAGATGTGATTATTAATTTTAAAGAAAGTGATAAAAAATTAAATACATCTGAAATTATTGAGATGATAAATATAATAGTAGAAAATCGACAAGTATTTGGAGTTCTTAGACCATGGAAGGATGGAGAATTCCCAAAGAACAAGAAAGTTAGAGAATTTATTTCTGAATATGTAGATATATTGAGTGAAGATAAAGAATCTTTAGATGAATATACCATAAACAACTTGAATAAAGTTTTTAATGCTATGTATCTTTGTTATCTTAGAGCGGATAATGAGAAAGAGGATATTTATTTGTATCATGCCAATAGTGTGATTACTTCTCTAGGTTTTATTTTAAATAAGAAATTATTTTCAAGAAAATATGGTGAAGATAATTTTATACCTCAAACAAGACAGAGAAGTGACTCTAAGGATAAAAAACAAGGTATATATAATGATATATTTTTTGATAATTCTGATATAGGAGAGTTTAAAATTTGTGCGTATGGTCCTATAACTTTTGTTTTTAGTGCCGAAGAAATTTTTAATTTAAACAAAGAGGTTAAAGTAACAAACGAAAATCCTTTTAAGTTAAAAGAGTATGAAAATATGTACTTCTCGGGGTTATTAGAAATAGAAAAGGAGATGAAAGAGGGGGAATACACGTTTTATAGACAAAATCAGTATCATACAACTATTAAGAATTGTGATTATATTGAGTTAAATAAAGAAAATCTTAAATATATAATTATAGAAAATTACAAGAATCATGAAGAAGTTGCTCAGTTAAATAAAGAATGTAGAGTACATTCATCAACAAAGTTAGAGGAAATTTTTAAGAAAGCATTGAGAAATGCTAACTTAAATAAAGTAGAGGTAAAAATAAGGGAATATAATATAAGTAAACATGTTCCGACAATGGCAACCGAATTAGATGAATTATGGTCAAGTGATTTAGAGGTCCTGTATAGGAAAGATAAGTAGATATATATATATATAATATGAATTAAATAGAAAATTACCCCACCAATAATTTTTGGTGGGGTTTTTGGTGGGGAACCTAATTGAATTAAATAGATTTGCAACATTTATAACAACTTAAAACGCAGTTAAATTAGGATTCTCCATTCAAATTATATTTGTAATCTATTCCCACTCAATAGTTGCTGGTGGTTTACTAGTAATATCGTAGACTACGCGGTTAACGTGAGCAACTTCGTTTACGATACGAGCTGAGATTTCTTCTAGAACTTCAAATGGAATATGAGCCCAACTGGCTGTCATACCGTCGATACTTGTTACAGCACGAACTGCAACTGTGTAGTCATATGTACGCACATCTCCCATAACTCCTACTGAACGAATGTCTGGAAGACATGTGAAGTATTGCCAGATTTCTCCTTCTAATCCACGTTTAGCGATAACATCACGTAAGATAAAGTCACTATCACGTACGATTTGAAGTTTTTCTTCTGTTACTTCTCCAAGAACACGAATACCAAGTCCTGGTCCTGGGAATGGTTGACGCCAAACGATTTCGTGAGGTAGACCAAGAGCTTCTCCTAATGCACGAACTTCATCTTTGAATAGAGTGTTAAGTGGTTCGATTAGAGAAAAACGCATATCTTCTGGTAATCCACCTACATTGTGGTGAGATTTGATTGTTTGAGCGTTTTTAGTTCCTGATTCAATGACGTCAGTGTAAAGAGTACCTTGAGCTAAGAATGGTACATCGTGAAGTTTAGCACATTCTTCGTCGAATACATAAACAAACTCATTTCCGATGATTTTACGTTTTTGTTCAGGATCGCTTACACCTTTAAGTTTTCCTAAGAATCTGTCTTTAGCATCTACTTTAATAAGATTCATGTTGAATCCACCGTCGATCTCTTTACTGAATGTATTCATAACAGATTCAGCTTCACCTTTACGAAGTAAACCGTGATCGATGAACATACAGATAAGTTGGTCTCCGATTGCTTTATCTAATAGAGCGGCAACAACTGATGAGTCTACACCACCAGATAATGCACAAAGAACTTTTTGATCTCCAACTTCTGCACGAATTTCTTCTATTTTCTCGTCGATGAAGTTTTGGATTGTCCAATCACCAGTACAGTTACATACGTTACGGATGAAGTTTCTAATTAAGTCATAACCGTATTCAGAGTGGCGTACTTCTGGGTGGAATTGGAAGCAGTAGAAGTTTTTCTCTACATTTTCAGCAGCTGCGATTGGACAGTTATCACTTGTTGCGACAACTTTGAATCCTTCAGCTAGTTCAACTACTTTATCAGAGTGACTCATTAATACTTGTTGAGAAGCAGGAGTACCTTCGAATAATTTAGCTCCTGGAGTTACATCAACATTGTGAGCTCCGTATTCTCTACTTGTAGCAGATTCTACTTTACCTCCTAATTTATGTTGCATAAGTTGCATTCCGTAACAAATTCCAAGTACTGGAATACCAAGGTTGAAGATTTCATCGTCAATAGTAAGAGAATTTTCTTCATAAACTGAGTTTGGACCACCTGAAAGGATGATTCCTTTAGGGTTCATTTTTTTGATTTCTTCAATAGAAATTTCATTGTCATGTAGTTCAGAATAAACACCAAGTTCACGTACACGGCGAGTGATAAGTTGGTTATATTGACTACCAAAGTCAAGAACTAATATAAATTCGTGTTTCACGGTTTTCCTCCTAAAATATACTTTTATTAATATAGTCTATTATAACAAGAAGTTTGTGATATGTAAAATCTTAAATGTTAGAATTTTTGGAGTTTTTTTCTTCGAAAAATTAATTTTTTGATAAAAAAACTCCAAAAAACGAATTTTAACTTCATGAAAATGATAGAAAATCCGTAAAATAGGATTTTTAGTTTTCAAAAAAAAATGATAATTTTGGTTTATACGAATAATAGGTGAGAGAAAATTTTATAAAAATTTTTTGGAAAATGTTATAATTAATATATAGAAAGTAGGAGGAAAAATAATGGTAAGAGCATATATTGGAACATATACAAAACAAGACAGTGAAGGGATATATTTAGTAGACTTATCAGAAGAAGGGAAAGTGTTAGAAGTTAGAAATGTAGCGAAGGTTGACAATCCAACGTATTTAGCATTGTCTAATGATAACAAGTATTTATATAGTGTATCTAGAGTAGATGGAAAAGGAGCTGTTTCTAGCTTTGAGGTTGAAGAGAATGGTAACTTGAAAGAATTAACATCAGTAGCTCAAGAAGGGAACCCTCCTTGTTATGTAGAATTGAACTCAGAAAAAAATACCTTATTATCAGCCAACTATCATTTAGGTACAATTGATAGTTACTCTGTTGAAGATGGTAAATTAGTGAAACTTCTATCAACAGATCACCATAAAGGAAGTGGGGTACATGAAAGACAAGAAAAACCTCATGTTCATTTCTCTGGATTTACTCCAAGTGAAAAATATGTCTTCTCATGTGATTTAGGAACTGATGAAATTACATCGTATAAACTTAATGAGGGAGTTTTAGAAAAAGTAGCTACTTTTAAAGCTAAAGATGGAAGTGGGGTTCGTCATATAGTATTTAGTAGTGATGAAAAACAAGCTTTTGTAATGACAGAGCTTACTAGTGAAATTATTGCCTTTGATTATGATGGAAAAGGAAATCTAACTAATCCAAAATATTATCCTACATTACCAGAAAACTTTACGTTAGAAAATAAAGGTAGTGCGATAAAAATTTCAAATGACAATAAGTATATATATGTTTCTAACAGAGGACAAGATGCGATAGTTGTTTTTGAAAATACTAAAGATGGATTAAAACAAATTCAAACTATTAGTACTTTTGGTAAAGGGCCTAGAGATTTTGATTTATCAAAAGATAATAAATTTGCGCTAGCAACGAATGAAAATAGTGGAACGATTACCGTATACCGAGCGGATGCAACAACAGGACAGTTAACAGTTGTAGATTCAGAGATTATTGTTCCTGAAGCTGTATGTGCTAAGTTTATATAGAAAAATACCTAAGTTGAGAAAAATCTCAGCTTAGGTATTTGTATTATGAATTTCGCTTTTTAACAACGAAGAATGGTGCCCCGAAATTACAATATTCTAGTATGTAATCTTCAAGGTTGTTTATGTTTTTAGGATTATTGTTATCCTTTGTTAAAATAAATCCAGTAAGTCGTAGTTTCTCATGAGAAATATCTCCGACAATATAGGGTTTATTTTTTAAGACGTCTACTAATTTCTCTTCAAATGTTTCTTTTTGAAAGGCATCTTTGAAATTATAGACAAGTTCGTATATAGCACCATCAACTTCGAAAACTAAATTATTTTGCTCCATATTTAATCCTTTCTAACGACTTGTCTCATAACGTATAGTGCTGCAAAAACAAGTGTATATATTGCAAGTATACCAGTAGCGAAGTACTTCGTACGATCTATAACAATAGTAGTTTTTTCGTAGTTATCTTTTTTGTCAAAGTTTTCATCATTAACGAAGTTTGATTTAACTTTTGCAAAAGTATTAGTGTTATCGTTAGAATCAAATTCAGAGAAAACTGTTCCTTCATTAGCGGATGTAGTTTCATATTTTTGGAAAAGAAGAATTTTCTTATTCATAAGTAAATATGTTACATCTTTAATAGAGTGTTTATCATAGAATAAATCATAGATATCTTCATTGAAGGTGATTTTTTCGTTATTAATGGTATAAGTACCAGCTTTAAGTGCTAGTTTATATTGATAGTTTGTAAATAAGTAGTCATAAGATTTTTGAAGTTTATCAAAATAAGCGGCTTTATCATCGCTTTGGTTTAGCACAGTAATGATAAGTTTAGTATTACCGCTATATGCATATGTAACACTATTCTTTTCAGAATAATCTAGTCCTAAAACTCTAAATTTATTAGATTCTTTAAACTCAACGCTATTTTTAATTTTTTCTCCAGTAGCAAGTGTGTGTTCTGGATTTTTTGTTATTTCTGTTATTTCTGGATAAGTTTTTAATATTAAACTAGTCAGATATGAAATATTTTTCGCAGTACTAATATTAGTAGAACTGTTGTTATCAAAAGTCTCTAGTTTTGTATCGTTAAGAGACATAGTTGCAAGTATATCCTTAGCTTTTGTAATATCGATATTGAAATGACTAAAGATTGCTTGGTTAAGTCCGTTCGACGCTTCATTTTCTAATAAGAATATAGCATCTTTAACTGTGATAGACGCTTCAAATTTATATTTAGTTAATATATCGTCACTATTTTTAATATCAATTTTTGTATCTAATGTTATTTTATTATTTTTTAAATTATCAGCAAGTAGGTAAAGCGCAACGTAGTTAGGTAACTTACCTACAGCTGTTTTTTCATTTTCTCCACGTTTAGAAATGATTTTTCCTGTATTTAGTTCCGAAACAACTAGATGAGAATTAACGTCGCTAAAATCAATTACCGCATTATTGTCCAAAAAGTTATCTTCAGCTTTTGTGAAGTTTGGAATTAAGAAAACAAGAAGTAAAATCAAAATACTAATTTTTTTTAGTTTCATTATTTCAATCCTTTATTTCAAACTTGTTTAGAATAATGTTAGCCCACTATTCAGTTCATAATGAATGAATGAGAAAATAATTCTAAACATATACACTCTAGTATATTACAAAATAAGGAAAAATTCCAATAAGAAGGAGGAGATTTAAGAAATTTTAACTATAGTAAATAATCTTATTATAATTTTCATAAGGAAAAATTTGAAACTAAATCATTACGTGTTATAATTAGATGATGTTTGATTTTATAAGAGAAAGTTGAGATTTAAGATGAAATATGATGTAATTGTAATAGGTCTTGGTAGCGCAGGACTTATGATAGCGGATAGGCTTAATGATAGTGGTTTGAAAGTTCTGGTTCTTGAGCAAAATAGACGTGCAGGGATAAAATTACTTTTAACAGGGAATGGTCGTTGTAATGTTATGAGTAGCGATAATGCTGAGGATTTTGTAGCTGCAGTTCATAACGGTAGATTTTTAAGAAGTGCTTATCATAAATATAATGTTAAGAAGTTTTTTGATAAGCATAATTTGAAATTAAAACAGGAAAATAGAAGATTATATCCAGCTAGTGAGAAGGCTAGGGATGTTGTTAATGCCTTCAAGATAGATCATGCGAAGATTAATTATAAGGAAAAAGTAGAAGACTTAGTATTTGAAGATGATAAATTAGTTGGTGTAAAAACAAATGTGGATACTTATTACGGAAAGAATATCGTAGTGTGTGCAGGTGGAAAAACATATCCTCAGAGTGGAAGTGATGGTTCACTGCATAGAATTCTAAAAAAACACGGGGTGAAGATTACTAAAATATATCCTAGTGAAGTAGCTTTAGTATTTGAAGACTTTAGAGAGTTATCGGGAGTTGCGCTGCAAAATGTAAGGATGTTCCATAAGAAAAATGAGAGAAGCGGAGATTTATTATTTACTCATAAGGGGTTAAGTGGTCCGCTATCAATATCTATGGGTGAGTTTGTAGCGAGATACCCGGAAGATAAGTTTTACTTAGATTTTTATCCCGAATTAAATGAAGAAGAACTGTTTGCTAAATTGTGGGAAGATAATAAGTTCTTGAATGGGAAACTACCAAAAAGTTTTTATAACTTTATGATTGAAAAATATTTTCCAGAAAATGTTAGTAAAAAAGAGTTGAGAAAGTTTGTTGCGAGAATTAAACGTTATGAGCTTATTGATGTGAAAACTATGCCGTTGGAATACGCATTTACAACTGCTGGTGGAGTAGATTTAAAAGTAGTAAGTCCGAAAACTTGTAGTCACAAAAAAATAGAGAATTTATATTTCGCTGGAGAGATCCTAGATTTACATGGAGAAATTGGTGGATATAATTTAATGGTAGCATGGTTTACCGGCATGGTTGTAGCAGATGCTATTAAAGAGAAGTATGGAATAGAATAATAAGAAATGCACTAATAGAGATATAAAAAGTCTCTATTAGTGTTATTTTTTGTTTACTTTTATTAGAAGCAATAGTATAATAGTTTTATTAAAGCTGAAAATGAAAGGTAGACGAAAGTGAAAAAACATTTTAAAAAAATATTGGCAACATTACTTATTGTTTTAATTGTTGCATTTGGTTTTGTTGGGAATTATTTCTATAACTTTGGATTAAATCCAAAAGTTGATAAAAGCGGTATAGTAAATCAAGATAGTGATGGTAGTAAAGAAGATAAAACAGCCATAAACAAGTGGTTTGATGAAACTAAGCAAGTTACAGAAATGGAGTCTGTTACCAAGAATAAGCTTGAGGGTTATAAGTTTGTTAATCCCAATGCTAAGAAGTGGATCTTTGTAGTTCACGGATACACTAGTGATGCTAAGAAAATGGCTAACTATATTAAAAAATTCTACGATATGGGATATAGTGTTTTTGCTCCGGACTTAATAGCTCACGGTAATAGTGAAGGTGACTTTATTTCGATGGGCGGCTATGATTCTGATGACCTAGTTAATTGGGTGAAGAAAATATCAGCTGAAAATAATAATGCTGATACTGCATTGTTTGGTATTAGTATGGGAGCTGCTACTGTAATGAATGCAGTAGGTAAAAACTTACCATCAAATGTAAAAACTTTTATAGAAGATAGTGGATATGTAAATTTGAAAGTAGAGTTTACTTATCAATTGAAAAAATTATTTAATTTACCAAGTTTCCCAGTTATCCCAGCAGCGAATACAGTAACAAAAATACGTGCAGGATACTTTTTTGGTGATGTAGATGCTACAAAAGCACTGAAAGAAACGAAATTACCTGCCTTAGTATTGCATGGTGAAGAAGATGGTTTTGTTCCTTTAGAACATGGTAAACAAGCTTATGATTTAATAACTTCAGAAAAAGAATTCCATAGTTTCCCTGGTATGAAACACGTTCAAGCAGAAAGAAAATATCGAGAACAATACTGGAAAATTGTAGGAGAATTTTTAAAGAAACATTTTGAGTAATAAGAGAGAGGCGACTGATAAATTTATCAGTCACCTTTTATTATGAAAAAATTTAAAATTTGAGATTTTCTGTTATTAGACTATATATAGTTATTCCCCTATAACAACTAATTCTTTGTTAAGTTTGTTTAATACTTCGCAACCATCTTCTGTAACAAGAACAAGGTCTTCGATACGAACACCGAATTCTCCTGGAAGATAGATACCTGGTTCAATAGAGAAAATCATACCAGGTTCACATTTAGTTTCGTTAACACTAGAAATGTCTCCATATTCGTGACATTCAAGACCAATGTGGTGGCCTGTACGGTGCGTGAAGAATTCACCATATCCTTTTTCTGTAATGTAGTCGCGACAAGCGGCATCGATATCACAGAATCTAACTCCTGGTTTAACTAGAGCAACACCACGTTTTTGTGCTTCTAATACAGTTTCGAATACCTCGCGAGCTTTTTCACTTGGTTGTTTCCAAAATACAGTACGTGTCATATCAGAGCAGTAGTTGTCTTTAATTCCTCCCATGTCGATGATGATTGAATCACCTGGTTTTAGATATCTATCTCCAACTGTTCCGTGAGGATTAGCTCCGTTAGCACCATATCCGATAATTGGATCAAATGATAAACCTTCAACTCCTAGATCTTCGTGGATAGCAAGTAGATCTTTTACAATATCTTTTTCAGATTTTTCAGCAGAAATACTATTGATAACACGTTGACAAGCTTCATCGTTTAGAAGAGAAGCGTGACGCATAAGTTTTTTTTCTTCTTCATCTTTAATCATACGAACGCGGTCAACGATTTGAGATACATCGACGAATTTACTCTCTGGTAAATAATTCATCAGTGGTAGTAAAAATCTAGCTGGAAGAACTTTGTCAATACCAACAACAGAAGCGTTAGGTATAGATTTTGATAGAATTTCTATAGGTTTATCAGTATCAGAATAAACTATTTTTTCTAAACCTAAATCTTTATCTAGTGGGAACAAAGCGTTGATGAAAAGCTTGTGATTTCCGTTCTCATCAAGAAGTACTGCATAAAATCTTTCACCTGGATGTTCTAGGTGGCCTGTTAAGTAGAAGATTGAATAAGGGTCGCTAATAAGAGCTTGGTTAATCCCTTGTTCTTTCATTTTAGATAAAATTTTATTAGTTCTTGAAAGTTTCATATTATACAACTCCTTTAAAAATATTATGAACTTTAATATAATTATATCATTTACAATAAGTAAATACAATAGCTATCATGAGAATATTTATAACGTTTTCCAGAAAATAGTTGAATGATAAAATATGTTGTGATATAATAAAGAAAAAATGGTGGTTAATCACCAAAGAAAGAAGGGGTTTTTATGTCAGAAGTAGCGGTTAAAAAAGGTAAACCGTGGAGTTTCTATATGAGTTCAATCACGTTCGCTTTTGAACGATGTGCTTACTATTCTTCTCGCTGGTTATTATATACATATGTAACTGTAGCAGTAATAGCTGGAGGAATGGGAGAAAGTGGACTTGGATTAGGTAAGGTAGAGGGTGCAGCAATGCAATCTAATATTGTAGCCTTTACATATTTAGCGCCGGTGTTGTTTGGTTTTATTGCAGACAGATTTGTAGGAGCCAGATACTTGATTCCGGTTGGACTTGTATTAATGGGATTAGGATATGGATATGCAGGATTTGTAGGTTCTTATTCGGCTCTTTGGGTTATGATTGTTCTAGTTTCTTTAGGAACAGGATTTTTCAAAGGTAATCTTCAAGCAGTTGTAGGGCAATTGTTCGAAGGTGATGAAAAACGTAAAGATGATGCTTTTTCAACAATGTATTCATTTATTAATATCGGATCATTTATTGGAACAACATTTGTAGGGGTTATATATTTAAAACTTGCTACAGCAAGCTCAAACGGATACTTACAATGTTTTAAACTTGCAGGTCTAATTTGTATTATTGGAGCAATTTGGTTCGTTTTAGGTTATAAATCTCTTGGTGATGCAGGAAAACATCCTTTTGCTCAAGGTGAACACAAACATGAAGATAATAAACCTAAAGTACACCGTTCATTAGAAAAATACGAAGTTCGTCGTGTGTACTCAATCATAATTATTTCATTATTATCTGTTGTTTTCTGGACATTCTGGTATTTAACATACGTAATTTTATACGATTATATGCCAAAATTCATTGATGATAAGTTAGGAACATTTACAGTGCCAACATCTTGGTTAGATTCTATTAATGGATTAGCTTGTATCATTTTAGGTCCAATCTTAGGAGCTTTATGGTATAAACTTGCTACTCGTCCACAAGGAGACTGGAGCTTATACAAAAAAGCATCTATCGCGTTATTCCTTCTTGGAGCGACATTTGGGGTATTAGCATTAACTGAATTTAGTCGTGGAGTGGGAGCTCCAGAAACTCAAAAAGCTAGTATTCTTTGGGTAGTGTTATTCTTCATTGTACTAAGTGTATCAGAGATGTTCTTCTCTCCACTTGGAGCTTCATTCGTATCTAAATACTCTCCAAAACACATCCTATCAATTATGATGGCTGTATGGATTGTAGCAACATTCGGTGCTGCAAAAGGATATGGGCTTCTATATGCAGCGATTGCAGATGTACCAATTATCAAACTTTCACTAGGTATCGGTGTTGTCTGTGTAGTTGTAGCCATTTTAGTATTCTTATTTGAGAAAAAACTAGCTTCTCTTGTAGAATTACGTGAAGGTGAAACACTAGTAGAAGAATAAAGTAAATAAAAAATAAGTAGATATTTTATTTCTACTTATTTTTTATTGTCTGATAAATAATTTTATAAAATCTATATCATTTATATAACGATATAAATATGTTTTTACAGCTGTATTTTAAAATTATGAAATATTTTTATTTATTGTATTATAACTAAATGTACTAAAAAATATTTCATTTATAGAATAGTAAAATATAAAATTTTATTTTTTATTAATAATGAAAAAATATAAATTATATGTTAAAATTAAATTGTAAGAAAAAATGCAAAAGGAGGTGTCATTATGGCAGAATTAAGAACATTATATCCTGCTATTAAAGAGAATTTCTCTAAAATGTTGAAAGTAGATGACACACATACAATTTATTATGAAGAAAGTGGTAATCCTAATGGAGTACCGGTAGTATTTTTACATGGAGGTCCTGGTTGTGGAACTGCACCGAGTTGCAGACAATACTTTGATCCCGAGTTTTATCGTATAATATTATTTGACCAACGTGGAAGTGGAAAATCTACACCCCACGCATGTTTAGAAAATAATGATACTTGGCACATTATTGAAGATATTGAAAAAATTAGAGAAGATTTGAATATTGATAAATGGCTAGTATTCGGTGGTAGCTGGGGCTCTACTTTATCACTTTGTTATGCGATTAAGCATCCTGAACGTGTTTTAGGATTAGTGTTACGTGGAATATTCTTAGGTCGTAGGGAAGACATACTTTGGATTTATGAAAAAGGTGGAGCAAGTAATATTCATCCTGAATCATTTGAGAGATACGAAAGTATTATTCCAAAAGAAGAACGTCATGATATGATTCGTGCATATTATAAACGACTTACAAGTGAAGATAGAGAAACGAGAGAAGTAGCAGCAAAAGAATGGAGTATGTGGGAAGGAAGCTTAGTAACATTATATCCTGATCCAAATCTAGAACAAAGTTTCGGAGAAATTAATTATGCAATTTCGATGGCAACTATTGAATGTCATTTCTGGATGAATAATATGTTCTGGGATGATGATGATTGGATTTTGAATAATATCGATGTTATTAAAGATATTCCTACTACAATAGCCCACGGTCGTTATGATGTTGATTGCCGTGCTATAGGAGCATATGAATTAAGTAAAAAATTAAATAATTGTAAATTAGATATCGTTGTATCAGGTCACTCATCAGGAGAACCTGCAATTGTAGATTCTTTAGTTAAATCAACTGATTACTTTAAAGAATTATTAAAATAATTATTTATGAATAGTATTTAGGCTATAGCGATGTAGAGTTATAGCCTATTCTTATACAAATTAAATATATTTAAGGTATTGAGTTGACTTTTATTAATAATGAAAAACGCTTGATTATATGATAAAATAATAAGTGTGATAGATTAAATAAATGTAGTAAAAATCTTAAGTGCTATATTTTAATTAAAAAGTTACAGAAATATAAAAACAAATAACAAAGGAGTAAGGAAAATGGCAGTAAAAGACAGAATAGCTCAATTAAGAGTATTAATGGAAAAAAATGGAATCGATGTTTATATGGTTCCAACAGCTGATTTTCATAACAGTGAATATGTAGGGGAACATTTCAAAGCTCGTGCGTTCATGAGTGAATTTACAGGTTCTGCTGGAACTTTAGTAGTTACAAAAGATTTTGCAGGATTATGGACAGATGGTCGATATTTCTTACAAGGTGCTAGACAATTAGAAGGAACTGGAATTGAGTTGCAAAAAATGCGCGAACCAGGTGTTCCTACTATTGCAGAATTTATCACTGAAAACACACCGGAGAATGGAGTACTAGGATTTGATGGTCGTGTTGTAACTTTTGGTGAAGGTAAAGACCTAGCTACTAAATTAAAAAGAAAAAATGCTACTGTAAAATATGAAGTAGATTTAGTAGATGAAATTTGGACTGATCGTCCACCGTTATCAGAAGCACCTGCTTTCTATTTAAACTTAGAACGTGCTGGGGAATCTGTTGCTAGTAAACTTGAAAGAGTACGTAAAGAAATGAGTGAAGTTGGAGCAAACATCCACGTTATTACTACTCTTGACGATATTGGTTGGTTATTAAATATCCGTGGTATGGATGTAGATTTCTTCCCATTATTATTAAGTTATGCTGTTATTTATGAAGATAAAGTAGATTTATATGTTGATGAGAGAAAATTATCTGATGAAATTAAAAAACATTTAGCTGAAAATAATGTTCACATTAAACCATACAACGATGTATATGAAGACGTGAAAAAATTCTCAGGAAACGATGTAGTTTTAGTTGATCCAGGATGCTTAAACTATGCTGTGTTTAACAATATTCCAAAAGAAATAACATTAGTAGAGCGTAGAAATCCTACAATTTTAATGAAAGCTATAAAAAATGAAGTTGAATTACAACACACAATTAAAGCTCACGTAAAAGATGGTATTGCTCATACTAAATTTATTTATTGGTTAAAACAATTAGTTAAACAAGGTATTAGTGAACAAGAAGATGAACTTTCTGCATCTGATAAACTTGTTGAATTCAGACGAGAACAAGGTGGATTTATCTGCCCAAGCTTTGCGCCAATATGTGGGCATGCGGAAAATGGAGCAATCGTTCATTATTCTTCTTCTAAAGAAACATCTATTCCATTACGTACAGGTACTTTCTTCTTAACTGATACAGGTGCTCATTACGAAGAAGGATCAACTGACATTACTCGTACAACTGCAATGGGAGAAGTTAGCGATAGATTAAAACGCGATTACACAAGAGTGCTTCAATGTCATTTACGTTTATCAAGACTTAAATTTATGGAAGGTGTTTCTGGAGCAAACGTAGACTTATTCGCTCGTGCACCATTATGGTATGATTATGAAAACTTTAACCACGGTACAGGACACGGTGTTGGTTATTTAGGAAACATTCACGAAGGACCTCAAGGTATTCACTGGGGAATTTATCGTGCATCAGAACCATTTAAACATGGTATGACTATGACTAATGAACCAGGATTATATATCTCAGGTTCTCATGGTATTCGTCTAGAAAATGAATTAATCATTAGAAATACTGTAAAAAATGAATATGGTCAATTCTTAGAATTTGAAGTAATGACTTTCGCACCTTGGGATTTAGAGGCTATTGATGTATCTATTCTTACAAGTGAAGATAAATATGAATTAAATAATTATCATAAAAAAGTATTTGAAGTTTTAGCTCCACACTTTGAAGGTGAAGAATTAGAATGGCTAAAACAAGCTACTAGAGAAGTATAATTTTAACAGGAGGTTTCAAGTTTACTTGGAACCTTCTACTAATATTTTATAAAAAGTGATATAATATATATTATTGAAATAAATTTAGCGATTATTTCAAAATTTAGTCTAAAAATCGAGGTAAATCATATGGATTTAAACACACAATTAAAAAAATATGCGCAACTTATAGCTAAAGTAGGATTAAATATTCAAAAAGATCAACCAGTTTTAGTTAGAGCTAGTACAGAAACACGTGATTTTGTTGCTAAAGTAGTAGAAGCATGCTATGAATTAGGGGCTAAAAGAGTGTCTGTAGAATGGCGTGATCAAGAGTTAACAAAATTACACTTGAATTATCAAACGGAAGAAACTCTAAGTACGGTAGGACAATGGTACATTGACAAATATCAAGATGAGCTAGATGAAGGAGCAGCATTCTTATCTATTATCGGTGATGATCCAGATGGATTAGCGGGAGTAGATAGTGCTAAATTAAAAGCTTCTATGGTAGGTCGTTCTAAAGCGATGCGTAACTACATGAAATCTATCATGAGTGACGAATGCCCTTGGTGTGTTGTGTCTGCTTCAACAGTTGGATGGGCGAAAAGACTATATCCTGAATTAGGTGATGAAGCAGCATACTTAAAACTTTGGGATCAAATTCTAAGTGCTTGCCGTTCAACTGGAGATGACCCAGTTGCAGATTGGGAAGAACATATTGAAGTTCTAGATGAAAAAGCTAAATTCTTACATGAAAATGAATTGGTGAAACTACATATTACAAATGATTTAGGAACAGACTTATATGTAGGACTTCCGAAAAATCATATTTGGCAAAGTGCGGGAAGTTATGCTAAAAAGGCTGACCGTTTTGTAGCTAATATTCCAACTGAAGAAGTATTTACAATGCCTCACAAAGATGAAACAAGTGGTATTGTATATAACGCAAAACCATTAAACTACGGTGGAGTACTAATTGACAATTTCTGGTTGAAATTTGAAAATGGTAAAGTAGTAGATTTTGGGGCAGAACGTGGTTATGACGTTCTTAAGAATTTATTAGACACTGATGAAGGGGCAAGAAGAATTGGAGAAATGGCCTTGGTTCCATTTGATTCTCCTATATCTAATACGAAAATATTATTCTTAGAAACATTATTTGATGAAAATGCAGCTTGTCATATTGCGTTAGGAAAAGCGTACCCAACATGTGTTAAAGGTGGTCCTGAAATGACTGATGAACAATTAGCAGAAGCGGGGGCCAACGATAGTTTAATTCATGTTGATTTTATGATAGGTGAAGCAACAACGAATATTACTGGTTACACAGAAGATGGTAAGGAAATAGCTATTTTCAAAGATGGAAACTGGGCATAGAAGAATCTAATTTTAAGCTTAATATAAAAGTATAGATTTAACAAAATAAATACTATACTTATGATACTAAAAGAAACTGGCTGGGGGCTACTTAATTAGGAGTGATTTCTTATAGAAATCATGATTTAAGGTAGTCCCCGAAGTTTTTATAAGGTTTATCTTATAAAATCTAAAAAATGAATTTAAAATATTATTGTAGATTTTATTTGCGAAAAGTAAATAAATATGTGATAATAGATTGTACTAATATTTAGGGGTGATTAAATGCGTTTGGATAAATTTTTAAAAGTATCAAGAATTATTAAGAGAAGAACAGTTGCTAATGAAATATCGTCAGAGGGACATATAGCTATTAACGGTAAGAAAGCAAAACCATCTAGCACTTTAAAAATAGGGGATAAAATTACTATTTATTTTGCAAAAAAAGAGGTTGTGTATGAAGTGTTAGAGCTTAAAGACAGTACTAAAAAAGAAGATGCGACAAAAATGTTCAAAATTCTTTCAGAAAAATTAAGAGAAGTAGAAAATGAGAGAACAGAATAGTCAGTTTAAAAAAGATGTGTTAAAGGCTAAAGCTAAATATAGAAAACGTCGTAAATTTATTATTTTAGTAATTATGACTTTAGCATTATCTGTGACGTTGTTGCAAACTTTTTTATATATGCGTGATAAGAAACAAATTAATTCACAATTAGCGGAGCAGAATAAAACGATTGAAAACCTAGATAAAGAAAACAAGGTTAATGAACTTGTAATTGATAAATTAAGAGATCCTTATTTTATTACTGACTTAGTAAGGCAAGAATATGGTCTAAGCTATCAAGGGGAACTGATCTTTAATATTCCATTGCAGGAAAACTTTTTACAGGCAGCAATAAAGTCTATTATGGATGGTAATTTGGAAAAATCTGAAGATAATAATGGTCGAATCGATGATAGTAAAATCCCAGAATTATCTAAAAAAGAGGATAAAAAATCAACTAAAAAGAATGATGAAACGTCAACGGATAAAAAAGCTAGCGATACAAAAAAAACTGATGATAACTCTTCTGATGAAAATGAAAACAGTGAGAAAGATGAGAAAACTCAGACTCAAAGAGCAACTAATAAAAATTCAAACACTAATAATCAAAGAAGTAACAGGGGTTAAGACCTTGTTACTTTTTTATTTTTTATGTACTAAGGTGATAATGAAAAAATATATTATAAAAAATACTTTCTATAGTTAATAGAATGAATAATTGTTATATATAATGTATAGACATCTGAAGATTTTTTTTGTAGTATTTAATTCAATATATTTAAGTATAAATATTTGTTAAAAAGTTACTAAAATGTTAATATATAGATAACAAATTTAATGATACATAAATCGGAGGAAATTATGAATAAATATCAAGGGGATGCATTGCATACCGATCTTTATCAAATTAACATGGGCTATGCGTATTTCAAGGATGGAATACACGAAAGAAAGTCGTATTTCGATGTGTATTTTAGAAAAATACCATTTGGTGGAGGGTATGCAGTATTCGCTGGACTTGCCAAAATTATCGATTATGTGAACTCGTTTGAATTCTCTGAATCAGATATAGATTTTTTACGTGAATTAGGTTATGCAGAGGATTATTTAGATTACTTAAGTAAAATGAAATTCACTGGAAATATACGTTGTGTAAAAGAAGGAGAGATTGTTTTCGGGAATGAACCTCTTCTAAGAATCGAGGCACCTCTAATTCAAGCTCAAATTATGGAAACTGCTATATTAAATATAGTCAACTATCAAATTTTAATAGCGACAAAAGCTGCAAGAATTAAGCACTTATGTTCAGATGAAGTTTGTATGGAATTCGGAACGCGTCGCGCTCATGAATTTGATGCAGCCATATGGGGGACTCGAGCTTCTGTAATTGGTGGATTTGAAGCGACAAGTAATGTAAAAGCAGCAAAACTATTTAATATTCCATGTAGTGGAACGCATGCTCATTCATTCGTTCAAGCATATGAGGATGAAGAAATTGCATTCAAGAAATATGCGGCTGCTCATAAAGATTGTTACTTCTTAGTTGATACATATGATACATTACGTTCAGGAATCCCTACTGCTATTAAAGTAGCAGATGAACTAAAAGATGAAATTAATTTCTTAGGTGTTAGATTAGATTCAGGAGATATCGCTTATCTTTCAAAAGAAGCTAGAAAAATGTTAGACGAAGCGGGATACCCGAATGCAAAAATAGTAGCTTCAAATGACTTAGATGAAGATACAATAACACACTTAAAACAACAAGATGCTAGAATAGATGCATGGGGTGTAGGGACTAAACTTATAACTGCTTATGATAATCCTGCTTTAGGTGCGGTGTATAAACTTGCGTGTTTAGAAGATGCTAGTGGTCAAATGATAGATAGATTAAAAGTTTCAGAAAACCCAGGTAAATTAACTATCCCAGGAATTAAAAAAGTTTATAGAATAATAAATAAAGATACAGGAATGGCAGCAGGAGACTATATCGCATTAGAAAAAGAAGATGTAAACGCTGAGCCAAGTATTAAATTATTCCACCCAACGCATACGTATTTAGAAAAAGAAGTTAAAAACTTTGAGGCACGTGATTTGCAAGTTGATATTTTCATAGATGGTAAACAAGTGTATGATGTTCCAACTGTTCAAGAGAGTGCGGAGTATTTTAAAGAAAATAAAAAACTACTATGGAATGAGTACTTACGTTTATTAAACCCCGAGTTCTATCCAGTGGATTTAAGTACGGAATGTTGGGAAAATAGAAATACAATATTGAAAAAAGTAACAAAAAAATCTAATTAATAGGTGATATTATGACATTACAACAAGAAGTAATAGCAAAATTAAGATGCAAGGCTGAAATCAATGTTGATGAAGAAATTAGACTAACTATAAATTTTTTAAAAGACTATATTAAGAAAAATAGTTTTGTTAAAAGTTTGGTATTAGGTATTTCTGGCGGTCAAGATTCAACTTTATGTGGTAAGTTATGTCAAATGGCTGTAGATGAATTAAAAGAAGAAACTGGAAAAGAGTATTCTTTTATAGCAGTAAGATTGCCTTATGGTGAACAATTCGATGAAGCTGATTGTAATGATGCCTTAGAATTTATTAAGCCAGATAAAGTTTATACTGTTAATATTAAAGACGCAGTGGATGCTAGTGTTAATTCATTAAAAATAGCAGGAGTAGAAATTACGGATTTTGCTAAAGGAAATGAAAAAGCAAGAGAAAGAATGAAGGCTCAATACTCAATTGCTACAATGAACAAAGGACTAGTTGTAGGTACAGATCATGCTGCAGAGGCGATAACAGGATTCTTTACAAAACATGGTGATGGTGGTGCAGATATTATGCCGCTATATCGATTAAATAAAAGGCAAGGAAAAGCTTTATTGAAGAAATTAGGTTGTCCTGAACATTTATATATGAAAAAACCAACAGCTGATTTAGAAGAAGATAGACCAGCGTTAGAGGATGAAGTAGCTTTAGGTGTTACATATGATAATATAGATGATTATTTAGAAGGTAAGGTTGTACCTGATGAAATAAGAAAAATAATAGAAGGACACTATATAAAATCTGAACATAAACGTAATCTACCAGTTACAGTATTTGATTTTTACAATATCATAGAAGAAAATAAATAAATAAAATAGAGGATGCTAGTATAAAATAGTGTCCTCTTTGTTATATTCTATTAGATATAAAATAAATTAAAAAGAAAATTTAAAAAACATGTTGACATAATAATATGAAGATGATAGAATAGTAAAAGTCTTCTTAAAGACAATCTCTAAACAATAAATATTTTTAAAAAAGTTTTTTAAAAAAACTTGACATAATTAATAGTTAATGATAGAATAGTAAAAGTCTTCTGATAGAAGACGAACATTTGAACATTTTAAAATAATTAATGTTAAGAAATTATAAAAAACTTCTTGACAAAGAATAAAAGAAATGTTAAAATAAAAAAGTCTTAAACGAAAGACAAACTCATTTATAACGGTGAAGTAAACGGTTAAAGAGTTTTAAAAAATATAAAAAAACTTCTTGACAAAAGCTTAAATGAATGATAGAATAATAAAAGTCTTCTGATGAAGATGGAAAAACATTTT
>ERZ773211.6-NODE-6-length-135141-cov-6.77225_pt1 | contig 135141 bp, 116 predicted proteins | sample MGYA00511914_ERZ773211 | MGnify/ENA primary metagenome ERZ773211 (study PRJEB29015, sample SAMEA2738163) | human oral metagenome | biome: human oral; feature: human-associated habitat; material: saliva | place: China | collected 2242 ...
CGATGACATAGGAGGAGGGCATGAGCTCAATTTCGACGTGTCCGGCGAGCATGTCCGCTTCGAGGCGGTAGGGGCCTCCGTCATCGACGTAGAAATTGACCTGGTCGCCCTTGTACACGTTGGGGTCGCCTTCTGCGCGGCCAGTGCCTGCGGGGTTGTTGTAGGACTGGTGCAGGGTCGGCTTACCGGGCTCTAGGGATTCTGCTGCATGGCGGATTTCCTCCATGACTTCTTCGTAGGTCGGGCCGGTAGGACCTGGGCTGTCGGCACTGGTGAGGGTGCGGGTATCGTTGGGAATGCAACCAGCAGAGGAAGGGCTTCGGGGACTTCCGTGGTCTATAGGAATTCCGTTTTCGTCTACGGTCATGTTTGTGAATTTAAATGTTCCTGTTCTTCCACCTTTGGATGTGCATGACATAATATTGTGATCTTCGTTGGCGTATGTAACTTTTACTCCGTTTCCGTGGCTCACAGTCGAGTAAGTGTATTGAAAATCATTATATGAGGAATTTGAAGTACTTTTATTTCCTTCATTTGTTTTTTGTTTGGTTTTTGATTTGCTGACAGTTACCTGACATACTTTAGCGGTGTTGGAGCCTTTTGTGGAACAATCATTTGTAATAGATGTTGCAGGAGGGGTAATAATGGATATTGCAAGGAGTGATAATAATGCAATACTGGTATTTGATTTAAATTTCATTTCTAATCATCTACCTGTTCAAAATCGATAATCTTCCAGCCCTCAGAGGTGTACTTAAACGAGAACTTCCACGTATCGTCATCCTTTGTGTCATTCTCGTAAGACTTCCAATCGCCGTTAGGTTCAACGTACATAACGTAGCCCCACTCCCGGTACGCCTTCCAGAAGTAAGCCTCCCCCTCACTCCAAGGGTTCCCGTCAGCAATATAGTGATCAAGCCCCGCGATAACCCAGCCGCCTCGCTTGTAGAGGGCTTCAAGACCTTGGTAGGAATCTAGTAGTTCAGTGAAGCTACTGTCAATGAATTTGCGTGCTTGGCTGTAGTCTCCGGTCTGGGTGCCGTAGTTGTTCCATTCAATCCACGCGTTGAGTGTTTTGCGTAGACCTTCATTGGACTTTTCTCGGTATCCGTCCTCAGGTGGTGCAGGTTTCGGAACGTTCTGCGCCGGACCGTTAGGGTCAGCTCCGCGGTACTCACCGTCGGGTGCCTTTGAGCCGCCCGAGTAGCCTCGGACAGCAGACGGGGTCGCGCTCGCTGAAGGTGACCCAGACGCCGCAGCAGAAGCCGAGGTCGTTTCAGTCGGGGCAGCAGATGCAGTGGCTGCCGCCTCGTTATTTGCCTGCTGGCCACACGCCGCAAGCAAGGCCCCAAGGCCCACAAGTGCGCCGCTACCCAGCAGGGTACGGCGATTGAAAATGGTCGAATCCATAGAAGATACGCTCCTATCATCGGTGATGGTGTGTCATTTAGTTACTAGTCGGGCGCTTTTTGCAGATCAGACTGACTGCCGGAAGGAAAACAGCCCCGTAGCGCACCCAACAGGCGCATCAATGCGCTATGGAGCACTACAGTTACCACCCTACCGCATGTTTGCCGTCGTTTGCACTCTTTTGGGTGTTATAGCGACTAAACATCACCATACGAACACCTCAATGCTTTATGCATCAAATATCTCTGCGCCCGCGGAGGTGCTGCCTCAGCAGAATTTGTGCCATGGTTTAGCGTCTTCGACCATGGTTTTTAACTACGACCAAAGACACTAACCTATGGCACAAATCCGTAACCCATGACCGAATCTCCGGCTGCGCCAGGTAGGCGAGAGTCGGTTATGGGTTATGACTTAGCCTTTTCGTCGATGGGTTAGTGTCTTCACTGCGGGTTAAAGACCCACGGTGAAGACACTAACCCATCGAAAACCTCGGTCTAAAAAGCGGGCGGCCCTGAATGTTCAAACATTCGGGGCCGCCTGCTGCGGTCATTTACATTCGGTTATTAGTCCCACTCACCGCGTAAAATCTGCTGAACGAATTTCTTGGGTAGCCAGAAGGAGTGCTTCGTGATGCGGCGACCGTCGGGTAGTTCGTCGGTGTCCTTGAGACTACCCTTTCCGACAAACTTACCAGGCTCAACTTCGTAGTACGTCTGGTTGGAGTGAACCTTGGTATAAAGAATCTTATTCTTCCTGCTCTTTGGGAAGTTGGTGAAAACCTTAACGCCACCCTTGCCATTCGGCCTAACCGTTAACTCAACACCTCGATTAATGATGTCCTTCGTCTCCTGCCAGACCTTCTGGAGGTCTGCTTCGAGCGAATCGGGAAAACCCCAGAATTTGATATAGTCTAAAACGTAGGTTTCTGGAGCTGTTTTACGAAATACTACAAACATAAACTTCTTAGAGAATATTTCGGTGTATATATGTGATTCCTCCCAATTCTTTTCATTTAATAATTCATTGAAAATATAATTTTTAAAGGGAGATTCTTGTTCAGGGAGGTCGTTTTGATTGACACGGATAGCGCGGATATTCATATTTGCCTTTTTGAACTCGGTGGTATTATCAACGTCTGAAGAAAGGCCAAGAATCTTCCTTACGAGAGTGCTGTTGTGACCCTTGGGGTCGAATTCAACATCAAACTCCTTGCAGAGTTCTTTCTCGCTCTTGCCTCGGTATGTCAAAAGCTTTTCTTCAATAACCTGGGTGAAAGGCTTAGAGGTATCCCGAGCTGATTTAGCGATACTCTCCTGCTCCTCCTGGCTGAAAACCTTGGTGCGGAGGAGAGTTGTCATATAGCTATTCTTTAGCGACCAGGCGCGCCTATTAGCCAGTTCGGGGCCATGGGGCTGAGTAGTGCGGTCCTTATCTTTGCCGGCACCCTTGCGGCAGGTTGAAAGGTACATGCCGTCGGATTCTGAAAGCTCGTGTGCGCGTCCTTCAAGGACTTTCTGGGTAATGCGTTTATAGTCCTCGAGAATGGTCGGCATATCCTCTTCGGGCCAGTCGAAAAGGAAGGCCTTATCGGTGGTAATCTTCAAAATATCGCGAGTCTTTTGATTTTTATAAAATAGAAGCAAAATATTTTGGCACTTATGCCAAAGGTGCGTCTGATAAAAATCGTCTAGATTTTCCTCATGAAAATTAAGCATGCTGAGGACTAGGCGTTCTTTGGCGGAAATAGTGCCGTTCGCGTTGACCCTGTAAGGGGTCGTCTTAATCTCGACCTTTGCGGCGGGAATATCGGGTTCTGGAGAATTGTTGGGTTTAATTCCATAGAACAGCTCTTCAACGAGGTTGCCATAAATTCCCTTGGAGAGCTCGCTAATTTCCTTGCGAGCGGTCGTTGAGGAGGAGCCCTTTTCCTTATCTTCATAGGTTTTATACTCAGAGTTCTGGAATTCTTCCAGGATGTCATGGAGCGCGCGGCCGATGAGATCCTTCTCTGTGTATTTGAGGATGCTATCAATGCTCGAGTTGTCGTAATCGAAAAGGCCCATGGTCGGTGTTCCTTCCGGAAGTAGAGGGGTAGCGGCGGTGCTGTGTTCTTGTTTCATGCTACGTCAGATACGGCAGCTGCGCTCTTCGGCTCGTCATGAGCTTTTCTATAACCCACTTGATCTGAACAACTATTCTATGCTATAGTATTAGTATTCGAATATATTTACAGAGGACTATAAGGACTACTGACTCATGGATCAGAAAACCACCAGCAGTAGCCAGCCTATCCGAGTTATCGAGCTTTTCGCCGGTGTAGGTGGCTTCCGCTTAGGATTTGAAGGCTATAACGCCAACGGCATGACCCTGCCCTCCGCAGGCCCCTTCACGACTGTCTGGGCGAACCAGTGGGAGCCCCCGGGAACGGTCGGCCGCCAGTTTGCGGCCCGCTGCTACCAGGAACGTTTCGGTGAAGAAGCAAACCTCGAAAACCGCGACATCCACGCTGTACTTGATGATGTTGAGGCGGGCCTCTACGAAATTCCCGACGCTGACCTGCTCTGCGGCGGCTTCCCCTGCCAGGATTACTCGGTCACCAAGCCCCTTTCACAGTCGCACGGCATTGAAGGTAAGAAGGGTGTGCTCTGGTGGGATATTCACCGCGCGCTCGAACTTAAAACCCCCAAATATGTTGTTCTGGAGAACGTTGACCGCCTGCTGAAGTCGCCCGCTAAGCAGCGAGGTCGCGACTTCGCCATTATGCTCTCCTGCTTCTACGCGCTCGGCTACAGCGTCGAATGGCGCGTTATCAACGCGGCAGAGTACGGCCATCCCCAGAAGCGTAAGCGCGTCTACATTTACGCCGAACACAACGCCCCCGAATGGGATTTGTCGCGCCGAATCACCCACACCGGTGTTTTGGCAGAAGCATTCCCGGTCAAAACTGCAGAATCTGAGGGTCTTCTCTCCGTCTTCGAAGAGCTCAATGAGGCTGATGAATTCACCATCTCCGCCGACCCCTACTACGAGACGGAACACTTCGGAATCGGCGCTAAGACCTCGCCCTTCCAGATTGCCGGTGTCATGCAGAACGGCACCGTGCTCACCAGCAAGGTAGAACCCGACTACCGCGGCGAATTTAAGACGCTTGGTGACGTGGTTCTTCCCGACTCTGAGGTGCCGGAACAGTTCTTTATTGCCCCTGACAAGGTTCCTTCTTGGGAGTACCTTAAGGGTGCGAAGAAGGAAAAGCGCATCAATAAGGCAAGCGGCTTCGAATACTTCTACACCGAAGGTTCAATGTCTTTCCCTGACCCGCTCGACCGCCCGGCGCGTACCATCCTAACCGGCGAGGGAGGCTCGGGCGCCTCCCGCTTCAAGCATGTTGTGATTGGTGATTCTGGCGCGTACCGCCGTCTTGTTCCCGATGAGCTGGATCAGCTGCAGGGCTTCCCTCGTGGTTGGACTGACACCGGCATGAGTGACAGTAACCGCGCCTTCTGCATGGGTAATGCCCTTGTGGTGGGTATTCCGCATGAAATTGGTAAGGCTATCGCCCGCCGACACAGCCAGTAAGACATAACCGGTAAAAAGCACAGGAGGTGCAGTAGCCCGAAAGCTACTGCACCTCCTTTTGCATGCCCGGCGGCCTAAGCCAGAGCAGACCTAAACTAGCGCCTCATCAAGCCAGTTCAAGCCCGAGCGGTGCTCATCCAACAGCTCAAGAGCTCGATTCGGCAACTCAACCTTCAGACGAGCACCCGCCAACGACTGATACTGCGTATTCCCCAAGCCAGGGTGCAGAAGAAGAGTCCGCGAAGAACTCACACCCACCAGCTCACTATCAAAAAGCTTATGCAAATCCTTGCGCAGAAGCAGACCCTCATCCACACGGTGCTCGCCCTCGCGCGCATAACTGTACAGGTGCGCCGCATCCAGCGCCGCCGTATGGCAAGCGCCCGTAAACGCACACATATTGCCGAAACGGTTCAATAGCTCCTGACGGAACTGCCACTGACCCACACGTTCCTTGGACATGCGCATTGTAAAACCGCCAGGAAGATTCACCGGCACTCCGTGAGCGTCCCCCAGTGGAAGCTGGCGAATACCTGCAGTGTTCAGGTGTTCAAGCCAGTCAAGGACTTTCGCGGTATCGAGAGCAACAATGCTGTTCTGACGGTTGTATCTACCCTTCTTGCTCAGCTCTTTGAAGGTTTCTATACCTGCGGCACCGATAAGCTCAGTCCAGGTATCGCCGTAGTAGGCAATGAACCGCTGAACCTTCTCGGCTTTCTGCGGTGGATTCTTATACAGACGCTGCTCAGGCTTCAGCTTGTCGGTTTTGGTGCATTTTCCATCGCAGCGCCATAGACCGTCAGACCTCAGAAACATGTTGCTGTTGCCGCAACGAGGGCAGATAGTCATTACCTTGTCTGCTTCGCGCACCTCAATTTTTCGGATAACTGCTGATCCGAGAAGAATCGAATTATCTCGAATCAGTACGAAATCTCCTTCTCGGACGTCTTGTCCGTTAGGCACCCTCGAGTCGTAAACGTAGCGGAACTCTAGGGCATCGTCGTAGACTTTTCCGCTGGCGGCGCTTCGGTTCTCTTCGTCGGGAACGGAGCGTAGCAGCCACGCCTGTGGGAGCCGTATGTCAGTTGCGGTGTGTTTGCTCGGGAGGCTGAGGGTCGTCACCACGGACGGGAGAACGAGGTCTGGCAGTGAGGGCGTTGAGTTGTTGTCCATAGCAGCAGCCTAGCAGCCCGGGCGGTTTGCCGCTGCCTGGATGGTCACCGGCTCACGGAGTAGGGGTGGTGGGATTCTGTAATTACAAAAATCCTGCCCCGCATCTTCCTCGAAAAGCCACATGTGTTTCGAGAAGCCACCAAACATGTTGCTTTTCGAAACACATGTGGCTTCTCGGCGATTAAACTCGGCGCAATAAAAACAGCACCCCGCATACACAACATTCACCAGTCACAATGCTATTGATTCGCATCACACGCCGGTATTTTTAGGTATCCTTGGGGTAACACTCAGACAGAAGCCCGCCCTCCACCTCGAAAGGGGCCGCATGAAAACCTTCTGGACCAACCTACCCCTTACCATCCGCGCGGCAGCCATCTTCTGCTACGCCTACGCCGGGGTGCGCATCCTCAACCTCTTCACTGAGGCAGGCACCGCACCGCTGACCCCGCGTACGCTCCTCGACGGTGCCCTCACCGCCGCGGTCGTCGTCCTCGCTCTCGCCCTGTACCTGGGTAACGCCCTGGGTGCCGCTCTACGCGCCCGGCGAGAAGGCTACGAGCCCCGCCCGGTCGGCATCATCGTCGCCTACGCGCTTTTCGTGGCGGTGTGCACCTACCTTGTCTGCCGCCTCATCGCTTACACCGTGGAGGTGGGGCTCACCTGGCTCTTCCCGCCCGCCCTCGACTCGGTGCTGACCGCCGTGGGCATGGCTGGTATTGGCGTGATTAACTATGTGCGCCTCCGCCGCACCCTCAAGGACTAACCGGGGAATGGCACTACAAGAAACCCTGTAATTACAAAAAATCTCCCGCACCGGGTAGAGCACACCTCCAAGGCATGCCCCCCAGTGCGGGAGATTTCTATATCAACGGAACGCTGCAGCCTTCACGCTACAGCGCCGCGTGCACCTTACAGGCTCTGTGCCTGAATTGCGGTGATTGCAACGGTGTTGATGATGTCCTCAACGGTGGTGCCGCGGGACAGGTCGTTCACGGGCTTACGCAGACCCTGCAGAACCGGGCCCACAGCGGCAGCACCCGAAGACTGCTGAACAGCCTTGTAGGTGTTGTTACCGGTGTTCAGGTCGGGGAAGATGAACACGGTAGCCTGACCAGCGACCTCGCTACCGGGCAGCTTGGTCGACGCAATGGACATGTTCGAAGCAGCGTCGTACTGGATCGGGCCCTCGACCGCGAAGTCGGGGTTCGATGCGCGCACGAGCTCGGTTGCCTCACGCACAACGTCCACGTCTGCGCCAGCGCCGGAGGTGCCGGTCGAGTAGGACAGCATAGCAACCTTGGGGGTGACGCCGAACTGGCGTGCAGTCTCTGCGGATGCCTTCGCAATGTCGGCGAGCTGCTCTGCGTTGGGGTTCGGGTTCACTGCGCAGTCGCCGTAGACCAGAACGCGGTCTTCCATCAGCATGAGGAAGACGGAGGAGACGATCTTGGTGCCGGGGCGGGTCTTGATGAACTCGAGCGAGGGGCGGATGGTGTTCGCGGTGGTGTTCACTGCACCGGAAACCATGCCGTCGGCGATGCCCTTGTAGACGAGCATGGTGCCGAAGTACGAGGGGTCGGTCATGCGCTCGCGGGCAGCCTCGATGGTGACGCCCTTGTGTGCACGCAGCTCAGCGTAGGTTGCTGCGAAGTCCTCGGTGTACTCGTTGTTCTCGATGTCGATGATGCGGATCGAGCTGGGCAGTTCGATACCCTCAGCCTGGCAGATTTCTGCGATCTTGGCGGGGTTGCCGAGCAGGATCAGGTCGCAGAAGTCGCGGCGTGCAATGATTTCGGATGCACGCAGGATTCGCACGTCGTAACCCTCGGGCAGGACCACGGAGCGGCGGTTTGCGCGTGCGGTCTCGATGAGGTTGTGCAGGAAGCGCAGCGGGGTCATGGATGCGGGGCGCTCAATTTCGAGGCGTGCGAGCAGTTCGTCCTTGTTGACGTACTCGTCCCAGCCGCCCATTGCTGCTGCGAGCTTGCGCTGGTGGCCGCTTTCGAGGGTGCCGCGCACGCGGGAGACTGCGCGTGCAGACTTGAAGGTGTCCTTGGTGGTGGACAGCACGGGGAACGGTGCGTTGTCGATGAGGGAGCCGACTGCGGTGTTCTTGCCGGGCAGTGCGTCCAGGCCGCCGGTGAGCAGCACGCCGGAGGGTGCGGGGAAGGTCGGTGCCAGTGCGGATGCGAGGGTTGCTGCAACGATGTCTGCACGGTCGCCGGGGACGATGACGAAGTCGCCGTCGACGAACTGGTTGAGGAAGTTGGAGACGTTCATTGCTGCGACCTTGATGCCGTGGATGTCACGGCCGAGGTCTTCTGCCTTGATGCCTTCGGTGTCGAGCTTGAGAGCTTCGGCAACTTCACCGACGGTGGGTGCGTTCAGTTCGGGGATTTCGGGCAGTACGTAGACGGGCAGGTTTGCGTCGCCGCGCTTGACGGAGTTCTCGATTTCGTCGCGCAGTTCGGGTTCTGAACGGCCGACGATGATTGCGAGCAGGTCTGCCTTGGAGGCGAGCAGTTCGGTGCGTGCCACGTCGACTGCGGTGACTGCTTCTTCGACGGTTGCTTCTTGTGCGCCGACGATTGCGACGACGGGCAGGCCGAGGTCACGTGCGATCTGGACGTTCAGGTCGAATTCGACTGAGAGCGCGTTGGCGGGCAGGTAGACGCCGTCGACGATTACGACGTCGCTGTTTGCTGCGACCTTTTCGTAGGCGGAGACTGCGCGTGCGGAGATTTCTTCGGTGTCGCCTTCTGCGATGAGTGCGAGTGCGTCGGTCATGGAGACTGCGCCGCCGACCTGCTCTTCGGTCAGGCCGAAGTGTTCACGGATGAGGCGTGCCATGGGGTCGTCGGCGATGGTTGCGCCGTCGAAGACGGGGCGGAAGAAGCCGACGCGGTCTGCGCGCTTGATGAGGGAGTCTGCTAGGCCCAGGGCTACGAGGGACTTGCCCGAGTTCTGGGACATAGCGGAGAGGTAAAGACCAGTGGTCATTGTTTTACTGTCCTTCTATGCGATGTTCGGCGCTGGGTCCCGCGGTTGCGCAGGGGTGTATGTGCTCCTGTGCGCGGGTGCGTCGAGCTTATATGTCATCTTCTATCTTAAGGCGTTGTGGGGGTGGTGCCTAACAGGGTGTGCGGTGCGCTGCGTCATGTGGGGCGGGTGCGCGGCTGTTGCGGGGTGGGGATATTTTGCGTGTCGCCTCCTGGTGTGGTGTGCCGTTTAGGGGGTGAGCTTAGGGGTTGAGGATGCGCGTGTATCGGACGCTTCGTCCGGGGGCCCAGATGCCGCGTGCTTGGAAGTACACGCCTTCGTTGCGGTAGCCGAGGCGCTCGTAGAAGGAGACCGCTCGTTCGTTTTCTGCCAGGACCCACAGGTAGGAGTTTTCGTCCGGGTAGATGACGGAGTCGTAGAGCGCCTGGCCGAGCCCGGTGCCGTGCGTGTGGTCGAGGGTGTACAGGTGCGTGAGTTTGCGGGTGCCTGCGGGCAGTTCAGGGAGGGTATCGGCGCGTTCGAGTTCCCAGGAGGAGGGCTCGCACAGGGAGAGCGCCATGCCGACCGGCTTATCCCAGTCAATCTGGGTGCCCACGGCGCAGGAGAGTCCACCGTCGGGGGTCCAGCCGGGCACCTCGTAGGCGAAGAAGCCGCGCACGGTGGGGGAGGCGAGGTGGCGGTGGAAGTCCTCGAGGTATTCGTTGCGTTCGGCGCGGTGGCGGGCGGTGAAGCTTTCCCCGAGCGTGTCGAAGTAGATCGGGTCGTAGGTTTGTTCCATGCAGTCCAGCTGCAGGTTGACGTATTTTTCGGCGTCGGTCGGTTCAATCGGTGCGAGCGCGTAGCGGCCCTGACATACAAATCCCATGGGTTCTAGTCTACTCAGCCTGCCCCTGTGGAGGCGGTTCCTTGCGGGTGCGTACGCTAGGGGCGTGCAGGCGGCGGCTATGGGGGGCGGCTAGGGGGCAACGGCTAGTGGGCGGCTCTATTGCTTTGGACCGTGTCGGTTAGGCTAGTGGGTATGGCGAAAAAGAGCAGGGCACCCAAGAACTCCCCCAAAAACCAGAAGAACCAGAAGAACCGCATCGACGATACCGAGAGCACCCCCGTGCAGGGTGCCGCCGCTGGCGTGTACCCGATTTCTACGGGTGAGGCGGAGCTGGTCCCCGACGGCTACCACGCCGACGGCTGGCTGCTACTCATTAATGGTGTGCAGTCTTCCCACGTGATTGTGGGTGAGCCTCGCCAGCTGGATTTTGAGTACATGCGCTGGATTGCGGCGGTCGTCTCCTCGCACGTGGAGGAGCACCTGGACGCTACGAAGCTGCGCATCACCCACCTGGGCGGCGGCGCGTGCTCCATGGCGCGCTATTTCGCTGACCTGTACCCGACGAGCCGCAACACGGTCGTTGAGCTGGACGCCAAGCTCGCCGAGTATGTGCGCGCCTGGTTCGACATCCCCAAGGCGCCGCGCGTGAAGATTCGTGTGGGTGAGGCGGGCGCCGTCACCGCAACCTTCGCACCCGCATCCCGCGACGTTCTGATTCGTGACGTGTTTGCCGGGGACACCACCCCCGAGGCGCTGACCACCGTCGAGTTCACCCGCACCGTCGCCGAGTCGCTGGCACCCGGTGGCCTGTACATCCTCAATTGCGGTGACGGGCCTGCGCTGACCGGTGCCCGCGCTGAGGCGTCCGCCCTGCTTGAGGTGTTCGAGTACGTGTGCATTGTGGCGGATTCTGCAATGTTGAAGGGCCGCCGCCGCGGCAACGTCATTATTGCTGGATCCCACGCACCCCTGCCGGAGGCTGGTTCCGTGCAGGCTGCCGCTATCGCCCGTGAGCTCATGGGTGGAGGTGTGCCCGCCCAGTACTGGGACACCGCGCGGGTTCGCCAGTTCGTGAGGTAGTGGTGTCAGTCGCGGTATAGGTTTTCGGGGGCGGCTCAGGTTTTCTGATCATGACTTAAGTTTTTCGGTAATGACTTAGGTCCTTCAGCCATGACTTAGATTTTTCGGTCATAGGTTAGTGACTTTGGTGGGGGCTTTTAACTATCGCCAAAGACCGTAACCTATCACCGAATTCGGCGGCCCCTCCACGGCAGACGCTACTATAGTGGCATGCGATACACCTACCTTGGCCCCTCCGGCACCTTCACCGAATCCGCCCTGCTGAGCGTCCCCGGCGCATCCGACGCCGAACGGATCCCCGCCACCAGCGTGCCCGACGCGCTCGCACGCCTGAACGCGGGCGAGGTGGACGCCGCCATGGTGCCCATCGAAAACTCTGTGGAGGGCGGCGTGAGCGCCACCCTGGACGCTATCGCAGCCAGCGAGGGTGTACGCATTATCCGCGAGGTGCTCGTACCGATCCGCTTCGTGCTGGTCGCCGCGAAGCCCATCAATATCGAGGACGTTAAGACTATCTCCACCCACTCGCACGCCTGGGCGCAGGTGCGCGGTTGGGCGCAGGAGAACGTGCCCACCGCCGCCTACCTGCCCGGCTCCTCCACCGCGGCGGCGGCTGTCGGCCTGCTCGAAGAGGGCTGCACCTACGATGCGGCAATCTGCTCCCCGGCGCTGCTGAACTATCACCCGGAACTGCACGTGTTGCAGGACAATATCGGCGACAACAAGAACGCCGTGACCCGCTTCGTGCTACTCTCCCGCACCGCCGACATCCCCGAACCGACCGGCTCCGACAAGACCACCCTGACCGTGCCGCTGCCCACCAACCGCGCCGGCGCCCTGCTCGAACTGCTCGAACAGTTCTCCGTGCGCGGCGTGAACCTCTCCCGCATCGAATCGCGCCCCACCGGCGAAGGCATGGGCTCCTACTCGTTCAGCATCGACGCCGACGGCCACATCTACGAAGCACGCATGCGCGACGCCCTGCGCGGCCTGCACCGCGTCTCCCCGACGCTGAAATTCCTCGGCTCCTACCCGCGCGCCGACCACGAAAACACCGAAGTCGACGCCATTCACTCCGACGGCTCCTTCGACGCCGCACACGAATGGGTCGAGTCGCTCTTCCCCAACGGCCGCCCCGCACACCTGCAGCGCCGCTAGACACCCCCGCACCTACCCGCGCCCCACCAGCGCAAACCCCGCCCACAACCCACCGCAAGATTAGGTAGGATAAAACAGTGATTGATATTAACCTCCTCCGCGAAAACCCCGACGTCTTCCGCGCCTCCCAGCGAGCACGCGGCAAGGACGAAACCCACGTCGACCGCATCCTCGAAGCCGACACCGCACGCCGCGCGCTCATCGGCGAATACGAGACCCTGCGCGCCGAACAGAACGCCTTCGGCAAGACCGTCGCAAAGGCACCCAAGGAAGAAAAGCCCGCCCTCGTCGCACAGGCGAAGGAACTGGCAGCCCGCGTCAACGAAGCAAAGGCAGCCTCCGAGGCGAAGACCGCCGAATACGAGGAACTGATCAGCAGCATCGAAAACCTCATCATCGACGGCGTACCCGTCGGCGGCGAAGACGACTACGTAGTCGTCAAGGAAGTCGGCACCCCCCGCAACTTCGCAGCTGACGGCTTCGAACCGCGCGACCACCTCGAAATCGGCGAACTCGTCGACGGCATCGACATGGCACGTGGCGCAAAGGTCTCCGGCGCACGCTTCTACTTCCTCAAGGGCCAGGTAGCACGCCTCGAACAGGCACTCATGTGGATGGCGCTCGACCTCGCAACCGAGCACGGCTTCACCATGATGACCACCCCCACCCTGGTACGCCCCGAAATCATGAACGGCACCGGCTTCAACGTCAAGCACGACGACGAAATCTACCGCCTCGAACGCGACGACCTGTACCTGGTCGGCACCTCCGAGGTGGCGCTCGCCGGCTACCACACCGACGAAATTCTCGACTTCGAGAAGGGCGCGAAGAAGTACCTCGGCTGGTCCTCCTGCTACCGCCGCGAGGCAGGCTCCGCAGGTAAGGACACCCGCGGCATCATTCGCGTGCACCAGTTCAACAAGGCTGAAATGTTCGTCTACTGCCCCGTCGAGCAGGCAGAAGAGATGCACGCAAAGCTGCTGTCCCTCGAAGAGGAAATGCTGCAGCGCTGCGGCCTCGCATACCGCGTGATTGACACCGCCGCAGGCGACCTGGGCACCTCCGCAGCCCGCAAGTTCGACTGCGAGGCGTGGGTCCCCACCCAGGGCACCTACCGCGAGCTGACCTCCACCTCGAACTGCACCACCTACCAGGCACGCCGCTTGAACATCCGCGAGCGCACCCCGGACACCGTGGACGAGGCAGGCAACGTGCGTAAGGGCCGCACCCGCTCCGTAGCGACCCTGAACGGCACCCTGGCAACCACCCGCTGGTTGGTAGCCATCCTGGAGACTCACCAGCAGGCAGACGGCTCCGTGCGTATCCCGGAAGCACTCCGCCCGTACATGGGTGGCGCCGAGGTCATCCCCGCAGTAGCCGCTGAGTAAGGGAAACCCCGCCCGCTGAGTAATCTCACAACCAGCTGAAAAACCCGCTCACCGCGTAAACGGTGGGCGGGTTTTCGCGTATCCCGGTAGTCTAAGAACTATGCCTCTATACCGTAAACTTCTTGGTGTTTCCGCGGCGGCGGCGCTGACCGCCTCCGTCACTCGTGCCCGCCGTGAAGCGCGCCGACGCGCTATCGAACTGGGCGCGCCCTTCGGTGTTCTGCCGACCCTGCCCACCGGTGAGGCGCAGCGCGTGGGCGTGGTGTACAACCCCAGTAAGCCCGGCGCTGCGGCGGCTATCGAGATTCTGGAACGTACCCTCGCGGCGAACGGCCACCCGCAGCCGCTGGTGCGCACCACCCGCGTGGACGAGCCTGGTTCCGAGGCGGCCCGCGAGCTGATCGCTGAGGGTGTTGACCTGCTCATTGCTGCCGGTGGTGACGGTACGGTGCGTGCTGTGGCGGCGGCGCTGGCGCATCATGAGGGGCATAAGCCGCGCCTGGGTATTCTGCCGATGGGTACCGGTAACTTGCTGGCGCGTAACCTGTATATTCCGGTCAGTGACGTGGCGGCGTGTGTGAATATTGCGCTCAACGGTGCAGGTCAGGCTGTTGATGCGATTGAGATGACGACGACGAGCGCCCCCGGAGAAGAAACCGAACACACGTTCTTTGTGATGAGCGGTGCCGGCTTTGATGCGCTCGTCATGAATGATACGAACGAGGACATTAAGGCAAAGTTCGGGTGGGTGGCGTACGTGCAGTCCGGCATGAAGCATATGCTGGGCAGGTCGCACCCGGTGCGTATTAGCGTGGACGGTGGGGAGCCTCGTACTCTGCCGATGCGGTCGGTGCTGATCGCGAATTGTGGCCGCCTGCAGGGCGGTATTCGCCTGGCGGACATGACGGATGTGCATGACGGCAACCTTGAGGTGATTGTGGCGTCGCCGCGTGACCTGGTGGAGTGGGGGCTGCTGATGGCGAAGGTTACGCGCCGCACGATTCTGGGTTCGCCGCGCATTGAGCTGCCGGTGATTCGCCACCTGGTGGGGTCTGAGGTGGTGTTGGAGTTCCCGGATGGTGCACAGCCTGTTGAGGTGGATGGTGACCCGGCACCGTCGGCGCACCGTATTAGTGCGCGCGTGCTGCCTGCCGCCGTGGAGGTGGCGGTCCACCCCGAGGTGCTCTAGCGGGCGTGGTGAAGGTGCTGGGGGGAGAGGCTGGCGCCACCCCCGAATCACCTATGTGTGACCTGGATTATGAAAAAAATCGCGGTTTTTTTCACTATTTCCTGAAAATTTTAGGAATAATGAAAAAAATCGCGGTTTTTTTCACTATTAAGGAGGACTGGATGAGTGCTGCCGGTCACGGATACCGAACTCTTAAAAGTATTTTCCATGAACGCGACGAAGCTGCCGTACAGGCGGAACTGCAGGCACGCCGCCATAGTTACTGCACTTACCATCTCAACGAATTCAAAGTACGTGGGCACCCTATGTTCTACCTGGTAGACCGCACCGTGCTTGCACATTACGACCGTATTATGGTGCGGGAGCGGAATATCGAACAGCTGAGTTCTCGCTTACCTGGTGTCGCGATGAGGAGCTACCTATCTGACCTGGCAGTACGCAGTATCGTGGCCACTGACAGCATTGAAGGTGTGCATACAACTCGCCGACTGATTTCTGAGGCGCTCACCTCCGGCGACAGTGAAGATCCCCGCGCTAAACGTGCTGTGGAATTTATGAATCTATTGAACACACTAGGAGAACGTCGGCCGCCTGATACGGTCGAGGAAGTGCGCAATCTTTATGACACCCTGCTTGAGGGGCATCTGGATGATGAAAATCGTCTAGACGGAGCACTTTTTCGTGCCGGTCCTGTCCGCATCACTAGTGGCACTAAGGTTGTGCATAAGCCCCCGATGGGCGAGGAAGCTATCACCGCTAACATTCAGGCGGCGCTCGACCATGCCCTCGACCCATGTGTGCCAGCGCTTTTTTCAGCAATTATCGCGCATTTCATGGTGGAGTACACGCACCCTTTCTACGACGGCAACGGACGATTCGGCAGGTACCTTCTCGCTTCCCATATGGTGCGGGTACTCAGCCGCCTGACGGCGCTTACTCTGCCGAGCACACTTAACCTCCATAAAGAGCGTTATTACAAGGCTTTTTCTGATGCTGAGGAGCTGCTCAACTACGGTGAAGTAACTACTTTTTTGCATGCCTTCCTTGAACTGATTGAGAAGGCACAGGAATACCTAGAAAAGGAGCTGGCGACCCGCTATGAGGCGCTAGTATCGCTGAATAAGCGTACTGCTGAGTTGAATCAGAACCATGAGTGGTTGAAGGACGAAACAGCAAAAAATCCGAAGAAGGTGGATTCCCTGCTTGACCTTCTGCATCTGTTGGGGCAAGCCAATATTTTCCGTGCGCCGGTTGCGCCCACTTCGAGTGAGCTGCAGGATGCGCTGGGTGTTACGGCGCCGACTCTGCGCGATAGGCTCAAGCTACTGCAGGGGCTTGGGTTTGTTGAGGGTGTGAAGGCTGGCCGTACGATGCGCTGGTCGCTCACCGAGGCGGGAACCACCCTGCTGGGCCTGCCCGCCGTTGAAGACGACGAAGAATAGCCCACGGGCAGAAGAAACGGGGGAGGGGACGCATCAGAGCGTGTCCCCTCCCCTAAAAACTGTTGTTTCCCGTAACTCCTAGTAGTGGTAGTGATAGTGATAACGAGGAGTCGAGGCAGCCACCGCGGTAGCTGTAGTCGCTGCCAGAATGCCGGCAAGCAGAACGTTCGCCTTACGCTGCTCATACAGCTGCTGATCCATCAGGTCCTCCACAATAGCGTTATGGATTCGCTGCTCCTCAGCCTGCTGCTCCATGCTGAGGCGAACCCACAGCTCGTGCTTTTCCTTCTCGAACAGGTTTAGCGCATCCTGCAGGGTGAAGGACCGACCCTGCCGCACGTACTTGTACAGGCTGTCCGAGGCGTACGGGTACAGGTAGTCTTCCGGGTACCAGTGGGAGAAACGCTCCATGTACTCCTTATGCACCTTCGATAGCTCCGCACGCGCCGGGTCCTCATACTCGCGCCAGATAGCCTCGTTGTGTGCCTGCCGTTTCAGGTTCTCCTGCTCCACACTCATCATTGCCAGCGGGTAGATGCCGAAGTACTTCCACAACCACCAAGCAACCGCAATAACGGCGGCAGAAACCAACGCCGGCAGATGGATGGTATGCCACGGAATATCGCTGGAGTGAATCTGCGGGTTAGCGACAAGATACCGCAGGTACGTCACCATCATGACGAGAGCACTAATAAGGTACGTCCAGGCGAGGACCTTCACGAAAGCGACAAAGAGCTTAGTGATTTTGATGCGCGGCGGGTTAGGCACAGCTTCAACATACGACTCCTGGGCGCTCTTCAAAGAAGCCGCCCAGGGCGCTGCGCGATCCACCAGCTGCTTGACCTGGCGGAGGTGTTCCAGCAGGTCCTGACGCTGATGCATCTGCTCCTGCGGAATCGGGGAATGAGTGGATGGTGCCGGGATGGGGGTGGGACTACTGGACGACATGGGGGTCTGCGACATTGGTGTGCCCTTTTCGTAGTGTGAATTGGTGTTTTATTCAGCCGGTGCGGCGGTTTCAGCTCTGACTAGGCGGCTTTCCAGGTAACGTACTTGCCCTTATCGTATTCGTCAGTGACCTGCGGCTGCTCGGCGGGAACCCACAGAGCCCAGTCGCCGTTGTGCCATTCCAGGGTCGTTTCAAAGTAACGGTAGGTACCTGACGGGGTCTGAAAGAGAACGCGGATAACTGCCCGTTCCGGGGTGTACGACATGTAGCGGTACCCCATGATACGAACCACGGTGCGGGTCTTCGTGTCCTGCAGACGTTCCTTAGTGATTTGCTCAGCGCCGGGTCCGATGACGGTCGGCATGTACGCCTCCGGGCTGTCATTAACATGGATGACCGCCCACGCGGCTGCGTATAGGGCACCCTGTGCTGAGTGCTCAAAACAGCTGCGAATAGGGGACTCTACAACGGGGCCGGCGGTCTGCGAGACGGGTCCGGTCCACCCTGATTCGGTGGTCACCCACTGGGTGTCTTTCGGGGCGGTATTCAGGACGGTCTTGTCTGCGGATGCGCCAGCACCACAGGTGCCGGGCTCAATCACGACGCCGGGTTTAGCTTCTAGGGTTTCGTTGGGGGAGGCGCCTCCTCGTGGCACCCACAGGAGGGTGAGCCCGAGGAGTAGCAGGCCAATGATGTAGAAGAACCCGATGAGTGCGCGGGGAATGGCTGGACCTGATGCGGTGTTATATGTTTTCACGAGTCTCCAATCGTGTCTTCCCGGCGGTGGGTTATAGACTGAGCCAGCCCCTCGGCGCTGGGGGCAGTGTTTACTGGTTGAGAGTGAGTGGAGACAGTAGAGCATCCCCATGTGAGGTGCCGCTTTAGGAGGCGTTATCACCGGCTACTGGGTGCTCTCATATGAGCGTCAAAAGATACCCTAGCATGCCTACCGTCAGGGCGTTGAGCGAACCGTCGTTCTCTCATGAAGAGAGAGCGCGAAACAAGAAAAGGCGAACCTCTAAAGGTTCGCCCTTAAAGCGTTATGAGGCGCTACCCTATGGGGACCACGCCTCATACCCATGACAAGGTCCACGGCTTCGGCCAATGGAATGGCTCCCCCCCTGCAGCCTCATCCTTTCCCCTCCCTACACAGAAAATCTGATAGGAACTCACCACTTACATGATGAGTAGCACGGTAACTTGCGCAGAGCGTACAGGATGAGTTTTAACTTGTACCTCAAGGTTACCAAGCACGGGAATCTCCAGCAATGCAAATGGTCATTTTGGCGGTGTCTTCCTCAGAATGACCGCGGGCGGTACCTGTTTTCGGCAACTGGGTTAGGGTGGAATATACGAGGTGCCTCCCAAGAAAACGGGGGGGGGTGGGTTCGCCGCCAGCGCCAGAAGAAGCAGGCCGCGGAAAAGCCTGCCGACTAGGCGAGAAGTGCAAGAAGCGACGAACTCTTCCACCGAACTCAACGCAACCGAGCAGTACCAGCCCGTCGACTACCTTCCGGAAAGGGGATAACCGTGGAAGACAGCGTCCCCGACTTTGATGCGCTTTACGAATACCTCGTGTGTAATGGCCCTGAAGTGTTCACCGAGCTAATTCGTGCAGAAGAAGACGAAGAAAAGCGTTATTTCTACTATTCTCTACAGGACTATTCTCTGCAGCAGAAGCAACGCGTCATCATTGCTGATGAGAACTTCGTAGTCTAAATCGACAACACCCGCTGGTACGAACCGGTGTACTGGCGTGCCGGTTCAAAGGTGTTGCTCGACGAGCCGAGATACGGTCTGTACCTCAGCTAACCGTCACCTCCCACCCTCACAACCCAGCCGTGAGGTCGACCTGTGAAGGTCAAGAAAGGAACATCCAGTGTCAGATCGTTTTGACCTGCACCTGCGCTACCCCGAACTATTCGCGCCGCTCACCGAAGAGCAGCGCCGCAACGTCATGCAGCCCCTCACCTCATCCTGGCTTGAAGGCGACAACCCCACCCGCGAAGACGTTGCGCTACTTATTGACTACGAGCTCGGGCGAATCACGGCAGAAGAATACGACCGGCAGGCACTAGCGAAGGCGCTCGCCCACCAGGTGCTGACAAGCCAAAACGTCGACCAGCAGAGCGTAGCGGAGGGTGAATAAACCGTGAGTCAGCAGAAGAACTGGGAAGCCTACTTCTACCCCGACCCCTACCAGCACGTCATGCGGAACAAGCCGGGCATCAAGGACCCCGCGGCGCTTTCGCTTTACGAGCACCGCATTATCACCCGACGAGGCTACGAGCTCACCAAGAACCCCGAGCCCATCGCCCACACCTTCGACGCGGAGCACCTCAAGGCCATTCACCGCTACCTCTTCCAGGACGTGTACGACTGGGCGGGGGAGTACCGCACCGTGAACATGTCTAAGGATGTGAGTGCTTTCGCGAGCGTTCAGCGCGGGCCCTTGAATATTGACCGGTACCTCGACTACGTTTTCACTACTAGCCGCGCGACTGACTGGGCGAGCCTGAACCATCAGGAATTTGTGGAGGCTGCCGCCGCGATTTTCGCGCATCTGAACCACGCGCACCCTTTCCGTGAGGGTAATGGTCGTGCGACCCGCATTTTCATGGATCATGTGGCTGCGCGTAGCAATTTCCGGTTTGATTATGTGCGTGCTGGCCGCCGCGACTGGAACCAGAGTTCCATGTATAGCGGCCCGGATCGCGGGTATTTTGAGGTGCATCCGGAGGAGCTGCATCAGCTGTTCAGCATCATCACTGTGCCGCGTGATGCCTAGTCACGCGACTAAAACACCTCGGGTAGATACCCGATGAGGGCATTAAAGCGCGGACGTCCGCCACCTTATTGGTAAGGCGGCGGGTGTTCCCCGTATGCGCGGGGATGAGCCGCGGGTCTGCCAGGGGCTGGTGCGCATGACTGCGTGTTCCCCGTATGCGCGGGGATGAGCCCGACAGACACGCTTATATGTTGGATTTTGGTCAAATTGTTGTATATTTGCCTCGTACCCAATTTCAGTGCGTGCCCGAGAAGGCAACATCTCAGCCGACGTTGGCTGTTCATTATAGACGGTTGAGCTCGACCCAAGCATGCCTGAAGCGCACCGACTTCTCGGGTTCATCCTTATGCAATTAGGGGCCCCTCGTCGCGCAAGAGACGAGTATGCGAAGTCGAAGGCTGAGGTAGAGCTTTTGCTCATGCAGGCTCGGACTGCTCTCGATCCGAGCATAGACGTCCAGGTAGCTCTCAACGACCTCCAAGCCCGTTTTCCGAACGACGAACTTATTACCGAGGCCGTACACCTGAACTCGAATACCGAATGACTGGAAGAAACGTAATGGTGATTAATCACAAGCGACGGGGCGAAGCACAGAGCGCTTCTGGCCTGCATCTGAGAGACATGCCCATCGACCACTTGTATGTGCGCTATCAAAGGATAGCGCGGAACCTGCCGAGACGGATCCGCTGGCTTGCTTTGGTATTCGCGCCAACGAGCACGAGTTTCACCGTCTTCACCGCTGGCCTACTGAATGTTGCAGGGGCTCTGATGATTACGGCAGGTATCGGCCAGGTAACGTCAGGTGAGAGGACCCCAGGCAGCGCTATTTGGTTACTCATCTTCGCTTTCCTGGCTGAAAGCCTAGGGTACTGGGTGAAGGAACGCCAAGAGCTTATTCTCACGATCGCGGTTCGACAGCTTACATACCGCCGTTTCCGGGACATCTTTGGTAGGTCATCCCATCCGCCGGAAGCTCACGGGCATGTTCTCACATACCCGGCACAGATCAGCCAGTTTGCCTTCGTTGTTGATTTCGCCGTTTCAACCGTTCAGATTATTGCCTTTCTCGCGGCTTCGCTCGCGCTATATGGTGCAAGCGGCGCCATCGCTGCGTTGCTCATCACTGGATTGGTATTCGTCAGCGTCCGTCTCATCAACTTGGTGGGCCGACTATGGGAACAGTACGTCGCTCTAGAGGGAGAGCGTAGGCAGTGGATCCAGCGTATAGCAAACGCGCTGCCTCGAGGGAAAAGCATCCCCAGCTGGGGTACCGCCCTGGACAAGGTCGCTAGCATCCGAAACACCGAAGAGCAGCTTCTGCACAGACGGGTCCCGTTGCAGGTCCTGAATGGATTCCTTGAACGGGGAGCACTAACTGCGGTGCTCGCTGTGGTTGCGGTTCTCGGCGCGTGGCTCTGGCCATCCGCTCATTTCGGTATTGGAATTATTTTGGCAGCCCGCTACCTGTACGCAGCGGTGCAGAACAACATCGTAAACTATCGGGTTATTCGGCTCGCTGTGCCAATGATGCGTGAGCTCGACAAGCTCGAGTCGTCTCCAGATTGCACGGTTAAACAGCAGGACTTGGTGGGGCAGCCTTCAAACTCTAGAGAGGTGCTTGCAGCTACGTCTGAGCGCGCTGAAGCATTGCGCACATCCGTGACCACCCCCAATTCTGCTTTCGTACCACGCAACCCGGAAGTGTCCCATTCGGTGCTGTCAGCGTGGCGAGCTTCTGCTTCGCCACATCAGGTATCCCGGTTCACTAGCCTCGCTTTAGATATGGGGCTCACTGAGGATGTGATCGGGCGGTTCTGGCAAGACGCAGCAACCTTGTCGTCAGGAGAGAGACACCGTGCTGCTGTCGCTATCGTTTTGGCAGACAAACCGGACTGGCTAATTTTGGACGATACGTTCGCAGCGCTTGATCCTGTAACACGAGAAGTGGTTGCCGAGAAGATCTTAGAGTGCGTGCCAACGTGCACACTTCTGGCAAGCTCGGAGGAGTACGTACCGAGTGCCTTCACCCCCGGCAATGATGCGAGGGTAGACCCTCTTGAGTTGCAGGCTCATAGCCCCGGGGCAGCTAAGGGGGTAGATGCTGGTTCGACGGATGTGAGCGCGGGACAGGACCTTCCTGACCCTGAGCCGAAGCGTGCCACATTCCGACAATCGGCCCTGTTGTTGTTTGGACCGCATTTGGTGTGGATTACGTGTGGCGCCCTACTCTTGAGCGGATCCGAAGTTGCTTTTGCATTGACGATTGCTCACAGTGATGGGCTGTCTGCTCAGGTTGCTGGAGTGTCAGCTGCTTGCGCACTGGCAGCAATTGTTGGGTCCGTCATGTTCTTTGGCGCGCTCTACTGGGCTCCCATCGCTAGGCTGAGCGATTTGCACGACCGGATTATACGGAGGCTCGATCGATTCGCTAGTCCTAGAACAAGCGGTGCGGTCATGGGGCGGATGGGTGAAGACTTCTCCGACCTTCAGATGTCGGTGCCTAGCGCCCTGGGTTCGGTATTTATGGTCATTCTACAGACCGTTATGCTCATCGGAGGCGCAGTGGCTGGCGCCCCGCTGTTCATAATCGCTGTGTTGGCGGTAGCACCCCTAGCGATGCTCGCTATGCGTCAGGGTTCAAAGTGGATTCTCCCTGCCTCGACGACGGCTGCCAATCGCCGAGGTGACTTCATCGGGGTGGTTGGTGCCCAGGCTGGCTTACACGCTGCGCCCGTCAGTGCAGGGCTGCGTCGGGCTGGAGAAGAAGCCTACGCTCATTCGGAGGCTGCATACGTCAGCAGCTCGATTCAGTTGGCGAACGCCTACGCACTACGTACGGGACTGATTCAGTTGCTTGTGTCGTCACTGAATGTTTCTGCAGTGGTATTGGCACTGATGGTCGAAGGATCGAACTCAGTGGTTGCTCCCGCGGTCGTAATATATTTTGCAGTAACTCTGTCATCTGGCATCCAATCTACGGTGGAGACGCTGCAACAGGTTGGTGTAGTCAGCTTGACTGCGGAGCGTGTTCGGATGCTTGAAGAGTACCGGGCCGACCGTTCTTACCCGCCCGTGCGGTCTGCTGACCTGGCTCTGCTTGAGAGTGTTCTTGACTCTGGGTGTTCTACGGTTGCCTTGATTGGACCAACTGGCGCGGGGAAGTCCGTCATGCTTGATGCTCTATACCGCCGGTATCCCCAAGGCGAAGTCGTAATCGTACCAGATATCGATCCGTTCGCATCTGAAGCATCGAATTCGAGCGGGCTCATGCTTGCGCGTTCCGTGTTACGTGAAGGCGCTGCCCGGCTTGTGTTGCTTGATGAGACCTTGAAGGGTCTCACTCCGTCAGAGGAGCGCGCTGAGCTCGAATCGATGGCGTGCGCTATCGAGGGCAGTGACAAGCAGGTTGTGATTGTCCTTCACTCGCGCTCTAACCTTGATTGCTTCAAAGAAGTGGTGAATTTAGATGCGTGAGCTGACCCAAGTACTACGTTTTTCTCCAAGAACTATCGAGGACGAAATGCGAATCTATAGGGTCAAACCTATAGCCTGGACCGATTCGTCGGTGGCACTTCTGAACGAGTACGGCGCCACACTGTGCCGTGTGATGCCTAGTCAGGGCGCTAAAACACCTCGGGAAGATGCCCGATGAGGGTATTAAAAGCGGATGTCCGCCACCTTATTGGTAAGGTGGCGGACATCCGCGCATTTAACTGTTATTTCCGCACCGGAACCCGGTGTTAGTAGGTGCGCTTCGCCAGTTCACGACGAACAGACTCACGCACACCCGCATCCTCAACCGACGCCAACACAGACGCCAGAGCACGAGACAGAATATCCTCACGCATAAACGGCTCCACACGAGTCGCCTTGTACACCGGCACCAGTGCACGCGAAAGCATCGGGATGAAGTTCGGCTCAGCCCAAGACGGCTCCAGCGCGATCACATGAGCCAGGGCGGGGGAGTACTCTTCCATCCAACGCTGAAAGTCCTCTTCGTTGGAGAAGTACGAGCCGTCTTCCTTGAGCTCGAACGCCTGGGGGACAGTGCTGTTGGCGGCCTTGGCTTCGTCGAGTTCGCGGGCGAAGTCGGAGACGCGTTCGCGTAGGGCTGCCATCTGCTTGAATTGTGCGGGGATGTCTTCGTTTTCGAGGGCTGCTACGTAGTTTTCGACTTCGCGGTGATCGGGTTCGCGCAGGGTGGTGCCGGGGGTGGGGAGGGTGGGGAACTGGTAGCCGGTCTCGGTCAGGTGGTTTGCCTTCTCTTCACCCTTAACGGCTAGTTCGATGGCGGTATCGAGCAGGTCCTGCTTTGTGCCGGCGCCGATGGGGTAGCGGCCGTACTGGCCGGGAGTGTACTTCTTGAACAGGTTGTGCAGAGCGATGCAGCGCAGGCGCAGGTTGTAGAGGAAGGCCTGCCAGTTGCCGATGGTGGCGAATCCTTCGTTGATGAGGGTAATCATTTCGTCGATGGGTTCTTCGTCGGCCAGTTCGGCGGTGAGGCTGTCGAGTAGGTGGTTGATGCTTTGGGCGGTGGCGATGTCGGTGCGTAGTGCTTGGGTGAGGGCGAGGTCGTCGGGGTAGGAGATGTAGTAGCCGCCTTCCATGTTGATGAGGTCGTTGGGGGTGATCCAGGCTGCTGCGGTGGGGTTGGTGTTGATCATGGGTGTTCTTTCGGTTGTGGTTGGTGGTGTGGTTATTGTGTCCCCCGGGTTGCTTCGGTGCAAGGGGGAGTATGAGAAAAGGCACCCTTGCGGGTGCCTTGTGTGCAAAAGCCCTGTCTGACAGCGTGGTGGCTTCTGTATATTTCACCACCTGCAACCCAGGAGAGCCCATCCATCCAACCTAGCAACTCAGGGTCGCTAGTGCTGGCTTCAAGTTTTTGATGCCCTACCAGTCTAGCATTCCTAAAACCCGGCAGTCCGCGAGTTGGTCATGACTGCGGGAAAAGAAAAGGCACCCCGTGGGGGGTGCCTTATGTGCAAAAGCCCAGTCGGATAGCGTGGTGGCTTCTGTATATTTCACCACCTGCAGACCCTCAGGACCCATCCATCCAACCTAGCAGCTCAGGGCCGCTAGTGCTAGTTTCAAGTTTTTGATGCACTACCAGTCTAACATCCCTAAACCCCGGCAGCCCGCGAGCCGGTCACGGCGACCGAAAAGAAGAGCCCACCAAACCCCCGCCTCCTGCCCCCGATACTGCTCCTAGTAAAAACCCCCGCCAAAAACACAGCCGGGGCCGTCTCGCACGCAGGCTCGAAAAGTGCGAGAATGGAACGAAAAGAAAACTACGAAAGAAGATACTTTCATGCTTATTCTCGTTGTGAACGCAGGTTCTTCCTCCCTGAAGTACCAGGTGCGTGACACCTCCCTGCCCGAGGCAGAGCAGATGCTGACCTCCGGCCTCGTCGAAAACATCGGCACCGACGTGCCCAACCACGAGGTCGCATTCGACATCATGTCTGAGAAGCTTGAGCCCGTCCTGCACGGCCGCGAGCTGCAGGCAGTCGGCCACCGCGTGGTGCAGGGTGCAGAGAAGTTCACCCACCCCACCCTGCTGACCGAGGAAGTTGTCCAGCAGATCGACGACCTCTCCCCGCTGGCACCGCTGCACAACCCCGCACACGTTCAGGGCATGCGCGCAGCAATGCACAAGTGGCCCTCCCTGCCGCAGGTCGCTATCTTCGACACCGCGTTCCACTCCACCATGCCCGAAGAAGCATGGCGCTACGCAATCCCCTACGACCTGGCTGACAAGTACAGCATCCGCCGCTACGGCTTCCACGGCACCAGCCACGAGTACGTCTCCCATGTTGCAGCTGACATGCTCGGCATTGCACGCGACGAGTTCAACGGCGTTGTCGCACACCTCGGTAACGGCGCGTCCGTGACCGCTGTGAAGGGCGGCAAGTCCGTGGACACCTCCATGGGCTACACCCCGCTGGCTGGCCTGATCATGGGTACCCGCTCCGGCGACATTGACCCCTCGGCACTGACCACCATCCTGTCCCGTGAGGGCATTGACGCAGCACGCCTGGACACCATCCTGAACAAGGAGTCCGGTCTGCTCGCACTGGCTGGCTCCAACGACATGCGTAAGGTCGTTGAGGCTGCACAGTCCGGCGACGAGCGTGCACAGCTGGCACTGGACATGACCTCCTACCGCCTGATGAAGTACATTGGCGGCTACAACCTGGTTGTTGGCGGCGCGCAGGCACTGATCTTCACCGCAGGTATCGGTGAGAACTCCGGCGACTTCCGCAAGCTGGTCCTGGACCGCCTCGGCGCACTGGGCATCAAGTACAACGAGGAAGAGAACGCTAAGCGTTCCCCCGAGCCGCGCGTGATTTCCACCGAGGATTCCGCTATCAAGGTGCTGGTCATCCCCACCAACGAGGAGAAGGCTATCGCTGAGGCTACCGAGGAACTCGTCAAGGGCCTCTAAGCCCCACGCACCCCGCCGTGTAGGCGGCTCAGCGTAAAGTAATCCGCCGCAGCGCCCATTCAATGGGTGCTGCGGCGGACTTGTTTATGAGCGTCCATTAGTATAAATGCGTATGATTCAACTTACTTTACGATGCAATATTACGGCAATGTGGCATATATTGCATATGTATTATGTATCACACAGAAAATAAAAATGAAAGTTAACTTAAAATATGGGACTAGATTCTGCATAGAGTGAAAAATTTTTGCTTGTGTGGGAAAGTTTTATGTAAAAATATGCACTAAGTGTACCGACTCGCAACATTCCAACATTGATGGCAGTTAAGGTTGAGGGTGAAAAAAGGTTGATAATCCTAGATTAATTCTGTTAGGAAATTTTTATCAACCCAAGTTGTTGCACAATATGAAACAATAAATACAAATTTTTGTGCTTCCATATAAAGCGTGTTCATATAACGAGTGTTCATCGAAAAGAACTGAAGCGGATTTATAGCCGCAAAAGAAATCTGAGAGCGCACTCTGGATTACACGTAAAACACATACTGCGATAACCTTTATGTCTGTATTTTTATGCCGAAATAAAGTGAATCAATGTACAAAACTCATTCCAATTGAGAGAGATTTGGTAATGGATATTCACTCGACTAAGAGCCACTCCGACCAGAGTGGAAAGCTGATGGGCCGTCGCGCCCTGGTCAAGGGTGTAGCGTGGGCAGCGCCCGTTGTGGCAGCAACCGCCGCAGTACCCGCCTATGCTGCATCCAAGAACCCTTGCGAATACGGCACCATCGTATCCGTGCCCTGGGGTGAACGTGCCGAGCGTCGCCGCTACAAGGGCACCGTCAATGAAGAGTACGAATGGGCAGTGATGCCCACTTCCAACTGCAGCTCCCATCCGCAGACCTACTTCATTGACAACACTACCCCCGAGCGTAAGCTTGCTTACCCTTGGGGTCGTTACGAGGGCGTGAGTGACTTCCCGCCGATTTACCCCCCGAACGGCAAGGACACCCCTGACTACACCTCCAAGGACGGCGTTGGTGGCGTTGGTGGCGGCGTTATCATCAACGTTCGTGTTGAGAACGTTGCAGGTGACGTCTCCTACGCACCGACCCCCACCGGTGCGGACCGTTTCGCATTCGGTGAGTCTGACGCAAACCGCAAGAACAACATGTACTACGCCGAAGGCTACAAGGGCAAGGGTGCAAACCCCCCTGTTGTTCGCCTCAACGACAACTACAAGGGCAGCCGCTCTACCTACATCGCTCACGGTAAGTACAACTACCTGCACTTCCCGGATGGTCCCCGTCCTCCCAAGGAAAATAGCCCCATGTGGACTTACGCATACGGTAAGCACTACACGACTGCTGAAGGCCGCGACGGCTGGTCCTGGGACATTCAGGTGATGGCTAACATTACCCATCCCAACGCTGGTGCAGACGTTGTGTCGTACATGACCTACCTGCGTAAGCACACCTACGGTGACCCCGCGCATAAGTCGGCAAAGGTCATTCCGGTGCAGTACCGCGTTATTGTGACTTCCCCTTGGGGTACTGTCACTTATCTTTCGGCAGCTGTTTAATATCAGCTTGCATTAGGTCTGAATGGAGTCGTGACCCATTCGACCTACTTCAATCTTGGATTGAGATTTATATATATGTGATGTTTATTTGAGTATAAAGTTGATGGATTTTTAGTGTATTAGGGAGTGGTGTCCCTAATAAGTAGACGCTATTCTTCTGTCAGCTTTTGGAGGGGCCGGTTCGTACCATGTGTGCGGAACCGGCCCCTCTGCATGCATCAGTAGGGAGAAAAGCTAAGCATTGTATCTTTTGGCGGGCTATTGCAGGAGAGACGAGAAGCGGTGGGCATTCTATGAGAAAAAGCGCATTCACATTCACTAGTACGTGCCCAAAAACGATAGAGTGGAATCAGATAACACTCGATACGAAGCGGACGAGACATGACTCAACCCCCTGAAAACCACCAGCAGCCCGGCGGGCAGTTCAACGCCCAGCCCGGCCAGCAGGCATTCCACGCCCCCGGTGAGCCCCTCCCGCAGGACCTCTCCGCCGGCTGGCTCCCCGAAGACGAGCGCCAGAAGCCGGTCAGCCCCCTGCCCCAGCCGAGGCTCTTCGCCTACCAGTCGATGCTGCCGCCGAAGGTGCTGCACGCGCTGCGTCACCCCTCCGAAATCCCGTGGCTGGTCGCCGCCTACGCGGTTACCGCGGTCGGCTACATTGTGCTGTTCATGGCGCTCGCTGACCTGTTCAGCTCGATGATGCGTTACGTCTTCAGCTCAACCGGTGAAGGCTCGGTTCGTGTACCTTCTTCCGGTAGCACCGCGGCAAGCATGGAAGACCTGATTTTCCAGACGGTTGGTCTGCTCATCCTGGGCCCGATTGTTGTGTTCATTGTTCGTGCGATCTACTACGCGCAGCAGCGTGTGCGCGGTGTGCGCATCACCCCCACCCAGTTCCCTGAGGCGTACCAGATGCTCGCCGAAGCAGCTGAGGCGGCAGGTCTGCGCCGCGTACCGGATGCGTACGTTGTTCTCGGTAACGGCACCATGAACGCTTTCGCGGCAGGTCACGGCTTCCGCCGCTACATCTGCCTGTACTCTGACCTGTTCGAGATCGGCGGTAAGTCCCGTGACCCGGAGGCGCTGCGCTTCATTATTGGCCACGAGGTTGGTCACATCGCCGCAGGTCACGTCGGTTATTTCCGTCTGATTTTCACCATGCTGTTCAACCAGATTCCGGTGCTGTCGAGTGCGCTGTCCCGCTCGCAGGAGTACACCGCCGACAACTTCGGCTACCGTTTCTGCCCCGAGGGCGCTGAGGGCGCTGTCAAGGTGCTTGCGGCAGGTAAGTACCTGAACAAGCAGGTCAACTTCGATGAGCTTGCCGACCGTGCCGTCACCGACCGCGGCCTTGCCGTCTGGTACGTGAACCTGCTGGCAAGCCACCCCGTTCTCACCTGGCGTGCGCACGCGCTGCGTGACCGCACCCAGCCCGGCCGCCTGTTCTGGCGCCCGACGGAGAACCCGGTCAAGGATGCCGCACCGCGCGTTCCTGTCCTGATCCCGGCGGCGGAGCCGGTGCACATGTGGCCCGACCCGATTCAGTCCACCGAGTTCATGCGTGAACACCAGGACGCGTGGGCTGACTACACCCTGGAAACCGTGGACGTGTACCCCAAGCCTGAGAACGCCCCCGCGTTCGATGCGAACTCTACGCTGTTCGCTGGCTGGCTCACCGAGCAGGCTCGTGCTTTCCACGGTCAGCGTTGGGATGCGTACGCTGCCGCCGGTGGCGCGCCGGCACCGGGTGCTCCCGGTGGCCCGCAGGCGCCCGGTCAGCCGGGTGCGCCTCAGCCTAATTTTGGTGGCGCGCAGCCGAACTTTGGCGAGTCCCAGCCCGGTAATACTCAGCCCGGTACTGCCCAGCCCGGTTACGGCCAGTACGGTAGCAGCCAGTACGGCACTGACTCTGCCACCCCGAACCAGTACGGTAGCTCCTCTGAGGGCGGCTCGTACGGTCAGGGTTACGGCTTCGATAATGATAAGAAGTAGTTCCTGAGCTGTAGGCCCAAGAACCTAGGCCCAAGAACCTTGATGAACCCGCCGGGATGCATGGTGCATCCCGGCGGGTTCAGCCGTTAACTGCCTCGTGTGTGACCCTCTCGTGCGCGACCCTCAGGTGAGAAGGTGCGCCCGTCACTGCATCCGCCGTGTGCCGCGGTCATAGAATGGAAACCATGCTTTCATCACTTCGCTCCATCAAGCTTGACCCGCTGCTGACCATGCTCATTAGCGCGGTCATCCTCGCCATTATCGTGCCGGCACGCGGCGACTTCGCCGAATGGTTCAGCACCGGAACCAAGTTCGCGGTCGCCCTGCTGTTCTACCTGTACGGCGCTCGCCTCTCCACCACGGAGGCTATTCGCGGCCTGACCCACTGGCGTCTGCACCTGATGATTCTGAGCTGCACGTTCGTGCTGTTCCCCCTGGTCGGTTTGGCGCTCTCGCCGCTGCGGTTTGTGCTCGGTGATGGGCTGTACATGGGCATTCTGTTCTTGACCTTTGTGCCTTCGACCGTGCAGGCGTCGATTGCGTTCACCTCGATTGCGGGCGGTAATGTGGCGGCGGCGATTGTGAGCGCCTCGCTCTCTTCGATTGTGGGTGTGGTGGCGACCCCGCTGCTCGCCATGATGCTGATGAACACGGGCCATATTGAGTTCTCCGGAACGGTCTTCCTGGACATCGCCATTCAGCTGTTTCTGCCGTTTGTGCTCGGCCAGCTGACGCGCCGCTGGGTGGGCGAGTTCGCGAAGAAGCCAACCACCAAGTGGCTGGATAAGTTCTCGGTCATGATGATTGTGTATTCGGCGTTCTCTGCCTCGGTGGTGCAGGGCGTGTGGACGCGCGTGGCGTGGTGGCAGATCGTGCTGCTGGTCGTGCTCATGGCGATTATTGTGGTGTTCATGCTGTGGCTGACCGACCAGCTGGCTAAGCGTCTGGGCTTCAACCGTGCGGACCGCATTACGATTCAGTTCTGCGGTTCGAAGAAGTCGCTGGCGGCTGGCCTGCCGATGGCGATCATTATTTTTGGTGCGGGCTCGCTGGGCCTGATGATGCTGCCGATCATGATTTTCCATCAGGTTCAGCTGATGATTTGTACCTGGCTTGCGGGACGCTATGCGCGCCTGGATGTGGTGGGTGCCGCCTCCGCGAAGGAAGTTCAGTAGGGGCTTGCACCCTGCCTGCTGGGGCGCTCGCCGGGTGCCTGTTAGACGTGTCTGCCGGGGTGCTTTGGTGGGCGCTTTGGTAGGCGCTGGGCACCCGGCGGGTGCCATTTCGGGCCTCTGAGCCTGTGAGATAAGCCTCTGATGAGGGGTTTTAATGGGTTCTTTGGGTCTGGTTGACCCGTCTGCAAAGTGATGTTGCGCGCTTTAGCAAAAATTCCCCTGACTAGTGCATTTATGTGCAAAATGTGGTATTTGTACTGGTCAGTTGGTTTTCTGTGGGTTATATGCACTCTATTGCACCAAAGTGACCAGCGAGACACTCAACACTATCGGGTGTTAAGCGGCGAAAAAGCCCCGATTTTGCCCTAGAATGTTTTGTCGTGGGTTAGACAGATTCGCATCTTGTATGCAAGAATTTATGACTCACATGGGAACGGTTGAGATTCACTCCCTCACACCGCCCACGAGCGCTGATGCAGCGGATTCACTCCCCGCCCGCATCCCACACCGGAAGAGACTCACTCACTCAACCGGAAGGAAGCTCAAAACCACTTATTCACTCAAACACAACTGGATACACTCAGCTTAATGACGCGCTTAGATTTCATCTATGCGCTAATCGCTGTTCTGTATCCGCCAAGAAAGAGGACACACCATGGCTACCATCATGAGCGTGAACGTATGCGATTCCAAGTACAACGCTGACCCCACCGGCGTACGAGACTCCACTAGTGCTATCCAGAAGGCTATCGATGACGTTGCTGCACAGGGCGGCGGCTCCGTGGAGATTCCCGGCGGCATGTACCGCGTCTCCTACCCCTTCATCGAAATGAAGCACCGCGTCGAGATTTTCGGCCACGGTCAGGCAACCCGAATCGTCGCTTTCACCGACAAGGGTATTCCCTCCACTAAGAACGGTAGCTACGAATGCACCGGCGTTTTCCACACCGGTAGCTACACCACCCCCATGAGCGGTGGCACCAACCAGAACAAGCCCATGCGTATGGGCGTGCGTGACCTGTTCATCCGCACCAACAAGTACAACCTGCCGCTGGATTCTAAGAGCAACCAGATTTTCCTGGAGAAGCACACCCAGCCCGTCGACAACGTTGCAGGCGTCATCTTCCACACTCGCATTGCGGATGCTAACCCCGGTGAGCCGGATGCAGTGCCCACCCTGTCCAACATCGAAATCTGGGACACCGCTATCGGCGTTGCGATCCTGGGTCTGGACGACCAGGGCATGAAGATTGATAAGATCCGCATCCGCCAGACCCTGCGCCAGGGCCTGCTGGTCGGCAAGCCTGTCGGCCACCCGCTGCGCCCCCGTGAGGGTGACACCCCCGGCGCGGCAGATAACAAGTTCTCCATGATTGACGTCTCTGACGCAAACATGAGCTTCGGCACCTACGCGGGTATTGAGATTTACACTTCTCAGTCCAAGTTTGAGGCGTCCACTAGCTGGTTCAACAAGCGCAACATGGGTAAGAACGCCCTGTACGAGGTGAAGACCCGCCACGTGGGCGCGGGCTGGTTCATTCAGGGCACCCGCAACATGTTCATTGGCTGCACCGCCCAGGAGAACGCCGGTCACGGCTGGCTCGTGGAGTGGGGTAATAACCAGTTCATTGGCTGCCTGGGTGAGTCTTCCAGCTTCCAGGATGCTGTTACCGGCGCTGCCCGAGGTGACGAGGCGGCGAACTGGTACATTGGCCGTAACGCACGCGGTAGCCGTTTCGTGGCTCCTCGTTCGCACAACCCTTACAGCTGGGCGAAGGCTTCCCTGTACGGTTTCTACATTGAGAACAACATTCGCGATATGCACATTACGACTGCGTCCGCGAAGGATGACCGTATTGGTGAGAACAACATGGTCGGCCGCCGTGTTCACGTGACCGGCGCTATGGGCGATAACGTGCTCATTGAGGTGGATCATATTCGCCACGCGACTTTCGCGCCGAAGCAGCTGGAGAAGCGCGGCAACGGCGTGTTCATGGGCTAACCCTCACGGGTTAGGCTCTGCGAGCTGAGGCTCGTAATCGCAAAATCTTAAAACGCATACGCTTGAGGGGCGGGGAGTAATCCCCGCCCCTCAAGCGTTTAACCCGCCCACAAAACAGCCGAAAAAACGTAGAAAAACCCTAGAAAAACAGAGCAGGGGAGCGGGCATCACAGTGCCCGATTGTCGCCTCCACACGCCCAATGCGGTACCCTTGAGCAGGAACAGGTCTACCGGTGCACAGACCCGAACACACCAACGCACCTGCGAAGACACACTCAACTTCTGCGCTGTACTCACTCAACACCGTATTCACCGCATACAGCCGTATTCACTCGATTCACTCACCACGCCGCCTTCAGCACCGAACGCGGTACCCATCGAAAGAATTGAGCCCCTCATGCCCGATACGCCCATGAGCATCAACGCCATCAACTACGGCGCAGACCCCACCGGTGCCAAAGACTCCACCGCAGCCATCCAGCGAGCCGTCGACGACGTTGCCGCACGCGGCGGCGGATCCGTAGAACTACCCCGCGGCATCTACCGCGTCTCCTACCCCTTCATTGACATCAAACACCGCGTCGAAATCTTCGGCTACGGCTCCTCAACCGTCGTCATCGCCCACGCTGACCGCGCCATCCCCACCACCGCCAACGGCCACACCGAATACACCGGCGTGTTCCACGTCGGCAGCTACACCACCCCCGTCTACGGCAACTACAACGCCAACAAGCCCATGCGCATGGGCGTGCGCAACCTGCACATCCGCACCAACGCCGCCAACACCCCCATCAGCAGCTACCCGCTCGACGCGCACACCGCCCCGCTGAACAACGTCGCCGGCGTCATCTTCCACACCCACCTGACCGGCGACCAGCTCAACGAACCCGACATCGTGCCCGTTATCGCCGGCGTGGAAGTCTGGGACACCGCCATCGGCGTTGCCGTGCTCGGTCTGGACGACCAGGGCATGAAAATTGATGACGTGACCATCCGCCGCACCCTCAACCAGGGCCTGCTGCTCGGCAAGCCCGCCGGCCACCCCCGCCGCCCCAACGAAGGCCAGAACTCCGGCGCAGCAGACAACAAGCTACGCGGCGTAGACGTTGCCGAAGCGAACCTCAGCGGCGGCTCCTACGCCGGTATCGAGGTGTACGCGGCACAGGCGAAATTTGAAAACTGCTCCAGCAACAGCAACCACCGCACCAGCAACAAGGACGCCCTCTACGAGCCCGCCACCCGCCACGCCGGCGCAGGCTGGATCGTGCAGGGCGAACGCAACATGTTCATCGGCTGCACCACCCGCTCCAACGCGGGTCACGGCTGGATTGTTGAGTGGGCGCACAACATCTTCATCGGATGCGAAGCAGAAGGCTCCAGCTGGGCTGGCACCGTCAGCGGTGCCGCCCGCGCCGACGAGGCAGCCAACTGGTACATCGGCCGTAATGCGCGCGGTACCCGCATGGTCGCGCCCGTCTCCTACAACCCGCCGGAGAAGCCCGCCTCCCTGTACGGCTTCTACATTGAAAACAAGATTTACGACCTGCGCATCACCGAAGGCACCGCCAAGGATGACCGTATCGGTGACGGCAATATGCTTGGCCGCCGCGTGTACATTACCGGCGCAATCGGCGCGAACGTGGTTATTGAGGTCGAAGAGCTGCGTCACTCCACCTCGCCCGCCGGACAGCTCACCAAGGAAGCCTATAACGTGATGCGCGGCTAGCGGGGCTAGTAGACACGCCTAGTAGACACGCCCGAACCGGTTCAGGACTTTCCTGTGAATCGTGAGGCAGGTGCGTGTGCCCTAGTGGGCGCGTTATACCGCGATATATCAGCTAAAAATCAAAGCAGCTGCGAATGGAATACATACCATTCGCAGCTGCTTTGTCGTTTAGAACAATGTTTAATTTTTAGTTGATAAAAGTCTCAATTAAATATTGAATAAAATATCAATATATACTTTAAACTTTCTATGGCGGTGTAAAACAGTCCATTCACTGTGCACCACCATAGCCGTGCAATAGCATGCGGAACGATTACCGATTGGCACACACCAAAACTGCATCGTCGCACGTCAGCCCCTATTCATCACCACTTCTCACTATTCCTCAACGCGTCCCTTTCCCCTTCTCCTATTCGCTCCATGTTGGCGACCCCAAAGTCGACCCTAAAAACCGGTTCCTTCCGGCCGGTTCCCAACCACAATTACATAAGGACAACCCATGTTTTCGGTTATCTCCCGAGCACTCACATCCGCTCCCCGCGCACGCCGCACCCTTGCCCTCACCCTCGCGCTCGCCCTCGGTGCCGTACCTGTCACCTCCGCGGTGAGCGCACAGCCTGCCGCCGCCGCAAAACCCGCAGTGAACCTGCAGCTCGTCATCAAGGCAGAGCAGCCCAAGGACGACCCCGCATACCTAGAATGCGTCGCCACCTTTGTCGGCACCATGAACGCCACCCCCGGCGTGTGGGCGGTCTGCCACGGCTACCTCGACAGCGAAGAATACACCGTCACCCGCCGCCACAGCACCGCAACCGTCACCCGCGGCCAGCTCGTACGCATGCTCTACCGGATGGCGGGATCCCCGACCGTCAAGAACCTGCCCAAGACCTCCCCCTACAAGGATGTGGCAACCACCGACCCCGACTACGCTGCGTACATTTGGGCGGCGGACGCGGGCATCACCTCCGGCTGGGATGATGGGCTCTTCCACCCGGATGACTACGCCACCCGCAACACCCTCGCCGCGTTCCTCTACCGTGCCGCAGGTAGCCCCGACGGTGCCGCACGCATGCGCCAGATCCGCCGCCCGCTACGTGCCGAAGCTAAGAAGGTTGAGCAGTTCAAGACCGAAAACCGCTGGGCAGCCCGCACGCTCGGCGCCTACCCCGAAGTCGACCGCGACGGTGACGGCGCAGCAGACGTGGTGGACCCCGCCAGCCCCCTGTACTTCTCTGACGCCCTGTACATGCTCAAGGCGTATGGCGATAAGGGCCTGAAGGTTGTGGGCACTCCCGTCGTTGACTAGGAAGCCGTTGACTAGGAGTAATGCCGACTAGCTTTAGCGCTGACTAGATTCAGTGCTGACTAGCACACATATTCACCGCCCGCCGGTGCGACCCAATGGGTTGCGCAGGCGGGCGGTGTGCCGTTCTGACAGGTTGCGAGCGCCCGTGCCGTCGCGCAATTGTCGCCGCGCAATCGCTTCCGTGTAATGAAAGGCTCCTGCGCTGCACCCGCTAAGCTAGAAGGCATGAAGATTGCCACCTGGAACATCAACTCAATCCGTGCCCGCGAAAACCGCGTCGAAGACTGGCTCGACGAACACGATGTTGACGTGCTCGCCCTGCAAGAAACCAAAACCAAAGACGAAACCTTCCCCTTCGACCTCTTCGAATTCATGGGCTACGAGGTTGCGCACTTTGGCCTGAATCAGTGGAATGGCGTGGCAATCGCCTCCCGAGTCGGCCTCGAAGATGTGCAGCGCGGTTTCGACAACCAGCCGCACTTCGGCAAGCCCGGCGAACCCGAGGTGCTGGAGGCGCGCGCTATCGGTGCAACCTGCGGCGGCGTGCGCATCTGGAGCCTCTACGTGCCCAATGGCCGCGGCCTGACCGACCCGCACATGGACTACAAGCTCCGCTGGATGGAGGCACTCCGCCAGAACGTGCACAACGAACTGGCTACCAACCCGCAGGCGCAGCTTGCCCTGGTCGGTGACTGGAACGTCGCCCCCGAAGACACCGACGTGTGGGATATTGATTACTTCCTGCGCAACGAAATGACCCACGTTTCCGAACCTGAACGCCGCGCTTTCGCCGCCCTGCTCGAAGAAGGCATGGTGGACGTAGTACGCCCGCACACCCCGGGCGAGTACACCTACTGGGACTACCAGGCGGGCCGCTTCACCAAGGACGAGGGTATGCGCATTGACTTCCAGCTGTTCTCGCCCGCGTTCGCCGCGCGCGTGGAACGCGCCTGGATCGATAAGGTCGAGCGCGCCGGTGAAGGCGCAAGCGACCACACGCCGGTCGTGGTTGAGATTGCCGACTAAGCCGAGCGTATAGCTTGCCGTAGAACCGCGTGCAGCAAGGAGGCGGGGGAGGGGTCCCTCGCCTCCTTGCTGTATCTGCAGGTGCTTCTGTTCCTGTGCGCCTGCCCTTGTGTGTCTGTCCCTGTGTTTCTGTTGATATTTCGGGGTTTCTGTATGGCTTAGTTGAAAAGTTCGGCTAGACGAACTATTGTTAAATTCCGCCCGGGACGACAGGCGAAAGCGCATTATGATGCCTGCGCAGACACCACGGTGTCCCTATCGTCCCGGCGCGGCACATCCCACACATCAACCACATACTCAAACCCGTGACTTCCAACGAAGGATGCCTCATGAACGCTCTCACCCCCGCAGACAGCAACGCACGCCGCCTCGTCCAGGCGCTCTGCGCCGCCCTCGCACTCACCCTGCTACTCGTGCTCACCGGCTGCGGTAGCACTGCCAGCACCACCGAAGGCGCTAAGAGCAGCAGCGGCAAGAAGACCGTGCTCACCACCTTCACCGTGCTCGCAGACATCGCCCGCAACGTGGCAGGCGACGACCTGAACGTTGAATCCCTCACCAAGCCCGGCGCAGAGATCCACGAGTACGAGCCCACCCCCTCCGACCTGAAGAAGGCGCATGCTGCCGACCTGGTGCTCGACAACGGTCTGAACCTCGAATCCTGGTTCGCGAAGTTCGTTGAAGAATCCCATGCTAAGCACGTGACCGTCTCCGAGGGGGTCACGCCCATCTCCATTACCGAGGACGCCTACGCGGGCAAGCCCAACCCCCACGCTTGGATGAGCCCCAGCAACGTGCAAAAGTACGTGGACGTGATGATTCGCGAATTTAGCGCCCTCGACCCGGCCCACGCTGCCGACTACAAGACCCGCGGCGAAGCCTACAAGAAGCAGCTGCAGGGCGTGCGTGACGAGCTCGTCAAGGAAATCTCCACCCTGCCCGAGAACCAGCGCGCACTGGTCACCTGCGAAGGCGCCTTCTCCTACCTGGCGGCAGACGCTGGCCTGAAGGAAAAGTACATTTGGGCGGTCAACTCCGAACAGCAGGCGACCCCCTCGCAGATTTCCTCCGCGATCGACTACGTGCGCGAGAACCAGGTTCCCGCCGTGTTCTGCGAATCCACCGTCTCTGACAACCCGATGCGCCAGGTCGCTGACGCCACCGGCGCGCGATTCGGCGGCGTGCTCTACGTGGACTCGCTCTCCGAGGCGAACGGCCCCGTGCCCACCTACCTGGACATGATTCGCTACGACGCACGCACCATCGTGGCGGGCCTCAAGGGCAACTCCTAAACCCGGCATAAACCCCGAATAAACCCGGTAGAAACCCGGGCCAAACCCGGCATCGAAAACCCCGGGTAAACCCCAAACCCCCGATAGGATAGGAGGGGCGGTCGCCTTCTTGGCTCCGCTCCTCCCACGCCGTTAACACTCGCTCACACAGCACCCGCCTACACGGCACCCACTCACCAACACGCAAGCAAGTACACCCGCCCCACGCATACGGTGACCACCAGAAAGAACACAAGGAATGAGCACTCTTCTCAGTTGCGAAAATGTGCACGTGAACTACGGGCCAGTCCGCGCCCTCACCGGCGCATCCTTCACCCTGGACACCGGGCGTATCTGCGGCCTGATCGGCATGAACGGCTCCGGCAAATCCACCCTCTTCAAAGCCATCATGGGGGTCGTGCCCATGCACGCCGGTAGCATCACCCTCGACGGGCAGCCCGTCGGCGGTAACCATGGCAGCCGCGGCAAGAACGCGCACCACCACCGCGCCGGACTCGTCAGCTACGTGCCGCAGAGCGAAGAAATCGACTGGACCTTCCCCATCTCCGTGCGCGAGGTCGTCAGCATGGGACGCTACCGCAATCTCGGCATCACCCGCCGCCTGCGTGCCGCAGACCGTGCCGCCGTGGATGAGGCGCTCGCCCGCGTGGAACTGACCGATCTCGCCGACCGTCAGATTGGGGCGCTTTCGGGCGGTCAGCGTAAGCGCGCCTTCGTGGCACGCGCTATCGCCCAGGGCGCCCAGCTGTTGCTGCTGGATGAGCCCTTCGCCGGCGTGGATAAGCGCAGCGAAGCGATGCTCATGCAGGTCATCAAACAGCTGCGTGACGAGGGTGCGACCGTGCTGGTTTCCACGCACGACTTGGCGACCCTGCGCCAGTTCGCCGACGAGGCGCTACTGCTACGCGGTGAGATTCTGATGCACGACACCCCCGAGAAGGTGCTCGCCCCCGAGAACCTGGTGCGTGCCTTCGGCATGGAAGTGAACGCCGGCGCGCCGACTGCCGCCAGCGCTACTACCTCCGGCACTACTATGAACAGCTCTGCGGAAGGGAAGAACTAAATGGACATCCTCAACTTTCTGGTGGAGCCGCTGACCCTGCCCTTCATGCTCCGCGCATTCGTGGTCACCGTGATTGCCGCCGCCGTCTGCGCCCTGCTCTCCTGCTGGCTCGTGCTGCTTGGCTGGTCGCTCATGGGCGACGCCATCTCGCACGCGGTGCTGCCCGGCGTGGTGCTCGCCTACATTTTCGGTGCACCCTTCGCGGTGGGTGCGGTCATTGCCGCGCTCGTGGCGGTGGCGCTCATCGGCGGGGTGCGGCGCAGCGGCCGCGTGCGCGAAGACGCCGCGATTGGCATCGTGTTCACGACCATGTTCGCGTTCGGTCTGGTGCTGATTTCGGTGACGCCGTCGAATACCGACCTGAACCATATTCTCTTCGGTAACGTGCTGGGTGTATCCTGGTCGGACGTCTGGCAGGTCGCTATCCTCGCGGTGATTGTTGCCGCTGTGCTGCTGGTGAAGCGCCGCGACTTCGTGCTGTACGCCTTCGACCCGGGCTTTGCGCAGGCGGTGGGGTTGCGTCCGCGTCTGCTCGGCGCGCTGCTGCTCATTATGCTGGCGCTGACCTCCGTGGTGGCGCTGCAGATTGTGGGCGTGGTGCTGGTCGTAGCGATGCTCGTCATCCCCGGCTCCACCGCGCGCCTAATCACTGACCGGTTTGTGCCGATGCTCGCGGTGAGCGTGGGGGTCTCCCTGGTGGGCACGCTGACCGGCCTGTACGCCAGCTACCACGCGGATGTATCCCCCGGCGGTGCCGTGGTCGTCACGCAGGGTCTGCTGTTCGCCCTGGCGTACGTGTTCGCCCCGCGCTACGGTCTGCTGGGCAGGATGCGCGCCCGCCGGCTCAACACTGTTGCAACGAAAACTGAGCCCTCAGCTTCCTAAGTAAGCTTACTGACTACACTCACCGAATACAGCAATAGGCGGAAAGTCCCACCGTGGGGCTTTCCGCCTATTGCTATCTTCTGAAGATTAGGGGCGCCGCTAACGCACCGTACCTAACGCACCGTGCGGGACACGAACAGGGAGGCGGTTGCCTCCGCACCCAACGGAATAATCGTGCCGCCGGGCTTCACCGCGCCGGCTGCGTCCGTTTCGTGAAGGTTGCCAGAACCGGCACCAACCACGCTCACGTTCACCGCCTCAGAGAAGGGCGCACCCTCCTCAATGTGCAGGCGCACACCGGGCACAAAACCGTGGCCCTGCAGGTAACGTAGCAGGCGCGGGTCGTCATCGTTAATGCGTTCGAGCACGACCGTTTCGCCGGGTTCGCACTGACTCAGCGGCACGGTCTGCGGAAAACTAATGTGCCCCGAAGAGTCGGGGATCGGGTCGCCGTGCGGGTCGCGGGTCGGGTGCCCCAGCAGGGTGTCGATGCGGTCCACCATGAAGTCGGATACCGCGTGCTCCAGAACCTCCGCCTCGTCGTGCACACGGTCCCAGGTGTAGCCGAGAGTCTCCACGAGGAACGTCTCAATGAGGCGGTGGCGGCGAATCATTGCCAGCGCGTAGGAGCGGCCGGTTTCAGTGAGCTCAATAGCGCCGTAGGGCTGATGCTCGATCAGGTCGGCGGCGGCGAGGCGCTTGAGGCCGTCAGATACCGAAGAAATGCGCAGGCCCATGCGCTCTGCCAGGGCGGATGCGGTGGCAGGGGTTTTGGTCCATTCTTCGAGGCTCCAGATTTCCTTGAGGTAGTTCTGGGTGCTGACGGAAAGTTCTGAAAGAGGCATAAAGATAAGTTTACCTTTTCTCGGGTTTTGCCCGCCGGGATGATGGTTGCGGAAGCGGTGAAAATCCAGGCTTAAAGAGCGTCCCGCCCGGACGGTTCACCCCTGGCAGGGGGCGACCATCACGGGCGGGATCGGGGTGTTCGGTTCCGCGCTGGCAGGTACGAAAGGCTGGCAGACGCGAAAGAATGAGGGATGCGCGGCGACGGTTAGGTGGCGCGGCGGCGCGAACGGTCAATACGGGTCAGCAGCTCGATAAGCGCACCGCGTGCCGCCTGCTCCTCATGCCAGAGGGAGCGGACGAGGGTGCGGCTGACTGCCTGGGTGGTGATGCCGAGTGCGGTTGCGGCGGCTTTCTGCTGGCCGCGCACGCCGGGTACGAGCAGGTTTACCACACGCCATTCGGCGTCGGTGCGGTCGGCGCATACGCGGTAGAGCAGGCGTGCGGATCCTGAGGCGAGGTCGGCGAGGTGGCGGTTGTCGGCGCTGACGCTGATGCAGCGTACGGGTGCGCCTCCCTGTGCTTCTTCGACGGCGAGGCGTGAGAATTCGAGGGCGTCGCCGGTGCAGTCGGTGGTGCTGACGGCGCCGAGTGCGCCTGCGAAGCGGGGGATGTTGAGCTCGCCAATTCCGATGCCGACCCAGAAGCCGTTATCGCGCGCGGCAATGAGCGCCGCGTGTAGTGCGTCGCTGGCGCGGTCGAAGGCGCCCTGAATTTCGTCAGGGTATGTCTGGGCGAAGGCAACACGCGGGTTGAGCTTTGCGAGTTCGTCCGACAGTGCAGTGAGTGAGTGCTGTGCGGAACGTTGAATAAAGGTTAGAACGAACACCTTCCTATTATGCCGTAAAACCTTCAACAAGCGGCGTAAGGTTCGCCGTAATACCGGCAACATTTAAAGCCTCAAAAATACGCATTGATAAGGGGAATTATCGTGAGTGTGCACTGTGTGCAGAAATCCTCAAAAGGGCGTAGAACACCCCCGAAAGGCAAATAATTTTCATGCAAGTGCACGTTGAATTATTCGCTTTCGGGGGCGTTGAATGGAGTTGATAGACGGGGCTACCGCGGAACTACTGTGCGTTCGTTACCTGCGAGATATGGGGCAGTTGACGCAGCGGCTTCTGGAACACCATCACCACCAGCGACAGGAAAATGAACACCGCGTAGAACAGCGCCGTATAGGTAATGCCCCAATCAACAATGAGGAAGCCAGCCAGCAGAACAGCCAGCGGGGTCAGCGCCATATTCGGGATGCCCTGCACCGAGTGCACGCGACCGATCATGTGCTCCGGGGTGGATGCGTTGATGTACGCAATGATGCTCGAATTGAAGGAGGGAAGCACAATACCCGCCAGCACAATCAGCAGGCACACCGCCCACAGCATCGAATGAACCACCGGTAGCAACAGGTAGCAGGCCGACATGATGGCCAGGGAGGTGATGCCGAGCGGGCCGAGTGCAAACTTCTCGGTCAGCGGGCCGACCAGGAACGAGCCGAGAAGCACGCCCACGCCGAAGGCGCTCGCAAAGATACCGATGAAGAGCGGGTGTGCGCCCTCCAGAGTGTAGTAGTAGATGAAGGTGAGCGGAATACCGACCGTTCCAAAGTTCGCAAGTGTTGAAACGAACGCAATGGATACCAGTACCTTGTTCTTCAGGATGTACTCGAAACCGGCTTTTGAGTCCTGCCAGAAGCTGGTCTTCTCGCCCTCCTCCTCTTCCGCGGGCTGCCGACTAGCGCCGTAGGTCTTGGGTGCGACGATGAACGCCAGCAGGTTGACGACCGCGTGAACAGCGGTCATGAGCACGGTCGAGAAGCCAATAATGATGCCGGCGACCGGACCGCCCAGCAGGTTAGCGGTGGACTCGCGCGTCTCACCCATACCGGAGGCGTACCCCAGGTGTTCCTTGGGGACTACGCGGGTGATGATGGACTGCTCACTCGGGTAGTCGAAGGTGGAAATGATGGCGGCGAGAGAAATCGTGATCACCAAAACATAAATGTTGGTGACGTTGAAAACGAGGTAGAGAAGAATTGCTATCCAGGACAGGGACTGGCCGATACAGGACAGTGCCAGGCACTTTGAGGGGCCGATTCTGTCAACCCACGTTCCAGATACCGCTCCGGCGCAGGTGGCGAGAACACCCGCAACGAAGAGGGTGATACTCGCAGCTTCGGGGGAGCCGGTCAGCGCCAAAATAATGATGGGCGTGGTGATATAGCTCATCGAGTCTGAGAGCTGGTTGGCTCCAATGGCGAAAAGAGTATTTCTAAAATCTTTATTCTTGAGTAGCTCGGTGTTGACACTCATGGGGTACCTCCACGATGGGGTTTATGGTGTCGCGCGGCGTGCAATCCGCCGTGTTGTAGTTCGTCGTGCGCAATTGTGTGAGTGAATACCCTGACAGTCGGCTGTGTCTGCCTGTATGTGCCTGTTTCTGCTTGTGCCCGCCGGTCATGATGGGTGGTTGAGGATGCACGGAGCGGCTCATCGGGAGCCACCTCCCGCACAAAAGTGTGTCGCGCGATACTTTAGATTCTATAAGAGACGTGAATCATATGCGTGAAGGCTAGTTGAAAAACTTTCCTCATTTTGGGTATTGACATTAGGGTTAGTCTGACTATAATTCATTCTTGGTGCTTTCGGTGGCTAAACCTTCGGCGGCTAAATCCTGACCAAACCCCAGCTAAACCCGAATCCGGGCACGCCAAAGACCCCCGCAACGCAGCGGGGCGGGATAGGTGAGTGCAGAAGAGCGCAGAATAAAGGCGCTCCAGGTGCTACCCAAGTACGTACTAGTCAGCAGGGCGCTACTCCACCAGGCCCGCGAAGCCCGACAGAGCCAGCACCTCCTCAATATCCTGCGGCACCGAACGCGCCACCCACGGCGAATGGATCAACACCGCCCGCCACTGACCGCGCGATACCGCCACGTTCAGACGATTCGGCGACAGGACAAAACCGGTACCGCGCCCAGAATCAACCCGTGACGACGCCAACGACACCAACACCACCGCAGCCTCCTGACCCTGGAACTTATCCACCGTGCCCACGCGCACGCCAGCACCCGAAGAATCCGCCAGTCCAGCCGCAATCAGCGCCTCACGCACACAATCAACCTGCGCGTTATATGCCGCCACCACAATGCAATCCTCCGCCGCCAACGGGCGCGGCTCAGCCCCAGCCGCCGGAACCCACTCACGACCCAACAACTCACGCACGCAATCCACCACCGCCTGCGCCTCCTGCCCAGAACGCACCGAACAGCCCGCATGCTCCACCGGATACGACACCACACCCGGCGCAATACCCTGCAAGGCGCGACCAGCCGTCGCCGCCGCGCTCGCCAACGCGTCATCATAAGACAGCCACGAAACCCGCTCGCACAACGCCGAATCCATACGCCACGACTCACCCAAGAAATAGCCAAAACGCGGATCCAACGCCGCCGCACCATCAGACAACCAACCCAGCGCCGAAACATCCACAGGGTACGGATGCACACCCGTCGACACCTGCGGCAACTGCTGCGGATCGCCCAACAGCAGCACCGAACGCGCCGCACGAGCCGCCGCCACCGTATTCGTCAGAGAGAACTGGCCAGCCTCATCAACCACCAGCACATCCAGCGACTCGGCAGGCACGCGACGCTCACTCACGTAATCCCACACCGTGCCGCCAAACAGCAGACCGCCCGTACCAGAAATCAGCTCCACCAGCTCAGAATCAGACACCTCAGACCACGGGGCGTCCGGGGTCACCGACTTGCCGCGCAGACGCACCGCACGCGAAACATCAAAACCATCACGGGCGCAGCACGCCAACATAAGATTCTCAATCACCGCATGCGACTGAGCCACCACGCCCACCTTCGCGCCCTCCGCCACCAGGCGCGCAATCACGTGCGAGGCGAGGAAAGTCTTGCCCGCACCGGGAGGGCCCTGAACCGCCACATAGGAGCGGTCGAGGGCGCGAACCGCCGCGTGCACGGCATCCACCGTAGGCAGGTCAGAGCCGGGAAAATCAACCTCACGGGGTAGATTTTCAGCATTTTTAGCGTTCGAGGCGCTCTTCTTCAGGCGCGGCGCGCGGCGGAACAGCAAATCCGCGGAGGCGCTCTCCACCCCCGTCAGAGAAGCCGCCGCATCGAGCACGCTCGGCAGGGCGCCGGGGGAGGCGGGGGTACCGGAGGGCTCGGAATCTTCATCGGTGATAGGGCCGCTAGGCATGAGCGCGCTAGGCATCAGAGCACTGTCAAAAAGCAGCCCGTGCACATCGGACAGCAGGGCTGCCTCAATCGTCGCCGTAGACACCGGATCGCCAGGACCAATACCCGAAGGCAGGGCGCCGTGCGGCTCATCCTTCACGCGGATGCGCTCCTGCAGAAGCACCTCCAAGAACTCGCCGGTCGACTCTTCATCTGCTTCGGAGTTGGCGGAGTTCTCGGATCCGGCACCGAAACCGCCCTGCGCCACCGCCAGCACACGCATGCCAAAGAAACCCGTCGCCGCCAACTCGGCGGGCACACGCTCACCCGGATTCGACGCACGGAAATAATTCAGCTGCGACTCCATACGGTCCAGCGCAATCTGCGGGCTCACCCCCGCCTTATATGCACAAAACACCGCACGGTTAGAGGGCGCAATCACCAGGCTCGGGTCAGCCTCAATTCGCGCACGCAACAGGCGCACCTGCGCGCCGCGCACACGATACCAGCCGGGGGCGTCCTCAACCTCGGTTGGCTCCTTCATGGCGGCGGCAAGCGCCTCCAGGTCGGCGGGGGTGTTCAGAAGGGCATGGGCATGCTCCGCCGAAAGCACCTGCACCCGATCAAGGTACGCGTAATCGCGGCTCGCCACCCACGCCGTCGGGCCGTCCTCCAGGCGGCGAATGTGCTCACGCCAGAACGGGGCACGCTCGCGGCGGTGATAATTCGTCATGGATAGCAACATTGCCGCCTCAAGCTCACCGGCACCCCAGCCGTGCTCCGCCGCGTGCTCTTCGAGGGAGGCGAGCTGGGCATCCAGCAGGCACTGCAGGCAGTACTGTTCGCTGTCGTTCTCCACGGCGGCAGGCACCCGGTACATGGCCGGATGCTCCTCGGTTTCGGGGTCTTCGGCGGCGTCTCCGGCAGTTTCTTCGGTGACGAGCTCCGGGGCGTCGGTCGCGAGGGCAAGAGATGCCGCCGCGTTCAGGCACGCCGGGCACTCGTCGCAGGTCAGAAAATACGGGATGCGCTCGGCAAGTTCCGCCGGTTCTACACCCTCATTCAGCGCCTGGGTGAGCGAGAGGAGGCGCTGCTCCTGCAGGCGGATGAGCGGCAGAATACGCGCCGAATCAACCCGGTGAGGTTGACCAGCGGGGGAGGAGTGCTCAGTATGCTCCGAATCGGGTTCCGCGCCGTGGTCCAGGTAGAGGTCGATGCGCACCGCGCTCTTGGCAGTCTCGGTGGCGCTCTCGATGGCAGTCTCGGCGGCACCGGCGGTCAGCAGGTGCGCCGCCAGGGCACCGCGCAACAGTGCCCGATGCGCCGCCTCACCCAGGTGCGGGGTGCAGACGATTCGCGCGGTGCTGTTTTCCGGTACGTACTCCAGACGGTCAAGCTCCACCGTGTAGGTCAGCCCCGCCGCGGAGGTTGCCACCAGGGGCACCGGGCGTGCTGTACCGTCCGCGTGCTTGCTGCCGACCACTCCACTGCTCGCCGCTCCAGCACTGACCATGCCACCTTCGGCTAGCACTCGCAGGCACTCGCGGTACGCCTCGCGGGCGCGCTCGGACTTCTCGGGGGCCGGGCGTGCAGACTGCTTCTGTGCACGCTCCTGAAGCTCGGTGTAGAGCCGCAGCTCGCAGGCGGAGGTGGCGGTCAGGTCAGCGAGGGTGAAGGTAAGGTCCATGGTGACTTTTCTGCTGGAGGAGAGAAACAAGGCGGGCATAAAACCCCGCCGGGTGAGTGGGCACGAGCCCGGTCGAGGAGCCTATCGGCACCTGCCGCCGCTCCTCACTCCGAGAGGTCTTGCCCCGAGAGGTTGATTTTCAGGTTTCACGTGAAACACTACAGAAAATCAACCTGTACAGGGTGATTTAAGGGGCTTTTGCTGCTTCCGCAGTAGCTTCCGCGGAAGCTTCCGGCGCGCTAGAAGCACTAGAGGCACTCGGCGTGCTGGAGCGATTCGCAATCGCCGCCGCCGCGGCGTCTACGCGTTCCTTCGCGGCGGGCAGCGCATCCGAGCCGCCCAGATTGTTCAGAATAATCGCGAAAATCAGGCGGGTGCCGTCGGGTCGGGTCGCCACACCGCACAGCGAAGACACCGTGTACAGGGTGCCGGTCTTCGCCTGCACAAAAGTGCGCGCGTGCACGGCGTTTGCCGCACCAAAACGGTCGGTCAGGGTGCCGCTCACGCCCGCCACCGGGAAGGTGCTCATGAGTTGCTCGGCGTGCTCGTCGGCGTTCATGAGCGCAATAACCTGCACGAGGGTTCGGGCAGTCACGCGGTCCGTCAACGACATGCCGCACACGTCCGCCTGCACCAGGTTTTCAACGTTCACACCGGCATCCACGAGTGCCTGGCGCACGGTCTGCTGTGCCGCTTCGCCGCTACCTTCCTTACCTGCGGCAATGGCGGCGCAACGACCGAGAACCTCCGCCAGGGCGTTATCGGATTCGAGCATCATGTGCTGCGCCTGCTCCAGCAGGGTTGCCGACTCGACCGCGGCGATTTCGCCTGCTTCTGCGGGGGCGGTGCGGCGCTCCGCGAGGGTGAAGCTCAAGCCGGACTCCTTACCGGCGGTGTTGAGTGCATCCACGAACGCCTGCTGGGCGGCAACCGCCGCATCATCCGGGCGTACCGGGTTGCTTGCGGTCGACTTACCCGGCACCGTGTGCGATTCGAGCGCAATCGGGTGAATGGGCGTGATCTGGCCGGACGCCACGTCCGCAGCATCCCAGCCGGGGTTCACGCCGGGGCCGCTAAAGAAGGTGCCGTCCAGGTAGACGGGCAGCGCCGCGGTCGGCTTCTCACCCTGAAGAAGCGCCTTCACGGTCAGCTCGGCGAGGGTTCCCAGGCCTGCGTGTCCCACAATCTGCTTCGGATTGGAGGCACCCGCACCGAGCAGGGTGTCGCCGCCAGCCATGAGGTACAGTCCGGCGGCGTCGTGGGTGACGCGGGTGCGCAGGCGCGCCTGCAGGTTCGCGTAGTGGTTGAGCGCGAACAGGGTCAGCACCTTAAAGGTGGAGGCGGGCACGCGCGCGGTGTCGGCGTTGGCGGCGTACAGGTCGGCGGGTGCGGTGGCCGCCTTGACGCTGGGCAGGTTGCCGTCCATGCCGGTGACGAGCAGGCTGTACTGCGGGTAGGTGCCGTCCGCGAAGAGTGCGGTGAGGGCGTTGCGTAGCTGCTCCTGTTCCGCTTCGGGCAGTGCGGGGGTGAGGGTTGGGCTCGGAGTGGCGCTCGGGGTTGCGGAGGCGGTCGCCTCGGCTGTGCCGGACGGACTGCCGGTGGGGCTTGCGGAGCCTTCGGGGCGTTTCTGTTCGGTTGCGGCGGATCCGCAGGCAGTGAGGAGGAACATGCCGCCGAGGGTGAGGGCGGCGCGGCGGGTGATGGTGGTGGTCTGGGTGTTGTGCTTGTTGGAAGGCATCTTTTGAGCATAGCGGGCGGATGGGGTGCCTATCGAATTTACGCGCCGGTGCCCTAACGCTCATGCCGTGCTCCTGCCGCGCCTCACGAACCTAATCTGGACTGCCCGACATGGCGGCCGGGGTGTGCTCGCGGGCGCGTGACTAGGCGGAACGTTAACGGTGGTGTGAGCGTGGTAATTTACGCTGGTTTTGGCGCCGAATACGCGGTTTCGGTGTGCGCGAACGGGTTACAATGGGTGAGTTCAACACCTAACTTTCGCACCTTGCGCGCCGAAGTCGCCGCGAAAGTGACTCTAACTCACGAGAAAGAAGGTTCCGATGGAACTCGACGTCACTATTGAAATTCCCCGCGGTTCCCGCGTGAAGTACGAAGTGGACCACGAGACCGGCCGCCTGCGCCTGGACCGCGTGCTGTTCACCTCCATGCAGTACCCCACCGCTTACGGCTACTTCGAGAACACCCTCGGTGAGGACGGCGACCCGCTGGACGCAATGCTGATCCTGGACGTTGACGTTGTTCCCGGCGTGCTGGTTGAGTCCCGCCCGGTTGCAGTGTTCAATATGACCGATGAGGCAGGCGGCGACGCTAAGGTTCTGTGCGTTCCCACCGACAAGCGTTACGACCACATCAAGTCCCTGGCTGATGTTCCCGAGCAGCTGAAGGCTGAGATTCAGCACTTCTTCGAGCGTTACAAGGACCTGGAGCCCGGCAAGTGGGTTAAGGGCGAGGGCTGGGAAGACCTGGCTGCTGCTGAGAAGATGGTCCAGGAGGCTATCGACCGTTTCGCAGCTGAGGGTCACTAAGCTGCCGCACCGTTAGGTGCACCCGGTTTTTATCAGGGGGCGTGTTCTCCGCGTCTGGTTCGTGCGATTTTTCGTGCGTGCTGGAGGCGGTGGGCATGCCCCCTTTTGTTGTGCTCGGAGCTGTTGCCCAGGGCTTTGTAGAGGTCGATTTCAACAAGTACTTTGCGCGGTGGGGCTTGTAATATTTCTGAAAGTTCAGATTTTTAAAGATATTTCTAAAGTTCTAGTTGCATAAATATTCAAGTTTAAAGTGAGATTTTAATAAACTTCAGGTTTATATTGATATATATTTTTTCACGAGAATGAAATATTTGCTTGTGAATACTCAAAACGGTGAATTTTCAGAGTAGGGTTGAAGGAGTGCGGTGTAAGAGCGTCGACGAAGCGTAAACGCCACACACTATTGTCATCACTCAACTCAATTTAAGGACTATCATGTCTGAACTGTCACGCCGGCATGTGTGCCGGCTTTCGTCATTTGCCCTGGTAAGTTTCTTCGTAGCACCTCAGAGCACGGCATGGGGTATTCAGAGCTCTGTTGGGTCTCCCCAGCAAATAGATGGATGCACTGTTGCCCCGCTTCGTGAAGCATGGTTGCCGACTAATGGTGCAGATAATGTCATTCTGTGGTTTCAGCTCCTTCCCTTTTCGGGCCCCTATGCTGGGGTGCATGCGCTTCCGTCGGTAGAACTGATGGGGAATCAAGGAGAGCGATTCTTGTATGAGGTAATTCGCCCCCATATTCGCCGTGATACAGGGCAGTGGCTGTCTAAAATTCCTTCGGGTCAGCAGATTGTGGTTGAGCTTGAACAGCTGAGTGGATCGCAAGAATACATGGTGCAGATGAGCCGTTGGCAGCCGGGTTCTATGGGATTGACAAGCCATTCTCCTGAGGGGTACCCGGCTGCACCATCACTGACAGTGCGTGAGGACTCGGGTCTGAAGGTGGTTCGTGCGCGTGGTGCCTCAATGGAGAGCACTGAGTATTTTTGTGGTGTCTACCAAGGGGAGATGAAGGGAAACGCATCCCTTGGAGAAGATGACGGTGCGTTTATTCAAGCTCAGCGCTGGGAATGGGGTCTTGAGGTTGATAAAGATATTTCTCAGCCGGAAGAGTTGTTTCAACGAGGGTGCTTTGGCGTGTATTTCCCGGGTCGTAGCGAATACGGCGGATCTACTGTGTCGGCTTCCTATCGGATTAGTGTTAGGACGCCGGGAGGCGTGTTGACATGTACCACAATAGCTGCCCCATAAAACAATTATGGGGGTAATTGCAGGGTTGCGGATTCGGGAAATCTTGCTCTGCAAAAAGAGATGATTGATAGGGGGTTGGTACAGATTTAATAGAATTAAACATCAAATCATCTATATGTATAGATATTCAGGAAAAATTGGTGGGTTGGCATTCAAACTATTTGAATGCGTTTGAACTATATGACTTAAGAAAGGAATACAATATGGTTGATTATAGTAAATCAAAGCATGTGAATGTTTTGGATTTTGGTGCAGACCCAACCGGTACGAAGGATTCCGCACCAGCAATTCAAAATGCCATTAACTCGGTGGCCGCTGTTCCCGGTGGTGGTTCTGTCGAGATTCCTTCGGGAATCTATCTTGTGAGTAATGATTTTATTAATCTCAGGGATAGGGTAGAGGTGTATGGTCATGGATTCTCAACACAAATTATTGGGTTTAATAAAAACCCGAAGATTTTAAGAGATGTTGATGGTGACGATATGGAGTGTCAGGGGATATTTCATATGGGGTCATACAATACCTTTGTGGGTGATATGGGAACAAATATACCAATGCGTTTTGGGGTGCGGGATATGTTTATTCGTGCCGCCAATCTTAATCTTTTGAATCCTAATATTCGTAAAGGATTTTTTGAGTATCAAATTGCTCAGGGTAAGCACGTTGCTGATAATTATATACCGGATAATATTGCGGGCATTATTGTTCATACAAGATATGATATTTTTAATGAACCTGAAGCTGCCCCTATTATTTCAAATGTTGAAATCTGGGATACGGCAATCGGAATTGCCATCCTGGGTGAACATGATCGTGCTATGAAGGTTGATAAGGTCCGCATTCGTAAAACTCGCAGACAAGGGCTCTTGGTGGGAAAGCCGGTGGGTCATGTTCAGCGTAGAACAGAGGGTTTGAACTCTGGAGCTGCGGATAATAAGTTTGTGATGGTTGAGGTCTCTGATGCCAATCTTGGTGGCGGATATCATGGGGCAATTGAGGTGTATGGGGCTCAATGTAAATTTGTGGCATGTACCGCCTGGTTTGCTATTCGCAATAAGCCAAATTCCGACCTTTATCACGATAGAGATCAGTACCGCAGAAAGTCTGGTGCCGGGTGGGCGGTTTTTGGCGAACGGAATATGTTCATCGGATGTACCGCTCAGGAGAATGGCGGGCACGGGTGGGTCGTAGGTTTCAAGGATAATCAGTTTATGAATTGTCTAGGTGAGTCCTCGAGTCTCGAGAATTCACTTATTCTTAAGGGAACTGCACGCACTGATGAAGCAGCTAATTGGTATATTGGACGAAATGCTTCTGGAGCACGCCTAGTATCGCCGCGTTCGGCTAATCCGAAAGTTGGCCAGCGTTCCTCGCGTTACGGGTTTTATCTGGAGAATAAGCTGGATGATATTAGTATTGTGGCCGGTTCATCGCGTAATGCCCGTGATGGTAATAAATTGACTTCGAATGACGGTCGGCACCTTTTCTTTAGGAGAGATCGCAGTGTCCCCTGGGGCAATTTCTATATTGATATTAATTTTGTGGTCTATAGGACCTCGCAAGATAATGAGATTAATCGGAATAGTCAAAATGACGTAAAAGTTTAATCATTCTGAAATAATTGCGCGGAGAGTGAATCCCGAGTATGTTCAAAGGGATTCACTCTTCTTCTACTCTCACACCTTTCACCGAGGATAGAAAATGAAGAAAAACCTTTCGACCCGCGGCGCGGCGGCACTGTTGGCACTGGCTATGGGGTACATGGGTCAGGGCGTAGCCCAGGCGGCATACATTCAGCCGAAATCTGCACAGCCTATTGAAGAGCTGGAATTTGATGTTAATTGTTTTGACATGCACTTTTATTACGGCAAGAACGTTATGACCAATTTGTACTGGGCGGAATGCGCCGGCCTGATTACGAAGAAGCAGGTTGTTGGGCTGGCCACAACCCGTGAAGATAAGTTGCCGAACGGGGTCATGACCATTTCGCGTGGTCGCTTGCTAGAGTACCTGTACCATCTGGCTGGTTCACCCGAGGTGAAGAACCTACCGGAGAAATCCCCGTACACCGATCTGACCCCGGGCGATGCGCGCTATAAGGTTGCTATCTGGGCGACCCGTGTAGGTTTGAGCGCTGGTTGGTCTGACGGCTCCTTCCACTACGACACTCCGGCGAGCCGTGGCGCCTACTTTACCTTCCTTTATCGTGCCGCGGGTAGCCCCAAGGTAACTTTGGAATCCCTGGATGAGGCGAATGCTGTGCGTGCTGAGAAAGGCGCTGCTCCCATCAAGGAGGGGAGTGAGTTGCATCGAGCAATGAGCTGGGTTTATCAGCATGCTTTAAGAAATTTCGGTGATGACCTCGAGGGTATCTGGTTGGGTATTAATAACACCGAGTACAAGAGGTGGGAAATCAATAGAACACCGGATTTCTATTACGCTTCGTACCCCACTATTTTCACCCCTCTCATGATTCTTGATTACCGTGAGGAGTTGGCACCGATTGTGGCTCGTCTGCAGTCGCTGTCCTAACGGCAGGTGAGCGGGAGGGCTTGCTGGGGGCGTGTTCCCCGTGTCTGGTTCGTGCGATTTTTCGTGCGTGCTGGAGGCGGTGGGCACGCCCCCTTTTGCTGCATCTTTCGCCTTTGTTGTGTCTTTCGCCGCATCTGCCTGCGCGCCGGGCGTAGTTGATTGCGCGAGGTGCAGATTCTGAGTATGGTCAAAGAAATTCACTCTTCTTCCAATCTCACACCTTTCACCGAGGATAGAAAATGAAGAAAACCCTTTCAACCCGCGGCGCGGCAGCACTGTTGGCACTGACTATGGGCTTCATGGGTCAGGGCGTGGCCCAGGCTGCGCATATTGATCCGAAACCTGCACAGCCTACTGAAGAATCCAAGGCTAATGTCAACTGTTTCGAAATGTACGGCGAATACGGCAGGAACGCTATGAACAGTTGGCAGTGGGCGGAGTGCACCGGCCTGATTACGAAGGAGCAGGCTGTTGAGCTGGACAACATCGATGAGTGGTCCCTGCCGAATGAGGTCATGACCATTTCGCGTGGCCGTTTGCTGGAGTACCTGTATCAGCTGGCTGGCTCACCCGAGGTGAAGAACCTGCCGGAGAAGTCCCCGTACACCGACCTGACCCCGGGCGATGCACGCTATAAGGTTGCTATTTGGGCGACCCGCGTGGGTTTGACCACCGGTTGGTCTGATGGTTCCTTCCACTACGATACTCCGGCAAGCCGTGGCGCCTACTTTACCTTCCTCTATCGTGCAGCGGGTAGCCCCAAGGTAACTCTGGAACCCCTGGGTAAGGCGAATGCTGCGCGATATAAGAAGCGTTTTGCCCCCATTAAGCGGGGTAGTGAGTTGCACCGAGCAATGAGCTGGGCGTACCAGCATGCAATGGCGAAGCGGGAGGATTATGACCTGCCCATGAACTTCAACTACCCCAGCGCCGATTACGTGACATGGGACGCCTACAGGGTACCGGACTACTACTTCGCTTCGCACCGCACTATTTTTATTCCTCTTATGATTCTGGACAGTCATGAGGAGTTGGCACCCATTGTGGCTCGCCTGCGGTCGCTGTCTTAGTTGCTGTCCTAGCGGTAGGTGAGCGGAGGGCTTGCTGGGGGCGTGTTCCCCGTGTCTGGTTCGTGCGATTTTCGTGCGTGCTGGAGGCGGTGGGCACGCCCCCTTTTGCTGTGCTCCTTGATTGTGCTCGGAGGTTCCGTGGAAGGACATGTGTAACCGAACTATTCTTCGGAAAACAGCCTCGGAGGGCTTCTTGGGGTGCTAATATAGGCGTATTACGAAGAATAGTTCGTATAACCTGAGGTTCTGCAGCGGTGAGGAGGAAACCCCTATGGCATTCGACGCAACGGGATTCGCGCAGGAATTTGGCGCCCAGGTTCGCGCCGTCCGCAAGTACGAAAAAATCACCCAAATGGAGTTGGCGTGGATGGTCGGGCTCAGCGATAAAACAATCCGCGATATTGAGCGTGGGCTACCCGGCCCGTCAATTGGTGCGGTCCTCAAGGTCGCCCAAGAGCTCGGCATCGAGCTGACTATTGCCAACCCCCTCACCTAACCCCTCCCCACACCCGTGCTAGAAGGCTGAACTGGAGAAAAGCCATGACAGATGAACTTATGGCAGATGTCTATAAAGATGGTGTTCTCGCCGCATATTTGAGGCGAGATGCTAATGGGTTGATTCATTTCACCTACCGAGCAGAATATGGTGGTCCGGCAGTTGCTACGAGCCTGCCTTTGGGTACGGAATATACTGCAGAATCAATTCCTCCTTTCTTTCAGAATCTTTTGCCCGAAGGCTATAGGCTTGACGTTGTCAGTTCCGAGAAAAAAATCAGCAAAAATAACACCCTGGGCTTATTGCTCGTGATTGGTTCTGACGTTCCAGGCGATGTGCAAATTATTGAGCACGGGCGGGAACTGTACACCGCCCCTGCCGCATTGGTGAACAACCCTGAGGTCGTTTCCTTTGCGGAACTTATGGGCACGGTTGACCGCCGAGGACTGCCTGGCGTTCAAGAAAAGCTGAGCGCCGTCATGAAAACCCTGCCCGTGCATTGGACGGGCGCTGGCTACGATGCGCTTCTGAAAATCAGCCCGCAACGCATGCCTGGGCTTGTAGAAAACGAAGCTGCCCACCTCACCGCAGCCGCACTCATGGGGATTCCTGTAGCTCAGCATGAGCTTGTCTATGATCGAGACGGCGTATCGGGTTTGATGGTTTCTCGATTCGACAGAACACCCTCTGGGGGACGCATCGCCATGGAAGATGGTGCCCAAATTTTGGGTATTCCTTCAGGTGAGAAATACACGGAAGACAACCATGCCGTGACAACAGAGAGCGTCATTCAAGCAATGGTGAAGCTTGCTGCTTCCCCGGCTATTGCCCGAAGGAATCTTTACCTGCATTTTCTCTACGCCTGGCTGACAGGCAATGGGGACCTGCACGCAAAAAATATTTCGCTCCTCAAGGGACGCCGTGGATGGGAAGTAGCTCCTATCTATGACATCCCCTGTTCGCTTGTACACATTAAATCCCTGTCCATGGCGCTTAGCGTGAACGGAAAAGATAACTCGAATCCCGGTGACGGTTCACCACCCGAAGACTGGAAGATTACTGTTGACGATTGGCTTGCTCTTGCCGATACTATCGGTCTTCCACCCAAGGTGCAGAAAGACGCCCTAAAGCGTGCTCTCAAAGCGGCTCGAGCAGTTCGCTGGCCCACAGACCGAGCCGCCCCGGGATATGTTTTCAACTCAAATGCCTCACCGTTTAAGGCCATGCAGAAAGAGTTGGAACGCCGTCAGGACGAGTTTGAAGAGTACCTTCATCCGCGCTCCTAAGGCTCCTGGCTTCTTGAGCCTTCGTTATTTCTAAATTCTCCTCGTGAAGTATCTGTTGATATAGACACTTCGCAATTTCTATAAAGGAACCACCATGCAGAATGGACGCGCAGGACGCCTGCACCCCGCCGTCGGCACTGCCCGCCGCCACCTCGCCGCCGCCCTCGAAAAACTCCTCGGCGCAGGAAGCATCAAAGCCACCGGACGCTCCCGCACCGCCCCCACCCCGGACACCGCCGACCTGCCCCTGCTCCTGGTCGCCTGCAGCGGCGGCCCCGACTCCCTCGCGCTGGCGGCAATTGCCGCGCACTTCGCCCGCCGCGGCGACGTACGCGTAGGCGCCATCATCGTCGACCACGACCTACAAGAAAACTCCGCCGCAGTCACCGCGCAGACCGCGCAGACCCTCACCGACCTGGGGCTTCACCCCGTCATCACCGAAAAAGTGCAGGTTCCCGTCGGCAACATGGGCCCCGAAATGGCGGCGCGTACCGCCCGCTACGCCGCCTTCACGAAAGCCGTTGAAGCCACCGGCGCGCGCGCCGTACTACTCGGCCACACCCTCGACGACCAGGCAGAAACCGTGCTGCTCGGCCTAAGCCGCGGCTCCGGAACCCGCTCCCTGGCGGGTATGCCGCCCGTGCGCGTCGAAGAGGGCGTCACCTACCTGCGCCCCTTCCTCGGCCTGCGCCGCACCGACATGCTCGACATCTGCGACGCCGAAACCCTCACCCCCTGGATCGACCCGACCAACACCGACCAAACCCTCATGCGTGCCCGCATCCGCCACAGCGTACTGCCCTACCTGGAGGAGCACCTCGGCGGGGACGTCGCCCGCTCCCTGGCGCGCACCGCCTCCGTAGCTGGCCCCGACGCCGAATACCTCGACGAGCAGGCACAGGCAGCCTACGAGCAGGCGCTCCTACCCGCCGGAACCGCTGTGCGCGGCATCGAACGTGAGGACGCCGTGCTACTGGACCGTGTGCAGGTGGCGGCACTGCACCCGGCGCTTCGATTGCGTGTGCTTGCGACCGCCTGCAAGACCGCTGGGGGAGAGAACCCCGGCTTTGAGCGACTGCAGGCGCTGGACTCTTTCACCGCCGAATACGCGGTGGCTGGGCCCGTTCAGATGCCCGGTCACGTGAGCGCGTACCGCCGCCGCAAAATTGTGCATCCGGCAACCGGTGAACGCCTGGACGTGCTCGTATTAGTGCCAACTCGACCCTAACTAGGTGCCCAGCTAGGTGCCCGCGGAGCGCCCTCAGCACACACTATCTGCGTGGTGAGGTGCGCCGCGGCGCCGTTTTAAGCCATACTTAAGGCGAACACCATCCACATTGTCCGCCGTGGGAAGGCATGAAACCCCTTTACCTGGGGCCCCGGCGGAGGCGCAGAGCGCTAAAGATACGAAGGAATACATCGTGCAGGCTATCGACGTGCAGGACGATATCAAGAACGTTCTCTTCAGCAAGGAAGAGATTAATGCGAAGGTCGCCGAACTGGCGGCGCGCATCGACGAAGACTACGCCGGTAAGGACGTGCTGTTGGTGGGTGTTCTCAAGGGCGCCATCATGATCATGGCTGACCTTTCTCGCGCTCTCAAGGGCCACTACACCATGGACTGGATGGCTGTTTCTTCTTACGGTTCCGGCACCAAGTCCTCCGGCGTTGTGCGTATCCTCAAGGACCTGGACACCGACCTGGTGGGCCGCAACGTCCTGATCGTTGAAGACATCATTGACTCCGGCCTGACCCTGGCATGGCTGCAGCAGAACCTGATTTCTCGCGGTGCAGCTTCCGTTGAGATTTGCACCCTGCTGCGCAAGCCCAAGGTCGTCAAGGCTGACGTTGAGGTCAAGTACGTCGGCTGGGACATCGAGCCCGAGTTTGTTGTTGGTTACGGCCTGGACTTCGCTGAGAAGTACCGCAACCTGGACTGCGTCGCAACCCTGCACCCGCACGTTTACTCCTAGCCTTCACCTCAGCAACCATGCTGTAGGTGGTTACGCCCCGCCTCCTCACGCTTGTGGGGGAGCGGGGCGTTGCTGTACCCGGTGGTGGATGCGGGACGTAGCCGCCAAGATGCGCCGCCGCCGCGGATACCCGGCAAAGAAAATGCACTTTCACCCCCGCCGAGTGCTACAACCCTTTAGCCCGCAGGTGAAATAGAGAAGCCCGGTACCTAGCCGCTCGCCGGGGTAGGGTACATTTAAGGTTGCATCGTTGGGTGTTCCGGCTGGCATGCCGCACCCCCAACGGGTTACAGCCGCAACGTAAGGACAAAGCATTGGCGCAAAACCCCAATACTCCGCAGAAAGGCTCGGAGGGATTCCTGAAGAAGCTGATTAACGGCCCCTGGTTCTGGCCGGGCGCAGCTCTCGTGATCATGCTGGCTTTCCTCATGACCTCCTTCTTCACTCAGCCCTCGCGTCAGGTGGACACCAACGTGGGTCTTCAGATGCTCAAGGACCACCAGGTCAAGAGCGCAAAGATCTACGACGGCGACCAGCGCGTCGAGCTGCAGCTTAAGGACGATTACAAGAAGGGCAACGACAACTACGGTAAGTCGGTGCGCTTCTACTACGTGCAGCCCCGCGGCGAAGAAGTTGCTAAGGCAATGGAATCCGCCGAGCTGGAAAGCTACACGGACCAGCCGGTTGAGCACAGCTTCCTGAGTTCCCTGGTGTCTCTGCTGCTGCCGATTCTGCTCTTTGGTGTGCTCTTCTGGTTCCTGATGGGACGAGTCGGAGGCGGCTCCTCCGTCATGAGCTTCTCCAAGTCCCGCGCGAAGAAATTCACCAAGGACAAGCCGGAAGTCCGCTTCAGCGATGTCGCCGGCGTGGACGAGGCGCTCGCCGAACTGGAAGAAGTCCGCGAGTTCCTGGCTGAACCCGAAAAGTTCACCCGCCTGGGTGCAAAGATTCCCAAGGGCGTTCTGCTGTACGGCCCTCCCGGCACCGGTAAGACCCTGCTCGCCAAGGCTGTGGCGGGCGAGGCTGGCGTGCCGTTCTACTCGATTTCTGGCTCTGACTTCGTTGAAATGTTCGTGGGTGTGGGTGCCTCCCGCGTACGCGACCTGTTCAAGGAAGCGAAGAGCGACCCCGCCGCCATCGTCTTCGTCGACGAGATTGACGCTGTTGGCCGCCGCCGCGGCGTCGGCATGGGCGGCGGTAATGACGAGCGTGAGCAGACCCTGAACCAGCTGCTGGTTGAGATGGACGGCTTCGACGGCAACTCGAACGTCATCGTCATTGCGGCAACGAACCGACCCGACGTTCTGGACCCGGCGCTGCTGCGTCCCGGCCGTTTTGACCGCCAGATTGGTGTGGACGCCCCCGACATGCAGGGCCGCGAACACATCCTGCGCGTTCACGCGGCAGGCAAGCCGATCGCTAACACTGTTGACCTGGCTCAGGTCGCTAAGCGTACCCCCGGCTTCACCGGTGCTGACCTGGCGAACGTCATGAACGAGGCGGCACTGCTGACCGCCCGCGATAACGGCAACGTGATTGACGACCGCGCTATCGACGAGGCAATCGACCGCGTCATGGCTGGTCCGCAGCGTTCCTCGCGCATCATGAACGAGCACGAACGTAAGGTCACCGCATACCATGAGGGTGGCCACGCCCTGGTCGCGGCGGCACTGCGTAACTCCGCGCCCGTCACCAAGATTACGATTCTTCCGCGCGGTCGCGCCCTGGGTTACACCATGGTCATGCCGCAGGACGACAAGTACTCCACGACCCGCCACGAACTGCTCGACCAGATGGCGTACGCGATGGGTGGCCGTGCCGCTGAGGAAATCGTCTTCCACGACCCCTCCACCGGTGCGTCTAACGACATTCAGAAGGCGACCGACACCGCCCGCAAGATGGTCACCGACTACGGCATGAGCGCCGTCATCGGTTCCGTGAAGCTCGGCGGCGAAGACACCGAACCGTTCCTCGGTGGCGGCGGCGCTTCGGCACGAAACTACTCCGACGCAACCGCGGCAAAGGTCGACGCTGAAATCCGCGCCCTGCTGGACCAGGCACACGACGAGGCATTCCAGATTCTGCTGGAAAACCGCGATATTCTGGACCGCCTGGCCTTCGCCCTGCTCGAGAAGGAAACCCTGCTCGAGAACGAGATTGCCGAAATCTTCAAGGATGTTCGTAAGCGCCCCGAACGTGAGTACTGGTATTCCAAGCCGACCCGCGAGCGCACCAACATTCCGCCGGTGAAGGCACCGAGCGAGCTGGCGAAGGAATCCGAAAAGGCTGAGGAAGCACCTGCCGATGCACCGGCAGCTCCTGCTACGGCACCTACTGTTCCGGTAGCACCGGCTGCACCCGCACAGCAGGTCCCGACTCAGCAGGCACCCGCGCAGTCGGAGGCGCCTCTCACCAACCCGGACGCCGACCCGACCGTCGCAATGCCCGCCCAGCAGTACCCGAACTACCCCGCCCCTCCGGCGCAGCGCCCGGAGAACGGCACCCCGAACCAGAATGGAGCAGAGAATGAGCGAGGTTAAGAACGCCGTCGACCAGCCGCGTATTGAGGCTGCCGTCCGCGAGATTCTGCTCGCGATCGGTGAGGACCCGGACCGTGACGGTCTGCAGCAGACCCCGGCACGTGTGGCGCGCGCCTACGCGGAGTTCTTCTCGGGCCTGCACCAGGATGCCGGCGAGATTCTGGGTACGACCTTCGACATCGCCCACTCTGAGATGGTGCTGGTGAAGGACATTCCGTTCTACTCCACCTGTGAGCACCACCTGGTGCCTTTCCACGGTGTGGCGCATGTGGGTTACATTCCCGGCCCGGACGGTAAGGTGACCGGTCTGAGCAAGCTTGCCCGCGTGGTGGATATGTACGCTCGCCGCCCGCAGGTGCAGGAGCGTCTGACTACGCAGGTGGTGGAGGCTCTGGAGGAGCACCTGAACCCGCGCGGCGCGATTGTGGTGATTGAGGCTGAGCACATGTGCATGTCGATGCGCGGTGTGCGTAAGCCGGGCGCGAAGACCGTGACCAGCGCGGTGCGCGGTGCGCTGATGAACGGCGCAACCCGTGCGGAGGCGATGAGCCTGATCTTCTCGCAGCGCTAAGCGCACCCTAGACACGTTGAAAGGGGCGGAGGTGAAAACCTCCGCCCCTTTTCGCATCGCCAAAGCGCTCTGAGAGTGTGTTCTGAGCCGGTACCTTCCGCGGCTGCGGCAGCGTCGGCAGTGCCGCACCGCAGAAGCTTAGACGAGCCCCGCCGCTAACGCTGCAGAGAACCCTTCGACCCGCTCGGATTATCCCAACCCAGGGCAAGAGTCACGATCAAGCCCACGGCAATGAAACCGCAACCGGTCGCGGTGCCGAAAGCAATCCAGCGCACAGCGGGAGCGCCTTCAGCGAGCACAATAGTCACCAGCGCGGCAAGAGCCACCAGGGAGAGGATCCAAGCTCCAGTCTTCATATTCACAACGAGTCACTTCCTAGAGTATGTATGTGTGGGTGCGCACCGCCGACCGGGAACACCCCCGGCGCGGTATGCGTGCCCTCCCAGCATACCCTTAAATAAGTATCTGCAATGCAAATATTGCTTGTTGTGTCACCAGAATCGCCCCCGCCGCTATCCCAACCCCCGCCCCGATCGCTCTTTCAATCACAGCGGCAAACATGGGAGCACCGCAGATTCGGTACGATAAATTTATGACTGAATCCACACACACCACCCGTGTAGCCCCCCTGCCCTGCGACGCGCTCGCCGCCGAACGCACCCTCGTGATGGGCATTCTCAACGTCACCCCCGACTCCTTCAGCGACGGCGGACAGCACTACGCCGCCACCGACGCCATCGCCCGCGCCGCCCGCATGATCGCCGAGGGCGCCTCCATTATCGACATTGGCGGCGAGTCCGCCCGCCCCGGTGCCGTGCGCATCAGCGTGGAGGAGGAGCAGCGCCGCATCCTGCCCGTCATCGAGGCAGTCGCGCAGATGGGCACCACCATCAGCGTGGACACCATGAACCCGCAGACCGCCCGCGCCGCCATCGCCGCGGGTGCGCACATCATCAACGACGTGTCCGGCCTGAACGTAAGCGACGAAATGATTGAAACCGCCGCCGAACTGCAGGTGCCGTACATCCTGATGCACGCCCGCGGCACCTCCCAGACCATGGACAGCCTGGCGGAGTACCCGCGCGGCGTGGTCACCGAGGTTGTGGAGGAGCTGACCGGCCTGCGTGAGCGTTTCCTCGCTGCCGGTGTGCTGCCGCAGAACCTGATTCTTGACCCGGGTCTGGGCTTCGCGAAGGGCGGCATGCAGGACTGGGAGCTGCTCGCCGCCATTGACGAGTTGCAGGGCCTGGGCCACCGCATGCTCATTGCCGGTTCCCGCAAGCGTTTTATTGCCAACGCCCTAACCGCGGCGGATATGGCGCTGGCTGAGCGCCTGAACGCGAGCGGCTTCACCGCAACCGATGCCGGTGAGGCTGAACGCGAACTGTGGCAGACGCTGTCGGAACCGCGCCCGGCTCAGCATCGTGCCGCAGCTTCTGCCGCGGTGACCGCCCTGGTGGCGGCGCGCGGCGTGTGGGCGGTGCGCGTGCACGACGTGCCCGCCAGCGTGGATGCGGTGACGGTCGCCTCCGCGCTGCGCTCTGTTAGCTAGGGCTCTGTCAGCTAACGCCGTTAGATACTCGCCAACCCAACGCCCCAAATACTTTCTAGGAGACTCCCAATGACCCAGGCAGATTACGCACGCCACGACCGCATCACCCTCACCGGCATTACCGCCAAGGGTTACCACGGCGTGCTCGATTTTGAGAAGCGCGACGGCCAGCCCTTCGTCGTGGACGCAACCCTGTACAGCGATTTTTCCGCCGCGGCCGCTACCGATGACCTGACGAAGACCACGAACTACGCGCTCGTGGTGGACCTGATTCACCGCCACGTGACGAATGGTTCGCTGGATCTGATTGAGACCCTCGCGGTGAATATTGCCGAGGGGATTCTCGCCATGTTTGAGTATGTTGAGGCGGTGGAGATTACCGTGTCGAAGCCGCAGGCACCGATTGAGCTGCCGTTCGGTAATGTTGCGGTGAGCGTGTTCCGCGAACGCACCGATGAGGGTGGCCGCTAGTGGCGGGTAGGGCAGAATATGCGCACCGCGCGGTGCTGGCGTTGGGCTCGAACCTGGGTGAAAGCGAAGACACCCTGGAGCGTGCCGTCGCCGACCTGGTGGCGGGTGGCGTGCAGCTGGTGCGCGCCTCCGGGCTGTACCGTACCGCCCCGGTGGGTGGTCCGGCGGGTCAGCCGGATTTTGTGAACGCGGTCATTGAGGTGGCCACTAACCTGGGCGCCTACGAGCTGCTGAAGCTGTGTCACGCGGTGGAGGCGGCGCATCACCGTGAGCGCCTGGTGCGTTGGGGCCCGCGCACCCTCGATATTGACGTGATCGACTATGACGGCGTGATCTCTGAGGATCCGGTGCTGACTCTGCCGCATCCGCGGGCGCAGGAGCGTGCTTTTGTGCTGGTGCCGTGGGCGCAGATGGACCCGCAGGCGCGTCTGACGGTCACGCATCGTGCTAAGCCTTCGGGGGAGCGGCCGGATGAGGTTCCTGCGCCGCTGAGCCGCGAGGTCGTGAACGTTGCGGAGCTGTCCCGCACGCTGGTTGAGGCGGATGAAGACGCTATTAGCTATATGCGTGAGATGAAGGTACCTGATCAGCCTTAAATGTGGCACTCTGGAAGGTAGAGGAACCTACCGAAAGGAAACACCATGAAGCCCCTGAGCTATCGGGCGATTATTGTGGCGGCGGTGTGCGCTGCCGCTGTCGCTCTTATGGTGAATTCCGTGATGATTGGCGCCGGTTTTGGTGAGCTGAATTTTTCGTGGATGCTCGGCGCGGTGTGCCTGCTGGTTGCGGCGGGTGCCGTGTGGCTGGGTGTGCAGGTGGCTCGTTATCGTCGTATTCAGACGCGTGAGAAGGTGCCGCATATGGGCCCGATTCTTGCGGCGCGTGCGGTGGCGTATGCGCAGGGGGCCATCATGACCGGTGCCCTGTTGACGGGCTGGTGCGGTGCGATTCTTGGCTACCATGTGGCGATGGTGTCTACGCGCGGTTTTTCGGTGGTCTTTTGGGAGGTTCTTGTTAATTGTGTGGGCAGTGTTGCCCTGCTGATTGCTGGCCTGTGGGCGCAGCATTGTTGTCGTATTCCGCCGGAGGATGATGAGGATGCGGCCTCCTCTTCCGGTGCTGTCAAGCCGCGAGAGGGAGGAACCTATGTCGGCTCCTAACCAGAATAGTTATTCGCCGAATGGTCGGTACGGGCAGGACGCCCAACAGGGTCAGTATGGCCAGGGTCAGCCTGTGCAGAGCCAGCCTGTTCAGCAGAACCAGTACGGGCAGTACCAGCAGGCTTACGGTCAGCCTGGTGCCCAGTATGACCAGCAGGCACAGTACGGTCAGCAGGTTCCGCCCGCTACCGCATACCCGAACGCGCCGCAGTCGGCACCTTCTCAGCCGGTAAGCTCCCAGCCTGTGCCCCCGCAATCTGTGCCGGAGCCGCAGTGGGTGCCCGCCGCCTCCAGCTACCTGACGGTTCGTTTTGTTCACACTATTTCTGCCTTGGCGTTCCCGATTCTTGCGGGTGTTGCCCTGTATTGTGCGGGTGCGTTCTTCGGCGGCCCGGAGGTGCTACGCATCATCGGTCTGGCTGTGATTGCGGTGTTTGGTCTGTGGGGTCTGTGGTGGATTCTGACCACTCCGCGCCGTACTCGCGCGCTTGGCTACGCGCTGGAGTCGAATCACCTGATGGCTCGCCGCGGTATCGTGTTCCGTTCGATGAGCTCTATGCCGTACGGCCGCATCCAGTATGTTGATGTGGATTCGGGCCCGCTGGAGCGCATGTGCGGTGTTGCCCGCCTGACGGTGCGCACCGCGGGTACGACCACCGGCACGATGGTGCTGTTCGGTATTCCGCTGAATGTGGCGGAGGAGCTGCGCGCGGATCTGGTGCGCCGCGCCGATGAGCGAATGGCGGCACTCTAATGAGTACCCCGGTTCCGAATAATAACGCCCCGAACTCTCAGGAGCAGAAGTGGTGGCGTGCCGATATCCGCACGTTCATCATGAACCTCTGGTTCATTATTCTGTTGGCGTTTGGTTTCTTCCAGAGCATTATCCTGAATATTTTGACCACCCCGCCGAACGAGTGGGGCGCGCGCCTGACGCAGGCATTTGACGAGAACAGCAGCTACCTCAGCGCGACGTATTCGCAGCTTATCGGCTTCGCCGTGCTCGTGCTGATTCTGGTTGGTGGCTCGATTGACTGGTGGTTTACCCGCTACAGCCTGGACGATTTGGCGATTCACCGCCGCAGCGGTTTTCTGTTCAAGAAGAACCGCACGATTCGTCTGGAGAGCGTGCAGAGCGTGGACATTTCGCGTCCTCTGGTGGCGCGTCTGCTGGGTCTGTCGGAGCTGCGTTTTGAGGTGGCTGACGGCTCTTCGGAGGCGCTGCACATCAAGTACGTTTCTGCCCGCAAGGCGGAGGTTCTGCGCCGCACCGCGATGGCGAGTATTAACCTGCTGCGTTCGGAGGCGGCTGGCCGCCCGGTCGATGTGCTGCCCGATAGCATGCAGATTTCGGCGGAGCGCATGCCGGATGCGGATCAGCTGCACCAGCCGTTTGAGGCATCTTACGAAGCGTCCTATGGTGCGCCCGCACAGAACAGCACTCAGCAGGGCGCCCAGCAGCCTGCCCCCGAACAGCCCGCTGCATCCCGCCGCGGCGCTCGCATGCCGATGCCGGTCGCGGCGGACCCCTCGCAGCCGCCGATTTTCCGCATCTCGAATGTGCGTCTGATTGCCTCCATCATGCTGGAGCACCTGGTGTGGCTGGTGCCCGCCGTGGCCCTCATGGTCGGTGCCGCGGTCATTGCCGCGATCATGGATGGCGAGAGTCCGTTCCTGATTTTCATGGCGTTGCTACCCGGCACCTTCGTACCGCTGCTCGGTTACTTGGGTACGTTATGGGCACGTTTTGACGGTGCCGCAAACTTCAAAATCACCCCGAGCGGTCAGGGCGGCGTGACCCTGCGGTACGGTTTCACCGGCACGCACACGCAGAACGTGATGGTTGAGCGTATTCAGGCGCTGGCTGTGGAACAGTCCATCCTGTGGCGTGCGTTCGGCTGGTACCGCGTCAAGATGACCATTGCCGGTATTGGTATTGAGCAGAACGACAACCAGAAGCTGGTGACCCGCAATGTTGCCCTGCCGGTCGGCAACAAGCAGGAGACGCTGATGGCGCTGCGTCTGCTCCTACCCGCGCTGGATGAGGCGCAGGCGCAGGTGCTGCTGGATACCGCCGACGGTTCGCTGAAGAGCCAGAAGCCGCAGGTTCCGGCAATGATTGTGACGCCCTCTTCAGCACGTTGGATGGACCTGCTCACCTGGAAGCGTAACGGCGTGACCACAGTTGGGTACACTGCCGGTTCGGTGCAGGCGACCACCCGCATTGATTCTGATGCGGCGCGTTCGAGCCTTGGTGAGCATACGCGAGGTGACCTGCTGCTGATTCGTGGCGGCTACTTTATCCGTACCCTGTCGATTGTTCCGGTCAGCCGTGTGCTGAGCGTGAGCCGAGGTCAGGGCCCGCTGCAGCGTGCCTTCGGATGCGCGAGTGTGCATTTCGGTACGGTTCCCGGCCCGGTGCGCACGCTCATGATGCACCTACCGCCGCGTGTCTGCGAGGACCTGGTGTGGTTGATGACGGTTCGGCTGGAGGGTATTGAGCCCTACTATCGTGTGCCGGAACCCGCGCTGGGTTCTGCGCCTGCGGCGAATGGGTACAGCGCGAATGGGTACAGCGCGCGCTAACCCGCCAGTAAAACTACAGATCGCGCTCTGCCGCCGGTGTTCTTCATAACACTGACGGCAGAGCCGGCGTGAAAGGGAGAATATACTTAAAGCCGTGATACAGCATTCAAAACCTGCGCGTTTGGGCATTGGAATTATTTCAGCCGGGAGGGTCGGATCCGTCCTCGGTGCGGCTTTGCGCGCCTGCGAGCACACTATTGTGGGTGTTCACGCGGTCTCTGAGGCTTCTCAGGAGCGCGCCGCGATGCTGCTTCCCGATGTGCCGCTGCTGCCGGTGGAGCAGATTGCTGAGCGTAGCGAATTGCTGATTCTCGCGGTTCCCGATGATGAGCTGCCGGGCCTTATCACCTACCTGGCGTCTTCGGGAAGTATTACCGCCGGTCAGATTCTGGTGCACACCTCCGGCCGTCACGGCACCGAGGTTCTCGCACCGGCGACCGCGCTGGGTGCTATCGGTTTGGCGATTCACCCCGCCATGACCTTTACCGGCATGTCCGTGGACCTGCAGCGCCTGAATGGCACCTGCTTCGCCGTGACCGGACCCGCACCGTTCATCCCGATTGCTCAGGCACTCGTGGTGGAAATGGGCGGCGAACCCGTGCACGTTGCCGAGGCTGACCGGGCGCTCTACCACGCAGCCCTAGCGCACGCCGCGAACCACCTCGTGACCATCCTGGGTCAGTCCCAGCAGATGCTCGCCTCCATCGGTATTGAGGACCCGGCACGCTACATGGGACCGCTTGTTCGAGCCGCCGTGGACAATGCGCTCGCCAGCGGTGAGGGTGCTCTCACCGGGCCCGTGGCACGTGGAGATGCCGGTACCGTGAAGGTTCACCTTCAGGCTCTGAATGAGTACTCAGAGCATGAGAAAACAGGTGATATTACAGACTCTTACGCCGCTCTGGCACACGCAACCGCAAAAAGAGCGCATAATAGAGGTTTGTTAAACGATGAACAACTGGGACGAATTGAGAATCTGCTGGGTGAGTCTTCGGACCGCAACCACCCCGGCGATATTGATGATTCAGCCCCCGAAAACAAGGAGTTCTCGTCATGACTGAGACTTCGATGCCCCGAGTCGTGACCACCATTGCGGATTTCCGCACGGCAATCACCGAATCCCTTGCCGCAGCGCAGGAGGAACTGGACCGAGCAGCCCGCCAGGAGGCGGAGCAGAACGGCACCGCAGTTCAGTACAAGAACGCATCCCTGGGCTACGTGCCCACCATGGGCGCCCTGCACGACGGCCACGCAACCCTGTTGCGTCGCGCCGCTGAACAGAATGATGTAGTGGTCGCCTCCATTTTCGTGAACCCGCTGCAGTTTGGTCCCGGCGAGGATTACGAAGCATACCCGCGTACCCTGGAGGCAGACGCTGCCCTGGCTGGTGCTGCCGGTGTTGACATTATTTTTGCCCCCGAGGTTGAAGAAATGTACCCCGACGGCGACCCGCTCATCCGCATTTCGAGCGGCGAGCTGGGCACCAAGTTTGAGGGTGCGACCCGTCCGGGCCACTTTGATGGCGTGCTGACCGTGGTCAATAAGTTCTTCAACATTATTCGCCCCGCAGCCGGTAACCACCCGGTGAACGCGTACTTCGGTCAGAAGGACGCTCAGCAGTACATCCTGATTCAGCGTATGGTGCGCGATTTCAATCACGACGTGACCATGCGCCCTGTGTCGATCGTTCGCGACGATAACGGTCTGGCGCTGTCTTCGCGTAATGGCTACCTGTCGGATGAGGAGCGCGAGTCTGCCCTGGTGCTGTCCCGCACCCTGGCGATGCTGCGTGAGAATTCGCTGAACCGTGGCTTCCACGAGATTGATTTGGACGGTGCGCGTGAGCGTATCAACTCCACTCCGGGTGTACGCCTTGACTACCTGGAACTGGTCGACCCGATGACTTTCGGTGAGCCGACTGAGGAGTCGGAGCGAGTGCTGGCACTGGTTGCTGCGTTCGTTGGCCCGACCCGCCTGATTGACAACATGGACCTGCGCTAAGCGTTCGTTCGTTTAGAAGAGTCCCCAACACACTACACAGATAGGTATCACTGTGAGCACTGAGCACACTGCCGCACCGGCGATTGCTGATATGTCCGAGCAGATGCAGATTCGCCTGGAGAAGCGTGCGAAGCTGATCGAGTCGGGTCGCGAGGCATACCCGGTGGGTCTGCTGGATTCTGAGGGTAACCGCGTGGAGCCCAACCACATTGAGGATCTGCGCGCCGAGTACGATCCGAAGCTGGCTGCTGAGGAGCTGAAGGCTGGCGACGAGACTGACCGTGTGGTGCATGTTGGTGGCCGCGTGGTGTTCGTCCGTAACACCGGTAAGCTGTGCTTTGCGACCCTGCAGGGTGGTACCGAGGGTAAGCGCATCCAGGCGATGCTGTCGCTGGCTGAGGTTGGCGAGGAGTCCCTGTCTGAGTGGAAGTCCCTGGTTGACCTGGGTGACCACGTGTTCGTGACCGGCCGCGTGATTGTTTCTCGCCGCGGTGAGCTGTCCATTATGGTGACCGACTGGAAGATGGCGTCGAAGGCGCTGCGCCCCATGCCGGTTCTGCACAAGGACCTGAACGAGGAAACCCGCGTTCGTCAGCGTTACCTGGACCTGATGGTTCGCGAGGAGGCTCGCGAGCTGGTGAAGAAGCGCGCCCTGATTACCCGCACCGTCCGCCGCGTGTTGGAGGATCACGGCTACATTGAGGTTGAGACTCCTATTTTGCAGCTGGTGCACGGTGGTGCGACGGCTCGACCGTTCCGCACCCACCTGAACGCTTTTGACCAGCCGATGACCATGCGCATTGCGACCGAGCTGCCGCTCAAGCGCGCAGTGGTTGGTGGCATTGACCGCGTGTACGAGATTGGCCGCGTGTTCCGTAACGAGGGCGTGGACTCGACCCACAGCCCCGAGTTCACCACCCTGGAGTGCTACGAAACCTACGCTGACCAGTTCGTGATGGCTGAGCGCATGAAGGAGATTATCCAGAGCTGCGCGAAGGCTGTCGGTACCGAGCGTGTTGAGACTGAGAACGGCACCATTGACCTGTTCGGTGAGTGGAAGTGGGTCGGCGTGTACCCGGGCCTGTCTGAGGCTGTGGGCGTTGAAATCACCCCCGAGACTGACGCTTCCGTTCTGCGTGAGATTGCTGAGAAGCACGAGGTGGACATCGACCCGAAGTGGGACGCTGAGAAGCTGGTGACCGAGCTCTTCGGTGAGATTGTTGAGCCGACCCTGGTGAACCCGACCTTCGTGTACGATTACCCGCCGAGCGCTCAGCCGCTGGCTCGTCCGCACCGTTCGGGTGAGCCCCTGATTGAGGCGTGGGACCTGATTATTGGCGGTATGGAGCGCGGTACCGCGTTCTCCGAGCTGATTGACCCGGTCATTCAGCGTGAGCGCCTGACCGCTCAGTCGCTGCTGGCTGCTGCCGGTGATGATGAGGCGATGGAGCTGGATGAGGACTTCCTGCGCGCCCTGGAGCACGGTGCACCCCCGATGGGTGGCCTGGGTCTGGGCATTGACCGTCTGATTATGCTGCTGGCGGGCGATCAGGATCCGGAGCGTCCGGGTACTGTGGTGCGTCAGCCCGGTATTCGTGAGACTATTCTCTTCCCCCTGATGAAGCCGGAAGCCTAAGCTTTAGCTTCATCTCTAGGGTTTCTTTCACTTTGCCTTTAGGGGTGTTAGTGCGGCGGGTGCCGCGGATACGGTTGTATCTGCGGTACCCGCCGTTTTCTGCGCACTCTTTTGCACGGTGTATAGCTTCTAGGGTGGGGTTTTCTGTTTATTTGCACAGGTCAGGGGCGTTTTAGGGTGCTTTTTTGCTCCATTCTGGTGCTGATTTATGCTGCTCTATTCACTCTGGCGGGGGTTTCTGTTCTTATACATGAATGCGTTACATAGAAAATAATGAGGGGATGGGAGGTGGAAGAATTTCGCTTTTGGATAGAGCTGAAATGTACGGTGCGAATGGTCTAATGTGCGGGCTCGTACGGGCGCTATATTTCACTCAGATTGTCGGGGACGCCGGGGTGCATTATTAGGTGTCATTGTCTCTGGGCGCTGTGTCTGATTTCTGGAAGAATCCAAAGTATTTGCACTCTGAACTTCACTTTAATGTTCTTGTAGTGAGTGCAGATTTAACGGGGACGCACAGAAGCGATATGTTGCTGCGGGTGATTGGTGCATTGTTTCAATGCTCAGAATGTTTTCGGAATCTTAATGTATTTCTGTTACTATATGAAAGAAAATTAGTACATAAATATATCCGGCACACTATTTTCTCAATCCCGATAGAGGCTTTTGGGTTTACTCCACAGGATATATGCAACAGATGAGGAGGTGCCTCAATGGCACAGAAGGTTCGCATCATCCTTGAAGATGATCTCGATGGCGGCCCCGCAGACGAAACTATCCGTTTTGGACTGGACGGCGCTCACTACGAAATCGATTTGTCCTCCGCAAACGCAGCTCGCCTGCGTGACGCTATCCGCCCCTTCGTAGCGAAGTCCCGCCGAGTGCAGGGCACCGCTACCCAGCGCACCCGTGCACCCCGTGGCACCGCCGCTCCGGTTAAGCGCAACCCCGAGACCGCAGCAATTCGCGAATGGGCTAAGGCTAACGGCCACAAGGTTTCTGACCGTGGCCGCATCCACCAGGATGTTCAGGACGCATACTACGAAGCAATGAAGGCTCAGGGCTAAAGGCTCTCAGTATTCACGCTGTCGGAGGGTTTGGCGCTTTAGGGCGCTAATCCTCCGGACGCTAAAGGCGGATGGTGTTATCACCATCCGCCTTTAGTTTTGCCCCGGTATTTCTTGATATGTGTTGCATATCTGCTGGGGGTGGTGGGGTGTTTTTATATCACCGATTCCAATTAACTATTTACATGTAAAATATATTGATCCTTTGCCGTTGCCCGCTTCTGAATTATCAGCAGGAAGAGTAGAGGAATCGGATGCGCAATCCGGTATCGAGTTCGGACTCCTCATTTAGATTTCATGCATTGGCAGGAACACTAAAGGTAGTGGTGCATTAATCTCTTCAAGGCGGGGGATATGCGCTGTGATATTCACGCGGTCGTTGAGCTGAGCATTCCATCGAAGAGGCTGGAATGTACTGACTGAAATTTTTGAATAATTGGGGACCCTGCATCTTCGGTGGCGCTTTCGGAACGTACGGGTTATCTCTTGATGGGGTACCGAAATGATGCGGGAATTATCCGGGAAATAAGCGCCGTGTTATCGGGTAAATATTTTTTGCGAATTATTGAAATTTCTCACTTAAACATATAAATTTTTAAAAATTTCTGCAATATATTCATGCACGTGCAGGAAACAAGCGGTTTGGGTGTTGGTCTATGTGGGTTCTTGTGTGTTTTCCTCTCCAGTGTGTCTCCGTATCGGCACCGCAGCCCATCAAAACCACCCCCGAGCCCCTCGGTGCCCACCTGTAGCACCTCCCCGCCAGAAGCCCCGAAACCGCACCGAAACCGCGCCTCAAACACCTCGAACAGCTTATCTGTTCTCTTCATGGCGAACAGATGCCCATCAGCCCGCCCTTTCAGCCGCGCTCAACGTACTCTTGTATCAATAGGAAAATGCAAGGAGTGCGTAAATGTTTGAACGCTTTACCGATCGAGCTCGGCGCGTTGTGGTGCTTGCCCAGGAAGAGGCACGCATGCTCAACCACAACTACATCGGTACCGAACACCTGCTGCTCGGTCTGATTCACGAGGGCGAAGGCATCGGTGCTCGCGCCCTGGAATCATTGGGCGTTACCCTGAACGCAGTACGTGAACAGGTTCAGGACATCGTCGGCCCCGGCCCCCAGGCGCCTAACGGCCACATCCCCTTCACCCCGCGCGCGAAGAAGGTTCTCGAACTGTCCATGCGCGAGGCTATTCAGCTGAACCACGGCTACATCGGCACCGAACACATCCTGCTGGGCATGGTTCGTGCCAACGAGGGCGTGGCAAACCAGGTGCTGGTCAAGCTGGGCGCTGAGCCCGCTGCCGTGCGCCAGGCTGTTATGGACCTGATTTCCGGCTACCCCGGCAACAACTCCGGTGAAAAGGAAACCGCCGGCGTGGGTGCAGGTAACTCTCGCGAAGGCACTCCCGCGGGTTCGACCATCCTGGATCAGTTCGGCCGCAACCTCACCGCAGCAGCACGTGAGGGCGAGCTGGACCCGGTCATTGGCCGCCACAAGGAGATGGAACGCGTCATGCAGGTCCTCTCCCGCCGTACCAAGAACAACCCCGTTCTGATTGGTGAACCCGGCGTCGGTAAGACCGCCGTCGTGGAGGGCCTGGCACAGGCTATCGTGCACGGTGACGTCCCCGAGACCCTCAAGGACAAGCACCTGTACACCCTGGACCTGGGCTCCCTGGTCGCAGGTTCGCGCTACCGCGGTGACTTCGAAGAGCGCCTGAAGAAGGTTCTGAAGGAAATCCGCTCCCGCGGCGACATCATCCTGTTCATTGACGAGATTCACACCCTCGTTGGTGCCGGTGCCGCTGAGGGCGCGATTGACGCTGCCTCCATCCTCAAGCCCATGCTGGCTCGAGGCGAACTGCAGACCATCGGTGCAACCACCCTGGACGAGTACCGCAAGCACATTGAGAAGGACGCTGCCCTGGAGCGCCGCTTCCAGCCGATTCAGGTTGAGGAGCCCTCTCAGGAGCTCGCCGTGCAGATCCTCAAGGGTGTGCGCGATAAGTACGAGGCACACCACCGCGTCACCATTACCGACGAGGCTATTGAGACTGCCGTGAACCTTGCGGCACGCTACATCTCTGACCGCTTCCTGCCGGATAAGGCTGTCGACCTGATCGACGAGGCGGGCGCACGCCTGCGCATCAAGCGCATGACCGCACCGCCGGAAATCAAGCTGCTCGACGAGAAGGCCGCCAAGCTGCGCCAGCAGAAGGAAGACGCCATCAACTCCCAGGATTACGAGAAGGCCGCAGGCCTGCGTGATCAGGAGCAGAAGGTCCTGGCTGAGAAGGAAGAAGCCGAGAAGGCATGGCGCGAAGGCGGCGACGCATTCGGCACCGTAACCCCCGAGGTTATTTCTGAGGTTCTGGCCGCTTCCACCGGTGTTCCCGTCTACAAGATCACCGAGGAAGAGTCCACCCGTCTGCTGACCATGGAGCAGGAGCTCCACAAGCGCGTCATCGGCCAGGAGCACGCTATCGCGGCACTGTCCCGCGCTATCCGCCGTACCCGCGCAGGTCTGAAGGACCCGCGCCGCCCCGGTGGTTCGTTCATCTTCGCCGGCCCGACCGGTGTGGGTAAGACTGAGCTTGCCAAGGCTCTTGCCGAGTTCCTGTTCGGCGATGAGGATTCGCTCATCACCCTGGATATGTCCGAGTACCAGGAGAAGCACACCGTCTCCCGTCTGTTCGGTGCGCCTCCCGGCTACGTTGGCTACGATGAGGGCGGCCAGCTGACCGAGAAGGTCCGCCGCAAGCCCTTCTCCGTGGTCCTGTTCGACGAGGTCGAGAAGGCTCACGCCGACCTGTTCAACTCGCTGCTGCAGATCCTGGAAGACGGTCGCCTGACCGACTCGCAGGGTCGCGTGGTGGACTTCAAGAACACCGTCATCATCATGACCACCAACCTGGGTTCGCGTGACGTGAACCGCCGCATCCCGGTCGGTTTCCAGGCGATGGACGACGCAACCGCCGATTACGAGCGCATGCAGGCACGCGTGATGGAGAACCTCAAGGAGCACTTCCGCCCCGAGTTCCTCAACCGTGTGGACGACATTATCGTCTTCCCGCAGCTCTCCGAGTCTGAGATTCTGCAGATTGTGGACCTGTTCGTGGGTCGCCTGGCTAAGCGCCTGGCGGAGCAGGATATGTCCATTGAGCTGACCAACGCTGCGAAGGTTCTCATGGCGACTAAGGGTTACGACCCGTCCATGGGTGCTCGCCCGCTGCGCCGCGAGATGCAGCGCAACATTGAGGACGCCCTGTCCGAGAAGATTCTCTTCGGCGACATCAAGCCCGGTGAGAAGATCACCGTGGACGTTGAGGGTGAGGGCGACTCCGCGAAGTTCGTCTTCTCTTCTCAGCCGATGAAGGAGCTGGCTCTGGACTCGGTGCAGGAGCTGAATGAAGCTGAGGCTCCCGTAGCTGAAGCAACCGAGGCACCTGTTGCTGAGGCACCTGCTTCCGAGGCTCGAGAGGGTCAGGGTGGGGACTAAGCCCTAGGTAGCTAAGTTTTAGCGCACTAAACGCCTGTGGGGCGGTACCGGAATGATCCGGTACCGCCCCACAGGCTTTTTCTGTCTTCTAAAGGCTCCAGAAGCCCCGCTCAGGTGATTCTTAGAGCGAGACGAGCGCTGCATTGCCCTGCGTGACTTCGCGGGCGAGAGAGTCCGCCAGCAGCCCCGCATAGCAGCGCTGCAGCTGCTCGGCGGCGGGGGAGAGCGCGTACAGCGCCTTGAGCGGGCGGTGCACCGCGGCGGGTGCATCCGCGGGGAACGCAAAGTCAGGCGAAGAAGCTGCAGTGGGTGAAGAGGTAGCAGCGGATGAAGAGGTCATGTCGCCAGTCGAGGCTACACCCGCACCCAGGATGAGCTCGCGATTCACCGGCTCATGCGCCGCACGCAGCACCGCCATGACCGCCCCGCGCACCTGACGGTCCGTGCCGTGCCAACTCTGGCCCTTGGGGGTGTAGTCCGCCTCCGGCTTGCCCGCCGCAACCCAGGCGCACAGATCCTCCACTGGGCACAGCTCGCAGGTCGGGGACTTTGCCGTGCAGACCAGCGCGCCAAGCTCCATGGTCGCCGCATTCCACAGGCAGGAGGTGGGGGTGTCGGTGGGCATGAGCGCCTCCGCCAGGCGAGTCTCAGCAGCCGTCAACGAACGCGAGGGTAGAGCCTTGCCGGACACAGCGCGTGCATGTACGCGGCGGATATTCGTATCAATGACCGTGGCGCGCAGACCAAACGCGAACACGCTAATCGCCGCCGCCGTGTAGGAACCCACGCCCGGCAGAGCCAGTAGCGCATCGTAGTCGGCGGGAACCTCGCCGCCGTGCTGCTCCACAATCGCCACGGCGGCACCGTGCAGACGCTGCGCACGGCGCGGGTAACCCAGACGGCCCCAGGCGCGCACCGCCTCCGAGGCGGGCTCTGCGGCAAGGTCGGCGGGGGTGGGCCAGCGGCGCATCCACTCCTCCCACACGGGTAGAACGCGCTTGACGGGGGTCTGCTGCAGCATGAACTCACTGACCATCACGCCCCAGGGGGTGCACTCGTCACGACGCCACGGCAAATCGCGTGCCTGGTCGAGGAACCACCGGTTGATTCGGCGGTGGAGCGCCTCGGTATTCGTGCCTTCGGGCAGGGTCGGTTCGGGGCGCGTGCGTGCGGTGCGTTTGGGCTCTGAGGTCATCCGAAAAGCCTACGCCACAGGGTATATATTCCCAAAATCGCATGAACAGAGTTCACTGTGAATCTCAGGGTTAAACCCGGTATCCTTAAGAGTATGTCTGAAAATGGTCCCGTTCTGCCTCCCGAAGTGTACCGCCGCCGTCGTATCGTGGCGGTTATTGCTCTGCTCGCTATTATTTTGCTGCTGGTTGCCGGCGTGACCTCCATGGTCGGCATGATTAACGGCAAGAAGGACGCCACTGTAGCCTCCACCGCGACGCCTTCCGGTGCGCCCTTCCAGAGCTTCAGTGCTCGCCCCTCCGAAACTGCTTCGGCTACCCCGTCCGCTAGTGCGACTGCCTCTGCGACCGCGAGTGCTTCGGCGACCCCCTCGGTGACCGCTTCTGCGGCGCCCACTGCAAGCGTGACCACCGCTGCGGTAACCCCTGCGGCAACTACTCCCGCGGCGACCCCGACTGCTCCCGCACCGACTCCGAGCGTGACCACTGCGGCTGCTGTTGCGGCGTGCACCGCGAACGACCTGAAGGTGACCGTCACCCCCGCGAAGCGTACCTTCGCGGCCGGTGAGCAGGTGTCTTTCCACGTGACCTACACGAACTCTTCGAAGACCCCCTGCGCTGTGGGCGGCGAGGGCGCGAACACCGGCGTTGATCTGAAGATTACTTCCGGTGCGGCTCAGGTGTACACCCGCAGCCTGTGCGCGGCGACCGCTGTTCAGAAGTCTGAGGTAGCCGCAGGTGGCGAGGGTGCAACCGACCTGGCGTGGGATCGTAAGATCAACGTTCTGGGCTGCTCCTCCGCGTCGACCGCTCAGAAGGGTTCCTACTGGGCTGCGGTGACCGTCAATGGTGTGAGCTCGGCTCCGGTGAACTTCATTATTCAGTAGTTCACGTCTATGGTTTTCGCCCCTGTGTGGGCGTGAGAAGCCTCCGTGCTGGATATTCTCCGGCGCGGGGGCTTCTAGCTTTTATCCGGTTATTACTTGGAGGCGCGGGGCTTGGCGAAGCGGCGCTCGCCCAGGTACCCGAGCAGACTACCGAAAGCGGTCCACTGCAGTGCCGCCAACAGCAGGGTGGACAGGTCGGTCACCTCAAAGGAGTTGGGGATGACCTTGAACCACAGTAGTGGCAGGTAAATCAGAAAGAGAATGGGGGATGCCCACACGAAGAACGGAACGGGGCGCTTGGCCGACGGATACTTAGCTCGCGAGTACGACATTGTGACCTCCAGTGGGTGTCATGATGCTTGAGGCATCAGGGCGCGGAGGGAACTCCGCTTTCACTACATCATAATGCAAAAGGTTCTCGTGAGGTCAGAAAAAGCCCCCGTGCCAGATATTTCTTCCGGCGCGGGGGCTCTCGTATGGGTCTTTTAGAGGTACTTCTCCAAGCTGCTCTCCGCCATGCGGGACAGCTGCTCACGCACCGTGCGGGCACGAGCCTCACCCACACCGTCCACGGCGCGCAGGTCCTCAAGGGATGCCGCCATCAGAGCCTGCAGGCTACCGAAGCGCTCCACCAGACGCTCAGAAATAGCGTTCGGGATGCTCGGAATACCGGCGAGCAGACGGAAACCGCGAGGCTGCAGGGGGAACTCCAGATCGGGGTTCTCGCCAAAACCGACAGTGCGGGCAATCGTGCGCAAATCCACGATGTCCATATCGTCCAGGTTCTGAAGCGCCTCAACGCCAGTGGTGATCAGTTCGTCGTTCACCTCGGGCAGGTAGTCGCGTAGGATCAGGTCGCTAGCGGTCATCTCGGGGGCGCGCAGCTCCTCCAGCTGCAGGGCAATCAGGCGGCCGTGCACGCCGAGCTCCAACACGTAGTGGCTGACCTCGCGGATAATGCGGTTCACCATCTCCATGCGCTGCAGGGTCATTGCCACATCGCCCAGGGAAACGTTCGATTCAATCTCCAGGGCAGACAGGCTGGAGAGCACCGAACGCAGGCGCTTCTTATAGCTTTCAAGGGTCTGAATCGCCTGGTTTGCGCGGGCCATCAGGTACTGGCTGTCTTCAACCATATAGCGGGTGCCGTCAACGTACACCGAAATCACGGACATCGACGCGCTCACCGAAATCACCGGGAAACCGGTCTGAATCGCGGTGCGTTCGGCGGTGCGGTGGCGGGTACCGGACTCGTTCGTGTCAATGGAGGCGTCCGGCATGAGCTGCACGCCGGCGTGTAGTAGGCGGGTGGCGTCGCGGTCGCAGATGATAGCGCCATCCATCTTCGCCAGCTCGCGCAGGCGGGTTGCGGAGAACTCGGTGTCGATGTTGAAACCACCCGACGACAGGGAGGATACGGTGCGGTCGGATCCGAGTACGATGAGTGCGCCCGTACGGCCACGCATGATGCGTTCCAGGCCCTCGCGGAGCTCGGTGCCGGGGGCGATTCGGGCGATAGTTTTAAGCAATAGGTCACTATAATTCATCTGCACGAAAACCATTGTACCCGTAAGGGCGGTTATTGAGCCAGGTCAGGGGCGGAACGGCGGGCTAAAGTGCCTCAAAAACGAATGGATATTCTCGATATTTATACGGGAGTGCACGGGACTAAACTATCTGCGTTTAAGAGTAAAAATCTGTTCTGCGGTACCCCATTTCGCCGTGACCAAACACCGCGCACCATATCGCCCCAGACCCTAAAATAGACCCATGACCGCGCGCACGAAAAACACTAAAACCGCACCCGCCTACCGCTGCACCGAATGCGGCTGGACCACCGCCAAATGGGTAGGCCGCTGCGGTGAATGCCAAACCTGGGGCACCGTCGAAGAAGCCGCCGGGGGCACCCGCGCGCGCACCCGCGCCGCATCCAGCGTGCAAAAACCCGCCCAGCCCATCGCAGAAGTCGACTCGCGCGTAGCCGCCTACATGAGCACCGGAAACCCCGAATTCGATCGCGTGCTCGGCGGCGGACTCGTACCCGGCGCGGTCATCCTCATGGCGGGCGAACCCGGCGTGGGCAAATCCACCCTGCTGCTGGATGTCGCCGCCACCTTCGCGCGCGGCACCGCCGGAAATGCGGGGCAGAACCCGGCACAAAACACCCCGGCACGCAAAACCCAGCCGCCGCGCCCGGTCCTGTACATTACCGGCGAGGAATCCGCCGCGCAGGTCAAGCTCCGCGCCGACCGCATTCGCGCCATCGCGGACACCCTCTACCTGACCAGCGAAACCGACCTCGGCACCGCCCTGGCGCATATTGAGCAGGTCAACCCCGCCCTGCTGGTCATCGACTCCGTGCAGACCCTCGCCTCCGCGGAAGTTGAGGGTAGTGCCGGCGGCGTGACCCAGGTGCGTGAGGTTGCCGCCTCCGTCATTGCCGCCGCGAAGGAACGCAATATGTGCACCCTACTCGTGGGCCACGTGACCAAGGAAGGCACCATCGCGGGCCCGCGCCTGCTCGAACACCTGGTGGACGTGGTCTGCCAGTTTGAAGGCGATAAGCACTCGAATATCCGCATGCTGCGCGCCATTAAGAACCGCTTCGGACCCACCGACGAGGTGGGCTGCTTCGACATGCACGAGGACGGCATCGCGCCGGTGCTGGACCCCTCCGGCATGTTCGTTTCGAGTACCCCGCACCCGGTGGCGGGCACCTGCGTGACTGTCACGATGGAGGGCCGCCGACCCCTGCTCGCGGAGGTGCAGGCGCTACTGGATCAGGCGGTGGCACCCGCCCCTCGCCGTACCGTCTCGGGTCTGGATTCGGCGCGTATTCAGATGCTGCTGGCGGTGCTACAGCGCCGTGCCGGGCTGAACGTGGGCAAGCTCGACTGCTACGTCTCCACGGTGGGTGGCGCAAAAATTGCTGAGCCTGCCGCCGACCTGGCGTGCGTTATGGCGCTTGCCTCGGCGGCACAGAATAAGCCGCTGCCGCGCAAGCTCGCGGTCTTCGGCGAGGTCGGCCTGGCGGGTGAGGTGCGCGCCGTGCCGGGCATCCGCCAGCGCATTGCGGAGGTGGGCCGCCTGGGCTTCACGCACGTGCTGGTGCCCGCCTCCCCGACCGGCGTGGGGGACGTGCCCGAGGGCGTGACCGTGCGTGAGGTAACCACCCTGGGTGAGGCGCTCGCGCTGCTTTTCCCGCAGAAGTAGCCGCCCGCGTATCAACAGCATAGAGATAGCAAGAGAGGGGGCTCCCGGCTGGCGTAAATGCCGCCGGGAGCCCCCTCTGCGAAGCACCGCTAAGAGCGGCTTTCCTCCTCGTTCTCGTGCAACATAATGTTGATCGAACGGGTATTCAGTTTATTCGTGCGGTGGGCGTTGACCGCGGTATCGGTCATGTCGTCAACCACCATCGAGTCGTCCATGTCAGTATCAACAATCGGGATCGCTGAGGTACGCGGCGCATGCTGCGTAACCGCCTCGCCCAGGGGCACCAGAACCGCCACGGCGTCCTTGTGGGACATGCCGGTCGCCTCCATAAAGTCCACCACAATCAGGCGGAGCATCAGCACCAGCGACTCACCCTCAAAGGTTGCCACACCCATCGTGCGCGGCTCGAGGGTGCCTGCAAGTTTAACCATGCGTTTGCGGGCTGCCATCATGTAGTGTTCGCGTTCGCTTTCGGTCGGGGCAGACATGCCCAGGCCGAGGCTCTGCGCCGCCAGCGACAGCTCGGTCAGCGCGTCACTGAGTGAAATCTGCGCGGCAGTGCGTAGCTGCACGTGGTGAATCGTGGACGCCATGCGGCGGTTAAGCACGCGGTCGTTACGGATCGCCAAATCGACCGCGGCAAGAGTCTTCGACATGCGCGCCAGCTCGCCCTTGCTCTTGCGGCTATTCCAGGACAGCTCACTCATACCCTGCGCGGTAATCAGGTCGCCTCGGCACGCATCATACAGCGGTTGCAGAGCGCGGGCATCGAGCAGGCTCTGGTACGCCTTGTTGTAGTCGTAGTAGCGAATCGCCTCGGAGGAAAGCTGGAAAACCTTCGCGAACGCGTCCATGAGAGCTTGGGCGCGTTCACGCGGGTTCTTACGCGGGTCACGCGGCATCAGGTACATGGCGAGGAACGCAAAGGCGCCACCGACAATGCCGTCGAAACTGCGGGTGAATGCGTCATCAGGCACGGGCAGTAGCAACGTGAAACAGGCCTGGAAGCTGAGCTGAATCGTAAAAATAATGCCCTTATCAATAAATCGGGCAATAATCACGGTCAAGAAAAGCACCACTGCCGCCTGCCAGGTACCGTGACCGAGCAGAATCAGCAGAAGGTCGCCAATGAGAATGCCGAGGGTCACGCCGAAGGAGACCTCAAGGATTCGGCGGGAATGCTTAGCGCCGCTCACATAGCCCAGGGATACGAGGGCAGCGACCGGCGCGAAAATGGGCTCGTGGTGGCCCAGGACGCGCTCAGCGAAAAGCCAAGCGCCCATAGACGCCGCAACAATCTGCACAGACTGAAAGAAGTCAGCCCGGACGCGTTCAACGCCCTCACGGACGAACTGCCGGGTGTTCTGTTCAGTAGTGCGTAGAATGTCTGCGAATCGTGCCATGGGCACCATCATACCGGCGCGGGTGCGGTGCACAAGGGGGTAGGGGAGTGTTGGGTTGAAGTGTGAGAGACCCCGCGCCCTGTACTTGCCCTGTACCCGCGCTGTAGCCGCGTTTTTCGAGGAAACCTAGCCCCGAACCACTGACTGAGCCCCCGTTACGCAACCTAGTACGCAACCTAGCCGCGGAGGCGGCGCGCCACCCTCGCCAGCAGGCTCGGCTGTGCGGGTGCTTCAGAAGATGACTCAGGCTCAACGGTGACGGGGAGCGTTTCCTCGGCGCCGTGCGCGCTGTGAATACTGTGCGCCCCGTGAATACCGTGCGCGCTGTGCCCGCCACCGATTGCGCGGGCACGTTCGAGCTGCCGGCGGTGCTCGGCATCCCAGGAGTGCGCCCGGTCAGACATCGCCCACTCGAACCCCGCGGTGAGGGAGGTTTCGGTGAAGAGATCTCGGGCGGCACGGACGGTCGCACCCAGCGGCTCGGGGAGCGCCGGGACCTGCTCCACGGCGGGGAAAGGCACGGGAGCTTCTGCGTTGCCGCGAGCGTCTGCCTCACCATGAGTTTTTGCATCAGAGGCAAGAACCTGTGCGAGCAGGTAGGCGCGCTCGGTGCGCAACACCTCCAGCAGCTCGGTACGGCGTGCATCCGATGCCACCGCCGCGTGCCGCAAGGCGGCGGCAACCATCAGCTCGGGAACACCACCGGCGAGCATACCCAACGGCAGGGTGAACTCGCCCAGACCGTACAGGCTCAGGGCGCCACCCGCACGCATCTGCGTGAAGGCATCCGGTACGAGGGCGAGCACGGGAATACCCGCCGCGGCAGAGAACACCGCCGGGTGGTAGCGGCTGGTCAGCGTGAACGCCGCCCCGCGGTGCACGGTAACGCTCTGGTCGGCGTGCAGAATCGGCAGAAGGGTCGCCGGGGTGGAAGGGCTGAGCCGCTCGGCGATGCGCTGGTGTACCTGAATATCGCCGCTTTCGGGGTTCTGCGGGTCGCCAAAATGGCTCAGGAACACGGGCGCGTAGCCGTGCTCGCGCCACATGCTATCGAGCAGACGCGCAATCTGCTGCGCCTGCTGCTCGGTGCACTCGTTGACGGTGACGCACACGTAGCGTTCGGGCAGCTCATCCAGCACCTGACCTGCGGAAACTCCTTCCGCATAGTGCAGGGTACGCGCCGGGGAAGCCGCCAGGTAGTCGGTGGCATCGTCCACGCTCAGGCGCGCGTCAATACCCCGCTCACGGCACCAGGCGAGGGAAGAATGTTCGCGCACCGTCACCGAACGGGCGGTGCGCAGCATGCGCTCCAGAACCTGCGCATCGTGCAGGTTCAGCACCGGGCCCAGGGACTGGCCGGTCACGTACACGGGCACGCCCGCCTGCTCGGCGGCACGCACCGCGGCGGCGCGTTCGTAGAGCAGCCAGCCGTAGCGGGAGTTGAGGTTGCCGCCGCCGGAGACCACGACCGCATCCATTGCGGCGATAGAATCCGCGAAATCCACCATCCGCTCAACGGTCTGCTCCAGCGGATGCAGCACCTCCGGTAGCGCCTGCACCTGCGGCAGAGCCACCAGCTCGGTGATGGAGGGGCGTTCCCGGTCAGCATGTAGCTCCGCCAGGATGCACTCAAGCGCCGCGAGGGTCAGCTCGCGTTCAGCCGGTGCCCAGGGGAAGAGGAAAAACGGCAGGTACTCGTAGGGCGCGCCCGCCTCATGATGTACCGCCTCACGATTTGCCGCGCCGATATAGCGCGCCGAATGGCCCACATCGCGGGTCATGAGGGTGACCGCCGCGCCGCCTTCGGAAAGCGCCTGAGCGCTCGCAATGGTCATGGCTTCGTCGCCCACGTGGTAGGTGTGCTGGCCGATATCGCCAATGACGAGCACGTGCGGTGTTGCAGAAGGCAACGCTGTAGAAGAATGATTGTTCTCTGTCACGGTTACGCGCCCTTCTGCTCTGCCGACCCGGTCTCAGTCGACTCAGCCTCAGTACCGCGACGAACCAGAGAGCGCTGATTGAGGGAACGCTTCGCCAAGGAACGCAGCGCACGGCCCGGGGTGCGCAGGTGCTTGAGGACCCGCAGACGCTCCTCAATGCTCTGCTGGCGGCTCTCAATAGCCTGCTGACGAGCCTCGATACGCTCCAGGCGGCTCTCGATAGAGCGCAGAATGTCCAGGGATTCGCGGGTCAGATCGTGCCCGTCAATCACGCGGCGCTCCAGGTCAGCCGCCAAATGCGCCTGGTACAGGTACGCACCCGGTCGGGCACCCGCCTGCAGATCCTCACGGATAGCGCGGGCGCGCACCATCGAATCGAAGCGGGCATGCTCAGCCTGACGCTTTACGCTGTTCGCCTCGGGACCCTCCGCGTCGGGGCGCAACGACCAGTACGCCAGCGGCTCATCCACCAGCAGAATATCCGCAACGGAGGCGGCACGCATGTTGAACTCCCAGTCGCCGACCACCGGCAGGGACTCGTCGTAGAAACCGACCAGCTCGTGCAGGCAGCGGCGGTAGAGAATGCCAATCGGCACGGCACGGTTCGTGCGGAATAGGAACTGCAAACCGACGCTGGGCAGCCCGTCGTGGAAAATACGTTCCTCGTACACCTCGAACTCGCCGTCGGCGTTCTTGCGTTCGTATCGCTCCACAACGCGGGTGGTACACATGAGCGCGCCGCTCTCTTCGAGCGCCGCGACGGTGCGTTCCAGGAACTCGGGCGCCCACAGGTCGTCGTCATCGTGAATCGCCACGTATGTGGAGGTGGTCGCCGCCAAACCGGCGTTGGATGCCGCCTCCATGTTGCCGCCGGCGGTGGTCAGCAGCTGCACGCGGCCGGAACCCAGCGGGGAAGCCTCAATGACGGCGCGGGTTGCCTGCTCGTCGCCTCCATCGTTAATCACACAGACCGTGTAGTCGGTGAAGGTCTGCTGCGCAATGTTTTCCAGCGCGCGGCTCAAGAAGCGGGGGCGGCCCTTCGTGCGGACCAGAATAGCTACGGTAGGGGAAGACATAACCACAATCAGTCGAGGGTGAGCGGGCCCGTGCCAGCCCAGGAACTCAACCCATTATGAAGGTGTGCACTGTTCAGACTCAACCCGCCACCCGTCCACGCCGCAACAGCAGGCACGCAGAGGCACGCACCGCCCCTAAAAACTAGCTGATGGACTGTAGCGCCACCATCGCCAGCACACCGAGCACAAAGCATGCCGGAATGGTTACCAGCCACACCAGAAGAATCTGCAGAACAATCCTGGATTTCAGCGCGTTAAAGCGCTGGTTCACGCCCGCGCCGAGCGCCGATGCCGTCGCCAGATGCGAGGAGGAGAACGGCACCTGCAGCAGGAAGTAGCCGAGCACCTGCACCACCGCGGTCGTACCCTGAGCGACCGCGCCACGGAACGGGTCCAGGCGCACCATCTTGTAGGCGAAGGTGTAGCCGATGCGGCGGCCACCGGTCAGCGTACCCGCACCCAGGCTGAGGGCAATAATGAAGGTGCCCAGCAGCATCCCGCCCCAGGTGAGGGATTGAATCAGCGCCGGATCCATGATGCGTTCGCTCAGCAGCGCCCACAGCAGCAGGTACAGGTAGCCGGTCTGCAGGCCGTGGAGCAGCGAAATTGCGGAGGCAGACACCGCCAGCACCTCGCGGGCATGCTGATTCACCAGGCGCGGGTTGTGGCCGACCACCAGCCGGTAGAACGGCACCACCATCAGCCAGGACAGCAGAAAAATGAGCGGCGGCAGGTAGAAGAGCGGCAACAGAGTCGCCCCAAAAATATGCGGCAGGAATGCGAGTGAACCGAACCCTTCAGCGGCGCTGTCAATCCTCGTTTGGGTCCACCAGCTCACACCGGCGAGGGCACCGACCAGCGCGTGGGTCGAGGAGGACGGCAGCCTCAGGAACCAGGTGAGCACACCCCAAGTAGCGCAGACCAGCAGCGACGCAACGATACCGTTCAGGCCGGTGATGCCCTCCGGGGCGCTCACCCACGAGGCGGAATACTCACCGAGTAGCAGGAACGCACCGACCACGCCGAGCACGTTGAAGAGCGCGGCAAGGTACAGGGCGGAGCGCTCGCCGAGGGCGCGGGTACGCACCGGAACAGCGACGGAGTTGGAGGCGTCGTGCACACCGGTAACGTAGACCGCGGCAATGAAGGCGCAGCAGGCTAGAAGACCCAGGAGCATTAGGATTCCTGAACGATAATGCGGCCAATTTCGGCGGACACATCACGCATAGCGTTGGAGGCGGCGGTCAGCTGCGCCAGGAAGGTGGCGTAGCGGCGGTACCGTTCGGGGGTGTAGCGTTCGGCAATGTACGCGTCGTATTCTTCGGCGGTGCGTAGCGCCTGGCGGGAGATGCGCAGCATGTCCATCCAGTAGTTGTCGAGGCCGCGAATATCGGCAAGTTTGGGGATGACGGCGGCGGTCAGCACCGCCTGACGCTGAATGATGTCCAGGATTGAGGTGATGTGCGTGGCGAAGCCGTCAATGCTGTGCAGGGACAGCACGTGCGCGGCGCTGGTGAGCTTCTCAACGGCGCTGGTGAGCTTGCGTGCCAGCGTGTACAGGTCTTCACGCGGGATGGGCGGGGAGAAGGAGCTGCGCACCTCGGTGAGGGTGCGGAACAGCAGGTTCGTGGAGTCTGCCTCGTGGGTGAGCATGCGTTCGAAGAGTTCGGGGTACTCCGCGACGGGGGAGCCGACCATTTCAGAGAGCAATGCCGCCGCCTCACCGACCTGCGCTGAAATTTCAGCGAGGGAGGCGAGGGAATCGTTAGCGTGGGGAAAAAGTCGGTGCAGCATAGTTCCCAGTCTAACCAGTATTGGGTGCTGCGGGTGCGCATGGCCGGTGCGTATCTCACGAGTGCCCGCCCTGCACACGTTACTGCGCCGCCCTGCAAATGTTATAGCGCCGACCTGTTTGCGGTTGCCCGTGACGGTTTTAAACAAAAACGGTGGGGGTCGATTTCTCGACCCCCACCGGAACGTTTAGGGATGTCGGGTTGGGAGCGCCTCTCGGCGGAAGGCCGCTCGAAGCGGCTAAAGATTTGGAGCCCGGGGCTACCTATTAGCAACCCGACATCTTGTAATTATTATCCACCCGCACCCGGCGCAGAGTCAATTAGAAACAGGCTTTTCACGCCTTTGCGACCCAATGTGGAACCTGTGCCAATTCGCGGCACAAACCCGTATTTTTAGGCGCCTAAACGGTGCAGAAGACTAGAATGCTTCGAGGTTGGTCTGTGTTTTTTCCTGTGCAGATTTTTCCTGCGCAGAATCAGCCTCCAAAGTGCTGTTAGCCTGCTGACCAGACTCAACGGCACGCAGCTGGGCGGCGACCGCCTCCAAATCGTGCGCGATCTGCTCCATCTGCTGAGCCTGACGCGGCAGACGAGCACGACGCTCCACCGCCTCACGCTTCACCTCGTGGCTACCCGGAACCGAACTATCCTGCCCGGCAGAGCGCGCATAATCGGTGCGAATACCCAACGCCACCACGTGCGCAAACGCCGCACAACGTTCCATCGCAATGTCCATATCGCCGGTGTACAGGCCCGCCAGAATCTCATCAATCGTGCGGACCACCTCGTCGGCGCTCGGCGGGTCGGGAACACCCGCCACCACGTGCGAACGGTAGTCCTCCGCCATGCCCAGCTCAAAGGCACGGCTCACCCCGCGCGGCGAACGATGCACCACATCCCGCAGCCAGTACATACGCCACAGCGCACCCGGCAGGGAGTGGGCGCTCGCGTGCGACCAGAGTTCGGCGAGCATCTCAATTCCGTAGTCGTCGGTGAAGCTGACGAGCCGTTCGGTCATCTGCTCGTCGGTGCCGCGTCCGCGCATCAGCAGGATGCGTGCGGAGGCGTGCGCCGCCTCTTCACGTGCGGCGGGGTCCATGCCGCCTTCGTGGCGTTCAAATTTCTCGGCGGAGTAGAGGACGGGTCGGTGGTGGGTGCGGTGACGTGAGCGCCCGGAGGCGCCGGTTGATGTTGCGGGTGTAGACATAGGATTTTCCAGTGTACCGTTCATTGGCTGGGAGCCGGTAGTGTATAGTATTTCTATCTGCACACTTTCAGTTTTGTGTGGATAGGAGCGCCTTTAGCTCAGTCGGTAGAGCTACGGACTTTTAATCCGCAGGTCGTGGGTTCGAGCCCCACAGGGCGCACTAGCCGACCCGTCGCCTCCCGCTTTGCGGGGGTCGGCGGGTTTTTGCGTCTTCACCCTTATGCACGGGGTTTTACCCGTGCCTATCCTGTGTGGTGGGGCGTGTCCTGCCGGGTTGGCCTGGCAGTTTTTGATTCGTGTACGTTGACCCGAAAAGATGAGGAAACCCCGTGAGCGTCACCATTAAGAACCCCGAAGAAATCACGATTCTTGCCACCGGCGGCACGATCGATAAGTTCTATTCGGTGGCGGGCACCATGGATATTGGTGAGCCTGCCGCTAAGGACCTGCTAGACCGCGTGATTACCGATATCCGTTTTGATATTCGCCCGCTGATTGGCAAGGACAGCCTGGACATGACCGATGAGGATCGTGCCGAGCTGACCGAGGCGCTGAATGCTGTCACTAACGACCAGGTGCTCATCACTCACGGCACCGACACCATGCCGGAGACTGCCCGCTACCTGATGGAGCACGCCGACCTGGGCGATAAGGTTGTGGTGCTGACCGGTGCGATGCAGCCCGCCGTGATGGCTCGTTCGGATGCCGGTTTCAACCTGGGTGCCGCTATTGCCGCCCTGAACCTGCTGGAGCCGGGCGTGTACATCAGCATGAGCGGTCGTGTTTTCCCTGCTGAGAGCGTGCGTAAGGACCGTTCTCGCGGCATTTTTGAGGGCTAAGATGGCTGATTCCGCTCGTATGCGGCGGGGTGAACCGGTTTCTGCTGCTGAGCTTGCGCAGGTGGAGGGTTCCTCGGATCTTATTCCGCAGGAGCGTATGTCGCGGGAGCATATGTCCCGGGAACATATGTCGCAGGCGCAGCTCATGCAGCTACAGGCCATGGAGGAGCTGGAGCAGCAGGCTGACGAGTTCTGGAATGTCACCAGCGATTACCCGCTGCCGGCTAAGAACCTGTACCTGGTGCGTGTGCTGCTGCTGGTCGTGCCCTCGCTGATTGTTGTTTATTACTTCATCCGCGTCACGCTTTTCCCGATTGGTGCGGTGCCGCTGGTCTACCTGGTGATGCACATATGGCTTGCCATGATTTACCGGGCGAACCGGTCGGTGAAGCTGGTGTTGCTGGCGAATGTGGTATCCGGGGTTGCGGCGGCCATTATGACGGCGTTCTTTGTCTATGCGCTGGTGACGGTGCAGGGCCCGCAGACTCTGCTGGACCGTGTGGGCATGTTCTACACGGTGGGCCTGCTGACAGTTATGGTGTCCTTCGCGTTGGAGGTCCTGTTCTCGCTGTTTTATAGTTTGGCGGTTCGTAGGAGCTTGCGTTTGACGCGGCAGAAGCAGAACTCGGAGCAACAGGCGGAGGATTTCCCCGCGCATCCGCCCATCTACGCCTCTGACGGGTGAAGCCTGACGGGGTGATGACGAGGCGATAAGCGGCGGTGTGACACACTCTCAGCGATGCCCAGCCACTGCTCAGATTCCCTTAAAGTACGCGTGATACGGTAGAGACAGAAACACGACCCGCACCTGCCAGGAGGTCACCCATGGGCGCTACACACCTGAACACAGATGCCGCTTCATCCGCAGAACATCCGGATGAAGATATCAGTGTGCAGACTCGCTATCAGGCGCCTATTCGCCACGCGACTCCTGCCACTCCGGAGGTGTCCGTTCCGCTGAACGTGCCGCCGGTGGTGACTGGTTCGCATCCGGTTATTTCGGCTACTTCTACCGTCATCATTCAGGATGGTACGAACCCGCCGATTGTGGTGCGTACGCATCCGACGGGTCCTCTACCGCCGTTCCCGGGGCAGGGGCAGCTGCCCGCTTTTCTGCGCACCTACACCGCTGATGAGGTGAAGGAACGCAAACAGAAGCTCAAGAAGAACCTGCTGGTCCGCGCCGTTATTCTGTGCATTTTGAGCATCGTTGAAGGCCTCATTATCTCCCAGTACACGCAGCCGTTGGCGATTTGCTTTGGTTTTGTGGCGGCGCTTTACCTGGTGGTTCAGATGTGGCCGCTGATGCGCCCTCCGCATGATTCGGCGGACGCCTCCGTGTATAGCGTTTGGGCTATCTGCTCCCTGATTGGGTTTGTTGCGGTGGGGCTGGTGCTTTCACCGATTACATTCCTGCTGCTGATGCTCGACTGGGCTGGGGTTTCGATGGGCCTAGACCCCCTGCTGATACTTGTTGTCTTGGGCCTGGTCTGGTTGAGCGAGGTCGGTCTATCGTTGCTGACCATTTACCGCTTCAACAACTTGCGAATTGCGATGGCGAACCAGGCAGATTCTCCGTCGCTACCCGACAGTATTTCTGCGACGGTTGACCCGTCCACTTTTGCCTAAAGTTTTTTGAGGCGGCGCGGTAGACGAACGCCGCGCCGCCACACACACATCACACACTCGCTCATACGTTTTCCGCACACTATCAGCCGATATCCGAAAGATTCAGCTATGTCCGCCGTCGAGTCCTCTCCGCCATCCGCTCCGAACGCCACGCATCCTACGAAGCCCGCCACCCCGACTCTCGTGTCTGTGGCGGGTTGGGTTCTGCTCGCTATTGCTGTGGGCTGGCTGGCGCTGATTGCGTACACCGGCATCTCCTATGCAACCACCCATTTGTCGCATTTTTCGACCTGGCGCGCCCAGTCGCTGGTGGAGGCGCAGGCATACTATCCGGTGATGTTCTTACTGGTGAGCGCGTTCGGTAATGTCACTCTGCACGGCTTCTGCACGGTGGCGTACCTGCGCGGTTACCGTTGGGCGGCGTTGGTGCTGTCGGTGGCGTTGGCGTTGGGTGTGTTGGCGTCCCTGCTGATTATGCTGGCGGTTGCGGCTCTTCTGGGTACTCTGAATGGTGCGCCGAGCCAGGATGTTGAGCTGCTGCTCAGTAGCGCCTCGCCGCTGTACACGCCGGTGTATATTGCTGCACCGTACATGCTGGTGTGTGTGGTGGCGTTGGCGTTGGTGTGGTCGCGTCAGTCGCGTTCGTACATGGAGGCGCGCCGTGATTGGCGCCTGCGCCGCAGCGAGGACTACTTGATTTAGCCTTGCAGATTCTGGCTGCGGGTCTACGACGACCCGCGGCTCACCGATAACTTTATTCACCCAACCACAGTTAGGATGACTCGTGCACCCTACTTCCGAACCTGCGCACGAATCCTCATCGCAGACGAGCCCCGGCTCTACCGCCCCTGCCGCGCCTGAGGTGGTGCTCCCGCCGCGGCCGAAGGCGCTACGCGGCGTCATGTGGTGCGCTACAGCCATTATTATTCTGTCGGCAATCCAACGTATCTATGTATCTATCCATAACGAGGTGCCAGATCGCGTTATGGAAATGATGCCGGGCATCATCATTTCAGGCATATTCGCCACCTTCATCTTCTCTCTCATACCGATTTTCGTCCTCCGCCGACTATGGAAGGGCCGTAGATGGGCGTACTTCCTCACCCTCTTCGGTAGCGCTTTTGCAGTTTTTGTTGGGGCCCTGAGTTTGCAATCTTTCATCTCGGCTGATTATTTCTCCAGGCTGGCGGATGAATCACTGACTTCAAGACCCCGAGACTACGTAGTTTCCATTGTGGTGAGTGACATTATGGGAGCTTTTCTCACGGCTTTCTACTTGCTGATAGTTGTGTTGCTCCTTAGTCGTTCCACCAGGTCGTATGTGGTTACTGCGAGGTTGGCGCGGTTGAAGGCACGCGAACAGGTGAACGCCGATGATGGCTGGGTCGTTTTCCATCAGGGTGCAGAAATGAGCGCTCGCCTGGACGAAGAGCAGACTCGTCGGGAAGAGAAAGAAGCTAACCGACGGGCTGAGGAGGCGGTCGCTCAGCAGTACAAGACGACCCGCCGCATGGATGCACGGAAGAACTCCCGCAACGAACAGCGCGGCTACAAGGATACTTCCGTGTACACCGAGGAAGGCTACCGCCTCAACTAGGGTGGGATGCCCCTCCCTATGGGGAGACTCTTTGCTACCCGCCCTGCACTATAGCGTGCGGGGCGGGGCGCGAAGAGAAGAAAGGAACAATGATGTCAGAACGCACCCCAAAACAACCGTTGAACGATCCGGAGTACACGGTTCCCGAATACAGCGTGCTGCTGCCCTCCGACGAGGCTAAAAACAGCACAGCAGAGGGCGACAGCGCCCCCAATAACGTAACTTCCGGTAACGCCGCAGATAACAGCGCGGCGGAGGGCAACGCATCCGGCGGCAGCGCCTCCGAGCACGCCAGCCCCCCTGAGCAAACCACTACTGGCTACACTGTATACCCCGCCTCCGAGCAGGTAATTCCGAAGCGCCCGCAGGCTATGCGCAGCGTCATGTGGTGCGCTGCCGCCATTATCGTGCTGGGACCCCTGAGTAACTTTCTGCCGATTCTAAGCCGGTCGTATATCGATTTTGAGATGGTGGTGAGTGTTCTCTTCTCTGCCTTGGTGGTTACCCTCATCATCTCCGCCATCCCGATTTTTGTTCTCTGGAAGATCTGGGATGGCCGCGAGTGGGCGCGCATTCTTACCATCATCTACTGTGCTCTCGCGGCTGCTAGCGGTGTGCTTATTCTTGCGGATAATTTCTCGGGGTTAAGCTCTAGAGCGGCTGCGGCGTCCAGCCTGGTGCGTATCGCGAGCGGCGTTTTTACTCTCGTTCTTTACCTCCTGATGATTGTGCTGCTGACTCGTGCTCCTATTAGGATGTACACACAAATCGTTAGCGGGGCACGTGCGCTAGAACGCCAGCAGATGATGTCTGAGACAAGACAGGCTGCCGGTCAGGTGCCGGCAGAACTTCGAGAGATTTTCGCTGATGATGAGGATGACGAACGCACCTCATCAGGGGGAAACACCCCTCGACCCCCGCACCGTAGCGCGGGATGGGGCACCTAGAAAGGACCACCAACGCCAGGAGTTCCGGGGCTGGCCCTCGAAATGGTGTACGTGGTTACCTGGATACCTCTGAATACGCTGAGAAAGGGTACTGCCTTCCTAGGGTGCGGCGCGCCTCTTTATATCCTTAAGGTAAGACTCTTTAACGCCCGCTCCGTGCACTGTAGCGCGGGGTGGGTGCCAGGGGAGAAAGGAACGACGATGTCAGAACGTACCCCGAAGCAACCGTTGAATGACCCGGAGTATACGGTTCCCGAGTACAGTGTGCTGTTGCCCTCCGACGAGGCTAAAAACAGCACGGCAGAGAGTAACGCCGCCCCCGAAACCAGCGCCTCCGAGCACGCCATCACCGGCTACCGGGAGGCGACTGTCGGCTACAGTGCCCCTACCGCCTCCGAGCATGCGGGGCGGGTACGCCCGAAGGCCCTGCGCAGCGCTAAGCGGTGCATGACCGTCATCATTATTCTGTTGCTTTTCAGGAATATTCAAACGTTCATACTCCTTAAGAACCTAACCTCCAGCTTGGGGGCGCTGTCTCTTCTCTTCACGCTGGGCTTCCCCCTCATCTTCATTTTTATTCAGATTTTCCTCTTCTGGAAGACCTGGGAAGGGCACAGATGGGCGCACATACTTATCCTCGTGTGTAGCTCCTACGAGGTCTTGAGCCGTATGTATTGGTTTGCGCAAGATTTCTTCATGGATTCCAGATATCTCACCTGGCTGATGGAATATTTGCAGTCCTACGACTCTATGGACCTGGCGATTTCTCTTCTCTTGAGTACCGCGGTTGGTGTTGTCATTACTATCCTCTACATCCGGAACATTGTGTTGCTGACCCGTCCCTCTGCGTGGGCGTACACGACTGCCGGCAACACACCGCATAGCCAGGTGGTTGATCAGAATCCGCTAGCACCTGACCCGAACTCCAATGAGGGCGGGAACCGCCTCAACTAGGATGTTTGCCTCAAACGGCGCCACTATCACCAAAAGGCTCAGAGCATGAAAGGGTGGGGATACCAAACGGTATCCCCACCATTTCGCATTAAACATCGCAATCTTCTAGCTGGTAAAACCCTTTGAGTTACCTAAAAGGTTCCAGGCTTCGTATAAAAACTCTACTAGGCTCGAAGAGCTTACCCTATACTGAAAAAGTATTATTCTCTCAGCTAACTACATCAAATAACTCTTTTAGGTATGTTTCAAGCAAATCTACCTAAACGAGTACAACAATCACCGACTGACGCACCACAGTGCGAGCATATGAGAGAAAGAACGACGATGTTTAACAATACTTCCGGTGCCCCCGCGGGCACGCTGGCACCGCAGGTAGCTCAGCCTAATACCGCAGCACTGAACTTTCCGGCACCCGCCGCAGTGGCACCTCAGCTTCCGGTTCCTGCAGGTGCTCGCCCCGTGCAAGGTGTTCCGGGTGCCCAGCGCGCTATCAATCTTCCGCCGCGCCCCATTGCCATCTGGGCGGTAAGTATTTGCGTAGTCTTGCTCCTGGCTACGTACCCCCTACAGCCTCTTGTGGGTCTAGAGTTTATGTTTGCGTATTGGCTGGCAGCTTCCACTATGGGGCTTACGATGATTCTCCCTATTGTTCTTGGAGTAGTCTCTGCCTGGTACCTCAATGAGGGTTATGAGTGGGCGCGAGTGGTGATTATTATCGAGGGCGCGCTACGTATGCTTCTGGATATTTTGGTTGTAGCAGGCTCTTCCCGGTTCTTCCTGAGCAATGACTATAATTCCCAAGCGTTCAGAGTGATGTTTTTTGGTCCGTTTATGACCCTTGAGGGCATGTATGTGAAGCTCGCCTTTGATTTCATCATCCGTATTTTCTTTATCGTTCTTCTCTGCCAGCCGCAGGTGGGGCAGTACATCCAAATGCGTGGAGACTTGCGACGCATGGGCGTAAAGTAACCTCGCGGAGGTGCAACCGGCATCCGGGGCGTCACCTCTACCGGGCTTGAGAGAGCACAAAAGGGTGGGGATACCAGACGGTATCCCCACCCTTTCGCATCCCCGGCTCACGACCGAGAAGAACTCACGTATTACTCAGCAGATTCCTGCTTCGCCTTCGAGCGGCCACGCAGGTACTCGATAAAGACCGGCACCACAGAAACCACCACAATAATCACAGCAATGTACTCAATGTTGTTGTGCACGAACGGGATACCGCCCAGCAGCACACCCGCCAGACCAATCGAACCAATCCACGCAACCGCGCCAACAACATTCCACAGGTGGAACTTCTTACGGTCGTACGAAGAAATACCCGCCGCAAGAGACACAAAAGTACGAACAATCGGCACGAAACGACCCAGAACCAGAGCCAAGCTACCACGCTTCTGGAAGAACTCCTCAGTAGTGTGCAGGTTCTTGGTGCTCAGAATCTTCGCGTCATCCTTGAAGATCTTACGGCCGTAACGGGCACCGATCTGGTAGCCAACCTCAGCGCCAGCAATAGCAACCAGCACCAGCACCGGGAACGCCAGCCAGAGAGACAGACCCATCTGCTCATGCAGCATACCCAGAGCAAAAATCAGGGAGTCACCCGGAAGAACCGGGAAAAGAACGCCGGACTCAATAAATACGATAATTGCCGAAACAACCAGAACCCAGGGGCCGGTATCGAGCAGGAACTGCTCAAGGTCGAGGCCCAAGAGTGCAACCGGAAGATGCGCCAAAGCGGTGGCAAGAAAAGTCATGAAAAATCCTGAACTGTGAGTGGACCGCACGCACGGATCGGCGGCGGAGTAACACCAGCATAGAAAGCATACCTATGGTGAACATTGTGCAAAACTATGCGGAGGCTGTGTATTACTGGCACAATTCTACCGGCATTTACGCCGGATGCACGGGTGAGCGAGGCGTAAATCTCCGCACCGGCGGAACCGAAACCACGCGAGGTGATGCGGCGCTCGCACGCCTGCCCAAGTAGTGACCGTCCGTCAGGCCAGAGGATGCAGGGTGTGACATGATGGGAAGAGAGCACGGCGCGTCGCGGCGTAGCGATTGACCCAACCAACCACCGTTGGAGAGAACATGAACCCCCAGCAGTCAGCATCCAGCCCCGCCGATTCCCCACATACTGATTCCCTGCATGCTGAAGCCCGCGACGTGTTGCGCCGCCTCACCGGTGTTACTGATGCCGAGTTCCACGACGGCCAGTACGAGGCGATTCACGCCCTCGTAGCCGACCGTGCCCGCACCCTCGTCGTGCAGCGTACCGGCTGGGGTAAGTCCGCGGTCTACTTCATTTCTTCCCTGCTGTTGCGTGCCCGCGGTATGGGCCCGGCGCTTATTGTCTCCCCGCTGCTCTCCCTGATGCGTGATCAGGTTGAGGCGGCATCCCGCGCGGGAGTGCGCGCCGCCATGGTGAACTCCGCGAACGTCACCGAATGGGATGAGATCCGCACCCGCCTCGAAGCTAACGACCTCGACGTGCTCCTGGTTGGCCCCGAACGCCTCAATAACCCGGCGTTCCGTGAGCAGTGGCTACCGTACCTGCTGCCGCGCCTGGGTCTGCTCGTTATTGATGAGGCGCACTGTATTTCTGACTGGGGCCATGACTTCCGCCCCGACTACCGCCGTATTGGTTCGCTCATTAAATCTCTGCCGGCGGGTGTGCCGGTGCTGGCGACTACCGCGACTGCGAATGACCGTGTTAGCCGCGATATTGCCGAGCAGCTCAGTACCGATACCGCCGCACCCGTGCATGTGCTGCGCGGCCCGCTGTCCCGCGAGTCCCTGCGCCTAGGTGTTCTGACCCTGCCTGATGAGGCGCAACGCATCGGCTGGCTGCTCACGCACCTGAATAGCCTGCCCGGTTCGGGCATTATCTACACGCTGACTGTCTCTGCGGCAGAAGATACCGCAAACGCCCTGCGTGCCAGCGGCTACGAGGTGCTCGCCTACACCGGTAAGACTGACCCGGATGAGCGGCTGGTTGCAGAGCAGGCGCTCAAGGAAAACCGGGTGAAGGCTCTTGTTGCGACGAGTGCCCTCGGTATGGGTTTTGACAAGCCCGATTTGGGTTTTGTCGTGCACCTGGGCGCGCCGTCATCTGCGGTGAGCTACTACCAACAGATTGGCCGCGCCGGACGAGGCGCCCTCAAAGCGGATGTTCTGCTCCTGCCCGGTCGCGAAGACCGCGCCATTTGGGAGTATTTTGCGACCGCCTCCATGCCTGATGAGGAGCAAGCGTTGGCTGTTTTGGATGCCCTCGCCCAGTCCCCGGAGGGGTTGAGCATTACCGCGTTGGAGGCGCGCGTTCAGTTGCGCCGCTCCACCCTGGAGCTTCTGCTGAAGGTGCTGGACGTTGAGGGTGCGGCGGTGAAGGAAGGTAACTTTTGGCGTCGTACCTCTTCGCCGTGGCAGTACGATAGTGCACGTTACGCGGCGGTGGCGCAGGCGCGTGTGGCGGAGCAGAACGCCATGCTGGAGTATGAACGCGCTAGTCAGTGCCGTATGCTTTTCCTGGCTCAGCAGCTTGATGATGCTTCCGCTGTTGCTTGCGGTCGTTGCGATGTGTGTGCAGGCCCCTGGTACCCGGTTGACGTTCCCACTGAGGCGCAGCAGGCGGCGCAGAGCAGTTTCAATACGGTGGGTGTGCCCCTGCAGCCGCGCCGCATGTGGCCGAGCGGGCTGGATCAGCTGATGGGTGCGGATGCGCCGCGCGGTCGTTTGTCTAAGGACGAGCAGGCTGAACCCGGTTATGCTTTGGCGCGTTTGAGCGACATGGGGTACGGTACTCGTCTGCGTGAGCTTTTGGCGACGAATGAGCTGGGTGAACCGGTTGATTCTGAGGTTCCTGCCGAGCTGGGTCGTGCCTGTGTGAAGGTGCTTGCTGCATGGCAGTGGGCTGAGGCGGGCCGTCCGGTGGCGGTGTTGACTCTGCCTTCGTCGGTGCGTCCCCGTTTGGCTCAGTCTCTGGGTAGGGGGCTTGCTTCGGTGGGTCGCCTGGTGGATTTGGGTCAGGTGTCTCTGGTGGGGGAGCCGCGTTTCTTTGGCGGTAATAGCGCGTTCCGGTGTGCGGATGTGCTGCGCTCGTATCGGGTGCCTGCAGAAGTTTTGGACTATGTGCGGGAGCATCGGTGCCCTGTTCTGCTGGTTTCTGATGTGGTGGATTCGCGGTGGGCGTTTACGGCTGTGGCGCGTGAGCTGCGGCTGGCGGGCGCTTCTGCGGTGTATCCTTTCTCTTTGGCTGCCACCCACTAGCCGCGCCCATTAAGGTTTATTTATTCCCCTGACGAGGTTGTATGTCATATTCGGAATATTCAAAATTAGCGGTCACAGACGGCTCTTCCGCTGTGCTCAGCGATATTCCTGCTCGCCCCGAATACAGCGAGTGGATGACGCGCGCCCTCGCCGAGGGTGCCGCCGCAGGTGAGCGTGGCGAGATCCCTATCGGTGCTGTGGTGGTGGATGAGCGGGGTGTCATTATTGGTTCGGCGGGCAATACTCGCGAGCGGGAGCATGACCCCAGTGCCCATGCGGAGGTGAATGCGATTCGTCAGGCGGCGGCGCATCGTGGTCGGTGGCGCCTGGACGGGTGCACGCTCGTGGTGACGGTTGAACCGTGCCTGATGTGTGCCGGCACGATTCTGGCGTCGCGCGTTTCGACGGTGGTTTTTGGTGCCTGGGAGGAGAAGACGGGGGCTGCTGGCAGCCGTTACGATGTGCTGCGTGACGGCAGGGTTGCTCCGGCTCCCGAGGTGTATGCGGGGGTGCGTGCTGATGAGTGCGCGCAGCTGATGGTGGACTTCTTTAGGGAGCGCCGCTCCTGACCTTCTCTAAGCCTCACCCTTAAAATGGTTTGTATAACGCGAAAAGCCGCGCAGAGGCTGCGTGGCTTTTCGCGTTATTTGTACGAAAAACCCTATTTCTTTGAAAAATACTTCAAGAATTTCAAAAATGACCCCTGTTTTTCAAGAAAAGCCCACTACATCACACACAACTGGGTCTACCATATATAGGCACTGGAGCCTCCGCCTGCCTGCGCCTGTCGTTTAACACCCCGCGCGGTGCCCGCGGAGGACTCCCAGAAACTCACCCGAACCGTCCATTCTCTGAGGGGATTTAACCGTGTTAAGCGTTGACAATATTTGGGCAAAAGGGCGCCACACTCCGCTTTTTGACCGCACCACCTTCTCAGTGGGTGAAGGTGAAGTCATTATTGTTCAGGCAGATAGCCAGCTGGAGCGTACCTCTCTTGCGTTGGCGCTGACTGGTCGTCTTCCCCTGTCTGGCGGCACGATTAGCTGGAGTAAGGGCGATGATGAGCCTCGCCGTATTTCGATGAAGCGTCTGCGCGCTCTTAGCAGCGTGGTGGATTCCCCCGATGTGACTGCTCCCGAGCAGCATATGCGCGTGCACGATTATGTGTCGGAGATGCTGTCCTATAACCTGCCGATTTTTGGTCGTTCTCGCGCGAGCCGCTGGCTGGCTGAACGCGGCCTGGAGGAGCTGGACGGGCTGTGGATGGATGAGATTAGTGGCGAGATGAACATTGAGCTGATGGCCGCTTTGGCGAAGCATAGCCCCTCTGACCTGCTGGTTTTTGATACTCCTTCCCGCCATCTGAACCACACGTACATGTGGCTTCCGTATCTGGAGGAGCTTGCCGCGGATGAGGACCACCCGCGCACGGTGGTGGCGGTTGTGCCCCATATTTCGGAGTCCTGGCATGGTGCGCGTGCTGTGGTCGGCCGTGCCCCTGAGGAGAACGCGCCGGATCCTGTTGAGGGCGAGGTTGAATCCTCCAATGATTCCCCCGAACATGGCGAAAACGCTGAGAAGGAGTAAGAATGACTGTTCTGCGTGTTGCACTCGTTGAGCTGAAACGCCTGACCAGCGGTGTTCTGCCGGTTTTGGTGCTGCTTGCGATGTCCTGCATTCCGCTGCTGTACGGTGCCCTGTACCTGTACGGTAACTGGGATGCTTACGGCCATGTGAATGGCATTGTGGGCGCCCTGGTGGTTGAGGATGAGGGCGCGACGGATTCTGAAGGTAAGCAGGTGAACACCGGCGCTGATGTGCGCCAGTCCCTGCTGGATGCTGGCACGTTTGATTGGCGTCAGGTACAGACCCGCGCTGAGGCTGTTGAAGGCGTGGAGAACGGCACCTATGACTTTGCGATGGTGATTCCGAAGGATTTCTCCCGTAATCTGCAGAGTGCCGGTTCGTTCAAGCCTGATGCTGACGGCAAGACGGGCACTATTGATCCGCGTGCGGCGGGTATTGAGGTCATTACGAATGATGCCAATAACTATGTGCTGACGAATATTGTCACGAAGGCGGGCACTTCGGTGCGTGATTCGGTGGCGGAGAAGGTCGGTAATTCTACGGCGAATTCACTGTTGGCTAGCTTCACGACGATTCATTCAAAGATGGGTGAGGCTGCTGATGGTGCGTCGAAGGTGAATAATGGCACGGTGAAGCTGGCGGATGCGATTGTTCAGCTGAAGGATGGCACCGCCACGGTGAATGATGGTGCCGTGAAGCTGAAGGATGGCACTTCCTCCCTGGCTGATGGTCAGTCCCAGTTGTTGGATGGTCAGAAGCAGTTGGCGGAGGGCGCTGCGAAGCTTGCTGATGGTGTCTCGACTTTGGATTCTGGTGCTGCGAAGCTGGATTCTGGTGCTGCGAAGCTTGCCGATGGTGCTTCGAGTTTGAAGGATGGTTCGTCGACTTTGGCTTCGGCGGCTGCGTCTGCTTCTGATGGTGCGGCGAAGTTGAAGGACGGTTCGGCGACCCTGGCCGAGGGTACTGCGAGCTTGAAGAGCGGTTCGGCTTCGGTTGCGAAGGGCGCTAATGATTTGGCGTCTGGCATCCATCAGTTGCGTACCGGTATGGATCAGGCGGGTATTCGTGAGTTGCCGGCTGAGTTGAACGCGATGTGCATGCGCCTGCATGAGACGGATACGTCTGCCGGTAGTGGCGATTTTGGTCGTGATCTGTCGAATACTGTGGTGTCTGCGACTGCGCAGAAGATGCGTGCTCAGTTGGCGCCGCTGGTTGAGGCGGGTACGTTGACTCAGGAGCAGGCTGATCAGCTGGTGGCTGCTGTTGATTCTGAGGAGACGAAGAATGAGGTTGCTGAGCTGAATCAGAAGGCTCTGCAGTCTCATCTGGCTACTCGTGATGCTGCCGCTGCTGATGCTCTGTCGAAGCTGAGCGCGTTGAAGTCGAGCCATTGTGTTTCTGATGGTTCGTCGTCGACTGCGGCGAAGATTCAGACTTTGGTGTCTGGCGTGGATACGCTGGATTCTGGTGCTTCGTCGTTGGCGAAGGGCGCTTCGTCGCTGGCTGAGGGTGCCGCTCGTGTGGATGCTGGCGCGTCTTCGTTGGCGTCGGGTTCGGCGGCTCTGGCTGATGGTAATTCTAAGATCGCTTCGGGTGCTTCGAGCCTTGCGAGTGGTTCTGCGACTCTGTCGGGTGGTGCTTCTGAGCTGAAGGAGGGTACCGGTTCTTTGAAGAGCGGTGCCGCCGAGCTGAAGGATGGTAGCGGCACTTTGGCGGAGAAGGAGCAGTCTGCGGTTGAGGGTCAGCAGAAGTTGGCTGATGGCGCGAATGAGCTGAATGATGGTGCGTCGAAGCTTTCTGACGGTACGGCGAAGCTGTCTGATGGTTCTACTCAGCTGAATGATGGTGCTTCCGAGTTGAAGGATGGTACGTCGTCGCTGGAGAGCGGTCTGGCTTCGGGCGCTAAGCAGGTTCCGAGCCTTGCGCCGACTGAGCAGGCGAAGGTTGCGGATACGATGTCGAACCCTGTGGCTCTGTCGCATGAGTCGCTGGCGTCGGCTCGTAACTATGGTGAGGGCATGGGTCCGTTCTTCATGTGCTTGGCGCTGTGGATTGGCGGCTTGATGCTGGTTCAGACGTTGCGCGTGATGAATAACCGTGCGTTGGCTTCGCATGCTCCGTCGATTCGTGTGATGCTCGGTAGCTGGATGCCGTTCGGCCTGGTGGGTATTGCTCAGGCGACTCTGATGTTCGCCGCGATTAAGTTCGGTTTGGGCTTTGAGATGGTTCATCCGTGGCTGGTGTGGCTGTTCCTCTGCTATGTGGCTTTGGTCTTTACCGGTTTCATCCATGGTCTGACGGTGATTTTGGGTGCGCCGGGCAAGCTTGTTGCTTTGGTCATTCTGATTCTGCAGCTGATTACTGCGGGCGGCACGATGCCGTATGAGACTCTGCCTGAGTCGATTCGTTGGATGCATGACTTCTTCCCGATGGGTTATGCGGTGGCGGGTACGCGTCGTTTGGCGTATGGCATTAATGAGTCGAGCCTGTGGGGCATCATGCTGGTTTTGACTCTGTGGGGTCTGGCTGGTCTGGTGTTGGGTTACATTGGCACGCGTCGTGACCGTACGTGGTCGCTGAAGAAGCTTGCGCCGGAGATTACGGTGTAACGAACCCTGTTTGGTCGCACCGGGGGAAAACTGTCTAATAAAATAGAGATATATCTGCAAAAAGGGAGGGAGGACTTCTGATGTTGCAGCGCCCAGTCGCTGAAGCTGCAAGTCGTCGTCCCGGCCGTACAGGTAGAACTCAGTTGAAGTTGTTCAACGCTGCTATGGAAATCATGACCCAAAAGGGGCTTGAGTACGCCACTGTTGAAGAGGTGGCTGCCCGGGCGGGTGTTTCTAAGGGAACCGTGTATTACAACTTCGGTTCTAAGAAGACCATGGTGGATCAGCTGGTTCAGTACGGCACGCAGTTGCTGCTGAGCGATGCGCGTCGCGCGGCGTCGGTTCATTCTGACCCGCGTGAGGCGTTGCGGAGTGCTATTCGCGCCGCGTTCCAGTATCTTGAGGACCGTCCGGGTTTTACTCGGCTGTGGCTTTCGGAGGCGTGGAAGGGCGCGGATGGTTGGACCGAGGCGATGAGCGATAACCGTCTGAATCTTCTGGATTATTTGCAGGAGATGACGGAGGCTGTGGCTCGCCGCTATACGGTTGATACCGCTCAGAATCCTCGTGCGATTGCGATCTCTATGTTCGGAGCGATTTATATGCTTGCTATGGATCGTGAAGTGCATCAGGCGGAGCGCAATGCTGAGGATGCAACGCGTGCTGTCATGCTAGTTGTAGATGGGTATATCCGTCATTAGGTGGACCCGTTGGGGTCTGCAGACGTGCCGGGACCTCGGTGTCGGGTGTCGAAAAGGGCGCGGTGAAAGGGACCGTGAAGAGGGCGACACCCGACTGCCGTACGCGGCACGATAGGTAGGCTCGTTCTTGCCCTCTGGTCGGGGGTGTGCTATAGTTTTCCACTGTTGGTGGTGTGTCCGAGCGGCCGAAGGTGCATCACTCGAAATGATGTTTGGTGTAAAAGCCAACGGGGGTTCAAATCCCTCCACCACCGCACCAACGAAAACCCGTCGAGATTCGTCTCGGCGGGTTTTTGCATACCTGGATTGTTCTGGGGTGGTGTTGGCGGGTGCTTTGGTGGCTGCGTTGGCGGGTGTTTGTGCGGTGGCTGCGCGGCGGTATTTGCCTAGTTTTATAGGGTGTGTGCCACTTCCAGGGCTTTACCGGTGTTTGCTGATTCGGGGGTGGGTAAAATCGTATTATGCGTATTAAGATTCTTGACCACCCGCTGGTCTCTCACAAGATTAGTGTTCTGCGTGATAAGAACACTCCGTCCCCGATTTTCCGTCAGCTGGTTGATGAGCTGGTGACTCTTCTTGCTTACGAGGCGACTCGCGAGATTCGCGTGGAAGAGGTTGAGGTTGTGACTCCGGTGGCGACTACTACCGGTGTTCGTATTGCTGATCCTAAGCCGCTGGTTGTTCCGATTCTGCGTGCTGGTTTGGGCATGCTGGAGGGTATGACTCGCATGGTTCCGACCGCTGAGGTGGGCTTCCTGGGGATGGCTCGTAATGAGGAGACCCTGGATATTGTGACTTATGCTGAGCGTCTGCCGGAGGACCTGACGGGTCGTCAGGTGTACCTGCTGGATCCGATGCTGGCTACGGGTGGCACTCTGATTGAGGCTATTAAGTTCCTGCGTGAGCGTGGCGCTGAGTCTGTGACTTGCGTGTGCCTGATTGCTGCTCCTGAGGGCATTGCTGCCCTGGAGAAGGGTATTGAGGGCATGGAGAATGTTGACCTGTTCCTGGCTGCTCGTGATGAGCGTCTGAATGAGAAGGCGTACATTATTCCGGGTCTGGGTGATGCTGGTGACCGCCTGTACGGTTTGGCTGAGTAGTCTTCCAGCGTTATTCACGTGATGTGAGTGGGGCGCCTCTGCATATGTATGTGTGGAGGCGCTTCGCTATGTCTTGCGGGTGTTCGGCTGGTTGCGCGCCGCAGTGTGGCGGTGCGTATCAGTGTGTGTCTAACGCGTCGGGGGCTTGGGCGGCGATGGTGGTGCTGGGTGTCGGAGTGGGTTTTTTGAAACACGCCACCTATTGTGTGATGAGGAACACAATAGAGTGCTTGAGGGTGCATTGAAACTTCAAGCATATTCACAGCTTCACATGAAAATGCAGGTTGTAACCCATACATAACAGAAACCGTGAATATTTATGTGATGAAAAAGCTGAAAGCCTCAGGTTCCGCATGAAATCTCCCAAAATGGGGGAAGGGTATTGTACTCCTCTTGGCGACAAAGGAGAATCCACTATGTCGAATCCGCTTGATTTATCCGTCAAATAGGAGAAATATTAAGTAAGAGGATTGAGACTCGAACAGGTATTGGGGACTGTTTGACTCGGCGTCACTTCCGGCGCACCCCACACCACGTACGACTGGGATCCCGTACACAGACTTTGAGAGAAGGTTGAATCATGTCAGGCGCTGTACCTGGATATGTACACATCTCCCAGCGCGGCCGCGCTGCTAAGCGTCAGGTCGTGCAGCCTCAGCGTCCCGCTGTGCCGGCTGCCACGTTGCGTCCGATGACTTTCTCAGCCGGTGACTCTGTCCATAAGCAGGCTCAGGAAAATGAGGCACGCGGCTTTGTGCTCTATGTGGGTTTGAACGAGGAACTTGCTGCGGCGAACGGCACCTCCCTGGTGCGTATCGTTCAGGATTTGCGTACTTATGCACACCATCTGGCTCCCGAGTCGGAGTCGTACGCCGCTGTGGCGTTGGCTCCTGTGAATGCTGAGGGTAGCGACCTTGAGGTTGTGCGTAATGCGCTCGGTGATCCGACCGCAATGTACATGCACCCGGAGGCGCATGCTGTCCGCGAGGCAGAGAACACGAATAGCCACTCCTCGGGTGTGCTGATTGACTTGGCGCGCCGCGAGGTGTTCCTGGATGGTGAGCCGCTCATGCTGACTTTCAAGGAGTTCGAGCTGCTGGCGCACCTGGTAGAGAACGCATCCCGCACTGTGGGTCGTGAGGAACTGCTGAAGGCGCTGTGGAGCTCCGGTGACGAGCATCCGCATGAGCGTACGATTGACGTGCATATTCGTCGTCTGCGTTCGAAGCTGGGCCGCCTGTCGGGTACCGTGCGTACGGTGCGCGGTCAGGGTTACCGCTTCTTTGAGCACCCCGAGGTTGTTGTCTGGGCTGCTCCGGAATACTCGATCTAGCGTGTACAGAATTTAGCTTCTGCAGAGTGCACCCCGGTGTGCTGGCGTGATGCCGGTGCGCCGGGGTTTACTTGTGCCGCCTATGGGCGTTAGTGTGCGTGTGGCGGCGGCGTGCGGGACGTTCCGGCGCCCTCTAGCTAGAATGGGTGTATGGCTGAAAATTCTTCCAACACTGCATCTGGCTCGCACCGCAGCGGGGTTAAGCGTCTGATTATTATGCGCCATGCGGAGGCTGATTGGGGTCTGAATGATTTTGATCGCCCGCTGACGAAGCGCGGTCATGAGCAGGCTGCTGCCGCTGGCGCCTGGCTGGCTTCTCGCGGTTATATTCCGGAGCAGATTATGTCGTCATCGGCTTTGCGTACTCGCCAGACGACAACTTGGGTTTCGGATGGTTTGGGGGCGAAGGCGCCTACTGCTCATCTGGACGAGGGGCTGTATGAGGTGTCTGCGTCCCGCATTATTGCGCGCATTAACAGCGTTTCGGAGAATGTTCATTCTCTGATGGTGGTGTCGCATTTGCCCGGTGTGCAGGATGCTGCGCAGCGTTTGATGAGCCCTGATTCTGACCCGAATGCGTCGATGGATGTGTACTACGGTTTCCCGCCCTCTTCTATTGCGGTGTTTGAGGTGCCGGGGGAGTGGGCTCTGCTTGATGGTGCGGATGCGCGCCTCGTGGACTTCAAGAGCTTTTAGACCGGGCACTTCTAGGCTTCGTGCCCGAATGAAATGGGTAATGTAAAAGCCCCGTACCAGCTGGTACGGGGCTTTTTGTGGCGGAGACGGGGGGATTTGAACCCCCGGTCGAGTTTAACCCCGACCCTTCATTAGCAGTGAAGTCCATTCGGCCGCTCTGGCACGTCTCCACGGTGCGCTCGTGAGCGCATCCCTATAAGAATATAGGCTGTTTTGCGCTTGGTCAATTCGGCTCGTGCTTCGGGGGATATCTCTGAGTGTGTATTGCTCTATAGGGTGGACTATGGATTGTAGGCTTTGAGGCTCATATGCATTTTCGATAGACTGCTACTGTCCGACCGATAAATAGAGGGCGTCTCTGGCGTGTGATTTTTCCATACAGTGTTGCCAGAGGTGTCTTATTTACTCAACGAAATGAGAAATCATGTCTGAAAACCCCAACAACCCCCAGCCCCAGTTCAACCAGGACCCCCAGTTCAACCAGGACCCCCAGTTTAGCCAGCAGGCACCTCAGTTCAATCAGCAGGCTCCTTACGGTGTGCCCGTTCAGACCCCTGAGCAGCAGGCTCAGGCGAAGAAGGCAAAGACCCTGTCGATTGTCTCTCTGGTGAGCGGTATTGTGAGCCTGTTCGTCTTCGGTTTCATCCTTGGTGCTGTAGCTATTGTGACCGGCCGTCTGGCTATGAATAACCCCGAGCTGCAGAACCGCGGTATGGCTATTGCCGGTACTGTTTTGGGCGCTGCCGGTATTATTTTGCTGATTGTGGTGAAGATTTTTGTAAAGTACTAGGATTGAAGCTACCTGCAGTAGCCTCATGATTTGAGAAAGCCCGCGAGCGCCCTGTGTGCACGCGGGCTTTTGCATATCCGTTAGAGCACTCAGCTAATGCATTGCGGTGCGTTGTAGGGGGTTGCAGAGCGGATGTAGTTGTACCCGTTCCATTCATGGGTTAGGGTGAATTAGGTTTAATACACACCAGCCGTACGAAAGTGAGATGCCATGTCTCAGACTCCTCGGGGTTCAGACCCCTACGACTACAACCCGGACTACAACCGTCTGAACGAGCAATACAACCAGAACGGCCAGTACGGGCAGAACACGCAGTATGGTCAGTATGGTCAGGGTTCTTACGGCCAGTACGGGCAGAGCTCCTATGATCAGTATTCCTATGACCAGTACGGTCAGGACTCGTATAGCCAGTATGGCCAGAATCAGTACGACCCGTACGGCCAGCAGTACCAACAGCAGTATCAGTACGGTCAGCCCATGATGGTTCCCGTCGGCATTGTTCAGAAGACCCCCGAGCAGCTTGCCGGTGAGAAGGCCGCTCAGACTTCCACGGTGCTGGGTATTATCGGTTTGGCTTGTGCTCTGACGCTTGGCTGGTTCTTGCTGGGTCTGCCCTCTCTGATTCTGGGCGTTATCGGCGTTATGAAAGCTAATGAGGCTGAGCGTTTCGGCGTGGCGGCTTCGGCTGGCCGCATCCTGAACTGGATTACCGTAGTTATTGGTGGCATGTTCCTGGTGCTTATGGGTGGTAGTCTGCTGCTGGCGATTATGCTGGCTCTTTCTGATTCTAGTTCTAACTCCGGCCTGGTAGATGCCGCGCAGGCATTGGTGTTCTTCTAAAAGCTTCCGCCCTCACTGGAGGGTGCGCAAAGGCCCCGTTCCTCAATGTGAGGAGCGGGGCCTTTGCTGTGTATATGCCGTATGTTTCGTGGAATGGTCCTGACATGCTTGTTCCCGTGCTGGGGAAAGTCTAGGGTGGGCTTAACACCCGGTATTGAAAGGTCGTGGATACAATGTCGTCCTACTACCCGCAAGAGCCCAACCCCTTCGACCGGAATTTCGGCTACAAAGGGCTAAAACAGAATAAAAACACGAGCGAACACTATGACGACTACAATCCGAATGACCGCTACGACCCTGATAGCCAGCCTCCGCTGACGCCGCTCCCGAACAAGAGAAGAGAACCTTCTGAATGGGGTCTGGGGGAACGAGCCTCCCAACTCTCACTTGCCTTCGGAGTGCTCAGTCTTGTCAGTGTTGCGGTATGGGGCTGGTGGCTTTTCGGTATCCCTTCTGTTGCTCTGGGTGCTCTTGGTCTATGGAAAGCTAAGGAAGCAGATCGCTACGGTGCGATTCCTGCCGCGGGTCGCGTGCTGAGTTGGGTGGCCATTGTCAGCTTTGTGCTCGTGAACGTCTGGACACTGTGGGCGTGGTTTAACACCAGCCGATAGGTGCATCGGTGAAAGCCCAAGCCGAGGTGATTAACTAGTGTGTGGAATGTGAAAGGTTATGATGCCCCAAAATAATGAAGTTTTTGATTACAATCCCGAATATGCCAAGCTCTACCAGACGAACGATAGCCAGCCGTCTGACGCTGACGACATGGGCGACCGGCAACAACGCGCGAGCGAACTACCTCCCGAGGTGCAAGGGGCACAAGATGGTAAAAAGGCAGCGAACGTCTCCCTACTCTTTGGCTTCCTCGGCCTCCTGTTTTTCTTTCTAGGGTGCTGGTGGTTTGTTCATGATTTTGACAGTGGTGGTCTTCGGATAGTTATCGTTGCGCCGTTGCTGAACGTCCTGGGCGCCTGGCAGGGACGGGTAGCGAATCGGCACGGTGTGCCTGCCCTAGCGGGTCGTATTCTCAGCTGGGCGGGTGTAATTTTTGCCCTTCCCTTCGCCGTCCTCGGCGCATTGTTCTTGATTGTCCTGACCGGCGGCATATAACGACGCTCCCGGCAACTCAAAACGGCGTATGCAAAGAGCCCCGTTCCTCAATGCGAGGAGCGGGGTTTGCTGTGTATATGCCGTATGTTTTGCGGATTGGTCCTGACATGCTTGTTCCCGTGTGGGGGAAGGTCTAGGGTGGGCTTAACACCCGGTATTGAAAGGTTATGATGCAACGATGCAGGATCCAATCCTTGGCCCGTATTCCGACCCAGTAGCTGGTCTGCGCTCGAAACCTCATCGCCACAAACAGGGTGCTGATATTGAAGAGCCCCCTATGATGCAGAGCGATGGGAAAACAGCGACTAATCTAGGGGAGCGAGCCTCCCAACTTTCACTCACTTTCGGTGTGCTCAGCCTCATCAATATCTTGGTGTTGGGTTCGTGGTTTTTCGGTATCCCCACCATCATCTTGAGTTTCCTTGGTCTACATAAAGCTAAGGAAGCGGATAGTTACGGCGTAGTTTCTCTTGCGGGTCAAATCCTGAGCTGGACAGCTATCGCCATGCTTGCCCTTGGGTACGTACTGATTGCGTGGGCGTGGTTCAACGCCAAATAAGTTTTTGCGAAGCACTAGGCTGAGGTATTCAACTAACGCGTGTAGATTCTGAAAGGTCGTGGATGCGATGTCGCAACTACCCCAAAACAACGAAACTCTCGATAACAGCCCCGAATACAGCGAACCCTACCAGGAGAACAGTAACGGGCACCCCGGTACTGTAGCTACGGGCGGACAGTTACAACCCGCGAGTGAGTTCTCAGAGGATGTCTTGAGCCAGGAAACTGGACGGTTCGCCGCGAACCTCTCCCTACTCTTCGGTGCCCTCAGCTTTGCGTGCATCCCCGGTGTCCGTTCGTCGCTGTACTTCATCCCCTTCTCACTGATACTGAGTTCCCTAGGAATCTGGCAAGCGCGAGTGGCGAGACGGCACGGTATGCATGCCATCCTGGGCATGATACTCAACGTGGTGGGCATGATCATTTTTCTGCTCCTAAGCGCCCTCGTCGTATTCCTCACGATTCTCTTTTCTGGCCTTAAAGACTACTGATGCCGGTCTATCGAGAAGCCTGCATGTCCTCTCGCTCTAGTACTCAGGGGAGGGGCTAGTGGGTGTAATACCTCTCCAACGTTAAATGTGAAAGGTTGTGGATGCGATGTCGCAGCTACCCCAAAACAATGAAGCCTTCGATAACAACCCCGAATACGCTAAGCCCCACCAGGGGAGCGGTAGCATGCAGTCTGGTACGGACGACCAGCCGCTACCCGCGAGTGAGTTCTCTTCGAGCGTGTGGAAGATGGACCCTGGCGAAAAAGCCGCAAATCTCTCCCTGATTTTCGGTGTCTTCGGTATGCTTGCTCTCGCCCTAGCGTTTTGGTGGGTTTCCCATGGCTTTGGTATCGGTATGCCAATAATCATTGCTGCGCCATTACTGAGCCTCTTGGGTCTCTGGCAAGCACGAGTGGCAAGACAGCACGGTGAAGACGCCAATGTGGGTCTGCTTCTCAGCGGGATAGGAATTGTCATTGTTATCGCCATTGTCGGCTTCATCGTAATGATTGGGTTTGCTCTGTACGGCTTCAATGATGCAGGCCCATCGACGAGCCTGAGCGCTCTCTCACTTCGATAGCCACGTAACACCCGGTATTGAAATGTCGTGGATGCGATGTCGCAGCTACCCCAAAACAACGAAGATTTCGATTACGATCCCGAATACAACAAGCTCAACCATACAAATGGCAGTTGGCAACCCTACGCTGGTGTTTTAGGCAACCAGCTACTACCCGGAAAAAAAGTTTCACCTGGCTTCTCAAAACGGCGGGATGGGCAGAACGCGGCAAGTCTTTCATTGTTTTTCGGCGCCCTCAGCCTACTGTGTATCCCGCTATCGAGCTGGGTCTGGGCGCCAGATCTCACCTTTATCTCACTGATACTGGGCATCTTGGGTATCTGGCAGGGGCGAGTGGCTAAACGGCACGGTGTCCCTGCCCTAGCGGGTCGTATTCTCAGCTGGGCGGGTGTAGGTATTGTCCTTGCTCTCTATATTTTTGTCATCTTGTTTCTGATAAGCCTCAGTCATTCTTTATAAAAGCACCAATATAGTGGTGGGTCTGAAGATACTCTCGTTTTATTGAGCATGACCGGTCATAGTTTGTGCTGGTGAGCATGAGAAAGCCCTGCTCCTCAAGACGAGGAGCGGGGTTTGCTGTGTATATGCCGTATGTTTCGTGGAATGGTCCTGACATGCTTGTTCCCGTGTGGGGGAAGGTTTAGGGTGAAGTTAACGCCCCTCGTGTGTGGAATGTGAAAGGTTGTGGATGCGATGTCGCAGCTACCCCAAAACGATGAAGATTTCGATTACAACCCCGAATACGCCAAGCTTTACCAGGAAGATGACAGCCAGCCGTCCGATGCTGAGGACACGGACGATTGGTCGCAACGTGCGAGCGAGCAACCTTCCGAGGTGCAAGGGGCGCAAGACGGTGAAAGGGCAGCGAACTTCTCCCTGCTTTTCGGCTTCCTCGGCCCGCTGTCTTTCTTTCTAGGGTTCTGGTTGCTTGTCCAGGGTCTTGGACCAAGCAGCCTGATGATATCTCTCGCTGCGCCGGTGCTGAACATCCTGGGCATCTGGCAGGGGCGGGTAGCGCAGCGGCACGGTGTGCGCGCCCTAGGAGGTCGTATTCTCAACGGGCTGGGGCTATGCTTCTTCATTGGTATTGCCTTCCTCATCATGTTGATTGCAAACGCCTTGTCGCACATCAATTAACAACGCCACCGGTAACTCGAAACGGCGTATGCAAAGAGCCCCGTTCCTCAATACGAGGAACGGGGCTCTTTACGCTCCACACGTGGAGTAGAAGCTAAAACGCGGATGGTAAGGGATTTGAACCCTTGAGACGGGGTTACCGCCTACTGGTTTTCAAGACCAGCTCCTTCGGCCGCTCGGACAACCATCCATACGCACCAGAGACCGGCATTTTATGGCAATACCGTGCCGCAGGGCACTACGAGATTATCTCATGCGATAAGCTTTCTGTAAATCGCGCACCAACGATGGTGCTTCCGGCAATGAGGAGGACTCATGAGAGCAATTATTGAGAACAGTCACGGTGGACCTGAGGCTCTGACAATCAGTGAAGTCCCCGCCCCCGTACCCCGATCCCACGAAGTTCTCATCCGCGTTCACGCTGCCGGAATTAACCGCGCCGACGCGCTACAGCGTCGAGGATTCTACCCGCCGCCCGCCGGGGCGAGTCCCATTTACGGCCTCGAAGTAGCCGGCGTTATTGAGGCGGTCGGTGAGGGCGCCTCTGTGGAGAACCGTGGCACCCCCGTCATGGCGCTCCTCGCTGGAGGCGGCTACGCCGACTACGTGACCGTCCCCGTCGACCACGTGCTACCCGTACCCGAACAGCTGAGCTTCGCTGAAGCCGCCGGCATTCCCGAAGTCGCGGCAACCGTCTACTCGAACCTGGTGCTCACCTGCGGTATGAGCATGAACCCCGTCGAAAACCTTAAAGAAGACGGTGAACCCGCGGTGGTGCTCATTCACGGCGGTACCGGCGGTATCGGTGTGCACGCTATTCAGCTGGCGCTCGCCGCGGGTACTCGTGTGTTTGCGACCGTCAGCACCGAGGAAAAAGCAGAATATGTGCGCTCACTAGGTGCTGAACCCATTATTTATACCGAACATTCGTTCCGTGAAGTTCTGCTGGCTGAAACCGGCGGACGCGGTGCCGATTACATCCTCGACGTCGTGGGCGGAAAGTACCTGGACGATAACCTGCACACCCTCGCCGACGGCGGGCACCTGTGCATTATCGGCCTCATGGGTGGCGCCAAAGCAGAAGTGAACCTGGGCTACATGCTCACCCGCCGCCTGTCGGTGCACGCCACGAGCCTGCGCACCCGTTCGGATCAGCAGAAGGCTGAGATTCTGCGCGGCGTACGCGAACACGTGCTGCCGCTCATCGAATCCGGCAGGATTGGCGTGGGGCTCGACCGTATCTTCGACATGGAGGAGGCGGCTGCCGCCCACGAGTACTTCGACTCGGGTCAGCATCGCGGCAAGGTTGTGCTGCGCATGGTCTAGAAATCGTTGCGCTCCCCGTGGCGTCGCATCATCTGGGCGTCGCATCATCTGGGCGTCGCATCAGGTGGGTGCCGCGGGGAGCGTTGCGTGAGGGGCGTGATGAAAATCTGGGTCGAAATGATTAACTGACTGCTGACATCTCGTCACTAAAAGAGATTTAGGGTAACCTAAGTGTAGGGAGGTTTGCGGGTCGCCGCAGAGCCCAACGCCGGCAACCTCCACAGACTAACCAATACGGCACACACACCACGCAGAGGAGGACACATGGGACTTAAAAGCTACCTGCAATCACGCCGCGACGACGCCGAACTCGGCAAGGGTATCTGGCGCCGATCCCACGACCGGTTCATTCGCGGTATTGACCGCTTCCACCAGGTCCTCGAACGCCTAGCGGCAACCGATTCGTCCGCCTCCATGATTGAACTCATTGTGCCGGACGCCAACGCACTCGCCGACCTCATCCCGCGCGTGCGTGCGGTCGTCATGGAAGCGCACCGCCTCGCCCCCAGCGACGGCGATATTCCCGCCTCCCCATTCGGTACCTACTCCGACCTGAACCGCGCCCTCTCCAAGGCGGGTAACGCCGTGGCACTCTGCGCGGAAGCACTCGCCATGGCACGCTGCTTCGGCGAATGCGCCACCGGATGCGACCGCCAGGTGAGCGTGCACCGCCGCGTGGAAACCGTCATCCAGCACATTGAGGATGCCGAACGTCTGATTCAGCGCGCCCAGAAAGAAGCCTCCGGCGAGCTGATCTTCGACGATGGAATCCCCGTGGGCCGCACCCAACTGGTTGAGGCATAGCGCCGGTTGAGGTATGGCGCCGGGCCTAAATTGCGGTCAACAGGCGAGTTAGTTTGATGTGCACTTCAACAGGCGATACGCTTAAAGAGGAGGTGTAGGACGCTTCTTATGCGGTTCCGTCACAATGGAGGTGACGACACAATGCGATGGTACGCGCGGAAGAACCGCAGGCTTTTTCCTGCCCCTCTACGGCACAACCCAATGCATATACAATTCACGGAAGAAGTCACACACCATGTTTGAATTCCACCGCAATGAGCGTGCGCGTCAGCTGCGCCCCAGCCTCTCACGCTCTTGGCTCCTCGTGCGCGCCAACTCCTCCGAAGAAGTTTTTGAAGAGGCCTTCGAATCCGAGGCTGACTCCATCATCATCGACCTCGAAGACGGCTGCCCCCCTGAAGAGAAGGACGCCGCCCGCGAACAGGTCGTCCGTATGCTCAACTCCGGCGTCGTCGCATGGGTGCGAATCAACGCCATCACCACCGAACACTGGTGGAAGGACGTCAAGGCCCTCAAGAACGTGAAGGGCCTGCGAGGCGTCATGCTCGCCACCGCAGAGCACGCCACCGACATTGACCGCACCGCAGCCGAGCTGCCCCCCGGAACCCCCATCATCGCACTGATTGAGTCCGCACTCGGCGTGCACCACTCCGTCGAAATTGCCCGCACAATCGGCACTTTCCGCCTCGCATTCGGCGCAGGCGACTACCGCCGCGACACCGGCTCCTCCGCAACCCCCATGGCGCTCGCCTACGTGCGTTCGCAGCTGGTCATCGCCTCCACCCTGGGTGGTCTGCCCGGCCCCATCGACGGCCCGACCCTCGGCGCATACGGCGCTGACCTCTCCAAGGCATGCGGCTACGCGAACGACCACGGCATGACCGGTAAGATCACCCTGGACATCCGCCAGACGGAGACCATCAACGCGGCATTCTCCCCCAGCGAGATCGAGATTGAAGAAGCACACCAGATGCTCGACGTGCCCCTTGACGGCCCCCGCGACGGCTCCTACCTGCCGCGTTACCTGCGTGCAAAGAAGGTCAAGGAACTCGCCAAGGTTTACGGCCTGTGGGGCAAGACCGACAGCGACTTCCAGCGTGCCTCCAAGTAAGGTGCTGGCGTAAAGTACACGCGTAAAAAGCCGCGCATCCGAACCCTGAACGGGGAACCGGATGCGCGGCTTTTGTCTGCCTAAAACCTCATGAGGCTACAGCCTGGTGGACTGCCGGTCGGCGGTCTAGTTACGGGGCGACTTGCCGCCCGTCAACGCATGAGCGCACACGTACGAAGTCACCAAAGAAATCACAATCGGCACCAAGAACGAGGTGTCATCCTCATACACGGAACGGTAGAAGAACCACACCGCCAGGGAAACCACCAGCGCCAACACGTACACCAGAGCAAAACGCATCGTCGGGCTCATCGGGCGTGCAGAGCCCGCGGAGGTGCGACCAGCCTGCGAACGGTTCTGCAGGCGCTGAGCATGTGAAGAACGAGAAGACATGAGAATCTCCTAAAAATCGACTGTGACATCTTCAAGAAAACGACATCTTTCAGATGCTAAAAACCGCCGCAACACACCGGAAACCGGCACGCGTTACGGCGGATGTGGAGCCCCCAGTGGGATTCGAACCCACGACCTTTTCTTTACGAGGGAAATGCTCTACCCCTGAGCTATAGAGGCACATACGCAATCATTCACAGCTACCCGAAAGCAGTCGGCGAACAGTGCATACCCCGCAATAGTACCAAAAAGGCGGGGGAGAGGCTAATTACTTTCAACATCGCGCCCGCAGGCGCGAGCAGGCGGCAGGGATCCTATGGCGTGTACTGCATTCACCCCACAAGCCCGCCCGAAGATAGGGAATGTTCAGGACAGGGGCATACAATAAACCCTGTAACCACGGCGGCTGAGCGCACCTCACAGTGCACCTTAACCACAGACTGATTGACCACAGACTGATTACTCACAGGCCAGCCCGCCACCCGTAGAGAGAGGAACCCCCATGACTTCACCCCTCAACCGCCGCACCCTGCTGCTGGGCGTAGTACCCGCCGCCGCACTGGGACTGAGCGCATGCGGTTCCAGCTCCTCCCAACCCTCCGCATCTGCAAGCGGTTCGGCGAGCGCATCTGCAAGCGCCGCCGCGACCTCAGCAAGCGCCACTGCGAGCGCTTCGGCTAGTGCTGACCCCTCGGCTTCGGCTACTGCCTCGGCAACCGCCGATGACGGCTACGTCGGCTACCGCCTCAACCGCGAAGTACCCGGCGCAGGCACCGCAACCCTGTACACCGACTACCAGTGCCCCTACTGCGCCAAGGCAGAACCCAAGTTCGAAGAAGCCGCCAAGAAGCTCGACGGCATCATGAACGTGACCGTGCGCAACATGCCGCTGAACATGCACGCCAACGCCGTGCCCGCCGCACTTGCCGTGGAGGCCGCCGAGGCGCAGGGCAAGCATCTTGAAATGGCGAACAAGCTCTTCGCCACCCAGAACGACTGGAAGAACATCAAGGAACGCGATAAGCTGCGCACCCTCTTCAACGACTACGCCAAGGAACTGGGCCTGAACACCGAAGAATTCGACAAGGTCCTGCTCGCCTCCGATACCGTCAAGCCCATTCAGCGCGACTACGAGCACGCCGTGAAGATTGGCGTGAAGGGCACCCCCACCTTCGTCGTGAACGACAAGATCGTTGACGGCCTGGATTCGTCCTCCTCGGTGGATGATTTGGTCAGCACCTTCAAGCGTGAAGCTGGCGTGAAGTAGTGGCGCACATTCAGCTCTCCGGCGGTCAGCGCGCCGAAATTCACCCCGACGGGTTCAGCGACCACGGCTACGTCCTCGAAATCGGCGGTGCCGAGCAGTCCCACGTGGACGTGCAGAACCCCGACTACGTGTTCTACGAGTACCTGCGCCGCATCGCGAACACGGTGGATGCGCTCGCACCCGCCGGCGAACCTATCACCGCCGCACACCTGGGCGCCGGTGCGCTCACCCTCGTGCGCTATATTCAGGCGACCCGCCCCGGCTCCCGTCAGGTTGCCGTGGATATTGAGCCCGAGCTCATGGGCTTCGTGACGGACCGCCTGCCACTACCCGCAGGTACCGACTGTCGGCTGGTGGTCGGGGATGCCCGCGAGCAGCTGGCGAACCTGCCCGAACTGCTGGGCGTGCCCGGCTTCGATGCGATTATCCTCGACATCTTCACCGGCATGGACGCACCCGCCCACCTGGCAAACCGCGACTTCTACCGCGAGCTCAAGCACGCCCTGAGCAAGCGCGGCATAGTTGCCATCAACGTGGGTGACGACGCGGGTCTGCCCTTCTTCCAGCTGCAGGCAACCGCCATGCTGGAAGTCTTTGACCACGTGTGGTGCCTGTGCGAAAGCTCCATGCTCAGCGGGCAGAACGAAGGCAACCTCGTGCTGGTTGGTACCGCCCGCGAGCTGGACGAGGATACCCAGGACTGGCTGTACGCCCTGGGCCCGCATCCGGCGGAGGTGCTTACCACCGATGAGCTGCGCGACCTGCTGGAAGAGCTGGCCGAGAGCTAAACCCGGCATACAAAACCGTTGAGGCGGGTACCTAGTAGATCCCCGCCTCAACGGTTTTCTCTATGTTTCTCTATGGCTTTTCTGTATGCCGCGCGCCGGCAGAGTTTTGGTTTTTACTCAGGTAGCGGCATGGGGACGGGGTCCTTGCCGTCATCCTCCTGCTTGGCGGAACCACCCTTCGTGGTGCTTAGCGTAATGCCCACACTCGCGGTCATCAGCAGGAAAATCGCCGCCCAACGAATCGGGCCGGTCTCCTGATTCAGCAGCGCCCAACCGGCAATCGCCGCAATGGCGGGCTCCAAACTCATCAGTACACTAAATACGCGTTCCGGCAGGTTGCGCAGAGCCATCAGCTCCGCGCTATAGGGAATCACCGAAGCGAATATGGCGGTACCAAAAATTGTGAGGAGCAGCATCGGATCCTGCGCCGCATTCCAGATCGGCTGAGGCGCCGGAACAACCGCCGCCACCGGGGCAATAAACACGGCGCCAACGAGCATCGCCACCGCCAGGCCGCTCACACCTGGAACCAGGGCACCCACCTTCGCGTTGGAGCGGATATACAGTGCCCAGAACACACCAGTAATCAGGGCGAACATCAGGCCCAGGTAGTCGGTGTCCTTGCCGACCGCCGCCTCATAGCCGAGCACCAGCATGCCCGCCAGGGCACAGAGCACCCACACCGCGTCGCGGAGCCTGCGGGTCAGCATAGACGCCAAAGCCAGCGGGCCCAAGAACTCCACCGCAACCGCCAAACCAATAGGGATGCGGTCAATCGCGCAATAGTAGAAGCCGTTCATCAGACCGAAAGTCATGCCGAAAATAATGACGGCACGCCACTGCTCCTTCGACCAAGACAGCGCTCCCGGCGGCATTTCGCCGCCGCGGCGGGTACGCCAACGGGCTGCCAACCACACGGCGCTACCGACCACAATGGAAGCAATGGTCAGGCGGCTGACGGTAACAGCCAGAGCGCCAAACAGCGGGAAAAGAGTAATCGCGAAGGCGGCACCGAACTGCAATGAGGAGCAGGACATCAGCACAAACATGATGCCCAGCGCGGGGCGTTGAGATGAAGTATGCGGCATGATTCTCCTCCCAGCGCCTCACGAGGAGGCGGTGCATCTCTCAAGGTGTACAAGTGACGTATCGATTCGGGCGGGGGCAAGAACCTGACCAGCGCAGTTAAAGAGCGCACCCCCGGGCAACACGAGATACTATCCTACTTGTTACCCGGGGGTGCTAGAAACCGTTGACACGGCTAAAGCTCAGTCGTTAGAGGCCCTTCGCCTCACGGTCAGCCTTAATCTGAGCGGCAGAAGGAATCGTAATGGAGCTGGTCGCCATCTGCGCAATATCCACGCCGTGAGCATCCACCGCACCGGGCAGGTAACGATCGGGATCCTCCATGGTGCCCTCCTCCTGCGCCTTCTTCTGCGCACGAGCGTGAGAAATTGAAATGCCGATACTCGCAGCCACCAGCAGAGCAATAGCAGCCCAACGAACCAGGCCGGTCGCTTCACCAAGCATCACAATACCCACAGCCGCCGCAATCGCAGGCTCCAGGGACAGCACCACGCTATAAATATGCGCGGGCAGCAGACGCAGGGAAGAAACCTCACCCAGCGCCGGCAGAGCAGAAGCCAACAGACCCATCAGGCAGCCAATAGCCAGCAGGTTCACATCCTGAGTGACCTTCAACAGGTTATTGCCGCTCAGGATAAACGGGAACGGCAGAACCAGCAGGGTCGAAACAGCGTTACCCATGACCATGCCACCCATACCCGGGATCAGCGCGCCCACCTTTTCCGTCGCCAGAATGTAGGCGGCACGAGAAATAGCGGTCAGCACCGCAAAGAACACACCCACCAGGGCGAAATCCTCCGGCTTTGCCTGCGACTCAGCCGTTAGAATCGCCATGCCCGTAAAGGACAGCGCAATCCACACCAGGTCCAGCTTGCGGCGCGACATAACCGTCGCCAGCACCAGCGGACCCATAAACTCAATAGCCACCGCAATCGCCAGCGGAACCTGCTCAATCGCCACATAGAAGAATGCATTCGCACCCGTCAGCGCAATACCCATGACAATGACCGTTAGCCACTGTTGGCGGGTCCACGAACGAATCTGCGGGCGGAAGAACGCCCACATCAAAATGGTGGAGGTCAGCAGGCGCAGAGTCACCACGCCCCAAGGGCCCAAATCGCCCATCAGCTGCTTAGCAAGAGCCGCACCGAACTGCGCCGAAATAATCGCGCCGGTCGCGTACGCAACACCCAGCCCCTGAGTCGCCAGGGGAGAACGCGCAGCATTGGGCGTATGGGTGGAAGAAGTCATAGCAATCCTTATTAGTCCAGAAGAGGTATCAGCCGCTATCTGTCATCAGGCGCGATCCCGAATCGTCGTGAAACAGGTCACGCACTATGCAAACAATGAATAGTGTGTAATCTACGACAATTTTACGCGCTTTAAAATCCGGCGCAAATAAAGACCAAAACACCTTAACAGGCGGTCAAAAAACCACACGCCCTCGGTGAAATTTCACCCCCCAAACCCCACCACAGGCCCCATATTCAGGAAATATTCACCAAGCCGTGATTTACTGAGAGCATGCTTGACCCGAAGAAGTCTCTATTCGATGAAGACGGCAACCCCCGTCCCGCGCTAACCACCACCCTCGACAACGTACTGCGCATGCAACGACCGCTCGCGCTGTCCATCGTCAAAAAACTCCGTGAAGCGCACCCCGACGAAACCCCCGAACAAATCCACAAGCGCCTCGACCGCACCTACCTGCGCGACATCACCGCCATCGGCGGCGTCACCGGCGCATCCGCATTCGTGCCCGGCGTCGGCACCGTCACCTCCATGAGCCTGTCCGCGCTCGCAGTCGGCGGCTACCTCGAACGCACCGCACTCTACGCCCAGGCAGTCGCAGAACTGCACGGCGTGCACGTACACGACGCCGAAACCGCCCGCTCCATGGTCATGGCAATCATGCTCGGTGAAGAAGGCTCCCAGCTCATGAACACCGTGCTGCTGCAGACCGGCAAGGCAGGCGGCGTCTCCAACAAGTGGGGTATGCTGCTCGGCAACTCCTCCAGCGGCAAGATGTTCAGCGTCGAACGGACCATCCGCAACATGTTCATCCGCCGATTCCTCACCCGCCAGACCGGCGCACTACTCGGCCGCGCCCTGCCCTTCGGCGTGGGCGCAGTCGTTGGCGGTGGCGCGAACCTGACCCTCGGCAAGGACGTCGTGCGCAACACCCGCCGAGCCTTCGGCGACGCGCCCGCCTACTTCCCCGCAGAGCTCATGATTACCCCGCGTGCACCGCGCGTACAGGGCGGCGAAGGTTCGGACGGCTCCTCCGGCGTGGCTGGCTCCCTGCTCAAGGGCGTCAAGGACGCAGGTAAGGCTGTAGGCAAGGTCTTCACCCGCGACAAGGGCAACGACACCGAAACCGGTCACCACCGCATGCTCGGCCGCTAAAATCCTCGCCGGTCATAAAACCGGAACATAGCGAAGACCCAACACGCTAAAGACCCCGAATCCCTGAATGCAGGGACCCGGGGTCTTTTGTTTATATCTTTGCTACGGACTAAGCGTTCTTCGCATGGTCCAGCAGCTGAGCCGCAATACCGTTATAGGTGTGCGGAGTCAGAGCCGACAGACGCGCCTCAGCCTTGGGGGAGAGGCCCAGAGTAGCCACAAACTCCTTCAGACGAGCAGCATCCACGCGGTGACCGCGAGTCAGCTCCTTCAGACGCTCATACGGGTTCTCCATGCCGGGAACACCTGCGATAGCCTCAGCGCGCATCACCATCTGGATCGCCTCAGCCAGAACCTCCCAGTTCGCATCCAGATCAGCGGAAATAACCTCGGTCGCAATATCCAGACGCTCAAGGCCCTTCACCACATTGGAGATAGCCAGCACCGAGTGACCAAACGCCACACCAATATTGCGCTGCGCCGAGGAGTCAGTCAGGTCACGCTGCCAACGAGAAGTCACCAGGGTCGAACCCAGCGAATCCAGCAGAGCGTTAGAGAGCTCCAGGTTAGCCTCCGCATTCTCAAAGCGAATCGGGTTCACCTTGTGCGGCATAGTCGACGAACCGGTCGCACCAGCCACCGGAATCTGACGGAAGAAACCAATCGAAATGTAGCTCCACACATCGGTGCAGAGGTTGTGCAGCACACGGTTGAAGTGCGCGATATCCGAGTACAGCTCGGCCTGCCAGTCGTGCGACTCAATCTGGGTGGTCAGCGGGTTCCAGGTCAGGCCCAGGTGCTCCACAAAACCACGAGAAACAGCCTGCCAATCAGCGTCAGGAACCGACGCATAGTGAGCAGCGTAAGTGCCGGTCGCACCATTAATCTTGCCGAGGAACTCGGTAGCAGCAGCGTGCTTCACCTGACGCTTCAGGCGGTAGGCGAGCACACCCATCTCCTTACCCAGGGTGGAGGGGGTCGCCGGCTGACCGTGAGTACGGCACAGCATCGGCACGTTGCGGCCGTCCTCAGCCAGCTTCAGCAGAACCTCAATCAGGTTCTCAGCAGCCGGGACCCACACGTTCTCAACAGCGTCCTTGATGCCCAGCGCGTAAGCAAGGTTGTTAATGTCCTCAGAGGTGCAACCGAAGTGAACCAGCGGCACCAGGTGACCCAGGCCCAGGCCCTCCAGGCGGCGGCCAATGTAGTACTCGACAGCCTTCACATCGTGAACGGTGACAGCCTCAATCTCAGCCAGCTCCGCCACAGAATCAGCGTTGAAATCGGTCACAATGGCGCGCAGGCCCTTCTTCTGCTCCTCGCTCAGCGGGGACAGACCCGGCAGCACCTCGTGCTCGCACAGGTAAATGAACCACTCAACCTCAACGTGAATGCGGTCGCGGTTCAGCGCCGCCTCAGAAAGGTAGTTGGTCAGGGGTGCGGTGGCGGATGCGTAGCGTCCGTCCAGGGGGCCCAGCGCAAGTTCGCCGGTGCCCAGATCAATACGGCCAGAAGGCAAGAAGGTGTTATTGGTGTGAGACATAACTCTATTTTTGCATGAATTCGCCGAAAAAAAGAGGCGGGCAGAGCATGTGGACGTGATGGGTGGTTCCGTTAGTTGCAGAAATATGACAAAACGAGGTGGCGCGGAAGGGGTATTTTTCGGGTCTTAAGGGCGCAAAACGTGCGAATTTTTCGAAACAAGCCTGAGTTATCCACAGGTTGACGCACTCGGCCTGCACGGTCACCGCGGCAGATTTAGCCTAAAACAAACCCGCCGCGAAAGGACACATCATGAACACCATCGTCGACACCACACCACCTCCCGCACCCCACCTGCCCCGGATCGAACCAACCGACATCCTCCGTGCAGCAGGACACATGGGCATCGGCACCGCAGCCGGACACGCCCTCGCCACCCAGCTTATGGCCGCCGCCGCGCTCGCCCGCACCAAAGGCGCAGAACTCTCCCACCGGATGCGCACCGAAGCCCAAGAAATCCGCACCGCACACCAACGCGCCAACGAACTCAACGGCGACCACTGGGCCTCCGAAGCCGGACGCGCCTACCGGCGACAACTCCAAGAACACCGCGAAAAAATCCGCAACCAAGCCGAACAAGCCGAGGGCGCCGCCGCCATGATCGCCGCCGCCGGTGAAGAACTCGCCACCGACCTCACTGCCAAAGCGCAGGCAATCCAAGCCGCCGCCTCCGCGGTAGATAACCTACTCGGCAAACTCGCCGACAGCGCCGCCGACGTCCTCGAAAAACTCAACCCCGGCGAAATCATCGCCCGCTCAGGCATACAAAAAGCCCAGTCAACGCTGGATTCACTCATGCACGTGAACCTGCCCGACGGGCTGAGCTCGCTCATCCGAACCCACTAACCCCACCCTAGGAGACACCATGATTACCGGACCCACCGTTGCGCCCATCGGTGACCTCTCCGGGCCCGTAGACCCCACTGGGCCTGGAGTGCTTACTGGGGGTACCATCAGCGTTACCCTCGAAGAAATGCCCGCCATCGCCGACGGCCTCGACACCGTCAGCCGCACCTGTGCCGACCGCACCATGCCCATTCTCGGCATCGCCACTGAGACCCGACTTTTCCTCGGCATCAACGGACGCGCCCAGCAGGCTGCCGCCCTCTGCACCGGCCTCGCCGGAGACCTCGGTATGAGTGCCGCAAAGTTCGGCGTCACCGCAGCCGCCGTCCGAGCCGCCCACAGCTCCTACCTGCAGGTTGAAAACACCGTCGCAGGCTGGTTCGAGTTCACGGGGAAGACACACGGCGGTAGGCTACCCGACGGGCGCAGTAGCCAAGACTATATCCGCGGACTTATCGCAAGAGGATACGGAAATGTCACCTATTTCGTTAAGCTCACTATCCCCGAGCTTGGGTATTTCGCGGCCTCTCGGACATTGCCTTTTTCGCCTCTAACCGCTCTCGCCCTCTTCGGCGCAGCCGCCTACTTTGATGCCAAATGGAACCCCGAGATTGCGCGCCCGCGTATTGCTAGCAGGTTCTCCGCTATGACGGGACTGCCCCAGGAATTCATTGAGAAAGTACTGGAAGAGAACGGAGTTGGAATTGTAGGTCCCCTTCATGGTCCAGATGCCGATAAGAGGGCGTATAGCGTGTATACCACCTCAGCTGAAAAATACGGTGTTGCTGCACATCGTGGCGAGAAAAGCCAGCTCTCTGTAGGCGTCAGCTCGGATCGCCTGCAGCTGGCTGCCAAGGCGCAGGACCAGGAGTTCGAACGTTCCCAGCAAGATGCGAGTAGAGGCGAGCGCGGTGCAGTGCTCGTCACCGTCATGTACGAAGCAGGACACGAAGGCGACCCAGCCCATGCTCTGTACGTCGTGAGTATTCCGGGTACTAATTTTGCCTCATGGGGTGGTTCTCCCATTGATCCGGCAGGCGCCATGCGTGAAACCTTAGGTGAAGATACCACGAAGAACCCCGCCTACCAGATGGTTTTGCAGGCTCTACGTGATGCTGGCGCGCCGCAGGGTGCCCGCGTGTACATGGAAGGCTTTAGCCAGGGAGCCATGATTGCCTACAACATGGCTAATAGCGCTGAAGTCGCCAAAGAAATCAACATTGTGGGTATCTATGCTCAAGGTACTCCGCTGCGGGGTTTGCCGGCCAAACGCCGTGGCTTCGCTGTGGACTACGTGGAAGGAGAAGGAGACTGGGTTCCTGATTCTGCATGGCGAGAAGATGGATGGCGTCCTGACGACCGTGATACAGCAATCACAGTCCAGAACCCTGTACATCATGGCGAAAACTACCGAGAAGCTCTGGAGCGCGAAGGACGTAGTGGCGCGGTATTTGGTGGTATGCGTGCGGCAATGGACGGCAAAGAGTATGTACTGGGGGAACAGAAGGTTACCTCGGGCTCTGCCATGCCAGACGGGTACAGCTCGGCTGAGCGAAAGGGCGTAACGCTCGCACGTCTCGGAACTTACATAGACCAAGCCCATAAATCTGGAGTTAAGTTTGACGAGAAGGGTATAGACGAAGCGATTGAGCAAGGAACGGGCGGTAAGGTTAAAGGCCTTCAAGATATTAGAAATCGGGTGGAACGGGTACAACAAAAAGCAGAATATGCAGGGGAGAAGTTCAACAAGACACTCCCCGCCGTCATCGAGGGTGTCCAAAAGACCATCCCTCATCCCGAGCCGACTCCGCAGGAATCTCAGAACCCGCAGCCTGCATGGCCCGAAATGCCTGTGCCGCAGATGCCCAAGGTGCCCCTCCTACAGGGATACAACCCGCAGCATCTGCCGCCCGCCATCAATATGCCGAGCGACCTGAGCCGTCCGGAGCCTGCACCCATCAAGATGCCTGCCCGAATCGAGGCAGAGGGGCCGCTACCCCCTGCAAGTCTGATCCCGCCGGACATTCTGCCCAAACCTGCAGATCTGCATACGCACATCGAAAAGGCTGTTACTCAGCCAATCATCGATCGTCTGCAGCTCCCTAACGCTGGTTCTGTGCTCAGGGATCCGTTCCTCGGGCCCCGACAGGGTGGAGACTACGAAGGTAGCGAGTCGCTCATTCCTACCCTGCCGGACCTGAAGCCTGCGCCCATGCTCCCGCCCAAGAGCATTGACCCCGGGTTCCTCGCACCAACTCCGCCCGAGAACATCGACCCCGGGTTCCGCGCCCCAGGCCCTCCCGAGGACCTGACTCCCATCAAGGAGCGTGAACCCCTGATGGTCTAAACACCGAGTCCAAAGAACCAACCTCAAGGACTCGGTATCTCAAAGACTCGGTGGAGGGTGGAGGGGGCGAGTAGAGTAGAGAAGAGAAAAGGAGGGGCGCCACCGGGAACAACCCCGGCGGCGCCCCTCCATCTTTGCGTACAGCTTTTGTGCGCGGCGCTTCTCTGAGTGCAGCGCCCGCGGCCAGCATCTGCTGCCTGCACAGCTACACCCTGCTCGCGACCTGCTCTCCAGGTGAGAAGCGTTAGCCTCCGAGCCGCCCGCAGGCACATACTGGAACCATGAGCCAGTCAGCTGAACACGCCAACATCCCGGTCCGCCCCGTCTTTAGCACCCTGCCCAGCTACGCGGCAGGCAAGCCGCCCGCGCCCGTTGAAGGCCTCACCCAGTACAAGCTCTCCTCGAACGAGAACCCGCTGGGTCCCGTGCCCGAGGTCGCGCGCGTCCTCGCAGAATTTGCGACCGCGCACCGCTACCCCGACCCGCTCTCCACCGCCCTGCGCCAGAAGCTCTCCGCACGGCTCGGCGTGGACGCTGACGACATCGTCACCGGTGCCGGAAGCCTCGGCGCGCTCAACCAAATCCTCAAAACCTTCGCCGGCGTCAACGCCGACGGCGTGCAGGATGAAGTCATCTACGCCTGGCGCTCCTTCGAGGCATACCCGATCCTCGTCGGCATTATGGGCGCTCGCAGCGTGCAGGTGCCGAACCTGCCCGACGGCTCACACGACCTGGACGCCATGGCCGCAGCTATTACTGAACGCACCCGCTTGATTCTGGTCTGCACCCCCAACAACCCGACCGGCCCCGCCGTCACCGAAAGCCAGATCCGTGCGTTCCTGGCGAAGGTGCCCGCGCACATCCCCGTGGTGATTGATGAGGCGTACTTCGAGTTCTGCGCTGCCTCCACCGTGCCGGAAGGCGAAGAAGCCCCGCTGAACGGCATGGATATCTACCGTGACTACGAGAACGTCATCATTCTGCGCACTTTCTCCAAGGCGCAGGGCCTGGCGGGTCTGCGTGTGGGCTACTCGATTTCGCACCCGCAGATTACGCAGCACCTGCGCGTGGCGGCAACCCCGTTCGCCGTGACGGCGCTGGCGGAGGCGGCGGCTATCGCCTCCATCGAGCATGAGGACGCGGTGATGGAGCGTGTGAGCCACCTGGTCTCTGAGCGTGAGCGGGTGACCGCTCGACTGCGGGAGCTGGGCTACGATTTCCCGAGCACGTACGCGAACTTCGTGTGGCTGCCCCTGGGGGAGCGCACGAGTGAGTTTGTGCAGCTGATGGTTGAGCATGCGCTGTCGGTGCGTGCGTTTGGTACCGAGGGCGTTCGCGTGAGCATTGGCGAGGTGGAGGCGAATGACCGTTTCCTCTCGCTCTGTGAGGTCTTCGCGAAGGGGCTCTAGGCTCTCTTGTGAAGGGGTGGGGGTGCCCACCCTGCCCTGTTTGAGCCCTAATTGAACAATGTACTATTTTCCCTTGTCGAGGTTCGTTTGGGCTTCTCAAATGGTTCTCGCGCGGGAAAAAATGATGGCTCAAAAAGCTCTCAAGAGTTAAATTAAACCTCCCACATATTCCCTAGAAAGAATATATGGGAGGTTTAATTTAATGATGTTCAAATAGTGAATGACAGGGCATAATACGCTGTGTTATCAGCGTAACTGCCGCGAGATAAAGCCGAAAAGAGTAGACTGGTAACTACATATGCCCAGACCCTCACAGGCTTGCCGGAACACCTCAAACTCTGCACCATCAGGTGAATGTTGAGACTAAAACCCAAGCCGCTGAGGGCCAAGCCCTCGTCACGTGTGGAGGTTAGATGCACGAGAACGACAAGTACCCCGGAGTGCCCGAACGCATCCAGCTTATGGATGAAAACGGCACCGTACACGAACACCCCACCTACAGCCGGTACATCGAAGACGTCAACGCAGACACCCTGCGCGAGGCATACCGCCTCATGCACACCACCCGCCGATTCGACGACGAGGCAACCGCCCTGCAGCGCCAGGGTCAGCTCGCCCTCTGGGTGCCCAGCCGAGGCCAGGAAGCCGCACAGGTCGGCTCCGCACTCGCCTACGCACCCAATGACTACATCTTCCCCTCCTACCGTGAGCACGCCGTCGCCCTGACGCGTGGCGTGGACTTCCGCGACCTGATCACCATCTTCCGCGGCTCCACCACCCACGGCTGGGACATGAAGGCACACAACTTCCACACCTACACCAAGGTGCTTGCCGCGCAGACCCTGCACGCCGTCGGCTACGCCATGGGCCTGAACTTCGATGCCGACATCGAAGCTGAAACCGGCACCCGCCGCACCGGTCAGGGCCAGGCAACCGACCCCGCCGAGGACACCCAGAAGCCCGCCGTGGCGGTCTACTTCGGTGACGGCTCCTCCACCGAGGGTGACGCCCACGAATCCATGGTTTTCGCCGCCTCCTATAACGCACCGGTGCTCTTTTTCGTGCAGAATAACCGCTGGGCTATCTCCGTGCCCTTCGAGGTGCAGTCCCGCGTGCCGGTATCCACCCGCGCCGCAGGCTACGGCTTTGAAGGTATCCGCGTGGACGGCAACGACGTTCTCGCGGTGCTCGCCGCAACTCGCTACGCCATGGAGAAGATCCGCGCCGGTGAAGGCCCCGTGCTGATTGAAGCTGAGACCTACCGCCTCGGCCCGCACACCACCGCGGACGACCCCACCAAGTACCGCACCGATGCCGACCTGGAAGGTCCCCTGCGCCGCGACCCCATGCTTCGCCTTGAGAAGCACCTGCGCGATAACGGCTACGCCGACGATGCTTTCTTCGAAGAGGTTGCAGAATCTGCGCAGCAGGTCGCATCCGGCGTGCGTGAGGCAGTGCTGAACTCCGAAGTTGCCGACTTTGAGCGTTTCTTCGACCGCGTCTACGTGCAGGAACATCAGCAGGTGGAAGACGACCGCGAGTTCTACCGTAACTACGTTGCAGGCTTTGAAGAGGAGTAAGCATGAGCGAGAAAATTGAACGTTTGACCCTCGCCAAGGCGATTACCCGCGGCCTGGAAGACGCCATGGAAACTGACCGCACCGTCGTCATGCTCGGCGAGGATATCGGCAAGCTTGGCGGTGTGTACCGTGTGACCGAGGGCCTGCAGGCGCGTTTCGGTGACCGCCGCGTCATGGATGCGCCCCTGGGTGAGTCCGGCATTATCGGCACCTCCATCGGTATGGCGCTGCGCGGCTACCGCCCCGTGCCGGAGATTCAGTTCGACGGTTTCGTGTTCCCCGCCTACAACCAGATCACGAGCCAGCTGGCGAAGATCCATAACCGCACCGATAAGCAGTACACGGTGCCGGTGACTATCCGTATTCCGTACGGTGGCGTGATTGGTTCGGTGGAGCATCACTCCGAGTCCCCGGAGGCGCTGTTCGCCCACACCGCGGGTCTGCGTATTGTGACCCCTTCGACCCCGCACGAGGCGTACTGGATGACCCGTAAGGCGATTGAGTGCCCCGATCCGGTCATTATTTTTGAGCCGAAGCGCCGCTACTGGCTCAAGGGTGAAGTGGACTTTAGCGACACTTCCTTTGATCCGTTTAGCGCCCAGGTGGTGCGTGAAGGTACGGACGCGACCATCGTTGCGTACGGTCCGCTGGTGCCGGTTGCTCTGGCCGCCGCAGAGGCTGCCGTGGAGGATGGCCGCTCAATTGAGGTCATTGACCTGCGCTCGATTTCGCCGCTGGATGTACCGACCGTTGCTGCTTCGGTGGCGAAGACTGGCCGCCTGATTGTTGCGCACGAGGCGCCGACCTTCGGTGGTATGGGTGGTGAGCTGGCTGCGGCGATTACGGAGCGTTGCTTCTACAGCCTGCAGGCGCCGGTGATTCGTGTGGGCGGCTACTACATGCCGTACCCGGTTTCTCGTGTTGAGGAAGAGTACGTGCCCGATATTGACCGTATTCTTGAGGCGGTTGACCGCGCTTTTGACTACTAGGCATTCCCTGATTTGACGTATCAGCGTGTTGCGCTATTGCGGGTTGAAAGCCCGCACAGAATATTCCGTATAGGGTATATGCCCTAGTGAGAGGTAGAAATGTCCCAGATTTTCCCGCTCCCTGACGTGGGTGAAGGCCTGACCGAAGCAGAAATCCTCAGCTGGAAGGTGGCAGTCGGCACCGAGGTCGCCATCAACGATGTCCTCGTCGAAATTGAAACCGCGAAGAGCGTCGTGGAACTTCCCTCCCCCTTCGCTGGCACCGTCGAGGCGCTGCTCGTTGCCGAAGGCGAAACCGTTGAGGTGGGCACCCCGATTATCAGCATCTCCGGCGGCGACAACGCACCCGCAACCCCGGCAGCACCCGCTGCGGCAGAGGCTGAGTCCGGCACTGCGCTGGTCGGCTCCGGCCCCAAGGCGGATGCGGTGAAGCGTCGCGCCCGCAAGCGCCCCGCCTCCGCAACCCAGCCCGCACAGGCCGCAGCAGCACCGGCCGCACCTGCTGTTCAGGCACCCGTGGCGCACACCCCCGCCGACCCGGTGAACCGCAACCAGGGCCTGCTGAGCGAGCTGGCTGAGCGCGCCTCCCGCTTTGTGGAGAACACCCCGCTGAACTCGGTGGTGCAGCGTCTGACACCTGAGCCCGTAGCGGCTCCCGCGCCGACTTTGGCCCCCGAGCAGGTTCCGCACCGCCCGACCCTCGCGCCGCCTCCGGTGCGTCTTGCCGCAAAGGAGCTGGGCGTTGACCTGGCGAACGTGACCGCTACCGGTGCGCGCGGCCAGGTGACCAAGCAGGACCTCATGAACTATGTGGCGCACCTGAGCGATGTGCAGCATAGCGGCGCCCGCCAGCCGTTCTGGCAGCCCGCAACCACCCCCGGTGACCGCATTGAGCGCATCCCGGTGCGTGGCGTGCGTAAGGCTACCGCGAAGGCGATGGTTGCTTCGGCATTTAGCGCCCCGCACGTGTCGATTTTCGTGGATGTTGATGCCTCCCGCACCATGGAGTTCGTGAAGCGTCTGAAGAAGTCCCGCCACTTTGAGGGCGTGAAGGTCACCCCGCTGCTGGTGCTTGCCGCCGCGGTTATTTGGGCTGCTGAGCGTAACCCGCAGGTCAACGCGACCTGGACCGATAGCGAAATCCAGATTAAGCACTTCATGAACCTGGGTATTGCTGCGGCGACCCCGCGCGGCCTGATGGTTCCGAACATTAAGGACGCGCAGGAGCTGTCCCTGCGTGAGCTGGCGGTTGCGCTGAACAACCTGACCACTCGCGCCCGTGAGGGTAAGACTCAGCCCGCTGAGATGGCGAACGGCACCCTGACCATTACGAATATCGGTTCGCTGGGTATTGATACGGGTACCCCGATTATTAACCCCGGTGAGGTGGCGATTATTGCCTTCGGCACGATCAAGCAGAAGCCGTGGGTGGTTGATGGTGAGGTTATTCCTCGCTGGGTGACGACCCTGGGTGGTTCCTTCGATCACCGTGTGGTGGATGGCGACCTGTCGGCTCGTTTCATGGCTGATGTGGCTGCGATCCTTGAGGAGCCTGCACTGCTGCTGGACCACTAGGCGACATGTTTTATCTAGTCAGCGTCGTATTATTGCGCTGATTAAGTCATGCAGATACAGAAAACCTCCGGTACCTTACGAAAGGTACCGGAGGTTTTCTGTACGGTTATTCCCACCGCAACGAGGTGCGGGCGTTTAGAAGCCTAGGCGTCCAGAAGACTAGGCGTCCTCGCGTGCCACCTGGTCGCTCGGGTACTTGTCCACGCGGCGGTGGTACAGGCGTCCCAGCAGGCCGCCGAGGATAGCGCCGAGGAAGCTCAACGCCAGAACCAGCAGAACCGCGAGCAGACCGTTCGCGAAATCGCCCGCAATCAGCTTCTGCAGGGACAGGTGCGCGACACCGTTCTGGAACAGCTGAGGCGCGAGGAAGGTCGCCAGGGACCCGAGGATGAGCGCCATAATCTGCCAGAGCCATACGGCGATGCCCTGCTTCACGCCGGCGAATCGTGCCATGCGTCCTGCCGCGTAACCGCCCACCAGGTAGGCGAAGAAGATGAGCACACTCAACGCCGCCGCGACCGGCACGGCGTTCGATGCGCCGCTGAACAGGCGGGAGACCACCGAGGCGTACTCGATGGACTCGCTCTGACCGGTCAGGGTCAGCCACGACTGGATAGCCCACTGGCCACCGTCCATGAGGGAGAGAGTGATCAGCCAGCCGAGCAGGCCGGGCAGCAGGTGCATGCGGGAGTAACGGCTCTTCTGCATGGACAGCGCGGTTGCGGCGGTGAGGATGGGCTCCGAACCGGCGGCATCACCTGCGGGGGTGGGGATGACGAAGTGGTCATCTGCCGCGGGGGTAGCCTGCGGGGCGCTCGACGCCGCATGGGCGTTGCCGGGTGCGGGCACCTCGTAGCTTGCAACGGTGGCAGGTGAGGTAGCGGGGGCGGCAGTTGCGCCGCCGCGTACGTTGTCCGTGCTGGGGGCTGCAGGCTTGTCGAGCCAGCTGAGGTTGTTGTCTCCGGGGGCACCGAAGTCGGCGCCGGTTTCTGTGCCTCCAGAGGTGGTACCGGGGGAGAGAATCGGCTGGGTTGCGGTAGCTGCCTCGGTGAGGGGGCGGGTCGTATCCTGCGAGGACTGCGCCGAAGAGCTCGACTCGCGCGCCTTTTCGTGGGCGCGGCGTGCCGCGTTCAGCTCCTCATCGGTCAGGACCACGGTGGGGTCGTCGGAGGAGAATGCCGCCTCCCACAGGTCACTTTCGGTAGGCGTGGACGCCGCGGTAGCCGGGCGCTGCTGGGGGGTGTTGTTCTGTGCGTTCATTAAGTCCTTTGAATCTAATCCTGGGCGCTGATTTAGCGGTTGCGGTCAGCGTAGAAGGCGCGTGCTTCTTCCATAGCTTCTGCGGAGAAGGTGTGCGGGTGCGCGGGGCGCTCATTCTCGTCCAGGGTGCGGATGACGCGGCCGGGGTTGCCCACCACGAGGGAGTTAGCGGGGACGTCCTTGGTGACGACGGTGCCTGCGCCGATGACGGAGTTCTTGCCGATGGTCACGCCGCCCAAGATGATAGCTCCGCTACCGATCCACACGTTGTCTTCAACGGTGATGGGTGCGCCTGCTTCCCAGTAGTCGGCGCGGTCGCCGGGGTGGAGCGGGTGGGTGGGGGTCATGAACTGTACGTTGCTGCCAACCAGTACGGTGGAGCCGATGCGGATCGGGCAGACATCCAAGAAGACGGTACCGAAGTTGAAGAAGGAACCGTCACCGATGTAGGTGTTCACACCGTAGTCGAAGCGTGCGCCGGGGCGGATGTGGGCGTGTTCGCCCAGGTGGCCGAGGTGTTCACGGTAGACGTGCATTGCCTGTGCATGCTCGCCGCGTGCGTAGTGTTCTTCGGCGAGGACGGTTGCAGCGTAGATGCGCTTGAACTGTGCGGCGCATTCGGCGTCGGGCATGTAGACGGAACCGTTGGTCATGCGGTTGAAGGTCTCGCCGGTGGGGCGCTGCGGGATGTGCATTAGTGGGCTCCTCCCAGAAGGTAAGCAAGTGCGATGATGGCCATTCCGAACAGGATGACGACTCCGCCGGCGATAGCGAATCGTTTGGAAATTTCGCGGAGGAGCTTCTTGAACTGCTCGTCGGTGATGTCTTGCTGTCGTTTACTCATGCTTTAAGTATCCCAGAGTTGCTTGGATTTACCTGAGTGTTTCGGTGTTTATTGCGGTATCCGGAGTGGGTGTACGGCGTGATTTTCAGTGTGGGAAGAAGCGCCGCTGAGTTGAAGCGTGAGGGTGTGGGAAGGCACAATCAATGCATGACTGAGGCTCAGAAGAACACGAACCTGCAGGATGCGGCGGCACCTGCATCCCCCGCTGGCGAGTCGGCTGGCGCATCTGCTGGCGCGCATCCGTTGGCGCATCGCCCCTGGTTGAAGAATTATTCTCCGTGGACTGCCCGCGATATTGAGCTGCCCGAGACGTCGTTGAGCCACCTCATTGACGAGGCGGTTCGCACCGTACCCCACAAGGTGGCGCTGGAGTTCTTTGGCGCGACCACGACCTACGCTGAGTTGGGCGATCAGATTGAGCGTGCGGCGGAGGGTCTGCGTGTGGCGGGTGTGCAGCCGGGTGACCGTGTGGCGCTGATTTTGCCGAACTGCCCTCAGCATATTGCGGCGTTTTATGCGATTCTGCGCCTGGGCGCGATTGTGGTGGAGCACAACCCGCTGTACACGGGTGCGGAGCTGCGCCACATGTTTGAAGATCACGGCGCGAAGATCGCAATTGTGTGGGATAAGATCGCCTCGCACATTACGGGTCTTCCGGCGGATATCCGCCCGAACCATATTTATTCGGTGAACATGATTTCGGCGATGCCCGCGCTGATGCGTACCGCGCTGAAGCTGCCGTTGAAGAGTGCGCGTGCTTCGCGTGAGAAGCTGACCGGGCCTGCACCGGGTACGGTGTCGTGGGCTCAGCTGGTGAAGAGCGAGCGTATTGATCCTGCCCATCGCCGCCCTACCGCGCACGATATTGCGCTGCTGCAGTACACCTCGGGTACGACCGGTCTGCCGAAGGGCGTGATGCTCACGCACCGTAACCTGGAGTCTAACGGCCGCATGGGTGAGGCGTGGATTAACCCGGGCGATGATGAGGTGATTTACTCGGTTCTGCCGCTGTTCCACGCGTACGGTATGACCCTGGGCGTGACGATTGCGTCGCTGTGCCGTGCCCGCCTGGTGCTGTTCCCGACCGTGGACATGGACCTGATTTTGAAGGCGATGAAGAAGACCCGCCCGACCATTCTTCCTGCGGTTCCGCCGGTGTATCGTCGCCTCATGGATGAGGCGAAGAAGCGCGGCGTGTCCCTGGAGGGCATCCGTTACGCGGTGTCCGGGGCAATGAACTTGCCGCCTGAGCTGGTTGCCGAGTGGGAGGAAGCTTCCGGCGGTTTCATGGTGGAAGGCTACGGTCTGACCGAGTGCGCGCCGCTGGTGTCCTGCAACCCGCTCAATGACACTCGCCGTGCCGGTTTTATTGGTGTTCCGTTCCCCTCCACCGATATTCGTGTGGTGGACCCGGAAACCGGTGAAGACGTACCCGATAGCGAAGAGGGCGAGCTGTGGGTGAAGGGCCCCCAGCGTTTCGCTGGCTACTGGAAGCGTGAGGACGAGACGGCGAAGACCATCACCCCCGAGGGTTGGTTGCGTACCGGCGATATTGTGCGCCTGGATAAGGACTACTTCATCCAAATTGTCGACCGCATCAAGGAAGTTATTATTACCGGCGGTTTCAAC
>ERZ773211.7-NODE-7-length-122248-cov-5.26196_pt1 | contig 122248 bp, 101 predicted proteins | sample MGYA00511914_ERZ773211 | MGnify/ENA primary metagenome ERZ773211 (study PRJEB29015, sample SAMEA2738163) | human oral metagenome | biome: human oral; feature: human-associated habitat; material: saliva | place: China | collected 2242 ...
ATCGCCGTCTAGGAAGCGCTCGCCCTCCTCAATCTGAAGAACCTCAGCGCCAGCAGCCTTCGCCGCCGCAGCCATCACCGCATACATGGGGAATAGACCCGCCGGGTGGCCGGTCGCAAACAGAATACGAGAACCCGCACGCACCGCCTCGCCAAAGATCCGGGCGTACTCCTCCAACGCGCTGATGCACTGCTCGGCACCAATAGTGTCCTGACCGTGAGTATGCGAACGGTCCGGGTTCAGACCCGCGCGGCGGACCATCACCTCAAACACCGAATCGTAATCCCACTCGCGGGTCCACTGCACACCAAACTCAAGGTGCTCATTACCGTCCAGGAAACCCTGAATATGGTCCAGGTTATTCTCGCGGGGGGTCGCCACCTCACCGGTAATACGCACCGATTCCAGGTACGCGGCGAACTCATCGCGGCTCATGGAGAAAGACATTAAAACTCCTCACAATGTGAAAAATACATTACTGCGAGATACCCTGACGTACCTCGGCATAAGCTTCAAGGGTCTTACGCGCCGTCTGATCCCAACCCATCGTGCGGGCACGCGCCGCGGCGTTCGCACCCAACGAATGACGCAGATACGGGGCACGCACCAGACGCTCAATAGCCGCAGCCCAACGCTGCGGAGTACGAGGCACCACCAGCAGACCCGTACGGTGATTCTCCACCGCATAGCGCAGACCGTCAGCATCCGTAGCGAGCACCGCCGCGCCGCACGCCTGCGCCTCCAGAGCCACCAACCCGAACGTCTCAGATGAGGACGGGGACGCCACAATATCGGCGGCACGGAAAATACTCGCCAGCTCAGACGCCGGAACCGGGTCCTTCAAATGCACCCGATCTGCCACACCCAGCTCAGCTGCACGCTGCAACAGGCGGCGCTCATAATCCGAATCGGAACGACCAATAATATCCACGTCCACCTGCAAATCATCGGGGAGTAGCGCGAGTGCCTCCACCAGCAGATGCGGGCCCTTCAACGGCTGAGGCCTGCCGGCAAAAACAATGCGGCAACGAGTCTCCGAGGTGTCATTGAGCGGATGCACGCCAGGAATCGTATGGAAAATTGAGGTGTCAACACCCGGCGGGATAATGGCAAGCTTCTGCGCGTCCGTACCGTAGTACTCGCCCATCTGCTGCGCCTCCAGGGGAGTATTCACAATCACCCGGCTCGCGGAGCTACTCATCAGGCGCTCGGCGGCATAGCGTTCTTCAGGCTCGGGCGCCTCACCTTCGCCCCGGCGCGCATCCTTAGCGGCAGCCGTCGTATGCGGAGTAAAAAGAACAGGAACCGGGAAGCCAACGCCTTGAGCCGACCACAGCTGGGATGCACGAGCCGCAGCCTGACCCGACAGCCAATAGTGGGCGTGAATAATATCCGGGGTGTACAGTGCCTGCTCCACGCACGCCTGCGCAAAATCATCGGTGACCGTAGCCAACTCGTTCTTCGAAAGACCACGAGCGGACGGAAGATCAAGGCTGTGGCGCACAATGCGCTCGCCGGGCTGAGGAGGCTGACGGAACGGCGAATCAGCCGGAAGCGCCTCACCGCGGTCCAGCGTGAAAACCTCAACTCGCAGCTCGGGATCCAGCTCCAGCATGGCGTGCACCGACCGAGCAATATAGACGTTCATGCCGCCTGCATCTCCGCTACCGGGCTGCGCAAAGGGGTCGGTGTGCATGGAATACACGTGAACCGTCCGAACCGGCGGCAGAGTGCTCATCGATGCTTTCCTCTCTCAAAGGTGTACCTGACCTAGTGTAGCGCGATAGGACTTTCGCACACCGGGAGGTCTAGAATTTAGTAGAAGAGAGGCTGCCCAAGCACAGCCTGTAGTACCCGCCCGTCAGAAGGACCGTGAAGGACCATGACTCACCCTCAGCAGCCTGCCGAACCGCTCTACTGCCCGCCCTGCACCCCGGCAGAGGCGGAGCGAAGCGCCACGATTGACCTTGATGCGCTAGAGCATAATGTGCGCCGACTTAAGGAACTGATTGGCGACCGCGCGCTCATTGCAGTGATTAAGGCGGATGCGTACGGTCACGGCGCGTACCCGGTGGCTCGTTCGGCTATTGCCGCCGGTGCTGACCTGCTGGGTGTGGTGCACGTGAACGAGGCGCTGGAACTGCGTGCTGACGGTATTGAGGCGCCGCTCATGGCGTGGCTGCACACTCCCTCCACCGATTTTGAGGCGGCGCTGCAGGAGAAGATCCGCCTGGGTGTTTCCGGATGGGACCTGGAGGCGGTAGCCGCCGCCGCTGAGCGCACCGGCGAGCGCGCTATCGTGCATCTGAAGGCTGATACCGGTCTGGGTCGTAACGGTGCTACTGCTGCGGATTGGCCTGCGCTGGTAGCTCGTGCCGCCTCCCTGGAGGAGTCTGGGCTGATTACGGTTGAGGGTATTTTTAGCCACCTGGCGGTTGCTGATGAGCCGACCCGCTCCGAGACTGCACAGCAGCTCGACACCCTGGATACTTTTGTGGCTCAGGCTCATGATGCCGGTCTGGACCCGAAGATGGTGCATCTGGCGAACTCTCCGGCGACCCTGACCGCCTCGCTGGAGGGCTGGGATACGGAGGAGCGTCTGCTCGGTGGCGGCGTGCGTTGCGGCCTGGCACTGTACGGTCTTTCCCCGCTGCCTGAGGTCACCGCTGAGGACCTGGGTCTCAAGCCCGTCATGACGGTGGGCAGCTACATTGCCGCAGTGAAGGAAGCTCCTGCAGGTCAGGGTGTTTCCTACGGTCTGCGCTACCACACCGAAAAGCCGACCACCCTGGCGCTGGTGCCGCTCGGCTACGCTGACGGCGTGCCGCGCATCGCGGAGAACGCGCCGGTGCGCATCTACCCGGGCGCGCAGAACGCACAGAATGCACGGAACGCGGAGGACGGCTCCGTGCCTAACAACGCGGAGGGTAAGACCTACCGTGTGGTGGGCCGCATCGCCATGGACCAGATGGTTGTTGACCTGGGCGAACCCGGCCTGAGCGACCCCGCCCTGGGTTACCTGGGCGCCCCCGCCATTCTTTTTGGTTCCGGTGAGAACCCGCCCGTGGAAGAATGGGCGGACGCCGCGCAGACCATTAACTACGAAATCGTGACCCGCATTTCGCCCCGCGTGGAGCGCCTCTACGTCGGCGGCTCCTGGGTTGAAGCTGAACTGAACGAGCTGTGGGGCACCGGTTGGGAGCAGGAGGGCTAATGAGCGCTGAGTACATTTCTACCGCCCTCGACCTGGACGTGACCGGCCCCGACCATACCCGCCGCCTGGCGCTCACCCTGGCGCAGCACCTGAACGCCGGGGACGTACTGTTGCTCTCGGGCGAGCTCGGCGCGGGTAAGACCACGTTCACCCGCTCCCTGGGCGAAGGCCTGGGCGTGCGCGAAGGCGTTATCTCACCGACCTTCGTGCTCTCGCGCGTGCACCCGAACCTGCCGGACGGACCCCGACCCGGCGGCCCCGACCTGGTGCACGTGGACGCCTACCGCCTCTCCAGTGCCGAAGAGCTCGACGACCTGGATCTGGAGTTCTCCCTGCCGCGCTCTGTGACCGTCATCGAGTGGGGCCGCGATAAGGCTGAGCACCTGAGCGATTCCCGCCTGGAGCTGGATTTTACCCGCCTGACCGGCGCGGATGCGCGCTTCGCCTACTCGGGTGCCGAAGAGTTCAGCTGGGACGATGAAGACGATAACGACAGTGACGAAGATGCGGACACCCCCGAACCTCGCCTGCTGCGGGTGCGCGCCTTCGGCCCCCGCTGGGAGCACGCGTTCGATGCTCTGAAAGAGGCCCTGCAGAGCGCCTAGAGCCCGCGCGTTAGAATGATAGGGTGCTAGTACTTGCTCTTGATTCATCCGCCACCGCATCTGTGGCGCTCGCCCGTGTGCACGGCTCCGAAGCCGGTGCGTCCTTCGAAATCCTCGCCCGCTACGAGAGCGAAGATACCCGCTCCCACGCTGAGGTGATGGGTCCCTACGCGCAGGCTGCCCTGCAGGACGCTGGCGTGCGCGGCGAAGATTTGGATGCGATTCTGACCGGTACCGGCCCGGGACCTTTTACGGGTCTTCGTGCCGGTATCGTTACTGCGCGCGCTCTGGGTTTTGCCTGGTCGGTGCCGGTATACGGCATGATGAGCCTGACCGCCCTGGCTGAGCGCGCTGTGTTTTGTGTGGTTGCCGGTGCCGCCGCGGTGAATGCAGGGGAAACGGCTGGGGAAGAGAACGTAGAACGAGCATTCGCTTCTGCGGAGCTTGCAGAAGGCGCTGAGCTGCTCGTGCTCTCCGACGCGCGCCGCCGCGAAGTCTACTCCGCCCGCTATCGCGTGAACGCCGAAGGATACAGCCTGGTGGACGGCCCGAACGTATGCCCCGCCTCCGAAATTCTGCCCGGTGGGGCTCCCTCCTACGCCTACGGCTACGGTGCCGGCCTGTACTCCGAAACCCTCGAAGAGCACGGCTGGACCATCGTCGAATCTGCCCGCGAGGTTCACCCCCACGCCGAGTACCTGGTTGCCGCCGCGGCACGCCTGGGCGTAGAGAACCTGATCGAGGACACCTCCGCCCAGTACCTGCGCGACTCGGATGCAAAGGTCCCCGCCGCAATGCTCGCCCGCCAGCAGAAGCAGGCAGCTACTCAGGGTTCCGCCGCGCAGACTGCCGCGCAGAGGGAGAGCTAAATGAGCGTTACCGAAAATATCGTGCGAGATGACCTGGCGCTGAATAACTTAGCCTTGGGTGCCCGCCTGCGCGTTGCCGAACTTGCCGATGTGCAGGCCATGCACCGCATGGAAACCACCCTGTTTCCCGCCGACGCCTGGCACATCGACATGTTCCTCGAAGAGCTGACCCACCCGACCCGCACCTACTACATGCTCGAATTGCCTGCAGAAGGCTCGGAAGATAACGAGGGCAGCTGGCGCGCTATCGGCTACTGCGGAACCATGGTCGTAGCCGACACCGCCGACGTTCAAACCATCGGCGTGCTCCCCGAGTACGAGGGCCACGGCTTCGGCCGCGCCATGCTCGAGCAGATGCACGAGCGCGCCCGCGAGCAGGGTGCCGAGCGCATCCTGCTGGAGGTGCGTGCCGACAACCCGCGCGCCCAGCGCCTCTACGAACGCAACGGCTACCGTGCGATTCACGTACGCCGTGGCTACTACGATGACGGAACCGACGCCATCATTATGGAATGCACGTTCTAAATACTCCGTTGGGCTAAACGGCAATCCCCGCAGTAGGGGCAAGCTTCCGCCGCCCTCTACAACGCAGTATCCCTACGCCACAGCATCCCTACACCACTGCAACTAGAAGCACTACGCGCAGACAGCGCAACAGAAAGACGAACTATGAGCACTCGCGAACCCCTCGTTCTGGGCATCGAATCCTCCTGCGATGAGACCGGTATCGGCATTGTGCGCGGTGCACAGCTGCTCAGCAACACCATCTCCTCCTCCATGGAAGAGCACGTGCGCTTTGGCGGCGTGATCCCCGAAATCGCCTCCCGCGCTCACCTGGACGCCATGATTCCCGCCCTTAAAGCGGCACTCGCCGAAGCGGACATCACCCTCGATCAGGTGGATGCTATCGCCGTCACCGCCGGCCCCGGCCTGGCGGGCGCACTCATGGTGGGTGTCTCCGCGGCGAAGGCGCTCGCTATTGCCACCGGCAAGCCCCTCTACGGCATTAACCACCTGGTCGCCCACGTTGGCGTTGGCCTGCTGGAGGATAACGGCACCGAGGACGGCTCCGACCTGCTGGCGAATGCCGGTTCCGGTGGCCTGGGCGCGCTGCTGGTTTCTGGCGGTCATACCGAAATCCTGCAGGTGCGCGACATTACCTCCGACGTGCGTCTGCTCGGCGCGACCCTCGATGATGCCGCAGGCGAGGCCTACGATAAGGTTGCTCGACTGCTCGGCCTCAACTACCCGGGCGGCCCCGCAATTGACCGCGCCGCCGCGCAAGGTAACCGCAACGCCTTCGTGTTCCCGCGCGGCCTGTCGAACCGCAAGTTCATGGGCACCGCCGAGGAACCCGGCGCGCACCGCTACGATTTCTCCTTCTCCGGCCTGAAGACCGCTGTGGCGCGCGTGATTGAAAGCTTTGAAGCAGCCGGTGAGGAGGTCCCGGTTGCCGATATTGCCGCGTCCTTCCAGGAGGCGGTCGTGGACGTCATCACCAAGAAGGCGATGCTTGCCTGCCGCGAGCAAGGCATGAAGACCCTGCTGCTCGGCGGTGGCGTGGCGGCTAACTCACGCCTGCGTGAGCTACTTGCGGCCCGATGCGCCTCCGAGGGGGTGCGCCTGATTATCCCGAAGTTCACCCTGTGCACCGATAACGGCGCGATGGTTGCGGCGCTGGGTGCCCGCCTGGTCGCTGCCGGTCGTGATCCCTCGGGCGTGGACTTCACGACGGATTCCTCGCTGCCGGTGACCACGGTCTGTTTCTAAGCGGGCTGCCTCTGAACGGTCTACCTCTGAAATAGCTACTTCCGCAGGGATTATGAGTGCGAGCCTGTTGAGGCGGCTCGCCTCGAAAATGCTCATAGAAATGCCTCGGCGCAGTTTCCCAAAAGGACTCTCCTAAAGGACTGCGCCGAGGCATTTTCTGTATTCAAACTTGAGTTGCGGGGGAGCGGCTCTAGCGCAGCGCTCGCGCACGGGACTGCGCGGCAACATCCAGCGCCACCTCACGCAGAGAGCCGGTCTTCTCAAAGACCGCACGCTGACGATCCGCACCCGTGCCCTCGGTGAGGATGCGGCGTACCTGCGCCAACTCTACCTCGCAGTCAAGGTCGCGTGCCACCGGCTCCAGCTTGGGCAGAAGCAGGTCAAAATCTTCACGCAGGGTGCGCTGAACCGGCTCGTTAGAGACCACAATCTTAGCCTCCAGGCCGTAGCGGGCAACGCGCCACTTATTCTCCTGCGCGTGCCAGGGGGCGAGCACCTCAATGCTTTCACCCACCTCAATACGGCGAGAGAAGTACTCCACCAGGCACTGCGTGAACGCCACGAGCGCCGCAATATCCGGCAGGGAGGCGAGGCCATCGCAATAGCGCATCTCAATGGTGCCGTAACGCGGAACCGGGCGAACATCCCAACGGTCCTCGCTCGGGTCATTAATCACGTCGGTCGCCACGAGCGACTCCAGGTAGTCGCTGTACTGCTCCCAGGTATCAAAGTGGAAGGGCAAACCGTTCGTCGGGAGCTGCTGGTAGAGCTGGGTGCGGTGCGAAGCGTAACCGGTGTCGATTCCATCCCAATAGGGGGAAGAGCACGAAAGCGCCAGCAGGTGCGAACCGTAGTTGGTCAGCGCGTCAATGAGCGGTAGAACCTTATCGCGGGAGTCAATGCCCACGTGCACGTGCACGCCGTAAATGACCATGTGGCGGCCCCACTACTGGGCGCGCTCGACCACACGCTGGTAGCGTTCCTTCGCCACGACCGGCTGGTCAGCCCAATGGGAGAAGGGATGAGTGCCGGCGGGGTAGAACTCAATGCCGAGCTCATCGGTAATTTCACGCAGGGTATCCGCCAAATCCTGTAGCTGACGGCACGCCTCAGCGACGGTGCGGCAGATGCCGGTCACCACCTCGAGGGTGTTCTCCAGGAATTCGCCGGTCACGTGCGCCCGGTCGGAGGCGGGCTCGAGCAGTTCGGGGCGGCGCTCGCGCAGGATGGACAGCACCTCGCTGGCACGCTGGGTCAGTTCGCCGCTTTCACGGTCGATAAGTGCAATCTCCCATTCCACGCCGAGAGTGGACTGCGGGGAGGAAGCAAAGTCGATCATATGGCCTTTCCTGCGTCTGGAAATAGGGTCGTGCATGGTGCCGACTGTGGAAGTTATTGTCGGTGGGCTCTACCCCGGGCAGGCGCCAGCTCAGCTGATGGCCTGCCCGGCCGGTACAGAAGCACCTCTAGTAGGCACTGTATCTAGTGTACGGTCTGAGGAAGATGCACACCCTGTCGAGTGCAGAATCCGGAACGGGAAACGTCACGAATCGTCATGAACGGTAACCCGTCCTCGGGGCTGGGCAGTATGGGCTGAGTAGTTGGGGTTGGGTAGTCGGGGTTGGGTAGTTAGGGCTGGCGAGGTTAGAGTGGGCGCACATGCCAGCCGACGCGTCGTGAATCCCTACCCGAGCCGATGCGGGTAAAGACCAGCGTTGCCGGACGGTACGAAGGTTCCTGTGCACCCTCCTGCGCACCCGAAGAAGAATTAGCATTCTTTTTCTGTTTCTTCTTGGACGGCTTAGAACCCGCAGAACCCAGCAGACGCGCACGCAATTGCTCCGGAACAATATCCACGCCACGCTTCTTAATCGTCAGCGCCGTAAAGTCCTGCTCACGCACCCAACGCTTCAGCTGCTTCTCCTGCAGGGGAATCTCCTCCAGCACCTCGTAGCAAGCAACCAGCGGATGCTCCACCGGCTCGGCAGAACACAGGTACGCCAGGTGCTCATCCAATAGAAACGCGCCAATACTCTGCGCAAACTCAGCGACCAGGTGCGAACGCACAATCGCCGGGGCAGGCTCCAACAGGTAATCACCGGGCTGCGGCAGGGACACCGGAACGTCAACGCTCTGCTCTGCCTCTTCCGCCGTCAAGGGGCTACGGAAGCTGACCGCCTCGTACGGCGGCAGCAGGGCACTGGTTTCGGCGGGCCTTTCGTTGCAGTCGGTCTCTTCGGCGGACACTTCACGCACCGAGGTTTCACGCACAGAGGTTGCCGTGCGAGCCACCCCCTCCTGAGCCAGCGCATTAAACCAGAGCACCAACTCGGCGAGGGAACCCTCCGACTGGATCCACTCCGCCTCAACGCGCGGGTTGGGGTTCGCCTCCGAGGCAATATCTTCGGGTGAGGGGATGCCCTCATGCGGAAAACCGGGACCCAACTTCACGCCCATCGGCACGCCCGTACGAGCCAGATTCAGCACGAACGAGAACGGGGGAGAGAACGCCTCCGGGTCAAAAAGGCGCTCCGTCTGAGCCTTCTTCGCACCGCGCAACTCGCGGCGTGCCGGGTCCATCCACACAATGCCCACCGGCTCACCGGCAGCGTCCAGAAGTTCACCGTGCACATAATCGGTCACATCCCCCGAATACACGCGCGCCTGCGGGCAAAACTCAAGGTTCTTCGCCGCAAAAGAAGCCGTCAGCGGGTCCAGCTCCACCGCAACCACGGCACCGCGCTCTGCCGCATATACGGCAGAATCCGAGGCGATACCGCACCCCAAATCAGCCACCGTGCCAGCAACCGGGCGCAGACGCTGCGCGCGATAATGCGCAATCACCGGGCGGGTCGCCTGCTCCGCCGCCTCCTGAGTGAGCATGAGGGCGCGGGCGCGCTCGCCGAACTTGGCGCGCGCACGGGTGCGAGCCTGCGCCAGCGAAATAATCTGCGCAGACTCCTCGGGGCTGAAACCTCGCGAACGCAAAGAAGTAACGGCGCTGAGCGTATCCGAGCCCAGCGGGTAGAGCTCATCGGCTGCCGCGAGCGCTTCGGCGCTGAACGGAAGCTTGGCGGCGGGAGTAAAAGGGGATGCGGGAATAGGCATGCTCCTCATTTTACGGGGTGCCGATTTTGGCAGGCGGGAAGCCTGATCTGCTCGGCTTTTTGCTCAGCGTTCGCCTTGCGGTGAAACACCCCGGCAGAGGGGCGCTTTTCTTGACCGAAAGCACAGGTGAAACTAGAGTTGAGGTAGCACTCGAGACAGACATCGGGCGCGCCACTGCGCCGCTGTCTCGCATCAAACGTAAATCCACAACCCGGAGGAACCGATTATGGCTATCAAGCCCCTGGAAGACCGCGTCGTTATCAAGATCGAGCAGGCTGAGCAGACCACCGCATCCGGTCTGGTTATCCCCGAAACTGCGAAGGAAAAGCCGCAGGAAGCACGCGTTGTCGCCGTTGGCCCGGGCCGCGTGGATGAGAAGGGCAACCGCATTCCCGTAGACATCAAGGAAGGTGACGTTGTCGTGTTCTCCCGCTACGGTGGCACCGAGGTTAAGTACCAGGGCGAAGAGTACCTGATTCTCTCCGCACGCGACGTTCTGGCAATCGTCGACTAATACTTTCAGATGCTCATGCGCCGTACCGCTCATCCGGTACGGCGCATGAGCTATCATCGGCCCCTCAAATTTTCTTTTCTGTGACGCACTAGGAGTAGCGAACACATGGCTAAGCAGCTTGAATTCAACGATGCCGCCCGCAAGTCCCTGCAGGCTGGCGTCGATAAGCTGGCAAACGCGGTCAAGGTAACCCTCGGCCCGCGCGGGCGCAACGTTGTGCTCGACAAGCAGTGGGGTGCACCCGTCATCACCAACGACGGCGTGTCCATTGCCCGCGAAATTGAACTGGATGACCCGTACGAAAACCTGGGTGCCCAGCTGGCGAAGGAAGTCGCCACCAAGACCAACGACGTAGCCGGTGACGGTACCACCACCGCAACCGTGCTCGCACAGGCACTGGTCAACGAGGGCCTGCGCAACGTCACCAGCGGCGCGGCACCCGCCGACGTCAAGCGCGGTATTGAGGCTGCTGTGGAGGCTGTCTCCGCACGCCTGCTCGAGAACGCACGCCCCGTGCAGGGCCCCGAGGTGGCGCACGTTGCCGCTATCTCCGCGCAGTCCGAGCAGATCGGTGAGCTGCTGGCTCGTGCCTTCGAGAAGGTCGGCCAGGACGGCGTCATCACCATCGAAGACGGCTCCTCCACCGAAATTGAACTGGACATCACCGAAGGTATGCAGTTCGACAAGGGCTACCTCTCGCCCTCCTTCGTCACCGACGCTGAGCGTGGCGAAGCAGTGCTGGAGAACAGCCTCGTGCTGCTCTACCAGGGCAAGATTTCCACCATCGCAGAAATCATGCCCGTGCTCGAGAAGATCGTTCAGGCGAAGAAGCCGCTGACCATCATCGCAGAAGACGTTGACGGTGAGGCGCTCTCCGCACTGGTCGTGAACAAGCTGCGCGGCACCATCAACGTGGTCGCTCTGAAAGCTCCCGGTTTCGGTGACCGCCGCAAGGCAATCATGCAGGACCTGGCAATTCTGACCGGCGGCACCGTCGTGACCGGTGAGCTCGGCATTGACCTGCCGCAGGTCACCCTGGAGCACCTGGGCTCGGCACGCCGCGTGACCGTCACTAAGTCCCACACCACCATCGTGGACGGTGGCGGCGACCCCGAGGCAATCGAGGACCGTGTGCAGCAGCTGCGCCGTGAAATTGAGCGCGTGGATTCCGAATGGGACCGCGAGAAGCTCAAGGAGCGCCTGGCTAAGCTCGCCGGCGGCGTGGGCGTCATCAAGGTCGGTGCCGCAACCGAGGTTGAGGCGAAGGAACGCAAGCACCGCATCGAGGACGCTGTGTCCTCCACCCGTGCAGCCCTGGAAGAGGGCATTGTCTCCGGTGGCGGCTCTGCACTGGTTCACGCGCTGAAGGCGCTGGACGGCATGGACCTGGGCAACCACGACGCAAACGTGGGTGTACAGATTGTTCGCCGTGCCCTGGTTCAGCCGCTGCGCTGGATCGCTGAGAACGCTGGCGAAGACGGCTACGTCGTCGTCTCCAAGGTCTCCGAGCTGCCCGTGGGCCACGGCTACAATGCCAAGACCGGCGAGTACGTGGACCTCATCGAAGCCGGCGTGATTGACCCGGTGAAGGTGACCCGTTCGGCTCTGCAGAACGCCTCCTCCATCGCGGCTCTGGTGTTGACCACCGAGACCCTGGTGGTTGAGAAGCCCGAAGAAACTGAAGAAGCCTAAATAGTGTGTGTGCCCGGTGCCGCCCCCTCCATCGTGGAGGCGGTACCGGGCACTCGCTGTCGGTAGGCTCGGGTGCGCTCGCGTTCGCGGGGCGTTAGAACCTGCCGACAGCCTCCCGCTGAGGTGTGCTTACTATGAGTGCTTCTCAGCAAAGAAACCTTTAGCGGTTTACTATAGAAGGTAAGCTGCTCCCGTTTGCGCTCAAACCACCGTGTGGGGTGCGGGCAGACGGTTTGTACCGCATCTTGACATATGCAACGTATAGGCTGAGCTTCTCACCGATGAAGCCAGCATCCGAAAGGTAGACAATGACCATTCCCACCGCTCTGTCCGAGGATCCGTTCGGCTTCACCGGCCTGACCTACGATGACGTGCTGCTGCTGCCCGGCAACACCGACGTCATCCCCTCCGATGCGGACACCTCCACCCGCCTGTCTAAGCGCATCACCCTGAACACCCCCATCATTTCCGCCGCAATGGACACCGTGACCGACTCCGCTATGGCAATCGCTATGGCACGTCTGGGCGGTATGGGCGTTATCCACCGCAACCTCTCCATCGAGGATCAGGCTGCACACGTGGACCGCGTGAAGCGTTCCGAGTCCGGCATGATCATTAACCCCGTCACCATCGGTGCTGACGCAACCATCGCCGAATACGACGAGGTCTGCGGCTACTACAAGGTCTCCGGTCTGCCCGTCGTCAGCGAAGAGGGCGTGCTGGAAGGTATCATCACCAACCGCGATATCCGCTACATCTCCCGCTCCGATTACGAGGGTATTCGCGTCCGCGACATCATGACCCCCATGCCGCTGGTCACCGCGCACCCCAGCGTCACCAAGGACGAAGCATTCGCGCTGCTGTCCCACAACAAGATTGAGCGTCTGCCCCTGGTCGACGACGCAGGCAAGCTCGCCGGTCTGATTACCCTGAAGGACTTCGTCAAGACTGAGCAGTACCCCAACGCTACCAAGGATGAGGACGGCCGCCTGCGTGCCGGCGCCGCTATCGGCTTCTTCGGTGACGGCTACGAGCGCGCCATGACCCTGGTCGAGGCAGGCGTCGACGCGCTGTTCGTGGACACCGCAAATGGCCACTCCCAGGGCGTGCTCGACATGATTGCCCGCCTGAAGAAGGACCCCGCCGCAGCACACGTGGACGTCATCGGTGGCCAGGCTGCAACCCGCCTGGGCGCACAGGCAATCATCGACGCCGGCGCTGACGGCGTGAAGGTCGGCGTTGGTCCCGGCTCCATCTGCACCACCCGCATTATCGCCGGTGTTGGCGTTCCCCAGGTGACCGCTATCAACGAGTCCGCTAAGGCAGCAATCCCGGCAGGCGTGCCGCTGATTGCTGACGGCGGTATGCAGCACTCCGGCGAGATCGGCAAGGCGCTGGTTGCCGGCGCTGACTCCGTGATGCTCGGCTCCCTGCTGGCTGGTACCACCGAGTCTCCCGGTGAGCTGATCTTCATGAACGGTAAGCAGTACAAGGCATACCGTGGCATGGGTTCGCTGGGCGCAATGCAGACCCGCGGCCGCCACAAGTCCTTCTCCAAGGACCGCTACTTCCAGGCTGATGTTTCCAGCGAAGAGAAGCTGATTCCCGAGGGTATTGAGGGTCAGGTTCCCTTCCGCGGCCCGCTCTCCGCAGTGATTCACCAGCTTGAGGGTGGCCTGCGCCAGACCATGTTCTACGTCGGTTCCCGTACCATCGAGGAGCTCAAGCACAAGGGTCAGTTCGTGCGCATCACCCCCGCAGGTCTGAAGGAATCGCACCCGCACGACATCATGATGACCGTTGAGGCACCGAACTACCGCGGCTAAAACGCCTCACCAACGATGATTCGCCGCATGGTGTGCACACCGTGCGCCGTTGAGCCCGCCCCATACCCGTTCAGGTATTGGGCGGGCATCGGCGCGAATAACGCCCAGCGGCACCCCTCAAACCGAATTCGAAAGGATTCACCCCATGTCTGAAATTCAGATTGGCCTCTCCAAGAACGCCCGCCCCACCTACTCCCTGGACGATGTGGCGCTGATTCCCACCCGCCGTACCCGCGACCGCCGCGACGTTGACACCTCCTGGCAGATTGACGCGTTCAAGTTCGACACCCCCATCATTGGCGCGCCCATGGACTCGGTCATGTCTCCGGCGACCGCCATTGCACTGGGTAAACTGGGTGGCCTGGGCGTGCTGAACCTCGAGGGCCTGTGGACCCGCTACGAGGACCCGCAGCCGCTGCTCGACGAGATTGTTGAGCTGCCCGAGGCGGACCCCGCCTCTGCAACCACCCGCATGCAGCAGATCTACTCCGAGCCGATTAAGCCGGAACTGATCACTGCACGTCTGGAAGAGATTCGTGACTCCGGCGTGGTTGTTGCCGGCTCCCTGAGCCCGCAGAACACCCAGGAGCACTACGAGACCGTGGTGAAGGCTGGCGTTGAGCTGTTCGTCATCCGCGGTGCATCCGTCTCTGCTGAGCACATTTCGACCTCGCACGAGCCGCTGAACCTGAAGAAGTTCATCTACGAGCTCGACGTTCCGGTCATCGTTGGTGGCGTGGCTGGCTACTCGCAGGCTAAGCACCTGATGCGTACCGGCGCAGCCGGCGTGCTGGTGGGCTTCGGCGGCGGTTCCGCACAGACCACCCGCCAGGGCCTGGGTATCTCCGCACCGATGGCAACCGCTGTCGCTGACGTGGCTGCAGCACGTTCGGACTACCTGGATGAGTCCGGCGGCCGCTACGTACACGTGATCGCTGACGGCTCCCTGGGCCGCTCCGGCGACATGGTGAAGGCTCTCGCACTGGGCGCTGACGCTGTCATGCTGGGTGCTCCGCTGGCTCGCGCATCCGAGGCTCCCGGCCAGGGCTGGTACTGGGGCAACGAGGCACACTCGCTGGACTTCCCGCGCGGCGTGCGCACTCCGCTGGGTGTTGTCGGTTCCCTGGAAGAAGTCCTGTACGGCCCTTCGCACCACGTGAACGGCACCAGCAATATTGTCGGTGCGCTCAAGCGCGCAATGGCTAACTGTGGTTACCTGGACCTGAAGAAGTTCCAGAAGGCGGACCTGACCGTGGTCCCCGCGTACCGCGGCTAATGTAGCTTCAAGAATCACCGCTTGGCGGTTGGCAGGTTTTGATCTGCCGGTCGCCGGGCGGTGCTTTCTATACGCACGCTCTACCCCCGTTAGGGCATGTAGCGGCACCCCGGGATGGGGGAGTGGCTACGTACCGTCGGCGGCGTACAGTGATAGCGTAAAATAGATGTATCCCCGCGCAAGTGCGCGGATTAGTACCAACACGTTGAGGTAATTTTCGTGACCAACTCTGTGAACCTGGACCAGCTCGAAGAGCGTCCCGTCCTGGTGGTAGATTACGGTGCACAGTACGCGCAGCTCATTGCTCGTCGCGTGCGTGAAGCCGGCATCTACTCCGAAATCGTCCCCCACTCCATGAGCACCGAGAAGATGCTCGCCAAGAACCCGGCAGCTATTGTGCTCTCCGGTGGCCCCTCCTCGGTCTACGCCGATGGCGCCCCCAAGGGTGACAAGGCCCTGTTCGAAGCTGGCGTGCCGATCTTCGGTATCTGCTACGGCTTCCAGGTGATGGCCCAGACCCTCGGCGGCACCGTCGCCCAGACCGGTCTGCGCGAATACGGCGCAACCGACGCTGTGGTCTGCGCTGAGAACTCCTCCTTCCTCACCGGCACCCCCACCACCCAGAACGTGTGGATGTCTCACGGCGACTCCGTGACCGAAGCCCCCGAAGGCTTTGAGGTGCTGGCAAAGACCCCCGGCGCATCCGTGGCAGCATTCGTGGACGAGTCCCGCAAGCTCGGCGGCGTGCAGTGGCACCCCGAGGTGAAGCACTCCGACTACGGCCAGGTCGCCCTGGAGAACTTCCTCTACAATGTGGCAGGCCTGAAGCCCACCTGGTCCACCAACAACATCATCGAAGAGCAGGTCGCTAAGATCCGCGAGCAGGTCGGTAACGACCGCGTTATCTGCGCGCTCTCCGGCGGCGTTGACTCCTCCGTGGCAGCAGCACTCGTGCACAAGGCTGTTGGCGACCAGCTCACCTGCTTCTTCATCGACCACGGCCTGCTCCGTGAAGGCGAGCGTGAACAGGTCGAGCAGGACTACGCAGCATCCATGGGTATCAAGGTCATCACCATCGACGAGTCGGAGCGTTTCCTCTCCGCGCTCGAGGGTGTTACCGAGCCCGAGGCGAAGCGTAAGGCTATCGGCCGCGAGTTCATCCGCTCCTTCGAAGAGGCACAGCGCAAGCTGATTGCTGAAGCGGGCGAAGAGGGCGCAGACATCAAGTTCCTGGTCCAGGGCACCCTGTACCCGGACGTTGTCGAGTCCGGCGGCGGCGACGGCACCGCAAACATTAAGAGCCACCACAACGTGGGCGGCCTTCCCGACGACCTGACCTTCGAACTGGTGGAGCCGCTGCGCACCCTGTTCAAGGACGAGGTTCGCGCTATCGGTCGTGAGCTCGGCGTTCCCGAGAAAATCGTGGCACGTCAGCCGTTCCCCGGCCCCGGCCTGGGCATCCGCATTGTCGGCGAGGTTAACCGCGAGAACCTGGAGACCCTGCGTGCCGCTGATGCTATCGTGCGTGAAGAGCTGACCGCAGCAGGTCAGGACGAGCACATCTGGCAGTGCCCCGTGGTTTTGCTGGCTGGCGTTCGTTCCGTGGGCGTTCAGGGTGACGGCCGTACTTACGGTCACCCGATTGTTCTGCGCCCGGTCTCTTCAGAAGACGCAATGACCGCTGACTGGTCGCGCCTGCCGTACGACCTGCTGGCTAAGATCTCGAACCGTATTACCAACGAGGTCAAGGACGTTAACCGAGTGGTGCTGGACGTTACCTCCAAGCCCCCGGGAACCATTGAGTGGGAGTAATCCCGCTGTGGGCTACCTAGCTTTGTAGCGGGGAGCCTGTGAAGAAGCCGCCCGGTGCATCCTGTTGTGGATGCGCCGGGCGGCTTCTTCGTATCTTCCTAACGATATATAGCGGGTCTGAAGATGGAGGGGTTGTCGTAGTACTGAAAGGAAAATATAATGTAGCTACATAGTAACATTCTTTATGTTTTTGTGTTGTGCGTAGAAGGGGAAATCATGACCGTTATGACTAGCCGCGAGTTCAATCAGAACCTCGCCAAAGCCCAGAAGCAGGCTCAGCAATCACCCGTAATTATCACTAAGCGTGGTGAACCCACCTATGTCCTTATGACCTATGAAGAGTATTCGCGTAGTCAGAATGAGAGCTCTTCCCTGTATGACTTCTTCGCCAACTACCCTCAACCTGCTGGGGATGTAGATCTACCTGAAGATTTTCCCGTGGCTGAACGTTCCACTCATCAGCGCCCCATTGTAGAGTTCTAGGGGACAATGATGTACCTGCTTGATACCAATATCATTTCTGAGTTGTGGAAGCTCTCACGCGGTAAGGCTGACCCTGTCTTTGAATCGTGGTTTCGTGTTTACTCCGATAGGCCGCTCTATATTAGCGTCGTGACCCTTATGGAACTAGAGCGCGGTGTGCTTGCTATGGAGCGTAAAGATCCGATACAAGGTGCTTATCTGCGTGAGTGGTTTTTGGCAGTTCGAGAGAAATTTCAGAAACGAACTCTTGTCATTGACGGAGCTGTAGCTGATTGTTGTGCAGGGCTTCACGTGCCGGATAAAGCGCCGGAGAACGACGCATGGATCGCTGCAACTGCTTTGACTCATGGTCTTACTCTCGTAACGCGCAATGTCAAAGATTTTGAGCGTCTGCATGTTCGGCTCCTGAACCCCTTTGAGTGTGCAACCTAAGATGGCTGAAGCCCCGTAAGGAGCCGCCCGGTGCATCCGAATGTGGATGCGCCAGGCGGCTTCTTTCATATGAGCGTTTCTGAAAATACTCCGTAGCCTAGACTTTTCGCATGAATTTTAAAGAAAAACACCAAAATATTTAAAACGAGAGTTCAAATAAAAGAACTAAAAACTCTCCACAAAACCACACGGGGAAAAGAAAAACCTTTAATGTGGGTGATGCGGGTGACGAATCGAATCACGCCAATGAGCGCTCGACCCCAACCCAAAATGCAGAGCAAAAAACGTACCAAAACAGCAGAACCCAAACGCGCACGCCATATACACGCCGTAGGTCAGCATCATAAACTCAGAATCATGGCTCACTCCCGACGCGACATTCAACACCAATGAGACGCCCAGAATGACAAGCCACACAGCGCTCGCAGCCGCAATCAGCCACGAGATAACACTCAACACCGGGTGAGGCACCCTAAAGGTCTGCTCAGGGCTCTCCGAGGCGGGTACAGTGGCTACAGAAGCTGTAGCAGGGGCAGTAAGCAGAGCAGAAGAGCGCCGCGGAATATGCGCATCAGCATGCTGGCTAGAAGCCTGCGCAGGACGCTTTGCAGATTGCTGGGGGACGCCACCGGATTCGGGAGGGGAAGATTGATACGGTTGCTGCATTGCGGGCTCCTGCATATTTAGTCTTACGGGAGAAGAAACAGCCTAGTTCCTCATCTCGTAAGAAATGAGTGTCTGTGATAGAACGAAAGAATGTGGTGGAAAATATATTCTCTCTATATTTCAAGATTAGAAGCGAACCGTATAAAAAACGAGAGCATCAGCGAATAAGATGCAATATGACGCGAAAATTTCGAAAAATACAACGAAAAATCGATAAACCTCAACCTGAAGGTTCAGGGTAGGGTTATTAGACAGGGACCTTAGCCGTAAAACAACGGCACAGACACAGCAACAGCGAAAGGAACGAGCATGGGAATGATTCTCCCACTCATCTACTTAGGGGTAGGTTTCGGACTCGCAACGTTGCTGCCCGAGCGCTGGAGCAACCGCCTGAAAGAAAGCGCCTCCGCCCTGCTGACCCGCTGGATTATCCCCACCGTCATCGTTTACATCGTTGCCACCAGCCGTCCCGAGCTCTTCTTCATGGCAGCCTCCACCATGGTGCTCATGGCGCTTCTCGTACGCTGCGCCGCCTTCTTCACGAACGACCCGGTGCAACGGCTCGCCCTCGTCTACCTCAACGCCGGAATCTTTGGAATCCCCGTAGTCGCCAGCTTCTGGGGCGAGGAAGCCGTACGCCTCTACGTCGGCGCGTATATCGGCAACTCCGTCATGGGTAATATCCTCGGCACCTCACTCATGCGCAGAGAAACCAATACAGACGGACTCACGACTAGCCGAGCCAAGCCCACCCGAAAAGCTGTCACACACAAAGCTGCCGTCGGTGCAGTATTGCGCTCCCTGCTCACGAACCGCCCCATTATCGCCGTAGCAATCGGGCTGATATGCCTGCCCGCCGGACCGTTCCTCAACACCCACGCCGCCGGTATCTACCGGCTCATCACCTGGGTCTTCAGCTTCGTAGGGCTCATGGTGCTCGGCATGTGGCTGAGCACCGCCCGCCTGCACCGAACCGACCTAACACAAGCCCTCCGGTGGGCCGTACTCCGTGTCGTGCTCGTGAGCCTCTACAGCGTCGGCATACTAACCGCCGCACACTGGATGCACACGCACACCGGAGTGCATCTCGACCAGCTCCTGGCACACCCGCAGGTACTTTTTATCCTCGGAGTGCTACCGCCAGCCGCTAACATCGTCATTCTGGAAACCCACTACCGACACGAAGGAACAGCCGCACCCATTATCGCCTCCGGAGCAGTCGTCAGCCTGGGAATGATAGCGCTCGCCGTGCCGATCCTGCAGCTCGTCTTCTCCAACTGAGCAGAGCCTCCAGCTAAGCAGAGCCAAGAAAGAACGCCGGGACAACAACTCGGGACAACACAGGGGAGAACAAAGAGGGCAACACAAAAGGAGGGCGGGGCATAAGCCTCACCCTCCTTCTGCTGTCTATCACCTTATCGGCACGCCGTAGCACTCAACGAGCTACAACGCTTAGCGAACGATGTGGTATACCTTCGCCTCGTAGGGGCGCAGGGTCGAACCCGCATCGTCCTTGTAGTTCGAGCTCACCAGCTCAACACGAGCACCAGCCTCACGAGCCTCATTCAGCACAGCGAAGTCGCGCTCCTGCTCCTCAGCGGTGAAGTTCGAAACAACCAGCAAAGACTCGTTTGCGGGGCTGCCATCCGCGCCACCGGTACGGGTGTACGCGTACACAGCCTCGTCCTCGTTGTGCGGAACCTGAACCGAATCCACCGGAGCGAAGGATGCGTAAACCATCAGGTCCTTCAGCTTGCCGCGGCGCAGAGCCACCAGCTGCTGGTAGTGGTAGAAGACCGAGTCCTCATCAGCCAGAACAGCCTCAGCGTTAATCGCCGGGTAGTTCGGGTTCACAGCAATCCACGGGGTCACGCCCTCGGGGCTGAAACCACCGTTAGCGGAGGCATCCCACTGAACCGGGGTACGAGCATTGTCACGGCCCTTAATGTAAATCGCCTGCATTGCCTCTTCGTGGCTCAGACGCTTGTGGTCAACGTGCATGTCCTCGTAGAAGCGGATCGAGTCGCCGTCGCGGTAATCCTCAATCGAATCGAACTTCACGTTGGTCATGCCCAGCTCTTCACCCTGGTAAATGTACGGGGTGCCCTGCATGAAGTGCAGGGTGGTTGCCAGCTGCTTAGCGGACAGGGTGCGGAACTCATCCGAGTCGTTACCGAAACGGGAGACAACGCGCGGCTGGTCGTGGTTGTTCCAGTACAGCGAACCCCAGGCGTTACCCTCCAGGGTGGTCTGCCACTCGTTCAGGATGCGCTTGAGCTCGGTCAGCTTGTACGGCGCGTAGGACCACTTGCCGCCCAGCTTGCCGTTCGGGTCGTTATCCACGCCCATGTGATCGAAGTGGAAGATCATGTTCAGCTCACCGGTGTGGTAGCCAGCCCACAGCTTAGCGTCCTCGGGGCTGGTTGCGCTGGTCTCGCCCACGGTCATCACATCGTAGCGGCTGAAGGTCTCGCGGGTGAGCTCCTTCATCCACGGGTGCACCATGGTGCCGTTAGAGATAACGAACGGAATCGAGGAAGTGTGCTTCTCAAAGTCGGTGGAGGGGTCATCCGGGAAGCCCTCGGGCTTGGAGATGATGTTGATAGCGTCCAGGCGGAAGCCGTCAACGCCCTTGTCCAGCCACCAGCGGACCATGGAGTACAGGTCCTCGCGAACCTTCTCGTTCTCCCAGTTCAGGTCGGGCTGTTCCTTGAAGAAGATGTGCAGGTAGAACTGGCCGGTTGCCTCGTCCCACTCCCACGCCGGGCCGCCGAACTCGGACGCCCAGTTGTTCGGAGGAATCGGGTTGCCGTCCTCGTCGAAGCCCTTCGGGTCCTTCCAAATGTAGTAGTCGCGGTAGGGGTTGTCCTTGGAGGAGCGGGATTCCTTGAACCAGGGGTGCTCATCGGAGGTGTGGTTTGCGACCAGGTCCATCAGGATCTTGATGCCGTGTTTGTGGGCGGTTTCGAGCATCTCGTCGAAGTCTTCCATGGTGCCGAAGTCACTCATGATGGCGAAGTAGTCAGAGATGTCGTAGCCGTTGTCCACGTTCGGCGAGTCGAACACGGGGGAGAGCCAGATGACGTTGATGCCCAGCTTAGCCAGGTAGGGCAGCTTCTCGGTGATGCCCTTCAGGTCACCGATACCGTCGCCGTTCGCGTCGTTGAAGGAGCGGGGGTACACCTGGTACACCACGGCTTCCTTCCACCACTGGCGGCCTTCGTAGGAGGGAACCTCGTATGCCTCGGAGTTGCTCATAATTGCCTTTCTGTACTGGCTATCCAGCCGAAAAGAGGAACAAATTGTGTCTGTGATTGAAGTATAGGGCGAGGGGGCCCGGAATGTCTGTACCGGATCCCCCTCGCACATTACATTTTGGGGTGTGCTTACTTACGTGTTACCGAAGAGGTACACCTTCGCCTCGTAGGGACGCAACAGGGTGCCCTCGTCGGTGAACTCGCGGTTCTCATCGCGGTAGTTCGAGCTGATCAGCTTCGGGGTGTTCTCGATGGCCTTCAGCTCAGTCGGGGAGAGAGCCTGCGAATTGGTCAGCACCACCGAATCCAGGTTGCCGCCCGCATAGTTCAGCTGAACGGTGTCATCGCTGAAGTTAGCGACGACCAGCAGGGCGCGCTCGCCGGTTGCTGCGGCGTCCTCGTCGGAGTTCACGCGCAGGTAGGCGTAGACCTGCTCGTCCTCTTCATCCAGCAGGCGGTACTCGCCGGTCAGGACGATCGGGTGCTCGCGGCGCAGGCTAATCAGGTCGCGGTAGTGGTAGAACACCGAATCCTGGTTGGCGAGTTCTGCCTCCGCGTTGATTTCGGTGTAGCGCGGGTTCAGCTTCAGCCACGGGGTGCCGGAGGTGAATCCGGCGTTTTCACCGGCGGTCCACTGCATGGGGGTGCGGGCGTTGTCGCGACCGGAGGCGCTGATGTAGCGCAGCATGTCCTCAGCGGAGACACGGCCTGACTCTTCAACGTACTTGCGCCAGGAGTCGTGAATCTCCAGGTCGTTGTAGTCCTTCACATCGTCGAAGAAGACGTTGGTCATGCCCAGCTCTTCACCCTGGTAGATGTAGGGGGTGCCCTGCATCAGGTGCAGTACGGTGCCCAGCATCTTAGCGCTGACGGTGCGGTACTCGGGGGAGTCGTTACCGAAGCGGGAGACGGTGCGCGGCTGGTCGTGGTTGTTCCAGTACAGGGAGTTCCAGCCGCGGCCGTGCAGGCCCTCCTGCCAGTGGGTGAGGATCTTCTTGAGGTCAACCAGGTTGAAGCGGCGGTCGGACCACTTGCCGGTCACGCCACCTTCGGAGGCGTCTACGTCCATGTGCTCAAACTGGAATACCATCTGCAGCTCGTTGCGGTCGAAACCGGTGTAGAGCGCGGCGTCGTCCACGGTCACGCAGGGGGTTTCGCCCACGGTCATGACCGGGTACTTGCTCAAGACCTCGCGGTTCATCTCCTGCAGGAATTCGTGCACGCGCGGGCCGTTAGCTGCGACCGCCAGGCAGTTGTCGAGGCCGCCAGCGAGGACTGCCGGGTCATCGGGGAAGGAGAGGTCCTTGGAAATCAGGTTGATGACGTCCATGCGGAAGCCGTCCACGCCCTTGTCCAGCCAGAAGCGCATGATGTCGTAGACCTCTTCGCGGACCTTCGGGTTCTCCCAGTTCAGGTCGGGCTGCTTGATGGAGAAGTAGTGCAGGTAGAACTGGCCGGTCGCCTCGTCCCATTCCCACACGGAGGGGCTGAAGCAGGAAATCCAGTTGTTCGGCGGAATCGGCTTGCCGTCCTCGTCGAAGCCCTTGGGGTCGCGCCAGATGTAGTAGTCGCGGTAGGGGTTGTCCTTGGAGGAGCGTGCCTGCTTGAACCATTCGTGCTCGTCGGAGGTGTGGTTGACGACCAGGTCCATCATGAGCTTGATGCCGTGCTTGTGCGCGGTTTCGAGCAGCTCATCGAAGTCTTCCATGGTGCCGAACTCGGTCATGATGGCGCGGTAATCGGAGATATCGTAGCCGTTGTCATCGTTCGGGGAAGCGTAGATAGGCGAGAGCCACAGCACCTGAATACCCAGCTTGGCGTGGTACGGAATCTTCTCGGTAATGCCGGGCAGATCGCCGATGCCGTCGCCATTGGAGTCGTTGAAGGAGCGGGGGTAGATCTGGTAGACCACCGGTTCCTGCCACCACTGGGTTTGGGTCGTCATGATTGTTCCTTCCTTTGGAGGTTGTCACGGGTGTTGGCGCGAGAGGTGCCGTCATGTTGGGCGGCTAACGTCTGATGCCCTTTAGATCTGGTTGGTGAGGGGCGTAAGGAGGCTCTGCGGTGCCCAGCTGGAGGGGTCAATGTCCAGGAGTAGGCCGCTGTGATCGGAAATCGCCTCGGGGGAGTTATCTCGGAAGACCACCTCGTGGGAGGCCACGTCGACGAGGCGGTCGGTGAACACGAAGTCGATGCGCTTGGCGTCCGTGCTACCTTCCCAACCGGCGATTTCGCGGTGGACGGTGTTCTCGCCGTCGGTGTGCTCCGCCAGCGAGCGGGTATCGACCATGCCGCTGGAGGTGACCAAAGCGTAGCCTTCATCGCTCAGATGCGCGGCGGAGTTAAAGTCGCCGCCGAGTAGCACGGGTGCGGTGAGGGCGCATTCTGCGAGTGCCTGCGAGAGGTGGGTATATTCCTGCGCGAAGAGGGGCTCGCCGTCGAAGTCCCACCAGGACATGTGGGTGGTGGCGCACCAGAAGGTGCCCGTCTCAGTTTCAATGAGCGCTGCCTGCGCTGCGCGGCGCTGTACCTGGTGGTAGCCGTGGCCGGGGGACATCTCGATGGGCTTGATGCCGCGAATCGGCAGGCGCGAGAGGATTGCTACGCATTCGTCGTAGAGGTCCCAGCCGATGTGGGTTTCGGTGAGGGTCCACTCGTAGGTTGCACCCATTTCATTGAGTGCCTGTACGAGGAGCAGAGCGTAGTTATCTTCGCGGACCGGGATGCCTGCGCCGCCGCGGTAGTTCAGGGGTTCCTTCACCACGGGGGTGGAGGTGAGCTGGTTGACTTCCTGCAGTGCAATGACATCCACCTGCTGCTCAATGATGAACTTTGCGAGGGTACGGATTTTCAAAATCTGGTGGATTTCGCACCAGCTGTGGGTGTTGAGGGTGAGGAAGCGCATAAAACTAAGTCCGGGGGTAGTGCGTGAGAAAGAAGTTTGAGGGAAGCACCCCGTTGGTGAAGGTTGGGAGCGTTGTATGGGCTCTCAACCTACGGGTGCACTGTTTATGCTATCGATTCTGTGGGCTGGGTAATAGAGGAAAAGTCTCATCTGCGGTCAGTATTTTTAACCAGTGCCGGGAGATGTTTCAGGTTCTGAAAAACTCTTTCAAAACTTCTATTTTTGGTATGTGTGGGCAGGTATGACCTGGCATTATTGTTTTTGTCTAAAACACATTCGGCATTTAGCGCACGCAGGTTATGTGGCGCCGCTCTCATACACTTCCATTTGGGGGTATAAAGATACGGCGTTCGAATGCATGAACAGCAGGCTGGCAATGAGCGCCAACCCCTGCGTCCGCTCACTCGACAACCCGAAAGGGCGTATAGCCTCATGATGGAAAAAGTACAGAGGTTCGGCTCTGCCATGCTGGCACCCGTTCTTCTCTTCGCATTCGCTGGCCTCGCGGTCGGTATTGCGATCATTGCACAGAACGGCGAACTGATTCCCCTCGCTGCTGACAAGGAAAGCGCGTGGAACCACTTCTGGTCTGTTTGGGAGTCCGGCGCATGGACCGTCTTCAACCAGATGGAACTGCTCTTCGTGATCGGTCTGCCCATTGCACTGGCAAAGACCGCTAACGCACGTGCAGTGATGGAAGCTGCAATGGTCTACCTGACCTTCAACTACTTCGTCGGCACCATGCTCAAGGTATGGGGCAAGGGCGGCACCGGTTTCTTCGACCTGGACTACACCACCGACATCTCTGAGAGCGCGGCAGGTACCGGTCTGAAGATGATTGCCGGTATCAAGACCATGGACACCGGTATCTTCGGTGCCATTATCATCTCCGCAATCGTGGTGTGGGCACACAACCGCTGGTTCGACAAGAAGCTGCCCGACTTCCTCGGTATCTTCCAGGGTTCCCAGTACGTCTACGGCGTCTGCTTCTTCCTGATGATGCCCGTGGCATTCCTGTTCTCCTGGCTGTGGCCCTACGCTCAGCACGGCATCTCCTCCCTGCAGGGCTTCTTCATCGCATCCGGCGCACTCGGCGTGTGGGTTTACACCTTCCTCGAGCGCTTCCTGATTCCGACCGGTCTGCACCACTTCATCTACTCCCCGTTCGTCTTCGGTAACGTTGTTACCCCGAACGGTATCGCTAAGGACTGGCCGAGCCACCTGACCGAGTTCGCTAAGAGCGACAAGCCCCTGAAGGAACTGTTCCCCGGCGGCGGCTTCGCACTGCACGGTAACTCCAAGGTCTTCGCACCCATCGGTATCGCAGCGGCGTTCTACACCACCGCTCGCCCCGAGAAGCGCAAGGAAGTTCTCGCTCTGCTGATTCCCGTCAGCCTCACCGCAATCCTGATCGGTATCACCGAGCCCCTCGAGTTCACCTTCCTGTTCCTGGCACCCCCGCTGTTCCTGGTCCACGCAATCCTGGCAGCATCCATGGCAGCAATCATGTACCAGCTGGGTCTGGTTGGTTACATGGGTGGCGGTCTGCTGGACTTCCTGTTCCAGAACTGGATCCCGCTGTGGGCAAACCACTCCGGCACCTACCTCATGCAGATTGGTGTGGGCCTGTGCTTCACCGTCCTGTACTTCGTGATCTTCCGCTTCATGATTCTGAAGTTCGACTTCAAGACCCCCGGTCGTGAAGAAGACGGCGGCGAGACCAAGCTCTACAGCAAGGCAGAGTACAAGGCTGCTAAGGCTGCTGAGAAGGACGGCGGCGCAGCTGCTGAGTCCGCTGATGGCGACCTCTACGCACCCCGCGCAGCAGGCTTCCTCGAACTGCTCGGTGGCGCAGAGAATATCACCACCGTGAACAACTGCGCAACCCGCCTGCGTGTCTCCGTTGCTGATGAGTCCCTCGTCAGCCCCTCGGATGCAGACTTCAAGAGCGCAGGTGCTCTGGGTCTGGTCCGCAAGGGCAAGGCGTTCCAGGTCATCGTCGGCATGGACGTTCCCCAGGTTCGCGAGCGTTTCGAGACCATGGTGAACGAAGCTAAGACCCTCTCCTAAGAGGATTCAGTGTTCAACCGCCTGATGGCATGACGCCTCATAAGGTATAGACTTCGCCGGCGGTATCGGATAACACCGATGCCGCCGGCGAAGCTGTACCCGGGCCGTGCCCAGACGTATCCCCGGCTCAAATCTGCACAACGCGCCCCTTAACGTGAGGGAAGACCACCCTCACCCCCCCTGGCCGATGACCTTAGAGCGTGTACTATTTATATATTGCTCACCATCGGATTCAGGAGCTTTGAGTGGATTTACAAGACGTCGTGAATGCGAACCAGCACCGATTCAGTGAAACTGAACGGGAAATTTTGGCATTCATGCTAGAAAACGAAGAGTTCGTTGCAGAGTCAACGATCAACTCTCTGGCGCATAAAACTTATACTTCGACCAGCTCAATTATCCGCCTGACGAAGAAGCTGAACTTCTCCGGATTTGCTGAATTGAAGTACTTCATTAAGTCCTCTCTGAACCGCAGCGAACCCTTCAACCCGCGGTTCATTGAGAGCGGCCGCGAAGACATTCAGCGCACCTACGACTACCTCGAGCACATGGAGCTGAGCGGACTGCTCAAGCGCATCCATGAGGCTCGCACTGTGTACTGCTTCGGTACCGGCTACGCTCAGCGCAACGCCGTGCAGGAATTTGCCAAGTCCATGCAGGTTTGCGGTAAGTTCTGCCACGTCATTCCGGCACGTAATGAGTTCGAAAGCGCCATGAACAATATGACCCAGGACGACGTGGTCATCATTGTGTCTTTCTCCGGTCAGACCGAGAACATGCGCGAACACATTAAGATGCTGGCGCTACGCCGCATCCCCATGATTGCGGTGACCGCCATTGGTGTGAACTACATGTCCTCGCACGCCGAGTACTCCCTGCACTACCAGACCACCCCCACCCACATCAGCACCCAGCGCAAGCCCTACTACTCCTTCGTGGCGCTGTCGGTGCTACTGGACTACATCGTGCGCCGCTACATTGAGCACGTTGAACATGAGCGCCGCGAAACCCTGCAGGACCAGGTGGATGACGCCCTCAACAGCGGGGGCGAAATCGACGCCTGACAAGGCGCGACTGTGCCCACCTGCTCCTTCACTCACTCTTCCTGAACCCGACCGAATCCACCTGAGACCATCTGAAAGAGACACCCTGTGACCGCAATTTTCGCGCTCATCGAAAACACCGAGAAGATGCGTAAGTACCTGTTCTGGTACCTCATGATCATCCCCGCGCTGCTGCTGCTGTGGATTGCCCTGGGCGCAGCGAACTCCCAGATGGACTTCCAAGCAGCCCTGAAGATCCCCTTCTTCACCGTGGCGTTCCTAAACGCCTGCCTCAGCCTGCTGCTGGGTGGCACCCTCAAGCTCGCAGGTGCAGAGAACGAACGCACCGAACGAGCCTACGCCCTGTACCTGACCGTACTGCTGGTCATTATCGGTAACCTGCCCGGCGCAATCCTGAGCTTCTTCCTCTTCCGCTCCCTGCGCTTCGGCAACCTGGAAGGCGAACTGGCACCCAAGTACCGTTGGGCGCTTCTGCCTGCCCTGGTCTTCTACGTATTGGTGACCGTAGTGCTGCTCGCCGTCAATATCGCGATGTGGTCGAAGTAAGCACACAGGCACAGCAAGCATATAGGCACAGTAAGCACGCAGGCGCAGTAAACATACAGGCGCACACTGACACCCGCCCCGCTTGAGGCACACCGGGCAGAGGACCCCGGAAGAACCACCATCTTCGGTGTGTACGCGCAAACGTACACCGCACTGACCCACAAGGACACTCACGACGTGAACCAGATTCCCGAGCCTACCGACGCGCAGCACGCACCCGGTACTCCAGCTGATACCGTTCAGCCCGCCGTAGCCGCCGCGACCTCAGCAGAGGAAACCCACGAAGTAGCCGACGAAATCAACATCGCCGAGCTGCCCGCACATCTGAACCCCGCCCACGAGGACTTCGATCCCTCGGCGGGGCTTGAGCGCTGGGCGGAACAGATGGACGTCTACACCGGCCCCGACGCGATGCTCGACTTCAACCAGGTCGACTACGTGCACATCGACCTGTCCGAGGCGAACCCCTCCGGCCTGGCTCAGCTACTCGCCGGACGCAAGACCCGCCTCTCCACGATTCTGCGCGATAAGTCACAGCTGGAGGCAGGCATGCGCTCCGCCCGCACCCTGCGCACCAAGATCTACGAGCTCGCCACCGACCACGGCCTGGACTCCGGCTACTTCGTGGCGGGTACCGCCTCCTGGCTTTCGCACGACACCCGCGAGGATGCCGCCGCCTACGAGAAGCGCTTTATCGCGCCGATTCTCATGGCGCCGCTGAGCATCACCCCGCACCCTAAGGACGACGACTTCGAGCTGCGCCTTGCCGGTTCCGCACGCCTGAACCCGGCGATGGTCCGACAGATTAAGCAGGAGTACGGCATCGACCTGGGCACCATGGATGTGGCGCAGCTGGCGAACTCCATGTCCCGCCTGGACCCCGAACCGGTCATCGAACGTATGCGCGCCTCCGCCGGCCGTATTCCGGGCATGACCATCGAGTCGAAGTACTTCATCTCAACCTTTGCTGACCTTAAGGAAAGCCTGGGCGAACTGCCGCACACCGCCATCACCCCGCTGGTTCGTGACCTGGCGGCGCTGAAAGTGCCCGGCGTGAAGCCTCGTGAGCTCAACGCCCACAACCTGCAGCCGCCCCTGGACCAGCGCGACCCGGCTGAGGAAATGCTCCTGCTGGATGCGGACGCGAACGCCCAGGAGATTATCGACACCGCGGTCAGCGGATTCTCCTTCACCATCACTGCGGCGCCCGGCACCGAGCCGCTGCGTACCGCCGTGAACATTGCTTCCGCCCTGATGGGGCGCGGTAAGTCCGTGCTCGTGGTGGGCGAGAAGCGCTCCACCCTCGCTGAATTCTCGGCGCTGCTCAAGCGTACCGGCATTGAGAGCCTGCGCTACGACCTGCTTGCCGAGCACGATGCTGAGGCTCAGCGTGCCGAGTTCATTCGCGCGATCGTGCGTAATGAGAGCGCCGAAGAGCCGAACTCTGAGGACCTGAACGAAGAACTCGTGGCGACCCGTGCCGCGCTGCTCGACCACACTCGTGCCCTGCTGAACAAGGACTCGAACTGGCAGATTTCTGTCTACTCGGCGTTGCAGCGCCTGGCTGAGCTGACCGCCTCCGAGGACGGCCCGGCAACCCGCGTGCGTTTTGACCGCCCCATGCTCGATTCGCTCATGGAGCGTGAGCAGGTGCGTGCCGAGCTGGTGCGTCTGGGTGAGATTGATGGTTTTGCGGCGGCTTCGCGTACCTCCCCGTGGTACCGCGCCCGCCTGGTCAATGATGAGGAAGCCGCAGAGGCATACGCCCTGGTCATTACCCTCAAGTCTTCCCTGCTGAACCTGCGTGAGGCGATGAACCACACCAGTGCTATGTTGGGTCTGCGCCCGGGTCGTACCATCGCCGAGTGGGAGTCGCAGCTGGCGATTCTGATGCGCATCCGTGAGACGCTCAAGCGTTTCCGCGCGGATGTTTACGACCGCCCGGTGACCGACCTGATTGCGGCGACCGCCTCGGGTGCGTGGCGCCGTGAGAACGGCATCGAGATGAGCAGTATGCAGCGTTCTCGTCTGCGCCGCGCGGCGAAGGAGTACATCCTGCCCGGCGTGAATATTGGTGACCTGCACGAGCAGCTGAAGGTGGTCCAGGCGGAGCGCGCCGAGTGGATTCGCCACATTGAGGCGCCCCGCACCCCGCAGATTCCGGAGAACCTGGATCAGCTGGCTGCCGCCCTGAACTCCCTGGTTTCTGAGCTGGCGGGCCTGGGCATTGTCCTGGCGGACACTGTCGAAGGCATCGATTTTGTGCGCACCGACCTGGATGTGCTGGACGCCCGCCTGGACGCCCTCATGGCGGACCGCGTGCTGCTGATGACCCTGCCGGAGCGTGACGCCCTGACCCAGAAGCTGCGTGAGCGCGGCCTGTCGGAGCTACTCGATGACCTGTACGCACGTCAGGTTCCAACCGAGGTTGTTGCCGCTGAGCTGGAGCTTGCCTGGTGGCAGTCTGCCCTGGAGTTCTTGCTACAGCATCACGAAGGTAAGCTGCTGGACGGTGACCGTCTGCGCGATACCGAATCCCGTTTCCGCCGTGCCGACTACGCCCACATGACCAGTGCTCCGGCACGTCTGCTGGCGAAGATGGCCCGCGTGTGGACTGAACGTATTGAGTCTGAGCACGACCAGGCGGCGTACCTGAAGAGTCAGCTACGCGGCTACGAGTTCGTGCTCGAAGAGCTGCTGACTCACGCCCCGGTCATGGCGCGTACCCTGTTTCCGCTGTGGACTGCGAGCCCCTTCGCCCTGGCGCGTAAGGTTCCCACCTCCATGCGTTTTGATACGGTGCTGCTGCTGGACTCCGAGTCGACCCCGCTGGCGGCAAACCTGCCGGCGATTACCCGCGCCGACCAGGTGATTGCCCTGGGCGACCCGCATTCGGGCTACCCCTCGCCGTTCATCGTGTCCGCGCCGACTTTCGGTGCGCCCGAGCCGACCGACGAGCAGCTGGATAGCACCTTCGACGTGCTCGCAACCATACTGCCCAACCGCACCCTGGCGATGCTGCACCGCAGCATGGACCCGGTGATTCTCGACTACCTGAACCGTGAGTTCTACGGTTCGCAGCTGCACGCGGCTCCGGTGAGCCGCGCCTCCGCCCAGCCTGCCGGTTCGCTGACCGTTGAGTACATTGATACTCGCGGTAAGGTCAGCGATAACGCGAACCTGGATTCGCCCGGTGTTGAGGTGGAGCGCGTCACGAACCTGGTGCTCGAGCACGCGTACCGCACCCCGGACCGTTCGCTGGCGGTGGTGACGGCTAGCCCGAAGCACGCTCAGCGTGTGGCTGAGTCGGTGCGTCACGCCCTGAGCCTGTACCCGCAGCTGGCGCCGTTCTTCGCCGCCGGTGAGGAGTCTTTCCGCGTGGTCGACCTGACCCGCGCCGAGAGCCTCGAGCGCGATACCGTGATTTTCTCCCTGGGTGTGGGCCGCGCCCGCCTGGGTCAGGCGTCGTATGATTTGGGTCAGCTGTCTGCCGAGCACGGTCGCCAGGGCTTTGTGGTTGCGTTGACCCGTGCCCGCCGCGCCCTGCGCATCGTTTCGTGTATTGACCCGTCGGAACTGGACCCGCAGAAGCTGCATCATGGTGCGGTGGATTTCTATCACCTGCTGCGTGAGCACGCGGAACGCCAGGAGCGTGAAGAGGCGGAGGCGAAGGCACAGCGCGTGCCGGAGACCCTGCCGCGTAACGCATTCTTGGCAGCCGACGAGGCTGACACCCCGGATTTGGGCGACTGGCTGCTGAACGATTTGGTGGCGCGCCTGCAGGCTTGCGGTGTGCGTGTGACTCGCGGTGAGGGCGATATCGCTCTGATTGCACACGCCCCGGAGAAGCTGGCGGCTGAGCCGGTGCCTGCGCTGGGCGTGGCTCCCGTGGTCTCGTCGAGCCCGAGCGTCCCGGCGGCTATGCCGCTGGTGGCGTGCTCCGATGGCGAGCAGAATTACGCGCGTGCTTCGGTGCGTGAGCGTACCCGCCTGCTGCCGGAGCGTCTGAGCCGCACGGGCTGGAACTACATTACGCTGGGCACCCTGGAGGTGTTCGCTGATCCGGATGCTGTGGTGGCGCGCGTGCTGCACTACCTGGATATGGATGAGGGCGCTGAGGTTCGTGGCTAGTTATTCGTCGACGCCGAAGCCTCGCCGCGGTCACCGTCGCGTGAGCGGCGGCGGCTCGGTGAGCGGGGCTGAGCCTCTGCTAGTGGGCGTAACGACGCCTCCGGCTTCGGGTACCTCGTCTGCTGCGGGGGCTTCCGCGAAGAAAGCTGATGCTCAGAACCAGAATTCCCGGAAGGCGGGTGCTCAGAAAGCGGCTACTTCCGCGCAGCCGCTGACCCCGGAGGAGCGTGAGCGTCTGGAATGGATGCGTCAGCAGCGTCCTCCGCACTGGGGCAACAATATCGTGTAGCGCATCCGAGCCGGAAGTGCTTCTTAAACGCCGAGGGGCGGGGCAACCTGTGTTGCCCCGCCCCTCTTTGGCCGGTGTGGAACTTCAGCTTAGGAGTTGCCCTTGTCGGTACTGTAGAAGCCGGAACCCTTGAAAGTCACGCCGACGGTGTTGTAGCGCTTGCGCAGGGTTTCTTCGCCGCACTGCGGGCAGATGCGCAGCGCATCGTCGCTAAAGGACTGACGCTGTTCAAAGACGTGGTTGCAATTCTTGCACTGGTAAACGTAGACCGGCATTTTGTCCTTCTGTATCCGTTTTCGCTGGGATGGTTTATTAACGTGGTTTGAGTGTACCGCTTTTGAAACGTTGGGAGCTATTTGCGTTTTCTTCTCAAATAGCTTTTTCTGGTTTCTTTTTGCCTTTTCTACCGGGGCTATTCTTGAAAGCCCGCACATATTTTCTGGGCTTTTACGCACAGAAGTGTTGTGTCAATCAGGAGATGGGTGGTGCTGGTCAATCGGCTACATTGATGACTGCTGAGAGGTGCGGAAAATGCCTTCCTCGGTGAGGATGACCGGCAGAATGGCGTCCCACCGGTCGTAGGGAATGGCTTCATAAATTTCATCGGCGAAGACCACGCCGATGCTCTGCTCCTGTAGCTGCTGTGCGCTGAGCAGGGGGATAATGCGGTCGTAGTAGCCGCCTCCCTGGCCGAGGCGGTGCCCGCCAGCATCAAAGGCGAGAGCGGGGATGAGGCGCACATCGGCGTTCACGAATGCTTGCGAGTCCTGTTCTTCGCCCTCGGGTTCGGGGATTCCCATGGGGCTGAGCGGGTGCTCAACGGCGGGGTCCCAGTGCACCCAGGCGAGTTTGCGGCCGGGGCGCACGACGGGTACGAGGATGCGGTGTCCGTCCTTGTGTAGGCGGGTTAGTGCCTCAATGATGGGCGGTTCGGATTTGGTGGGCAGGTATGCCGCAATGGTGCCGGGGGAGTGGAGGCGCTGCGCGATGGCCTCGAGAATGTGGTGGGTGAAAAGGTCAGCCATTTGCTGCTGGCCGTGTTCGCCGCGGTGGCTACGTGCGGTGAGGCGGCGTGGGCGGATTTGGGAGCGGAGAATGTCTTTATCCAGGGAGATGTCGTCTGCGCTGGCTCCTGCGTCGGAGTTGCTGGTGGCGGCTGTGGTGTTGAGAGGCATGGTGTGTCCCATCGTCATTGCGGGTGAGGTCTTATAGGGGGTGGGGGAGGGGGACTCTATGGGCTAGGGGGCTGGTTTGGGTCATGGCGCCTCCGCGCTGAGGGTGTTCGAGGCGGTGCGAAAACATCCCTGCGAGCGGCGAAAGTAACCTACTCTGCTGGGCTGTAGATTCTACTTTTCAGTATAGGGATTGCAGAAAATAGCATTGGGTTCTGATGAACATATTTTCTCAACACCCCGAAGAATGTACCTTCACCGATATGCAGTTAGTCACGTTGGAGATTTTTTCATGTCATAGTCTCGATAAATCGCCTTAAGTACTTTACAACTTAGGGTATTCTTGTGCCATGGCTACTGAAATTAAGTCTGTTACTAAGGCAGTTATTCCTGCTGCTGGTCTGGGCACCCGATTCCTGCCCGCAACGAAGGCAACCCCCAAGGAAATGCTCCCCGTCGTCGATCGCCCCGCGATTCAGTACGTGGTGGAGGAAGCAATCCGTGCCGGTCTGAACGACGTTCTGATGATTACCGGCCGTAACAAGCGCGCTCTCGAGGATCACTTCGACCGTGTTCCCGTTCTGGAGCAGCAGCTCGCTGAGCAGGGTAAGGACGCCCTGCTGGCATCTGTCGTTGAGACTAACGAGCTCGGTGGCGACCTGCACTACGTGCGTCAGGGCGACCCCAAGGGTCTTGGTCACGCTGTTCTGCGCGCAAAGCGCCACGTTGGCGATGAAGCATTCGCTGTTCTGCTCGGCGATGACCTGATTGACGAGAAGGAAGACCTGCTCGCTCGCATGGTGGAGGTCCAGGAGCGTACCGGCGGTTCCGTCGTTGCTCTGATGGAGGTTCCCCGCGAGGCTATTTCCGCTTACGGTGCAGCTGCTATTGAGGCTGTTGAGGGCGAGGACGGTTTCGTTAAGATTACCGGTCTGGTTGAGAAGCCTGCTGCTGATGAGGCTCCCTCGAACTACGCTGTGATTGGCCGTTACGTTCTGAGCTCGAAGGTCTTTGAGGTTCTGGAGAACACCGCTCCGGGCCGCGGCGGCGAGATTCAGCTGACCGACGCTCTGCAGACCCTGGCTCAGGGTGAGGGTGAAGGCGAAGGCGTCTACGGCGTGGTCTTCTCCGGCCGCCGTTTCGACACCGGTGACAAGCTCTCTTACCTGAAGGCAAACGTTATTCTTGCTGCTGAGCGTCCTGAGTTCGGTGACGACCTGCGCGCATGGCTGAAGGACTTTGTTGCAGAGAACTGCTAAGCACTCTGCATTCGCCCTCTGATGAGGGCAACCGATAAATACCAACCACGCTAAGGAAGGCGTTCTTTCCGTTGGGGCGTTAGCCCTGAGGGAGGGCGCCTTCCTTTGCGTCGTACGTGGAATATTGCTGAGTGAGGGCTTAGTAATGGTCCTACGGTGAACATGCATAGCATCTTCGGGTGCATATTCCTTCCGGGGTATATGCGCATATCCAGCCCGATTCTTTCCTCTTATGGAAAGCATTGGGAATATAAGGGTATGATTAAAGTCTAGGGATAAAGGGATGATAGAGGGCGACCTGATATGACGCTGTTGAACACCTCCGGTGTGTTGGTAATTCTGACCGTGATTTTGCTGCTGTGGTTTGTACCCAGGAGCCTCCGTCGCGCGCCCGCAGGTCACGTCATGGAGCCTGAGCGTCCCCTGATTAGCGCCGAGCGTACCGCTGAGGACATTCTCGCCTCCGCCGGTGTGCTACTGAATGAGTCGGAGGCGTACCAGTCTTCCGATCACGCGGTGGCGCCGGGTACCTCCCTGCCCTCTTCTGCTCTTCCGCAGGCTTCTTCCTCTCACGCTGTCGATGACTCCGCTCAGCCTGCCCCGGACACGGCTTCTATTTCGCAGATTCGCGAATCTTCCCCCACTGCGCCCTATACCGATGCGATCCCTGTAGTGGAGGAGGCAAAGCCTTCCGTCCTGTCGTACTTTGATACCTCAAGCCCGAGCGGTATTGCCCTGCTGGTTGCTGTTGCACTAGCTGGTTTGGGCCTTCTGAGTGGCGTTCTCGCTCTCTTTGGTGGTGCGGCGTGGGGTTGGGCTGTTCTCTTCCTGATTCTTGCCGGTGGCGCGTGGGCTGTGAGCCGCTCCGGTCTGCTGGAGTCTCTTGCCCATCAGGTGAAGGCGAACCGTGATGAGCGCCGCGCCAAGGCTGAAGCAGAAGGCGCTGAGGGTGATGATGCTGAGGACGAAGCGTACGAAGGCTCCGAGGATGACGAAGCCTACGACGATGCACCCGAATCGGTAGATGGCCCGGGTGCTGAAGGCCCGGATTCTGAAGTTACTGAAGAATCTGAGCCTCAATCGCGTCCCGCTACCCGCAAGCCCGCCGCCCGCAAGTCTGCCGGCAACCTGAACCGTGAGGCGGCACGCCCGAGCCGCGCGCACATCGCGGTGGAGGCATCTGAGGATGCACCCGAGGCTATTGCTCGCGAGGCTGTTACTCGTGAGGAAGTGCCCGCGCCTTCTCAGGCTGCTCGTCCCGTTCGCCCGGCACCCGCTCGTTCTGCCGCTACTGGTTCTACCGAGCCGCCTGCGGCTCACCGCCAGGAGCGTCGCCAGCAGCGTCCGAGCCGCTTCCAGCCGATTCGCCGCGGTAGCGTGCTCTTCGACCAGGAGAGCGGTTCCGCCACTCGTGCTTCCTCCGCTGCTGCGCCTCGCACTGCAGGGCAGCCCCGGGTGGCACAGGCGCAGGTTGCACAGCCTCAGCCTGTTCAGAAGGCACCGGCACCTGCTACCCAGCAGGTAGTGCCCCAGCCCGCTCAGGCTGTTCAGCCCGTTCAGCAGGCACCCGCACAGCAGTCGGCAATTCACCCGGATCAGCCGGTGGCTCGCCAGGCTCTGCGCGACGGTTCGCCCGTCCGCCAGGCACCTGCGGCTCAGCCGATTCCCGAAGAGATTCCTCTGCCGGATGTTCTGGATGATTCCGAGTTCGATGCGCTGGACATCGCCTCGCTGAACGACCCGGCTCACTCGACCGGCGCTACTGCAACCGGTGGTGTCCGTTCGACGAATCGTCACCCCGGTGCTGGCTCCTCCTTTGAGGCTGTGAGCAACACCTGGAACCCGGTTCAGCTGCCCAAGCCGCTGAGCGCCCTGCACCGCCAGGATCAGGGCAAGAATCAGGGTAAGAAGTAGACTTCGCTCTAAAACGCGTAAAACCCCGATAGCTTCTGCTGTCGGGGTTTTTCGCGCTGTCAGGGATTTATGTCTATGGGAAATGCGTTGGCGGGTAAGGGCGGGTGGGAGTGTACGGCGCGGGAATGGGAAGCACGGGTATAGCGGGTAGTTAAAAAGAAAAGGAACCCCGTCCATGGGGTTCCTTTTCCAGCATCACACACAGGAAGAAAGTCTTCTAGACCGACTAGGAAGACCTTCCCACAAGGCCTGCCCTATTCGGTAATAAAAATATATCCTAATTCCTGCACCCGATACAAGCCGAAAATAGCGACACCCTGTCAATAAACTAAGGCTTACCTAAGTAAAATCCGCGCCATTGCAGGCGACAAGGGGCAATAACCCTCGGCTGAAAAAAATTTAAAAAACTTTTTAGCCTCCTCCAAGCGTCCAATATGAAGCCTCAAAGAACCTTCAATCAGGCCAATATTGCCCACTCGTGAGAGAATAGCCGGGTGAAAGAATGGTTTGACGCACTCCCGATTGAGGTTGCCCTAGCATTCATGTGGGTGGTCGGTATCGTCCGCACCAGCATCGTGTACGCTCTTGGTGCGCTCGCTGCTGAAGGTGGCGCGCGCCTCGACCGCATCCGCAAAGCCATGGACAGCCCGCTCTACCGCAAAGCGCGTGCCTTCATCAACCGATGGGGCGTTATTGCCGTGCCCCTCTGCTTTCTCACCGTGGGTCTGCAAACCGCGGTCATCATTACGACCGGCTTCACGAAAATGCCGCTGCGCCGCTGGGTTCCGGCGATGCTGCTCGGAACCTTCATCTGGGCGTGCATCTACACCACCATCGGCTTTGCAATTCTTGCCGCGCTCGGCCTGGAGCCGTGGATGTTCCCGCTCGCCCTCGCCATTGTTATTACGGTGCTGGTCATTGTGTCTCAGTTGCGTGAACGCCGCATTAACCGCGAAACCGTTGCGAACGCTACGGAGAACACTGTGGAGAATATCGTCGAGAACTAGTCCTGTCTCCAGCAGGGGATAGGTGCACTATCTCGCCGGGTTGAGGCCACTCACCTGCCCCCAATACCGCCGCCCAAGATGTGCTAGCGTGGAGGGATGAGTTCATCCGCATCCTCCACCGCAGGTACCCCCGAAGAGCAGCCCGTCAACGACCATGCTCTCACCATCATCGACCCCGAGTTGAGCGCGCCCGAAAACGCTACCGACGAGGTAGAAACCGAAGCGCTCGTCGAGGCTCCCACCCGCGTGTACCTGCACCCCGAGCAGCTGGCAATGATTCAGACTCCGGAGGCTCTGCCCATCCCCGTGCTACAGCGCTCCGTGCTGCGTGTGAGCTACGTGCCGGCGATTATGCCCGGCAAGTGGTTCAACCGCTGGCATGAGCGTTACGGTGACCGCGTGCAGCTGGCGGAGGTGCCCGTGCGTGAGGCGCGCGGCCTGGACTCACTGCATCAGGACCTGTGCCTGATTGATCCCGCCGCTAACCCCGCCGTTATCTCCGCTGCTGAATCTGCAGAAGAGGGAACCGCCGTCTCCGAAGCATCCGCGGTCTCTGAGGCGCCCGCCGAAGCTACCGAGCACGCCCCCATTGAGCCTAAGCACGTACCCGAGAACCCCTTCGCGCACATGAGCATTGTGCGCCCCGACCGCGAACCGGCAAGTACCGACGGCGAGAAGTACCACAGCATCCGCCTCTATGAGGAGCTGCCCGTGGTTATTCTGCCGGTGGACCATGTGCTCACCGTGCTTGATGAGGTGCCCGTGGAGGAGCTTGCCGAAGAGTTCCTGCTGCAGCCCGCCTCCGATATTCCCGCTTATGAGGAAGTGTCCCGCGCCTGGCGTGAGAACGCGGGTCGCATCGTGCCCGAAGGTCTGACCGATAAGGAAACCATCGAGCTGGTTGCCGCCGGTGTGGGCCTGTACATTGTGCCCATGTCCATCGCGCGTTTCTACCACCGCAAGGACCTCACCTACCGCCCCGTTGCGGGTCTGGACACCTACCCGGTGCACCTGGTTTGGCCGCGTGCCCCCAAGGGCGAGCCGCGCAGCGAAGAGCTCGAAGCGCTCCTGCAGGACTTCATCGGTATTGTGCGCGGCCGCACCGCAACCAGCGACCGCGGTAGCGAAACCCGACAGGCACGCGCCGAACGCATCGCCGCCGAAAAAGCAAAGGAAAAAGCGAAGGCACGAGCCGCCAACGCCCGCCGTGAAGCCCGCGATAAAAAGCGCGCCAATGCCAAGAAAAACGGCAACGCACGCCAGCACGCTCGACAGTCCGCCAAAGCCGCCAGCGCACGCCGCGGCAAGAAACGCTAAAGAACGATAGACGGTAAAATCAAACCATGGCATTAGCAATGGAAACCCGACCCGCAGCCTACGCAGTCATCATTGAGCAGGGCAAGCTGCTCATGACCCGCTGGGTGCCCGAAGACCGCGCGCTCAGCCCCCTCTGGTCCCTGCCCGGAGGCGGCATGGAACCCGGCGAACAGGCGGACGAGACCGCGCTGAGGGAAACCCTCGAAGAGACCGGCTACAGCGTCGCCATTGAAGACATTCTGGGTGTGCACGCCGGACACTTTCCCGTGCGCTCCACCCAGAAAGACCCGCAGGCGCTCCCCTTCTGCGCCCTGCGGGTGGTTTTCCGCGCCCACATTGTCACCGGCGAACTGCGCCACGAAATCAACGGCTCCTCCGACACCGCACGCTGGGTACCCATCGCTGAGCTAGACACCATCCGCTACGGCACCCTCATCGACGAGGTTGCCTCCATGATGGGCTACTCCAACGCCGCCAGCTGGGCACGCGAATACCGCGAATTTCTCGCCGACGAAAACGCACGGAAGCTTCCCTAATGAACCGACTAACCCTCACCCGCCGTGCGGCGCTCACCTCCCTGGCGCTCATGCCGCTGCTCGCCGCCTGCGGTAGCAACGACACGACCCCGCACGTGGATCCCTCCGCGTCCAGCTACGGTACTCTGCGCATCGGCTACGGTGCCCTGCGTGAGATGCGCGCCGTTGCGCACGTGTACGCGCGCGCCCTGCGACAGGTTGGCTACTCCGTTGAACTTGTCGACACCGACAACAGTCGCGCTACCGCCCTGCGCGGGCTCATGGTTCCTTCGGCAAACTCCGCCACCCCCACCGCAACTCTGCCCGACGATGAGGAAACCAGTAGCACTGCCGCCGTTGAATCGCTGGACCTGGTTATCGACTACAGCGGCGACCTGCTGCTCTACCTGACCGACGACGGCAAAATCAGCCCCGCCGCCGCGCAGAACGAACGCATCGCAGCCTCCGTGAGCGCCTCCGCTCAGGCAGCCGGCGTGACCCTGCCCCCGGCAGCTACCCCCACCGCGGAGGAGAGCACCGCCTCCGCGCATGCTACGGACGCAACCGCGAGCCCCACCGCAAGCTCCACCCGCTCCGCAGACCCCATCAACCTGCGTGCCATGAGCACCACCGACATGACCAACGCGATCTCGCGCATCCTGCCCGAAGAGCTCATGCTCCTCAACGGTGCAAACGCCACCAACAAGGATGTACTGGTCACCACCCGCGCCGTGAGCGCCCGCTACAAGTTCAGCTCCCTCGCGAACCTGCGCGATGTGCAGTCGAGTCTGGTGTTCTCCATTCCGACCGGGTACTCCAGCGGCACCTACGGCGTGGATTCCCTGCGTAGCCTCTACCGCTACCGTGTGCACGACCCGAAGATTCAGGACAACCCCGCCGAACGCGTCAACGCCCTCACCGCAGACACCGTGCAGGTGACCCTGCTGCACAGCTGCGACTCCGCGATTGAAGAGAACCGCCTAGTCACCTTGGAAGACCCGTCAACGGCGCTTCTGCAGCAGCAGCTGGTGCCCATTATTCGTCGTACCCTGCCAGATAGCGCCCGTACGGCAATTAACCGCGTATCATCTACATTAGACACGGGTAACCTCTCGTTCCTGTTGCGTCTGACCAGCGGATCCAACCCCATCGCAGATGACGACGCAGCACAATTCATTTTGGATCACCCTAGAAAGTAAATCATCATGACGAAGTACCGTCAGTCCTCAAAGTTGAGCAACGTCCTGTACGACATCCGCGGCCCCATTCTGGATGAGGCCAATCGCATGGAAGCGATGGGCCACCGCATCCTCAAACTGAACATTGGTAACCCCGCACCCTTCGGCTTTGAGGCGCCGGATGCCATCATGATGGACATCATTCGTCACCTGCCCGAAACCCAGGGCTACTCCGACTCCCGCGGCCTCTACTCGGCACGTACCGCCATTGTGCAGCACTACCAGAACCGCGGCATCATGAACCTCGACACCGACGCCGTCTACCTGGGCAACGGTGTGTCCGAGCTGATCCCGATGACCCTGCAGGCACTGTGCGAGACCGGCGACGAAATCCTGGTCCCCATGCCCGACTACCCGCTGTGGACCGCATCCACCGCGCTGGTTGGCGGCAAGCCCGTGCACTACCTCTGCGATGAGGAAAACAACTGGTACCCGGACATTGAAGACATTAAGTCGAAGATTACCGAGCGCACCAAGGGCATCGTGGTTATTAACCCGAACAACCCCACCGGCGCCGTCTACCCGCGTTCCGTGCTCAAGCAGATTGTCGACGTGGCACGCGAGCACGGGCTGGTGGTCTTCTCTGACGAAATCTACGAAAAGATTACCTACGACGGTGCTGAAGCTATCAACATGGCAACCCTCACCGGCGACGACGTGCTCTGCCTGACCTTCTCGGGTCTGTCCAAGGCGTACCGCGTCTGCGGTTACCGTGCAGGCTGGGTCGCTATCACCGGCCCCAAGAAGGATGCTGCAAGCTACCTTGAGGGCATTCACCTGCTCGCCTCCATGCGCCTGTGCTCCAACGTCCCGGCACAGCACGCAATCCAGACCGCGCTCGGCGGCTACCAGTCCATTAACGAGCTGATTGTTCCCGGCGGTCGCCTGTACGAGCAGCGCACCCTGGCGCACAAGATGCTCAATGAGATTGACGGCATCAGCTGCACCAACGCGGAAGGCGCGCTGTACCTGTTCCCGAAGATCGATGTTGAGCGCTTCGACATTACCGACGATGAGCAGTTCGCCCTGGACCTGCTCAAGAGCCAGAAGATCCTCTTCAGCCACGGCCGTGCGTTCAACTGGAAGGACCCGGACCACTTCCGCCTGGTGTTCCTGCCCGATACGCAGACCCTCACCAGCGCCCTGGAGCGCCTGGGTAACTTCATGGCTGACTACAAGCAGAAGCACTAGCCCTGCCGCCTCTGCTACGTATAGATGGAAAATAGCCTGCCCCGCAGTTCTGATGAGCTGCGGGGCAGGCTATTTTTAGCGGCTTTGCGGATGTGCCAGAGAGCGCAGTAACGCACCGGGAGGGGCGTGCTAGTTTGCCGCAGGCTCCCCGTCCTGCGTACCTGCCTGTGCACCGCGTGCCGCGTTCAGGCGCTCCTGCGCGCCCTGCAACCACGCCTCGCAGCGGGCGGCAAGCGCCTCGCCACGCTCCCACAGAGCGATGGAGGTTTCCAGGTCGCTGGCGCCGGACTCCAGCTGGCGCACGACCTGCTCCAGCTCGGCGCGCGCCTGCTCGTAGCCGAGGGTTTCGACGGGGGCGCCCAGTTCGGCGCTGTTGAAGCTAATGTTCTCGCTCATTAAGGAACCTTTCAGGGGTAAAACTTAGGGGTATCGAGGTTTAGGAGATATTTGAGGAATCCGTAGAAGTCACGGTCGCCTGCGCCGAACCGGTCGCCGCGCGCACCGTAATCTGCTCGCCCTCGCTCAGCGCCGAAGCGTCACGCACAATAGCGCCCGCGGCATCCTGAACGATGGAGTAGCCGCGGTTGAGCGTCTGCGCAGGCGAGAGCGACCGCACACGCGCCAACGTATGCGACAGAGTCGCCGACTCACGCTCCAGACGGTGCTGCACCGAACGGTGAGCGCGCTCGCGCAGCTGGCTCAGCTCCTCCACACGCATGAGCAGGGAGGACTCCGGGTGGGTGAGCACCGGGCGGCTGCGCAGCTGGGCAATGTAGTTCATCTGCATGCCCACGTAGCCGAGCACCGCACGGTCCAGGCGGGCGCGCGCCTCGGTGATGCGGGCGGTTTCCTCCGAAATATCGGGCACAATGCGCTTACCCGCGTCGGTGGGGGTGGAGGCGCGCAGATCGGCGACCACATCGAGGATGGGGGAGTCCGCTTCGTGACCGATTGCCGAGACCACCGGGGTGGTGGCTGCCGCGACGGCGCGGATGAGAGCCTCCTCGGAGAAAGGCAGCAGGTCCTCGAAGGAGCCGCCGCCTCGGGCGATGACGATGACGTCCACCTCCGGGTGGGCATCCAGCTCGGCGAGAGCCGCAATGACCTCAGCCGCCGCACCCTCACCCTGAACGCGGGTATTGCGCACCTCAAAGACCACGCCGGGCCAGCGCAGGGAAGCGTTGCGGATAACGTCCTTCTCTGCGTCAGAATCGCGACCGGTAATCAGACCCACACGATTCGGCAGCATGGGCAGCGGCTTCTTCCGCGCGTCAGAGAACAGACCCTCGGCGGCGAGAGCTTCACGCAGACGCTGCAGTTGCTCGTGCAGGTTGCCGGTGCCGACCGCGTACACTTCCTTGCCGATAAGGGAGAGCTTGCCGTTCTTCCACAGGCTCGGCTTGGCGCGGGTGACTATGCGAGCGCCTACGGTCACATCAGCAGCCAGGCCGCTACCGGCACGCCCAAAGAGCGCGAGGGTGAAGGAGAAGTCTTCGTTGAGGTCTTTGAGCTCCATGAAGACGTTGCCGCCGCGGCCGTTGAGGGAGGCGACCTGCGCCTCCACCCAGAGCTCGGGAACCTTGTCTACGTAGTTTTTGAGGTTCTGCGCGAGCAGGGCGAGGGGCCAGGGGTTGGTGGCGGTGGTTTCCTGAGACTTCCCGGGAAGCTGCCGCTCGTGCACGGGCGGCACCACGAGTGCGGGTGCCGGCTGCGCTGCGGAGGGGTTGTAGAAGTTCATACCCTCTATTGTCCCTGATTGGTTGGTTATGCGCCTGCCCACAGGTCAGCCGAGCAAATCGGGGTATCTTGCACGCAGTGCAGGTGGAACTTAGCTTCTGGCGCATTCGGCGGGTCTGAATCGGCTTTGAACAGTGTGAGCGGGTACCCTAGGCTCATGCGCTCACCCGATCAGTCAGAAGACCAGAACAATGCCCTCAACACCGCCGCAGCTTCGTCTGCGGCGGGTACGGGCGCGCAAAACTACCCGGCGGACGCGACCCGAGTCGTCGACACCCGGATCACCCGCACGGACGGCCACTACACGGCGGATGAAGACACCACCCTGCTACAGCCCACCCGCACGCTCGGCCACGGGACAGCCCCCACCAAGGCTGAAATGCAGGCTGCCCCGGAGCCTCCCTTCGCGGCAGGTTTGCGCAGGTTCCTGACCGTTGTGCTGTGCGCCCTGGCCCTGGTGACCGGTCTGGGCGCAACCACGGGCGCCTGGGTGAACTCAAAGCTCATGTCAGAGCGCGGTTTCTCGCAGATTTCCTCCAACCTGGCGGAGGACTCGCAGCTTGCCTCGCGCATTGCGGACGGCGCGGTGGAAGACCTCATGAACTCCGAGGCTATGACAACCTTCCTCGACGGCACCAAAGAAAGCGGCTTATACTCCATTCTTGTAAAGCCGACACAGGACGGCATACGTTCCCTGCTCAACCGTTCCGCGGCTGAGCTGTCAAAAACTGAAGAATATCGAAGCCTCTGGAAGGAAATCGCCGAGGAAACTCGCCGCTACAACCTTGAACACCAGGACGGTCCCGCCGTCATTGTGCTCACCCCCTTCTACCGTGCCCTGGATGCGAAGGTCGGCTCTATCGGATCCTTCGACCCGGATCTGACGAAGCTCGGCCCTGAAACCCTCAACATTGACCGGGTGAAGGACAGCAACAGCCAGCAGGACCAGCAGGAGTGGTACCTGCACGCCGGCATTAACCGTGCCGCCGCGCTGGGCAAGTCCACCGTGCCGCTGACCATTATCTCGGCGCTGAGCCTGCTGCTGGCTACGTTGCTGGCACCCAGGCACCGCATCCTGGTACCGGTGGTCACGGCTCTGCTCTATGCCCTGCTGGGATGGGGCGCCGCAGCCTGGTTAGGCGGCCAGAGCCCCGAATCCCTAGGAATTACCAGCCACAGCACCGCCGGAACGGCGCTGATTACCGGGGTATGGAATCAGCTCGCGCCGTCACTGACCGGGCATCTGGAGGCGGCGGCAAGCTACGGGCTGGTCCTGGCAATCCTCGCCCTGCTGCTCGGTATCCTGATTCGCCTCACCGCCCTGGGCCGTAGCCCTGCGAGCGGTGCCACAGTCATCACACACTAAAAGTCCGAACAACGTAGGATAGTAACCATGTCCACTGAAACTATTGCCCTGGGCCTGCCGCCCGTACCCCGCGAGCGCCGCAGCCGCGCCGAGGTTGAAGCCGCTGCACCCGTCACCGGTGAGAAGAAAGTCCTGCTCGCCACCCCGCGCGGTTACTGCGCAGGCGTTGACCGTGCCGTGATCGCTGTTGAGAAGGCGCTGGAGCACTACGGCGCGCCCGTCTACGTGCGTAAGCAGATCGTTCACAACCGCCACGTGGTGGAGACCCTGGAAAAGCAGGGCGCTATCTTCGTTGATGAAGTGGACGAAGTTCCCGAAGGCTCCGTGACCGTGTTCTCGGCGCACGGCGTATCCCCGGCAGTGGTTTCCGCAGCCGGCGACCGCTCTCTGAACACTATTGACGCGACCTGCCCGTTGGTGAACAAGGTGCACCGCGAGGCTGTGCGCTTCGCCAAGCAGGACTACGACATCCTGCTCATTGGCCACACCGGCCACGAAGAGGTTGAAGGTACCGCCGGTGAGGCGCCCGAGCACATCCAGATTGTGAACTCGCCCGACGAGGTGGATCAGGTGACCGTCCGCAACCCGGAGAAGGTCGTCTGGATTTCTCAGACCACCCTGTCCGTGGACGAAACCCTGGAAACCGTGGCGCGTCTGCGTGAGCGTTTCCCCTCCCTGCAGGATCCGCCCTCGGACGACATCTGCTACGCAACCTCCAACCGCCAGGGCGCCATCAAGGAGATCGCTCCGCGCGCCGACCTGGTCATCGTGGTTGGTTCGGCAAACTCCTCGAACTCCGTGCGTCTGAAGGAAGTAGCACTCGAATACGGCGCTAAGCGTGCCGAGCGTGTGGACTTCGCACACCAGGTGGACGAGTCCTGGTTCGAGGGTGTGGCAACCGTGGGCCTGACCTCCGGTGCGTCCGTGCCCGAGGTTCTGGTTCAGGAGGTGCTGGCTCTGCTCGCCGAGTACGGCTACAGCACCATCGAAGAGGTGGAGACCGCGAAGGAAGACATTCTCTTCTCCCTGCCGAAGGAACTGCGTTCCGCCCTGAAGAATGATGAGAACGTGGGCCGCCAGCTCGGTGGCCGCGGCGCTAAGCCCACTCGCTAAACTCTTATACTGATGACCCCGTGTCCTCTTCCCTGCTTTGGGGAGAAGACGCGGGGTTTTTTCGTGCCTGAGGATGCATAGGTAGGGATGCTTGCGCAGCTTCGTGGTCTCGCTACGCGGGGGAGAAAGCACTGGGTTTTCGTGCCTGAGGATGCATGGGTAGGGATGCTAGCGCAGCTTCGCGCTCACGCTACGCGGGGGAGTGCCCCCTCTTCAGCGCCTGGGGGCGCTTCGAGGACGGAGCCCCCGCTTCGCGCGATCGCCTCCGCTGCAGCCTCGAGGGCCTATTGCCCTGGAAATTACCGCGTCATACCAGCCCCTCCGCAAACTCATGACATTTGTCATGGGCAGGTCATGACACTCTGTACCGCAGCGGTGCGAAAACCGGAGGTGTAATAGAAACATGAACACCGCAGCACTTCAGAACAGCAAGCACAACACCGCAGAAACCGTTATTTCCGCCCGCTCCCTCCGCCAGGTTTTCACCACCCGCGCGGCAGGTACCGTGGTCGCCGTCGACTCGATTGACCTGACCGTCAAGCGCGGCGAAATCATCGCCCTGCTCGGCCCCAACGGCGCGGGCAAGACCACCCTCATCGACATGATTCTTGGTCTGACCCAGCCCAGCGGCGGCGAGTTGAGCGTCTTCGGTCGCAACGCCTCCGAGGCGGCACGCGCCGGTCTACTCGGTGCGGTGCAGCAGACCGGTGGCCTGCTCAAAGACCTGACGATTCGCGCCACGGTTGAGATGATTGCGGCGCTGTACCCCAAGCCCATCAACGTGGACGAGGTACTCGCCAGCGCAGACCTGACCGAGATTGCGAAGCGTAAGGTCGGCAAATGCTCGGGCGGTCAGCAGCAGCGCCTGCGTTACGCCCTGGCGACCATGCACTCGCCGGAACTGCTGATCCTGGACGAGCCGACTGCCGGCATGGACGTGAACGCGCGCCGCACCTTCTGGGAGCGCATGGAAGCCATCGCCGAACGAGGAACGACCATTCTTTTTGCGACGCACTACCTGGAAGAAGCACAGAACTTCGCCCAGCGCATCGTGCTCATGGAATCCGGCTCCATCATCGCTGACGGCTCCTCCGACGAGATTCGCGCCCTGACCGGCCACCGCCACCTCAGCTTCCTCGCCCCCGCACCCATTACTGACCTGGATGTGCCGGTCGAGGTCACCGAAGAGTCCGGCGGGTACCGCCACCGCATCTCCGTGCTGGAGATTGAACAAGTACTGCGCACTCTGCTGAACAACTACAGCATCACCGACCTGGAAGTCACCAAGCCCTCCCTGGACGAGTCCTTCACCCTGCTGACTGAGCAGGCCGCCGCCTCCAAGGTGTCCGAAGCCTAAACACCGCACCGCCTCAACATCACACCGCCGCCGTTACATACTTTCAAGGAAAACATCATGCTCCGCTACGCACTCTACGACATCCGCGCTTCTATCCTCTCGACCGACCGTTTCTTCTTCGGCGTGGCACTGCCCATCGTCTTCTTCCTGCTCTTCGGCGCGATGCAGGACTACTCCTCCCAGCCGATGGGTGACGGTAACGTAGCAGCGTACGTCATGATTGGCATGGCGCTGTACGGTGCCGTGCAGAATACCGTGGCGATTAGCGGCAGCACCGTCACCGAGCTGTCGAGCGGCTGGAACCGCCAGCTGGCGCTGACCCCGCTGACCACCGGCAAGTACCTGGGCGCGAAGGCACTGACCGCCCTGGTGATTTCTGCGCTGCCGGTGATCGCGGTGAACATTGTGGGCATGTTTACCGGTGTTGAGATTCCGCTGAACCAGCAGCTTGCCGCCGGTGCGCTGACGGTGCTGTGCGGTCTGGTGTTCGCCTTCTACGGCATCATGATGGGTCTGCTGATTCGTAACGAGAACGCCGTGTCCATTGCGAACGGTCTGCTGGTGATTATGAGCTTCTTCGGTACCGTGTTCTCCCCGCTGAGCACCGACCTGCTGAAGTACGCCCGCTTCACCCCGCTGTACGGTGCCGCTGAGATTGCCCGCTACCCCTTCGCCGCAGGTCAGACCATTATTCTGGGCGGTGGTGAGGACTGGTTCGTCACCGAGCCGCTCTGGTACGCCGTGGTGAGCCTGGTTGTGTGGGCAGCAATCTTCCTGGGTGTTTCTGCCCTGCTGATGCGCCGCGCAACCCGCCGCTAAACGCTTCTTCCCGCCGCAGTCTCAAGGGTTCCGTAGTATCAGGGGCTCCCGAGGCTGCGGCGGAAGCCGTACCCACTCACGCTGTATCTACTAACACTGCCGCTACTGATACTGCTGCGCCGGTGGTATCTGCACCCGCGGCACCCGCACGTTAGGCTAGAACCATGACCGAAACCCACACCCATTCCTACGAGAACGAACACCCCCACACGGAGAACGAGGCGGCACCCTCCGCCGCGAAGCGCACCCTGGGCAAGCACCGCTTCCGCTTCCTCCACCGGGAACGCAGCGGCAACGTGAACTGGCTGGCGCTGGGCTTTAGCGCCCCGTGGCTGGTGTTTCTGCTCATGCCGCTGGACAGCTTCCTCACCACCCCGGAGCTGGCGCCGGTGCGCTGGACCGGTGTGGCACTGGTGGTGCTGTTTGCGGTGGTGAACTGCTCGGCGTACGCGGTGCCGTGGCTGGTGCCGGTCACCTCCACGGTGCGTCGAAGCGTCATCTGGACGGTGCTGATGGCCCTGCCGGTGGCTGGCCTGACGGCACTGCGGCTTGAATCGGCGTATACGGTGTTCTTGTCGTTCAGCATGTACTTTGTGGCGTTCTGGGTTTTTGGCACAATCGCCCCGTACCCCCTGCGCTTCGGTGTAGCGGCGACGATTGCCCTGGCCTGCTGGCTAATCTTTATGGCGGGCATCGGTTTTGATGTCACCGCGCACGGCGGAATTGCCCTCTTTATCGGTGCGCCGATGGTGGGCATGCTGGGCTTCTCCTACCTGATTGAGCTGGGAGAACGCGCGGACGTAGCACGTGCCTCCCTGGCGCTCTCTGAGGAACGCGAGGAGATCGCCCGCGACGTGCACGACGTGCTGGGCCACTCCCTGACCGTCATCACCCTCAAAGCGGAGCTGGCGCAGCGCCTGCTGGAGATTGACCCCGCCCGCGCCGGCGCCGAAATGGAGGCAATCGCGCAGCTGTCCCGCGCATCCCTGGCGGAGGTTCGCTCAACCGTGACGCGCCTGCGTGTGCCCGACTTCTCGGGTGAGATTGAGGGTGCAGGCCGTGCCCTGCAGACCGCCGGTATTCGCGCCGAACTGCCGGAGGCCCAGAGTGCGCTCGCGGTGGCTGGCGTGAATGCGAAGCTATTCTCCTGGGTTCTGCGTGAGGCGGTCACGAACATGGTGCGCCATTCGGGGGCGACTGCGGCGCGGGTGCGTTTGAGCGCAACCGGTCTGGACATCCTCGATAACGGCGTGGGCGTGGGTGATGCGCGCGGTAACGGTCTGACGGGTATGGCTCAGCGTGTGGCGGCGTCCGGCGGTAGCGTGGTGATTGAGGCGGCGCCCGAGCAGTGGCTTGCGGAGAACCCTGGCAGTGGGGTGGGTACGCGCATCCGCGTGAGCATGGACGGCGACACCTCACTGCTGTAGGTAGGTGCTGTAGATTGTGGAACTTAGCGCCGCGCCCTAGACGGGGGAGCTACCCGCCCCTGTATGGTGGTGGTAGACAACCTCTTACGGTTGTTCCACCCGGTATTTTCTGCCCGGTATGTTCTGTCCCGTCTTTTTCACCGTCTTCAGCCCTGGGAGGCTCCCATGATTCGTGTTCTGCTCGCTGACGATCAGCAGCTCATCCGTGAGGCTCTTGCCGCTCTGCTGGGCCTGGAGGTTGACTTGGAGATTGTGGGTCAGGTCGGTAGTGGTGATGAGGTGTTGGGCGCGGTCGCCCTGTTGAAACCGGACGTGGTGCTGCTGGACGTGCAGATGCCCGGTACTTTGCTGGCTGATGGTATTGAGGCGGCTGCGGCGCTGCGTGATGCGGGTGCGTTGAGTGAGTCGGGTGAGCCGGTGCGCACGCTGATTGTGACGACGTTTGGCCGTCCGGGCTATGTGCGCCGCGCCCTGGAGGCTGGTGCGAGTGGTTTTGTGGTGAAGGATACGGGTGCTCGCCAGTTGGCGGAGGCGATTCGTCGTGTGCATGCGGGGTTGCGTGTGGTGGATCCGTCGTTGGCGGCGGATTCTTTGGTGACGGGTGCTTCTCCGTTGACGGAGCGTGAGGCGCAGGTGCTGCGTGAGGCGGCGTCGGGTGGTACGGCTCAGCAGATTGCGTCGGCGTTGTTTTTGTCGGCGGGTACGGTGCGTAATTATTTGTCGGCGGCGATGGCGAAGACGGGTGCGTCGACTCGTCAGGATGCGGTGCGTATCGCCACGGAGAACGGCTGGCTCTAGCCCACTGCTCTCATCAACCCGGGCGGCTCCTGCGCGAACACGGTAGAATGGTAGTGTCTATGCCCGCAGGCGCCCCGCACCCGTTTCTTCCCGAGACTGGCGGTGCCGCGCTTGGATGCGGGCACCATTTTCGCCCTGTGCCCGCCCGCACCCGCCGCATCACATACGCGGCGCATCCTGAGTGTGTGGCGGGGTACATGATTCGAAGGAAAACTTGTGGCTCTAACTATCGGCATTGTTGGCCTGCCTAACGTGGGCAAGTCCACCCTGTTCAACGCTCTGACCGGCAACACTGTGCTGGCGGCTAACTACCCGTTCGCGACCATTGACCCGAACGTGGGCGTGGTGAACCTGCCGGATGCGCGTCTGAACCGTCTGGCTGAGATTTTTGGTTCGGAGCGTATTCTGCCTGCGACTGTTTCGTTCGTTGATATTGCGGGCATTGTGAAGGGCGCTTCTGAGGGTGAGGGCCTGGGTAACAAGTTCCTCGCGAACATTCGTGAGGCGCACGCTATCGCCCAGGTGGTGCGTGCGTTTGATGACCCGGACGTCATTCACGTGGACGGCAAGGTCGACCCCGCCTCCGATATGGAGACTATCAATACTGAGCTGATTCTGGCTGACCTGCAGACTCTGGAGAACGCTATTCCGCGTCTGGAGAAGGCTGTGAAGATTAAGAAGGGTGATGCCGCTCAGCTGGAGACTTATAAGGCTGCGCAGAAGATCCTGGAGGATGGTGACACCATCATTTCTCGTGCGAAGGACGCGAAGCTGGAGTTGGCTCACCTGAAGGAGCTGAACCTGCTGACTGCTAAGCCGTTCATTTACGTGTTCAACGCGGATGAGGGCGTTCTGGCGTCTGAGGAGAAGCAGCAGGAGCTGCGTGACATGGTGGCGCCGGCTGAGGCTGTGTTCTTGGATGCGAAGCTGGAGGCTGATCTGGTGGAGCTGTCTGAGGAGGAGGCTCGCGAGATGCTGGAGATGAATGGCCAGGATGAGTCTGGCCTGGATCAGCTGGCTCGTGTGGGCTTCTCAACCCTGGGTCTGCAGACTTATCTGACTGCTGGCCCGAAGGAGGCTCGCGCTTGGACGATTTATAAGGGCGATACTGCGCCGCAGGCTGCTGGTGTGATTCACTCTGATTTTGAGCGCGGCTTCATTAAGGCTGAGGTTGTGTCGTTCAAGGACCTGGATGAGGCTGGCTCCATGGCGGAGGCGAAGGCTCGCGGTAAGGTCCGTATGGAGGGCAAGGACTACATTATGCAGGACGGCGACGTAGTCGAGTTCCGCTTCAACGTCTAAACTTAGAATAATTAAATAAATTAATATCTGAGTAACAGTGAAGTTATAAGATCCCCTTGAGACAGTTATATCTACGATGGACTGATACTCAAGGGGATTTTATTATATCTATTCAATGTAGGTCAATGTAGGAAATCTATTGGTTCTGGGAGGAACAAATGGTTGATGCAATGGAAGTATTATCAATAAAGATTGAAACAGAGTATGCCGGTGAGAAAGAGTACCCAATATTTACCCGCCCTGATGGCAAGACTGCTCAATGTGCCATTATCCTGGGTAAAAACGGCTCAGGTAAATCTACGCTAGCTCGCGCTTTGAGTACTGAAACCGGTAAAACGAAATTCTTGAATAAGAATAAGGAAGAAGAGGATCTAGGAATCGACTTTTCAAATGTTCATGTATTCAATGAGGAGTATGTTATTAAAAATTTCCGTATTTATGAAAAAGCAAGCCTTGAGCCAATCATCTTACTTGGCAATGTTGGCGAGCGATTGGACAGGCTTGCAGAGATTGAAAAGAATATTGAAAGTTGCGGAATGGGAATTTCTTCTTTGAAAGACGATATTCTAAGGAGAGTTTTTCATGATGATTATTCTGTGTCAACGGATGAGGTTTGTGATTTTACAATAGGTGAGTATGTATATTCCTGTATTGAGAATGAGCTAGAGGGTAAAAATAATATAGATGAACATATCTGGGATAATGACCCATCTGGATACATAAATATTTTTGAAGAAACTGGATACACCACGGATACATATCTTAGGTGGGTTGCATTGGATTATTCGAGTGTATGGAGTGAGGTAAAAGAAGAGTTCGATGATACGAATGAAATGGGGAGATTGGCATGGGATGGAGAGTCTGAAATGCGTGTTTGTCACATGGAACTTACCCGCCAGCTAGATTCATTCAGGGACGCTAATAATAATTACACCTCTCTTGGGATTTCAGGGTGGCTCTTGGAACAGCGCAGAAAAATGGCGAAACTGGTATCATGTTTTATTTATGATATATATCCTAATTTGCATACTGAATCTGAATATGGATTTTCTTCCGCTTATGAGCGTCAAAAGTTTCAAGATTTAAAGCAGCAAAGAATGAGTTTGGAGGCGCAGTATAAAAGTGAGTATGAAAATTTAATTATATATCAGAAGGAATATTCTGTGGATTCTGTAATCCAATACATAAACCAATTGTTGCATATTGTCTTCGGTGAAAATAATATATGTTTGGAGACTGACAGTGATTTTGGGTATAAAGTAAAAGTTGGAGATGGGGAGATTTCCCCTAAACGCCTCTCTATTGGTGAACAGAATATCCTATCTCTGTGCTATTTTTTTGCAAGTTTATGCGAAGATGAAAATTTTGATAGATTATTTACGAAAAATCAAATTGTTATTCTTGATGATCCTGTCTCAAGTTTTGATGACGATAATAAATATGGTGTGACATCCCTTCTAGGCTATTTGTGTCAATCAATATTGGATAAAGAGTCCAAGACAAAACTTATAATCATGACGCACGATTCATCCTTTGCGCTTAATATGAGTAGAATGATAAAAGCAATCGATAGCACTAAATTATTTTGTTGGGAGATTCAAAAAGATTCTTCAGAATCACTTAAAATATCAAAATTTGAAGATATTGATAGGTATGCTGGCATTCTAAGAAGCATGTATGATTTTGCGTTGCAAGAGGAAGAATCTCTTGAAGCTCCTCCGCCAAACGATGTTCGGCGCGTGTGGGAAGCATTTTTAATGTTTGAGCTGGGAATGGCTTCTATTGCTGAAATGGGGGCAATGAAAAATCTGAGTGCATCTTTCGCAAAGGATCAAAGAATTGAGAGATTTGTTAGAATATTCATTCCTCAACTTTTTATAAATACTGATTCTCATGCGAAGAGCCAAGTTATAAATGGAAACCTGTACCTTACTCCAAATCTGGTTGGCAAGCCGTATAAAGATTTTGTGAAAAGTATCGTATGCTGTATGCATATTATTGCTCCGCGACATATAGCTTGGCGTATGAAAAAATATAAAGGTGAAGAGAAAAAGATTCTCGATTTTGTTGATGCACTGGACAAACTACTCAAAGATGTTCTCTCTATAACTGATAGAGCTGTTGCTCTGGAAACTCTGGAAATATTTGGGGGAGTTCAGCGGTTGCACCGTGCGCGTGACTGTCGGGTACGTGTACTCTCGGGGATTCGCCGTCAGGATACTAAACGTTGATAAATTGCATGGTGCGTCCACTGGCGTCTAAGTGATAAAAACATAAAAACGGAGCCCCGCACTGTGAATGTACAGTGCGGGGCTCCGCCTCATTAACCCTCGCGCGCCACAGAAAGCAGCCGCCTGGGTGTAAGTCTTATCGACCGGGATTAGTGGTCAGCACCAACCATAACGTTGGAAGCCTTGATGACTGCGTAAGCGGTCTCGCCAACCTTCAGGCCCAGTTCCTTAATGGACTCGTTGGTGATGGAAGCAGAGATAACAACCTCGGGAGCGATCTCAATCTTAACGATGCCGTTGGTTGCACCCTCGGTGATCTCAACGACCTTACCTGCGAACTGGTTACGTGCGGAAAGCTTCATGAAGTCGTGCCTTTCACTCAATAAACGTACAAATGCCCTAAATACTTTACACGCCCTATCTTCTGCACGATGAGCAAAAACCCGAATTTTCGCAAATATTACGCAAATTTTATGTTCATGGCTTCCCTGATCCCCTCCCCAGTCTCCTCATCGGCCCCTTCCTCGGCATCAGGTGAGCCGCAGATGACATACAGAAAAGTAGGCTTGAAACCCGCCAAATGGTATAGTCAGCACGAACGCGAGAATCCTCGCACCCTCCACCGTCGCACCCCCAGCCTGGCTGACGCGCGCCCACACGCCGTAGCCACACACCGTAGGGGAGCGGCGCATCCGCACAGATCGAAGAAGGAACCATGAGCGAAAACCTCAACGAAATCGAAGCACCCGCCTGCCCCGAATGCAACGAAAACTACACCTACGAAATGGGTGAACTCTGGGCATGCCCCATGTGCGGCCACGAATGGGAACGCACCGCAGCAGGCGAAACCGAAGAAGCAGCAGGCTCCAAGGTTCTGGACTCCGTCGGTAACGAACTTGTCGACGGCGACTCCGTCACCATCGTCAAGGGCCTGAAGGTCAAGGGCGGCGCAGACATCAAGGCAGGCACCAAGGTGCGCGGCATCCGCCTGCTCGAATCCCCCGTCAACGGCCACGACATTGAGGCGAAGGTCCCCGGCGCAGGCCAGATGTACCTAAAGTCCTCCGTCGTCAAGAAGGCATAAATCAAGAAGGCATAAGCCAACAAGACGTAAAGCGCTTCGCACAAGACGCAGAAAAGGCGGCACCTCCCGCACTAGCTCACGCTAGGGGAGGTGCCGCCTTTTGCTTTATAAAAATTGCTTAGGTTTTAAAAGAAATTGACGAATATTTCTACTTTTTACCGGTCAAGCCCATGTACAGGGAAATGGTCAGCATTGCGGCAATAATTGAGATAATCCAGCGAATCCAGTCAATGCCGCGAGTGTCTGCAACACCCAGCTGAGTTGCTGCCCAGGTACCGATAGCCGCGCCGACAGCACCGCAGATAATGGTCCAAAGAATCGAAATGTTCTGACGACCTCGCATGAAGAAACGTGCGATCGCGCCAATAATTGCGCCGGTAATAATGGTGCCAATAATAGTGCCCATTGTTCTCTCCAAAGGTTGTACACCTGCCGCTGTGACAGGTGGTGTGTTAGTTCTAGTGTAGGCAATGCTGGTTACGGAAAGCTTAATAACGGGTATGTTAAGGTAAACGGCACCTCAATGTTTTACGTGTAAAACACTGAGGTGCCGTTCCTAATGAACGAAGCGACTACTTCGACTTGCGCCAAATCTTCAGAGCGCTACAAATCATCGGCAGCTGCAGGGGCAGACGACCGTACGCAATAGCCTTACGCTGAGTGGACTGGTTACGTGCATCCAGAGCCATCTGAATGTTCGCGGGGAACACCGCAACAAACAGCAGAGCAGCAAGCAGGCCACCGGCGCGGCGGGTCTTATCATTAGCCAGCAGGGCAGCGGTGCCCAGCTCAGCTACACCCGAACCGTGAGTGTACGCGTGGGCAGGACCCGGCAGGTACTTCGGCACAATCGAGTCGAAGGGGTCCGGGATGATGAAGTGCAACGCACCCATCACAGCGAGGGCACGAGCCATGCGAGTAGCCGAGCGCTCAGCGCTGTACTCTTTCTTCTTAAAAATACTCATGCTCCCATTATGCGCCTGTCAGAGGCGTATTCCTTAGCTCAATGGCACCCTGAACCGCTGCGTGTTTGCGCGTGTTTGACTGTCTAGAATGCGGACTCAGCGCGCCAAACGGAAAAACGTTGTTCAAAAGCAGGTAAGATAGGGAACAACGGCACCACGTGCGGATGACGCCCCGCCTGCCCCTCACCTTTCGGTGAGTCGCCAGATGGGGTAAAACACCGGGTGCCTACCGGAACAATCAAAGGAGTACACCGTGAAGAAGATTCTGTGCATCGCTATCCTGGCAGGCGCCGCATACTTCGGTTACAAGAAGTTCGTTGCCTAAACAGTTAGCCCTCGGGCACCCTACATATCCTTAAGCAACGAAAACCCGCCGTCTCACATATGCACCATATGCGAGACGGCGGGTTTCTCGTATGCCTAACTTCTTAGGCTCAAACGCGTAGATTCGGGACCGCGAGCCTATGAGGCGGGCTGCCTAGTAGCTCGGCGGAACCTCACCGGTCATCACAACCTTGTTCTGCGAAGAGCTCCAGGTAAACTCAGCGGTCGTGCGGCCGCTTGCGTTGTGTACCTTCTCGTCATCCTTCATGTAACGGTAGGTCACACGAATCGAGCTGTCCGAGGTGCGGGTAATCACCGGGGAGAACGAGTACGGCTCATACGTTGCGGTACCAATGAACTTGCCGCGGTGGAACAGCAGAATGTGGTGCACCATCGCCGCGGTGCAGCACGAAGACGGGGACGAACCCGGAACCGCGTCAATCCACGACAGCTCAGCGCAGGGGTCGTAACCCTCGTAGCTTTCCGAAACGTTCGTCCACTGATCCCAATTTTTCTTATTCTTCAAATCGCGCAGAGCCTTAGACACCACGGTCGACGCAGAATCAGAAGCGCAGGTGGAGTCCTTCTTCGAATCAGACTTAGCCTCAGACTTGGAATCCGACTTCGACTCAGAGGTCTTCGACCCGGATGCGGTCGGCTCAGCATGAACCGTAATCGTCACCACCGACGGCACCGGAGCAGGCGAAGAAGCACTCGGGGTAGCACTCGCGGATGCGCTCGGGCTTGCCGACGGGGTGGAGAACAGCTCCTGCGTAGAAGTAGCGCTCGCGGAGGCAGAAGCGCTACCAGAAGAAGACACCACGGTACCCGAAACAGCAGAATCAGTGCTTGCCGAGCAGGACGTGACAACAAGAGCTAGAGCGGCGCCCAACGCGGGTAGAGCCAAAGCGGTGCGGCGGGTAAAGCGGCGGCGAATAGAAGACATGAATACTCCTGAAGATGCGCGGCAGCGCGCATCGGTGCTGGTCAAGAAGCGAATAGTGAACTCGTCCAGTATAGGGAAAAAGAGGCGGCTGCGCGGTGCGTGCGGTCAGTGCCGTTCATTACCGTGGCACGGGTGACCGGCTGCCCGGCAACAAAACCCGGTAACAAGATGCTCGGCAGCAAAACCCCGGCACTAAAAACCGGCTAGCAGACCTTATCGTCCGTCAGATAATGCACCAGCCAGGCGCGCCGCGCGGTCGCAATACGTGCCGTAATCCGCGGAAAAACCCACAGGCTAATAGCGCCCTGCGCCCACAAAATCAGCGAAAACAGCAGTGGCCTGAACGCATTATCGCGCGGATTCACGCCGGGGCTGAGAAGGCGCGCGAGCGCATCCGATAGGAAAATCGACGGGAACATCAGTGACATCAGCACCGTACCCAGCACCCAGCCCGGACCGAAACAGAGCAGAACCCAGCGGGCGCTCATCCGCAGGTTCTTGCGGTGCGCCCAACGGAACTGCCAGCCGCGCAGACGATACGGATACACCACACCCAGAATTGAGCCCAGGGACACCACAATAGCCGGCACCACAAAGAACGACAGGGACATCATGAGGGTGGGGGTCAGGTGCTTGTCCTGACTGTGCAGAATCAGCGCCAGCAGGGTACCGGAAACACCCGTGATCAGGCCGATTGCAATAGCCTTCGTGCGCACGAACAGGCGCAGGGCGTGCGGGTCGCTACTGCGCAAGGCACGCAGCGCATGCTCCTCATCGTGACCCATCAGGTTCGTTGAGGTGACGTCCGCGACCATCCAGCCGACCATCACCAGCGCAAAACCAGCCGGGCCCTTAAACTCGCTAAACAGCCACGAACGCCAGGCTTCCGGGAGTAGGTACCAGCAGATTGCCGCCAGCAGGGCGTTACATATGAGCGTCTGTGTTTCCACGGGGAGGGGGCGTGTGAACATACGGCGCAGCTCGGCACGCACACTCGGCCGGTACGTATTGTGCGGATCAATGAGGGCACGACCCTCCACCCGCTGACGGCGCAGGTCCTGACGGAATGCCCTGAAATTCGTCACGGGGTGCGCCAGCGGCGCAAGGCGGGAAGATACGTGCCTCAATATGCTCACCTGCCCATTGTAGAGGTGCCGCTGAGGCGAAGCGGCACCGCAGAAAATCAGCTATGCGGAAACTCCACCCGCTAGTGCCTGTGTCCCCTTGCACACCCGCCCTATCCAGGGGACAATGAAGGCATGGCTGAAGTAACTCTACATAACGAACTCGTAATCCACACCAACGGCGACCTGCCCGCAGTCGGCGCAAAGCTGCCCGAATTCTCGGTTCTCGCGGCTGATCTCTCCGAGATCTCCTCCGCAGATTTCGCAGGTAAGAACCTGGTGCTGAACATCTTCCCCTCCGTCGACACCAGTGTGTGCGCAACCAGCGTCCGCACCTTCAACAAGCAGGCTGCGGGCCTGGAGAACACCGTCGTGCTGTGCGTCTCCAACGACCTGCCCTTCGCAATCGGCCGCTTCTGCGCAGCCGAGGGCATTGAGAACGTCGTCACCTCCTCCGCTTTCCGCTCCTCCTTCGGTGAGGACTTCGGCGTGAAGCTGATTGACGGCCCCCTGGCTGGTCTGCTGGCACGCTCCGTGGTCGTCGTGAACCCCGCCGGTGAGGTTGTCTACACCGAGCTGGTCCCCGAAACCACCAACGAGCCCAACTACGAAGCAGCCTTGGCAGCTATCAAGTAAGCTTAGTGCGGGAGCCGGACGCAATCCCGGCACCCGCGTATACTTCCGTCAGGGACACCTGACGGTACCAGCACAGCAGATACTGAACGTCTACAGCGCATGATCTAGGGTTCACCCACACATGCGGCTGGCGACAGCATAACGCCCCGCCCACCCGGTATTTCGGGTGGGCGGGGCGCTTTACTATATTCAGACGCTAGTGCGCGATTCAGACTTAGTGCGCAGAGGCGCCGGGATTGCCGGGAGCGCCTGAGGTTTCGGAGGTTTCGGAGGTTTCGGCGGCTCCGGCGGGCTCCTCATCCGCGACCAGCATATGCTCCGGCAGAGTGCCGCGGCGCTTAGCCACCACAAAACGCGACACCAACAGCAGAATGTACACCACCATCGAAATCAGCAGCATCGACTGCGGCGCCAACACCAAGCCAACCACCGCAGACACACCCGCAATAGCGGCAGTCGTGCGGTCCTTAGAACTGCGATACGCATCGATAGCGAGCACCGCAAAGAGCGCCGTCATCACAAAATCCACGCCCTTGAGCTCACTCAAGAAACTTGCACCCAGCACATAGCCGAGCGTAGCGCTCGACAAAACGCTCAAATGCAGGCCCGCGTGAATCCACAGGATGCGGGAGGCACGAAGTTTATGACGGTCCGGTCCGGTGTTCAGCGCGTACGCCTCATCGATGAGCGTGTACACGGTGTAGAACTTTGCCAAACCACCACGCACCCGCTCAATCGGGTAGGACAGGCCGTACATGAGGTGGCGGGAATTAATGAGCAGAGTCATCACGGCGATAGAGAACAGCGAAGCATGATTCGAAATCATGTCAATCAGCACGAACTCCACCGAACCGGCAAAAACCAGAACCGGCAACAGAGGAGCCACCCAGAACGGCAGACCGTAACTGTGCACCAGCACGCCCAGACCAATGCCGACAAAGAACAGGCCCAGCATGATGACACCGGCAACGCGGATCGCCTCCGCAAAACCGCTCTCGTGCGGTTGCTGAGAGCCCTGCGCATTGGGGGAGGCGGTCGCCTCCACTACGGGAATCATGCCGGTCAGCGGAAGCGCAGAGGCAATGACCTGCTCCACCTGCTCCTGGCTCGCCTGCTGCGGCGCGGGCTGAGCAGCAGAAGCAGCGGGGGAAGAAGTAGCGGGGGAAGAAATAGGCTTCTTAGAGATACTCATCGTGATCCCCTAGAAAACCCAGTTAGCCAGCACAACGCAGGTGACGGTACCCGCCACCATACTCAACACCATATTCTTACGCCACAGGTGCACCGCCACGGTCACCACCAGACCCGCCAGGTACGGTGCCGCCGTAGCGAACGAAGAATAATCAATCTTCGCCACCGCATAGATGGCAAGCAGCGCGACTGCGCCGAGCGGAATCCAGTGGCTGAGCGCATCCAAAAGTTCGGAGCCAGCCAGAGCCTTCTTCAAACCGAAAGGCAGCAGGCGCAACAGAAAAGTAATAACCGCAGCAACAAGTATTGCCGCAAGAATATAGCCGGTGGTCACTTCACTATTCATGAAGATTTTCTCTTTCTGCACGTACTCAGCGAAAGAACCCGAAAAGAGCGGAAGAACCCTGAACGAGGCGTGCGGGTGAAGCCCTGAAAAGCATCCGCGAAAAAGGGTAGGAAGAGCCCAACCGAAGAGAGGCAGGGTGCTAAGTAGTGCGGTAGGTACGTGAGTTGATGAAAGCCGCGAAACATGGAGGCGGAGGGCCGTTCCTCCTGCACGAGTTTTACGCAAGTTTTCTGCGCGGGTAGTTGCGCGCGTCAGTAGTTCTCGTGTGTTACCTCGGGTGATGCCGCTCCCGGTGCGGTGTTACTCCGGGGCGGCACAGCGTTCTGCGTCGCTAGTTTCCTTAGCGGTGTCTTTCATCTGAGTCATGGGGTACCTCAACCTCTGGGAGCCTCCGCGCAGGTTCGCGCGGGAGGCATTGTACGAATCCTAGAAATAGAAAGAGGGGAGAGCAAAGCTCCACTCATCTATCCTAACCGGTTTTGAACACGTATGTAACGTTCTTACCGCTGTGTGGAAGCGGGCGCATCAGCGGTAGCGGCGGTGGCTGGGCTCTCTGCTGTGGCGATTGGGCTCTCTGCGGCGCTTTCAGCCTCAGCCGCTACCTCATGCCCCGCGCGATGCGGCAGAGTACCGCGGCGCTTCGCCACCGGGAAACGCGCCAACAGCAGCACCACATACGAACCTAACGCCACCACCAGGAACGAGGACGGCGCAAAAATCAGCGCCACCGCAGCCGAAACCGCGACAAAGAGCGCCGTCACACGATCCGGGTTAGCGCGGTAGCCGTCCATCGCAAGAACCGTGAAGATAGCCACCATCACGAAATCCACGCCCTTCAAGCTGCTGAGGAAACTCGCGCCCAGCACATACCCGAGGACTACGCTCAGAATCCATGAGACGTAAATCAGCACGTTCACCCACAGAATGCGCGCCCCCGAACGCTCATTACGATCGGGACCGGAGTTAAGCGCGAACGCTTCGTCGCACAGAGTGTGAATCGCCAGAGCCTTAGCCCAGAAACCCTTCACGCTATGTAGCGGGTAGGAAAGACCGTACACCAGATGGCGCGCATTCACCAGGAACACCGTCAACGCAATCGACGCCAGGGGCGTGCCAGCACTGACCATGCCCACCATGAGGAACTCCACCGAACCGGCAAAAACCAGGGCAGAGAGCAGCGGCGCAGTCCAGATGGGCAGGCCGTGCGCGTTGAGGATAATACCCAAACCCAAACCCAACACAGCGATACCAAGCATCACCACGGAAGAATCCGCAACAGCCAAGCGGAAATCATTCTGCGCGCCTGTTCCCTTAAGCCGAGTGCCCTTAAAGCGAGCGCCCTGCGGCTTAGCGCCCTGTAGCTTGGGAGTCTGTGTCATAAGTGGGTTCCTCGTATGCGTTACGTTCTGCGAATGCCTCGTCTGCCTGTGCGCGGGTCAAGATAACGCCCGCCGCGGCTTTCCAGTGTATAGGAGAGGCCGGTTGGCCGAGCAGAAAAAGAGTCCGGGAATAAAATATGAGAAGCACGCTTATAGTGAATGACCCTCAACAAAGAACCACCCGAAAGGGTACCCCCGAAAGGAACTTCAATGGCTGAACAGAACAACGCTGAGCAGAACAACACCGCGCAGACTGCAGAAGAGCAGAAGAAGGTGTACTCGCGCCAGCAGGAACGCCGCGAACTCGAAAACTACCGCCAGACCAAGATCGAGCGCATCGACCGCCTGCGCTACCGCGCATACGGTGCCAACGGCGCAACCCTCGACTTCGGTGTGGGTGAGGGACTGCTGACCCCCGTCGAGCTGCTGCTCGCCGCGATCGCCGGCTGCTCCTCCGTGGACGTGGATGCGGGCACCTCCCGCCGCGCCACCCCCGAGGTGTTTGAGGTGCTCGCCTCGGCGCTGAAGCAGAACGAAGACGGTGCGGTGCGCCTCGACGACGTTGAGGTGGACTTTGATGTGCGATTCCCCGAGGACGAGCAGGGCGCCAAGGCGCAGAAGATGGTGGATCGTCTGATTCAGCTCAGCGAGCAGAAGGACTGCACCGTTTCCCGTACCGTGGAGCACCCCACGAATGTTTCGTTCCACAACCTGGCTGACTAAAGCCGGGCAAGCTGAAAACCTGGGCGAACTCGCCTGATATGGGGCCCTCCCGTACCGCTTGTCATGAGACGGTGCGGGAGGGTTTTTCTGTGTTTTTGTGGTTTTGGGTGGAAAAGAGTCTGAAAAGCGGGTAGGATTGACCCTCAGATTAGAAAAACTTACGGTACGTAAGAAATCCTTAAGATTGAAGAATTTCTTGACCGCAGGCCAAACCTTCGGCGGCACCACGCACAGCAAGACTAGACTGGACACCAGACTAGACCGCTAGCAAACGCACGAAGCAATAGCCTCAGAAAGAAGACCTGACATGGCACAGCCTACAGAGACTTCCGGCGCTGCATCGGAAGCCACCCCCGCAGAGGGTGAACTGAAGCGAGGCCTCTCCGCCCGCCACATGCAGATGATCGCAATCGGCGGCGCAATCGGCACCGGCCTCTTCGTCGCCTCCGGTAAGACCATCTCCACCGCAGGTCCCGGCGGCGCAATCCTCGCCTACGCCCTCATCGGCATCATGGTGCTCTTTCTCATGCAGTCCCTCGGCGAGATGGCCGCGCACCTGCCCGTCCCCGGCGCATTCCAGACCTACGCGGCACGCTACGTGTCCCCGTCCTTCGGCTTCGCCATGGGCTGGAACTACTGGTTCAACTGGGCGATTACCGTCGCCGCCGAACTCGTCGCTGTCGGCGAGGTGATGAGGTACTGGTTCCCTGACATCCCATCCTGGGTGTGGGCGGCAGGATTCCTCGTGTTGCTGACCGGCATCAACGCCCTCTCGGCACGCTCCTACGGTGAAAGCGAATTCTGGCTCGCCACCATCAAGGTCGTCACCGTGATCGTCTTCCTCATTGCGGGTATCGCCATGATCTTCGGCATCCTGGGTGGTAGCTCCCCGGGCGTCTCCAACTGGACCGTCGGTGAGGCACCCTTCGTCGGCGGCGCCCCCGCCGTACTTGCCATCTTCATGGTGGCAGGCTTCTCCTTCCAGGGCACCGAAATGATCGGTGTGGCTGCCGGCGAATCCGAGAACCCCCGCCGCGACGTGCCCCGCGCACTGACCAGCGTGTTCTGGCGCATCATGCTCTTCTACATCGGCGCGATGGTCGTCATCGGCTTCCTGATTCCTTACTCCGACCCGAACCTGCTCACCGCAGCGGACGGCAACATCAACATCTCCCCGTTCACCCTCATCTTCGAGCGTGCGGGCATCGCCTTCGCGGCAGCCATCATGAACGCCGTGATCCTCTCCGCAGTGCTCTCTGCAGGTAACTCGGGCCTGTACGTTTCGGCTCGTATGCTCTTCGCGCTCGCCCAGGAGGGTAAGGCACCGTTCATGTTCACCCACATCAACTCCGGCGGCGTGCCCATGAACGCGCTGCTGGCAACTGCAGCTATCGGTGCGGTCGGCTTCATTGCCGCACTGCTCTCGCCGGATGGCGCGTACCTGTGGCTGGTGAACGTGTCCGGTCTGGCTGGCTTTATCACCTGGGTGGGTATCGCCGTGGCTCACTACCGTTTCCGCCGCGCATACCTGAAGCAGGGCAACAGCCTGAAGGACCTGCCCTACGTGGCGCCGTTCTTCCCCGCGGGCCCGATTATCGCCTTCCTCATGTGCCTGGTCGTTATTGGTGGCCAGAACTACGAGGCGTTCCTGAGCGGTGACTGGGCTGGTGTGCTCAGCTCCTACATTGGCCTGCCCGTGATTATCGCGGTCTGGCTGGTGCACCGCGTGGTCACTCGTGATCGCATCATTCCGCTGGAACAGATTGACGTGAGCGGCATTGATGTTAAGGTTTCGAAGTAACGCGAACGCCAGCTGATAACGCCTGCGTCAGCTGATTGAATGAGCTGATACATGAAGAGCCGCCGGTTCCCCCTTGCTGAGGGGAGCCGGCGGCTCTTTGCTATCCGCAGTTTATTCCGGACGGGTGAGCTAGGCTGTATGCTCTGCAGCTCTTAGGAGCTGCGGCGCGAGCGCAGAACGCTCAAACCCAGACCCGCACAAATCGCGACAACACCAATGCCAACAATCACGCCAACACTGGATGCACCGGTGCTCGCCAGGGTGGCCTTCTTGGGGCTGCTCTCCTGAGTCAGGTGATTCTTAGCGGGGCTGTCCTTTGCCCGAGTGTCCTTAGCCAGAGTGTCCTTAGCCGAGCGGGCGGTCACCGGAGCCTCCTGAGCTGGCTTACTCTTGGGATGCGCCACGGTCGCGTCCTCCAGCTTGTCAGCGTTGGGGGTCTTATCGGCAACCGGTGCTTCCGGCAGTGCAGGAACCGTCGGTGCATCGGTGGGGTTCACACCCACGGTTGCCTCCGGCAGTGCAGGAACCGTCGGTGCATCGGTGGGGTTCACACCCACGGTTGCCTCCGGCAGTGCAGGAACCGTCGGTGCATCGGTGGGGTTCACACCAATGGTTGCTTCCGGCAGTGCAGGAACCGTCGGAGCGTCGGTCGGGTTCACACCCACGGTTGCCTCGGGCAGGGGTGCCACGGTCGGCGCATCGGTCGGGTTCACACCCACGGTTGCCTCGGGCAGGGGTGCCACGGTCGGCGCATCGGTCGGGTTTACGCCGATAGTTGCTTCGGGCAGGGGTGCCACGGTCGGCGCGTCGGTCGGGTTTACGCCGATAGTTGCTTCGGGCAGGGGTGCTACGGTCGGCGCGTCGGTCGGGTTTACGCCGATAGTTGCTTCGGGCAGGGGTGCTACGGTCGGCGCGTCGGTCGGGTTTACGCCGATAGTTGCTTCGGGCAGGGGTGCTACGGTGGGTGCGTCAGTGGGGTTTACGCCGATAGTTGCTTCGGGCAGGGGTGCTACGGTGGGTGCGTCAGTGGGGTTCACGCCGATAGTTGCCTCAGGCAGGGGTGCTACCGTCGGCGCATCAGTCGGAACCGCAGACACCACGGGCTCCTGCGCGAAAAGCTCAAGAGGCTTCTGAGCATCAAACGAGCCGTACTCAGCACCCTGAACGCCAGCCGCCATGGTGCCCGCAATGTACTTGTGAGAGGTATTCAACGTTGCCGCAACATCCGCCGGAACCTTCACCTCCGTCTCAAAAGCACCGTTGTGAATCTGCGAAGCAGGTACGGTCACCTCGGCCACGAAGCGCATACCCGTCTGAGGAAAACGACCGGGAACCCACACATTCGTATCAGACACCACCACGCGCACACCGTGCGGGGTCGCCTCACCGGTGTAGCCGGTACCGCGCACCTTCAACACAGTCTCACCCTTGGTGTTCAAGCGCGGCGAATCCACCTGAAGAACCGGTGCGGCGCTATCTTTCACAACGTCCATGCGCAGAACCTGACCGCCCCCGTAACCATCAACGATGATATTAGCGACGAAGCTGTAGTTCTTCGCCGGGTCAATCAGGCTACCGGGAACGTAATGGGTCGCAGTCGCCGTGCCGTCCTTGAACGGGCCCTCAACGCGCACCGTCTGAATCGGGTTCAGAAACGGGAAACCCCTATGGTTTGCCTCGTGCAATGCCGGGGCGAAAGCGGTAGTTTTCGCGGGCAGTTTCGACGCCTTGAACGTAATCTTGTTCAGACGCAGGGCGGTCTTCAGCTCACGGGTATTGGTCTCAACCTTGTAGTTGTAGACCGTAATAACCGGTGGGTTATCCGGATCCGGGGTATTAGCCGCTGCAACAGAAGGCAGAGCGCACAGGCTCAACGACGCGGCAAGAAGAACAGAAGCGCCAGCGCTACCGTAGCGGCGGGAACGAGAAGAGTTAGCCATCATGAAGTTCCTTCTACATGAGTGATTGAGTGATCCGCACTCTTCCTGTATCACGCTAAGTCGAGTGCGTATACGGTACCGCGACATCGCGGTTAAATACACCGTAACACGCGCCTAAACGCATGAACCGGACATAAGATAACTCGCCAAAATATTACGTAAAACCAACGCCTACAGGGCGCACAATAGGGTGGATTAATAAGACAAACACGCACTGTGCCGAGTGGAGGATACGGAAATGCTAGGGTAGAAAGATGCCCACGCAGAAGAACCCGCAGAACCGAGTAGAAGCAGCCCAGCCCGCCGAGCACAGTGCTACTAAGCACAGCGCTACTGAACACAGCGCCATCGACAGCACGCACCGCGTCGTGAACGTGTGCGCTGTAGCAATCCGCAACCGGGATGGGCTCGTACTCACCGTGCGCAAGCAGGGCAGCGAGGGGTTCATGATGCCCGGCGGCAAACCCGAACCGGGGGAGACCCCGCTACAGACCGCCTGCCGCGAAGTAAACGAAGAAATCGGACTCACCCCAGACCCCACCCGGATGCACCACCGCGGACTCCTCGTCGCGGCGGCACTGAACGAGGCAGGCTTTACGGTACGCGCCGAAACCTACGAATACGCACCCACCGACGAGCAGCACGAACAGCTGGCTACGCTGGTGCCGCAGGCAGAAATCGCTGAGCTACGCTGGGTCAACCCCGCCATGGGCAGCCCCTCCGATTCTGTATCGCAGGCACCGCTGAATACCGAGCAGATTTTCCCGCTGCTGGCGCGTACCCCGCTACCGTAACCACCGCGCTCGTAACCACCGCGCCTAACGTGCCCCTGAACTGGCGGGTGGCACACATGAGGTACACAGGTGCATCCGGTACCCTCAACACAACAACATCTATCGCGGGTAGAACGCATAGAGGCGCTCCACCCCGCCCCCCCATACACCCCCAAGGAGAACCATGAAGAAGACCAACTACAACCTTGCTGTCTACTGCGGTGCACGCTCCGGCAACGACCCGCTCTTCACCACCCGCGCCCAGGAGCTCGGCACTCTCTGCGCCCAGAACAATATTGGCGTGGTGTACGGTGGCGGCCGCACTGGCCTCATGGGCACCGTCGCGGGCGCAACCCTGGACGCCGGCGGTGTGGTCTACGGCGTGGTCACCCACAAGCTGGTCGGCCTGGAGGGCGTGTACCCCGGCCAGACCACCCTCGAAATTGTGGACACCATGCACCAGCGCAAGATTGCCATGATTGAGAAGGCGGATGCGTTCGTTGCCATGCCCGGCGGCCCCGGCACCCTCGAAGAGTTCTTTGAAGTTTTCAGCTGGCAGTTCCTTGATATTCACTCCAAGCCGGTCGCCCTGCTGAACGTCAACGGCTACTGGGACAAGCTCATCGACGCTATGCACTACATGGCGTCCACCGGCCTGCTCAACGAACGCTACCTGGACGAGCTCATCATCGCCACCACCCCCGAAGAGCTGTTGGAGGCGTTCGCCAAGGACCTGGAGCGCCGCGCCGCCGAAAAGAAGGCAGCTGAATAAAACCACCGCAGAAAACGAGATTGACCATGGCAACCACCCCCAACCAAGCACGCACCCTGCTGCTGACCTTCTTTGGACCCTTCCCCGGCGTGCCCGTGAACCCCACCGTGGCGCTCGCCGAAGGTGCTCAGCGTCTGCTGACTCAGATGCGCCCGGATTTGAACGTCATCACCCGCGAGCTGCCCGTCAGCTATGACGGTTCCAGCACCGCCCTGCGTACCGCACTGCAGGAGGTGCAGCCCGACGCGCTCATCAGCCTGGGCGTGGCGGTCGGCCGCGACGTGGTCAGCCTCGAGCAGGTCGCTATCAACCTGGATTCCGCCGGTATCGAAGATAACGACGGCGACAAGCGCTGCGATGAGCCGATCGCCCCCGGTGGTCAGGAGGCGTACTTCTCCTCCCTGCCGGTGCGCGCCAGCTTTGAGCGTCTGCGTGCGGCGGGGGAGCCGGTCGAGATTTCGTACACCGCCGGAACCTATGTCTGCAACCACGTGTTCTACGAGGGCCAGCGCATCAGCCGTGAACTGGGTCTGAGCATCCCCGCCGGATTCGTGCACGTGCCCGCAACCTGCGCCGACGGCGAAGAGGCCACCGAAGACACCGGCATGACCGCCCACCGTGACGCCGGTGGCGTGGCGCGTGACGAGCAGGGCATCCCGCAGCTGCCCGAATCTACCGTGGTGCGCATTATTGCTGAGGTCGCCTCCGACACCCTGCCCGCCGTGAACTAGCAGCACGGTACAGAGATAAAACCCGTATAACAAAACCGCCGGATAGCCTCCCCAACTGGGAGACTATCCGGCGGTTTGTGCATCCTATACCCGCAGGCCATAAAACCCTCGGGGCTATGTTTGAACTACTACTTGGTGCGGTTCTTCAGGTAGTAGTCAATCAGCGAAGCGGTCGAAGAATCCTGACGAGCCAGAACCTCACGGTCACCCTCAATAGCGGGAACCAGGTCCAGCGCCAGCTTCTTACCGAGCTCAACACCCCACTGGTCGAAGGAGTCAATGCCCCAAACAACACCCTGAACGAAAGTGATGTGCTCGTACAGGGCAATCAGGGAGCCCAGAACGCGCGGGGTCAGGCGCGGCGCCATGATGGAGGTGGAGGGGCGGTTGCCGCTGAAGATACGTGCGTTGACCACGTGCTCCGGGGTGCCCTCTGCACGAACCTCTTCCTCGGTCTTGCCGAAGGCGAGAGCCTGAGACTGTGCGAAGAAGTTAGCCAGGAACAGCTCGTGAACGTCCTGCTCGCCGTCCTTGGTCGGGTGGACCGGGTTAGCGAAGGCAAGGAAGTCCGCGGGAATCAGGCGGGTACCCTGGTGGATCAGCTGGTAGAAAGCGTGCTGGCCGTTGGTGCCGGGCTCACCCCAGAAGACCTCACCGGTGTCGTAGGTGACGAAGGAGCCGTCCGCGCGAACAGACTTGCCGTTGGACTCCATGGTCAGCTGCTGCAGGTACGCGGGGAAGCGGTGCAGGTACTGGTCGTAGGGCAGAACCGCGTGGGTCTCTGCGCCGAGGAAGTTCACGTTCCAGATGTTCAGCAGACCCATCAGAACGGGCACGTTCTGAGCCAGGGGAGCGGTGCGGAAGTGCTCATCCATTGCGTGGAAGCCTGCGAGGAATTCAGCGAAAACCTTCGGGCCGAAAACGATAGCCAGGGAGGTACCGATCGCGGAGTCTACGGAGTAGCGGCCGCCAACCCAGTCCCAGAAGCCGAAAGCGTTCTCGGGGTCAATGCCGAATGCTGCGACCTTATCCAGTGCGGTGGAGACAGCCACGAAGTGCTTAGCCACAGCCTCGGATGCTTCCTTACCTTCCAGGGCGCCAGCCTCAGCCAGTGCGGAAAGCAGCCACTCGCGTGCCACGCGCGCGTTGGTGAGGGTTTCGAGGGTGCCGAAGGTCTTGGATGCGACGATGAACAGGGTGGTCTCGGGGTCCAGGCCGGAGACCTTCTCAGCCACATCGGTCGGGTCAATGTTGGAGATGAAGCGTGCGGTGATGCCTGCATCAGCGTAGGGCTTGAGAGCCTCGTACACCATGACCGGGCCCAGGTCGGAGCCACCGATACCGATGTTCACGACGGTCTCGATGCGCTTGCCGGTGATGCCGGTCCACTCGCCGTTGCGCACGCGCTCAGCGAATGCATAGATCTTCTTCAGCACGGCGTGAACGTCTGCGTCTACGTCCTGGCCGTCAACGGTCAGTGCGGGGGTGTAACCCTCGGGGCGGCGCAGTGCGGTGTGCAGTACTGCGCGGTCCTCGGTGACGTTAATGTGCTCGCCGGAGAACATCGCTTCGCGAGCCTGTTCCAGCTTGACCTCTTCAGCGAGCTTGAGCAGCAGCTCGACGGTTTCGGAGGTAATCAGGTTCTTGGAAAGGTCGACGTGCAGTTCGTCGGCGGTGAAGCTGAGCTTCTGCGCGCGTTCCGGGTCAGCGGCAAACCATTCGCGCAGGTTCGGGGTGAGGGACTTGTGATGAGCGGACAGAGCAGACCACGCGGAGGTGGTCGTAGGGTCAATAGAAGTAGTCATGTTTCCATTCTCTTATTTTCGGGTGCCTCTGTCACCTCTTTCTGGGGTGATATGGAACGATACGGCGAAAAAATCGAAACCCGGCACGCTATTGTGGGCCTTGCAGTGTCAAGATGTAGAGTAAAATCCATGACTTCTTCACCTGAACACACACCCGCTGACACTCACGCGCCGCGCTACCTGCTCGTTTCCCGTGAAGGGGAAACCCTCCTCAACGATGACGGAACCCTGCACTACCTGACCGGTAGTGATACTGCCCAGCCGCTGACCGAAGAGGCGGTCCTTGCACGCAGCGTCATCCGCCCCGCCGCCTACGGTGCCGATGCGGAGAAAGATACCGCGCAGAAGAATAGTGCGGCGGAGGTGCTTGTGCTCTACTGCGAGGACGAAACCCTCGCGCAGGCCGCCGCCGACCTGAAGAACCCTCGGGTGCGCGCCTCCGCCAGTGGATTCCGCTACTACCCGGTCCACGAGGACCCGGAAGGCCGCGCCCACTACGCCACCGCCCTGGCACGCCGCGACTACCTCATCGACATGCGCTACTCCGCCTACAGCGGCGAGGAGGCGCCCCTCGGCTCGAAGGGAATCCGCCGCACCGCCTCCGGCGAGATGGTGTTCCCCCGCATTGAACCCGCCGTGATGGCGCTGGTAACCAGCCGCGACGGCGAGCGGGTGCTGTTGGCGAATAACCGCCAGTGGCACCCCAACCGTTTCGCCCTCATTGCCGGATTCGTTGACCCCGGCGAAAACCTCGAAGAGGCGCTCGCCCGCGAAGTCTACGAAGAAACCGGCCTGCACGCCCTCAGTGCCGAGTACCGTATGAGCGATGTGTGGCCTTTCCCGCGTTCGCTCATGATCTGCTACCGGGTGCGCGTGGATGAGAACGAACCCATCATCCATCACGACGGTGAGATTCGTGCCGCACGCTGGTTCACCGCCGCTGAGCTGCGTGAGGCGATTGCTATTTCGGAGGAGCGCGGCAACAGCGACGAGGACGACCCCGCCAAGCTGGAGTTGCCCGGCACGAACGCCGTCGCCCGCCGCATGATTGATGAGTGGCTCGCAGAAAAGCCCTAGTGATACACTGGTAGCTAAGCCCAACGGAGGGGGGTCCGTTTTGGCGTGCCCGGAAACGTTCTCATTGCAGAGCGGGTCCATCGGCAAACACTCAAACCGGCAAACACCCCCAGATACCTATCTGTAGGTACTGCCCTGTGACCCCCGCGCTGTCTAGAGCGCACCCGTTGGCGAGACTATCCCCTAGATTTAAGCGAGAAACTTAACGCATGTCTGAAAACACCGCTTCGCGCCCCGACCTTCGCAATGTGGCCATCGTGGCACACGTTGACCACGGCAAGACCACCATCGTCGACGCGATGCTGCAGCAGACCAACGCCTTCTCTGCCCACGCAGATGTTGAAGACCGAGTCATGGACTCCGGTGACCTCGAAAAGGAAAAGGGCATCACCATTCTGGCGAAGAACACCACCGTGTTCTACAACGGCCCTTCCGCCAACGGTGAGACCATCACCATTAACGTTATTGACACCCCCGGCCACGCCGACTTCGGTGGCGAGGTGGAGCGCGGCCTGTCCATGGTTGACGGCGTTGTGCTGCTCGTGGACGCATCCGAAGGTCCGCTGCCCCAGACCCGCTTCGTGCTGCGTAAGGCACTGGCTGCTAAGCTGCCCGTGATCCTCGTGGTGAACAAGGTTGACCGCCCCGACTCCCGTATCGACGAGGTCGTTGGCGAGTCCATGGACCTGCTACTCGGCCTGGCATCCGACCTGGCGGACGAGGTTCCCGACCTGGACCTGGACGCTGTGCTGAACGTTCCGGTGGTGTATGCATCCGGTAAGGCTGGCGCTGCATCTCTGAACCAGCCCGCAGACGGCCAGCTGCCCGACAACGACGACCTTGAGCCGCTGTTCAAGACCATCATCGAGCACGTGCCCGCCCCCACCTATGATCCGAACGAGGTTCTGCAGGCACACGTGACCAACCTGGACTCCTCCCCGTTCCTGGGTCGTCTGGCGCTGGTCCGTATCTTCAACGGCACCCTGAAGAAGGGCCAGACCGTTGCGTGGGCACGTCACGACGGTGAAATCAAGAACGTCCGCATCTCCGAGCTGCTGGCGACCAAGGCTCTCGAGCGTGTTCCCGCAGAGTCCGCTGGCCCCGGCGAGATCGTCGCAGTGGCTGGTATTGAGGACATCACCATTGGTGAAACCCTCACCGACGCTGAGAACCCCAAACCCCTGCCGCTGATCAAGGTGGACGATCCCGCGATCTCCATGACCATCGGTATTAACACCTCCCCGCTGGCTGGCCGCGTCAAGGGCGCAAAGGTCACCGCACGTCAGGTGAAGGACCGCCTGGACCGCGAGCTGATCGGTAACGTGTCCATCAAGGTTCTGCCCACCCAGCGTCCGGACGCGTGGGAAGTTCAGGGCCGTGGCGAGCTCGCCCTGGCTATCCTCGTGGAGCAGATGCGCCGCGAAGGCTTCGAGCTGACCGTGGGTAAGCCCCAGGTGGTCACCAAGACCATCGACGGCAAGGTCTACGAGCCCATGGAGCACATGATCATTGACGTGCCCGAGGAGTACCTGGGCGCTGTCACTCAGCTGATGGCTGCGCGTAAGGGCCGCATGGAGAACATGGCGAACCACGGTACCGGTTGGGTCCGTATGGAGTTCGCTGTTCCCGCACGTGGTCTGATTGGTTTCCGTACTCAGTTCCTGACTGAGACCCGCGGTGCCGGTATTTCTTCCTCCTACTCGATTGAGCACGAGCCCTGGGCTGGCGATATCGAGTACCGCACCAACGGTTCGCTGATTGCTGACCGTGCCGGCGTGGTGACCCCCTACGCGATGATTAACCTGCAGGAGCGCGGCACCTTCTTCGTGGAGCCAACTTCTGAGGTGTACGAGGGCATGATTGTTGGTATGAACTCCCGTGCAGACGACATGGAAGTGAACATCACCAAGGAAAAGAAGCTGACCAACATGCGTTCTTCGACCGCGGACAACTTCGAAAACCTGACCCCGCCGAAGAAGCTGACCCTGGAAGAGTCCCTCGAATTCGCTCGCGAAGACGAGTGCGTTGAGGTGACCCCCGAGGCAATTCGTATCCGTAAGGTCATCCTGGACTCCAACGAGCGTGTCCGCGAGTTCCGTCGCCGCGCCCGCGCTAACGACTAATACAGCGCGAACGACTAATACTGCGGAAGACGTTACATCCTTGAGGCTGTAACTGCCGCGCTGTCGTTGCCCAGTAGCTGTGGTTGACCAAGCGCCGCCGCTACCTTCTGAAGAGGAGGTGGCGGCGGCTCTGTTTAACCACCCGGATTCGTTCGGGACATAATGGCGGGGCAATGGGGGAGGGGCGAGGAGAGCCGGGCGCTTTTGCATTCTGCCGAAAACCGCCTCCAAAAACCGCTTCTGAAAAGCCCGAACATCCCGCGCTGCACATGCGAGTGTGTAAGATAAAATAATGCGCCTGCACGGTGGCGGCACTTATCTGCTGCTCACCTCTGCCGCTCAATGATGTAAATTGCCGGCGCGCTATTGACCGTCCAAGAAACCCGACCCTGCGTATGAGAGGGAAAGCCTGTGTCTGAAACCGAGAACACTCAGCCTGATTCTGCGACCCCCAGCTATCCCACGCAGGGTGAGCGCATCGCCCCTGGCTCGCGCCGTGACCTGCTGCCGAATAACTACGATGCGAAGAAGGCACGCATCCTGTTTGTGCATGCACACCCGGACGACGAAACCTCCTCGACCGGTGCGACCATGGCGTACTACGCGCAGAAGGGTGCGGAGGTGTACCTGCTGACCGCTACCCGCGGTGAGCTGGGCGAGGTCATTCCCGAGGAGCTGCACCACCTGGAGGTCGGTAAGCCCGGTTGCCGTGATAACGGTGAGGCGCTGGGCGAGTACCGTACCGGTGAGCTTGCCAGCGCTGTTAAGGCGTTGGGTGTGAAGAAGCAGTTCTTCCTGGGGCAGGAGCCCGCTGTCGCTGAGGGTGCGCTGCCGCTGTACCGTGACTCCGGCATGGCGTGGGGCCCGGAGGGTAAGCCCGTCGCCAACCCTGTGGCGGCGGAGGATTCGTTGACCGCGCAGCCGCTGGAACCGCAGGCTCAGGCACTGGTTGCCGCTATCCGCGCCCTCACCCCCGATGTTCTGGTCACCTACGATTCGGACGGCGGCTACGGCCACCCCGACCACGTGCGCGTGTACGAGATTGTGCACCGTGCCCTGCAGATCCTTGAAGGTGACGAGGACCGACCGATTCTCACCTGGGGTATTGAGGGTGAGTTCGACGCGGCTGATCAGCGCCTGCAGGCCGCCATTTACGGTGACGGCACCGCCAAGCGTAAGGCAATGGAGGCGCACCGCACCCAGATTACGGTCGTGGACGAGAAGACTTTTGAGTACTCGAATAAGGTGCCGCAGAAAATTTCTGCCGTGGAGACTTTCCGTGTGCTCGACGGTGACCCGACCGCGACCGTGCACCCGAAGCCGCAGGAGGCGGGTCTGGTGTCGAGCCTGCTGACCGGCTCGATTCTGGGTATTTTTGCCGGTATCGCCGGGTCTATTTACCACGCCTGGGTCGTGTACGCGGGGGATACCGCCCTGCCCCTCGGCTTGCTGGTGGCGTACCTGACGGTGTTCTTTACCGCCCTGTGGTGTGCCCTGTCGTTGCGTCGCGGCTACGCTGCGGCTGTCGTGGCTGTTGCGGTGTTCGTGACCGTGTACGTGCTCGGTTACGGCCGCCCCGACTCGCCGTTTGTTCTGGTGAATCCGGGTCATTCGGCGATTGGCCTGTACGGTGCCCTGTGGTGGTTCGGCGCCCCGGTCGCGGCGATGCTGGGCATGCTCGTGTACACGCGCGCTCGCGTGAAGGATGCGCAGTATTTCTCGCCGCGTGCGGCGCATCAGCGTGCTCGCGCTAAGAAGTAGGCGCCGAGAAGTAGGCGCCAAGAAGTAGTCTGAAGCCTATCACTACGTCATAACATCAGGGAGGGGTGCTCCGATTAGCCGGGGCGCCCCTCCTGCTGTTTTTGGGAATGCTGTTGTGGGTGCTTGCGCCGCTACGGTCTTCTCAGCCCGCAGGATAGAGGGCAATAGGAAAGAAAATGTATGCGTTATTCGGTAAATTGTGCGGGGTAGAAATAGCGGCGACTTCATCAAAAAATTCATGTGACGAAGATTTCATTTTTGGCTTAATCTATTTTTAAAAGCCTGCCGACTAGCAATAACGCGAAGAAATACCAGGTCAGCCTAGCCTAAAAAATACCCCCACAAACCCGTGAGTGTACTGTCTGCTACACCACGAAAATACGGTTAAACAGCCGGTGCGCGATAGACTATACACAGACTTCCCCGCCGGGTACCAACTACTCGGCGGTTTACTCTGTAGATTCTGCCCTGCAGCAGACGACCCGCAGAACGGCGGGCACGGGGCGAACAGCTTGTAGAAAGGCACACCAATGACCTACGTAATCGCGCTTCCCTGCGTGGATGTCAAAGACCGCGCATGCGTTGAAGAATGCCCCGTCGACTGCATCTACGAAGGTGATCGTACCCTCTACATCCACCCGGATGAGTGCGTGGACTGCGGCGCCTGCGAGCCCGTCTGCCCCGTAGAAGCAATCTACTACGAAGACGACGTCCCCGAAGAGTGGACCGAATACGTCAGCGCCAACGCAGACTTCTTCGACGACCTGGGTTCCCCCGGTGGCGCAGCAAAGCTCGGCCCCACCGGCAAGGACGTGCCCTTCATTGCGGCACTGCCCCCTCGTGGTGAGTAGTAGCCTGCGGCGAGTAATAGCTACAACCGCATAGACTAATCGCACCCGCTTAACGGGTGCCAAGAGCCTCCATCTAGCGCCCGGTGCCCACGCACCGTCTAGGCGCTGGAATGGAGGCTCTTACTATAGGCACGCCAGCGCCCGGCCGCTAGACTAAAATGACGAAAACTATTCCCAAGCAACCAGGTGACACAATGACTTACGGCCTGAACCTGCCCGAATACCCCTGGGAGGCGCTCGCCCCCTACCGCGCAACCGCAGCCGCCCACCCGGACGGTCCGGTGGACCTGTCCATCGGCACCCCGGTCGACCCGACCCCGCAGAACATTCGCGAGGCGCTGGCGGCTGCCTCCGACGCACCCGGCTACCCGACCACCCACGGCACCCCCGCCCTGCGTGAGGCTATTGCCGAGTGGTTTGCCCGCCGCCGCGGCGTGACCGGTCTGAGCCCTGACGCGATTATGCCCACGGTTGGTTCGAAGGAGCTCGTGGCGTGGCTGCCGTTCCTGCTGGGCCTGGGCCCGGGCGATGTGGTCGTGTACCCGCGCGTTGCGTACCCCACCTACGATATGGGTGCCCGTTTTGCCCGCGCCGAGTCTGTGCCTGCCGATAGCCTGGACGAGCTGGACGCCGACACCCGCAGCCGTGTGAAGCTGATTTGGGTGAATTCCCCGGCGAACCCGAACGGCGTGGTGCGCACCGTGGGGCAGCTGCGTGAGGTTGTGGCGCAGGCACGTGAAATTGGTGCCGTGGTGGCGTCCGACGAGTGCTACGCGGAGCTTGGTTGGGGTGCCTGGGATGAGGCGCGTGGTGGTCAGCCGGTGCCGTCCATCCTGGATCCTCGCGTGTGCGATGGCGACTTCACCGGCCTGTTTGCCGTGTATTCGCTGTCGAAGCAGTCGAACCTCGCCGGTTACCGTGCCGCGTTCATTGCCGGTGCCCCCGAGCTGATGCCGAACCTGATTAATAGCCGCAAGCACGCCGGTATGATTGTGCCCGCCCCGGTGCAGGCTGCCATGATGGTGGCGCTGGCTGATGAGGCGCATGTGGCGGCGCAGAAGGACCTGTACCGTGCCCGCCGCGAGGTGCTGGAGGAGGCGATTATCGCCGCCGGTGGTCGCATCGAGAATTCTGAGGCTGGCCTGTACCTGTGGACCACTTTCGGCGAGTCCACCTGGGACTCGATTGGTCGCCTGGCGGAGCTGGGTATTATTGCTGGCCCCGGCGTGTTCTACGGCGAGGACGGCGAAGGCTACGTGCGTATCGCCCTGACCGCCTCCGACGAGGCGGTGGCGAAGGCTGCTGAGCGTCTGAAGGCATCTGCATCTAAGTAATGTTGTCGTCGGGTAGCTCCCGGCTGGGGTACAGTTCCGGCAGCTGTGCAGTTCCGGTAACTACCTAGCCCGAAGCGCACAAAAGTGCCCGATAGGTGAGATAACACCTATCGGGCACTCTTCAACACCCCTCACACGGGGGCTAAAACAGCTTAGGCTTCGTAACCGTTGGGGTTGTTCTTCTGCCAGTTCCAGTGGTCGCGAACCATGGTCTTAATGTCGCGGCTAGCGCTCCAACCCAGATCCGCCAGAGCAGAGGAAGGATCAGCGTAAGAGACCGCAACGTCACCGGGGCGACGATCCACAATCTTGTACGGCAGCTCCTTACCGCACGCCTCCTCGAACGCGTGCAGAACCTGCAGAACCGAGTAGCCGTTACCGGTACCCAGGTTCCAGGTGTGCAGGCCGCCGTGCTGGGTAATGTAATCCAGCGCCTTCAGGTGGCCGTCAGCCAGGTCAACCACGTGGATGTAGTCGCGTACGCCGGTACCGTCAACGGTCGGGTAGTCGTTACCGAAGACGTTCAGGTACTCGCGGCGACCCACAGCAACCTGCGCGATGAAGGGCACCAGGTTGTTCGGGATGCCCGCCGGATCCTCACCGATACGGCCAGACTCGTGCGCACCAACGGGGTTGAAGTAGCGCAGCAGAGCGATGTTCCACTTGGAATCAGAAGCAGCCAGGTCAACCAGCATGTCCTCGATGTGCTCCTTGGTGCGGCCGTAGCAGGACTGCGCATCCATGTTCATCTTCTCGATCAGAGGCATGGACTCGGGCTCGCCGTACACGGTAGCGGAGGAGGAGAACACGATGGAGTGGCAGTCAGCCTCGTCCATTGCGTACAGCAGGTTCAGGGTGCCAGCCACGTTGGTCTGGTAGTACCACAGCGGCTTCTCGGCGGATTCGCCCACAGCCTTCAGACCCGCAAAGTGAATCACAGCGTCGGGGCGAACCTGCTTGAAGAGAGCCTTCATGCCTTCGAGGTCGAGCAGGTCAACCTTGTGGAACTCGGGGGCGCGGCCAGCGAGTTCAGCGACGCGCTTGAGGGACTCCTCGGAAGAGTTTGCGAGGTTATCCATGACGACGACGTCGTGACCTGCCTTGAGCAGTTCAAGTACAGTGTGGGAGCCGATGTAGCCGGCGCCGCCGGTAACGAGTACCTTCATGATGTCCTTTCGGGCTTTATATATCCGGAACAAGCGTTCTGGATGGGGGACAAAAGCTGTTGAGCTGTATCTAATAGTACAGCCGTGCACGGGGTGTAAGTACTGCGGGACACTGTGCGCTTGTGCACTCTGGTGTGAGCAGGTGGAAGGCGTTATTGAGGTGTGTCGCCACTCGCCCCCACCTCGCTGTATAGCTTGCGTCTAATCCCACCGGAAATACCACTGGCGGCTCTGGTGAATAAACTCCGTCAGCTGCTCAAAATCCTCAAACACCTGGAACGGAAGATCGGAACAGAACGCGAACTGCTCGACCGCCACCTTCTTCGCCTCCAACGGATCGGCCACGGGGCGTTCCACCAGAAATTCCAGGCAATCAGCATTGTCAAGAGCCGCCGGGATTGCACCGTACTTTTCACGCCAATAGTGGGTGAACGCCAGCTGCGTTTCAGCGTTCGGGCAGTCATTCCAGCCGCCAAAGGGCAAGTACGCGGGAATATCTGCGGGGTCATCGGTCGGAATCTGCAGCAGGAGCATCTCGCCCTGCTCCTCATCCGAGAGCTCGTAGCAGAGTAGGGCAGAAAGAATCGGGGCGTCATCTTCGGGCTCCTCATCGGGCAGAAAATCGGAGCCCATAAACTCGTCAACAAGCTTGTTGAGGTCGAACTCGTCAGGGCCGTCCGCGTTAGCATCTTCGCCGTCATCGGTAACCCTGCGCAGCTGCTGGGCAATGGCGGCGCTACCGTATTCTTCTGCGGAGGCGCCGCCTCGGGCGGTACGGTAACGCTGCAGGACAGCACGAGTGTAGGCGCTCACCTGCTCGGGGGTCAGCGTCTCAACATCGTCAATGATGTCGTGCTCAAGGGATACCGCAATGACCATGCTTTCAAGCACCGTATCGTTCAGGTTCAGGAAGAAGGGGACGAACCCCTCCGCGCGTCCCAGCTTAGCCAGCTCATCGTAACGGGCCATGGCATCAGTAGCCGCAGTGCCCATCGGAATACGCTCGTGCGGGTAGGGGAAGAGGCGCGTGAAGTGCCGGTAGGTTTCGCTCATCGTCGATTCGGGCATCTGAGTTCCTCTCTGAACTGTACAGGTGGTCAGTCATGGCGGGTGCGCGGTACCCGGTACTACCAGCCTAGCGAAAGCTCGAGCGGCCCGCCCTGAAAATGGTCATCGTAGCCGCAGTGGATCCGCACCCAAGCCTATGGCAGCGGCGGAGAGGGAATAAAGAGCATAAAAAGGGGCCGGGATGCTTCACGCCTCCCGACCCCCAACGTTCGCAAGGGCAACCAGCGCTAGTTCAGGTGCAGATTAGTTCAGACCCAGCACTAGTTCAGGTGCAGCGCCTCGTTCAGCTCCACGGTGTTCTTCGCACGCGGCAGAACCTCAATCGCGCCGCTAATCGAATTGCGGCGGAACAGCAGATTCGACACGCCGGACAGCTCTGCAGCCTTCACCACGCGCGCCTCCTGACCGGGCAGCAGAACACTCACGCGCGAACCAGCGGTCACGTACAGACCAGCCTCAACCACGCAGTCATCACCCAGGGCAATACCAATACCGGACTCCGCACCCAGCAGGGAACGCTCACCAATGGACACGCGCTGAGTGCCGCCACCGGAGAGAGTACCCATCGTGGAGGCGCCGCCACCCACATCCGAGCCGTCACCCACCACAACGCCCTGAGAAATACGGCCCTCAACCATGGAGGTGCCCAGGGTACCGGCGTTGAAGTTCACGAAGCCCTCGTGCATCACGGTCGTGCCGGACGCCAGGTGCGCACCCAGGCGCAGGCGGTCACCGTCACCAATACGCACGCCGGCGGGAACCACGTAATCCACCAGGCGGGGGAACTTATCAATGTGGCTCACACTCAGGTGGCCCAGCTTGCGCAGACCAATCGCAAGCTTCTGGAACTCAGCGGCAAGCACCGGGCCGTGGTTAGTCCACGCAACATTCGCCAGGGTGCCGAACAGGCCGTCCAGGTTCAGCTCATTGGGGCGAACCAGGGTGTGGGAGAGCAGGTGCAGACGCAGGTACGCGTCCAGAGCGTCTTCGGGTGCCTCATCCAGGTTGATGGAGGCGGTACGCACCTCGGTGCGGGCATTGCGCGCCGGGTGCTCAGCGACCAGGTCCTCCAGCTCGTCCGCGATGGACAGGTCGGGGGTCTGGGTGAGGGAGGGCGCGGGGAACCAGGCGTCCAGGACGGTGCCGGCGTGCTCGCCAGAGACAACAACATTGACCAGTGCGACGCCGGAGGCGTAACGGGGAGTGTTTTCAGACATGCCTTCCATTATAGTTTTGGGGGTGAGAGCCCCTTCAAGACCGTCTCAAATGCTCGATATGGGCGTTGTGGGCGCGGGCGAACCTGTAAGGTGGAAGGATGAGCCTTTCCCCCAATAACTCTGAGCCTCACGAGGTCCCGCAGCCACCGCTGAACCTGGACGTGTCCATGCCCGAGCTGACCCGCGCCCTGCTGGATTACGAGTCGGTTTCCGGTAACGAACGAACGATTGCTGACGCCGTGTACACGGCGCTGTCGTTCTGCCCGCACCTGCACCTGACCCGTGACGGGGACGCCATCATTGCCCGCACCGAATTCCCGCCGCTGCCCGGCGCTGAGGGAGAGGGCGCTGAGGGAGAAGGTGCTGAGGGGGAGCGTACCCGCATTATCCTTGCCGGTCACCTGGACACCGTGCCCCTGCCCACCGTTGAAGGCTCCCTGGGTACTGTGCCGTCCACGGTGCGTGAAGAGGAGGACGGGTACGTGCTCTACGGCCGCGGCGCCACCGATATGAAGGGCGGCGTGGCGGTTCAGCTGAAGCTTGCCGCCGAGCTGACTGCGCAGGACACCGACTACAACCTGACCTACATCTTCTACGACAACGAAGAGGTCGCCAGCGAACTCTCCGGCCTGGCGCGTCTGATCCGCAACCACGGCGAACTCATCACCGACGCAGACTTCGGTGTGCTGCTCGAACCGACCAACGGCACCATTGAGGGCGGCTGCAACGGCACCATGCGTTTCTTCGTGCGCACCCGCGGCCTCGCCGCCCACTCGGGACGCGCCTGGCGCGGCGAGAACGCGATTCACGCCCTGGCACCGGCGTTGGCGGCGCTCGCCTCCTACGAGCCGAAGACCATTGCCGTGGAGGGTCTGGATTATCGTGAGGGCCTGAACGCGGTGCAGATTTCTGGTGGCGTTGCCGGTAACGTGATTCCTGATGCGGCGGCAATGCACGTGAACTACCGGTTCGCGCCCGATAAGACCCTGGATGAGGCTATCGCCCACGTGCGTGAGGTCTTCGCCGGTTACGAGCTGGATTTTGTGGATCTTTCCCCTGCGGCTCGCCCCGGCCTGGATACCCCGCTGGCGGCTTCCCTGATTGAGGCGGTGGGCGAGGAACCTCAGCCGAAGTACGGCTGGACGGACGTTGCGCGCCTGAGTGAGATCGGTATTCCCGCCGTGAACTTCGGCCCCGGTGACGCCCTGCTGGCTCACACCGATAATGAGCACGTGAGCTTTAGCCAGCTGACCCGCTGCCACGCGGATTTGCGTGCCTGGCTGCTCAGCGACCGTGACGAGGACTAGTCGCGGCGCTGATTCTGCCGGTGCTGGCGCTACTATTTGAATTTAGGTGACCGTCAGGGGTTGACGGTCCTGCATGATATGAGATTGACATGAACTTTCTTCTGATTCTGCTTGCCCTGCTGATTTCGGGCATTGCGGTGCTCTCCGTTGTGGCGCTCGGCGGTGAGCGTGCTGTGCCCGGTGCCGCGTTCTTTAGCGGCGTGGGCCGTGACGGTTTGGGTACCTTTGACCGCGTGGAGGATTTGACGACTGCGGTTCGTTTCTTCGGCGCTTCCGAGGAGGAGAAGGCACGCGAGAATGTGCACGGTGCGGAGGATTCTTCTGCCGCTTCGACCGTAGAATCTACTGATGCTAACGTGGCTGCCGCTGAGCCGGTTCGCCGCGTCGCGGTTCCGCTGGCTGATGATGCGGAGAGCACCTTGAGCGCGCATGACTTTGTGGAGAAGCGAAAGAACGCCCCGGCGGCTTCCTCTGACCCGGCGGCTATTCCGGCTGAGGGGAGCTAAGGTCTGTGAGTGTTCCTTCTCAGCACACTAGCCCTGCTCCGCCTGCCCGCGTTAACTCTGCCGCTAACTCCGCCGCTGACTCTGCCACTAACTCTGCCGCTGGCACCGCCTCCGCGAAAGAGCAGGGCGAGTCCTTTGATGAGCTGCTGACTTGGGCGTACACCGCCGCCGGTGAGCGCCTGCACCGGGTGGGGAAGCGTCTGCGTGCCCTGCCCGCGTGGCTGTCGGTGCTACTGATCTATGGACTGTCCCGCGTGTGGGGCTTCGTGGTGTTTGCCGTGGTCGGTCAGCAGCAGTTGCGCAGCCCGTGGGGTCAGCACCTGGATTATTTGTCGTTCATTAGCATCTGGGATGCCGGCTGGTATGAGCAGATTGCGGTACAGGGCTACCCGAGCCAGCTACCGGTGGATGCAACGGGTGCGGTTCAGCAGAATCAGTGGGCTTTTTACCCGATTTTCCCGCAGCTTTCCGGTGCTATTAGTCGTGCGACGGGCATCGGGTATTACCCGGTGGCGGCGACGGTTGCTCTGCTTGCCGGTTTCGCGGCGGCGTGGGTGATTTACCTGCTGTTTGAGGCGTCGTTGAAGGCGACCGGTTTTACGAGTGAGGAGTCGCCTTCTGCGCTGTCCATGTGGGCTGTGGCGTTGGTGTCGTTCTTGCCGGTGGCGCCGGTGCTTCAGGTGCCGTATGCGGAGTCGCTGAACCTGGTGTTCCTTGCCGGTGCCCTGCTGTGCCTGGTTCAGGGACGCTACGGTCTGCTGGTTCCTGTGGCGGCGTTGGCGTGCCTGTCCCGCCCGGTGGGTGTGCCCCTGGGTGCGGCTGCCGGCCTGTGGTGGTTTGCGTGCTGGGTGCGTTCGAGCCGCCAGTCGGGTATGGGTACGGCGTTTGTGCGTCATCTGGGGCAGCTGGTGAGCGCCCTGGTGGTGTGTGCGTGTGCGCTGGTGTGGCCTGCGATTGCGTGGTGGGCTACGGGCCGTGTGGATGCGTACACCGCCACGGAGACGGCGTGGCGCGGCACCCATTTGGCGCCGATTGAGCCGTGGCTTTCGCAGGGTTACCTGTACTTTGGGTATGCGGCTCCGGTGCTGCTGACCCTGCTGATTCTTGGCTTTATCGCTCTGTGTTTGAGCCCGTTGGCGCGTAGGGTTTTGGCGGCCCCGTTGAACCTGTGGTGCCTAAGCTATTTTGCGTATTTGATTCTGTTTTTGAATCCGCAGTCTTCGACGTTCCGCCTGTTGTTGCCGTTGTTCCCGCTGGTGATTGTGGTGGCGGCGGCGAGCCGTTCGCGGGCGTATCGTTGGGCGTTGCTGGTGGCGGGTGCGTGCACGCAGTGGGGCTGGGTGGGCTGGCTGTGGCACTGGAAACAGCTCCCCGGCGGTGGAGATTATCCGCCGTAAACCGAATATTGTCTCGGGAGACCGCCGGTGTGCTGCCGGCGGTCTTTTGTGTTCGGGAGGCGGGCGTGCCTGCGGTTGGAGCCGCAGCGTTTAACCCCGGCGGCGGAGATTACCCGCCGTAAACCGCTGTTGTGGTGTTCTTAGCCGTGGGCGCAATACCCCTCCGCGATGCTGTAGCGTACGCCTTCTGCTTGTCCAGAGCTTAAAGACACGTCCAGAAAGCGCCGCGGGTTCGGCGGCGCTGGCTCGGAACTGATAATCTATATTCTGTGTTTGGTATTAGTGGCACCGAGTTGATTATTTTGGCCATCATCACGTTCGTGGTGATTGGTCCCGAACGCATGCCCGAATACGCCCGACAGATCCGTGAATTCGTCAAGATGGTGCGCCGTATGGCGTTCGACGCGAAGGACGACTTCAAGGAAGCCCTGGGCGAGACGGGCCTGGAAGATATTAACTGGCGCCAGTACGACCCCCGCCAGTATGATCCGCGCGTGATTGTGAAGCAGGCATTCGCTGAGGATGACGCCGAACGTGAGCGTGAAGCAAGGGAACGTGAAGAGGCGCTGCTGAAGGAGAAGGAAAAGTCGGAGAGCCGCGCTCTTCCGCGAGGCGCATACGCCCCCTTCGATGTGGACGCCACCTAAGATTTTGATATGAAAGAACCCCGCACCGTGATGGTGCGGGGTTCTTTCTTTTATCAGCTACTTGGCCGTGCTGTTTAGCCGTCAGCTTCTAGACGCTTGGTTCTAGACGGCTACATCCTTACACAAAGAGCGGCAGGCTCTGACCCGCCCTCGACTCGCCCGAGTGCAACAGCTGCGAGGCGATGGACTGAATTTCTTCGGCGGTGGCCGAATCCGGGTGGCTCCAGACCACGGGGGTGCCCTCGTCGCCGCCGGTACGCAGGTTCACGTCCAGCGGGACAGAACCGAGCAGCGGTACCGGGTAGGAGAGCGCCTCCGAAAGACGCTCAGCGAGCACCTGACCGCCGCCAGAACCGAACATATCGAGCACGGTACCGTCCGGCAGGGTCATGGCAGCCATGTTCTCCACCACGCCCACGACCTTCTGACCGGTCTGCAGGCTCAGGGTGCCGGCACGCTCCGCCACATCCACCGCGGCGTGCTGCGGGGTGGAAATGAGCACCAGCTCCGCATTCGGCAGTAGCTGAGCCATGGAGATCGCAATATCGCCGGTACCGGGCGGCAAATCGAGCAGTAGCACATCCAGGGCACCGAAGTGCACGTCCATGATGAACTGCTCCAGGGCGCGGTGCAGCATGGGGCCGCGCCACGCCACCGGCTCGTTGCCCTTGAGGAACATGCCGATAGAAATCACGCGAATAAAGCCGCCGCTGACCTTCTGCTCACCCCAACGCTGAGCGGGGGCGGGCACATCCACGGTCGGCGGAAGAATCAGGTCATCCAAGCGGGTCGGGGCATCGGTAATACCCAGCAGACCCGGGATGGAGAAGCCGTGCACATCCGCGTCAATAATGCCCACCGCGAGCCCGCGCGAAGCGAATGCCGCGGCAAGATTCGCGGTCATGGAGGACTTACCCACGCCCCCCTTACCGGACACCACGCCGAACACGCGGGTCAGCGAACCGGGGGCGGTGAACGGGTTGGAACGCTCCGGCTTGAGCATCGAACGCAGGGCAGAACGCTGCTGCGGGTTCATCGCCCCCACCTGCAGCTGCACACGCTCAATGCCCTCAACGGTGGCGGCGGCGTCACGAACCTGCTGCTCTATGGTGTTCTTCAGCGGGCAACCCTCAATGGTGAGCAGAACCTTTACCTCTGCCCAGTGGCGACCGGGAATCGGCTCACCGCGCTCATCCAGTTCAGGATGCACGAGCGCAATCTCAACCATGCCCAGCTCCGTAATGGGGCGGCGCAGTTCGGGGTCCTCGACGCGGGAAAGTGCCGCGTAGAGCGCATCTTGCAGGGGTGAATTAGCGGTCACGGGCGCCTCCCTCACGGGCGCGCTCTGCCTGCTGCTGTGCCTGCTGGGATTCGCGGCTCTGAGGCTGGCTCAAATCGCCGCGGTGGGGATCCTGCTCGGAGTCCTTCGCGGCGCGTTCAGACTTGTCAGAGGGCTGCTCGGTACCGTTCTCAGTACCCTCAGAGCCCTGCCCCTCAGCGTCCTTCTCCTCACCCTCGGAGATATCGATATCGTCGATGGCCTCCTCCAGGTCCTCAATGTCCTCACTGATGTCCTGCAGCTGTTCGGCGTGACGCTCCTGCTCCTGCGCAATGTTCTGCAGTTCCTCAAGAATGTCACGCAGCTCGCTACGGACGAAGTCACGAGTCGCAACCTCACGCAGAGCAATACGCAACGAAGCAATCTCGCGGGTCAGGTACTGGGTCTCCTCCAGGTTCTGCTGGTCGCGCTTACGGTCCTCAGACGCCACCACGCGGTCGCGGTCATCCTGACGGTTCTGCGCCAACAGCAGCAGGGGAGCAGCGTAAGAAGCCTGCAGGGACAGCATCAGGGTCAGCAGGGTGAAGTTCAGGCTACGCGGGTCGAACTGCATCTCCTCCGGCGCCAGGGAGTTCCAGGCAAGCCACACGCCACAGAAAATGGTCATCCACATCAGGAACTGCGGCGTACCCATGTAGCGTGCGAACGCCTCAGTCATGCGGCCGAAAGCGTCCGGGTTGGGGCTCGTGAACAGCTTCGGCTTGCGGGTGCCGGGGGTGCTCAGCTGCGAGTCGCTACGCTGCGGGCGGGAGTCGCCGCGCTCGCGGTTGCGTTCAGCGTACTTCTTCTCCAGGCGGTCTTTGAGAATGCGCGCCTTATCGATGCGGGGGTTCTCTTCGGTACGGTTTGCGTCGCGGCGGTTCGATTCAGCCAAAGCGTCGTCCTACCTTTCGTACGGGAGTTCCATCATCGTAAGTGCGCCAGTCTTCGGGCAGGAGCGCATCGAGCACGTCGTCGATGGTCACTGCGCCTACCAGGCGGTGCGATTCGTTCACAATGGGAACGATGGTCAGGTCGTAGGTTGCTAGCACGCGTGCCAGCTCTTCCAAACTTGCCTGGTCAGAGACAGGCTCAGTGTCGGTATCGAGGATGTGACCGATCGGCTCGCTCGGTGGCACACGCAGCAGCTTCTGCATGTGCACCAGACCCAGGTATTTGCCGGTCGGGGTTTCCAGGGGCGGGCGGGTCACCATGACGGCAGCCGCCATCGCCGGAGGGATCTCCTCGGCGCGGATGTGCGCGAGCGCCTCCGCGACGGTCGCCTCGGGGGAGAGGATGATCGGCACCGGGTTCATGAGCGAACCGGCGGTACCTTCGTCGTATTCGAGCAGTCGACGCACGTCGTCTGCTTCGTCGGGTTCCATGAGTTGGAGTAGCTTTTCACGCTGGGCGTCGTCCAGTTCGATGAGAAGGTCGGCGGCGTCGTCCGGTTCCATCTCTTCGAGGACCTGCGCGGCACGCTCGTCGTCCAGGTGCGACAGAATCTGCACCTGGTCCTCGGCGGGCAGCTCCTGCAGAACGTCCGCGAGGCGCTCATCTTGCAGTTCGGCGGCGATTTCGACCATGCGCTTATCGCTCATCTCGTGGATAGCGTCCGCAAGGTCGGCGGGCTTGGAGTTCTCGTGGTTCGCGACGAACGCGGTTGCCGCCTGCGGTTCCACGTCGGTGGAGAGCACCGCTTCGTCCCAGTCGACGATGAGGGTCTCCTTGGAGCGGCGGCGCCACGTGCTGGAGCCGGAGTTGACGCGGGAAACGAACAGCTCGGTTACGCCCCAGTCGCCGTTGCGGCGCTGCTCAATGGCGACGTCCTCAATGACGGCGTCGCCGCTACCGTCGAGCAGACGCACGCGGCGGTCAAAGAGCTCACCGACAATGAGAGTCTCAGAGTTGCGCTGCTCAAAACGGCGCAGGTTCACCAGGCCGGTTGAAATAATCTGTGAAGCGTCGATACTTCGCACACGGGTCATGGGCATGAACACGCGTTTCTTGCCGAGCACCTCAACGATGATGCCGACAACAATGGGTTCACTGCCCTTGGCGGGGCGGGCGCCCGCAATGGATGCGCCCAGGCCGCGTTTGAGCACGACGACATCTCGGAGACGGCCGAGGCGGTCACCGAAAGGGTCAAAAACGTCGAGGCCCAAAAGGCGGGCAATGTAAATCTTGCTGGGGGTGCTGAACTTCGAATTGCTCACCTCTCTAGGGTACGCTCCGCCGCGGGGATTCGCACTTTGAGAAGCCGAATTGAACAGGTGTTCGCTACGCCTGTAGAGGAGCTGACTGCCCACCGGGTCCAGGGTTGGGGTGGGCGGTAGAATAGGAGCCATGACTTCTAACCTGCCGAATATTCCCTCGACCCCGCCTTCTTCATATCTGGCGTCGCGCCTGGCGCAGGCTCAGGGCAAGCCCCTGCCCGCCGGTGAGGCGATTGCCTCCTTCGTTCGTCACGATGATGCACTCGCCGCTTTTGACGTGCTCAGCGAGCAGGATTATCCGGTCACGGCGCTGTACCTGGTCAATGACGGTATCCGCCAGGTGGAGTACCCGGTACAGCCCGGTTATGGTCGTGCCCTGATTTCTTCGGCGATTCAGGGTGCGTCGATGGGCCTGGTGTTTTCGGTGCTGTTGACGCTGACCGGTGACTCTTTTACGTCGGTGGCACTAAAGTACGTGCCGCTGTCGGTGGTCGTGTTTGTGCTGTGGCAGATGTTTATTTTGCGCCGCGGCAGGGGTGTTCGTTACCCGATGCGTACTGAGGCGATTCCCTCGCGTACCGTGATGTACGCCCTGCCGGAGTACGCTCAGGATGCGCGCCGCGTGCTGGGTGCGCACCCTCGCTTCTCGGCGGCGGTTGCGGCTGCGCGTGCGGCGGCTGCTCCGGAAGCTTCGCAGGGTCGTGCCGCTCAGAGCACCGTCTCGATGAATGGTGCACCGGTTCCGACCGGTGCCCCGAAGGCCCCCTCGTACCGTGCGCAGGCGGGTAGCCAGCCGGCACCGAACCAGAACCTGCCCGAGCGTGATACTAGCGCGCAGAACGCGGTGGCTCAGAGTGCGGCGCAGAACATGCCGGCACCGGTTGCCCCCGCTCAGCCCGCCCAGTCCGCACAGCCTGCCGAACAGGCAAGTACTGGCCAGGCGACCGCTCAGAAGTCAGATACGCAGAAGCGCCCGGCACAGCGGTACGGTCTGCGTGTGGACGACCCGGAAGAATACGCGAAGCTGATTCAGCCCAAGCCGCAGCGTCCGACTCCGCGCCCGCAGGGCCTGCACGATAAGTCCTCGCACGATAATTCAGCGAAGGACTCCGAATAGCCGTAAGGCACAACGGCGGGAAATAGGCATAGAAGACAGCATCATAGAAGACACGCGAAAGCCCCTCACCGAACGAATCGGTGAGGGGCTTTCGCTATGCATATACAACCGGCACTAACCGGTGTTGGTGGCGTGAAGAGTCAGGCTTACTTCGCCAGCTTCGCCATCCACCCCTCGATGCCCTCAACGGTGCGCGGCAGCGCAGCGGAGAGGTTCACGTTGCCGTCCTCGGTGCAGAGCACGTCGTCCTCCAGGCGGATACCGATACCGCGGTACTCCTCGGGAATGGACATGTCCTCTTCCTTGAAGTACAGTGCCGGCTCAATGGTGAAGACCATGCCCGGCTCCAGCTCAGCCCACATGTACAGTTCAGCCTTTGCCTGCGCGCAGTCGTGCACGTCCAGGCCCAGGTGGTGGCTGGTGCCGTGCGGCATCCAGCGGCGGTGCTGACCGCCCTCAACGGTGAGCGAAACATCAGCGGAAACAGGCAGCAGGCCCCACTCTTCCAGACGGTGAGCCAGAACCTCCATCGCGGCGTCGTGCAGTTCGTGGAACTTACGGCCCGGCTTAGCCACAGCGAATGCGGCGTCAGCAGCCTCCAGCACAGCGTTGTAGACCTTCGCCTGAACCTCGGTGAACTTACCGTTCACGGGGAAGGTGCGGGTCACGTCTGCGGTGTACAGGGTGTCGTCCTCAACGCCTGCGTCCAGCAGCAGCAGCTTGCCGTCGTCGACGGTGCCGTTGTTGCGGATCCAGTGCAGGATGGTTGCGTTGTTACCGCAGGCTGCGATGGTGTCGTAGCCCAGGTCGTTACCGTCGGTACGTGCCACGGAGAAGAACGCGGTCTCAACGACGCGCTCACCGCGGTGGTGTGCAACAGCCTTCGGCAGCGCACGAATGACCTCTTCGAAGCCCTTGACGGTCAGGTCAACGGAACGCTGCATGTTCTCAATCTCGATAGCGTCCTTGATCAGGCGAGCCTCGGAGAGAGCCACAGCCAGTTCGGAGTCCAGCTTGTCAGCCTGCTCCAGCTCCACGCCGGTGTTGTAGCGGGAGGTGTCAACCAGCGCGTCAACAGCCGGGTCAACGTTGCGGACCAGGCGGATGTTCACGCCGCCCAGGCCCTGGTTGCCGGCGTTCTTGGTGATAGCAACCTCAAGCTCGGACAGGTCGCGGGTACGCAGACCGTAACGCTCGGAGAATTCCTTCAGGGTGGGGCGGGGGCCAACCCAGAACTCGCCGTAGCGTGCATCCGCGTAGAACTCTGCGGTGTCGCGGCCAGCCAGCGGACGGAAGTACAGGGTGACCTCGTGGTTGGAGCCGTTGTCGCCGGTACCCTCTTCGACGGGCTCGAAGATCAGCACGGCGTCGGGCTCGTGGTCGATGCCCAGGCCGGTCTGGTGCGCAAACGCCGAGTGGGGGCGGAAGCGGTAGTCGCAGTCGTTGGAGCGGACCTTTAGCGGGCCTGCGGGCAGGACGAGGCGCTCGCCGGGGAATGCCTTGGAGATCTTGGCGCGGCGCTCAGCTGCGTAGTCTGCTACGGGCTCGCGGGTGTAGCCGTCATCTTCGGCAGGTGCCCAGTTTGCGGCAATGAATTCGGTGAACGCAGACGCCTTGGGGGTGCTGCGGTGGTCAGTCTTCTGAGCTTCGGTGCTCTTCTCATTGTTCTCAGTCATGGGTTAATCATAGCCTCTTCATTACAGGTGGGCAGGTGTTTTATCGCTTTTGACCATAAGAGAGGGCACGGTCGGGCAGAATATATCTTTGACCTGCGACCGGGTACCCGATATTGCGCCGCCGATATTGGTAGGGTTGAATCAGAAGAGTAGATGATATGCCTTAAAACCCCGCTGAGGTGGCGACGAACTAGCGGGGGCGGGGAAGGAGAGAAGATGACACAGACAGAACACCGAAATAGTGCACCGCAAAATACTGCGCAGCAGGTACCGCAGCCCGCTGAATCGGGCGCGCCTGAAAACCTGAACCGTGCCGGACGCTACGATCTGCATATTCACTCCGCTATTTCTGACGGTACGCAGAGCCTGACCGAGCTGGTGCCGCTGATTGCTCACTCCGGGTTGGCGGGTTTCGCGCTGACTGATCACGATACGACGGCAGGGTGGGCGCAGGCGGCTCAGCTGGCGGATGAGCACAGTCTGGATTTTCTGCCGGGTGCCGAGTTCTCCTGCCGCTACCGTTACACCGATGGTGAGGGCCGCGCACGCACAAAGACTATTCACCTGCTCGCTTATGGTTTTGACCCGGTGGATTCGGAGCTTGCGCGCCGCGTGGAGGCGATTCGCGCCAGCCGTGAGGGCCGTGCGCAGGCTATTGTGGACCGCCTTGCCGCCGACTACCCGCTGACCTGGGATGACGTGTTAGCGCAGGTGGGGGAGGGGAACGCGGCGGTGGGCCGCCCCCATATTGCTGATGCGCTGGTTGCTGCCGGTGTGGTTGCTGATCGTTCTGAGGCTTTCGCGAAGCTGCTGTACACGGGCAGCCCCTACTATGTGCCGCAGGATGCGCTGGACCCGTTGGAGGCGGTGCGTCTGGTGCGTGAGGCTGGGGGCGTGCCGGTGATTGCGCATCCGATGAGTACGATGCGTGGACCCGCGTTGAGCCTGGAGTACCTGGGTTTGATGGTGGATGCTGGCCTGGCGGGCGTGGAGGTGTATCACCGTGAGAACTCCCCGGAGGACCGGGCGCGTCTGCTGGAGTTCATTGAGCGTCAGCGTGCGGCGGGCCGTGAGGTGCTGGTGACGGGTTCGAGTGATTATCACGGTGCGGGTAAGCCGAACCTGCTGGGTGAGAATACGACGGATGCGGTGACGGTGGCGCGTATCCGCGAGCAGCTGGCGGCCCAGTAGTAAGACGAAAGAGTGTGGGGCGGGTTCCCGGTAAAGGAACCCGCCCCACACTCTTTTGTTTTCACCTCATTGCATATTCTCTAAATCTCTACCTGAAGGTTAGGATTTTTGATACGCTGAGAACGTTCTACTCATGAGGGTGCACAAAGATTGTGCCCCCTTCTGTTCATGAAGGAGCTATGATGCTTCGACAATTATTCGCCCGTCCTACGAAGCGGGCTATCCAGGCTGGCGGCACGGTACTGTTGGCTGGTGCCATGGTGTGCGGTAGCGTGCCGGCATATTCTCTTGGTGTTCTGAAACCTCGCCAAGTGACCCCTATTGTGCAGCCCAATGAACCGGCGGTGACCTGTAACGACCGCGCAATCTACGAATATAAGTACCTTCCGAATGCTTATGTGACTTACAGTCGCAAGATTATCTACGACTGGGCTGAGTGCATTGGTCTAATTTCTGAATACCAGAAGTATCAGCTAATCGAAGAAAACACCGTAATTTCCCGTGGCCAGTTTGTGGAGTATTTGTATCGCCTGTCGGGTTCTCCTGAGGTGAAGAATCTTCCGGCTCAGTCTCCGTATGGCGATATCAAGACGGATGATCCGCGTTTTCCTGTGGTGATGTGGGCTCGTCAGCGGGGCATTACCTGGGGTTGGAGTGATGGGAATTTCCATTACGATGCCCCCGCGAATGAAACGACGACAGTAATCATGGCATACCGCCTAGCTGGTAGTCCGGCGGTCAAGCTACCCGATATGAATCCTCCGAATGAGGAAGAGCCCTGGACCAAGCGGAACCCCAACCTTCCTTACGGCTCAGAGTTGCATCGGGCCTATGTTTGGTTGAAATACACTGGAGCTGGCTCTGATAAGAAGTACACTGGCTTCCACGAATCGGTTAGGTACCATGACGTCGCGAGCATGGACTCTGAAGGTCGACGAGTGAGTCAATGGACTTTCCAAGCAACATATGAACAGGCTTTTGAAGTATTGCGCATGGCGGATACTCGAGGCGTATTTTAAAAGATTATAAAAATAGTTTGGTCCCCTGCTCTTCTATGCAGGGGACCAAACTATTTTCTAGTTTTCTGTGGACTCATTCTCAGCTTTAGGGATTCTCGGCGCTACAAGCTTTCCCTCAAATTTAAAATTATTAATTTCGATCCTTAATAGCTCATAAAGCTCAGAGTTAATTTTAAGAACCCATTTATCCCCCATAATTTTCTTTTGGGCCGCAGTTCTGGTCTTATCACTCATCTGACAAGCATCGAAAGCATTTGCGCCAATAATACTAAGACGCTTTGCACCACCTTCAAGATAGAACCCCCATCGTGCTGCGAGAGCCGTATCAAGTGAAAATTTATCCTCTGGCTTGTCACTATCTTCGTAAGGATTATCAGAGCGCACTCCTGTAAAGGTGCAGTCACTAGCCCACTTGCTGATATACCAGTTTGCTGCCTCGTGGTTATGTGCTTTATCTGAGACTGCGTCATGCCAGCTGGAGGATTCACCGATACAGCCTACATAGTTATTCCGTGGCATGAGGGCGAACCATCCGTGGCCGCCGTTCTCTTGAGCCGTGCATCCTTGAAAGAGGTTACGTGTTCCGGCGACATACCATCCAGCACCGGTCTTGGCAGTATATTGATCGTCGGACTGGTCCTTTTTCCGCGTTACGTAGATAGAATTTTGTAGCACGGATCGGCGGTTGTACCAGCTGGTTGACCCAAAGAATTTACATTGGGAGGCGTAGATTTCAATTCCGGCGTAGTTTTTCCCTGAAAGGTTGGCATCAGAGATATCTACTGTAAGGAACTTATTATCTGCGCCACCAGGATTATTGCCATCTTTGCGGCGTAACGGATGACCGACAGGTTTGCCAACCAGCAAGCCTTGGCGCAAAGACTTGCGGACACGGATTTTATCGACTTTCATACCTCGGTCATGAAGCCCCAAAATCGCAACGCCCATATCTACATCCCAAATTTCTAGGTTAGAGAGGGAAGGGACAGCTTCAGGGTCATTAGGCTTACCCGTAAACTCAGTATGCAGAATAACCCCTGCAACATGAGCTAGTGGCGCCCCAGCATGCATATTATCCCTAAGCTGATCTACGTTGATATCCCCTTTCTTGGTACTTGTGCGAATCCACATGTCACGTACTCCGAAGCGCATCGGACGATTATTTGTCGCATTAGATATCGGATTTTGATAAGTTCCCGTATGAAAAACGCCGAAACATTCATCAGAGGTACCCGCTGCCTTGGTAAGCGCATCTGTGGACGTCGCAATAATTCGGGTAGACATTCCATGGCCGAAAAACTCCACCTTATCGAGCAAGTGAATGAAGGGGTGCGACACCTTGTAAATACCGGCAGGCAGCTCAATTGATCCTCCACCGAGCCAATACAGGCGCTCTGCCAGCTTATTCAGCTGATCGGTGCAGTCCACTACACCCGTGGGGTCTACGCAGTAATCCAGAACATTAACGTGAAGGCCGTTCTTTGCAAGATTGTGGACTGTGCGCGGCCTCGCTTTGGTATTGTACTCGAAGTATTGTAGGCGCGTACGGAACTCGTCTAGCCGCTTCTGGGGATTCTCTACCCATTCTGGGGCAGGAGTCATAAACTCCTCAGGCTTATTTGCTTGCTCAGCATGGGCTGGGGAGAAAGCTGAGACTCCTGCAGTGGTTGCGGCAAGAGCTCCTCCTGCCAAAAGGGCACGCCGTGATGGCGCATGATATTCAGACATCGATGTCTCCTAGAGGTGAGTGAATTATTTGCCCTTCATCACGACGAAGTGACGTTAGTGGGCGGATACTTTCTGCACGTAGCACAGTGCTGCGCTGCAGAAGGTATCTCTAGTGTGTATCGCTTTTTCTTCTCTTTGCAAGAAAATTTATGATTTTTACATAAATTCGTTTCAAGTTTCATGTAAATATTTTAATTTTCTTCAACATATTAATGAGGCGTATGAAATTTATTACTTTAAAGATTTTTTAACATTGCACTGAAGCTGAAGGAGAGAATGAAACTGTGTCGGTTTGCTCTGTATCTTGGCGACAGAAAGGGGCGTGCGGTTCAAGAGAACGGCGGCCACGGATGGTTCGCCCTCATGCCACGGAATAACTATGTGGGCTGTATCGGTGAATCCTCCAGCTGGCATGACGCAGTCTCAGATAAAGCACATAACCACGAGGCAGCGAACTGGTATATCAGCTCATGGGCTAGTGACTGCACTTTCACGGGAGTACGCTCTGATAATCCCTACGAAGATAGTGACAAGCCAGAGGATAAATTTCCACTTGATACGGCTCTCGCAGCACGATGGGGGTTCTACCTTGAAGGTGGTGCAAACCGTCTTAGTATTATTGGGGCAAATGCTTTCGATGCTTGCAAACGTAATTCTAAAGCTAGGACTGCCGCTCAGCGGGATATGATGGGAAATAAATGGGTTCTTAAAGTCAACTCTGAACTTTATGAGCTGTTAAGGATTCAAATTAACGAATTTGAAATTAAAGGAGATCTTGTAGCACCAGTTCTCCCTAAAGCTAAAGGAAAAGCAACAGAAAATTAAAAATATTTTGGCCCTCTGTAATCTCGGACAGAGGGCCAAAATATTTTTTATGAGTTTAAAATATGCCTCGAGTGTCGGCTAGACGTAACACCTCAAAAGCCTGTTCATATGTTGCATCATGTGTCCACATGGAGTCCCAATAGGGTGCTTTATTTGCAAGACCAATACCTCGGTAGGTTAAATATTTTGCATCCTGTTCCAAATCCCAACTTCCGTAGAGTGCCCAAGTGTAGGCGTAGTGAAGCTCGGAGCCATGCGGCATATTAGGGTAGTAAGTCTCCCAAGTCTCTGGTGCAAGAATGGACGATTTATCCTGTAGTTTCACCTTCGGACTGCCTGCTAGCCTGTATGCCATAAGTACCGTTGTTTTTTCACCTGCTGGGGCATCGTAATGGAAATTCCCATCACTCCAACCCCAGGTAATGCCCCGCTGACGAGCCCACATCACCACAGGAAAACGCGGATCATCCGTCTTGATATCGCCATACGGAGACTGAGCCGGAAGATTCTTCACCTCAGGAGAACCCGACAGGCGATACAAATACTCCACAAACTGGCCACGAGAGATAACACTATCTTTCTTGACCATTTGGTGCTTCTGATACTCAGAAATCAGACCAACGCACTGCGCCCAATTAAAGATAACGCGACGCCCCAATTCACCATCGTTCCGATAGTACTCATATTCTGCACGGTCGTTACAGGTCACTGCCGGTTCATTCGGGTGCACAATGGGGGTCACCTGGCGAGGTTTCAGAACACCAAGAGAATATGCTGGCACGCTGCCGCACACCATGGCGCCTACCAAGAGCACAGTGCCACCGGCCTGGATAGCCCGCTTCGTGGGGTGGGCGAATAATTGTCGAAGCATCATAGCTCCTTCAAAATAAGAGGGGAGGCACAATCTTTGTGCACCCTCATGAGTAGAACGTTCTCAGCGTATCAAAAATCCTAACCTTCAGGTAGAGATTTAGAGAATATGCAATGAGGTGAAAACAAAAGAGTGTGGGGCGGGTTCCTTATTGGGAATCCGCCCCACACTCTTAACACGTGCTCTCACGAATACGTGGAAAAGACAGCCTAGACGCTCTCACGCGACGCATGATGCTGCAACACCGCACCCGCATCAACCGCATCCCGCTGAGCAGCCGCCCGCGCCGCACGAGCCTTAGCCCGCGCCTGATGCTGACGCTGACGACGCAACTCATCACGACCATCAATACGCATCTTCTTATCCACCGCATCCATCGACCAGTGACGCACAAACCGGCACGACGCACCCTCAACCGGCTGCGTAGTCTCCGTGAGCGTATCCAACACAGCCTTCAATGCATGACGGCTCGCTGCCGTCAACGCATCACGACTCGTACCGCCACGAACACCCACCGTACGCTTCGGCGTGAACAACACACTCGCCCCACGCGGAACACCGCGATACTCAGCGAACGACACCGGATCCACGCCCAGACGCTTAGCCATCACCTCAATAGCCGGCGGATTCTGATCCACGCACACGAACTTACGACCCAGCTGAGCTGCCGCCGCACCCGTAGAACCAGAACCAGCGAAGAAATCCAACACCCAATCACCCGGGCGGGAACTCGCCGCAATCATGCGACGCAACAAACCCGTAGGCTTCTGCGTAGGATACCCCGTCTTCTCCTTACCCGTCGGCGACACAATAGTATGCCACCACACATCAGTAGGGAGCTTACCGCGAGAAGCCTTCTCCTCAGTCACCAAACCGGGAGCCATATACGGTTCACGATCAACCTCCGCAGTATTGAAGTAATAGCTGCGGTGATCCTTCGCGTACACCAAAATATTGTCGTGCTTCGTCGGCCAGCGGCGCGTAGACTTCGCACCGTAGTCATAAGCCCAAATCAGCTCATTAATGAAGTTCTCACGACCAAAAATCATGTCGCACATAATCTTCACATAATGAACCTCACGCCAATCCAGGTGCAGGTACAGGGTGCCGTCCTGCGCGAGCAGACGATGCGCCTGCTCAATACGCGGCGCTAGGAACGCCCAATAATCCTCGAACGAGTCGTTATAGCTCGCCAGAGTCTGCAGGGTGCTCGAATAGCTCTTGCCCTTAAAACCGGTGCGGTCACCCTTCTCAGAAGCTTCCGCGCTCAACGTGCGGCGCGTCTGCTTCTTACCCGTATTGAACGGCGGGTCAATGTAAATCACGGTGAACGCACCATCGGGCAGCTCACGCAGATACTCCAGGTTATCTGCCTGTACCAGCAGCGAGGGGCCCTGCGGATCGAAAACCGTCGAATCCGTGCGGGGCGACTCAGCGGCAGGGGAGGGCGCGGCGGGCGCCGGGGATGCTGAAATACCCAACCCCGGCCCTAGCCTTCAGAACCAGCACGGTCAGCGCCACGGCCCTTACCGCGAGAACCCTCAGAACGGGAACCTTCAGAACGGCGGCGGGTGCGGCTGCGGCCCTCACCCTCCACGGGCTGACCCTCAACACGGCGGGTACGGCGACGCTGACGAGGCGCACGCTCAGAACGCTCGGAAGAACGCTCGGAACGCTCAGTGCGCTTGCGGCCCTCGGAGCGGCTACGGCGCTCGCCGCGGCCCTCACCGGAACGACCGTCGCGGCCACCGCGAGAACGGCGCGAGCCCTTCTCGCCGTCACGACCGCCAGAACGACCACCATCGCGGCCACCGCGAGAACGTGCCGGGCGGCCATCACGAGAATCACGGGCGCTCTCAAAGAACTCATCGCCCATGCCCTCAGCCACACGCTCCTCACGCGGAAGGCGGCCCTTGATGCCAAGCGGAATGTTCAGATCGTAGAACAGGTGCTCAGAGGAAGAGTAGGTCTCAACCGGCTCGGGAACACCCAGCTCCAGGGCGTCGTTAATGACCTTCCATCGCGGCAGGTCATCCCAGTCAACCAGGGTCACGGCGGTACCCTCATTGCCCGCACGGCCGGTACGGCCGGTACGGTGCAGGTAGGTCTTCTCATCCTCGGGCACACGGTGGTTAATCACGTGGGTCACGTCTTCAACGTCAATACCGCGAGCCGCCACGTCGGTCGCGACCAGAATATCGACCTTGCCGGAGCGGAACGCCTTCAGCGCCTGCTCACGCGCAACCTGGTTCAGGTCACCGTGCAGGGGAGCGGCAGCGAAGCCACGGTTCACCAGCTCCTCCGCCACGCGGGCAGCGTCACGCTTGGTCTTGGTGAAGATGACGGTACGGCCGCGGCCGGTAGCACGCAGAATGCGGCCAATCATCTCGTCCTTGTCCAGGTGGTGCGCACGGTAGACTACCTGGCGGATCGACGCCTTAGTCTTCGAGGCGTCCTCGGGGTCAGCGGCGCTAATGCGCATGGGCTTGGTCATGTACTGGCGTGCCATCGCAATGACCGGGCCGGGCATGGTTGCGGAGAACAGCATGGTCTGGCGGTCCTCGGGCAGGTAGCTGAGGATCTTCTCAACCGACGGCTGGAAACCCAAATCCAGCATCTCGTCAGCCTCATCGAGGACCACGATCTTGACCTGCTTCAGGTTCAGGAAACCCTGCTGGTACAGGTCGATAATACGGCCGGGGGTACCCACCGCAACCTCCAGGCCGCGGCGCAGCAGCTCAGCCTGAGGCTCAATCGGCACACCACCGTACAGGGTGGCGACGCGGGCGTTGCGCAGCTTCGCAGCAATCGCCAGGTCCTCACCCACCTGAATAGCAAGCTCGCGGGTCGGAACCAGAATCAGCGCCTGAGGCGCGCCGGGGTACTCCAAATCAGCCCAACCCTCATCGTCGCGGCCGACCACACGCTGAATGGTGGGCAGACCAAAGCCGAGGGTCTTACCGGTACCGGTCTTCGCCTGACCAATGATGTCCTGGCCAGACAGAGCCACGGGAAGAGTCAGCTCCTGGATGGGGAAGGGGGAGGTAATGCCAACCGCCGCGAGGGCGTCGCTAATATCCTGGCGAACGCCGAAGTCGGCGAAGGACTTTGCAGTCTGAGTGGTTTCCTGCGTGTTCGTTTCAGTCACTGGACCGTATCTTTCTACCCCTGATCGGGGTGTGTTTCTCCCCAAATTGGGGGTGCACCAGCCAGCGCCCCTGCGGTGGAGGCGGTGACGGGCGGGCGTCGAAAGCCGGCCGCGGGAAATTCTTACACGGGAAATTCTTACCGAGACGCCGCCTGCACGCATGGTTAATGCTCATGGTTATTCATGATGAGGTGCAGCCTCGGGGTCTTGAAAGGGGTACGACCGGTCATTCACTTAACCCCTCAATATTAACCCGGATTTGCTTCCGGCGCACCCCAAGACGGTTGTGGTGTGCGCCCGTGATGGGCGATATACCGCCCGAAAACCGGGTACCGCGAGGTTTTCGCACGGGCGGTTTAAAACGCAAACCCCCGCATCCGGCACGGCGTAACCGTACGGCGCATACAGCGCACGCACACAGCGCATACAGCGCGGTTACGCATCATTGCGGATGCGGGGGAAAGCTCAAGCTAGGGGGCAGCTACCGAGGTAATTAGGCGCCGATACCGAAGCCCACGTGACGCTTCGCGTCGGAGCCCAGCTCAACGTAGCCAATCTGAGCGCCAGAAATCAGGGTGGTGTTGCCCTTATCGTCCATAATCTGCAGCAGCGAGCCATCCTCAATAGCCTTCGAGACCTTCTCCATGAGGATTTCCTTAGCCTCACTGGTCTCAACAATAATTTCACGAGCAATGTGGCGAATGCCAATCTTGATTTCCATGAGTCTCCTCGCAGAATAGTCCGGCGCCGTCAAACGCGCGCCGGGTATGGGAACTGTCTTATCTAGCATCTACTCTAGCGTGAATGCGCTCATCGGCACCGTGAATGGGCGGTACTTCGCCGGGGGCTAATAAAATACTCGCCGCAGGATGCGTGAAAATGCGCGCGAAAACGCCGGGAAGAGGGGGGCTCTTAAGAGTCCTCCACCTGAATACCGTAGAGAGTCTCCAATGCCTGCACGTAATCCTCCGTGCGGCCCTCCGCCGCAAGCTTCTTGGCGCGCACCGTCGGGGTGTGCAGCAGGGACTTCACCATGCGGCGCATCGCCAGCTCAAACTGCTCCGTCGCCGCACCGCAACCAAACTGGCTGCGCACCTTCTCCAGCTCGGAATCCAGCACATCCATAGTGTGCGAGCGCAGCGCAACAATCGCGGAGTCAATCGTGCGGGAACGCTGACGGGACAGGAACGCCGCCAGCTCAGACTCCACGATGCGAGTAGCCGTCGCCACGGACTCTTCGGTTTCCTCGGGTGCGGCAAGGCGCACCGATTCGAGGGTAATCAACTCAACGTTCGGCAGGTCAGCGACCGAGGGGTCAAAGTCACGCGAAAGTGCCAGATCGAGGATCGTGTGGTGACCGCCCGGAATCTGCTCGGGAAGCAACGGATCGGAACCGCCGGAGCAACCAATAATGATGTCGGCAGAAGCCATCGCCTGCTCCATGCCGTCCACCGGCACCGCAGAAACCTCGCGCTTTGCCGCGAACTCGGCGGCACGACCCGAACGGGAATTGACCCAAATATCGGTGCAACCGCGCTCGCGCAGCGCCGCAATGGTCGCGCCCGCGTAAGCGCCCGTACCAAAAATCAGGGCGCGGCGGGTCGACCAATCCTTCTCGGCGACCTCATCCGCAAGATCGAGGGCAACAGACACAATCGAGCGGCCCTGGGCGCCAAGCGCCGTATGCTGACCCACCTGACGAGCCGTATGCGCCGCATGCTCAAACAGCTGAACCAGCTCACCGGGAAGGGGGACGCCGTCCTCTTGTGCCTTCGCCTGCGCGGCAGCCAGGGCGCGGCGCACCTGACCGGCGATTTCACGCTCGCCAACCACGGCAGATTCCAGGCCGGAGGCGACCGTCAGCAGGTGGCGTGCGGCCTCATCATCGGCGTACACATCGAAGCTGGAATTGACCAGTTCTTTGTCCAGCCCGGAGGTGCGCGCAATAGAGTCGACAATCAGCTCACGAACCATGGGCACATGCGCGGATACGTGTAGCTGAACATACATTTCAAGACGGTTACAGGTGGCAAGAACGACTGCACCCTTCACGCCCAGCTGACGCGCCATATCGCTCGCCAGAACATCGGGTACGCCGGAGGCACCGGCGCTCAACGCAGCGACGGTGGTCAGATCAACGGTGTGGTGCGATGCCACAAATGCATAAGTACTCACTAGAGATTAATCATAACCACGCCGACTAAGTCCCTGTAAAGCTCACAGAACCTAAGTTCACGGCTCCACGTGGCTTAGTGGGCGCCACATAGTGGACAGGAGGCGGGGGTATCCGCCGGGGCGTTGTCGGGGTGCTGTCTGAGCGCTGGCGGCAATTCAAAAGCGCAGGTAGGGGAGAGCTCACCGGAATGCGAAGGGGTGCATTTGGTGCTTCACTTGCGTATTCGCCGCGCAAATCTCCGCGCAAACGGGCGCAAACAGATGGCAAGCAGGAGCCTAACGGGTGTGAACTAAGGTGTCCCTCACCACTAAGGAAGCCACCTTTAGGTAAAAGTCGCCATGACATAGTGTCGTAAAAACGCCCTCATAAACCTGTCACACTAGACACTATGAGCGAAAACCAGCACACCACCCTCGCATCGGAAAAGGGCACCGCATCGGCTGCCGCACAGGCACCCGCCCTGCCCGCACACCCCACCGACGCCCAGCGACCCCTGCTCACCGACGAGCAGCTCGCACACCTCCCCGCCAACCACCCCCTGCGCGCAGGCACCACCGCCGACTCGCCCATGCTCCGCGCCCTCACCGGCCGCCCCTCCAGCCACCGACCCGTCTGGTTCATGCGCCAGGCAGGCCGCTCCCTGCCCGAATACCGCGAAGCACGCGAAGGCATTCCCATGCTGGACGCATGCCTCACCCCCGACCTCGCCGCAGAAATCACCGTGCAGCCCGTCCGCCGCCACAAGGTTGACGCCGGCATCTTCTTCTCCGACATCGTCATCCCCATGAAGCTCGCGGGCGTCAACGTCGACATCGTGCCCGGTAGGGGCCCCGTACTCGACCAGCCCGTCCGCACCCTCGACGAGGTGCGCGCCCTGCCCGAACTCAAAGACAGCGACCTCGACCCCATCCGCGAAGCCGTCGCCGCCACCGTAGAAATGCTCGGCGACACCCCGCTCATCGGCTTCGCCGGAGCCCCCTTCACCGTCGCCGCCTACATGGTCGAAGGCGGCCCCTCCCGCGACCACCTGCGCCCGCGCACCATGATGCACGCCGACCCCGCCGCCTGGCACGAACTCGCCGCCTGGGCATCGCGCACCGCAGGCCAGTTCCTGCGTGCACAGATTGAGGCGGGCGCATCCGCCGTGCAGCTCTTCGACTCCTGGGCAGGCTCCCTCGGTGAAGGCGACTACCGCCGCTACGTGCAGGCACACTCCGCAACCGCCCTCGACATGGTGCGTGAATACGGTGTGCCGCGCATCCACTTCGGCACCGGCACCACCGCCCTGCTGCCCGCCATGCACGAAGCCGGCGCAGACGTCATCGGCGTGGACTACCGCCTGCCGCTGTCCGCAGCGAACACCCTGCTCAACGGCGCCGTACCCCTGCAGGGCAACATCGACCCGGCACTGCTCGCCGCAGGCAGCGAAAACCTCTACGCACACGTGGACGAAGTGCTTGCCGAAGGCAACGCCGCCCCCTCGCACGTGGTCAACCTCGGCCACGGCGTACCCCCGACCACCGACCCGCAGGTGCTCACCGACCTCGTGGCGTATATCCACGAACGCACCGCGCAGGCATAGGATAAATAACGATAAATAGACGGCGCAGATGCCGGACACCCTCCGGCATCTGCACCGAACATCTGCACCCCGAACCAACCACCACACCCGTTACCGCAATGGGCAACTCCACCGCAGACAGACCGAAGGAGAACCACCATGGGCCACACCAACCAGGCACCGTACCGCACCGCACAGGTCAGTTCCTCCGCCGCGCCCCAGAACGCACGAGCTTTCACCCGCAATGAGAAGGCACCCACCGCCATCGTCATCGGCGGCGGCCCCTCCGGCCTCATCTCGGCACGCCGCCTCGCCGCAGCCGGTATGCGCGTCACCCTGCTCGAACAGCGTCACCACCTCGGCGGTGCCGTTGGTGCCCACGAAGTTGGCGGCCTTCTGCTGGACTCCGGCGCAGAATCTTTCGCAACCCGCAGCCCCATTGTCAGCGACCTCGTCAAGGAACTCGGCCTGGGCGACCAGATCGTCACCCCCAACTCCTACGGCTCCTGGCTGTACCTGCCGCAGGGCGCCCGTCGCACCCCCAGCACCGGCATCATGGGCATCCCCGGCAACGTCAACGATAAGTCGCTGATCCCCGTCATCGGTAAGAACGGTCTGCGCCGCGCCCAGGTGGACAAGTTCCTGCCCGTCTCCGCAGGCGAGAACGCGAAGACCCTCGGTGAGCTCGTGCGCATCCGCATGGGCCAGAAAGTGCTCGACAACCTTGTCGCACCCGTCGTCTCCGGCGTGTACTCCACCCACCCCGACAAGCTCGACGTCGATGCGACCATCCCCGGTCTGCGCGAAGCCTTCCGCAAGCACCGCTCCCTCGCCGCTGCAGCGCACGCTTTCCGCTCGGCAGCCCCCGCAGGTTCACAGGTCGCCGGTATCGTGGGCGGCATGAACCAGCTGTCCGAACGTCTCGTCGAAGACCTGTACGCCTCCGGTGTTCGCATCGTCACCGGATTCGACGTCATCGCCGTTGACCGCGACGAATCCACCGGCCAGTGGTTCATCATCCAGCGCCACACCACCGACGGCGAAAACACCCCCCTCTACGCCGACTACCTGGTGCTCGCCACCGACGGCCCGACCGTGGCACGACTCATCGGCCCGCACGTCTCCACCGCCCTACCCGCCCTGGAACCCGGCCCCGAAGTCGCCCTCGTCACCCTCGTCGTTGATGCCCCCGCCTTGGACAAGCACCCCCGCGGCACCGGCCTGCTCGTCTCCGAAGAAGCCACCGCCGTACGCGCCAAGGCACTCACCCACGCCACCGCCAAATGGCAGTGGGTCGCCGAGGCCGCAGGCCCCGGACGCCACGTGGTACGCCTGTCCTACGGCCGCGGCGGCGAAGACTCCCGCTTCTCCGAAGTCGCACTCGCCGACGAGCAGCTCATCACCCTCGCCCTGCGCGACGCAACCCGCATGATGGACGTGCCGCTCACCCGCAACAATCTGGTGGATGCGGACGTCGTGCGCTGGCGCGGCGTACTGCCCGCCTCCACCCCCGGCCACCGCGACCGAGTCAAGGAATTCCGTGAACGCGCCAGCGAACTCGGAACCCTCAGCACCGTCGGCTCCTGGGCGGCAGGCTCCGGCCTGGTCCTCACCGTCAAAGACACCTACGAGCAGATAGACCGCCTCATCTACCACGCGGCACAGGACTGGGAAGGCGTCACCTCCCCGAAAGTCGCAACCGCCAAGTAGACGGCGCAGCGGCGGCAGAAGCTCAGCCAATAACTCAGCCCAGCCAGTAACAAGACCAAAAAATTGAGAAAACGCGCAGCTACGGAAGCCGCGCCTCCAGCACAGCGAACCCTCGCTGAAGAAAGGAACACACAATGTCTCACGATCACGCAGCACACGGCCACGGCGGCGCACACGGTGCACAGGGCCAGGGCAGCTACACCCACCCCGGCCACGGCTACGGCGGCGCACCCAAGGGCTACGCAGTCCAGCACTCCGCAGCTGACGAAAACCGCCGCGGCCGCGAAGAAGGCGAAACCCTGCACTACGCCCTCTACACCGTCTTCGCACGCTCCGGCGCACGCCCCGCAGAAGCAAACACCGACGAAGCACGCGCAGAATTCGAGAAGGTCGCCGAGCAGCTCGCAGCAGACGGCGTGACCCTGCGCGGCATCTACGACGTCTCCGCAATGCGCGACAACGCAGACATCATGATCTGGACCCACGGCGAGAGCCCCGAAAAGCTGCAGGCAGCAGTCCGCAAGATCCGCCGCACCGCACTCTTCGCAGGCACCACCATCGTCTGGTCCACCATGGGCGTACACCGCGAAGCAGAATTCACCCGCAACCACGCACCCGCCTACGCACGCGGCAAGGCACCCGAAGCATGGGTCTGCGTCTACCCCTTCGTACGCTCCTACGACTGGTACTACATGAACCCCGAACGCCGCGCAGAAATGCTCAAGAACCACGGCATGAAGGCAATCGACTTCCCGCAGATTCTGGCAAACACCGTCGCAACCTTCGGCATGAACGACTACGAGTGGGTCCTCGCCCTCGAAGCACCCGAACTCGTTGACCTCGTCGACATGATGCGCCACTTCCGCAACACCGAGGCCCGCCTGCACGTGCGCGAGGAAACCCCCTTCTACACCGGCCGCCGCATCGGCGCAGACGAAGTGGCAGAGGTTCTGGCGTGAGCCATCAGCCGAACGACGGCGTAACCCTCAACGGCACGCTCCTGCCGGACGATGTGGTACCCAACCGCACCGACCCGGCGAACACCGCCTCCAACGGCCCCGCCGCGCTCAACGAGCAGACCCTCGGCGACTACCGAAGCGAACGCAGCATCACCCGTGAACGCGCCGAAGAGACGCGCCCCTACGACCTGGTGATTCTCTCCTCCTTCGGTGGCCCCGAGGGGCAGGAGGACGTCATCCCGTTCCTGCGCAACGTAACCGCTGGCCGCGGTATCCCGGATGAGCGCCTCGAAGAGGTCGCCACCCACTACCGCGCCAACGGCGGTGTCTCGCCCATTAACGAGCAGAACCGTGCCCTGCTCGCCGCACTGCAGCAGGCGCTCGCCGAACGCGGCCCGCACATCCCGATCACCTGGGCGAACCGCAACTGGAAGCCCTACGTGAAGGACGTGCTCGCCGAAGCCTACGAGAACGGCCACCGCAACGTGCTCGTGCTGGCGACCAGCGCCTACCCCGGCTACTCCAGCTGCCGCCCGTACCGTGAAGACTACGGCGTGGCGATCGAGCAGCTCGGCTTGGAAGGGCGCGTGCACGTGGGTAAGATCCGTCAGTTCTTTGACGTGCCCGGCTTCTCCCGCGCTTTCGCCGACGGGCTGAAGGACGGGCTCGCCACGGTGCGTGAACAGCTTGCCGCACGCGATAGCGGCTCGCCGAACCCGCGCCTGCGGATTATGTTCTGCACCCACTCGGTGCCGACCTCTGCGGCGAACGAGGCAGGCCCGCGCGGCGTGAACTACGAGGGCGGCTCCGCATACGTGGAGAAGCACCTGCAGGTCGCTCGCGCCGTGCTTTCGCTGGTTCGTGATGAGGCTCCGCAGCTTCTGCAGAACGTCGAGTGGGAGCTGGTGTATCAGTCCCGTTCCGGCCCGCCGTCCATGCCGTGGCTCGAACCGGACGTCAACGACGCCCTGGAGGCGCTCCCCACCCCCGCCAACCCGGCGGAGGACGGCGAAGCCCCCGTGGAAGGCGTCGTGCTGGTGCCCCTCGGCTTCGTCTCCGACCACATGGAAGTCAAGTGGGATCTGGACACCGAGGCGCTGGACACCTGCGAGCGCCTGGGCGTGGTTGCCGTGCGCACCCCCACCCCCGGCACGCATCCGGCGTACGTGGAGTCGCTGCGCCGCCTGATTGAGGAGCGCGTGGAGAACGGCGTTTCAGCCGACCTGCGCCCCGAACGTGAGAGCGTCCTCGCCCCGAGCGCGAGCGGTCAGTACGGCTGGTTCGACGAGTGCGAACCCGGCTGCTGCAAGCCCGGCCGAGGTGCCCCGAAGCCGGTCATCGCAGAGTACGCACCCGGCGCTACCGGCGCTGAGGACAGCGCTTCTGAGAACGCACCCGCCAGCCGCTCCGGTGGATGCGGCTCCGGCGGATGCTGCTCCCACTAACACCATCTGTAGCTCCGGCTCGCCCCAATACCCCTGACCGGGGTGTGCGGGCGGGTCGGAGCGCACGTGCCTACGGACTATCACACACATCACCGATAAGGAGAGATATGAGCCATCACGAGTACATCTTGGGCACCCGCGGGTCTGCTCTCGCCCTGACCCAAAGCCGTATTGCTGCTGAAACCGTCACCTCCCTCTACACCGAGCACCAGGCACACCACGGCGCCGCAGACGCCGAGGTCGTGGACTTCACCCTGCGCACCGTCAAAACCGAAGGCGACGTGCTCACCGGACCCCTGGCAACCCTCGGCGGCACCGGTGTATTCGCCGCGGCACTGCGCCAGCGTCTGCTCGACGGCGAGAACGCCTCCGAAGAAAACCGCGTGGACATGGCAGTACACTCCCTCAAGGACCTGCCCTCCGCGCCCTGCCCCGGCTTGGTGGTCGCTGCAACCCTCAAGCGTGAAGACCCCCGCGACGCCCTTGTGGCACGTGACGGTCTGACCGTGGACACCCTGCCCGAAGGCTCCCGCGTGGGCACCGGCTCACCCCGCCGCGCCGCACAGCTGCGCGCCCTACGTCCCGACCTTGAAATCGTTGACATCCGCGGTAACGTGGGCACCCGCATCGGCCGCGTGAAGGGCCTGGAGGAGCACGCCGGAAAGCAGGTCGTACTCCGCCAGAACACCGAAACTTCCGAGCGAGCCGACCACGGTGTAGGCACCGAACGTAGCGGCGACTGCGACGCCGTGGTGCTCGCCGTCTCCGGCCTAAAGCGCCTGGGCAAGGAAGAACTCATCACCGAGTACATGGACCCCACCCGCATGCTGCCCGCCCCCGGCCAGGGCGCGCTTGCCCTGGAAGTGCGTGAAAGCGAGTTTGAAAACCCGGACCCCGCCGCGCTCACCGACCCCGAGGTAGCGCGCCCGGTCCGTGCCCTGGGCCGCGCCCTGCTCGCCGCAAACCACCACGAAACCCGTCTCGCCGTCAGCGCCGAACGTGCCCTGCTGCGCCGCCTCGAAGCCGGATGCGCCGCCCCCATCGGTGCGTACGCGCAGGTGGTTGAGGGTGACCTGGTGCTCAACGTTGTGGTGGCCTCCCCGGACGGCACCGACATGCTGCGCCACACCTCGGCAACCGCCGAACTGGATGTGCCCGGCGCCGAACGCCTGGGCGTGCGCGTGGCGGAAGACCTGCTGCAGATGGGCGCCGCCGCACTGGCCGGATTGGATCTGAAGTAGGCGTCATGTCTGCCTCATGCTCTGAATCCCCGCGCACGGTTCTGCTGACCCGCTCCGCCGCCCAGGGCGTTGCCTTCGCACGCGCCCTTGCCGAGGAATGCATACAGAACGGGCTGGGGGAGCCCCGGGTACTTTTCGCCCCGCTGCAGCAGGCACGCACCGTCGAGCCGGGTGCAGACCCCGCCGCCGCGCTGGAGGCGCTCGCCTCCGGTCACTATGCCTGGGTGAGCTTCACGAGCGCCAACACGGTTCGCGCCTGCGCCGAGCTGTGGGGGGCGGAGTTTGCCCGCGCCTGCGCGAGTGGGGGAGTGCGCATCGCCTGCGTGGGGGCGGCAACCGCCCGCGCCGTGCATACCCAGCTGGGGCTGGGCACGGATTTTCAGCCGCAGGTGCAAAGTGCCGTCGGTATGCTCGCGGAGTTCGAACAGCCAGCGACTGATGCCGCCGCCGTGTTGGTTCTGGAAGGCTCCAACGCCCGCCCGACCCTGCGTGAGGGCCTCAAAAACCTGGGCTGGGACAGCCGCCGCTGCGTGCTCTACGACATGGTGCCCGCCGAGCAGGTCGCACCCGGCGAGCTGAGCCTCAGCGCCGCCCGCGCGCTCGTGCAGAGGAACACCATAGATGCACCCGCGCCGGATGTGCTGGTGGTGACCGCCCCCTCCCGCCTGCACGCCCTGCTGGACAGCGCACCCGCGCTAGCGCCTGAATCCGTGCCGCCTGAGTCCGTGCCGCCGGTGGTGGCGATTGGGGCGAGTACCGCCTCCGCATGCCGCGCCCTGAACCTGCGCCACGTGCAGGCCGATTCGCCGTCACCGCAGGATTTGGCGCGCGCCGCTGCATCCCTCATCTACTAAGACCACATATTTTTATCGAGTTTTCAGGAGAGATCATGAACCTCACCCGCCGCCCGCGCCGCCTGCGCACCACCGCAGCCATGCGCTCCCTCGTTGCTGAGACCACCCTGCGCCCCGCGCAGCTGATTCAGGTGTTCTTCGTTCGCGACGGCATCGACGAGCCGCAGCCGATTCGCTCCATGCCCGGCCAGTACCAGCACACCCTGGAGAGCATCATCCCCGCCGTGCGTGAGGCGTACGAGGCGGGTATCCGTTGCATTGACCTGTTCGGCATTCCTCGCGATGAGGATAAGGACGAGGTCGGTTCGACCGCCTGGGATCCGCAGGGCATCCTGAACCGTGCGATTGCGGTGTGCCGTGAGGAGTTTGGCGATGACCTGGTGGTTATGGCTGATACGTGCCTGGATGAGTTCACGAGCCACGGCCACTGCGGTGTGCTGGTCGATAACGGCCACGGAACTCTCGTGGTTGATAATGACGAGACTGTGGAGCTGTACTGCAAGATGGCGGTTTCGCAGGCTCGTGCGGGTGCGCACACGGTGTCCCCGTCGGGCATGATGGACGGCCAGATTGCGGCGATGCGTGCCGCCCTGGACGAGGCCGGCTTTGAGGATGTGTCGATTCTGGCGTATTCGGCGAAGTACGCTTCGGCGTTCTTCGGCCCGTTCCGTGACGCGGTAGAGTCGACCTTCAAGGGCGACCGTAAGACGTATCAGCAGGATCCGGCGAACCGCCGCGAGTCGCTACTGGAGGTACGCGCTGACCTGGAAGAGGGCGCGGATATGGTGATGGTGAAGCCTGCCGGTAGCTACCTGGATATTGTGCGTGAGGTGGCGGAGTTTTCGCCGGTGCCGGTGGCGGCGTATCAGGTGTCGGGTGAGTACGCGATGATTGAGGCGGCCGCGGCGAACGGCTGGATTGACCGTAAGGCTGTGGTGTTGGAGTCGCTGCGTTCGATTCACCGCGCCGGTGCGGACGTCATCCTGACCTATTACGGTACGGAGGCGGCACGCTGGCTCCGCGAGCTGGACGCCTAACCCCTCCTTCTAGACGCCGAGAAGCCACATGTGTTTCGAAAAGCCACATCTTTGGTGGCTTCTCGAAACACATGTGGCTTTTCGCCGTTTATGCTTGTTCTTCGCTGACGGGCTTGTACCCGAGGGAGGTGCACACAATGTTGCCGTTGGTGAAGTACTCCGCGAGCTTCTCACGGTCAGCGGGGGAGCGCAGGTCCGCCCAGCGTCCCTGCTCCAGGTAGAACGCAACCTGGGATGTCAGGCAGACAACGCGCTCATCGTGCACCGCCACAATATGCCTGCGCAGCCACGGCATGCGCTTGGCAAGGTTCGGCGGGATCTTGGACGGCACCTTGATTTCGATCTGCCATTGTGACGGTTCGTAGAAGGTCGACTTGATCTGTTCGGGGTTCTTCGGGAAGACGCAGAACTCCTCAATGTCGGGGTAACTGTACTTCTTCGCGGGCAGGAAAAGCCGCCCGACGTAGAACGAGTCGGGGTTGAACAGCAAGTACCGCCTCATATGAAACCACCGAGTTACTGCAGTTACGGTGGTAACAATTGCCAGGGTTATGGAAGCTCCTCCAATGGGCATTGGCTGGACACCTAGAACTGTCCAACCGACAAGCGAATAGAAGAAGACGATGAGAGCCAAAACCAGCACAAAGTGGGTTTCAACGTAGAAATCATTCTTTGCCCGAACCGGTTTAGCTTGGGGATGAGCTTCCTTGGGTGCCGCAAAAACGTTGAGACGCATCAACGCTGCGCTATAGATTTGAGGCAACCCGGCTGTAATGTCATCCGTATCGATGCTGCGGGCTTTACGCCAGGTGCGGCGACCTGAACGTGCACCCACGAACACCATGTAGAACGGCAATATCAGAGCCGGTAGCAGAATGCCATTATGGGCAATATCTGTGTACAGACGAAAGATGGACCGTGCGACAAGGCATGCCCACACATACATGAGCACGTGGAACCAAGCCTCAATCGAGGAGATACCGTATACGCTATCGATTTCTTTGCGGGCACGGGTGAGGTTAGAGCGCAGTTTATGTTTTGGTAGCGGATTACCCTCCAGGGAACGACGTTCGGCATACCTCATTGCATTGTTGACGGGGGAGCCGTAACGGGCGATGTAGAGTTCTTTTGCTTTCTCCCTGCTGATAGTCGCCGGATGGGTGATAGCGGGTACTATGCATAACCCTATGTAAACGATAAAGGCGATGAGCCATATGTAGCGTACCGGCTCTAGGGGTATCCCCAAAGCGCTTAGCTCCATGATTTGTCCTCTCTACGGGGTATCGGTGATGGTGTGTCTATGGTGCTCAGAAGCCACATGTGTTTCGAGAAGCCACATAAGACGTGGCTTTTCGAAACACATGTGGCTTCTCGCGGGATAAGAGCGGGATAAAAGCTGCTTACTTGTACTGCGCCTTCTGGAAGGACGCGCGGCGTGCCGCCTCCTCCGCATGCTTACCGGCAGGCTTGTAACCCATGGTCGTGCAGATCACGCGGCCGTCCACGAAGTACTTCGCCAACATTTCACGGTCCGCCGGCGAATCCAGCTGCGCCCAGCGTTCCTGCTCAATCTTGAACGCAATCTGCGCCACCAAACAATCAATCTGGTGATTATTGAGCGCATAGTTGTGCTTGCGGCCGCCGGGAAGCAGAATCTCCAGCGTCCACTGGCTCGCGTCCTTCGGGTTCAGCTTGATAGCGTCCGGGTTCTTCGGGTACACACGGAACGCGCGAATCTCAGAGTAGGGGCGGGACTTCGCCGGAAGGAGCAGACGCCCAGCCTGGAACGAATCCGGGTTGTACACCACGTAATCGCGGTTGTACATCAGCAGCATGATGATCAGCGGAATGTACGCCGCCGCCAAGAACCAAGAAGCGTGACCGATATAGATTGATCCCCAATCCTCGTCGCTCATACCTGCCAACGAAATCAAGAAGACCGAGGCGAGCAGGAACGCAATACCGTTGAGCCCCCAGTAGACGGTGCGGTCCTCACGAATCGGCTCCACACCCGGCACCGTGCCGCGCACACGGAACGGTGCGCTCAGCTTACCCAGCGTCGCAGAGTAGATGCGCGGCATGCCCAGCACCCGGTCGTCCTTGCTGTAACCGCGTGCTTCACGCCAGTGACGGCGACCCCAACGGGCACCGCAATACACCATGAGGAACGGCAGAAGCAGCGCCGGCAACAGGATGCCGTCGTACACGATATCCCAGTACAGGGTGAAGATAGAGACCGCCACAATCCAGCCCCACAGGTACATGACCGTGTGGAACCAGCCGCTAAACACGCCGGCGCCCTCAATAGAATCCAGCTTCTTCTTTGCCTTCTTCGTGGCGCTACCCTTGCGGGAGGAGCTCAGCGGCGCACCCATCGCGGTGCGTTCCGCGGTGGCGCGGCGCGCCTCATCAACGGGCGAACCGGACACCTCAAGGTACAGGTCGGCTGCCTTCTCCTTCTTGATGGGCACCGGGTAGGCGATATCCACCAGCAGGCACAAGCCCACGTACACCATGAAGGCGATCAGCCAAACGTCGCGTAGCTGCTCCATGGGCAGGCCCAGAGCGCTCAGATCCATGAGCGGTTCACCTCCTTACGTCTCTCAAACCCTTACGCGGATGCGGCAGCAGCGGCGGCAACCGGAAGAGCCGAGATGATACGGTCCATCGCCTCATCGTCGTGGGCGGCAGAAACGAACCACGCCTCGAATGCGCTCGGCGGCAGGTACACGCCGGATTCGAGCATGGAGTGGAAGAACGCGTTGTAGCGGCTGGTTGCCGAGGCCTTGATGTCGGCGTAGTTGTGCACGCCCGCCTCGGAGGTACCAAACGCCACCGAGAAGAGGTTACCGGCGCTCTGGATGGAGTGGTCCACACCGGCGGCGTTGAACGCCTCGGTCAGAGCCTGCTGCAGCTGGGCGCTACGCGAATCCAGGTGCGCGTAGACGGCGGCATCAGCCAGGGTCAGGGTCGTAATACCCGCCGCGACGGACAGCGGGTTACCGGAGAGGGTACCAGCCTGGTAGACGGGGCCGACCGGCGCCAGGTACTCCATGACCTCACGCTTACCGGCCAGCGCCGCGATGGGCATACCGCCACCAATGACCTTGCCGAACGTGAAAATATCGGGAACCCAGCCGCCATCCTCGGGAGCAGCGTAACCCCAGTAACCAGCCGAGGACACACGGAAACCGGTCAGCACCTCATCAAAAATGACGAGCGCACCGTTCGCGTGAGCAATCTCGTGCAGGCCACGGTTGAAACCGGGCTCGGGGGTCACCACACCCATGTTGCAGGGCGCCGCCTCAGTGATAATTGCGGCGATCTGACCCTCATGGTTCGCGAACGCCTCACGTACAGCGTCCAGGTCGTTATAGGGCAGAACGATAGTCTCCGCGGCGGGTGCGGCAGTCACGCCAGCAGAACCCGGCAGTGCCAGGGTAGCCACACCCGAACCAGCCTCAGAAAGCAGCGCATCCACGTGACCGTGGTAGCAGCCCGCAAACTTAATAATCTTGTCGCGACCAGTCACACCACGCGCCAGACGAATCGCAGTCATGGTCGCCTCAGTACCGGTGGACACCATACGCACCTGATCAATAGCGCCGGGAATCGCCGCGTTAATACGGTTGACCACCAGCTCAGCCAGCTCAGCCTCCGGCGCGCTCGCCGCACCAAAGGACAGGCCGCGCTCAGCCGCCTGCTGAACAGCCTCAACCACCTGTGGATGCGCGTGACCCAGAATCGACGGACCCCACGAGCAGACCAGGTCAACGTACTCGTTGCCGTCCGCATCGTACAGGTACGCGCCCTTAGCCTTCGCCGCAAACGCAGGAGTGCCGCCCACAGAATTGAAGGCGCGCACCGGGGAATTCACACCACCGGGAATCACCGCGCGAGAACGCTCAAAAAGCTTCTCACTGGTTTCATGATGCAGCGGGTGAGTAGAAGAGGAAGTCATCGTATCGGTGCCTTTCAAACGAGACGGCGAACTAAAGAATTACAAGGGACGACGCACGGCAGGCGACAGAGCCCGCACGTTACTAACGTCCCGTACCCTAACCATCATAGGCGCTACAGATGAACCGCAGGTGACAAGCACCTGAACGTACCGAAAGGTGACGATAAAACACAACAGACAAGTTAGGGAACAGAGAGGATGCGCAACGCGCTAACGCAGGTGCCGGTCAGTGTCCAGACGGTTGAGCACCTGAGTGTCCTGATCGAACAGCCAGTTCTTATCAAAGAGCAGACGCACAAACGCCAGGCCCATACCCAACGCCATGAAAATCAGCAGGGACTGCACGAAACCGCTCGCCGCCGAGTACATGTCACCGCTAGCAAAATGCGACATCGAACGGTAGAACGGAACACCCGGAACCATCGTCACCACCGCCGGAACCGACAGGGAAATACGCGTGTACTTGCGCTGATGCAGCGGCGCCACAATCTCAGCCAAAATACCCACACCAAACACGGCAATCGTCGCTGCCATATGCGCGGGCATACCCGCCTCCACCATATGAATACGGATGGGGTTCGCCACCGCCGCAATCACGCCGCCCCACACACACGCCACCGGGGAAGCGGCAAAAAGCATCGCGAAGCCAGCCGCCGCAACACCCGAGGAAAGCACCTGCAACACCAAATACAGGGTCGGGTCAAGGTTAAGAGGCGCAGGAGCCGCCAACGGCAGGTGGAAGAGCGAACCCAAAACCCACACCGCAAACGACGCACTCAGCAACAACAAACCCACATAGGTTAGACGCGAAATACCCGCCAAAAAGTCCATGCGGGAAATATCGAGCATGCCCGTCACCATGGGGAAACCGGGCACCAAGAACAGTACCGACGAAATAAAACCAATCATATGGTTCGGGCTAATCCAACCCGCCGCGACCAGCACATTAACAAGCGCAATGTACAGGCCCGCCGCCAGGAAGCCGCACGCCATCCACGTTGCCAAATGGCTCACCCCGCGCTTGAGCAGAGTCGAACGCAAAAACTGGCCGGCACCCGCCGCCAAGAACACGACCGAGCACTCCACCAGACCGCCACGGTTCAAGAACGCGAACCCGGCACACGCCACAGCCGACGCCAGCGCCAGCATCCACGCGGTGTACAGCGGCTTCGCCGAATCGATACGGTCCAGCTCAGCGTTCGCCTCCGCAGGAGTAATCTTTTCAGGAAGCTCAGAAATAAACTTGCCCAACTGATCCAGCTTATGAGCGTTAATGCCCATCGTGCGCTGCTCAGCCACCTCAGTACGGAAATTACCGTCAGTGTACGAAGACGTCGAAATCTCGGTGAAGGTCACCTGCGCGTGATGCTCCTTCAACCCCACAGCCTTTGCCAAACGCGCCATCGACGCCTTAATACGGTATGCGCTCGCACCCGACTTCATCAGGATGCGGCCCAGGCGGAGCACCACCTGAGACTGCGCCACCAGGTGCTCATGAGCCAGACGGGTAGACCCCAGATAAATACTGCGCGTATTAGTGTCAGGGTACGGCTCGGTAGTGCGGGGCTGATCATCCATGAGAGGCCTTCCGGGTCGTGCTATTCACGTGCTATTCGTTGCAGATGCGGTCACCTTCTAGCATAGGGGAGAAGCCCCGGAGGGGATAGCGTCAGCCCGTCAGTAAAGGCGAGATATGTTGGGTAGCTGGGGAAGGCGAGAGTGCGTTTAGCGGCGCAGTTTTAGCGGCGTACCGGCCAGCGGCCGTCAATGACCTCAGATTCCTTACCCGGCTGCGTACGCAACCACGCCTGGAAGCTTGCCGCCTGCTCCGCCGCCCACTGAATCTGCTGCTCGTGCAGCTGGCGCGCATCCACGTTGAGAACTTGCGGGAACTGCTCGGTCAGCTTCACCAGCAGACGCTCCGCCGCCAAGGCGTCATCAGCGGACGTGTGCGCATTCTCCAGGGAAACACCGTACTCGGCGGCGAGAACCTCCAGGGTGCGCTTGCCGCGCTTACGCGGAATCACGTGCTTATGCAGAACGTACGGGTCGAGCACCACACCCGGCGGCAGCTCACCGTTGGCAATATTGTGGCGCAGCATCTCGTGGTGCAGCACCGAAAAATCGTAGGCGGCATTGAACGCAATAATCGGCACACCGTCAAGGTTCAGCGCACCAATCGCGCCGGCAAGCTCCCACACGACCTCGCGGGCGGGACGGCCGTGCTCACGCGCGTACTCGGTCGTAATACCGTGCACGGCGGCGGCACCGGCAGGGATCTCAACGCCGGGGTCAGCCAGCCACTCGCCACGGCGCACCACATTACCCTGAGGGTCCAGCAGAATCAGGGAAGCAGTTACGATGCGGGCGGTGGTGACGTCCACACCGGTGGTTTCAAGGTCAAAAGTGGCGCGCAGGCCGTTCATCCAGGTCATGCTATAAGACTAACCCAGCGGAGAAGGAGGCGCGCGCCCGGTCGTCACGTGGCTGTGGATAAGCCCCCGGCGGAGCGATATATGTAAGGCATCGGGGCAGCATATTAAGCCCCGGGAGCGGCATATTAAGTCACCGGGGCGGCGCATAAGCCACCGACGAGCCCGAATAACAGCCGACAAGGTACAAGCGCGCTACAGCCGATAGACTGAAACCATGACAACCCAACTTCTCACCGGCATCCCCGGAACCGGTAAAACCCACCACCTCACCGAACGCGCCCTACGCTACCTCGCCGATGGGAACGACCCCGCCCGCCTGCTCATCCTCGCACCCACCCGCACCGCCGCGACCCGCATGCGAGACACCATCGCCGCATCCAGCGACCGCAGCCTCTCCGTAGCACCCACCCGCGCCTGGGCAGCATACGCCTTCGACCTGCTCAAACGAGCCCAAACCCGCGGGCTACTCAGCGGCGTAGAAGGCAACCTCAAACTCCTCTCCGGACCCGAACAAGACGTCATCATCGGCGAACTACTCGCCAACCACGCCGAAGGCATCGCACCCGGCCCCGCCTGGCCCGACGTACTCCGCGACGCCCTCGCAACCTGCGGATTCCGCCACGAAATCCGCGACTTCTTCGACCGCATGGCAGAATACGACCTCACCGCCGAAGACGTACACGCCCTCGCCACCGAACACAACCAGCCCGCCTGGCACGCCCTCGCCCAACTGCACACCGAATACCGTGCCGTGCGAGCCCTCCGCGCCAAAAACGCCTACGACCCGGCAGTACTCATCAACGACGCCTGCCGGCTACTGCTGCGCGCCCCCGAATTCCTCGCCGAAGAACGCCGCCGCTACGACCTGATCCTCATCGACGACGTGCAGGAACTCAGCCCCTCCATCTACCGGCTGCTGCGCCTCATCGCCGCAGAAGTCGCCCCCGCAGACGCCGCGCACCTGACTGAAACCCACCCCGACCTCTTCGCTGAAGGCCCCCAGGTTGTCATGACCTACAGCGACGAAGCCGTCGTCCAGGGCTTCCGTGGCGCCCGCCCCGACCTCGTCACCACCCTGCAAGCAAGCTTCCCGAGCATGCGCACCCGCACGCTCACCACCTCGTACCGCCTGCCCGCGCTCATGATGCCGCTCGTGGCGGACATTCGCCGCCGCTTGCCGCGCTACACCCGGTTCGTGCCGCTCACCGCCGAACAGGCAGGGGAGAAGAACAGCCCGCAGGAAGGGGTAAAGAACGGTGCGCAGGAGGGGGCGAAGAACAGCGCGCCCGCAACCTTCGGACGCATCAACACCACCCCCGCCGACGAAGCCCTCACCTGGGGTGCCGCCGACGAACCGCTGCTGCACCTGGGTGCCGACGGTAAAATTCTCGACCCCGCGCACTACCGCACCGCACCCGCTGGCGTGTATAAGTATGCGCTCTCGAGCGCCCAGGACGAGGCAAACCTGCTCGCCCAGCTGCTGCTCGAAGACCGCATCTACGGCAACCGCCCCTACCGCGAGTCCGCCATCATCGTGCGTAGCAGCGCGGACGTGGCGCGCATTCGCCGTGTGCTCTCCTCGAACGGTATTCCCTCGCGTACCTCCGCGGCGCTCGTGCCGGTGCGCGACGAGCCTGCCGTACGCCCCTTCCTGGACGCGCTCAGCCTGCTCGTCTACGCCCGCAAGCGTGGCGAGAAGGCGCTCAACCCCGCCGTGCACATGCCCGCCGCAGAAGGTGCGGAGGCAGGGGAGCGGGGCGGCTACGAGGCCCTCAGCGCAACCGAAGCTGAAGAGCTCATGCGCCGAAGCCTCGACGACGTCATCGCCGAAGAAAGCCGCGCTAACCCCCTCGGCGGCGCGCAGAGCGCCATCACCCTGCTCACCTCTCGGCTCGGTGGCGCATCCAGCATGGACGTGCGACGACTCCGCCAGCAGCTACGATCCATCGAACTGCAAAGCGGCGGCCACCGCCCCAGCGACGACCTGCTCCTCGGCGCCCTGCTACACCCCGAAACCCTCCCCGAAGAGGGCGTAGGACGCGCCGTGCACCGCATCGCAGCCGTGCTCTCCGCAGGACGTAAAGCACTCGCGCGCCCCGAATCTACCAGCACCGAAGTGCTCTGGGCGCTCTGGGAAGCCAGCGGCCTCGAAAAGACCTGGGTCGCCCAGTCGCGCGGCGCAGGCCCCGACGCCGATGCCGCCCACCGCAACCTCGACGCCATGATCGGTCTCTTCGAAGCCGCCGACCGCTTCGACGAGCAGATGCGCGGCGCCGGTGCCGAGCAGTTCCTCGACTTCATCGACGCGCAAGACCTGCCCATGGACACCCTTGCCGCCCGCGGCGTACGCCAAGGCGCGGTCGAGATTCTCACCCCCGCACTCGCCGCCGGTCAGTCCTGGCGCACCGTATATGTATGCGGTCTGCAGGAAGGCACCTGGCCCAACACCACCGTGCGCGGCTCCCTGCTGAGCACCGGCGACCTCGTGGATCTGTGCGATGCGCGCCTCCGCCAGCGCGCCCAGCAGGCAGAACAGCAGCAGGTGGGGGAGAGCGAGCAGCCTGTGCCGCCCGCCCGCATCCGTAGCTACCCCGAACGCGTGCGCGACACCCGCCACGACGAGCTGCGCATGTTCGCCGTCGCCGCCACCCGCGCCAGCACCCGCCTCGTGCTCACCGCCGTACGCAACGACGATCAGGCACCCGGCGAGTTCTTCGACTTCGTGCTGCCCACCGACGCGGTTGGCGACTCCACGGAGGTGCCCATCACCCGTGTGCGCCGCCCCGCCACCCTGCGTTCCCTGGTGGCGGAGCTTCGCCGCACCCTCGTTGAGGAGTCGCTGAACGCCATGCGCGCCGAAGACGCACAGGACGGCGCGCCGGCTGGAAACATGCCGGAGGAAGAGGTACTCACCCCGGAGGCTTCCGCGTACCGACTCGACGCCGCCTCCCGCACTCTGGCGCGCCTGGCGAATGCGCAGGCACCCGGCGCCGCACCCGACGAGTGGTGGGGTCTGCTGCCACTTTCGAGCACGGAGCTGCTCTTTGCGCACCGCCCGGCAGACCACGCTGAGGACGAAAATCACGGCGAAGACGGCGAAAACCATGCCGAAGAGCCTGCCGAAAACCCAGGCCGCCGCACCATTGCGCTCTCGCCCTCACGCCTGGAAACCATCCACAGCTCCCCGCTGGACTGGCTGGTTTCCGCCGCCCGCGCAGAAGCCCAAACCGACCTGTCCCGCTCCCTCGGCACGCTCATTCACGCCATCGCCGAAGAGTACCCGACCGGCACCCTCGAAGAGCTCCAAACCGCCCTCGACGAGCGCATTAGCTCCCTCGGCGTGCCCGCCCGCAAGGAGGACGAAACCGACGAAGAGTACCGCGAGCGCGTGCCCTGGGAATCCTACGCCCTCTACGAGCGTGCCAAGCGCATGATTCTGCGCCTGAGCTACTACTACCGTCAGCACATGGGTGACGCCGGCTGGCAGAACCTCGGTGTTGAAGGCTCCTTCGCGGTGCGTGTGCCCGTGCCCTTCGACCCCGCCGGTGAAGTCGGCGAGCTGGATGCGCTGCTCACCGGTCGCGTGGACCGCCTCGAGGGTACCGCCCCGGCGGAGGACGGCACCCGCCGATACGCCATTGTTGACCTGAAAACCGGCAAGTCTAAGCCGACCGGGTCGGAGATGGAGACGCATCCGCAGCTTGCCGCCTACCAGATTGCGGTGGAGGCTGGCGCGGGTGAACAGCTGGAGGAGCGTTACCGCGCCGAAGCCGCCGCCCTGGAAGCGGGTGAACCGCTACCGGATGCCCGCCCCCAGGAGCTGGAGTACACCGGCTATACGGGTCGTTCCGGAGGCGCGGCGCTCGTGCAGCTGGGCGCCTCGGGCGTGAACGATGAGAGCAAGACTCGCCTGCAGGTTCAGCCCGCCCTGACGGAGCACGATTCGTGGGCGGCTGAGCTGGTGCAGCACGCCGCGGAGCTGATTGCTGGCTCGCAGGTTCAGGCTCGTCACCGTGAGGGCGGCTACGGGTGCCGCCTGCCGGAGATTTGCCCGATTTGTACGCGCGGCCGCCAGGTGACGCAGCCCTAGTAGTCGCGTACCCTACGTTTACTTTCGATATCACTCACCCCGAACCTCCCATGAGAATGATCCATGAGGAAGAGGAAACATGACTGACTCTGGCGCATACGGCGCTACTAAACCCGGCGCTCGCCCCGGTACTCACCCCGGTTCTGGCGCCGGCATGCTCACCCCCGCCCAGTGGTGCGAGCACAATAGCTGGCAGCTGCCCAACGGCGTGCTCTTCTCTGCAGAAGCCGCCTCGAACGACCCCGCGCTGAAGCCTGCCGACTACCGCAGTGCCCTCGACATTGCCGAGATGCTCAATGGCGTTGACGGTAAGAAGCCGACCCCCGAGCAGGTCCGCATGATTGAGGCGGGCCCCGCCCCGACCCTCGTCATTGCCGGGGCGGG